>Ga0160462_100006_pt1 | contig 457574 bp, 307 predicted proteins | sample HID1975K_E6MG_FD_108219 | JGI IMG/M metagenome (GOLD analysis project Ga0160462, IMG submission 108219) | Enriched soil microbial communities from UW Madison campus, WI, USA - HID1975K_E6 MG | ecosystem: Environmental > Terrestrial > Soil > Unclassified | place: USA: Madison, Wisconsin... | reverse complement strand
AGCGCCTTTCGCTGTTGCGGGTGCAAAAGTAGAACCTTTTTCCGCTTTTCCAATACTTTTATGCGTCTTTTTTCCATCTTTTTTTGCCTTTTTTCTTAACACTCTGATAACGGATGGTTTACAGACCGACTTTTTTTAAAACATTGAAATATTTTCCTTCGAAATAGTTTTAAATCAAAAAATGATAATCCAAAAAGACATATTGTATCAAACTAGGTGAGTTTTAATTCCATTATAAAAGCCTTAATATCAAAATTGAATTCTTGAACAGAATTGACCATTTATATTAAACATCTCAAACAACTACCTAACAAAAAGAGCCAAAGCACTATTAATAAGCATTTTGACTCTTTTTTACTATTTTCCTATGCATTTTTCTTTGTGTATTCTACTTCCCGATTCACTATAACATTATATTATAGTCTTCAAAACCCTTTATTACACAGATATCTGTCTCAGAAAATAATTTATACTTATATAAGTCAATAAGGTCTGATTTTTTCCGACTTTCCGATATTAACTTATATAAAATGTTTATGCAATCAATTAAAAATAACCGAATGATCTTTTACAATTAAATTTGAATTGGCATTTTTAGCCGTAGAAGTAAATGTGTTTCCTACTGATTTCTTCACATCACCCTCATAATTCATGCTAAAAGCAACATCATTCTGGGTTGAAATGATTACACCGTCTTTATAAACGCTTGCTGTACCTTTTCCTGTAAAACTCACTTTGTATTTTTCTCCATTCTCTACAACCTTAAAAGTTCCCGCAGTAGGTCGAATACTAATTCCATTTGTAACCGATAAAGCTCCTTTTCCTGTATTGATATTTGTACCTAATAAAGATTGTCCCCATTTTGTAAAAGTATAAGCTGTAGCTTCAGAAAAACCTCCATAATTATAATCTCCTTTCGCTAAATTATTTTGAAGAGAAGAAAACAATTCGAAGTAAACTACTGCTCCATCCTCGGTTGCAGAAATAGATTTAGATCGTAACGAAAAATCAATGTTATACGCATTTCCGCGAATGCCATAATTCTCCAGATAACCTTGCGATAATTCCACCGTTTGGCTTCCAATTTTTAAGAATCCTTTATTTGTATTGCTTTGATGGCTTTCATCATCACTTGAACAAGATGATAGTAATGCAATGAAAATCAACACTAATACTTTTATACTATTATTCATATCTATGATAATTTATTTTAAAAAATCAGTTTTAGATTATTCGGGACAGGCATTAAAGCTCCATCCCGAATTCTTAACCTTACTTAACAATAATTCTAGCAGTCTGTCCTGTCTTAAGACTTTTAATAAAATAACTTCCGGAAGCCAAATCAGAAACTGACATCTCAGTTTCATAGCCAATTACATCAACTTGTTTAACCAAAAGTCCGTTCATACTGAAAATAACCAATTGATCAAATTCAGCACTTGATTTCAAGGTCACTTTTCCCGTAGCTACTGTTGGGAAAACTAAAAACTCTCCAAGTTTTTTCCAGCGTCCATAAAGCGTAAAATTATCTTTCTGCGTAGTGCTAAAGCCTGTTATTTCTTTTCCGTACAAAGCATCTGCATACCATCCTAAAAAGCGGTATCCTGAGCATTGTGCTTCCTCTAAAGTAAAAGCAATCCCTGTTTGCATAGTCGTTTTATTTGGATTAACCGCTCCTGCAGGTAGATTCAAGTACGAAATGCTATAAAAAGTTGGAGGTTCATCTTGTTTATTGTTTCCTCCCACTCCCCAAAAAGCATAAAAGGTTTGATTTCCTGTTGTAGCGCTGGCAATTTCTTTTATAGTATTAGGAATTGTTGGTGAAACCGACCATCCGTAAAAAGTATAATCTTTTAAGGTTGGGACTGGCAATGCTAATGCTGTACCTTCTGTATATTCTACCGGATTTAAACCAGAAATAGCATGGCCATCAATTGAATTTAGATAAGAAACACTCGATTTAATAATGGGTTTTGGATCTGGCTTATTATTCCCTCCTTCTCCCCAAAAGGCATAAAACACTTGATTTCCTGTAGCAGTTGCTGGAATCGTTTTTAATAATCCAGGCGTTGTTGCTGTTGCTGACCATCCGAAGAAAGTATAACCTTCTAGTTTTGGCGTTTTTAAGTTCGTAATCGTACCTTCCATATATTCAGCAGGATCAAGTATAATGGCTTTTCCGTCAAAAGAATTAATATAACTTATTTTGGAAAACTTAGCATCTGCTTTTAGCCATCTTGGATCTCCCAAAACATTTCCTTCTAACGAAGCCTTAGCCAAGGGAGAATTTTTAGAAAAGCTAAAATTACCTTGCGCTGGATTTGGGTACACTAGTGCCACCATACCTAAACCTAATAACGTCTTAACATTTGACTCTCCCACAGTAACCGCTCCTTTCACTATCTGAGAGGAAACTCCAACAAGAAGATTATTGTCTAAAACCACTTTTCCTGCTCCAGCAACATTATTAGAATTAAACAAATAAAGCGGTTTTGCATTTTCTCGCTCGTCCTGCATAATGTTATTTTTGAAAGAGTAAACAGAAGCATTATTGTACTGATTGTCTACAAACACAAATCCGTTTCCAGTTTGATTACCTGAATTGTAAATCGTATTGCTTTCAAACGTAATATTAACTGTTTGTGTTGCTTCATTTTTGTTTTGAAGAATCAAGAAATTATTTCCTTTTTCGTAATTGAAAATAGTCGAATTTTTAACCGAAATAGAATTTACAATATGCGAATCTGGCTGAATAAAACTTCCTCCTGTTGCCGCACTTCCATCAATAATACAATTTTCTATAACAATTTTAGAAATCTCATTCTCTGAAACTCCTTCCGTCACTAATAAACTTTGTTTAATTCCTTTGATAGTCGAATTTTTAATTTCAAAACTTGACACACTTGCCCCTTTTTTCAATTGAAGCAAACTTGCACCAGCATTGGTTAAATCAAAATCAACACCATCAAAACTGAAGCTTCCAGAAACAATTTCTGGGTTTTCTGAAACGAAAGATGCTGCGAAAACAGGTTTTGCATTGGCATCTGGAATAAATGTATATTTATGGTTTTTAACAGTAAGATCAGCTGAGGCTGTATAAGTACCGCTTGCCATTATGAATTTTGATCCGTTTTCAGCAGCATTGTATTTTTCAACAAAATTCTGAGGGTTTACATAAACATCTAAACTCCCGTTTTGGTTCTCTGTAATATGATTTACAAGACTGTTAATGTAAACCTCAACATTAGTGTACTTGCCGTCAATCGTTTTTAAATTGCCATCTGCTGAACTGGCAGGATTTAATCCTTTTTCCGTTTCCCATTTATCAGGCATACCGTCACCGTCTGTATCTGTCGGAGCTTCTCCAGAAGGCAATACTGGCCATCCTCCAGTTGCTGAAGGCGTATCGATATAACCGTTTGTGCTTCCATTCCCACCATTCATAATACTTGCCGTACCAGAACGAGTATCATCTACCGCTCTTTTATCTACCGCATCTCTGTATAAATTGGCACCTGCATTTTCTAGAACCAATTCATACGCTTTTGTGGCGCTATGAGTCGTGATTTCTCCAAAAGTATGAGGTGCGTTAATTTTGATTGAAGCTTTATCTGCATCGCTCACAGGAAGCTGGCTGCCATGAAATTGGCTATAAACTCCGTATGTCCAGTTATCTTGAGTAGCTCTTTCTGATCCAACAACATAATTTCCGTCAACAAAATATTTTCCCCAAATTCCGTATAAAGGCGAAGTAGTGTCCAAACTTCTTCCTGTCGACAGAATACGTTCTTTGGTCGAATTTGAAGTCCCAGGTCCTGGTTTCCAATAATTATTTACTAAATTCACATTCATGGCATCTCCGCCATAACAGCTGTTTCCGCCCCAATTATAAATAACGTTGTTACGAATGTCAACCAAATCTGTTTTTGCAAAAATATCATTTGCATATTCTCCCAACCTTGGATTACGACTATCATGATGCGCTAACAGATTATGATGGAAAGAAGCGTTTCTACCACCCCAAACACCACCATATCCGTGGGCTCCTTTTGCGTGAACAGAATTCCTAAGGCTTTCAGAAATGATACACCATTGCAGCGTAAAGTTCTCATTTTGATAAAAAGAAACACATTCGTCTGTTGACCAGCTCATAGAGCAGTGATCTACAATGATATTTTTTTGAAAACGTCCTCCTAAAGCATCGTTCTCCACATCATGAGTATCTCCCATTCTAAAGCGCAAATAGCGCAGAATAATGTTATTTCCTCTTACTTTAACATTATAATCTTTTAAAGTTATACCGCCTCCTGGAGCTGTTTGTCCTGCAATTGTAATATTATCAGTAATATTTAATTCGCTTTTTAATTCAATATTTCCCGAAACTTTAAAAACAACAATTCTAGGACCAGCCTGACCAATCGCATCACGAAGCGAGCCCGCTCCAGAATCATTTAGATTTGTTACATAAATTACTTTTCCGCCACGGCCTCCTGTTACATATTTTCCATAACCTTCGGCTCCTGGAAATGCAGGAATGCTTTCAGTCCCTCCTCCTGTTACTTCTTTTTTAACTTCAATCTTTCCTTCTCCGTTAAAGAATTCAGGATTTGTCGTTTTATCGTAAGTTCCTTCTTTAAAATCTACTCCATTAATAGTAAGTTTTTGAACATTTAAAACGATATTTAATGACGCTTTACCATTTTCTGTGATATTTAAATTTAAAGTGGAACCAGCTGCACGTTCATGGCTGAAAATGACATAATTATCCTGACCTATTTTAATAGTCCCAGAACCAAAAGCATTTGCAGAAGCGCCTTCAATTACCGTTGGATAATTTAATGCTGGAAATTTTGTGCTTTTCTGTGTAAGATCCCAAGTACCGATAAATTCGCTATTATCACCTTTAACAAGCAGAGTTCCTGTATTGGCATTAACACCTTGACCGATATTTAAAGGCGAAATGGTTCCGTTTCCTGATACGGGACCGCTTAAAGTCATTATGGTTTGATTGGCAATGCCCGAAATCATTTCGAATTTCACATTTCCAGAAATGACCATCGGTGCTTCTAAAGCCATGCCTGCACCACTTGTATTATAATATACTCGTGTTCCTTCTTTAAAAGTCAATACACCTGTAGCTTTATGAGCACCTCTCAAGCGAAGCGTTCCTGCATCAGATAAAGTCATATCGGCAGGAAAAACTGTCGCGGTTGTTTCGATTTCTTTGGTGCAAGAAACGGTTTTACCTGCAACTGGCATTACAGCTGGATTATAATTTCCTGCATTGTCCCAACTTTTATTTACTGCCGCAGTAAATTCATAATCAAAATTTGAAGGAGGTATAACTTCATTTGGCTTATTATTTCCTCCAGCTCCCCAAAAAGCATATAAAGTCTGATTTCCTGTTGCTGTAGTAGCAATTTCATTTAATGTATTTGCTGTAGTGGCAGAAGATGACCATCCATAAAACGTATATCCTACTAAAGTTGGAGTCGGCAATTTTGCTATTGTACCCTCAGTATATTCTGTCGGAGTTAAACCTGATAAAGGAGTTCCATCAATTGAATTGAAATAAGCAATTGAAGATTTAGTCGCTCCTCCATTAATAGCCATAATAATACTACTCAAATCACTTAATCCGCCGTATTCATTTGCTGCTTGAACAGTATATGTATAAGTTCCCGCAACCGCTGAAGGATCTGCAAAAGTAGCTTCTGTTGTAATGCCAAAAACTTTACCTTCTTTGCTAATTACATAACATATTGCATACGGATTTTCATCCCATTTTAAAGTGTTAGCAGTAGATACTACAAGATTTGAAGGTTTTGTAATTTGCTCTACCACTCTGCGCGGATCCCATTTGTCTGTTCCACTTAATACATTTTCTATCGTAAATTCATCAGCTTGCGCTTTGGTCAAAACTGGATTATAATTTCCTGTTTGGGCAACGCCGTTTACTGTAAATATATTAGTTCTGTTATCCGTATTTACTAATACGCCATTTCCGTTTACGCTATTGTATTCTGCAAAAAGGGCAGGTACCGTTCCCATACTTGCCCAACCGGCTGTATTAGGTTCCGTCATCATTTTTGTATTGAGATAAACGGCTCTTGGTGCATTTTGCCAAGGACGTCCTAAATAATAGCTTGTAGCGGCCGAAATAGTATTGTTGTTGAAAATATAACCATATTGAGTAGCCGTATCATGATTTGGAGCTACGATATACCCCGAAGCAACCGAAACCAAATTACACTCTTCAAACCAATGCGTTCCACCACCACAAATAAAATCAACATCTCCTTCGATCGTAGATTTATAGTAAAAACTTCTTTTTCCTCCTGTTACTTGCGTGTCTTGCTTGCTTCTAAGACGAACCCCATTATAAACATTTCGATCTCCCGCAGGATTTAATGCAGGTCTTTGTCCAGAAGTTGTAATTCCGTCTTTGTGCTCTATTGTTACATTTTCCATATACAAATCATTTGCTTCAATAGAGAGAACAGCATTTTTAATTCCCCATCCTGGATTTCCCTGTAGAATGACTTTGTCTTTAGATTGTGCAACTAGCGAAACGTTATTTTTTCCTGATGGAAGCTTTAAAACCACATCCTGAGGGTTTGTTCCGTCTCCACCCAAATTATAAGTCCCGTTGGCAATCAGTACCAAAAATCTTGATGCCGAATTATTAGGTGCAGCATTAAAAGCTTCTGCAATTGTCTTTACATATTTTCCTGAGGCAATTTGATCTGCTGTAGCATCTGCATCTACAATTAGATCAAATTTACGTTTGACAGGAATTGGCTTTTCCATTGTTTTAAACGACAAAGTAAGAGCTGAACCATCATTTCCAGAAAGGTCTTTTACAAATCCAGCTGGGATCGTAAAAGTATATTGCTTGTTATATTCCAATCCGAAATAGCTAAACTTTACTGTTTTGTTTACAAATTCGGCATTTAAATTTTTACCATTTAAAACAGCATTTCCTGTTCCTGATTGAACCTGTTCGTTATAGTTTAAAATAATGCTTCCATTTGCCGCCACAGAACCTGCCGCTTCTGTTGGAAATGAAGATTCTAAAACTGGCGCAACAGTATCACTAACTAAAACCTCATCGGCTTTAATCATTAAATTGGATAAGATTGTAGCTGTAACATCAATTGCAGATCCGTGTTTTGGTCCGTTTATATTTGGAATCCATCTTAAATAGATCTTTTCCTTTCCTTCGGCTTCAATAGGAAGAACTCCGCCAATATTGGTTATTGTTCCTGTATTGATTGTCGTTAAAGCCGAAACATTCACAAAATTTACTCCGTCTAATGAATATTGAAATGTCCACTCATCACACCCATAATAGTAGCCCAATAAACCCGAAGCAACATTTATATTTTTATAACCCACCGTTGAAAGTGTTGTCATAAAATAATAAAAATTCCCTCTGTCATTATTCCAGACGCAAAATCCGTTCTTTCCTCCTCTATTTTGAAGTCTAACATTGGGTGCAAAAACATTGTCTGCTATATTATAGGCAAATAGTTGTGGTCTATTTTCTACTTTAGAATACAATTCGGCCACTCTCGGATTTGCGTATTGATCATTTTTAAATGTCCATCCCGCAATAAAAGTCTGATTGGCGTACGTTCCTGTAACTGTTCTATTTTCATTCATCACTACAGAAGTGCTTAATGAAGTGGAGCCATCAGCCCAATTGCTGAATTTTATAATATCGTTTTCCACTGCCGTAATCGTAACATTGGTTCCAGTTTCATAAACCGAAAATGCACCGTCTTTTCCTGCGGGAGAAACCGTATAGTCTCCTAAACCAAAAGCTCCGTTTGTGTTTACGCTTAAAGTATAAGTTGGTACAGCATCATACTGAGCGACTAAGGTCATGTCTGCATTTAGAGTATATGTTAACGGATTGGTTGTTGAAATAACAGCTCCTTTATCATCTACCCATTGCTTAAAACTGTAACCGAAATTTTTATTGGCAGTCAATTTTATTTCGGTTCCTTTTGCAAATGTAGTTCCAGCAGGATTAAGCGTAACAGTTCCAGATGAGGCCGGATTGACATCTACAGTCAATTTGTGCGTCACAGCATTTGGGTTGTCGGTTACTTTTTCGAAATAATCTACGTTAAACAAATATCCTGTTCCAGGCCCAAGAAAAACAAGATACAAATCGAATGAACCATTCGTTGGCGTAATAGCTGCCGAAAACTTCTTGTAATCGGTAAAGCTTGTACTTCCTGATATCGTTGCAGAACCAATCAAAGTTCCTGTTGCAGAACCCAATCTAAATTCTATAGTTCCGCCAGTTGCTCCCGCCGCCGCAATATCAAAGCGAGTAACAAATTCGGTAAAATTAACTGCATTAAATTTAATCCAGGTATTGTTTTTAATATACCCTACGTTTCCGCCTCCCGAGCGAGCAGCATTGGTTTCTGCCCTTGCTCCCGAAGCTTGGTTAAATGTTTCAGCTTCAATCTTCTCAATGGTTTGAGAAAACCCCATTACTGTAAACAGTACGAGGAATAGATGAATAAAAAATTGTTTTTTCATTTGGTTTAAATATGGTTTTAGTTAGTAATAGTTTTCAAAAGAGTTTTTTCTGGTATCTCAAACCCTTCTGACGGTTTAATAAAATTTTAGTTTAATTCTTTCATTCCTTCAAAAACTAATCTTGCTACTTCTTCAGCTCCTTTAGTTTGAAAATGTGTGTTATCTTTTTGTCCTTCCGGATAAGCTTCGTATATACCTCCTTTGAAATTCATAAAATAATTTTCACTCACATATGGTTGCCCTTTTTTGGTGAAAAAATCGATTGATTTCTGGTTTAAATCAATGCATGGCACATCTAACTCTTTGGCTATATCTTTTACCGCCTGCGGATATAAACCATGAATGTTCTGCAGTTTTCCGTCTTTCCACGGAAAGTTTCTCGCTACAGGTGTAATCAAAATCGGTTTTGCTCCTTTTGCTCTTGTCTGCTCTACAAAAAGCCTTAGAAATTCCTTATAGCCTTCAATATTTACATATCGTTCAGGCTTATCTTCGGCGGCATCATTATGGCCGAACTGCATTAAGACTAAATCGCCTTTTTTTAGATTTTCGTAAACTAGACGCCATCTACCTTCCTGAAAGAAAGTCCTAGTGCTTCGTCCACCTCTGGCTCTATCATCAACAAAAGCACTGTCAGTTTTAATCAGTTTATCGATTTTCTTTAGACTGTCTTTTACTAAAAACTTCTGAAAAACCTGTCCCCAGCCTGTAACAGGATATCGTGTTTTCTTATAGTCTTTCCCTTCTTCATAATTATTAGCATAATCAGCCACAGTAGAATCTCCTATCAAATAAACCGTAGTTCTGGGTTTTGACTTTATAAAAGACATTACTGCAAATGCTAAAGCCATACAGAGAATTGAAATAGTGAATCTTGATTTCATAATTCTTTATTTTTTAAAAACATTAGTTAAAAATTGATCTATATATTGAATTGTCGGTTCAAACCAAGGATTGAAAAGACAAAAGACATGTGGTGAGTTTTCAAATTCGTGAACCTCCGAATAGATTCCGTTTTCTGTCAAAACTTTTCTGAAATCATCTCTTCCAGCATGCATTCTAGGAATCGAACTATTAATAAATAAAGTGGGCGGAGTTGAAGAATTTACATAAGACAACGGAGAAGCGGCTTCCCATAATTTCGGATTGTCCTTTCTAGAATAGCCGAACCAATAGGTTCCTGCCGAAATATTTTTAGTATCATTTCCTTCGCTGCTTTCAGGATGGATAAAAGATAGTGTTCCGTCAATATCAATTATAGCGTTGACTTGAGATTTTGAGCTTGAATTTGTCACTTCTCCCTCAAACAGAGGCATATTGCCTGTTACTCCCATAAAAGCTGCCAGTTCTCCACCAGCAGAAAATCCAAGGGAAACTATTTGATTTGGATTAACATTATACGTATCGGCATTTTCTCTTACCCAGCGAATTGAAGCTTTAATATCATAAACTGCTGCCGGAAAAAGCGCTTCTGTAGAAAGTCTGTACTCAGGCGTAAAACAGACATAACCTAGGCTTGCCAATTTCTGCACCATCTGATGATGCTGTTCTCGGCTTCCAGATCGCCATCCTCCTCCATGAATAAATATAATGGCAGTCTGTTGTTTTTCTTTTTTATTTTTATCGAAGAAAACATCCAGTTTCATTTTCCGTTTTCCATAAGTGCAATATACAATGTCGTTCTTCTGCACAAGAGCGTCAAAATGCATTTCGGAAACAAGAGAAATATTAGGAAAGTATTTCAATGTTTTTTTGAATGCGCTTCTATTATTGAAAGAAGTGTCTTTAACCTGAGTCAATCCTTCCAAATATTGCGCGTTCATCTTTTGAAGAAATAAGATCCAGACCCAAATAAATACTGCTTTTAATTTTCTGTTTTGAAACTTCATTCTTTATTTATTTTATCGATTATAACTTCTGAAAGATGCTTTTAAAAACTTCAATTCGGTTTCCAATCTTTAAAAATGGCTTTCATCGAATATTCCTTTTTAAATTGTGCTGCTGAAAGCTGATGTGACCAATTGGCTCTTGATGCAGCATTTGCTCCTGCCCCTGTAGATTGATATTCGGCATAAAAAGCCGTTTTTTCGGCTTCTGGTTTTCCCCAATTATGCCACCCTAATGGTTTAATGTGTGAATCCATTTCACACCTTATAAAAACAGTTTTGGCATAATTTCTCCACGGTCTTCCTAAGAAATAAGAGTTATCTCCTGAATTTGAAGTCAGTTTGCAGTTTAGAAATACAAATCCGTATGCGCTGGATTCTGGCGTATTGGCAGCAGTAATATAAGAGCCTCCTTTTTTAGAGAAGATTTCACATTGATCAAAAATCACGGTCGAACCTCCAAAAATGAAATCAGTTGTTCCTTCGATATAACAGTTTTTATAATACTGTCTACTGCCACTTTCTCTAGGATATAAAGTATCTTGAAATCCTAAAAATCTGCAATTCTCGAATATGATTCGGTCTCCGTCAATTCTAACTGCCACTGCCTGCCCAACTGGGCCAGACGAATTCTCGAACGTAATATTCTGCGCTTTAAAGTTATTACCTGCAACAATAAAACTGGCAGATCCAGAAGTTCCGACTGTTCCTCCTACACCATTCGATTTGGATGCATAGTCATCATAAGTCAGGATTACATTTTCTCTGCTTTCCCCAATCAGCGTAATGTTATTTTTATTTAAGGCCAATTCTAGTTTTTCTTTGTAGATTCCATTCTTTACAAAAATTCTAGTTTCTGATGTTTTTAATAATGGCACCGAATTAAACGCTTCTTGAACAGTTTTAAAATCTCCTTTTCCATCTGCATCCACAACAATATCATAAGGCTTGATTACTGTTGTAGAATCATTTGCAAACGAAAGATTCATAAAGAAAATGGAAACGGCCACAAATTTGAATAGTATCATTTTTTTTCTGTTTTAGTCCACCACTTTTACTTCTCCTTTAATCGATTCTAGCACTTTTAGATCTTTATCCATAACCATTTTTTTACCGTTGGTTTTTAATGAAATATCTTTTGTTTCTAAACCTCCAACCCAAAACATCTGATTTTCTCCTGTAGATTTCAAACCATCTAAACTCACATTCTGACTGTTTGAAAAACTTACCGCGATTCCAGGTTTGTCTAATCTTAAATCAAGATTTTTAAAAGTGATTTTGCTCGTATAGTTCAACTGAACTCCAATATCTGAACGGATAATCATGTTATCAAATTCGATGTTATTAACTGGCATTTCTGGAATTCCCATAATTTTTAAAGCCTGAGCCGCACCATTTACATAAATGTTTTTGAAATACATATTTTTAAAAGCAGGCGTATCATCAGAAATAGCTTCTTTTGCGACTGTTATTTCACCTGTTGTTTTATCTTCTGATAAAGATTTTCCGAAATAATACAAATTAAAATTGATGGCGTCTGTCGGAATATTATTCATGCGAATGTCTTCCATCCAAATATTCTCCACTACTCCACCACGTCCTCGGACAGATTTAAAACGAAGTCCGCAGTTTGTTCCATTAAATGTTAGGTTTTTGGCAAATATATTTTTTACGCCTCCAGACATTTCGCTTCCAATTGTAAAACCTCCATGTGCATGATAAACTACACAATCTGTAATCACAAAAAATTCGGTTGGTTTTGCACGGTCTCTTCCTTCTTTATCTTTTCCAGATTTAATGCAGATCGCATCATCGCCAACATCAAAACGACAATTGGTTACAGTTCCGATTCGGCAGGATTCTAAATCTAAACCATCTCCATTTTGAGAATACCAAGGATTGCGAATTGTTAAATTTCGTAGAGTAAGATGCTCGCACATTAACGGATTCACATTCCAAGCAGGAGAATTTTGAAAAGTGACACCGTCTAAAAGCAGTTTTTTACAATTAACCAAACTCACCATAACCGGACGAAGTGCTTCTTTGTAAGGCTCCATGTTTTCTACAGTTTCCTTTTTAGGCAATTTATTTCTTTCCTCATTCCCTTCATAAGCTCCTTTAGAAGGATACCAGATTTTACCGTCTTTAGACAGAACACCACCAGATTTTACCAATTCGTCCCATTGTCCAGCGGTCATTTTTCCGATTTTAACAGGTCTCCATACAGCACCATTTCCATCAAAAATTCCCTGACCCGTAATGGCAATGTTTTCTAAGTCAACTCCCATAATTGGCGATTCACAGCGAATGACTTTATTACCTTCAAAATAGGATTCTATTAGTTTGTACTGCTTTAAATCGCTTGTAAAAGAAACAAAAGCGCCATTTTGCGTATGCAGATTTACATTGCTTTTCAGTTTTATTGGTCCTGTTGTCCAAAGTCCAGCAGGAATTACCACAACTCCACCACCCGACTTAGAACATTTTTCAATTGCCGAATTAATAGCATTTGTACAAAGCTGTTCTGTATTTGGTATTGCCCCAAAATCGAGAATATTTAAAGTGTCTCTTTTAAACTCTGGAATCTGCACCTCTGGCATTTTAAAAGGGATTTTCAAACTTGATTTAGCTTTTATATCCGCCCCATTTACAGTTCCTTTCTTTTGTCCAATACATGAAAAAGCCATAAAAAGAAATGCTGTTATAAAAAGTGTGCTTTTAGTTTTTATCATAACCAATTGTAATTTTGATATATTATTTTTTGTCTAGAGATTTTTGCAATTCGATTCCAGCTAGAATATAAGGGCCAACTGCTTTTGCATCGTCATCTCTAATAGGTTCAGAAATATAGTATTCAAATGAACCGTTTCTATCTTCAGGATTCTTACCTCCTAATCCCGCAACGGCACAGCATTTTGAAATAGAAATAGTTCCGTCTTCATTGTCTTTTATAAATTCTTTTTGAATTCCGTTAAAACCTTTTTTTGCCGATTTCAGAAACTTTTCGTTTACATAACCTTTGTTGTAAGCTTTAGCAAAAGAATACACAAACATTGAAGAACAAGTCGATTCCAGATAATTGCCTTTTCTTTCTGGCTGATCCATTACTTGCCACCAGACTCCTGTTTTAGAATCTTGCGCTTTTAGAACACCATCAAAAACCTGTTGAACAATTTTGATTAAGTCTTTTCGTTTAGAATGATTTTCAGGAACAAAGTCTAAAATATCAACTAAAGCCATACAATACCACCCTTGTGCTCGTCCCCATACATGTGTAGAAGTTCCGGTTGTTTTGTTTGCCCAGAATTGCGCACGCTTTTCATCATAACCATGAAAATTCAAACCTGTTTTAGCATCAAAAGTGTGTTTCTGAATCAATTCTGCTTGAAGGATAGCATCATCAATCGCTTTTGGATCACTGAAAACTTCTCCGTATTGCGCTGAAAAAGGATCTGCCATATAAACGCCATCCAGCCACATTTGCCACGGATAGCTCTTTTTATGCCAATAACCGCCATCAGAATTCCTTGGATGTCCTTCTAATTGTTTGTGCAATAAATCCATGGCTTTTTTATAGCGCGAATCATTTGTTTTTTTATAAATTTCAAAAAGTATTTTCCCAGAATTTATCAGATCCAAGCTGTATTTATCGAGTTCATAGCCTCCTAATATGTTTCCATCTTTGTCAATTAATTGTTCCGCATAAGAAAGTCCGTAATCCCAATATTTCTGATTTTTAGTATAATCGTACAATTTCTGATTGGCCAGAGCCACCAAACCATTGGTATAATTCCATTTGGGATATTTAACTCCATCCAGAAATACTGGATTTGGAACACGTTTTTGATCTGAATCGGCCATTTTAATTGCCCATTCTATTGGAGATAATTCTTTTTTATGTGCAGATCTTGATTGCCCGAAAGAAATGATGCCAACGAACAGAGCAAGAAAACAATATTTCATTTTATGCTTCATATTATTTCTAATTTTCTTCAACTCTAAACCAATCGTAATCGGCATAACTGCTGTCATTTATAGTTTTCGATCCTGTTGCAAAAAGTCCGATTTTAGCGCCAACCCATCTTCCCGCGCTTGGCTTGAATGATTCTCCCAGTTTTTTAAAATTCTTTCCATCAATGCTGTAGTAAAAAGTGACTTTAGCATCAAAAGGTTCTTTGTTCTGAATCATTTCTACTTTGGCACGCAGACTCACTTCTTTTTTATTGACAGGAATCGATGCCATTTCTTTCTCCAATTCTTTAGAAGTTCTGGCGCTTTTCATAATGCGTTGCACCAAATTTAAATTGCCAGCTTTATCCTGTTCAATTGCGATATAAGCGTAATCTTCGCCAAATACAATCAAACCTGAACCGCTTACTCCTGCATCTGGATTATTTTCGAAAGTCAATTTTGTTGTTGCCGTAAAATTGGCACCGGGAAATTTTTGCAATAAAAGGTTCGGCATCATCCACATGGTTTTTATTCCTTCTTTTTTCGGAATACAATTTAGACGCATAAAACCAAGATTTGCAGAAGACCATCCCCAATGCTCTGCAGGATTCTGATTGGCTTGCCATTGCCATTGCAGTCCCAATTGATGGCTATTAAATTCATCTGAAGAAACTAATGGTGTTGCTGGATAATTTTTCCCTACGTTTGGTTTTGTCCATTCCATAACAGGCTCTCCAATTCCGTCTTTATTGGAATCTTTTCCCATAATAGGCCAACCGTCTTTCCAAGTCACAGGCTGCAAGTGAACCACGCGTCCATAAGCCCAACGGTCTTGAAAATGCAAAAACCATCCGTCTCCGTTTGGAGTTTCTACATAACCGCCTTGATGAGGCCCGTTAACTGGTGAATCTCCTTGATGAAGAACCACTTTATATTCATAAGGTCCCCAAACATTTTTTGAACGCATTGCCAATTGCCATCCTGGCTTTACGCCACCTGCAGGAGCCATAATCCAATAGTATCCTTCACGTTTGTACATTTTTGAACCTTCAACGGTAGTGTGACCGTTATGCCCGTCAAAAACCAAAGCTGGATTTCCTATTAGTTTAGTTCCGTCTGGTGCCATTTCAGACAGCATTAAAACTGTTTTCACATTGGCGCGGCTTCCTGCAAAAGCATAAGATAAATATGCTTTTCCGTCTTCATCCCAAAATGGGCACGTATCTATAATTCCTTTTGCTTCTTTTACTAAAATAGGCTCATCCCAAACACCAGCAGGATTCTTAGTTTTTACCATAAATATTCCAAAATCTGGATCTCCCCAATAAATAAAATACTCGCCATTGTGGTAACGAATAGACGGCGCCCAAACGCCATCGCCATGACGAACAGTTTGATAATGTTCTATCGGAAATAGATTTTGCAATGCATATCCAATCAATTCCCAGTTTACAAGGTCTTTAGAATGAAGTATAGGAAGTCCTGGAACACTGTTAAAGCTAGAGGCTGTCATGTAATAACCATCTTCTCCAGCACAAACATCGGGATCAGAATAATCTACATGTAAGATTGGGTTTTTATATTTTCCATTTCCTAAGTCGGCGTTCCAGCCTTGTGAATTTGCTCCTAAATACCAAAATAATCCTAAGGCGAATAGTAATTGTTTGAATTTCATTGTATTATTTTTTATTATATAATTCGCTTCATTAAAACATCACAAAAAAGTCTTGATGTTTTAAAGTCTAATTTTCTTCTATCAATCTAAGGAAGACAGTACACTGAAGTATCCTCAACCACAAGGATACTTCATGAAAGTACTGAAACCACTTAATTAACAAAACTTAAGGCAACCATCTTGTATCTCCTACTCTATTGGTTACAATTGGAGAATTTGGATCTTTAATCATCAAATTGCCATTTGCAGGATCAACAAATAAATTTTGTGCACTTATACCCAGATCGGTTCCCTGAATTGCAGCAGCACCTAGTAGATAATCTGTCGTTGTATAATTGTTTCCGTAAGTCGCAGGTGTATTGGCTGCAATTGCCTGAATTACTTTACCGCAAGAAGATGCCAATAACACATTTTTAAAGATTAAAGTAGATCCGACAGCATTCGGAATATTGATTAATGACCTATTATACGCATAATCGTAAATCGTAATATTTTGGTATTCTAATTGGATCGGATAAGCCGATGTACCATAATCAAACAGGTTTTTAAAGTTTCGGTTCTTGTCTGTTGTCTGATAGTAATCTCTCATGAAAGTACAGTTTGAGAATTTGGCTTTCTTCACATTATCAGCTCCAGCAGAACCGAATACAAATGTCCCGTATGGTCCTGAGTGTCCTCCAACCTGATCAAACGTACAGTAGCTCATATCAAATTCACCAATTTCTTTGTATTTTCCGTTTCCTTGATGTCTCCAGAATCCACGTTTGAAATAATTGAAAACACAATTGTAGAAAGTAATTTTATCTAATTTCCAAGCTGATCCGCTATTAAAGAAATAACTTGCATCAATAGTCTGATAAAAACGAATGTTTTCAAAAGCCAGTTCCGATAAATAAGAACCTTCTGCAATATTCCAGTTTCCGTTCATTTCGATCTGAGGGCGTTCTCCTTCAGTTCCTCCTGTAAGTTTAAATCCTTTTGAAATGGTAAAAGGCGTAATTTTAAACAATGAACCTGCTTCAAGGAAATATTCTGTTCCTTCTGGAATCGTCGGATCATCATTGTTTGTTCTCAATAAAGCATCTAAATCCATTCCTTTTGTTACAATAATAGTGGATGTTGATGGACCTGCCGAACGGAAAGAAACCTGATTATAAGGCTTATCGTAACGTCTTGGTTTGTTGTTGTCGAAAATATTAACATTGTATAATGTGTTTTTTTCTAAGCCAACTACTGTTGCTTCTCCTTTAGCAATTTCCGCAGAAGTTAGCTTGCGGCCAATTGCAGGAATTTCAGCAGATTGTGCAGGCGAAACGGAAATACTGTCTACTGGATTCTGAGAAGAAATGTCCCAGTTTACTGTAACTTCAGTTTCTGTAATATTAACCTTTTCTACTGTATGCAAAATTGGATCAAACGGCGGACGCTCTTCTGTTAAAGCATTGGTATAAGACCATTGTGAATTATGTCCATCTATTGCGTGGTTAGATCTCACCCTAATGTAAAACTGGGTTTTATACGGAATATCATCCATCAAAAGCTGCGTTTCTGTCGTTGTATACGATTTGTACAAACTTTTATAATAATTGTCTAAATGCAACTCTACGGTATAAGATTTCGCATCGTTGACTTTATACCATACAATAGCTATTGAGTTGCCTTTTACTAAAGGAGCTGTAAGTACAAATTTTGGCTGAAACAGATCTTGTTCTTGCGGATATTTAAACTCATCGTTTTCACAAGATATCAGCATTTCTCCACAGGCAATGATACCAAGAAGAGATAATATATAAAGTATTTTTCTAAATTTTTTCATGCTTGGCTCGATTTAAAAATTAAATCCATAATAATTTTGAATAGCTCCTCTATGGTCTGTAATTACCTTAGAAGGATACGGACATAAATAACGTAATGGATCTGTTGGAGATACCGATGAAGCGTTGTTGTAATTGATGAATCCTCTAAAACTCCATTTAATATCGTTTCTTGGTTCGTAACTTGCGGTTTCGTTGTTTAATGAATACCAGCTTACTGCAAACGGAAGTTCTGTATAACCTGCAGGACGAGCCTGTAAAATTTCATCTATTCCTTTTATATCTAAGATTGTTCTACCCGAGTTAACAGGATCTGGAATGTTTTTGTAATAGATACTTCCCGGAACTTGATCAATGCCAGTCACATAAGCTCCATTGGCTACACGTCCCCAATTGTATAGTTTGAAATATTGATTGTAAATCACTTCGCTGAATTTATTCCAGCGGGCCAAATCGAATTTACGTTTGCTTTCTCCACCAAATTCCCATTTACGCTCGTCCATAATAGCTTTAAAGAACAAATCTGGCGATGACTTAGACATTACATAATTATCTACTTTAGTTGCCCAATCTGCTTGAGCGAAAGCTCTTCTTCTCACACGTCTTAAACATTCACGTGCATCTTCGCGAGGACCAAAACGTTCATTTACCGCTTCTGCGTACATTAACAATACATCTGCAAAACGCATCCAAGAATAGTTGATTCCTGTACCTTTCTGGCTTGTGCTTCCCAGCGGATCATTCATCCATAATTTAGACCATTTTCCAACTGCCAAACGTGCCAAATCCAGACGAATTACCTGATTTAAGTTTTGATCATAAGAAAGTGGTGCGCAGGTAACATCTCTTCTTAAATCTTTATTATCAAATGAATAAAGATATTCTCCACACAAACTAAGAGTTCCAGAAGCACTTCCGTAAGGATGATTTCCTTCAGCAATCGGAATTCCAGCAAGATATCCATACTCACCTGTAGAGTTTTTCAGCATCGGAATTGAGAAAATAACATCGTCATTAACTGGTGTTTCCCAATTATTCTGTTTCATCCAGAAATCTCTATAACTCAATTTTAAATCATGCTGTCTGCCTAAAATTACTTTTTCTAGATATTGGATTGCGATATCATAATACTCTTCATAATTTTTTCCTCTTTCCATGTGCCCAATACTTGCTGGATTGTTTTCGTCTGGGCGCAGCGTCCATCCTCCTCTTGTAAGCGCCAATAATCCGATCAAACCTTGATTGAAACTTCTAGAAGCACGTTCAACTCCATAATCCAATTCGTTTGCATTTTTCATATAAGGCTCAACTGACTTTAAATCGTCAATTAAAAATTCAAGAATCACATTTCGATCCGTAGTTCCTACAGCAAAATTCTCATCTCCAGTTGAAGATTTGGTACGAAAAACAACATCTCCCCAAATACGGATAATGTCTAAATAAACCATTGCACGAATTGTTTTCACTTCTCCATACATCTGCATAATAGCAGAAGGAGCATTTTTTGGATCTGCTTTATACAAATCAGAACTTTCAATTCCTTCAATTACATCATTGGCAGTATTGATTATTTTGTACATCGCACTCCAAGTGCCATTTAAAGTAGTCCAATATGGTTTTGGATCGTAACACGCAATATCAGAACCGTTTCCGTTTACTGTATTGGTTGAAACGCCAGACATTTCTACATCTGTATTCATATTAAAAACAAAAGCAAGACGGTTAGCATAAGCATCATCAGTCAGCATAAGCGTATAAACACCCGCAACAGCAGACTGAATGTCTTTCTCTGATTTAAAAACTTCTGCTTGGGTAAAGCCAGATCCTGGCTGTACATCTAGATATTCATCGCAGGCTGTAAAAGACAGCGCAACAACTAGCAGCAAACTAAATATTATCTTTTTATTCATCTTTGTGAGATTTAATATTGTTTAATTAAAATGACAATTGCACTCCAAAAGCATAATTGCGCGTTCTTGGATAAGCATTGTAATCAATATTTGGTGTTAATCCTGTTTCCAGATTGATGTCTGGATCGTACCCTGAATAGTTCGTCCAAACAAATAAGTTGCTTCCTGTAGCATATAGTCTAATTCTGCTGAATCCCACTTTTGAACTGTTTTGTTTTGGAATGGTATAACCAATGCTCAAAGTGTTTAATCTCAAGAAAGAACCATCTTCGACTGCATAAGACATAGCAATAGGACGTCCAATAGAAACAGGATTCCACATCGTAGCATTTTCGTTTTGTTTTGCCAGCTGTTCAGGCGAATAGCGAAGATCGTTACCCATGTCATCATAATTTCTCCAACGATTGTTCAATCCTACATCCATACTGAAATTGTTTTGGTTGTTCTGGAAGAAAGAAGTCGTCATAATCTTATTGGCGTTATAAACATCAAACCCTGACATGAAATTGAAAAATGCGGTTAAGTCGAAATTTTTCCAAATCGCATTTACACCAAAACCTCCAGAAAAATCAGGATTTGTGTCTCCAATAACCTTTCTGTCCTTATCTCCAATTACATAGCTATTTGGGTCTGAAGGATCAACAGGAGTCAGTTTTTTAAATTTAGCATTTCCTGGAACTGGATCTCCCGAAAGATTTTTTGAATTGGCCACACCCTCTTTTAATTTCCAAGTTTTAGTTACTGCATCAAAAGATTCAAAGTCATCCATTGTGTAGAAACCATCGTTTACGAAACCATAAATCAAACCTTTTGTTCCGCCTACGTAAGCACGATAATCATCATCATTTAACAATTGTGTTCCTGCCCAGCCCGAACTTAAAATCCATTCTTGTTCGCCGCTCGCTAGTTTATCAATTTTATTTTTGTTATAACCAATATTAAAAGTCAAATCAACTTGAAAGTCTTTTTTCTTAATTACACTTCCGTTAATTGCAAATTCGACACCTCTATTAGAAGTCTGCCCAACATTGGTCATCATTTTGGTAAAACCAGAAACCGAAGCAATATCAGATGGCACTAATAAATCTTTTACTTTATTATGATAGAAATCTAAAGTTCCTGTAAGCCTTTCTTTGAAAAACCCAAAATCTAGACCTACGTTTGCCGTATAAGTTGTTTCCCATTTTACGTTTGGATTGTTCAGATATTTGTCGTTATAAAAATTATAATAGTAATGGTTTTCTTCTCCCCAACCTACAGAACGATCTCTAGATACACCGTAATATTTTGCATATAAATCGCCTTTAATTCTATCGTTACCTGAAGCTCCATAACTCAAACGAAGTTTTAAGTTCGAAACCGTCTCGCTATTTTTTAGGAAACTTTCATTCGAAACCCTCCAAGCAAAAGCTCCCGCTGGGAAAACTCCCCATCTATTGTCTGGACCAAATTTTGTAGAACCGTCTGTACGCACTGTAAACGTAAATAAATAACGATCGTCATAACCATAATTCGCTCTTCCAAAAAACGACGAAATTCTATTTGGAGATTCTGCATTTGAACCATTATCAAAAGGAGTTCCCAAAGCTAGATTGTCTAAGGCTTTTTCTCCAGTTATGTCATCAGGAAAATAACGGGTACGGAAAAACTTAATTGAACTTTCCTGATCTTTTATCTCCTGTCCAACCATCAATTGAAAATCGTGGCGTTCTTTTAATTTAAATCCGTAGTTCAATACGTTATTCAGCTGCCAGCGTGGCGATTGGGTCATAGACCAATATGTTAGAGGCATATTGTTATTCTCTAATGCTGTTTTAGTATCTGTTCCCCAGAAACGACCGTCTTCCTGATATTTATATTCGTAACCGAATGAAGAACGAAGGGTTAATCCTTTTTTGATTGTCCATGTTAAAGCTCCTGTAGTGTTAAATATTCTCGTAGTACGTTTGCGATAGTTTTTCTCTGCTTCTTCGAATGGATTAAAACGAGGTTTAATTTCATAATCGTCTGGATCAAAATAAGTATTATCTTCAGGTAAAGTCATATAATCTTCTAAACCTCCTGTTGGCGCCTCACGTAAAGCTCTAAGCAAGCTCACTCCATCTGTTCCAGAACCGTCTATGGTTTGATTGGTTAAACGGGTTTGATATTCGAACGTAAGATTGTCTGTTAATTTTGAATTTAAAATCAGATAAATATAATTCTGACGCATTCCAGTTCCAACCAAAACACCCGGCTGATCCTGATTTACAAACGTAAATTTGAATTTCGTTTTTTCGCTTCCTCCATTTACATTAATATCTGTGTATCTCGCGATTGGATTGCTTCCGAAAATTTCATTTTGCCAATCTGTACCTTTATTTCCTTTATAAATATAAAATTCGCTTGGTTTGCCATACATATTATAAAATGCAGTTGGGTTAGAAGTTCCCTTACGCGCAAACTCGTACTGCATCATCACAAATTCATAAGGATCCATAACATCCAAATGATTGGCAAGCGTTTTAATTTGTGTATAGTTATGAATGTTTACCGAAACTTTTCCAGCTTTTGGAACTTTAGTTGTAACAATGATAACTCCGTTTGCTCCTCTTGCACCATAAACGGCTGTAGACGCAGCATCTTTCAAAACTTCTACCGATTCGATATCTGTTGGCGGAATATCATTTAAGTTGGCAACCTCAAAACCATCAACCAAGATTAATGGCGAATTGTCTTCTGTAATAGATCCTCCTCCACGAATTCTAATTTTCACTTCAGACCCTGGCGAACCATCAACTGTTGTAACCTGCACTCCAGGAAGTCTTCCCGTCAAGGCTTCAGCTACGTTTGATGTTGGTACTTTTGCTAATTCGGTACCTTTTATACTGGCAACCGCTCCAGTTAAGTTTTTACGTTTTTGCGTACCGTAACCAATTACAACAACTTCATTTAACTCGCTATTCGATTCTTTCATTGTTACTGTAATTCCAGATACGCGTCCTTTTAATGGCACTACTTCATCATTCATTCCAACAAATTTGATAATCAAAACCGCTGTTTCTGGATCTGCTACTGTGATACTGAATTTCCCATCAAAATCGGTAACTCCATTGGTTTTTTCATTCTTTACCATAATTGTTGCGCCAGGAATACCTCCCATGTTATCTCTAACCGAACCGCTCACGGTTACACGCTTCTGAGCATAAGCACCTCCTGCCAAAAATAGGACGGCTAAAATGCTCCAGATATATTTTTTTATAGTCATAACTAGAATATTTTTTTATTTGATTAAAAGCCTTTGTTTGAATTTTACGATAAAACACAGCCTAGTTTAGATTATAACTTTCTGTGGCTATCATATTACTATTTCAGTAAATTCAATGGCGGCTAATAGTATTTGGTTTTAGTTTATTTTGACAAGAAGTTTATCAAGGTTCATTTATAAGGAAGTCGACACTTGTTACTTTACTGCCTTCAATAGCAAAAGTTCCTTGCAATTCTTTTGTTTTCACAACTTCCATATTCTGGTTGAGGCATTCTATTTTAACACGAACGTTATTTGCCTCTTCTCCTGTTTGAAATAAAACAAAATCATCTGTGTAGTTTATCCCTCCACTTGTTGTTGCTTTGCTTCTAGTTACAAACATGTCTTCTTTTATGTAAGTTCCGTCGACCACTTTGTAGCCACTTCTCTTCACCAAAACTGTAGTTTTAATTGTGGTATAACTTTTATCGGCCACAATGTCTAAAGTCTTCAAACGAAGAATTCCCGTTCGCGTAACAATATTCAGTGTCAATGGTTCTTCAAATGGTGAAGCGTAAGGCATCGCATCTGATAAATTTACTGGCTGGTTTGCCAATGCAGGCTGCGGAACAATTAATTCGTTAAGGTTCTTTGGAGATGGAACCATTTGCTCGGGATAATCTGTTGCTATCAATTTGTATTTTCCATCGTCTAACGAAAAAGGATAAAGCGAACTGTAGTTAGCAAAATATTCTCCGTTTTCCTTATACACAAAAACAGGTCTGGTTGAAATGCCTACGTTTAAATTCCAAGGTTCTCCGTTTAATTGAAAATCTAATTTTTTAACTGTATGGCTTTCATATTTAAGATCGTCACTAGAGCAAGAATTAAGAAGAAAAAAAATCCCCGCTCCAAGAATCATATTTTTGATCATTTTCATATCTCTAAAAATTTAAAAACGATGAAAATTTTCTGTTTGATTCATATTTAGGACTACAGTCCAAAATAGGCAGTTGAATGTTAAATTTAGTTTGGTTCATAATTTTGGTTTTAAGGTTAGTTAGTTAAAAATCAATTAAGATTATGAAGCAAAACTAGAAATCGCATATCTGATAATGGGGTATTTTTTGCTTTTCGAAACGGTACAAATCGCTATTTAAGCACTCAGAAACAGTTATTCAATAAATTTTCTTACTTTTTTTTATACAATGCAAAAAAAACAACATCAATAAAAAGAGATATCGCAATAGCTTATTTAAAGACTTATTTTTGATTATTCAATTTTCTTTTAAAAAAGAAGCCTCATTAAAATAATGAGGCTCCTATATAAATAGTCTTTATTTAAATAACTGAATCAATTAAATTGTCGGCGGTATTCTGCTGGAGTATGATCGTACTTTGCTCTGAAACATTTTCCGAAGTATTTTAGATCATTAAAACCTACTTCAAAACAGATTTCCTTTATCAATAAATCATCTTCTTTCAAAAGTCTTGCAGCTTCACTTAATCGCATGTCTCGAATGAAAACAACGGGAGAAGCGCCTGTAATGCTTTTGAGCTTATTGAAAAAACTAGCGCGTGACATGCACATTAATTTCCCCAATTCGTCAACAGAAAAATCAGAATTTGACATATTTTCTTTTACGAATTCAATAACCTGAAACATAAATTTCTGGTCTTTATTGGATATTTGAAGCGGTTCTTCTTTGAAAATTTCGATTGTGCTTCCGCTAGAAAACAATTGCTGCAAACGAGCACGCTGATCTAGAACATTTTTTACCCTTGCTCTTAACAAACTAACATTAAACGGTTTGGTCACATAATCATCTGCTCCATATTCTAAACCTTCCAATTTGCTTTCAATCGATGATTTCGCGCTAAGCAAAATAACAGGAATATGGCTGGTTGCTAAATTATCTCGAATGGATTTCAGCATTTCGATTCCGTCTTTTTCTGGCATCATAATATCGCTAATAACGAAATCTGGCAAAATCTCTTCTGCTTTTATGTAACCTTCATCACCATTTTCGGCAGTATAAATCGTATAATCGCTTTCTAAAATAGAAACAATAAAAGCGCGCAATTCTGGATCATCTTCTACAACAAGTCCAATTGGATGCTCTCTAGCAGATTCTTCTATAATTACTGCTTCTTGCTCCGTTTCGAAATCTTGATTTATTTCATCAGAAAAATGCTCTTCCGTTTCTTCCAATAAAATATCAACATCGTCTTTGAAGTGCTGATAACCTTTTAAAAATGCAATTTGAAAACTGCTTCCTTTTCCTTGAGTACTGTCAATTAAAATTTCAGCTCCATGTTTATCGGCAATATCTTTAATAATAGAAAGTCCGAGACCTGTACTCGGATTAGAAAAGTTTTCATTGTAATTTGAAAAACGCACAAATAGCCTTTTTTGAAGTGTCGGACTAATTCCTGGCCCATTGTCGCTTACGGTTAAAAAGACATGCTTCTCAGATTCTTCGACTTTTACCTCTATAGAATCTCCTTTGTTGCAATATTTAAAAGCATTAGAAAGTAAGTTGATTAAAATTTTATCCAAACTGTCTGGATCTACCCAAATTTTTGATTCTGAAGAATTAATATCAACTTTCAAATTTATATTGCTCTGCGCACTCATCTCACTAAAATCTTCACACATTTGAGATACGAATTCTCCCAGATTGATTTCGCGAATAGCCAGTTTTTTATCTTGAACTCTTCTCAAATCTAAAATCTGATTGACGAGATTCAATAATTTATTACTGCTTTTTTCAATAATACGAAGCTGCCCTTTTGCCGTATCTTTCAAATCATCATCTGCAAGCATCACTTCCAAAGGCGCTGCAATCATAGTAAGTGGCGTACGAATTTCATGCGAAATATCAGTAAAGAATTTCAGTTTCAATTCGCTCATTTGTTTTTCCAGCTTCACATCATTTCGAAGTTTCAAAATAGTAATAATGGCTCTTCTTGTTAAGAAAAATAAACCTCCGGCTAATATTAAATAGCAGAAATAAGCAAAATTAGTTCCCCAGATCGAAGGTCGAATCGTGATCTTAATTCGCCTTTCATTATTCATCCATAAATTATGTCCGTTTGTGGAAGAAACCAAAAGCGTATAACTTCCTCTGCCCAAATTGGTATAGTTAATAGACTGTCCGCCTTTAATGTAGTTCCATTGTTTATCAATACCTTCCAATTTGTAGCGGTACACAATATTTTCGCTTTTTAAATAATCCAGAGCCGAAATTTGAACTCTGAAAAAATTCTGATTGTGTTCCAGCGTAACTTCTTCTAGCAAATCAGGATTTTTTGGAGTTTCAGGATTTATTTCGTGTAATTCTTTATTATTCACCAAAAATCCAGAAATCGCTAAATAAGGTTTAAAATGGAAAGGTTTTATATTTTCTGGTTTGAAATAAATAACGCCATTAGAATAACCTACCGCTATTTCTCCATTTAAAAGTTCGCATTTTGTTGCCTCAGAAAATATCTCGGTTCCAATAATTGATTTTAATTCTGGAAACGTTTCGGCGCTGTTATTTTTAGGATCAAAACGAACAATCTGATTGTCGCTCATCAGCCAGATTTTACCCGCTTTATCTTCCTGAATGGCTACAACTCCTTCAACTGGAAACGAAACCATTTCATTCCAAATAGATTTAACGTTCAATTGTCCTTTTTTATCTAAATCGGCCATTATCAATCCCATGCCATTGGTTGCCAATGCCATCTGATTGTCGTGGGTGATTAGAATATCCAAAATATCATTTCCTGAAACTTGAGAATATTCATTAAACTTTATTTTGTTTGTCGATTTAGTATCTTCCGAAAAAGAAAACAATTTATAGGATGAAATAAAAAATATCTTATGGTTTTTGTTTTCTACAATCGAACGGACTTTGTCTGCTGTTTTTATTGGATAGTTTCTTAATTCATTTTTAAAATTAATGAATTGAATTCTGCCGTTTGATTCACGAATAATATTGACTCCGCCACCCCAAGTTGCAATATAAATCTGTCCGTTTGAAGCTTGAAAGATTTTAAAAACATCATCTGAGTTTAAACCGTAATTGTCATTTTCATTGTATTTATAATGAACAACTTTATATTTAAAAGACTGATCAGTTGGAGATAGGCAAAATAATCCGTTTCCTCTGGTTCCTACCCAAATTCTGCCTTTGTTATCCTGAAGCATACTGTAAATATCGGCTCCCCAACCCGGCCCTGAAGAAGATAATGTTCCGTCAGAAGCCAAAAATCCGATTTTCTTTTTTTGACTGTCAAACAAAGCAATTTTTTCTTTACGGCTTGCAACCCAAAGATTCCCTCTGCTATCTTTCATCAAACTTCGCACGTTGTGTTTATGATGATCATTTGAAGAATCGAGATTTAGAGTCGAAAAATTGCTGTTGCTAAAAGTCACCAAATCTAATCCTTGTTTAAAAGAGCAAAACCAAAGATTTCCTAATCGGTCAAACATTGCCGTATGCATTAAATCTGAAACCGATTCTTTTGATTCGTTAATGCATCTAATGATAGAAGAAAGTTTATTATTTTTTTCATCCCAATAAGAAAATGGAGCATTTCCAGATTGTATCCAAACCGTTCCATTTGGAGACGTAATCATAAAACTCTTCCTTTGTCCTCCAGCTGTTGCAGAATCACTGTAATCAACAGGCATGCGCGTGATCTTTTTGGTTAGCAGATCGAACTGAAACACTCCTTCTCCTTGAGCTTCAAACCAAAATTGTCTGGAACGTGTTGAGCCTAAATAATTGATTTTTTTGTTTGGAAATCCTGCTAAAGTTTTGCTGTTATATGCATCTAACTTTCCTGTTTTCAGATCGTAAAAATAAAAAATCTGCCCTGCTGTTATTATAAGCATTTTAGTATTGGCAACAAGTTCGGTATAAATGATATCTTCTTTAATATCAAGCAGAAAGTCAAAAAATGTACTTGCTTTTTTATTATAACGTGCCAGTTCTCCATTGTTTCCTCCAAAGATGATATCTTCTTTGGTTTCTAAAAATGAATTGTACAAACAAGGTTTTCCATTAAAAAAGAAATATTGAGGCTCTCTGCCAGACTTGTCTAATCTGCAAGTGCCTGCTTCAGTAAAAAACCAGGTTGTTCCCTGTTTATCCTCATAAATATCACGGATTTTTCCACAGCGCTTTGTCGGATCAAAGGCAATTTTCCTAACTTCTTTATTTTTTTCAAAAGCAATCACATAATTTTTTTCTTCGGGAAAAAGCCAAACTCTTCCCGAAGGCATTACCTTAAAATCTACAAATGCAATATTTGCAGTCTTTAAGGGCGCGACTTCAATTGGATAATGAAAACTTAGCTCGCGAGTGTCAAAATAATAAATATCATTTTTCTCAGACTGAATCCAAATTCGGTCGCTATTATCAAACTTAAATTTAAAAACGCGATTGGAAATTAAATTCAGTGAACTGTTTTGTTTTACTCTAAATTTCTGAAATGTGCTTCCATCGTAACGAATCAATCCGTTAAAAGTAGAGAGCCAAATAAATCCCTTTTTGTCTTGCTGAATATCAAGAATACGAGATTGCCTTAACTTTAAATCGTTTGCAAAATGAGTCAGTGTACCAGAAGGCTGCGCATTGCACAGAACACTTATCCAGTAAAAAAAAAATACGAGTAGATTTCTTTTCATTTAAAACTTTATAAAATTAAGTAGATCACAAAAATATCAAAATTCTTTTCCTAACCTAGGAGAAGTGACTATTGCAGCAAAATACCACCATAAAAATAGCAATTTGTCTCCCTTCTTCATTTTGAGCAAAAATCATAAATTATTAATGTAAAGCTTTATAGCATACTTTAATTAGTAATTTATCCCAACTTTAGAGGGATAAAAATCTAATTTTGTAAGTCAGCAGAAAACAAAATAGTTTTTTGCTTTGCTATTGATGTTTGCTCATTCGCATTCCTGTTGTAAAAACAGCGAATCAAAAAATAATAAACCTAATACTATCCAAAACCTATGAAAAGAAAATCCATAGTTATTGCGTTACATTTTTTTGCTTTAACCACCTTTGCGCAAGAAAGTTTTCCGTACAAAAATCCAAATCTGCCAACAGAACAACGTGTCAATGACTTGGTATCGAGAATGTCATTAGACGAAAAAATAAATCAGTTAATGGATTCTGCTCCTGCAATTGACCGTTTAGGAGTTCCAGAATATAACTGGTGGAACGAATCGTTGCATGGCGTTGCTCGCGCAGGATTTGCCACTGTTTTTCCTCAATCCATTTCAATTGCTTCCTCTTGGGATCGCCAGCTGATATTGGATGTTGCAAGCGCGATTTCTGATGAAGCTCGTGCCAAACATCATGAATATCTGCGAAGAGGACAGCACGGAATGTATCAGGGATTGACTTTTTGGTCACCTAATGTAAACATCTTTCGCGATCCACGCTGGGGACGCGGACATGAAACGTATGGTGAAGATCCGTTTCTAACAAGCCAATTAGGTCTTAATTATGTAAATGGCCTTCAAGGCAATAACGAAAAATATTTAAAAGTAGTCGCAACGGCCAAACACTATGCCGTGCATTCTGGCCCAGAACCGTCCCGCCATTTTTTTGATGCGAATACAAGCGATATTGATCTTTATGAAACCTATCTTCCTGCCTTTAGAACTTTGGTAAAAGAAGGACATGTTTATTCTGTAATGGGCGCATACAACCGTTTTAGAGGGGAGTCGGCCAGTGCAAGCCCTTTTCTTTTTAATATTCTGAGAAATGTCTGGGGATTTAAGGGCTATATCGTATCAGATTGTGGCGCTGTCACGGATATTTGGAAATATCATAAAATAACAAATGATGCTGCAAGTGCTTCTGCATTGGCGGTAAAAAATGGTTTAGATTTGGAATGTGGGAGCAGTTTCCAATCTCTGAAAGAAGCTGTTGACCGTAAATTAATTGCTGAAGCAGACATTGATACTGCTGTGAAGCGTTTATTTACTGCTCGATTTAAGTTAGGAATGTTTGATCCAGATGAGATTGTTCCTTTTGCGCAGATTCCGTATTCAGTCAACAATAATGCGGCAAACGATTTTCTTGCCAGAACGGCTTCGCAAAAAAGCATTGTTCTTTTGAAAAACCAAAATAACGCTCTGCCGCTTTCTAAAGATATCAAAACGATTGCCGTTATTGGACCGAATGCTGATGACATTCAATCTTTATGGGGAAATTACAGCGGAGTTCCAAGTAATCCTGTTACCGTTTTAAAAGGAATTCAGAATAAATTGGAGCCAAATGCTAAAGTTTTATATGCTAAAGGAACTGATTTAGCAAAAGGAGTTCCTGAAATGAAAATTATACCATCAATATATTTCCAGAATGAAAACGGAACGCAAGGTTTAATTGGAGAATACTATGACAACCGCGAATGGAACGGAAAACCTCTTTTCACTCGTATAGACGACAATGTTGATTTTCATTGGGATATCAACACACCAGATCCTCGTTTGAAAATGGGCAACTATAGCGTGAAATGGACTGGTTATCTAACGGTTCCTAAAACGGGAACTTACAATATTTCAGAATGGTCGAAACCTTTTATGACTGTTGAAATTGAAGGCGGAAAAACTACTGGAGGAAAAAATAATCATCATCCGCGTTTTCGTCCACAGAAAATCGATTTAGAGGCAGGAAAAAAATATAAAATAGAAGTTAAATACCAGAACTTCTATGGAGATGCCATTGCACAGCTATTATGGGCAGAACCTGAAGAAGACTTATTGCAAAAGGCAGTTCAGACAGCAGAGCAAGCAGATGCTGTAGTTCTTGTTTTAGGATTGAATGAACGTCTTGAAGGCGAAGAAATGAAAGTGGAATCGGATGGTTTTAATGGTGGTGACCGAACCAGTTTGGATCTTCCAGCTAATCAAGAAGAACTTATGAAAGCGGTTAAAGCTACCGGAAAACCTGTTGTATTAGTTTTAATTAATGGAAGTGCACTTTCTGTAAATTGGGCCAATGATAATCTGCCTGCTATTTTAACGGCAGGATATCCAGGGCAGCAAGGCGGTAATGCGATTGCAGATGTTCTTTTTGGAGATTACAATCCAGCTGGAAGGCTTCCTGTAACGTATTACAAATCTGTAGATCAGCTTCCTAAATTTGAAAATTACGATATGGAAGGCAGAACTTATAGATATTTTCATAAAACACCTCTTTATCCTTTCGGATTTGGTTTAAGTTACACGACTTTTAAATATTCTAATTTACAGCTTCCTAAAAATTTCAATTCTGATGTAAATTTTAAAGTCTCTGTTGACATAACCAATACAGGGGAACGCGATGGAGATGAAGTGGCTGAATTGTACATTAAAGACGAAAAAGCCTCAACTCCACGTCCGATATGCCAATTAGAAGGTTTTGAACGAATTCATCTTAAAAAAGGAGAAACAAAGACCGTTACTTTTACCATTACTCCAAGACAGCTTTCTATGATCAATAAGAAAAAACAGAGAGTTGTAGAACCTGGCTGGTTTACCATTTTTGTTGGAGGAAAACAACCAGACGGATCTAGTGATATTCAAAGCGGAAGAATAAATTTCAACGGAAAAACCATAACTCTTGAAAATTAAGTTTTTACAAACTATAAAACTAACTATTTACTATTGTTAGTATTTACAATAAACCCAAACCTCGCTGTCGGGGATTATGTGGTGTTTATTATTTATTTTATTGTGGTTTCGGTCTACGGTTGCACCGTAGACCGTAGACCGCAAACGTAAGCAAGATGTTAAAGCTTACTTTTTTGCTGAAGGAAATTTAACATAATACGCAATTGAAACTTCTCTAATTGCTTCTAATATGCATAAATCCGCTAATAATCTACGCATGAAATATCGCTACCTCATCGAGTATACTTATGATTTTATGATAGCCACGATTTCCTTAAATCCTTTTGATTCCGCATGCTGTAATGGGGTTACGCCATCGTGGTCAGGGATATCCATTTTCGCTCCTGCATCTTTCAAAATTCGAACAATCTGCTGGTATTTCAAGCTTCCATCTCCTAATACAATAGCCTCCATTAAAGCGGTCCATCCTAAACGGTTAATATGATCAATCGGATAGTTCTTAGTATTTGCAAGCAATCTCACTGTTTCAATATGACCACGTTCACACGCGGGTATAAGTGCAGACCCATTATAGCGGTTGAAAATATCAAAACGAGCGCCATTGTTCAAAAATAACTGTACCAGTTCAGTCTGACCACTTGCACCGGCATACAGAAAAGCGCTGTCCTTATTCTCAGCTTGCTGGTTCACATCTGCTTTATGCTTTACTAAGATCTTCGCCATTTCAACTTGCTTACCCATTGTGGCAATAAGCAGCAGAGAACGTTTATTATTGTCTGTGGTATTTACATCTGCTCCATTCTCTAGAGCTTTCACAACTCCTAAGGTATCATTCTGATGCAGCAAATGCAGGATATCTTTTTGCATAATTTCATTTTTTTTTAAAGCTCTAACTAGCTGGCAGGAACCAACAGAGATTATTAGTGTTATTAAAAGGACTATACTATTTTTCATAAACAGATAAATTAGAAAAAATATTTACATTGTAAGTCAGATATTTTATTGGCAATATACGTAAAACTCCTTCTGTGCAACAACTGGCATCAATAAGAATCAAATCGGCATAATTGTTCTAAGAAGCGTCACTGCGCAAATGCAAACAATTGAACTAATCTCACCTTATTATTTCTTGGATTGCCAAAATCTATCTTTCCCCTCTGCAATCCATTCTAGAGATTGCACAATTCTTTTATTTCTGGTTTCATCTGTTTTTGCGTCTGCAATCCAGATAATATAATTTTTACGGAATGATGGTGATTTACTTTCAAAAATTTTAGTCGCTTTGCTGTCCTTCTTCAATGCATCTATAAATTCTTGAGGAGCGACAACTTCGGCAGCTGATTTTTCTTTTACTGGTTTGGGTTTAGGAGTGCCGTTCTCATTTAAAACCATTGCTTCTTTAATATATGCAGTTAGTTTTTCTTTGTTTGGCAGTTCAGATATGTCTTTTATCTTGTCTAAATATCCAAATTTCTTACCAGCCTGTACACTTGCTTGAATCTCTTTGTCCTTCATTAATTCAGCTTTATACAGACTAAATGAACAATGCTGTTTAAAACCGCCCATCATAACTAGATGATCGCCTTTATAAGAATAATGTGGTGTTCCCCATTTAATATTTTCCTCTGCCTCGGGACAGGCGCTAAAAATTATCTCTCGTAAATGGCTTAAAATAGGCTTTGCAAAGTCAGCCATTTTTGCAATGTAAGCTGTAACGTCTTTGTTATAATTTTCCATTGATTGAACTATTTATTTTGTGATGAAATTTCAAAATATGTAAATACTAATAAACTCTAATACAAAATAGTACCATACTTTTCTCTTAAATTATGACAACCCAAATTGCTCTAATTTATAACAAATCTACTAAAACGAAAATATATTTTATCCTTAAATATAACATTAAATAAACATTCTTTCTTAGTTTAAAAGCTTCATCTAAGATTAGAACGTAAACTGCAAAAACATTATTAAATAAAAAAAACAACCCGAAAGTTGTTTTAATTTTATTCTATTATTTCTTAATTATCTGCAAATGTTTGACAGAATAATAATCGCCTAAACCTTTGATATATTATCATTTAAAATTCCATCCTAATGTCAAACCAAATGCTGCTGGAGTGATTTTAGCATTTTGTTCTGTACTGTACAAACCATTAGCTTTTCTGTCGGCGGTTGATGCTGGATTGTATCCAACATAAGACTGATTCTTGTTTTGATCAAGTATGGTTCCATATCCGTTTTCGAGAAACATCGCAGCATATAAAGCATTCTTTTTACCAATATCAAATGTAAATCCGAACTCAAAAGAGCTCATAAAAATACCTTTTGTTTCATATTCTCCTGATCCAGAATAACTGCTTCCCTGCCCTATTCCATATTCTGGCAAATCATTAATTGTCAAATTAAAATCAGGGTAATAAGCACTACCATTTACATTATCTGCAGTCGCTTTTATTTTATAACTAATCGGTAAAAAATACTTTACTCCTCCTCTAAAATTAAAATCAATCCCTTTGTTAATGTTCATTTTAAATTGCAAAAAAAGTGGGATTTGAAGGGCCTGCAATGTTTGTTTTTCTTTGTAATTACTGGTAGTAACACTATAAATAAATGCCGAACCAGAAGCATCTACTTCATAATTTGTCAGTGTAGTAGAAGAAGAAACCAAAGATACATTTTGCTTATATTGTGAGAATTCTAATCCTGATCCAATTCCGATGTTTTTTGTAAAGGAATAGATATATCCAACTTTTACAGCTCCTCCCATTTTAGTTTCGGCTACTGTTCCTGCTACGTTGCTTTCAAGACTAGCCGCTCCTGTTTGTACCCCTACGTAAAATTGAGCATTCGCAATTGTAGAAAAAAGCGCTAATATAATTCCTAATATGTGTTTACGATTAAATTTCATGTCTGTTATTTTTTACCAGAATAATCCATCCCCATTTATAAATAATGGGGATTTCATACTCATTCATTTATTTAGTTTTTCACTAAAAGGTTTTTTGTAAACGTTTTACCATTTGTTAAAGTGAGCCTTACAATATAGACACCTTCAACAGCTGGAGCCAGTAAAGTAGTCTCATTTTCATTGGTCACTTTTTGATCTACCAACGATCCACTTATACTAAACACGTCAACACGAGAATTTATCATTTTAGCTGGATCAAAATTGGTAACCAATTGATAAGTCTCATTACTTTTAACTGGATTCGGAATAATTTTAATCACCTCATTTGTTGCAGTTGAAGACAATTTTAATGGACAAGAAGTGATTAATGTTCCGTCTAATTTTTTAGCAACTGCGTAATATGTTCCGTTTAAACCTCCAGCTTCTTTGTAATATTGCAAAGTTTGACCTGCAACAAGTATTCCGTCTTTGTACCACGCATACGATGTAAATTCTTTTGAACTATTATCAAAGAAAATAACATTGTCAAACTGTTGCCTGATTAAATTTGGCTGGCTATTTAAAACTGGTAATGTTATACTTTCAGCTGCATAATAATTGTTATTACCAGCTTGTGAAGCAGTAATAGTTCCTGAACCAGAATTTTTAAAGATTAATTCATTATTGAAAATCGTTACCACATCTATATTCGAAGAAACATAACTTATTGGTAAACCACTATTTGAACTAGCAGTTAATACAGTTGAAGTTGCTCCATCACAATTCGAAACTAAAGTTTGATTCCAAGTGATTACCTGATTTGCTCTGGTAATTTCAAAGTCTTTGCCTATATATGTAATGGCATAATTGTTACCCGCAGTCAAAGTTCCTTGTCCTATTTCATAAGTTCCAACATTCTCTCCAATTGCTCTTTTTAATGTACCTGATAAAATATCATTTCTAACTAAAGCTGGTGAAACCGAATAGGTAAGAGTTGAATCTGTTTCTCCGTATACTTTTGTTTGAAAATCATCTGCCGTTACAGTTATTGCTTTAGCAGTAACTATAAGATTGCTTTCTGTGTAACTAATCGCATAATTTAAACCAGCATTTAAGGTTCCTTGTCCGATAGCATAAGATCCTACATTCTCGCCTGCTGTTCTTGATAAAGCTCCTGTAAAGGCATCACTTCCAACTAAACCCGGTGAAAATGTATAAGTCAAAACAGGATCAGCAGAGCCGTAGATTTTGGTTTTACTATCTGCTGTCACTGCAATTGGTTTAGCAGTAACTGCAAGATCGCTTTCTGTGAAACTAATCGCATAATTAGAACCAGCGCTTAAGGTTCCTTGTCCGATAGCATAAGATCCTACATTCTCGCCTGCTGTTCTTGATAAAGCTCCCGTAAAGACATCACTTCCAACTAAACCCGGTGAAAATGTATAAGTCAAAACAGGATCAGCAGAACCGTAGATTTTGGTTTGACTATCTGCTGTGACTGCAATTGGTTTAGCAGTAACTGCAAGATTGCTTTCTGTGTAACTAATCGCATAATTTGAACCAGCACTTAAGGTTCCTTGTCCGATAGCATAAGATCCTACATTCTCGCCTGCTGTTCTTGATAAAGCTCCCGTAAAGGAATCACTTCCAACTAAACCTGGTGAAAATGTATAAGTCAAAACAGGATCAGCAGAACCATAGATTTTGGTTTGACTATCTGCTGTGACTGCAATTGGTTTAACGGTAACTGCAAGATTGCTTTCTGTGTAACTAATCGCATAATTTGAACCAGCACTTAAGGTTCCTTGTCCGATAGCATAAGATCCTACATTCTCGCCCGCTGTTCTTGATAAAGCTCCTGTAAAGGAATCGCTTCCAACTAAACCTGGTGAAAATGTATAAGTCAAAACAGGATCAGCAGAACCGTAGATTTTGGTTTGACTATCTGCGGTCACTGCAATTGGTTTAGCGGTAACTGCAAGATCGCTTTCTGTGAAACTAATCGCATAATTTGAACCAGCACTTAAGGTTCCTTGTCCGATAGCATAAGATCCTACATTCTCGCCTGCAGTTCTTGATAAAGCTCCTGTAAAGGAATCGCTTCCAACTAGACCAGGTGAAAATGTATAAGTCAAAACAGGATCTGCAGAACCGTAGATTTTGGTTTGACTATCTGCTGTGACTGAAATTGGTTTAGCGGTAACTGCAAGATTGCTTTCTGTGTAACTAATCGCATAATTTGAACCAGCGCTTAAGGTTCCTTGTCCGATAGCATAAGATCCTACATTCTCGCCTGCTGTTCTTGATAAAGCTCCCGTAAAGACATCACTTCCAACTAAACCCGTTGAAAATGTATAAGTCAAAACAGGATCTGCAGAACCGTAGATTTTGGTTTGACTATCTGCTGTCACTGCAATTGGTTTAGCAGTAACTGCAAGATCGCTTTCTGTAAAACTAATCGCATAATTTGAACCGGCGCTTAAGGTTCCTTGTCTTATAGCATAAGATCCTACATTCTCGCCTGCAGTTCTTGATAAAGCTCCTGTAAAGGAATCGCTTCCAACTAGACCCGGTAAAGACGTATAACTCAAAGCAGGATCGGTTGAGCCGTAAGTTTTTGTTTGACTATCTGCCGTGACTGAAATTGATTTTTTTTCAATAGTAAGAGTAATATCTCTTAATCCTGATCTATAATTCCTATCAGCAACCTGAGTCGCTCGTATTGCTACAGTACCAGCATTGACTAATGTAACTTTTTTATTATTTGTTCCGGACAAAATTACCGAACCTGTTCCCCCTGCAATTATAGAATAACTGATGTTTCCTGGAGAATCAGAAATTGCAGTTAAATCAAAATCAGCATCGCCATAGATTTTGCTAATATCTGCAAAAGTAATCGTAGGGCTAATAGTTGCATCAACTAAAACAGCCGTAGTCACACCTACATTATTCAACAGTAAATTTGCATCGTTTGTTGCAAAGTCTCTTAAAGCTCCTCCATTAAGCGTTATAGTGCCAATCTCAATACCATCAGTATCTAATTCTCCAGCTTGAACGATGTATCTAAAGGTTAAACTACTCGAACCTGAGCCGCTAAAATAATCAACTTGGCGAGTTGTAGCCCCAATAGTTATTGCTAATTGCGGTGTACCACTAACAAATACACTTTCAGGAAAATTAACCGTAAAATCTAGAGTATTTCCAGTTGTATATGTTCCATTTACAGGTACAGTCAAATTTATAATTTCTGGTGCAGCTGTATCTATGGCATAGTTATTAGAATCGGTAGTTCCGATTCCTGTATTACCTGCTGCATCTGTTACACCAGTATTGAACAATGTTATAATATTAGTCGCGTCTGCAACATTTGGTGTCGGTGTAAGATAGGCTGTCCAAGTAACACCGCCATCTAATGAACGTACTGCGCCTAATGTTCCGCCTTCTACTATAAAACCAGCATTGGTAAGACCTGTCACTGCTTCTGAAAAAGTAAAAGTTACCAAACTCGTTTCACCAATCTTCAAATTTGTATCTGCAACCTCAATAGATGCGGTTGGTGCAGCTGTATCTACGGCATAGTTATTAGAATAGGTCCTAGCGTTCCCTGCATTACCTGCTAGATCTGTTATGCCAGCATTGTTCAATGTTATAATATTACTTGCATCTGTAATATTTGGCGTTGGTGTAAGATAGGCTGTCCAAGTAACACCGCCATCTGATGAACTTACTGCGCTTAATGTTCCGCTTTCTACTGTAAAATCAGCATTGGTAAAACCTGTCACTGCTTCTGAAAAAGTAAAAGTTACCAAACTCGTTTTACCAATCGTCAAGTTTATATCTGCAACCACTATAGATGCGGTTGGTCCGACAGCATCAACTAAAACAGCTGTAGTCTCACCTACATTATTTAATAGTAAGTCAGCATCGTTTGTTCCAGAGTCTTTTAAAGTGCCTCCGTTAAGAACTAAAGTGCCGATAGTAATACCATCATCATCTAATTCACCAGATTGAACAATGTATCTAAACAATAAACCACTCGTCCCCGAACCACTCATATAAATAGCTTGGCGCGTTGTTGCTCCTATAGCTATTTCCAATTGAGGTGTGCCGGTAACCGTAATAATTCCATTGAAATTAACTAAAAAATCCTGGCTATTCCCAACAGTGTATATTTTATTTGCAGGGACATCTACACTTGTTACAATTGGCACAGAGATAGCAAACGTGATTTTTGTATTATTTACACCACCAGCATTTTGTGTAGTAATAGTATAAGTATTTGAGGCAGTTGGAGCCGTTGGTGTACCCGAAATAACACCCGATGTAGTATCAAAATACAAACCGACAGGTAAAGCCGGACTAATCGTATAAGTTTTTGTAGGGTTTGGTTCCGGTGTACCTCCTGTATTGGTAGGAGTCAAAGATGCTATAGCAGTTCCCGTAATATATGTTGTCTTAACTCCCGCATATGAAATATTTGGTACGGCTGGATTTACCGTAACATTAATTTTCGCCCTTGTACTTTCGCAACCGTTTACAGTTTGCGAAACCCAATAAGAAGTTGTTCCCAAAGCACTAGTTAAAGGCGTAATTGTCGAAACGCTTGTGCTTGTTGTAGCATCTGTATACCATTTCAAATTTGTACCGTTTGTCGCAGTTAAGGCAGACGCCGTTGCTCCAAGAGTATAAACTACCGGAGTAGACACAGTAGGTGCGGCAGGTACAGGATTTACAGCAACATTCACTGCATTTCTGGTAACAACAATTTTTTTTACGAGACTATTGTTGGTATCTGCTACAAAAATATTTCCCGAACCATCTATAAAAACACCGTACGGACGGTTAAAATCATTTCTTACAGTTGAAATAGTAAGCCCATCAGGAGATATTTTATTAATGCTGTTTGTTCCGTAATCTGCTTCATATATATTTCCAAAAGCATCTATTGCAAGTCCAATTGGATTATTAATTCCAATAGTCCTTAAACTTTTAACACTCCCATCAGGAGCTATTTTTTTAATAGCATTATTGTTGGTATCTGATACATAAATGTTTCCGGCAGCATCTAAAGCAATTCCTTGCGGACGATTAAATCCAATTGCTAATGTTGTTGTAGTAACGCCATCAGGAGAGATTTTTTTTATAGCATTATTAAATTGATCTGCTACATAAATGTATCCAGCAGCATCTACAGCCACATTACAAGGTCTGTTAAAACCGCCTCCTAAAGTTGTAACAGTACTTCCGTCGGCAGATATTTTTTTAACTGCATTATTAGTACTTTCTGCTACATAAACATTTCCGGCGGCATCTAAAGCAATACCAAATGGACCACTGAGTCCACTTTTTAAAGTTGTAATAGTAAGCCCGTCAGGAGACATTTTTTTAATTGCGTTATTAAGCTGATCTGACACATAAATAGTTCCTGCTGCATCTACGGCAACTGAAGTTTCTTTATTGAAGCCACTTCCTAATGTTATGGGAGCAAATGTTTCTTCTAAATAATAATTACCAGTAGCGAGTGCTGTAGTTGAGTTCAATGCTGTTGGGCTGATGTCGGAGCTGTACCATTTATAACTACTGCCGACAGTAGTTCCTGTACTCAAGTTAGTAACAGTTGCAGAACCGCAAAATGATTGAGATGTCTGTGCTATCCCGCTGGCAAAACTCAGCAAAATAAAAACCATCAGTATCGATAATCTTGAAAGCAGCCGATCGCGTGTTTTTTTTAAGACCACTCTCAGCGAATAAGTAGTTTTTGTCATAGTCTATTTTTTTTGCAGACAAAAGTAAAATAGAGGCTATGGTAAGAGATGCTCCAAAAAGTTTTATTCAAAAAAATCTATAGCCCAAAAAGTCATTGTGACTATATAATCAAAGCAAAAAAGAAGTTTATAGAACTACTTCTAATTCTTGTTTTTGAAGTTCAGACGGCAGAACACCATGATGTTTTTTAAAAGCGGTACTAAATTTACTGGTGTTTTCGTAACCAAACTTATATGAAATTTCCTTTATGAGAAGTTTGTTTTCTATAATAAGTTCTTTGGCTAAGATCATCTGTTTTTCCTGAAAATATTTATAAATGGGTTTTCCAAAAAACTGCTTAAAATCTGATTTGAGTTTGCTTTCAGAAATCTTAAATTTTTCAGCCAAAAAATCAATTCCAGGAAATTTGTCAAATAAATTACCTATTAAATAGTTTTCGACTTTATTGATACTAAATTTATCATTATAGTCAATGACAGAATGTCTTTTAATCACTTCTTGTTTCTTGCAAATTTTCAAGAAATCAAAAATAAGATTCAAAGTATAAAGTTTAAACTGGAGAAAATCGATATGAGTTGATTCATTATTCATATTCATAACTTCGTCAAACAAGCCAAAATTTTTCAATACCTCTTCCTCTTCATCAAGCGGCCAAGCAATATAAGGTGTATCAGATGCTATAAAATCATTTAATCCGGCTTCAGAGAACAAACTATTTTGAACAAGATTTTTTTGCAGCCATTCTTCACTAAAATACAGAGTGATGTATTTATTATTTGCGCCTTTAAAATTCACATCACAATTGCGTTCTTTTGGCTTAAAAAATGTCCAACTGTAATTTGCAAAACATAATTGTTTTTCACAGATTTTCATATCAGCTACTACTCGAGTTGTAACATTATTTAGACTAAGCATATAATAGCCTTCATCCTCAATTTTCAATTCCTGAGGATTATTATAAATAAGATCAAAGGCAACATTCGTTTTATATCTCATTTTAGAATAAATAACCCAAAGGCCTTCTTCTAATTTTTGATAGTTGAAACCTCCTGAACAAAATGGCGTATTAGCATAAACACTCTGCTTTACTCGGTTATGTTTCATAAACGGGTAGTTGGCAAGACTCTCGACCAGATCCTGCGGAGATTTACTGCTATAAGGAAGATGATAGAAACCATTGCTGTACGTAAAAAAGTACTGCTTAAATTGGTTTAGCCAATTCTGTAATTTTTGTTGAAGCATTTTATGCGTAAAAAAGTTTACTTAAAACCATTTATTAGAATTCCGATTTTTAATTCTTCTAAAAAACAGGTTTTGACGTTGTCAAATATAGTCCTAAATGATCTTCCTTTGCAAATTGCACTATTAAAATTATTTAAAATTGGAGTTGATACTTTTTCGCGACTAAAAATTTAAGATTATAGCATGAAGAAATCAATTATTATAAATTTTGACATGAATTAGAACTACTTTTCTACTTCACCTAGCTTAGACAGCACTTCAGCGATAAGGTTCGAATCCTGATCTCATCTTAAATAATATTTTCTTCTTTATCAATGTGAAATAGTTCCAGAAATTCACTTTTCAGAATTTAAAGGGTTGCATTGACAAGAGATACAAATGGGGTACAAATAAAAAGACTGCAAAAAATATGCACTTTTTCATTTCATATATTTTTTTAAAAAAACTTAGACTACCCAAAGCTATTTTAATCAACTCACTAACAAGTTATTAACACAGTATAGTATATATCATTTTTTTGTTAACTTTAACATCCCTTTTCTTTATTCGGAATTTATATTTCCGAAAAATCAACCTCATAAATATTAAAAATTATGAAATGGTTTCTCAATTTAGGTCTGCCATTTAAGAGCAAAGCTTTGGAGACAAGTATCAAACAGGACTCTATTGATTTAGAAAAAGGAACACAACTGTTTTTATCTAATCAGTTCGATGAAGCTTTGTTTCATTTGGATAATGCCTTAAATAAGGGATTTAACAGTGGACTATATCAATTAAGGGCAAAATGTTTTCAAAAACTAAACTTTCATTATAAGGCAATAGAAGATTTTGATAAGGTTATTGAAGACAATCCTTTAGAGTTTTCCAATTACTACAGTCGTGCAATTTCTAAAAATGCGATTTCCGATATCAGTGGCCAGGTTGAAGATCTTCAAAGCTGCATCTATTATTATAAAAAACATAAAAATATAGAAAACAGCATTTTAAAGAATCTAGAAACAGAGTTAATAACCACCCGAAAATATGTCGAAAGTGTAAAAAGCACGATAGCTTCTCTCCACAATATTTCTTACTCCGAAATAAAAAATCTGATTAATGAATCTTTACTTCAGATAAAAAAAATCAGACCACGAACCCGAAGATTAAAAACCACAAAAAACAGCAAAATTCTATTAGGAAGCTAATGCTTCAGAATTAAGCGAGTTGATATATTCTCTTGGCGCAATAGCTGTTATCTCTTTAAAATATCTTTATTGCTGTTTAAAAAATTTTAAAGAAGAATCTACAAAAACAATTCTTTAAAAGTGATAATCATTTTAATTATTAATAAAATGAAAAATTAAACAAATCTTAGCGATATCTCTTACAGCATTCTGATATATTAATTTAATATTGGATGATTTTGACAAGATCATCACAAAAAAGTATGATCATTGAGATCAGACTTTTCAAAATAATTTAGGATGTTCTATTGGTTTCTTCAAGCCAATCGTAAATTTCAGTCTGCGCACGTCTTGGATTTTCATGATCATCAATTTCTAATTCATTCAATCCTTCGCTGTTTATTATTCTTCTTTTGGTATTATCTTCCAACTGCAGTTGAATTATTTTATTTATTTCTTCAATATATTTTTCATCGTATATTGGAAATGCCACTTCTATCCTTCTGTTTAAATTTCGACTTAACATGTCTGCAGACGATAAATAGACTTTTTCTTGTCCGTTATTGGCGAATTTATAGATTCTGGAATGCTCTAAAAACATATCGACAATGCGGTAGATTTTTATATTTTCAGAGACTTTTTTAATTCCTGGCAAAAGCGTACATATTCCGCGGACTATTAATGTAACTTCAACACCAGCTTTATCGGCTTCAATAAGTTTATCAATAATATCCTTTTCATCTAGTCCGTTAACTTTTAAAAATACCGACGCCGGTTTATCTGCTTTTTTATTTTTTATTTCGATATCAATTAATTCCAATAATTTTTCCTTCATATTAAAACCAGCGGCTAAAATATGCTTTGGTTCAGTTCCTTTTTTCTTGGTTTTTAAAAAAGTAAAAATCTTTTTCAAATCATTGGTATAGGCTGTTTCTGCCGTAAAAAAACCAAAATCTGAATAAATATTTGCTGTACTTTCATTAAAATTTCCTGTTGACAAATAGGCATAATTCTTTTTATTGCCATATTTGTCTTTCATCGTAATCATAGCTGCTTTAGCATGCACTTTTAAATTAGGAAGACTTTGAATGATTTTAATACCGGCATTTTTCATTTCTTTAGACCAGTATAAATTATTATGTTCATCAAAACGCGCTTTTACCTCAACAAAAACAGTTACTTTTTTTCCATTCTTCGCAGCACTGATTAAAGCATTTGCAATTAAAGATTGAGAAGAAATACGATAGAGCGTAATTTTAATTTCCGTAACATTTTTATTTATCGCTGCCTGATTAAAAAACTGAAGCACATAATAATACGATTGATAAGGAAAATGAAGTAATTGGTTTTGTTTTTTTATAACATCAAAAATTGAAGTGTTATTTTCAAAAGGCAAATGCGGAAGATTTGGGTAATACTTTCCCTGAAGCTTTGGTTTAAGAGGATTCGGAAATTTGAATAAATCGAAAAAATTATGATGACTCCCTCCTTTTATCATTTCACTTTTATAAAGTTTAAAGGCTTTTTTACAGATCGAAAAAGAATCTGCATCCATATTGGAATCATATAAAAATCTTGTGGCAGAACCTTTCTTGCGTTCTTCCACTTTTGCTTCAATTTTAGCTATTAAATCACCTGAAGTTTCATCTTCAATTAAATAATTTTCATCTCGATTTAATTTTATGGCATTACACGAAATAATTTTATCCGCAGGAAATATCAACGATAAACAATTTCTGATTATCGTATCGATTGAAATAACATAATGTCTGTTTTCTATACTTTCTAACTGCTTAAAACGATCCAGCTTATCTGAAGGAATATTCAAATAAGCAAAATTGTAATTGCCTTTGCTGTCTTTTAATTTTACCAAAAAATATAAACTTCGGTTATTTAGAAAATATGTTTTGGGATGATTTAAAGTGATATAAACAACCTGAATATAGGACAGAATAATACTTTTAAAGTAATACTCAATCTCTGTTAAATGCACAGGCAGCAATTCCTGATACTCGTAATATATGATATCATTTAAAGCCAATTCAGTCAAAATGGAATAGCTCCATATTTTTCCAAATCTATTTTGCTGTCGATTTACTTCCTTTAAAACATCTTCTAAAAGATCACTGTTTTTCTTAGTCTTCTTTTTCTGCAGTTTATTTATTTTGACCCTGAAAAACTCATCCAGATTAGAAGAATGGATGGCCAAAAATTTGATTCGGTCATATACTGCATTATTTAAGTCTTCAGCTTCATCCAAAATACAGTTATTGAAAGAAAGCCAAGAGATTTCTGAAGGAGTTAGATGATTATGCACGCTTTATATTTTGAGGATTAAAACTGAATTACTACTACTAACTTCGTGAATTTATGTCATTATTATAGCTCTATTTTACTACAAAACCAGGCAATTAACCAAAAAATAATCTATTGCTAACATTATCTTTTATTACTTGGGTTATTTCTGATATTATTTATATTAAACATTAAGTGTTGCTTAAGAAATCTAAAAAAAAATGCAACGACAAAACCCTTCAAGTTTACACTTGAAGGGTTTGCAGCTATAATGAGCATGAATAATCAGAATTAAAAATTCAATAAAGGCGGATTTTTTTGCAGTTCAGAAAGCAATTTTCGGTTCCCTTTGTTTATGACCGTTCGGACTCTTTTTTTCTTTCCTTCATATTCTTTAATACATTTTTCGAGTTCGCTGTAAAGCTTATTATATTTATCATACAACTCTTGCAGCGATTCCATTTCTTCCCGGATTTCAGATTCCTGTGATTCTCCTAACGCATAAGAAAATACAGCAGACATAACTTCAAATTTATCGAAAGCCATTGCAATAATCCGGTGCTCTCTGGAACTTATTCCATTCATTCTTAAATTTCCTTTATTAAATTAATTATTTAAAAAATAGTGCTTTTACAAAGTTAATTTCTGCAATACTTTTTCAGGATAGTCTGTAATAATTCCATCTACCTTAAGCTGTATCATATTGTCAATTGCTTTGTCATCATTAACAGTCCACGGAATGATTTTCATCTTGATCAATCGAAGTGAATCGACTTCTGTTTGGTTCAGTAATTTATAATGCGGACTGTAAATTTCTGGTTTAAAATCAAGCAAAGAGAGATTTTTAGCTACGCTGCCTTCTCCAACCAAATAGGCTATTTTTGTTTTTGGATATCTTTTGTGCATCACATTTAAAACAGTCGGATCAAAAGATTGAATTTTGATCTTTCTTTCAATACCTTTTTCTTTAATGATTTTCATTACCAAATCTGTAAAAGCTTCTGGTTCTGGCTGTCTTTTGCCATAATCTGATTTTTCAGATTTGATTTCGATATTGTATCGGACTGGTTTTAAATTACTTTTGGCAATAAATCCTTCAACACTATCTATTACTTCTGACAATAAAGGCTTATACGTTTTTTGTTTCTGCTGCATCGGAAAAGAACTATTTCCTCTTGAACCGCCGTCAAATTTTCTAATGCTGTCATACGTCATTTCGTATAGGTTAAAACTCTTTTCTTTGTCCTTTGCAATTGGCTTCCCTTCGCTATCAAGCATATATTGCGAAGACATAAAAGGCTCATGAGAAACGACCACTTTTTGGTCTTTAGAAATTACAACATCCAATTCTACCACATCTGCACCTTTTTTTACAGCACTTAAAAAAGCAGAAATAGAATTCTCAGGAAAATTGCCTCGATCACCTCGATGCCCTTGAACTTCTATTGTTCTTTTTGCCGTAACTGTCTTTTGGCTTCCACAGGAATATATTGTTGCTACAGTAATTAAGACACAAATTATCCTTTTGAATTTTGTCATTTTATTTCACTTTATCAATTCTGTAAGTGGTATTTGCCGAATGTGTTTTACCAAACATATCCGTAGCTTTAATTTCAATAGCATGTTCTCCAATAGCAAGATCAGAAGGAATATTTCCTCTCCAAACATGCGTACTTTTTTCAGGATCAGAAGAACGTTTTCCTGGCATAAGCACCTCAGACAATTCCCACTCGTAAACCAATTCTACATAAGATGGATCTTGAACTTCTACATATTCCATTTCTTTCCATTCTCCCTGATCTACGCGGTACATCACTTTGTCTTTTTTGCTTCCCATGAAAAAATTGGCAAATACTCCAGATTTTGTGCGTTTTGCTTTAGCAACCACTTTTGGAGCGAAAACTTTCATCTGATAATTTTCTGGTTTTCCTGCTACTTTATAATCAACAGTATATTTATTTCCGTTAAAATGAATGAAAGCATATCCTTTTGGAGTTCCGTCTCTCATAACTGAAATTGGAATTCCTTTCTCATCCAGTTTACCGGAATACCAATCACCCGATGTGGTTCCGATATTGTAATGATGATGTGGAGTTTCCTGCAGCCAGCCATCTTTCTTTTCCAAAAAATCCTGTCTCTGCATATGTGTATGAGCAGAAAGTGAAAGCGTATTTGGGAAATCTTTCAACAGTTCAAATAGCTTTTGACGGTCTTCATCTCTAAAAGAATCGTCTTTGCTGTCTGGTTCACTTATCGGAATATGAAAAGCCAATACAATCAAATTTTCCTTTGGAACCGTTTTAAGATCATTTTCTATAAACTGCATTTGCTCTTCTGTAAATCCACCCCAATAGCCTTCATGGTCTCTTGGATCTGGATACAAAACATCATCCAAAACAATAAAATGCACTTTTCCGTAATTGAAAGCATAATTGGCTGGACCAAAATGAGCTTCGTATGTTTCATCTGACAGATTATCTTCTTTGGCATCAAAATTCAAATCATGATTTCCTAAAAGATTGTACCACGGAATTCCAACTTTCTTTACTGCCTGAATGTATGGGTTGAATAAACTAAGGTCGTTTCCAACCAAATCTCCCATGCTTAATCCAAAGGGAATGTTTTTAATGCCTTCAACCTCGGCAACAATTCCTCTTGCGAAAAAATCAACTTCTTCCAGATTATACGGCTGCGGATCTCCGAAAACAAGTGCTGTAAAATCATTTGTTTCCTTTTGTGGAAGCAATCCAAAGTCTACAGATTCCGGTAATTTTCCTGTTGGGGCAACTCCTTCAAACTTACCTTTAGGAGAACCCGAAGGTTTATGGTTATAGAAAAACTGAGGCAGGTTATCCTTATTAACCTGAATTTTATAACCAGAAGGTTTGATTACGGCAATTATAGCATCACTTTGCAATGGCAATTCGTAGTTTCCTTTTTTATCAGTTAAGACTACTTCACGGCCGTTGGTTACAGCAACATTTGCAATTCCTTTTTCTTTTTTTTCCTTTTTACCGTTTTGATTCAAATCTTCAAATACGACTCCTTTTACGCTTGTCTGTGCTGTTAAAACTCCGCAAAACAACATTGTGCTGTATATAAATGTCTTTTTCATTTTTTAAAATTTTATTTATCCCACCAAACTTTCGTATTGATATTATCGCCTCCAACCATTTCAACTGCTTTGTGATAGTTTTCGGTATTTTTAATCTGTTGATTGTCTGGATAAGTGAATCTAGAAGGCATAATCCCATTATTTAACATTGCTGATGTTGTTGGCAAAACTGGCAATCCTGTTCTACGGTATTCAAACCATTGCTGATAATCTGTAAAGTATAAAGCGTAATATTTCTGCAGCATGATTCTCTCTAAAGTTCCATTGTACTGCGCTTCCGGTTTGCTAAAGTAAGTAGTTGGAGTTGTTGCTTTTAATTGTTCGATTCCTGCTCTTACTCCTTTTTCATAATGTCCTGCGGCATCAGTGATAAGACCTCTTTGCGCTAATTCTGCTTTAATAAATTCAACCTCGGCATACGTTAAAAGAAAAATCTGCATTGGATTTTGTACCTGCGTATTCAAAAGTGTTGAAGCATTATATTTGAACTGAGAATCTGAACCTGCATAAGCACTTGTAATTCCTTTAAATCCGATTGGCGCATTGGTAACCAAAGCTGTCGCACCAGTTGCAATTATCGCTCTTCTTGGGTCTTCAAGCGTGTTCAAATTATCGATAAAGAAAGAAGCCATTTTGATGTTAAGATTGAAATCCTGCGGTCTTCCCCACGGAGAAACATTTGGAGATACGCCCGTTATTTTCAAAATTGCACTTTCGGCAGTATTAGTAAAAACTGGATACACTTCAGGATGATCAGCCATATAAGCCAGTTTTGCAAAAGCTCCCGTTTCTGTTCTGTTTGAAACTCTTAGCAATAATCTCATTTTAAGAGAATTGGTGAATTTCTTCCATTTCAGGACATTGTTTTGAAACAAAATATCTTCTGTATAAATCATGGCTTTGCTTGTATCATACAAAGTATTAGCTCTTTCTAAATCAGCTAAAATCGTTTCATAGATAAACTCCTGCGTATCATACTTTGGATATAAAATTCCATCTTCTCCACGCGCAGCATCAATCATCGGAACTGGCCCAAAAAGATCGGTAAGATTAGCATACACTAACGCATTTAATGTTAACGCCACTGCTTCATAATTGCCGTCTCCTGCTTTTACAGAAGCCATTCGCATTTCTCTAATATTGTTGAGCCATTTGTAATAATTATTCCATGCGGAGTTTCCAATATTATTGCTTACATCATAACGATGCAAACCTCCCGAGATACTCGGAAAAGGAAGTGAAACCTGCATTAGATTGAAAGTGACATCTACGCTCTGAGTTGCGTTTTGAGAAGCAATTCCGTAAATAATTGGGTTGATTAAAGTACCCGGACTTATTTCGGTAATAAGATTAGGATTCTCATTTAGTTCTTCATAACCTCCTGTGCAGGAAATAGCAAGTCCTGTAAGCAGTAATAGTATTGCTGTAATTTTTATCTTTTTCATTGTCTTATTATAAAGTCAAACTTAAATTGAAACCGTAAGTGGCTGGAGACGGCATCTGTCCCATTTCGATACCTGGTAAAATGGTATCTCCGTTTAATGCTGCTGTCTCAGGATCATAAATTGGAAAATCTGAAACGGTTGCTAAATCTCTTCCGAAAAGTGAAAACTGAACCGACTGAAGTCCTGTATTTTTAAGCCATCTTTTTGGCATGTTATATTGAAGGCTGATTTCACGAAGTTTTCCAAAAGAGGCATCAAAAGAGTTGGATTCGATGTTGGCTCTTCTGTAATAACGAGTATACCAATCTGCTGTTTTTACTTCTTTTGTATTTGGAGAATAAGAACCATCTGCATTTTGAACCACACCTTCACCAATGATAAAGCCAGTTTCTCTTCCCATACTATTTGAATTTAGTTTTCCCTGTTCAGAAAGCTTGTGATGCGTCTGTGAATAAATAATTCCTCCGTACTGACCGTCTAACGTTACATTCATAGTAAAGTTTCCGATTGAAAAACTATTAACCCAACCTGCTTTCCATTTTGGACTTGCATCTCCTATATATTGAATCTCCTCAGGATATGCTGGAAGACCTGCATTATCGTAAACGATCTGGCCATCAGGAGAGCGTACAAATCCGAAACCGTAAATCGCGCTTGTTGTTCCACCAACTTTTGCAATGATTGAAGCTGTTCCTCCTGTACCAATAATTTGCTGGCCATCGATTCCTTCAGGAAGTTCCATTACTTTATTCCAGTTGCGAGACCAGTTTACAGTTGAATTCCATTTGAATTTTTCACCATCAATAATTTTTCCGCCAAGTGTAAGTTCGATTCCTCGATTTCTCACCTTACCTCCATTCAAAACTGCTCCGCTGTAACCTGTCGAGAAATCCATAGGGATATCGATAATCTGGTTTTTGGTCACACTTTCATAAACCGTAGCGTCTGCTGTAAGTCGGTTTTTAAACATTCTGATTTCGAAACCTGTTTCAAAACTTGTCGTGATTTCAGGTTTAAAATGATCGTTATATAAAACGGTTAAAGTTTGCGCAGAACTTGGAAAAGCACTTTGTCCGTAATATTTCTGAGTTTTATATGGCTCTGTATCATTTCCTACCTGAGCAAATGAAAGTCTGTACTTTAAGAAATCAATTGATCTTGGAAGTGAAACCATTTCAGAAATAACGGCACTTGTATTAATCGATGGATAAAAGAATGAATTGTTTTCAACCGGAAGCGTACTTGTCCAGTCATTTCTTCCTGTAATATCAACAAAAAGCATATCTGCATAAGACATCGATACCAAACCATACAAACTGCTCATTTTTTTGTAAGCATCGCCCAAGGTTAAAATTGGTGCGCTAGAACCGTTTGAAAGTTTGTAAACTCCCGGTACAACTAAACCTGTTACTTCGGCTTCTGTCCTTCTGTATTTATAACTCATGGCATTTCCTCCGGCTGAAGCGGCAAGAGAGAATTTATTGCCAAAGTCTTTTTTATACGAAAGAAGAAAATCTGAGTTGATTTCTTGTTTGAAAACATCTTGTCTTTCGTAGAATCCTTTTGCATATCTGTTGATGCTGTAAGGCCTTTTTTGCTCTCTTGTCTGATTGTAAGTATTCATAGAAGAACGAAGCATTAATTCCAGATTAGACGACAAAGTAATGTTAGCAAAAATATTACCTACAATCTGGTCGCTGTCTAATGTATTCGTAGCCTCATAAGCAATCAAATACGGATTATCTATAAAAGAACTAAATGGATGCAACTGCTCAATTTGCTCTTTGCCTTTTACCCAAATTGGACGATACCAGTCCAAATCGATATTTGGCTGCTGAAAAATCATAAAATACGCGATAGAACCATTGTTATAACCTGTAGAAGGTAAATTATCACTATTTCTTGTATTGTAATTAATCGCAGTTCCTAATTTAATTCTGTCGGATACCTGATAATTGGCATTCACAGCTGCTGTTACTCTATCAAAACCAGTGTTTGGCATTATCCATTCATTCTTCTGGTTTCCAACAGAAAGACGCATCGATCCTTTGTTATCTCCACCCTGAATAGAAATATTATTGTTTAAAGTCACACCTGTTCTCCAGAAATCTTTTCGATTGTCTCTGTAAGACTGCCAAGGTAATCTCTGTGCTGATTGTCCTTGAACAGCAGGATCATATTGGTAAAAATTCTGCCCTGTAAAAGCGGGTCCCCAAGCACTGCTGGTTCCGCTGGTTGAAGTTCCGTCTGCAGAATTTCCATAAGAGTAATATTGGTTGCCTGAAGCATCTGGCGAATTTCCTGTTCCCTGTCCGTAACTATATTGATAATCGGGCCATCTTTGGATCACATCAAATGTTGCTCCTGTGTTTAAAGAAATTCCTAAACCTTTATTTTTCTTTCCAGATTTTGTCGTAATAATTAAGGCTCCATTTGCCGCACGGCTTCCATAAAGTGCAGTTGCACCTGCACCTTTTAAAACTGTAACTTCATCGATATCATCTAGATTAAGATCAGAAATTCCGTTTCCGTAATCAATTGGAGAATCTTCCCCCATATAAGCACTGCTTGAACCAGAAGTTGTCATCTCTGCATTTACTGGAACTCCATCTACAACAATCAACGCATAATTCCCTTTTGGACTTAAAGATCTGTTTCCTCTCAGCGTAATCTGCTGTGAGTTTAACGGGCCAGAACCTGTAGAAGTAATGCTCAAACCTGCCACTTTTCCTTTTAATCCAGACGACCAGTTGTTTGGTCTTCCCTGCGATAAATTATCAGATTTGATAGTCTGCTGTGAGAATCCTAAACGTTTTTCTTCTCTTTTAATTCCCAAAGCGGTTACCACAACTTCATTCAATTCACTTGTACTTGGTTTCATTATTATGGTAAGCGGGTTAGCATTTGCAGCAACTTCCTGAGTTACGTATCCCATATAAGAAATAACCAAAACAGCCGAAGAGTTTACAGCAAAGCTGAAATTTCCCTCCATATCTGTCATTGTATTGGTTTTTGTACCTTTTTCGAGAATAGTAACTCCCGGCATTGGCATACCGCTTTCGTCCAGAACTTTCCCTCGTACATTCATTTGAGCACGGAAATTTTTGGTAACTGTAATAGTGTTATTCAGTTTTTTAAAAAAAAGTCCCGTTTTTGCGGATACTTTTGCAAGCACTCCGTCAAGACTTTCTTTTTCTGCATAGATTGAAATGCGCTGAGATGTTCCGGTTATTTTTTCGTCGAAAACAAAAGTAAAAGAGGTTTTTTGTTCGACCGCGTTGAAAAACTCAGTAATTGCGGCATCTTTTAGGTTAAGGCTTATCTGCACATCTTTGCCCTGTCCTAAGGCAAATCCTTTAAAGGAAAAAATTAATAAAATCATTAAGTAAAGATTTTTCATCTTTATATACTTATTGAAAAAAAATTGTAGTTTCGTATTCATTACTATTAGGCTATAAATTTTATTTTTAGTCTTTTAAAATCGCCCGTTTCCGTTGCACCGGAGGCGGGTTTGTTTTTTTGTTTTTTTTAAGGTGTCTTTTTTCTTATAGTGATATGGTTTTTAGTTTTGTAATTTATTTTCAGCTGTTTTAAATAGGCAATACTTTCCAATACATTCTCCAATTTTTCATCCTTAAACTTTCCAGAAATGGTAAGATTATTTAATTCTGGATCTTCAATTGTAATATCAACATTGTACCAATTCTCAATAATTTTAACGGTTTCAGAAAGCTTGGTGTTTTTAAGCATAATGGTATTACTAATCCAGGCGATTTTATCTTCGCTGTTTTCTGTAGAAATCTGTAAATCTGAATTCTTTATCAAATCGGCCTGCTGATTTTTGGTAATCTGCACTTTTTTTCCAGTAGGTGAGCTGACTTCCACTTTCCCGCTGATAACGCTTACTTTGGTGTCTTGATGGTTATAAGAATTAATATCGAATGAAGTTCCGAGCACTCTCACTTTTACGTCGTGTGTTTGTACAATAAAAGGGCGTTTTACATCTCGAAAAACTTTAAAATAAGCTTGCCCAACCAATTTAATATTTCTTGTAGTTTCAAATTCTTCGGGATAAGTAATGCTACTGTTTGAATTAAGTACAATGACACTTCCGTCTTCAAGGAAAATCTCTTTCTTTTCTCCTTTAGCCGTAATTTGAGTAATTGCTGCAGGCTGGAAAATGAACTTAGCCGCAGAAAATGCAATCGAAAGTCCGATAACGAAAACCGCTGCGATTTTCAACACTTTTCGTACAGTATATTTTTTTGGTTTTACCTGTAATTCTAAAAAGATCTTATTTAAAATTACATCACCTTTTACATCAGATAATTCTATGTCTGACGATTGTTCCTGCATCTTATCAAAAAATGATTCAACTGCTATTTTTTCTTCAGGCGTGCAGGTACCTTCTTCGTATTTTTTTGCTAATTGCAAAAAGATTTCTTTTTTCAAAATATGTGCTTTTATAGACAAGTCACATTTTTTGAATCGAACAAGTAGTCAAAAATGCAGGCTTAACGTTTTCTTAAAACCAGTGTTTTTTAGTTAACATAAAAGAACGCTGCCCAGTAAAAAAGAAGATAATTATAAGATGTGTTATTAAGACGAAGCTGCTTAAGAGCATTGCTGATATGCTTCTCTACAGTATGAATAGACAGATTGAGTTTTGCCGCAATTTCAGCATTTGTAAAATGATCCATCCGGCTGAGGAGAAAAACCTCTCTGCATTTTGGGGTTAACTTATTGATCTGATCATTGATATTTTTCTCTAAATCAATATATTCCAAATCGTTTATAGTTAGATTTGGATCTGGAATACTCTCTAATATTTCGATATGCTGCTGGTCAAATTTCAGATTTCTAATTTGATTCGCAATCTTATATTTTACAGCTCTAAAAAGGTAAGCTTCAAGATTTAAGATTACAGAACTCGAGGCATTTTTCCATAAACTTATAAAGATTTCCTGAACGATATCTTCGCAAATTGCTTCATCTTTATAGATTTTAAATGCATAAGAATAAAGCTTTTTCCAATATCGGTTAAAAATAATTGAAAACGCAGCATCGCTTCCTTCAAAAATTAATTTCTGAAGCTCATCGTCGGGCATTTTCAAAAGATCTTTTTCCATGAGAGATTAAAAAAGCAAATGAAAAGGAACTGATAAAAAATACCTAAGAAACTAATTTAACTTTGTGTTAAATCAACTTCATAAAAAAACGGAACAAGATTACTCCAATTCCGTTTTATTTTAATCTATTATTTTGTATTTTAAAAAAAGTGCCTTTACCACTCAAAAAACTTACTATGCAATAATGTATTTTTTTTCAGTAATGGTATTGGTCGTTTCAGTTGTTACACTGTCTACAAATCGCCATTCCACTTCAGAACCAGACGCTGTAAATTTTAAATAGGTATATCCTCGTTTATATAAATTAGCATATTCCAAATCATCTATCAATACTGAAAAGGCCTGCGCCAATTCAATCGCTTTTGAAGGGTCGGATGTAATTCCAAGATAAGCTTCCAATCCTGGAGAAGAAACAGAACTGCATGCTATTTCAGTTCCTATAAATTTCCCCTGCATATCGGTCAATTTTCCCATCCAGGCATTATGAGTATCTCCCGCCAACACTACAACATTTTTCCCTGAAAGCATGGCGTAAAGCTGTTCTCTTTCTGCAAAATAACCATCCCAAGCATCTAGATTATAAGGTAAAGTAGTTGTAATTCTTGCTATTTCCTTTGCTGTTAATGAAGGATCATTTTGCTGATGTCTCATTTTAAGAACAACGAGTGCAGAAATTGCATTAATTAGTGCCTGCATAGTAGCTGGCTGTGCGCTTCCTAACTTATCCACTTCTGCCAGAATCTGATTAAGCAACATTAATAATTCTGCTGGGATCATCATTTTCGTCATTAAAATCTGCTGACCTAACACTTTCCATTTTGCAGTATCTGTATTAATTTGTGACCCCAGCCATACCATCTGCTCATTTCCAATTAATTTTCTGCTTGTGCTTAAAAGATCTGTTCTGAATTTTGTCTGGTCGAAATTACCTCCATTATCAATATAATCAGCATAGCTCATCTGTTTATCTCTTGCAATAACTCTTGTATCCATCATATAAAGCGAAAGAATATTTCCAAAATTAAAACTTCTATAGATTCTAAGATCTTTTCCTGTTTTAAGAGGGATATATTCACTGTAGGCTTGAAATGCTGCCATTTTTCTCATTTGAAAATCTCCCTCAGAAGACTGGTGGTTTTCTGCACCCGATTTGTAGGCATCATTCGCAAACTCATGATCATCCCAAACACAGATAAAAGGCTTTTTCTGATGAAGAAGCTGCAAGTTTTTATCTCCTCTGTATTGTCTGTAACGTTCTCTATAATCGGTAAGACTTGTAATTTCTCTAGCTGGTTTGTGTTCTCTGCCAAGCGGATTCGTAAAAGGATTTGTCCCGTACTGTCCCGGAGCATATTCGTAGATATAATCTCCAAGGTGAACAACAACATCTGCGTCAGAAGAAGCAATTGCGCCATATACATTAAAAAGTCCTGCTGGAAAATTAGAACAGGAGACAACAGCCATTTTCACATCATTAACTAAATCTGTTTTCGATGGCAGAGTGCGCGTTTCTCCTGTAACGGTTACCTGTTTGGTTTTAGCATTGTAAAATCTGTAATAGTATTTTGTATTAGAGGTAATATTCTGAACATCTACAGCTATTGTAAAATCATTTGCAGACGAAGCATTTGCCTGACCTTTTCTGGTTACTTCAGAAAATGTGACATCTTTGCTAATCTCCCAAGTAATTTCAGCATCTGAACCTGCTGAATATCTTGTCCAGATAATCACACCTGTCTCTGTTGGATCAAAACTAGCTACTCCTGTTTCGAACCCTTCATTTTTCATTCCGACTGGCGCACCGCTATTATCGGTTTTATCATCATCACTGCAGCTTTCAATAAGAGGTGCGATGAAAATCCCACCAGCTGCCAATAAAGAATTTCTAAGAAACCTTCTTCTGCTAAAATCATTGTTGTTTTCCATAAAAAAAATTTTATATCAAAAAAACAATCTATTATCAGAATTGAAGTTACGGTACTTTTAAAATTATATTAACAATACATTTACTATATAAATATTGCTTTGCGAAGCTCTTAAAAGTATATATTTAATATATTTACATTACTACAAAAATGAAATATAATCAAAATCATATATGATAATCTTACACCTAGAAAAGCATTAAAAATAATAACTTATGAAGGATATGGTACAAATTAAGAACAAAACATCACCTAAATATTCCAAAAAACAATTGAATAAAAAAATAGCTAAAATATTATAAAATATTAATAATTAACATTTTAGCCGTTTTATTTATTTTTATTTTGTGTTTCTTTGCGCCCTCTATTTGCCGATGCAGAAATTCGCAAAAATATTCCCCAATAATTCATCATTAGAAACTTGTCCTGTAATCAGTCCAAATTGGTATAAAGCTTCGCGAATATCAAGCGCCATAAGATCGCTTGAAAGGCCAGATTCTAAACCAAATTTTACTTTCTGAATTTCATCTAAAGCTTTTAATAACGAATCATAATGTCTTGTATTGGTGACAATCGTTTCATTATTACGAAGCGCTCCGGTATTTACAAAAGATAATAATTCATTTTTTAAATCCTCTACTCCTATTTTTTCTTTCGCAGAAATCAATAATAGTTTTGCATTTAAATTCTCTAACTGATTGGTTATATTGGCAACTTCATCAGCAGATAGAATATCTTTTTTGTTTACTACAATAAGCAGCGGTTTTAATGGATATTTATTTTTGATCTGCTCAATTTCATTTACAAATTCAGAGCTTGATGTCTGGAACTTTAATCCGTCAAACAGATAAATTACAACTTGAGCCTGTTCTATTTTTTCGAAAGTTTTCTTGATTCCGATACTTTCCACAACGTCTTTTGTATCACGAATTCCTGCAGTATCAATAAATCTAAATCCAATACCACCAATTACTAATTCGTCTTCAATGGTATCGCGTGTAGTTCCAGCAATATCAGAAACAATTGCACGTTCTTCGTTCAATAAAGCATTCAATAAAGTCGATTTCCCTACATTTGGTTCACCTACGATCGCAACTGGAATTCCATTTTTAATTACATTTCCAACGGCAAACGAATCAATTAAACGTTTTAAAACAAATTCAATTCTATTTAATAATTCATGAAATTGTGTTCGGTCTGCAAATTCAACATCTTCTTCTGCAAAATCCAATTCCAATTCAATTAAAGAAGCAAAATTTAAAAGCTCTTCTCTTAGTTTCGCAATTTCATTACTGAATCCGCCGCGCATTTGCTGCATCGCGATTTGGTGAGAAGCTTCGTTGTCTGACGAAATCAAATCTGCTACTGCTTCTGCCTGCGATAAATCCAGTTTTCCATTTAAGAAAGCTCTTAATGTAAATTCACCGGCATCGGCCATTCTACAGCCATTTCGAAGCAATAATTGAATAATCTGCTGCTGAATATACGTTGATCCGTGACAAGAAATTTCAATCGTATCTTCTCCTGTATAAGAGTTCGGACCTTTAAATACCGAAACCAAAACTTCATCTAATGTTTTACTCCCGTCTACAATATGCCCTAAATGAAGTGTATGCGTTTTTTGTTTCGTTAAATCTTTGTTCTTAATAGATTTAAATACCGAATTGCCAATTGTAATGGCTTCGGCTCCAGAAATACGAATTATGGCGATAGCTCCAGCTCCCGAAGGTGTAGCCAAAGCAACTATAGAATCTTGATTTATCATGCTGCAAAGGTATAAAAAAACGCTCAAATTCTTTTCTGCGTTAATGCAACTCCATTCAAACAAGAAATCTTCAAATTAATTGAGATTAATAAATCATTAATTGTTAAAATACTGATAAATATCAGGTTGTTTTCTTCGCAGAATGAGTAAATTTGAGAGACAAACCTTAATCTTAAGTACTATGAAAAAGATATTATTTCCAACCGATTTCTCTGATGCTGCTACCAATGCATTTGTCCATGCTTTAGAATTTGCTAAAGTGGTAAACGCCGAATTAATCTTACTTCATACATTCGAGATTCCCGTTTACGATAGCCAATTCTTTCCAGAGAATTATGCTTCTATATACAGTTCTATCGAATTGGCAAAATTTGAAATGTTTAAAGATGAAATTCCGAAACTGCGTCAAATTGCGGCCGAACGTAAATTAGAAGATATTGTAATCAAACACCGTTTAATGGATGGTGATCTTATCTACAACCTAAAAAATGCCGTAGAAGAAGATCAAGTCGATTTTGTAATTATGGGAACCAACAGCGCTTCTGACTGGACTAAATTCTTTACAGGTTCTAATACCGAATCTGTCATTTCTGGAGTTGAAGTTCCTGTTCTGTGTATTCCTATCGATGCAAAATACAGAAAAGTAAAAACTATTGGCTTTACGACGCGCTACCGTGAAAAAGATAAAAAAGAACTGAAAAAAATTCTGAAAATCGCTAAAAAAACCGGTGCTAAAGTAAAAAGCTTATACGTTAAAACTTCTAATTCTGATGTTTCAGAAGAAACCCGAAAAGAATGGGAAAAAGAATTCTCTGAAGAAAATGTGGAATTTTTAGTTTTACCAAGTGATGATGTCAAAGAAACCATTCTTGACTTTATTCTTTACAAAGACATTGATGTTCTAACCACAATTACACATAAACGATCATTCTTTGAAAGTCTATTTGATTCAAGTTTTTCAAAAAAGATTGCTAAAGAAGTGACTATTCCGATTTTGGTTATGCATGAAGATTAAATAACAATAGTGATGATTTTGTGACTTAAAAGCTATATTTGTATTTCAACCAAAATAATAGAATGAAAGCATATCCAGACAACGTTGCAAAATATTCAGAACTCTATAATAAAACCAACAAAAAATACAACAGCATAAGTCTTTTGAGACTATTAAGTATTTTCCTTTTCTTGTTTTTTATGTTTTATTACATCAAGACAGATCAAATACTTTATGTTACTCTAGCTGTTTTATCTTTTGCTGGTTTTATTTTTTTTATGAGAATACATTCGAGAGTGTCATTTCAAAGATTGCTTGCAGAAACACTTTTAAAAATTAATCAGAACGAAATTGCTTTTCTAAAAAGAGAAAAAACGCCTTTTGAAAACGGAGTTGAGTTTATCGATTTTCATCATCCATATGCTTACGATTTAGACATTTTTGGAGATCATTCATTGTTTCAAAACCTAAACAGAACAGCTTCTTTTATCGGAAAAAAAACACTTGCGGAGTTATTGCTGCACACGCTGCCTGAAACTGAAATTTTAGAAAATCAGCAAGCAATAAACGAATTGAAAACTAAAATTGATTGGAGACAGGAATTTCAGGCTTTGGCAATTTTAAGTCAAGATTCAAAACAATCTTATGAAGCTTTAAAATATTGGACCTCTTTTAAAAACAATTCATTACCTAAAGTTTTAGTTGCATTATCATTTATTCTCCCAGTAACATTTTTTGGATTTCTCGGTGCCTATTTTATTACATCAAAAACCATTATACTTTCTTATTTAACCTATGTCTTTATTGCCAATTTAATTGTTTTAGGAAGAGCAGTAAAAAGAATTCAGTCGGAAATAGCAAAAGCTGATAATGTCGCCAACATCATAAAGCAATACAGTTTATTGATTGAAAAAATTGAACATGAATCTTTCCAATCTAAGAAACTAATTCGCTTACAAGAACAGCTTAACTTTAAGAATGCAAAAGCGAGTCAACATTTAAAACAGCTTTCTGAGTTATTTTCAAGAATGGATACGATAAATAACTTTGTAACAGCTACTTTATTTAACGGAACATTCTTATTTAATCTGCATGTTTTAAAGGCACTTTTAAAATGGAAAGAAGATTATGCGTCAGAAATGAATCATTGGGTTTCTATAATTGGCGAAATTGAAGCGTTAAATAGTCTAGCTAATCTAGCTTACAACAATGAAGATTTCGTTTTTCCTGAAATCAATTCTGATTATAAAATCGAGTTTAAAAATCTAAGCCATCCGTTATTGAACCCCGCGACAAGAGTTGGAAACGATACGCAATTTCACCCACAATCTTTTGTGATTTTGACTGGATCTAATATGTCTGGTAAAAGTACATTTTTAAGAAGTTTAGGAATCAATATGGTATTGAGCGGAATTGGTTCAGTGATTTGTGCATCAGAAGCTAAAGTGCATCCACTTCCAGTATTAGTTTCAATGCGATTATCCGATTCTTTATCAGATTCTGAGTCATATTTCTTTGCTGAAATCAAACGTTTAAAACAGATCATGGATGCGCTTGAAAATCAGCCTGCTTTTGTTTTATTAGATGAGATTTTAAGAGGAACAAATTCAGACGATAAAAGAAACGGAACAATTGAAGTAGTGAAGAAAATAATTTCTAAAAAAGCAATTGGTGCAATCGCAACTCACGACATAGAAGTTTGTCTAACTACAAATGAATATCCTGAAATTTTAACCAATCAATGTTTCGAAGTTGAGATCCAAAACAACGATTTACATTTTGATTACAAACTCCGAAACGGAATCTGTAAAAACAAAAGCGCAACATTCTTAATGCAGAAAATGGGGGTTATTTAATTGTGAATTGTAAATGGTAAATGGTGAATTATTAATTATTTTCCGTACGCAAAGAAGACATTCACAATTCATAATTCACCATTTACAATTAATTTTCCTCATACATTTCCATCCACAAACGGGTTTCTTCCAAATCGAGTTCTTTCTCTATTTTGCGAAAGATTTCTTCATTGACAGAACCAAATTTATGCATCGATTCTAATTTTGCTCGTTCTACATTCAATAGATCAATTTGGATTTTAGTGAAATCATTGAAAATTTCACCGCCAAGAAGTTTTCCATTTCCGAAGAAATTAGCTGGAAGTTCTGTCTTTTGCAAACGGTTGAATTTTACTTCGTATTTGCTTTTAATATTATGAAGCAACTCATCATTCAGTAAAGAAAAATTATCTTCTATATGTGCGATCGTTTCTGAAACAATAACATTTCGAATGTTATATTCTTCGGCAAGTATCGAATAACGTTCAATTTTTAGTTTCTTAATCAACCATGGAAGCGTAAGACCTTGTATAACCAAAGTCGACAGAATAACACAGAAAACTAAGTATATAATTAGATTTCGAAGCGGAAATTCTTCTGTTTTATTCAACATTAACGGAAGTGCCAAAGCCGCAGCCATAGAAACCACACCTCGCATTCCCGACCATCCGAAAATGATCATGTTTCGATAATCAAATTGTTCTTTTTCTCGAATCTTTTTACTAATTACCCGAGGAAGAATTGTAGCGGGAATAACCCATAAAAAACGAACTAAAATCACTACAATACTTATAACTGCTCCCCAAATGAACAACGAACTGCCAGAATAATTACTTATTCCTGCAATGATTTGTCTTAACTGAAGTCCAATTAAAATAAAGATTAAACCGTTCAGAATATTATTTAAAACATCCCAAATTGTATTCGTCATAATTCGGCTTTCATGCGAAAAAATAGTTCCTGATCTTGCTGCCAAAAAAAGACCTGTTGTTACCACAGCCAAAACTCCAGAACCTTCAAAGTGTTCTGCAAGAAGATAAGAAGCAAATGGCGTCAATAATGTAAGTGTTACTTCGATAATATCATCACAAACAAATCTTTTATGGATATAATACATAATATAACCAACAGCCAAACCTATTGCTATACCCAAAACCGACATTAATACAAAATTCAATCCTGCCTGCCACAAAACAAAATTTCCTGCTGTGATTGCCGTAAGCGCATATTTATAGGCAACCAGACCACTTGCATCGTTTACTAAACTTTCTCCTTCTAGGATCGCAATTAACCTCGGATTAAGCCCTAACCCTTTTGTAATGGCAGTTGCCGAAACGGCATCGGGAGGAGAAACAATAGCACCAAGCAAAAAAGCTAACGGCCAAGACATATCATCAATAAGCCAATGTGCTGAAACAGCCACTAATCCTGTCGTAAAAAAAACCAAACCGACAGCGGCAAAAGTTATAGGACGAATTGATTGCTTAAAGTCTGACCAGCTTGTATGCCATGCTGCATGGTACAAAAGAGGCGGTAAGAATATAATGAATACGATTTCTGGACTTAAAGCAATTACAGGAAGTCCTGGAACAATACTAATAACAACGCCACATAAAACCAAAACAATCGGAATCGGAAAATTATACCTTTTACTAACAAGGCTAAGAAAAGCCACACCGAAAAGCAACATTATGATTACGGTAATATTATCCATTTGAGTTGGTTTTGATTAGATTTTTGATTTATGGAATTTGGGTACTAAATTAAGATTTTATGACAACTAAATTAAAAAAATAGAATACCAATTTATTGACTTATGTCAAACTTTTTGGCTTTAAACAACTTTAGATTTGCTTCTTATTATTTCTAAAAAGGTTTTATGACAAGTACAGAATTAAGTCCGTTAATACAATTTGGAATTTCGAGTAAAGAACGTGTAGAAAATGCTTTAGAACAGCTTAAAAACGGGAAAGGCGTTTTGGTAATCGATGATGAAAACCGAGAAAATGAGGGTGATCTTATATTTTCTGCACAACACATAACTGTTGAGGATATGGCACTAATGATTCGCGAATGCAGCGGCATTGTCTGCCTTTGCCTTACGAATGAAAAAGCGGATGAATTAGAACTTCCATACATGGTAAAAGAAAACACAAGCAGTTTTCAGACTCCTTTCACGATAACAATTGAAGCCAGAAACGGAGTTACAACTGGAGTTTCTGCACAAGATCGCGTTACAACTATCAAAACAGCTATTGCAGCAAACGCAAAACCACAAGATTTAGCAAAACCTGGGCATATTTTTCCTCTTAGAGCAAACAACAAAGGCGTCTTAGGAAGAAACGGTCACACCGAAGGAAGTGTCGATTTAATGAAATTGGCGGATTTACAACCTCAAGCTGTTCTTTGCGAATTGATGAACGAAGACGGAAGCATGGCAAAACTAGACAAAATTGTTAGCTTTGCACAAGAACACGACTTAGTGGTTTTATCAATCGAAGATATTATTTACTACCGCAAATTCGTTAGAGATTATAACTAAATGATATACGAACAGCTTGGCAATTCTATTCGAAAAAGCATTAACGTTTCTGATGAAGATTTAGAAACCATTCTTTCCTATTTTAAACTCATCAAAAAAGGAAAAAATGAGATTTTGCTGGCTCAAGGTCAAGTAAGTCAAGAAACATTTTTTGTTGCAAAAGGCTGTTTGAGAATCTTTTTTATTAATGAAGAAGGAAAAGATGCTACGAGATATATTGCTTTCGAAAATCAATTTGCAACAGCTTTAGTTAGTTTTATCACCAAAATGCCAGCGTTAGAAAATATTCAGGTTGTGGAGAAATCGGAATTACTGAGCATTTCTCACGAAGATTTTAATCATTTAATGAAAATTGTTCCACAATGGCGTGAGTTCTACAGTAATTATCTTGAGAAAGCGTATGTAAATAATGCCAATCGTTTAATGTCATTTACCACAATGGATGCTTTGGAAAGATACAATCAACTTTTGAAAATAAATCCTGCGATTGTAAAAAGATTACCGAATAAAATTGTGGCTTCGTATATAAATATTTCTCAGGAAACTTTGAGTAGGTTGAAGTCTAAAATTTAATTATTCTGATAATAAAAGAAACCCTGTAAACATAACTGTTTACAGGGTTTCTTTTATTTATGATAAGCTAAATTAAGCAGGGATATCGAAATAACAATTGAGGTTCTATTTTAAAACAAGAACAAACAGTGTCTTACTTTTATATTTTTAAAACTTACAGGGACTATTCCTATAGAAATGGATATATAAGTTTGTGTTACAGCTCAATAATATAAAAACTATTAAGCTAAAAATTTAGATATCTTATTTTAACTGAAATGAAAAACCAAACGCAACTAATTGAAGAGATTAATATTGAAAAAAAACTACGAAAAAATGCTTTGCTAATACCTTTAATAACTTTTTTGCTTGCTTTTATTTTACTCTCTTCAATTGGCTATTGCATGCATTTGTATAAAGCAGGATTTTATTGGACATTTTTGCCAGCAGGTCTCCTTTTACATTCTTTTTTAATAATTACGGTTCATGATGGTTCCCATAAGACAATAACAAAAACTAAATTTGACCGTTTAATTTTAAATTTATGCTCAGCTATTGTCTTTTTACCTTTTTATGGTGAACATTACAGAAAATATCACTTAATCCATCATGGATATACCAATACCGATTTAGATCCTCTTGCATCTCCAATGTCAAAAAAAATATATCAAAAATACAGATACTTATATATTATTCTGGAATCTATTCCTGCCATATATACTTTCTATCAAATTTTTGATTTCAATAAAAGAGAAGATTCAAAAAAATTCAACAACAAGTTAAAAATCAACAAAATACTTTTCATCCTCTCTATATTTGTTAGCATTATCTGCTTTTTAATTATAAAACCCCCGATATATTTTGTATTGCTTACACTTTTTATTTTAAATATTATTTCAGCAGTTCGCAGTTGGTGTGAGCACATGGGGACTTCTTTAGAACATAAAACAAACACCTACTGGTTTCCATTAGGATTTGGTATTGGAAACCACGATATACATCATGAATATCCTAATCTTTCATGGCTTACTTTAACAATTGGTTTATTTAAAAAGGAGAAAAATTCTAATCCAATAAAGACTTTAAGAGGCATTTTATTTGATAAGTCTTTCACCTTTTATAAAATAAAATAAATGACCACGCAAATCCTTTGTTCTGCAAGAATAAAACAAATATAAATTTAAAGTAAAAAAGCCGAATCTAAACTCTTTTAGATTCGGCTTTATGATTTTTATGATTCGCAGCTGCTGCAAGAAACAAGACTTGTTACTAATTCTTTAGAAACGCTCTGACTTCTTTGGTAGTACAAACTTTTTACTCCTTGTTGCCAAGCTTCAATCATTAAACGGTTTACATCTTTGATTGCCAATTCTGCTGGAATATTAAGATTTAAACTTTGTCCTTGATCAACAAATTTCTGACGAATTCCTGCTTGCTGCACAATCTCTAACTGGCTAATTTCTTTAAATGTTTTAAAAACATCTTTTTCAGTTTGTGTCAGCTGCTCCATGTGCTGAACACTTCCTCCATTTAGCATTATTCCTCTCCAAACTTCTTCGTTGTCTAGCCCTTTTTCTTCAAGCAACTTTTTAAGGTATTTGTTTTTACGCATAAAATTACCTTTACTCAATCCAGCTTTATAATAATTACTGCTAAAAGGTTCAATTCCTGGTGAAGTTTGCCCTAAAATTGCAGAAGATGAAGTTGTTGGCGCAATTGCCATTGTGGTTGTATTACGTCTTCCGTAACCTTTTAGCAATTCTGGTTCACCATAAATTCTAGCCAATTCTTGGCTTGCTTTATCGGCTTTATCGCTAATATGTTTGAAAATCTCCGTTGTTTTCATTTTAGCTTCCATTCCTTCAAACGGAATCATATTTTTCTGCAAATAAGAATGCCATCCTAAAACTCCTAAACCAAGTGCACGGTGTCTTTTAGCAAATTTATTCGCTGCAGAAAGATAATAGTTACCTTCAGTTTTTTCAATAAATTCCTGTAAAACAGCATCTAAGAAAAAGATCGCCAATTTTACCGCTTCAGTATCTTTCCATTCTTCATATAATTCTAAGTTCATAGAAGATAAACAGCAGATAAATGATTCATCATGCGTAGACGGAAGCATAATCTCACTGCATAAATTACTTGCGTTGATTCTTAGATTCTGATCTTTATAAACTTGCGGCTTATTTTTATTTACGTTATCACTAAAGAAAATATAAGGCAAACCTTTTTGCTGACGGCTTTCTAATACTTTTGCCCAAATCTGTCTTTTCTCGCCATCACCATCAATCATTTCCTGCATCCAATAATCTGGCACACAGATTCCGGTAAACAAATTCTGAATCGGATTTCCAATACTTTTAATTTTCAAAAACTCTTCAATATCCGGATGGTCAATATCTAAATAAGCAGCAAACGCACCACGACGAACTCCACCTTGAGAAATCGTGTCCATTGCCGTATCAAAAAGTTTCATAAAACTAACCGCTCCACTACTCTTTCCGTTATCGGTTACAGCACTTCCGCGTTCGCGTAATTCACCAAAATATCCAGAAGTTCCACCTCCAATTTTAGTCTGCATAATTACTTCACCCAGTTTATGTGTAATTCCTTCAATCTTGTCTGGAACATGAACATTAAAACAAGAAATCGGCAAACCTCTTTCTGTTCCCATATTGGCCCAAACTGGCGAACTTATGCTCATCCAACCTCTTTCGATCATTTCCATGAAAGATTCTTTCAATTCTGGTTTGTACAGCCTTTTCGCTGCAGCGGTACAAATTCTATCGATTGCCCCTTCTACAGTTTCTCCTTTTAAAAGATAGCCACGATTTAAAATCTGTTCACTTTCAGAATTTTTCCACCACATTTTACTATCGTTTTGCGGTTCAAAATTAGTATTTGCTGAGTTTGTGTCTGTCGTATTCATAAGTATTCTGGGCTTGTATTAAAAAAGATCGTTTGCTGTAATGCTTTTATCGTGTTTTGTATATTCTACTGGACGTTTTGCAAAGAAATCGTCTAAACTGTTTGCAAAAACCTCTTCTTCAAACCAAGTCATTTTTGAATATTCTTCTGGAGCCACATTAAAAATAGTTTCAATATTAATTTGTTTTAAGCTCTCGTCAATTCTAAATTTCATGAAGTTTACTAAATCTTCTTTATTTATGGTTTCTATCGCTCCATCCTCAAAAATCCAGTCCAAAATAGCAGCTTCAACACTAATAGATTCTTTTACTGTTTCTCTAATTAACTCTAAAGTTTCTGCATCAAAATATTCTGGAAACTCTTCACGAATTTTATTAATGATATAGATTCCGCCATTAGCGTGAATTTGTTCGTCGATCGAAGTCCAAGCAATAATATTGCTCACATTTTTCATATAACCTTTGAATCTTGTGAAAGACAGCAAAATGGCAAACTGACTAAACAAAGACACATTCTCAATCAAGATACTGAACAAAATCAGCGAAACCATATATTTTCTGTTATCCTGAGATTTGGTATCTTTCAGTACATTCGAAAGATAATCTACACGTCTGCGTATTACAGGAACATCTAACAGCTTTTCAAACTCATCATTATATCCTAAAACTTCCAGCAAACGAGAATATGCTTCTGAATGTCTAAATTCACATTCCGCAAAAGTAGTTCCCAAACCGTTAAATTCAGGTTTCGGAAAATGCTCATATATATTACCCCAAAAACTTTTTACAGCTACCTCAATCTGTGCAATTGCCAACAAACTATTTTTAATTGCTGTTTTTTCTGCCAGATTTAAATGTGCATGAAAATCTTGCGTGTCGGCAGTAAAGTCTACTTCGGTGTGTACCCAGTACGCTTTATTGATCGCTTCGGTAAATTGCAGAACCTCAGGATACTCAAAAGGTTTGTAATTGATTCTTTTATCAAAAATTGACATATATATAGAGTTTTAAGTGACTATTTTAGAGACAGAAATATGAGCGCTTAAATTGGGGAGGGATTAGCGTGATTTCTATAATTACAAATTTAACCTACAGTTATTCTTTTGTTCCATTTTAGATGTTAAAAATCCATCCAATTATCAACAGTTTTAAAACTTCAAAAATTCGGTATGACTCAAATTTTATCAACATGAAAATAATGTTCTGTAATTCACATTGAACTAGCATTTTCCCTAAAATTAATATCAAGTTATCAACATCAAAAAATGGGCTTTTTGAAGGCAGAAATATAAACAGTTATCAACATTATGCTTTTGAAATTAGAAATTTGAAGAGGAATCTAGCGCGAAAAAAACGCTAGTTATTAATAATTATTCTAAATAATATTTTGCACTTCAAAAATATAACCACCTTTATTACAACAAATTAACACATAAGCATTATTAAAAAACTTTAAAATCGAAAGAAAAACAACAGAATAAGGCTGAAGAATATACTAAAATTTCATTTCACATCAAAAAACAGGAAGAAGCAAAAATTCCTTGTTGAAAAGACAACTTTTTCTCTTAGAAAAGAGACTTTCATTATGGTTCAAAAACGAACAAGATTAAAACAAAATTAAAATTTACTTAAGCAATTCTTAATTTTAAGAAAAACTATACCCAAAATACCTTTTTAGAGCAAATTATTCTTGCTTTAAGAATATTAATTTTTACATTTGCTTTTATTTTTATTTATTCTAAATAGATTGAATATATTCCCAAAAAACTAAATTAATCTTGTACAATTCTATAACCATAAATTATCGAAATATGAAAAAGAACCTTTTTGTTTCTTTTGCATTTGCTGCTACTTTATTTGTAAGTGCCCAACAAAAAAACTCACTGTTAGATGCCGCTTTCTGGAAAACTTCTCCAACTGTTGAAACGGTTCAATCAGAAATCTCTAAAGGAAATAATCCAGCTGAAGCCAATGCCAATGCATTTGACGTTACTACTTTGGCTATTAATAATGACGCGCCTTTTGCAACTATCAAATTTTTGGTAGAACAGCCTGGAAATTCCGTTACAAAATTAACTCACGATAATCGTATCTATCTGCACTGGGCAGCTTATAGAGGAAATACAGAATTAGTACAATATTTAATTTCTAAAGGTTCTGATGTAAATTATGAAGACAGCCACGGAACTGCTCCTGCAGATTTTGCTGCTTCAAACGGACAGTCAGCTCCAGCAATGTACGATGCTTTCTTTAAAGCTGGACTTAATCCGACAAAAAAATATGCTAATGGGTCAAACCTTTTACTTTTAGCTATTGCTTCTGATAAAGATTTAAAAGCTGCCGAATATTTTTCGACTAAAGGAATGTCTTTAAAAGATGTGGATAATGATGGAAATACTGCTTTTACATATGCAGCAAGATCAGGAAATATTCCGCTTTTAAAGAAACTTCTAGAAAAAGGAATTAAACCAACAGATGATGCACTTTTATTTGCCGCACAAGGAAGCAGAAGAGATGCAAATACTCTTGAAACTTACAAATATTTGGTTGAAGAAGTAAAAATTAAAGCAACTGCTCAAAACAAAGCCGGACAAAATGTATTCCATTTCTTGGCAGGAAAACCAAATCAAACAGAAATTATTCAATATTTCTTAGCAAAAGGTGTTGATGTTAATAAAGCAGATAAAGAAGGAAATACACCATTAATGCCTGCAGCTGCGGCAAGAGATGTGGCAGCTTTGGAACTTTTTCTTCCAAAAGCTAAAAACATAAATGTACAAAATCTAAAAGGAGAATCTGCTTTGACATTTGCTGTAAAAAACGGATCTCCAGAAGCGGTAAATTTACTTTTATCAAAAGGCGCTGATGTAAACGTAAAAGATAAAGACGGAAACAATTTAGGTGTTTATTTGGTGCAATCTTATCGTCCTGCAGGAAGAGAGAAAGCGGCAACAGATCCTTTTGATGCAAAAGCAAAATTACTTCAGGATAAAGGTTTAAATCTTGCAGCTCCTCAAAAAGATGGAAACACTTTATATCATTTAGCGATCACTAAAAATGATGTTTCTCTTCTTAAAAAAATTACTGATTTAAAAGTAGACATCAACGCTAAAAACAAAGACGGTTTAACAGCTTTACACAGAGCGGCAATGACTTCTAAAGATGATGCCATCTTGAAATATCTAGTTTCAGCTGGTGCTAAAAAAGACATCAGCACAGAATTTGACGAAACTGCTTATGCTTTAGCAAAAGAAAATGAACTGCTTACAAAAAATAATATCTCAGTTGAGTTTTTAAAATAACTTTCAATAATTATGAGTTTTGAGTTATGAATTATGAGTTGAAAATTCAAGCCGTAATTCATAACTTAAAACTCATAAATCATAATTCAAAATTCATAACTTATAATTCATAATTTAATTTCATGAAATCAATATTAAAAATTGCTCTTACAAGCGCTTTTATCTTTTTAGTTTCTTTCCAATCTCAGGCACAATCGAGCAAGTATAAAATCATGCTTCAAATGAACAATTATATGGGAGAAGGTGCTTATATCGTTGTTTCTTTGGTTAATTCTGCTGGTGAGTACGAAAAAACGCTTTATGTAATGGGCGATGATAAAAAATGGTACAAATCTCTAAAAGAATGGAACAAATTCCATACGCAGAAAAATGATGATATCAGCGCTAAAACTGGAGCTTCTGTAACTGGTGGAGACCGTAGTGTAACTACAATCGAAATTGAAAATTCTAAAATTAATAAAGGATATAAACTTCGTTTTGAGTCGGCTGTTGAAGATCAGAAATATTATGTGAGCGATCTTGAAGTTCCGCTTACAACTGAAGGTCTAGCTGAAAAAACAGACGGTAAAGGTTACATCAAATATGTAAGGTTAAACAAAATATAATCTTAAGCACATTATTTTTTAACCTTATAATGAGTACAAATTTTATTTTTGTGCTTAGAATTAAAATATGAGCTTTGTCATTGTTTTAAACTTTGACAAAGCTTTAAACGTTTTATAATAGAATACACTCAATGACTCTTTCTTTCTGGCGTTACGCACACTTGGCTTTGGCCCTGTTTTCTTCTATTTTTTTGCTTTTGGCTTCGGTAACCGGAATTATTCTGGCAGTCGATGCAGTTCAGGAAAAAACACTTCCGTACAAAGCTGAAAATTTTAATGAAATAACTTTGGGAGAAACCCTTCCTGTTCTAAAGAAAGCGTACCCAGAAATTACCGAATTAAGTGTCGATTACAATCAGTTTGTAACGCTTCAGGCTATTGATGCCGATGGAAATGATGTTAAGGCATACATTGATCCAAAAACAGGAAAAGCATTAGGAACTCCTGCAAAGAAAACCGAATTCATAAATTGGATTACGAGTTTACACCGTTCGCTGTTTCTTCATGAAGTAGGGCGCTTTTTTGTGGGCGTCATTTCTTTTTGTTTGTTATTAATCGCTATTTCAGGTTTTGTGCTAGTTCTAAAAAGACAGCGCGGCATCAGAAATTTCTTTTCTAAAATAATCAAAGAATATTTTGCTCAATATTACCATGTTCTTTTAGGAAGATTGGCTCTTATTCCTATTTTGATTATTGCACTTACAGGTACCTATTTATCGCTCGAAAGATTCAACTTTTTTATGGGTGAAGAAAAAGCAAAACCTGTAAAAACAGCACTTTCAGAAAACGCCAAAACAGTTTCGGTTTTCAATACCACTTTATTATCTGAAGTAAAAAAAATCGAATTCCCTTTTACAGATGATCCCGAAGAATATTATATCATTGAAACAAAAGACCGCGAGATTGAAGTTAATCAGGTTACAGGTGCTATAATTTCTGAAAAACGTTCTCCAATGACGGCGCAATTTGCCGCATTAAGTCTTGATCTTCATACGGGAAGAATTAACGGAATCTGGGCTGTAATCTTAGCAATTGCGTGTATCAACATTCTATTCTTTATTTATTCTGGTTTTGCGATTACTCTGAAAAGAAGATCTAGCCGAATTAAAAATAAATTTAAAGCAAGCGAGAGTACTTTTATCTTTTTAATCGGTTCCGAAAACGGAAGCACTTTCCGATTTGCCAATGCGATTCAGAAGCAATTAATTGAGAATGGACAAAAAGTCTTTGTAAGCGAACTGAATAAATTTACAGCTTATCCAAAGGCTGAACATATTGTTGTTTTCACTTCAACTCATGGTTTGGGTGATGCGCCTTCTAACGGAACACAATTCAAAACATTAATAGAAAAACAAAATCAAGATCAGAACATTAATTTCTCTGTGGTTGGTTTTGGCTCAAAATCGTATCCAGATTTTTGCCAATTTGCAATTGAAATAGATCAGCTTCTAGGAAAACAAAATTGGGCAGATCGTTATTTAGATTTGAAAACTGTCAATGATAAATCGGCTGTTGAATTTGTAGAATGGGTGAAATTATGGAGCGAAAAAACGGGAATTCCGCTGGCAACAACTCCATCGCTATATAATCATATTCCAAAAGGTTTACAGAAATTAATGGTTTTAGACAAAACGCCAATTTCTGATACCGAACATACTTTCATTCTGACTTTAAGAGCAAGTGCAAGAGTTAAATTCAGTTCTGGCGATTTATTGGCTATTTATCCTGCCAACGATTCTAGAGAACGCCTCTACTCTATCGGAAATCATTCTGGAAATATTCAATTGGTTGTAAAATTGCATCCAAACGGATTAGGTTCTGGTTTTTTAAATTCGTTAGAACCAGGAAATGTCATAAAAGCTCAGATTGTAAAAAATCCTGCTTTTCATCTTCCTAAAAAAGCTTCAAAAGTTGCTTTTATTTCTAACGGAACAGGAATTGCTCCTTTCTTAGGAATGATCGAACAGAATAAAGCTAAACAAGAACTTCATTTGTACAGCGGATTTAGAATGGAAACGCCAACATTAATGGCGTATAAAAAGTTCGCTGGAATCATGATTCAAAAAGAACATCTGGATGATTTTCATGTGGCGCTATCTCGTGAAGCTGAACATATTTATGTAATGGATTTGATTAAAAGAGATTCTATTTTCTTTGTGAATTTATTAAACAAAGGCGGTGTCATTATGATTTGTGGTTCGCTTGCCATGCAGAAAGATGTTGAAGCTATTTTGAGTGAAATGTGTTTGGCAAAAGGATTAAAAACGCTCTCTGAATATAAAGCCAATAAACAATTTTTAACGGATTGCTATTAGTGGCTAATTGTTAATTGTTAATTGTTAATTGTTGATTTAGATGACGTACAAATCCCAGAGGGATGACATATTTATAGATTTAATTTTATCCGCATATAGCCAAAGCCCCAGAGGGGCGACATACATAATCTAGAGATATCGCTCCTCTGGAGCTTTATTTTCCGTTATCAATCTATTATCTATAAATATTTTGCTCCTCTGGAGCTTTATTCATAGGTGTCAAATCTATTTCTATAAATATTACGCTCCTACGGAGCCTTTTTAAAACGCTATAAAAAGATTTTCATGCATAAATTATTTTCCTATAAAACTTCATTGTTTTTTGTAATTGTTTGCTGTGTATCTGCACATTCGCAAGTATTACGAAAAAGAACAACGCTTTTGATGGGCGGACGTTTTGATATTTCTATTGTAGACAAAGATTCTCTTTCGGCAGAAAAAAATATAGATGAAGTTATTGCCGAAATTACCCGAATTGAATATTTAATCTCCGATTGGAAACCGACTTCTCAAGTTTCTGAAGTCAATCAGAATGCTGGAATAAAACCTGTAAAAGTCGATCGCGAAGTTTTTGAATTGACTAAAAGAGCCATCAAATTTTCTGAAATCACAAACGGCGGTTTTGACATCAGTTTTGCGGCAATGGATAGGATTTGGAAATTTGACGGTTCGATGACGGAAATGCCTTCGGCGGAAGCCATAAAAAAATCGGTAGAAAAAGTTGGCTATAAAAATATTATCCTAGACAGCACAGAATCGACTATTTTCTTAAAATTAAAAGGAATGAAAATTGGATTCGGCGCTTTAGGTGAAGGTTATGCAACCGATAAATGCCGTGCGATAATGATTGCAAAAGGCGTTCAGGCAGGAATTATAAATGGTTCTGGAGATATGAGCACTTGGGGAAAACAACCCAACGGAAAAGATTGGAAAATCGGAATCACAAATCCGTTTAAGCCTGAAAAGATTTTGGCAGCTGTTCCTTTAATCGACGGTGCTGTAACGACTTCGGGCAGTTATGAAAAATTTGTAGTTTTTAACGGAAAACGTTATTCGCATATTATAAATCCTGCAACAGGTTATCCTGCCACTGGTTTGTGCAGTGTAACAGTCTTTGGTCCAAACGCAGAAACCGCCAACCGATTAAGTACTTCTATGATGGTTTTAGGTCAGAAAGAAGGCTTGCTTTTACTTCAAAAATTCCCAGATTATAGTTGTGTAATGATTACGGATAAAGGCAAAATTATTAAGTCTAAGAACTTCTCTTATAAGTTATGAATTATGAGTTATGAGTTTTGAGTTTTGAGTTGCCTTCAGCTTTAGCTGGAGGTATAAATGTATCTACATATGAAAGCTTTAGCCAAACTTATTTTGGCTAAAGCCTTTTTCATTTCCTTTCAAAATAACCTCCAGCTAAAGCTAGAGGCAACTCATAAATAAGCTTTGAGGCCTTGCTCCCGATAACTATCGGGATTGCAATATTATTTCATTTACATTAGTAATAAAACACTGTGCGAATATCCTTCGACTTCGCTCAGGAAGACAACAGAATTATCAATCATCAAGTGACAACTCATAACTCATAACTCATAATTCATAACTTCAAAAGACACCATTAAAATAACATTAGAATCCTACTTTAAATTCTAATAATCTTCTAATCTCTTTATTTAGATTAAATTTAAATTATCATATAAGTTTGCAGTCCTATAAATAGTAAACTTACATGAGAATTCTTTACGCTCTCTTTTTTATGATGTCTTTTTCTGGGTGGTCTCAAACCGGAAAAATTACAGGAAAAGTCTATTTTGCCAATAATGAAACTGCTTTTGGAGCATCGGTTCAAATAACAGGAACCAAGAAGTTTGTTGTCGTTGACAATGATGGTCAATTTGAAATAAAAGGTTTGGCTTACGGAAGTTACGATTTGGAAATTTCTTCGATGGAAGCTAAACCAAAAAAAGTAAACATATCTGTAAATCGTCCATCTCATCAAATCAATATTGCATTAGAAAAAATAACAGATCCCAAAGCGCTTAAAGAAGTCAAAATTGAAAAGAAAACGTTCAAAAAAGACATTATAGAAAAAGGATTTGCGGTAAATGTTATCGAAACGCAAGAAGCGGCAAAAAGAAATCTGCAAACCAACGATTTATTGGATCGTTCTGGAGGTGTGAGAATCAGGCAAAATGGAGGATTGGGTTCTGCTGTAACGTACAATATTAACGGAATGTCTGGAAATGCTATTCGAATTTTCATTGACGGAGTTCCGATTCAGACTTACGGCGCTTCTTTCAGTTTAAATAGTATTCCGCCCGCTTTAATTGAAAGAATTGAGGTTTTTAAAGGAGTTGTTCCCGCTTATTTAGCTGATGATTCACTTGGAGGCGCAATCAATGTGGTTTTAAAGAAAGGAGCAAAAAACAGTCTAAATGCTTCTGTTTCTTACGGATCATTCAATACCGTGCAATCGAATGTGAATGCTTCTTACAGAGACAAAAACGGATTCACTGTAAAAGCAAATGCATTTCAGAATTACTCGGATAATGATTATGAAGTTTGGGGAAAATGGGTTTACAATATTGCTCCAAATGGACGTTACGAATACATTCGTGCGAAGAGATTTGAGAGTATGTATCGTTCTTTTGGGGGACGATTAGAAGCTGGTTTTACCAATGTCGATTGGGCAGATAATCTACTTATCAGCTACAATGGTTCGCAAGATTTTAATCAGATTCAGCATGGTCAGTACATGACTAAACCTTACAAAGGACGTTTTAGTGAATCGGCAGCCAATGTTTTTAGTTTGAATTATAGCAAAAAAAACTTTCTAATTAAAAACCTAGATTTTTCTCTTATTTCTGTTTACAGTCACAGAAACGATGTGATAAATGATACCGTAAAATGGAACTACAACTGGAATGGCGAAAAAGCGTTGGGTTTATATGGCCAGCCAATTTTAACCAATACTGGAGCACAACAGGGCGCGCCAACCATCAATCATATGAGATCGGATATTTTTAATACTCGAGCTGGTTTAAGTTATGCAATTACTGAAAATCATAAGGTTTTGGTAAATGTTATGACTTACATTCTTGATCGAAATGATTATGACGAAATGCAGCCAGAAATTACTAGAAATTTTATAATTACAAGAGATTTAGCTAAAACCATTTCTTCATTCGCTTATGAAATGACGGCATTTCAATCTCGATTTAGAGCGAATCTTTTCGTAAAAAATTACAATCTGAAAAATGAACAGAGAGATCCGCAAGTTGTAACTCAAAATGGGCAAAATGTAGTAAACGAAGTCATTACCTCTAAAAGAACCAATTATACTGGTTACGGAATGGCCACTTCCTACTCTATTCTGCCAAAAGTTATGGTTATGGCTTCTGCTGAAAAAGCAATCAGACTTCCTTCTGAAAATGAAATATTTGGTAACCCTGGAGAAAACATCATCAGCAATTCTAACCTAAAACCAGAACAGAGCAATAATTTTAATGCTGGTCTTCGTTTTGGTCCATACGAAATTAACCATCACAAATTTACCGTTTCAGGAAACGCTTTCTGGAGAAATACTGAAGACAAAATTGTACGTCAGATTAGTGATCGTGTAAACGAAGCGATTCAAGCTTCGCCTTTCGTAAACTTAGGAAAAGCACAATCTGTAGGTTTTGAAGCTTCTTTTCAATACTCTTTCAACAATCGCTTTTTTGCGGGCATGAATCTTTCAAAATTCAATTCACTGTTTAAAGACAAATATGATAAAAACGGAAACGTTCTTCCGAACTATAATAAACAGCTTCCAAATGAGCCTTTCTTTAATTTGAATGGAAATCTTCAATACAATTTTAGAAATGTAATTCAGAGCAAATCAGAGCTTAATTTGTATTACTACTGTGGTTATGTTGCTCCATTTTATACTTCATGGCTAGAAACCGACAGAACCACTGCACAGTTTCCGCAAGATTTAGGTTTGAGCTATGTTTTTCCGAACAAGCAGATCACAGTAAGTTTTGATGCAAGAAATGTTTTTGACGAACAGGTTTATGACAATTTTGCGGCTCAAAAACCAGGGAGAGCCTTTTATTTAAAACTCAACTATACCTTAAATAAATTTTAATCATTCAATACATAACTAATTTTTAAATGCAATAAAAATGAAAAAAAACACATTTAAATTATTTACCTCTAGCTTGCTAATTGGTGCATTTGCATTGACTACAGCTTGCAGCAGCGACGATAACAAAAATACTGAACCTGTTAATCCAGAAACAGACGGACGTTGGATTACAGTAGCTGGAGCAGTAATGCAGACAGATCCAGGAGACGGAAATGGCGGTACAAAAGTGTACGCTATTAGTAAAGCGAATGCTATAGATCCTAATTTTTCTGTAAATGTTTACGATCAAGGTGTACCGGTTCAATCTAGCAGAACGGCACGTTTACAATCTTCTGTTGACGGAACCACACTTTTCAACATTACTTATACGGGTGCAAATGGTGGAGAATTTATGACCTACAAAGTAAATGGAGGAAACAATTTTGCACAATCTGATGCTAAAGTAAATATTTCTCAATATGCGGGTACTTCTCCAAGATGGGTAAAACTTTTTGACGGAGATAAAACAGGTGTTGCAGTAAACATTGCTACTCCAATTGTTAGTGTAAACGAAGACAAATCATATAAAAATACAAGAGGAAAAGCGACTGTTTTATCTCTAGACATGAAACAGACTTTAATCTCTGCTTACAAACAATATGACATTCCGTTAACTGCTGAAGAAGAAGCACAAGGACACCACATTTTCCGTTTGGATGCTCCAACATTAAACAAAGCGGGCAACAAATTGATCATTGGAACTTGGATGCGTAAAACAAACATAACTAACCCAAAAGAAAACGAAAGTTCATTTACTCGTTTAGGTTCAAAATCTGTTGTGGTAGATTATCCTTCTTTAGAAAATCCAGTGGTAATTACTTCAAAAGTTGCTTTTGGTGATACTAGCGGATACAGAAGTTTTAACAGTTTTGTGGCTACTGACGGTAACATCTATCAGGCAACACAAAGAGATACTCAAAAAGGTTCTTATATCTTAAAAATCAATCAAAACAATCAATACGATGACAATTATGTGTTTAGTTTAGATACGGCTTTAGGAGTAAAAGGAAGCTATATCGATGCTTGGAGATATGTTGGAAACGGAATTGCTTATGCGGTTTATACTTTTGAAGGTACAAATCAAGGTTATGTAGCAAGACTTGATTTGAACGCTAGAACAGCGAAAAAAGTTGAAGGTATTGATTATGATGCTGACTTAGATTTCGGTCAATATCAAGGTTTTGTAGTTGATGGAAACAGCTTCTACATTGCTGTTACTCCTGTTGGAAAAGACGGTAACATTTATGTAATTGATATTCCTTCTGGAAAAGTTACTAAAGGTGCCAAATTATTGAACAAACCTGGAAACCACTACATTGGTGTATTCTAAAAATATACGACTGTAAAAACAGTCCGTAAAAATTCATCACTTGAGTTTTTTTTTAATCGAACATTCCGCTTCTATTTATAGCAAGCGGAATGTTTTTTTATGATTAAAATTTTGAAGCAATTATTATTTAGACTTTAAATAAAAGACGGCGTCTATACCACTTAATAGACACCGTCTTTTCTAACAAACAAAAACTAATTAACTTAACTCATTTTGTGAAATTGAACAGGCTTTAATTTCACTAGTCGACTTAATTTATTGTATGGAATAGTGCTTTGTTTAGTTCTGTTTAATGAAAACCAAAGCTTCTTCGTAATTGGCAATTTGTATGAGTGCGTTATAAATATATTTAGCAACTAATTCGCCTCCATCTGAATTAATCAGATCAATATCATCATCTGGCATGTGGTATTGCGGATGCCCGCCAGTATGGAAACCAACAGCCGAAATGGATTCTTTGTAAAAAGAAACATGATCTGAACCGCCTACATCACCAGCATGAATAACAGGGTTTAATCCTGAGTTTTCTTGCAGCTTTTTCATTAATTCTACTCCGTTCGGAAAAGTTCCTGCGCCACCCATATAAAGTTCTTTTTTATCGTTCAATCTTCCGACCATATCCATATTGAGCATTACTTTTACAGCTTCTTTTGGAACTGGAAGATGATTGACAAAATATTTTGAACCCAGTAATCCTTCTTCTTCTCCGCTAAACGAAATAAAAATGATACTTCGTTTTGGTTTTACTTTTTGTTTTGAGATTTCTTCTAAAATGCACAGCAAAGCCGAAACTCCAGACGCATTATCATCTGCTCCGTTATGAATAGCAAAGGCTTCTTTCTTTTTACTTCCAGAACCTTGTCCGCCCCAGCCCCAGTGATCGTAATGCGCACCGATTACAATGTATTCGTTTTTCAAACTAGAATCTGAACCTTCAATGTAACCCACAACATTTTGCGTTGACACACTATCCGATTTCATTTTATTGATTCCTTCTTTAACAAATACTTTGAAAGGCTGATAATAACTATCATTGAATTGCTTTAAACCATATTTTTTAAAATACTTGAGAATATAAGCTGCTGCTTCATTGTTTCCTTTTGTTCCAACAAAACGTCCTTCTAATTTATCTGATGAAAGAAATTTGTCATGTTTATAAAATGTCTTAGACATGTCATTACTTTGAGCGTTCAACTGAATACTCAAAAATAAAATTGCTGGAAGAAAGTGTTTTAGAGTTTGCATATTTTGTTTTAAAGAATATTATAGGCTAACTTCAAAAGAAGTATGTTTAATATATTTTCGATCATAAGTATACAAAATGTGTATTCTTTTATCTGTGGTTTGAATTATCGCTGGATAACTGAATTCTCCTTTTTCCTGTTTTTCGAGATCAAATAGTTTCGTCCAATTTAAACCATCTTTAGAATATTCAACATCTAGAATATTTCGTCCGTTAAACCAGTCTTTTCCAATCGGAAGCGGATTATTTACCAGTAAAAACAGATTTTTATTGATTGTTAAGGCATCAATCCCAGAATTTGAATTAATGACATTTATAGTATTGGTTCTAATCCAGCTTTTGCCATTATCTCCAGACCAGCTCGAAACTACTTTATTGTGTTTGCTTCGAGACAGCATCTGAATATCACTCTTGCTATGAATTAAAAATGTGGGCTGAATGATATCGAAATTCTGATTGTTTTCTACCGCAATTCTCTTCCAAGAATCTGCTGCTTCTGTATATTCTTCAACATGCACACGCCATTCGTCGGTACCTACACTTTCTGTACTGCTTCCGCATAAAATTATACCTGGAGTCGTTTCGATTGGTTTGTTTCGAATTGGACCTAAAATTCCTTCTGGAAGATATTTTGGTTCTCCCCATGTTGTTCCGTTATCTTTTGAAACCATCATAGCGCCAAACCATTCTCTCGGATTTTTTCCGATTTTATAAAACAAATACAAGTTCTGGCTTTTGCTTTTAAACAAAACCGGATTCCAGCATGGCAAGGTATCTCCGTTTTTAATTAAAGGCTGAATCAGTTCTTTTGGTGCAGACCATTTTTTGTCTTTATAAGCTGAAATATAAATTCCGACATCTTTTGCACCTTCATATTTTCCGCCAAACCAAGCAGCTAAAATTTCGTTTGGCTTGTATTCGACCAAAGTTGAGGCGTGACTGTTTGTAGTAACAGGCGGATCGGCAATATAACTGCTTTCGATATTTACCGCTTTTATCTGTGCGTTTATTTCATTCGAAAAAATAAGTAAAGCCAATAGCGTTGCAACAGTATATTTTGTCTTTAAAATCATTTTATTTTGATGAAAATTAATATTGTATGTTATGAATTAAAGTTGGGGCAAAAATTCACTGGCCTTCATATAAAACAAAAGGAGAGTTACCTCTCCTTCTGCTCAAGTAACAAATCGATTGATCTATTACTTTACCAAATTAATTATTTTGTGTCCCACCAAAGTCTTGTTCCACCAGAGTCTGGACCTCCTAATTTAGAAACTCCATCTTCTACAGCCGCTTTGTTTGAAGAGTACTCGTTTGTCGTGTAAATAATTCTTTTCATCAAAGATTTTCCAACTCCAGCATCTGGATTATCAGTGTTTAAAACTGGATAGATTACTTTAGCATCGCTTCTTCTTAAATCTGCCCAAGCTTCCCAAGATTCTGGGAAAATTGCTAAGTATTTCTGTACTGCAATTTGAGTTCTTTGATCAGCAGTAGCTGCAGACCATGCAACTGGCAATTTAACTGGAATATCTTGTAAATCTAAAGTTGGATATACGGTCAAAATGTTTGGCAATGTTGGCAATGATGTTCCTGCAATGTAAGCGTTAACATCAGCTGCTTCTGTAATTCCCCATTGTGCAAGCGATAATCTAATACCTGTTTCATACAAAGTTTTAGCATCTGCTCCCATATTCCATCCATTTAAAGCTCCTTCTGCTCTACTTAAATAGTTTTCTGAAGCCATGAAGATTTCAATGTTTTTAGTTTCGCTAAGTGTGTTATTAGGGCCATTTCCTAAAACATTATTGTTGAATTTAGAGAATTCAGTAGTTCCGAATTGATCTTCTAAACCTCCAACTGGATTTCCTCTATACACTCCTGAAGCAATTGGCGCAAACCATTTAGCTAAACGTGGATCGTTGTATCCAACTAAGATACTTTCCATAGAAGATGTCATTACATAACCCCAGCTGTTTACAATCATATTTAAATTGTTTGGCGTAATGTTACTTGCCTTAAAGAATGCACTTTGATCATTTGTCTGCATAACTCCAGCAGCAACCGCAGCTTCAGCTTGAGTTTTTGCATTTGCTGGATCTTTATCAGAAATTCTTAAAGCCAAACGTAATCTCATACTGTTTCCAAAGATTCTCCATTTGTCAACACTTCCTGCATAAACTCTATCATTTGGAGCAAGAGAAGCAACTGATGTTGCAGAAGTAGAAGTTAATGTTGCATTTGCTTCGTCTAATAATTTAAAGAAATCTGCATAAATAAATTCTACGCTATCGTAAGGAACTTTATCTTTTCCGTTACCAGCTTCAGTATAAGGAATTGGTCCGTAAGCATCAACCATTTGGTTGTACATGAATACTTTCCAGATTTTTAAGATCGCCAATGCTTCTGCATTTCCTTCAGAAGCTTTAATAGCATTTGATAAAGCTGGAGCAGCAACGGTGTAAAATCTTGTCCATCCTCTACCTTCATATCCATTTACGAAAGCATTTCTTTCTGTTCCGTATCCACAGTTTAAATAGTGGATAAAAGTTGAAGATAAAATACCTGTAGCAATACCCCAAGTACCTTGATCATCTATACCTGATGGTGATGAATAAGAACCATTGTGAATACCTGCATACAATGCAGATGCAAATGCTGGACCTGCTAATGTAGCATCTAACTGATCTTCAGTCAATGAATTTGGATCTTTGTTTATTTCATCAAAGTCGCCAGTACAGCTTGATAAAATCGAAACTGCCATTAATGCAACTCCTAATGTTTTTATTTTAAAACTATATTTCATGATATCTCTTTTTTAATTAAAATCCGAATTTAACATTCACTCCATAATCTCTCGTTGATGGAATGTTGAAAGATTCTATACCTTGTAAGTTACCTGTACCTGCTCCCGCTTCTGGATCAAAGTATTTCGCTTTGTTTAAGAAGAAGAATAAATTTCTACCTACTAATGAGAAATCGATGCTTGTAAATCCTGAGTTACCTAATAAACGTTTTGGCATTGAATAACCAAAAACAAGCTCTCTTAATCTGATGTTTGTTGCATCATAAATAAATGGCTCTGCAATTGGAGTTCTTTGACCGATTGCTGTCCAGTATTGTTCAGCATTGATGCTTGTTGTGTTTGGAGAGTAAGTTCCGTTTCCGTTAGCTACAACACCATCCACAATGATTCCGCCATTTCTTCCTGCTAAAGTAATATCACTAACTCCTAAACCAGCTTGTCTAGCTTGAGTGTATGAAATAACTTCACCACCAATTCTAAAGTCAACTAAGAAGCTTAAAGAGAAATCTTTGTATTTAAAGTTGTTTTTGAAACCTGCAGTCCAATCTGGATTAAAGTTACCGGCACGAACATCAAAACCATTTGTAGCTAATGGAATACCCGCACTATTTACAATAATGTTTCCGTTTGGATCTCTTTGGAAACCTTTAATGTATAAATCACCATATTCACCACCAACAACCACTTTGCTTCTCACTAAACGTCCTTCACCAAGAACTAATTCATCTCTTCCTTCAAAGATAGATTTTACTTTAGATTTATAAGAAGCGTAGTTTGCTGTAATATCCCAAGTAAAGTTTTCTGTTTGGATTGGAGTTGCAGTAAGCGTAAGCTCGATACCTTTATTTTCAATATCTCCACCATTTACGATCGCTCTAGAATATCCAGAAGGTTCTGGTGTATTGATGTAGAAAATTTGATTATTAGTCAAAGTATTGAAATACGTGAAATCTAAACCTAAACGATTGTTGAAAAATCTAACATCGGCACCAAACTCTGTAGAAGAAGAAATCTCTGGTTTTAAGTTTGGATTTGCTTTTGTGCTTTGTCCGTATAGCATACCACCGTTTCCTCCAATGTATGAGAATCTTTGTTGTGTCTGATACGGATCTGTATCGTTACCCACTTGTGCATAAGAAGCTCTTAATTTAGCAAAGCTAATTACTTCAGGTAATGTAACCATATCTGAAATTACAGCAGAAAGTCCGAAAGATGGATAGAAATAATCTTGAGGCAAAGTAGAAGACCAGTCATTTCTAGCTGTTAAGTCTAAGAATAAGTAGTTTCTGAAACCAATTTGACCAAATCCGTAAACAGAATTGATTCTTTTTTCTGAAGCTGTAGACGTAGATTGAACTGTCTGAACGTTTGATAACGCAAAGAAGTTTCTTTTACTTAAAACACCGCCAGAATTTAAAGCTGAACTATTTTGCTGCAATGAACTCGCACCTGCATTAAGGCCAACAGAGAAATCTCCGAATTTTTCGTTGTAAGAAAGTAAAGCATCAATGTTTAATTCGCTTACTGTCTCATAAGATTCGCTATAAGACCCCATGTTACTGTTGAAAGCTGCTGTAGCATATCTGTTTCTTACGTTTTTGTTTGTCATTTGGTCTAAACCAGCTCTACCTTGTAAGCTTAACGTTTTTGTAAACTCATATTTAAGAGAAGCTAAACCAATAAATCTATTTCTTTTATCTGTACGAGCATCATCTCTCAAAGCAGACCAGAATGGGTTTCCACCTGGAGCTCCAGTTTCATCAAGGAAATAGTTTACTTGTCTTTGTCCGGCTGCGTCAAAATATTCGAAATCTTTATAATCGTTGTAAGCAATACTACGAGGCAATAAATAAGCAGATGTTCCAATAGACTCTTCACCCGTTCTCAATAAGTTATCAATATCCTGAACGATGTAGTTTGTTTTAGCATCTAAAGTTAATTTATCTGTAATCTTGCTTGTCAATCTTAAGTTAAGATTGTGTCTGTCCATTTGGTTTCCGCCCACAATACCTTCAGCACGTGTGTTAGTATAAGAGAAATAACCTTGCGCTTTTTCGTTACCAGCAGTAACTGTCAAAGTGTTTGCTAAGTTATATCCTGTTTTGTAGAAATCAATAACGTTGTTTTTCTGTGGAGAATAGCTTTGTGTAGCTGGTCCAGCATAATTTGGATTACGAACCAACTGCCATGCAGATACCTGACGTCCGTCTAAAGGTGCACCCCAGCTTGAGCTTGAGTTAGAAACATAATTTCCGTTTGTTCCTTGACCGTATTCGTTTTGCAAGTTCATCAAATTATAAGCTGAAGAAGCCATAAAGTTAGATGATAACGAAACCGAAGTTTTTCCAGCTTTACCCGATTTAGTTGTAATTACAATTACACCATTTGATGCTCTTGAACCATAAAGAGCTGCTGCAGATGGCCCTTTAAGAACAGTCATCGAAGCAATATCTTCTGGGTTAATGTTAGAGATACCATCAGGTTGTGTAGTTCCTCCTGTATCAATGTCAGGATTTGTATTTGTTGTTCCGTTAGAAATTGGCACACCATCTACTACGTAAAGAGGCTGGTTGTTTCCGTTTAACGATCTGTTACCTCTTAAAGTAATTCTAGAAGAAGAACCAACACCATTTGAAGTAGTAGAAAAGTTAAGACCTGCAACTTTACCAGAAAGTGAGTTGGCAACGTTTAATGATCTTGCTTCAGATAACTCGTCTACAGAAACGTTTTGTGCAGAATACGTAATGGCTTTTTTCTCTCTTTTAATACCAAGAGCGGTAACCACTACTTCTCCTAACTGCTGCGTATCTGGCCCAAGAGTTACATTAATTGTAGATTGTGATCCCACAGCAACTTCTTTTGTAGCAGATCCTACATAAGTAAAAACTAAAACTGCTGATTGATTTGGAACACTAATGCTGTACTTACCATCAAAATCTGTTGAAGCACTTGTTTTAGTTCCTTTAACAATAATATTTGCTCCAGGAATCGGAATCCCGCTTTGAGCATCTGTTATCGTTCCTTTTACTGTTGTCTGCGCTTCTAGGGCTTGAAACCCGAAAAGGCATATGACAAACAGTAATTTTAGTACGTTTTTAATCATATTAGTTGTTTTTTTAGAGTTAATAACATGTTAAACTTAAGAATACATTCTGTTAACAAAATATAATTTCGACAAATGACAATTTTGAAAAGGTGTTGGTAAATCTTAAGCGTTTTATTGAAAGAAAACGTTTTCATTTGTAATCTTACTCTGCCTTAAATTAAAAGACCAAATTCTATTATTGAATAGAATTTGGTCTTTTATAATTGTATTCATTTTTTTAAAGTAAAAACGCCGAAAAATCTTCGGCGTTTTTTGGTTTTTAGTTCAAAACCTTGAATTTAGTTTTAAGTAAATCGGTCGAATTTCCACCAACCAGCACTTCAAAATCTCCAGGCTCTACAACGCGTTTCATTTCTCTGTTCCAAAGAGATAGCTCATCTGAGGTAAGTGTAAACTCAACAGTTTTAGTTTCGCCTTTTTTAATATTTAATCTTTTGAATCCTTTTAATGTTTTTTCAGGAGTTGTTACAGAACTGTAAACATCGTTAATGTATAACTGAACTACTTCGTCTCCGTCTCTGTCTCCGACGTTTTTAACATCAACAGAAACTTTTACTTCTCCGTTTGGTTTAATTTCAGTAGTATTTAGTTTTAAATTAGAATATTCAAACTTCGTATAACTCAATCCGTAACCGAATGAATATAACGGATGCTCGCTTTCTGCTACATATTTATGAATCGCAGATGGTTTTTGGTTATAATATATCGGTAACTGCCCAACCGATTTCGGAACTGTAATTGGCAATCTTCCACCTGGATTATAATCTCCAAATAAAACATCAGCAACCGCTCTACCTCCTAATTCACCTGGAAACCATCCTTCTAAAACTGCTGGAATATTTTCAGCAATCCAATTTGTAGAAAGCGGACGACCGTTTAACAACACACAAACTACTGGAGTTCCCGTTTTTTGAATCTCTTCAATCAATTGCTGTTGGATTCCAAATAAGTCTAAAGAAGCAACATCTCTGTTTTCTTCTACCAATTCGTTAGATTCTCCTAAAACTACAATCGCAACATCTGCTTTTTTAGCCGCTTCGATTGCTGGCTGTAAGTTTACTTTTTCTAAATTCCAACGGAAATGAGCTCTGGCTCCCCAGCCTCCTTCCCACATTTCAATGCGGACTTTGTACTTTTTACCTTTTTCGATATTTTTTGGAGTTGTAACCATGCTTGTCGCTCCCTTTGTCCAATTGTCAATTACCAATTGATCATCAATGTACATTCTAATTCCATCATCAGAACTTAAACCTAACCATCCGTCAAGAGCCTGATCTGATTTTAAAAATCCTGTCCATCTGATAGAAAAATCATCCACATTCACGCCATCACCAGGTGCCCAAGGCCAGTCAAACTCTAACTGACTATCGATACGAGTCAATGCCGGAGTCCCTTCTAGATTTCTGTTATTGAAATATTCTCCTTTTAACCCGTTTTGAGATTCGTCTGGAGTAAATAAATATTTAGATGGAATAATCTGTCCTTTTACAATTAATGGAACTCCTTCTTCATAAAGTACATTTGCCGTTTTTCCAACCAATTCCTTAACTCCTTCGAAAACCGTCATTCCAACACTGTTTTTTGGAGCATAACCTCCCAATCTAGAAGCATTTGCATTTGGTCCGATAACCGCAATATTTTTCAAGTTTTTGCTTAAAGGCAAAGTATTGTTCTCATTTTTCAATAAAACCATCGATTTTTGAGCCGCTTCTAAAGCAACTGCTTGATTTTCTGGAGTATGAAAACGCTCTTTAATCAAGTTTTTATCTGTGTACGGATTTTCAAATAATCCTAATAATAATTTCAAACGTAAAACTGCTCCCGCTGCACGGTCAATGTTGTCCATTGTCAATTTCTTTTCATTAACTAATTCAATGACTGTATTTTGCCAGAATTCGTTCGAAAAATCATAAAACTGCATATCAACACCAGCCGAAACCGCTTCTCTAATAGCATCTTTTGGAGAATCAGCCACTTTGTGAGTGGTCTGAATGTATTTAATAGCTCCTAAATCTGAAACTACAAGGCCTTTAAAACCCCATTCTTTTCTCAAAACATCCGTCAATAACCAATGATTGGCTGCACAAGGAATTCCGTCCAATTCAGAATACGCGCACATAGTTCCCAACGCACCACCTTTTCTAAATGCTTTTTCAAAAGATGGCAAATGATCTTCTCTTGCAGAACGTTCTCCAACCAAAATCGGCGAAGAATTTCCTCCCGCCTGTGGAATACCGTGAACAGCAAAGTGTTTAGGCTCAGCAATAATAGAACGATCCGATTTTAAATCATCTCCCTGCATTCCTTTAATAAAAGCCAAACCAATTTCGCTGTTTAAGAAAGCATCTTCACCAAAAGTTTCAGCAACACGTCCCCATCTTGGTTCGCGTCCTAAATCTAAGTTGGGTCCAAAACCGAAATGAACTCCATGAGCTCTGGCTTCCATACCAATTACTTTTCCCACTTTGTCCATTGTAGCCACATCCCAAGTTGCACCAAGACCAATATTCATTGGGAAAGCAGTACTTCCTTCGTCTAAATATCCGTGAAGCATTTCACACATAATCAGCGCTGGAATTCCCCAACGGTTTCCTTTAATTACATTCGTCTGCAAATCATTGATCATTTTTGCCGAACGCGGATACAAATCATGAATCGCTCCAATTCCTAATTTTCCGATTTTTTCTGCCGATTTAGATTTAGCAAAATCTTCTTTATCTTTAAAAAAATCTCCTCTATACATATCCATCTGACGCACTTTTTCTTCAAGTGTCATACGGCTTAGCAAATCTTGAACTCTTTCTTCTACTGGTAATTTTGCATCCTGATACGGATACTTTTTCTGGGCGTAGGTTTGGTTTAAAAAACCAACAGCCATTACAAAAATAATGGCCGTTTTTCTCATTCTTAATTGTAACATAGTTGTGTTGTGTGTTTAGTTTTGAATCACTTTAAGCTTTGTGCCATTCACAAAATCATCATGTGAAATAAAGAAAGTATTAAGTGATTTTCCGTTTAGCTCAATCGAATTGATTTTCCCGCCATTATTTTCTTGTCTTTCAATTACGATGCTTTCCTTTTTATAATATCTTGGATCTAATTTGATCGTCACTCTATGAAACATTGGCGTTGTAATGGTGTAAATTGGATCTCCAGGCGATATTGGATAAATTCCCATCATCGAATACACCAACCAAGCCGACATGGTTCCAGTATCATCATTTCCTGGCAATCCTTTTGGTTCATTTTTGAAATATTCGCGAACCAATTTCTTTACCATATCCTGAGATTTATATTCTTCACCTTTCACATAATTGAATAAATACGGATTGGCAATATCTGGTTCGTTTGCCATATCAAATTGTTTGGTATCGAATATCTTCTGCAGTTGTGCCGAAAACGCAATATCGCCGCCCATTAGCTTTTTCAATCCAATAATATCATGCGGAACCATAAAAGCATATTGCCAAGCATTTCCTTCGATAAAACCAACATTTTCTTCAAAATTAGCTCCAGACGAAGGATCAAAAGGTTCATACCATTTCCCGTCAGGAGTTCTTGGACGAAGCAGATTTAAGTTTTTATCAAATAGTTTTCTGTAAGATAATGAACGTTCTTTAAAACGTTTTACATTGTCTTTGTCACCGAATTCGTTGGCCATAAGCGAAATAGAATAATCTGAAATATTGTATTCCTGAGTTGTAGAAACTGGGCCTTTATTGTCGGTTGTTAAATATCCTTTTTTGATATAATCTTTCAATCCAGGACGAAGCGGATTATTTTCAATATTATCTGCGCCTTTCAACATCGCATAATAGGCTTTATTAACATCATAATCACGAATTCCTCTCATATAAGTATCTGTAATTACAATACTTGCCGGGTCTCCAACCATGGTAAAAGTTTCAGTCGAATTCAGTTCCCATTTGGGTAACCAGCCGTTTTCATCAAACATAGTCAACATACTTTTTACCATATCAGATTGCTGTTTTGGATAAACCAAAGACATCAATGGATGTACATTTCGGTACGTATCCCACAAAGAAAATACGGTATAACGGGTATCATCGGTTTTAGCAATTTTACTTCTTTTGATTACAGGATATTGTCCGTTTATATCATTTAAAGTATTTGGGTGAATTAAAGTGTGATACAAAGCCGTGTAGAAAATCGTATTGTCTTCTTTTGTACCGCCTTCAACCAAAATTTTAGACAATTCTTCGTTCCATTCGTGGTAGGTTTCTTTGTAAATTGCATCAAAAGATCTGTTACCAACTTCTTTTGCTAAGTTTTCACGGGCATTTTCGATACTTACGTACGAAATTCCAATCTTCACTTCAACCGTTTCTTGTTTGTCGAATTTATAGGTGAAATAACTTCCAATACTATCACCTACTACGGTTTTAATGGTATTTTCCATTATTCTCGCTTTTCCGTTGTAACCCATCCATTGTGCTTCAACGCCGTTGTATTTTGCAGTTTTTTTCCAAACTCCAAATTTATGGGCAGGTTTAGAAAACTGAGCCACAAAATAAACTGGATAAGCATCTTCTGGGCTATTGTAACAAAATGAACCAACCGAACACATTCCTTCAATTTCTGTAGAAGAAACCACTTTTATCATTGCTCCTTCTTCATTGGTTAAACCTAAACCTAGATTTAATAAAATGTTAGATTGCCCTTTCGGGAAAGTGAATCTGCTCACGCCCACTCGCTTTGAAGTGGTAAATTCTCCTTTAACTTTGTATTTGTCGATGTTTACGCTGTAATAAGCAGCTTTGGCAACTTCATTAGAATACGTTGAACCGTATTTTAAATGATCGATTTCTACATTTCCAGTTGTTGGCATCAATAAAATAACACCCAAATCTGGACAGCCAACTCCGCTTAAATTTACTTGAGAAAACCCAGTCAAAAAAGTATTCTCATTCACATACGGATTCGAAAGCCACTGGCTGTCTTTTTCCATTGGAGTATTTTTTACTCCAGCCACATTAAACGGACTGATACTTGCCATTCCGCGCGGTGCAATTGGTCCTGGAAAAGCCGCACCATAATTGGAAGTCCCAATAAACGGATTTACGAAATCGGCAGGTTCCTGCGCAAAAATCGTAATGCTAAAAAACAGCATGCAAAAAATACATGCTGTTTGAAATTTGTTTGTATTTAAAACCATAGGTTTCATTTTTATCTGTTGATCGCTTCAATTTTTAAAGTCCACGCTTCTTTTGCAGGAAGATTGTTTCTTAAGCTTTCTGGAATAATTACTTTAAATCCGTTTCCTTCTTTTGTCCATTTTAAAGAAGTTTTAGAACCTAACATCGTAATCTTAGTTCCTTTTTTAGGACTGATATCTTTTACCGTAACTTCAGCAGGAATTTTGTCTTCTCCTTCTTTAGCTAAATAAAATGCAAATACATTTCCTGCTTTATTTTGTGTAAAACAAATGTTTTCTTCTTTGTAAGGCTCGATTGGTTTTGTGTTGTAAATCGCTGTGCTGTTTACCTTCATCCAATCTCCGTAAGCTTGCAATAAATCGTAAGCGCCTTTATCCCATTCTCCTTCTGGACTTGGAGCAACGTTTAATAATAAGTTTCCGCCTTTAGCTACAATATCAATTAACAAATGAATTCCTTGTCTTCCTGTCATGTATTGGGCGCCCGGAGAATAAGACCATCCGGCACCAGCTGGAATACAAGATTCCCAAGGGTAAGGCAATGTTTTTTCAGGAACACGTCCTTCTGGAGTTAAGTAGTTTTGGTTTTTACCATGAACCGCTCTGTCTACTACAATTAAACCTGGTTGTTTTTGACGCGCTTTAATCACTAATTCATCCATTTTTGGATCTTGGTCAACAACTCTATGTTTAATGAAACCGTTTTTAGATTCGTTTTCAGTAAATTTCTCGTCGTAGTTTTCTTTGATGTTCTGCTGATCTCTTTTTCTCACCCATCCTCCATCTAACCATAAGATATCTACTTTACCGTAGTTAGAAAGAATTTCTAAGATTTGATTGTGAGTGAAATCAACATATTTTTGCCATTTTTCTGGGTATAAAGACGGATCGTAATTTACGTTTCTGTCAAATGGAGGGAAATATGGATCCCAGTAATTTTCGTTATGCCAGTCTGGTTTTGAAAAATAAGCTCCAGTTGAAATACCTTCTCCTCTAAATGAGTTGAAAATTTCTTTTAAAACGTCTGCTTTAGGATTGGTATGAAAAGGAACATCTTTACTAGTAATCTTGTAATCAGAATATTTAGTATCATACATATTGAATCCGTCATGGTGTTTGGTGGTAAAAACCATATATTTCATTCCAGCATATTTAGCCGCTTTTGCCCATTTTGCAGGATCAAATTTTACAGGATTAAAAGTCTTTCTTAATCCTTCATAATCTTTTATATAATCATTATAATTAGACGGATTACTTCCTTTTTTACGTTCACACCATCCATAATCTTCTGGACAAATAGACCAAGATTCTACAATACCCCACTGGCTGTAAGTTCCCCAGTGCATTAGCAAACCAAATTTCTTGCCTTGCCACTCGTCTAAGTTCTTTAAAACTAACGGATCTGTTTCTGGTACGTATCTTTCATCTTCGTAAATCGCCTGAGCGAATATCTGAGCTGAAAATAAAAGGGCGATTATGAATATTCCTTTTTTCATCTTTAATCTAATTTATAATTTATTATTCTTTGTTTTTAGTTTAGTTTGTCAAGTATCGGTTGATCTGTAAAAGTTAATTCTGTTTGGTTCTTTTCATTAAGCTGCTCTAATACAACAAACTTATTCTCGCCCGCTTTCAACCAGCAGCCAGGCACATAAAGCGTTTGCTGTGGTCCTACTTTCCAGTAGCGACCAAGATTGTGTCCATTAACAAATACAATTCCTTTTCCCCAAGCAGACATATCAAGAAAAGTATCGGCTGGTTTATTGATGTTCACAATAGATTCATATAAAACTGGGCGTCCCGATTTTATCGTTTCGTTTTTAATAACTGGTACATCGCTCATCGGCATTTTATACATTTCCCATCCACCACTAATTTCATATTCGTTAATGAATACTGGAGAAATAATTCCTTTAGTATTATGCACTATTTCGGCTCCGTAATTAATGCGTCCCATATTTTCAACCAGAATTTCTAAAATACCGTTAAACGGAATAGAAACTGTCAGTTCGTAATTTTTGAAAACTCTATTTAATTCACCCACCTTAACTCCATTTACATAAACGGTAGCAAAGTCTCTCAATCCCTCAATTTTCAATTTGCCAGAAGAAATTGGCTGCGTAAATCTTTTTCGATACAAAACATATCCATTTCCCTGACCTAACTTTTCAAATGTCAATGGCTGGTCATTTACAACCGCTTTCTCTTTTTTGATCCAACTTAAAACATCCATACTTGATTTTACAGGCTGATTAGGATATTTTGTAACTGGTATTTTCTCTGGAATTGGTGCTAATTTTGTTTTAGAATACTTTTGCATTACTTCGCGAATAGCCATAAATTTTGGTGTTGCCCAACCCGCTTCGCTAATTGGGGCATCATAATCGTAGCTTGTAATATCAGGCTGAATATCACTTTCTTCATTATAATTTGCTCCAGAGGTAAATCCGAAATTAGTCCCACCGTGAACCATATAATAATTAAAAGAAACACCTGCATCAAGGTACTTTTGGGTCTGACTTGCAATCTCCTCAGATCCAACTTTAATAAATGGTTCTGCCCAATGATCCAACCATCCAGAATAAAACTCTGCGACCATATAAGGCCCTTGCCCTTTGTGGTATTTATCAACCTGCTTCTTTAAATTTTCTATATTTGATTCCCCATTTGCAGTTGGCAACACGCCTTCAACCATGCCGCCTTCAAATAACCAAGAACCATCAGAAGTAAAAAATGGTTCTGGGAAACCCGTTTCTTTAAGTATATTGTAAATTGCTGTTTTGTATGCTTTATGATCTTCAGCACTAATATCAGTTCTTTGAGAAACATAAGAACCAAATTCATTTTCAGCCTGAACCATAATGATTGGGCCTCCCTGATTAGCAAAATTTCCTTTTACGACTGCATATAAATGTTCTAGATACGTTTTGCAAGCTTCTAAAAATGCTTTGTTATTGGTACGAATTACTAAATCTGGATTATTTTGCAACCACCAAGGATATCCTCCAAACTCCCATTCACCACATGCATAAGGGCCTGGTCTAAGAATTACATATAATCCTTCACTTTTAGCAATGCGTAAAAACTCTGCCAAATCTCTATTTCCCGTCTTAAAATCCCATACACCTGGCTCGCTTTCATGATAATTCCAAAACACATAAGTTGCCACGGTATTCAATCCCATCGCTTTAATCATTTGCAATCGATGTCTCCAATACTCTTTAGGAATACGCTCATAGTGCATTTCTCCCGAATGTATTTTTATAGTTTTTCCATCTTTTTGAAATTCTCCATTAGATATAGAAAATCCTTTGGTTTGCGCCTTAGTAAAAAACGGCATCACGCAAATCAATAATACTCCGAGCTTAAATAATATCTTATTCATTTTTTAAAATATTTAATTCACCAAAATCTCATCCACAAACAACCAAGAGCTTTCTTCTTTTGGACTTTTCTTTAAGTTACCACCAATTACTTTTACAAAACGGGCATTTTGTTTTTGGAAATTGATTTTGAAATCTTTCAACTCCGGAACTGGATTTGCTGCATAAGGACGTGTTATTTTTCCAACTTGCGTATATTTAATTCCATCAGTAGAAATCAGCACTTTCACTTGAATTGGGAAATTAACTCCAGCACCTTGACTTTCTAAAGCTCCAACTGTAATTTGCTCAATACTTTCTACTTTTTCAAGATCAATTACCAATTCCATATCATTAACCAGCCAAGCTTGCCATTGTCCGTCATGGAAATTTTTGCTTCCTCTGATTACATTAACCATTGTATTGGCGTCTCCTTTATAATTTTCATTAAAAGGCGTTAAGTACTTCACTTTCTTCGCAAATCCTTTATGGAAAACAATAGTATCTGTAAATGTTTTTCCAACTGGTTTTTCATCTTGAAATAAAGAAGCTTTTAAAACTGTAGTTTCTTTAATTTCAATTGGAGTAGTATATTTTATAGCATGATGATCAATGCTTTGATTTCCTAAAACATATCGAATGTCTGGATTTGGAAATTCATTTTTCAATTCTACTTTCACCTGTTTATTGGCCAAATCTGCTGTTGAAGAAGCAGTTACCAAATAAGCGCTTTTTGCATAATTCAATCCCTGATAATCATAACGTTTAAACATTGAGAACAATCTCGAGGTAAAATCATTCCAATTACGTTTCTCTTTCGGACTCCATAAAGTCTCTGATAAAGCCGCTAATCTTGGAAAAATCATATATTCAGAATCTTTTGGTCCTGTGATATGTTCCGCCCATAAATTGGCTTGTCCGCCCAAAACATGCGCTGCTTCCTGTGGTGTCATGGTAGAAACGACAGGATCAAATTTATATACTTCGCTTAACGGATTATAAGCATCAAAGGCTAAAGGCTCTTCGTTTTGAGGCCCTTGGTAAAAGTTGAAATAACAAGGAGTTTCAGGTGTCATAATTACGTCATGACCTTGATCTGCTGCTTCAATTCCACCTTTCATTCCTCTCCAGCTCATTACTGTTGCATCTGGAGCTAAACCGCCTTCTAAAATCTCATCCCAACCGATAACTTTTTTACCTTTTGAATTGATGTATTTTTCCATACGTTTTACAAAGTAGCTTTGTAATTCGTTTACGTTTTTCAAATGCTCATCTTTGATTCTTTTTTGGCAATGCGGACATTTTGCCCAATTGGTTTTAGTCGCTTCGTCTCCACCAATGTGAATGTATTTTGAAGGAAAAATGGTAATTACTTCATCAATTACATTTTGTAGAAACTCAAAGGTAGATTCTTTCCCTGCGCAGTAAATATCCGTTAAAGGCCAAACTCCGCCTGACGGAACACCAATTCTCTGATTGAAACAAGATAATTCAGGATAAGAGGCAATTGCACTGCTTACGTGTGCTGGCATTTCGATTTCTGGAATTACTTCAATTCCTTTTGTCGCTGCATATTTTACGATTTCTTTTAATTCGTCTTGCGTGAAGAATCCGCCATACGTTCCTTTTTCATCAGGATTTGTAGTTAATCTGGCATTCCAAGAAACATTTTCCTGATCTACTCTCCAAGCACCAACTTCGGTTAACTTTGGATATTTTTTGATTTCAATTCTCCAACCCTGATCGTCCACTAAATGCATGTGCAGAACATTCATTTTATGCGCTGCCAAACGGTCGATTGTCGCTAAAACATAATTTTTATCAAAGAAATGACGTGAAAAATCCAGCATTAAACCTCTCCATTTAAAACGAGGTTCATCATTAATAGTCAAACTTGGAATCTGCCATTTTGCAGAAGTAATCGCAAATTTACTTTCTATGGCTTCAGGAAGTAATTGTCTGATACTTTCTAAAGCATATAAAAAACCATTGTTCCCTTTTGCAGAAATAATAATATTAGTCGGATTTACATCTAAAACGTAAGCTTCATTCTTTAAGTTCGGATCTGTTTTCAATAAAACATAATTACTTAATGGAGCTTTTGTCGTAACTTCTGGTTTCCATCCCGCAGCACTTTCAAATTTAGAAGCCAAAGCATTTGCAGCATCTTTCTGGAAATCGCCGTTTACTACAAACTTTGTGTCTTTCGTAAATTCAAAAACACCTGTTTTAATAAGAGTCTGACTCGGTTTTGGAATGATACGAATATCACTTTCTGTGTACACTTTTTGCGCGTTAGCCGAGAAAATTGAAGTGATAACGGTTAATAGAAATAGTAATTTTTTCATTCTTTGTTTTTTGGTTTCTTTAAAAGTTACTTATTAAGAGCTTTTAAAGATTTAGTTTTTTAGGTTTAGTTTGTCATTTCGACTGAAAGGAGAAATCGCAATAGAAATTCCTCAAAGTAATTCTCCAATCTGTGTCGATCAACTAATGTGATTCCTCGTTCCTCGGAATGACAAATATTGCGTCTAATCTCTTCAACGGATTAAAATCCGTTGCTACAAAATAATCCGTTCCTTCGGAACTTTTTATGAAAGAGCCATTGGCTCGAAATATATTGTAGGGATGGATTTTAATCCATCCAACGTAATCATATTTATTTATCCCAAGACATTTTAAATTTCGCGTCTTCCATTCTGTGGCCTTTTGCGTCATCAGAAACGGCGTAATTAAATCCAGATCTTAGACTATAACCTGCGTATTCACCGTTTTTATTCAAGGCAATAAAACCAACTTGCAGATATTCCATGTCTTTGTGGTTTTTATGTTTGTTGTAAATACGCTCTGTAATTTCTTTACAAGCATCGTAAGGCGATTTTCCTTGACGCATTAATTCGACAACCATTGCGCTTCCTGCAGTTCTAATAACTGCTTCTCCCAAGCCAGTTGCCGCTGCAGCTCCCACTTCATTGTCCAAGAAAAGACCCGCGCCGATTATTGGGGAGTCACCGACGCGTCCGTGCATTTTCCAAGCTGCACCGCTCGTGGTACATCCGCCAGAAAGGTTGCCATCTTGGTCTAACATTAGCATGCTTATGGTATCGTGATTTTCTATATTAATAACTGGTTTGTATTTGGAATCTTCCAGCCATTTTTTCCAGTCTTTTTCAGATTCTGGAGTCAATAAATTTTCTTCTTTAAAACCTTCAGACAAAGCAAACTGCAATGCACCTTGCCCAGCTAACATGACGTGAGGTGTATTTTGCAACACTCTTTTTGCCACAGAAATTGGGTGCATGATTCCCTGTAAAAAACAAACAGAACCGCAATTACTGTTGTGATCCATGATACAGGCATCAAGGGTAACTTTTCCTTCGCGATCCGGATATCCGCCATAACCAACACTACGAACATTTGGATCTGCTTCAGGTATTTTCATTCCGGCTTCGATTGCGTCTAAAGCTGATTTTCCTTCTTTTAAATTCTTCCAAGATTCTTTATTCGCAGGTAAACCATGATTCCATGTCGAGATGATGATTGGTTTTGTCTGTTTTTTTTCTTTTGATTCTACTTCTAGTTCATTATCATGATTGGCAGCAAATCCGCTTACGCCCAAAACAGAACTTATGGCTAAAGTGCCTAGAGTGGTTTTCTTAATAAAATCTCTTCTATTTGACATGTCTTTTGGTTTAAATTCAACTTTCAGAAACAAAATGTTCTTAACGTTGCTAAATTAATCAGTAATCTTTTTTAATCCCAGTAAAATCTACTACATGGCCGATTTTACGGCTGCAATCGTCTTTAAATTACTTTCTGATAAAGCATTTCCGTCAAAAAATGAAACTCCAGTTGCACCATTTTTCTTAGCCAGCAAAATTGCTTCTTTCAATTCTGCATCCGATTTTAATCCTGGAATATAAATTCCTGTATTTATTTTCGTCTGTTTTCCTTCTAAATCGGCTACGCCTTGTTTGGTTGCATAACCTACCCAGTCAATTTCTTCATCATAAAAACTATGATAAATCATTGGATATACTTCGTCAATATTCCATTTATCCCAACGCTGACGCACCATGTGATCTGCCATTTCTGGATAAGGAAATACTGCTGCCGTTAATTTTTTATTGTGTTTATGAGCGATTTTATACGCATCGTCAACCACTGCTTTTACAGCATTTAATCTGAAGTTTTTCCACTCCATATCAATTGAAGTGTTGTGGCTGTTTTTTGGATTTTTGTGATGTTCTTTTTCGAATTTGCTTACACAAGCATCACAATAGCAGAAATCAAATTGAGGTAATTCTACATCTTGAACCAGGTTGTATTTTGGCAACAAACTGATTGGCAGGAAAATATCTGGAAAACGAATATAATCTAAATGTACACTTTCGATTCCTTCTACTTTTGCTAAACCTTCAACCAAACCTAAAACGTGATTTCTAGATTCTTCTTTAGTTGGGCAAAGCCATTGGTAATAATCTACATATGGACGGTTATCAAAACAAGATTTTCCTTCTTTGCTTACTTGATACCAATCTGGATGCTGTAAAGCAACTGAATCATTTGGACGATTCATTGCCATAATCCATGCATGCACTTTTAGTCCTTCTTTTTTTGCAAGCGGAACTAATCTTGCTAATAGTTTCGGATCGGTTTGCGTGTTAATTAAAACTTCATCAATTCCTCCGTCTTTGTATTTTTTGAATTCTTTCGAATAATCTGCATTCGATTTTTTAGCGTCGGCAGTGGTCCAAACACCAAAAGTGAATTTACCGTTTTCCTGATCTTTATTTTCTTTTTGTCCGCACGAGAATAAACTCAGCGAAAGCGCTAATACTAAAACTTTTGATAGTTTTTGCAACTTATTCGTTCGTAATAATTTTACCATCTTCTTTAATTATTAAGGTTTTGTTTGAAAAAGGACTCTTTACCAAGATATTAAATCCTGATGAATGATTTTCTAAAACTGGTTTTAAAACTTTTCCATCAACAACTATATTTTTTGTACTGATACTTTGCAATGATTTTGCCCAAGATTTATTTTTATCGAAATATCTCTTTTGAGCACGGTACAAGGTATACAGTTCCCATTTTACTTTTTCTTCCTGTGGAATTGTAAATTTATCGTCGCTTTCCTTTGAAGAAAAGTATACATAAGCCCATTTTTCGGGCTCATGCATATTGATGACTCCCATAGGCGACCAAACCCAATTGTATTCTGGGAGAAACTTTCCTTCTGAATCTTTTTTTCGTTCATATTTTCCATCAATAACCGAATGCTGCCAATTCACTCGCGAGAAATTAACTTTCCAAAATTTATCTTTTGGAACAATATCATCGAAATACGATGTTTTATAAACCGACCACGGAATGGCAATTTCTAATGTCCAGCCTTTATCTGTATCGGAAGCATTGTTTAAAGTTCCGTCAACCTTTACAGCCGATTTTAAACCTGTAATATTCCAGTCGTTTAAAACCGTGTTTTTTTCTCTGTAAGGTTTATTGATGAATAAATCCCAAGCCGTGTTTAACGCATTAATTTCTAATTCATAGTAATTATGAGTATCATTATCTGGATCAATAAAAACCTCAAAATCATTATTATAAAAAATAATTGTATCACGTTGTCTTAGATTTGCCCAAACATGAGGCTCTTCTATTTTAGCGAGAATATAGTAGTAATTATCGTCCCAGAGCATTTTGACTTGAGTCTTGTATTTTGGAGTTTCAACACCTTCTATGTCGACAAAAGGAGTTGTCCAAGATGCTTTTTCCCAAGCTTTGTCTGCTTCATCGCCATCAATAACAATTTCTTTTGAAGTCTTATACGCAATATAACTTTTTGGTGTAACCGGTTTTTCAGATTGCGCATAAATCATCAATCCAACAAAAAAAACGGCAAGGGACAATAATTTACTTCTACTATGCATCTTTATACTATAAACTATTATCTTTTGTAAACTGAATTACTTCACTTAATTTTCCGAAAGCGATTGCTACGTGAGTATCTGCCGCACCGTAATAAACCGCTAATTTATCTTCTTTAATATCGTGTAAAGCAGCACAAGGGAATACTACGTTTGGAACGTCTCCAACCATTTCATAAGTCTCTGCTGGTCCTAATAAATAAGGTTGTGTTCTGTACTTTACTTGATCTGGCGAATCAACATCTAAAAGTGCTGAACCCATTGCATAACGGAAACCGTTGCAAGTATTGATAACTCCGTGGTAAATCATTAACCATCCTTCGTCTGTTAAAATTGGGATTGGTCCTGCTCCTACTTTTGTACATTGCCAAGCGCTTTGCTCAAACGGACTTGGTTTCATCACCAATCTGTGTTCTCCCCAATATTTCATATCTGGGCTGTAGCTGATCCAGATATCTCCAAACGGCGTGTGTCCGTTATCACTTGGACGGCTTAACATCGCGTATTTCCCGTTGATTTTTTGTGGAAATAAAACTCCGTTTCTGTTGAATGGTAAAAAGGCATTTTCACATTGGAAAAATTCTTTAAAGTCAAAAGTGTAACCAATACCAATTGTTGGTCCGTTGTAACCGTTACACCACGTAATCCAGTAACGGTCTTCGATCCAAACCACACGCGGATCGTATTTATAAGCAGATTCGATCATTTCTGTATTTCCAGATTTCATCTCAATTGGTTCGTGGTTGATGTCCCAATTGATACCATCTTTACTGAAACCAGCAAAAATATTCATCTGAACTGCTTTATTATCACATCTGAAAACCCCAGCATATCCGTCTCCAAAAGGTACAACTGCACTATTGAATATACTGTTTGATGAAGGAATCGAATATCTGTCGATAATTGGATTCTCAGAATATCTCCACATTACATCTTTACTGTTTTCGGGTCTGTCTTGCCAAGGAATAGTACTCATTTTTTGTTTTTTTTATTTATTAGTTTTTTTATTCTTTTATTCTAAAGCTTCGTTTTGTCATCCTGACGAAGGAAGGATCACACTAGAAGCTCCGCAATCTATGCCACCAATCTTTGTAGAGTTCCGAGTGTGATTCCTCGTTCCTCGGAATGACAAACTTTGGAGAAAATCTTGCCTCTACAAAATCTCTACTCTTCAATCTTCCTAACTCGGTCTAACCAAGTAAACTTCAATACCGTAGTTGTCACTAAGAAAACTACCAAAGCAACTCCAGCTTTTGGATAATCTCTAATGATAAAGTAAATTGGAAGCAGAATCATGCTTGACTGCCATACAATACCAATCACACAATTCATCATATCTAGATAGAAATCATTATTTTTTTGGAAAGACTGATCTTCCGCTTTTAATTGTTTGTAAACTGGATTCCAGAATCCCCACGGTCTAACATTGCTGTAGAAAGATTTCAGCACTTCCATATCTGTTGGTTTGCTTAAGTAAGTTCCTAAAAGACAACCTAAAATTGACATTCCGAAAATTAATGGGAATAAGTAAATCGATGGCACTTGCGAAAGATCATGCAAAAATGTTCCCGCTGCTAAATTTCCTTTGTTTTGATCTAAAATGAATTGAAGAGAAGCTGCAATTAATCCGCCGACCATTCCCCAGAAATAACCCCATCCGTTAAAACGCCACCAAATCCATTTCAGAAAGTTGGCCGCAACATATCCTCCATACAAAGCACTTGTAATCCAAAGTGTTAATGAGTTAATCGAATCTGCAAAGAATCCCATGAAAACCCCAAGACCAACAACTAAAAAAGAAGAAATCTGACTTACTTTGATATAATGTTTGTTTGAAGCAACTGGCTTGAAGTATTTTTTATAAATATCATTTACGATATATGCTGGTCCTGCATTAACGAAAGCAGAGAATCCAGACATGAAAGCCGCTAATAAACCTGCTAGAAGAATTCCTTTAATACCAACTGGAATATAAAGATTAACTACTTTTGGCATCAATAATTCTAAATCTGCGCCCGTTAAATTTACGTTTGCATTTAATTCTGGCGCTAAATTCACTAAAGCAATAACCACAATTCCTGTAATTAATAAATATCTAGGAATGAATAAAATCAAGTTAGTGAAACCACTCATATAAGCCGCTTCCTTTACCGATTTCGTAGAAAGAACTCTTTGTAAATCGTAACTTGGAGTTGGTCCTGCAACACTTGCGAAAAATCCTTTGAATAAAGTCATTCCGATAAAAGCTCCGAACATTTTGTAACCTTCTGTATCAATTAATCTGTTGAAAGTTTCAAATTTATCGCTCCATTGCGTTTCAAATTCCCATCCGAAGAAAACATTTTTCCATTCTGGCGTAATAACCGAATTAATCTGAATATCTGTATAATTGATGAAAGCATAACCAGCGATTAAAACTCCGGCAACAATCATAATAATGTACTGAACAACTTCAGTCGCAACTACAGAAAACATGCCGCCTTTAACCGTGTAAATGGTTGTTAAAAAAATGATTAACAATGCATAAGCCTGCTCAGAAGTTAAGAAAACTCCGCCATTCATGTGAACCGTTAAATCCCAAGGGAGAATAATGGTTACGAATTTCCCAATTCCAACAAAGAAATAAGCGATAAAACCAATCGTAGAAATGATAGCAAAAATTGCCACAATAATATGGGATGCTTTTCCAGCTTTATCACTTCCAAAACGAGTTAAAATCCATTCAGAACCCGTCATTACTTTTGATCTTCTAATCCAGACCGCAAGGAACATCATAACGAAAATCTGATTCCATATTGGCCAAAGCCACATAAACATGAAGCTTTTTACTCCATATAAAAACAAAACTCCAATCATCCAAGAAGTTCCTGAAACATCAAACATTCCAGAGCCATTGCTCAATCCTAAAAAATACCATTTGATTGATTTCCCTCCAAGGAAATAATCATCAAGTCCTTTTGATGCTTTTCTTGAAATCCAGATTCCTATACCGACCGACATTACGATATAGATTAAAATGATTGATACGTCAATAATATTCATTAAATTATTTATTTTGAATTAGTTAGTTCAGACCCCAATTTTTGTTTGGCTGTGCTCCCATTACAAAATGTAATACACCACCTTTTTGCATTTCCTCATGAGAAATGGCTGTTTTATTAAATGCTTTTCCGTTCAACGTAGCCGATTGGATGTAGAAATTTTTGTCTGAAACATTTTCTGCTTCAATCACAAAAGTTTTTCCATTTGGAAGATTCAAAGTTGATTTCTCAAAAATTGGACTTCCAATTTCGTATTCTCCAGAAGCTGGATTCATCGGATATAATCCCATTGAGCTGAATATATACCAAGCCGACATTTGTCCGCAGTCTTCGTTTCCGCTTAGACCGTTTGCAGTCGTATTATATTGCGTGTCCAAAATATGGCGCACCCAATATTGCGTTCTCCACGGCTGACCAGCATGATTAAACATATAAGCAATGTGGTGACTTGGCTCGTTACCGTGCGCATATTGTCCGATCAAACCAGAAATATCTGCTGAAACGTTGTTTCCTGTAATTTCAGAACTCTCTGTGAATAATTGTTCTAAACGTTTTGTGAAAGTGGCATTTCCTCCGTGAAGCTTAATGAAATCATCCACATTATGAGGCACAAACCAACTGTGCTGCCAAGCATTCCCTTCAGTATAATCAGTGTGTTCTCTGTGGTTGGAGTGTTTTGGATCGAAAGGTTCGTTCCAAGATTTTCCATCTTCCGATTTTCCTCTCATGAAACCAGATTTCGAATCAAATAAATATTCGTAAGCTTTTGAACGTTTCGAAAAAAATTCATAATCAGCTGTTTTCCCTAAAGCTTTTGCCATTTGAGCCACACACCAATCATCGTAAGCATATTCTAACGTAATCGTAACTGATTCATCTAATAAATTGTACGGAATGTAACCGTATTTTTTGTAGAAATTCAATCCGCGTTCGTCTTGCATCATTGTTGCTTTCATTGCTTCAAAAGCTTTTTCCGCATCAAAACCTTTAATACCTTTTAGATAAGCATCAACAATAACTGGAATCGAATGATATCCTGTCATGGTATTGGTTTCATTAGCATATAAAGTCCAAACCGGAAGTATCTTTTTGGTTTCGTAATACGCTAACATGGAGTTCACCATATCTGAAACTCTATTTGGATCTAAAATGGTAAGCAACGGATTCTCTGCTCTAAATGTATCCCAAAGCGATAAGGTAGAATATGCCGTATAATCTTTAGCAGTAATAATTTTATCGTCTTCTCTTCTAAACTGACCATTTTTATCGCTGTAAGTCACTGGTGCAACTTGAGCATGATATAAAGCGGTGTAGAAAATCGTTTTAAGAGAATCAACTGGAGTTTCAACTGTAATTTTGCTTAAAGCTTTGTTCCAATCTGAAGATGCTGAAGCTTTTACTTTTTCAAATTCCTGATCTTTATCCAAATTGTCTTTTGCATTTTCAACACTTACTGAAGATAGCGCCACTTTTACGTCTAATTCTTTAGAGTTTTTAGGATCGAAAAATAATTGAAGAGCAGTATTTTCGCCTTCAGCATTTGAACCTGAAACTACTTTTTTATCAGCAGTAATGATAGATTCTGTAATAGGTTTAGAAAACTTCGCTACAAAAAACACTTTCTGATTTTTTGCCCAGCCTGTACTGTAACGGTAACCGCTAATAGTGTTGGCATCTTCAATTTTGATAGACGTTTTTACCGCTTTGTCCCAGTTAATAGCGAAACCTAAATCAACAACAACAGATTGTGTATCGTTATTATTATAGGTATACTTATGGTATGCGGTTCTTTGCGTAGACGTTAATTCTACATTGATTTTAGGATCTTCAAGAAAAACTTGGTAAGAACCCGGTGTTGCTTTTTCGTTAACATGATTATATTTTGATTTATACGGAAGGAAATCGCGTGAAGCGGCTTTGGCGGTTAAGTCTAATTTTTTGTTTGTCGGCATAAATAAAATATCTGCCAAATCACCGATTCCTGTTCCGCTTAAGTGTAAGTGACTAAAACCCGAAACTATGGAGTCAGAATAATGGTAACCAGAACACCAATCCCAGCTTGAAATTCCATTATCTGGACTCACTTGCAGCATCCCAAACGGAACTGTCGCACCAGGATACGTATGCCCGTGACCGCCAGTACCAATAAAAGGATCTACATAATTTGTTGCAAAACTTTGTGGATCTTTGTTTTTATCTACTTTTATTTTGCAACTTGCAATAAAAATTACCGTTAAAGAGAGCAGAGTAATTTTCCTCATATCAAAACAATATTAATTTAACTTTAAATTTAGATAAATTCAACTTTTACCAAAATATTTTTAGACGGACGACATTTAAACAGCTCTAAACATCAAAAAATAGTAACAAACGACATTTTATACTCTCGATATGATTTTCAACTCAAGCAAATCTTACAGCTTACCTGTACGCTATCATGTTTACTTCTGGCTGACGTATTTTGTATTCAATACATTCCGATGGGGAAGTTATTTTAACGATTACCTCTACTCTCTAAAAACCACTTTACTCGGATTTCCAATTCACATGGCATTATGTTATCTGAATATTTTGGTTTTAATGCCACATTTCGTTTATAAAAAAAAATACTTCCTCTATATAGTAACTGTATTGTCGGCGATTTTTATCATGGTGGTTTTAAAATTCAACTTAACTTATTTATTAATCACACATAACGTTTGGCCAGAAGGTCCGCAGACCATTAATACCCTTACATTAAACTATACGATTGATATGATGATGGGCGAATTGTATGTAATGACTTTTGTTACTGCAATTAAAATCACGCTCGATTTATTACAGGAACAAAGACGTGTAACCGATCTAGAAAAATCGCAATTGGAAACAGAACTGCTGTTTTTAAAATCTCAGATTTCACCACACTTTTTCTTTAATACTTTAAATAACATTTATTCGCTTTCTGTAGAAAAGTCCAACAAGACTCCTAAAATCGTTTTAAAACTTTCAGAATTAATGCGTTATATGCTTTATGAAACAAAGGAAAAGAAACAGTCTTTAGAGAATGAAATTCTGTGTATTCAGAACTATCTGGATTTGGAAAGAATTAGAAACGGAGAACGTTTGGAAGTAGATATGTCTATTTCGGGAGATATCCACGATAAAGAAATTTCTCCCGTTTTACTTTTGACTTTCGTCGAAAATGCATTCAAGCATGGCGTTAACAAAAACACTGGAAATGTTCTCATTGATATCAGGTTTAAAGTAAAAGGCGATTATTTATATTTCACAATTTCAAACCCAATGCCTGAATTTACCGTACATAAAGATAATTTTAACAAGGCAAGTGGTATAGGTATAGAAAATGTCAAAAAAAGACTTGAACTGGGATATAATAAAAATGACTATAAGCTTTCATTTAAAAATAAAAAGAATATTTTTGTCGTTAAACTAGTTATAAAAGTCACTTAAGCCCTAGCTTTTATCGGTTTAGAAAACTATACCTACAAAAAACCAAATATCGGCCTAAATAATATTTACAAATGAAAATAAAGTGTTTAATTATCGATGATGAGCCATTGGCAATAAACGTTATTAAAAATTATATTGAACAGATTGAGGATTTAGAATTAGTAAACACTTTTAGTAATTCTATTGAAGGATTAAATTTCTTAAAGAACAATACCATTGATGTAATTTTTCTAGATATAAATATGCCTGTTTTAGACGGTATTAATTTTATTAAAAGTTTAGAAAACCCGCCTTTATTGATTATTACGAGTGCGTACGACCAATTTGCAATCGAAACCTACGAACTTGATGTTTTGGATTATCTGGTAAAACCAATTGAGTTTCCAAGATTAATGAAAGCAGTCAACAAGATTAACAAAAGGCTTAACAATACCAGTAAAGTTCCTCAGGAAAACAATAAAGAAAACCCTTTTATCTTCGTTAAAATCGACAAGAAAAAAATGAAGAAGATTTTCTTGAATGAGATTTTGGTTATCGAAAGTTTAAAAGATTATTTAAAAATAAGCACCACTTCAGGAAAGTTTATCATTCACAGCACTTTATCAGATTTTACAGGTTTATTGCCTGAAAGAGATTTCATCAGAATCCACAGATCATACACGATTGCAATTGATAAAATTGATGCCGTAGAAGGAAACAGCATCGAAATTGAAGGACTTCGATACGTGATTGGAAGATCTTATATTGATGAAGTAAAACAGAAAATCCTTAATTCATCTATATAAAGGTTTAACCGCAAAGCACGCAAGGATTTACTCAAAGTTTTTTTAGCCACAGATTATTAGGATTAAAAGGATTTTTAAAATCTGTGTTAATCTGCATAATCTGTGGCTATATTTTTATATACATAGCTTTGCGAACTCTGCGTTTTTATCAAGACTTAGAATAAAAAATCTTAGCGACCTTTGCGTAAACCTTAGCGCTCTTTGCGGTTAAAAAAAACAAAAACATATAAAAATGAAAATGCGGCCAACCACGACCGCATTTTCTCTCAATTATAGGTAACTAACCAAAATAAACCATGAAATAGTCTATTATCTTTATTGCTGCAAAAGCACTTAGAAATGATAACGTTTAAACGCCTCAATAGCCGAATAATCTGCTAATCCTAAGCTGTGGTATTTTTCTGCAGTCAATCTGTTTCTGTCTTCAACTCGCACCCAAAACTCCCTGCTGTCATCACCTTGAAACATTACGCCGTCTTTTTGAGACTGGTGATAAAAAATAGCATGTCGTTTCTTTAAAACCTGATCAGGACTCATTGGTACTGCCATGTCAATTTGATACGATTCCCATTCATGCCAAGCTCCTCTGTAAAGCCAAACCCAGCAATCGTTCATAAAACTATGGTGTTTTAGAATTTTTAAAGCTTCAAACAAACTGTCTAAACACACTTTATGAGTTCCGTGCGGATCTGCCAAATCTCCGGCAGCATAAATTTGATGCGGTTTTATTCTTTCAATAATATCACACATAATGTCGATATCTGCATCCGAAAGATTATTCTTTTTTACTGTTCCAGTTTCATAAAACGGAAGATCTAAAAAATGCACATTAATATCTGGCAAACCTAAATAACGCGTGGCACCAAAAGATTCACTTCTTCTAATTAATCCTTTTAATTTTCTAACTTCAGGCGAATCAATCTCATTTCCTGATCTGTTCTGAAGAAAGTCAATTACTTTATCAGACATTCTAGAATCTGGGTGTAATGCTTTCGAAATTTCAGCAAACTTCAATGCTTCTTCATTAGAAACAGCAATATTCCCTGATGTTTGGTACGCTACATGAACTTCATGTCCCTGCTCTATCAAACGGTCAAAAGTTCCTCCCATCGAAATCACATCATCATCTGGATGCGGGCTGAAAATGATAATTCTTTTCTTTTCCGGCGTGGAACGCTCCGGTCTGTACGTATCATCAGCGTTGGGTTTTCCGCCCGGCCATCCCGTGATGGTTTGTTGCATTTTATTAAACATTTTAATGTTCAAATCGTATGCAGTTCCTTCCTCCGTCAAAAGACTCGACATTCCGTTGTCGTTATAATCTTTATCCGTCAGTTTAAGGAAAGGCTTCTTGGTTAATTCACTCAACCAAGCCACCGCTTTTAATTTTAATTCATCTGTCCAAATACAAGATTTAACCAGCCAAGGCGTTTTAACTCTTGTCAATTCAGACGAAGCTTCTGTATCTAGAACAAATGTTGTGTTGTTATGCTCTTGCAAATACGTAGCTGGCACTTGCGAAGAAACTTCTCCTTCGATAGTCTTTTTTATAATTCCTGCCTTGCTGATTCCCCAGCCTAGCAAAACAATTCTTTTTGCATTTCTAACGGTTCCAATTCCCATTGTAATGGCTTTTCTCGGAACATTATCTATTCCTAAAAAAGAAGAAGCCGCATCGACTCTCGTAATATGATCAAGTGTAATGCTTCTAGTTCCTGAATTGACATGAGAACCAGGTTCATTAAACCCAATATGTCCCGTTCTTCCAATTCCCAAAAGCTGAAAATCTAAACCTCCGTAAGAGATAATTTTCATCTCGTAATCAATACAGTATTGCTGTAATTCCTCTGCGCTTACCTGCCCGTCTGGAATATTAATATTTTCTGGATGAATATTGACATGATTGAATAAATGTTCGTGCATAAAATGATAATAACTCTGAATATCATTTTTATCCATCGGATAATATTCATCTAAATTGAAAGTCACTACATTTTCAAAACTCAGGCCTTCTTCTTTATGCATTCTCACCAATTCTTCGTAAACCTTAATTGGTGAAGAACCTGTAGCCAAACCTAAAACACAAGGTTCGTTTAACTCGTTTTTTCTTTGAATTAAATTAGCAATTTCCTGCGCTACCAATAAAGAAGCTTCTTGCGAGGACTCGAAAATAACATTATGAATTTTCTCAAAACGTGTTTCTTCAAATTTTCCTGCTTCTCTAAAACCAATATCTTCTTTAATCATTTGCCTTGCCATTTAATTACTAAGATAAAAGTAGAATTATATTATCCACTCATATTAAAAATTCGACTAATAACGGCTAAGCTTCGGCAAAAAACAAAATAGGACAGTTTCAAAAAAACAACTCCTTTTTTTATATACTTCGGAGAAGCTTAATATTTATAGAAATAATCAACGATTACAAAATTAAAGCTCCAGCGGAGCGACATATTTTTCTACAATCGTATTATATGTCGCTCCGCTGGAGCTTTCTTCATTTCCTTTATGGTAATCTATAAATATTTCACCCCTCCGGGGTTTTAATGTAGAACATAATCTTATAAATATTCCAATATCAGCTCTTTTTAAAACAACTTCGTTTTCCAAAAAAGGACTTTTATTCCAAAACTCCAATTTCAGCAATCGAAACTGTTTGCGTTTTCCCGACAGCAGCTGTAGCGACAAATTTCAAAAATCTTGCTTTTACTGTAGTAAAATTTTTAACCTGCTCGATCGGATTATGTTTAATATTCGAAAATTCTCCTTCTGATTGTTTGTCCCAGTAAAAACTGTCTACACTTGTATACAATTCATAATTTGAAATCAAATTTAAATTGTTACCAACTTGTTGCGGCGTATAGGTAAAACCTTTAATGCTGATCAATTCTCCCATATCAATAACAACACTTTGTGGCAGTTTGTTTTCATCATTTCCAAAACTCCATTCTGTATTAGCATTGCCGTCAATAATTCTTTCAACCGATTTGCTGTCACCGCTCGAAGCCGAAATTACTTTCCATTTCTCTTTAGAAACACCATATTTAGCTGTTTTTACCGCGCTATTGATTTTCTCTTTAGTGTTTCTTGAAATAGCTTTAATTTCTACTTCTTTATTATATACGAAGGGTGCTTTGTATAAAGTGCTTTTTTCTGAAGGATTTTTTCCGTCAAGCGAATAATAAACTGCATTTCCTTCTTCCGATTTAATCGTAACCAAACCATTTTTATCACGAAGAATTTGAGGTTCTTTTACAAAAGTTGGCGCATTGTAAGCCTCAATTGCACTAATTACAAATCCAGCTTTTGCATCCAGGATATTCACTCTAAGTGCCGAAGCCGTAACTCGATCTAAACGCAGGATTCTCTTGTAACCAATAGTAGTTTCATTGGCGATTGTTTTCCATTGTCCGTCAACTTTTACTTCAATAGAAAATGCTTTTATGCGCTGTCCCAGTTTAATATATTCTTGAAGTAAAATTCTATTGATTGCTGTTGGCTTTTTAAACGTAAATTCGACTGTAGCTTGTTTTACTTTATCGTCTGTTGCCCAATACGTATTTTTATTTCCGTCGATTACATTCTGCGGACCAAAATTAAAATCGTTTGCACGAATGTTTGAAGCTTGAACCTGAGTTTCTGCTAATAGTTCTTTTTTGAAATCGGCTTTTATAGTGGCAACCAATTCTTTCAATCTTGCTTCGTCATTTTCATGAACCAAACCACGTGTATCAACAGGAAGATTTAATAATAAAGTCGCATTTCGTCCAATCGATTCATAATAAATATCGACCATTTCGTCAAGCGAACGCACTTTATCATCTTCAACTGAATGATAAAACCATCCTGGTCTGATTGAAACATCGGCTTCGCCAGGAACCCATTTTTCACCGTCTTCATGTCCAGACATAAACTCAGAGTAATGTACTTTTCCAGCCAATTCATCTTTCTGGCGTAATAACGACCAATTGGTTTTTCCGGCACGTCCTTCTTCATTTCCTATCCATCTTGCTTCAGATGGTCCAACTCCCCAAACTAAGGTTTTTGGTGCGATATCATAAATCAATTTATACGTTTCATCCCAATTATAATAAGTCAAAGAATTGATTTTTCTAGTTTCGTTTGCACCACCATAATAACCGTCTCCGCCGTTTGCACCATCAAACCACATTTCGAAAACATCTCCATAATTGGTCAATAATTCTTTTAACTGATTTCTGAAATAGGTGATATATTCTGGTTTGCCGTATTGCGGATGGTTTCTGTCCCAAGGCGAAAGGTATAATCCCAATTTTAAATCGTATTCTTTACAGGCAACAGCCAATTCTTTTACCAAATCTCCTTTTCCATTTTCCCAAGGAGAATTCTTAACTGAACGTTCTGTATAAGCTGAAGGCCATAAACAGAAACCGTCATGATGTTTGGCAACCAAAATAATTCCTTTCATTCCAGCCTCTTTTACCACACGCGCCCATTGGCGAACGTCTAACTGCGACGGATTAAAAAGTTCCGGAGATTCGTCTCCATAACCCCATTCTTTATTCGTAAAAGTATTTAATGAAAAGTGCACAAAAGCATAAAATTCCATTTCTTGCCAATCAATTTGTTTCTGTGTCGGAAGTGGTCCAAAAGGCTTTGGAGCATTCGTCAATTCCTGACTTGAAGCACTAGAAATTATACCCAAAAGACATAAGGAAAGAAATATTTTTTTCATTACTGATTTGCTTTAAAATAGACTATAAAGCATAAATGTAGTATAAATTGAAATCTTTCGAATAGAATTTCGACCAACAACATTTTTTACAGCATTTTGGTATGAAATGGTTTTATTTAAATAATTCGATTGAGTATACTATTTTAAAAGCTGTCTAAAAAACAAAGCCCAAATCTGTAGATTTGGGCTTTATTACTATATTTTGATTGTAGTCTTACAACTTGAAATATTTTATTTACAGAGAAAATGTATTGCTTTAATTATCAAAAGCAATATCAGCTTAGTTGCCAACAACCGCTTTTAAAGCTATATACTTTTCAATACCTTTAAAGTTATGTCCTTTTTCTCTCATAGCTTTAATGAAAGTTGGCGTTGCACCAACCGCTTTTGCACCCACAATATCATTTAAATCTAGATCTGAAAAACCCAAATCCTTATATTCCTTAACTAAATCTGCTGTGATATTTTGCGATTTTAAAGCCGCAAGATTTTCAGACGAAATGTTTTTATAACCTGCTTTTTCGAATTGACTAACATATTCTGGAGTTACATTTAAAGCTTTTAAAGCAATTAAGTCGTCATTTGAAAGATCATTATAACCTATTTTCTTAAAAGAATCAATATAAGCTTTATCTATGTTTAAAGTTTTGAAAGCAACAATATTGTCCTCATCTCCTTCTCCATTTTCATTCTTTTTTGTTTTTGCCGAAGAACGGTAATCATTAATATACTTTCCGTCAATATTTTGAGATTTTAAAGTGATCAGATTTTCTGGCGAAACATTTTTATAACCCGATTTAATAATATCTTCAATAAAAGCTTTATCAATGTTTAAGGATTTAAAAGGAATCAGCGTTTCAATATCTATATTTCCAATTCCAGCATCTTTAATAGAATCGATATAATCTTCACTTACGTTTAACGCCGCCAACGGAATTACTTGTTCTTTGTCTACATTTTTATATCCTTTTTTATGTAGCATTTTTACATAAGACGTTTTTATATTTACAGCAAAGAAAACCATAAGATCTGTATCATCTGCCAATGTAATCCCTTGTGCAGCCATTTCTTTGGCGAAATTTTTATTGCCAACAAACTTATACGTTCCCATTCCGCTATTTCCGTCAAATTTTCCGGTAAAGTTCATTGTTCCCGCTTCACGCGTTAGAGAAAATGTTCCTTGTTTATCTTTTGATAATCCGCTAAACTCGCTAATATCATAAGTATGAGTAGAATGGCTATTCTCGTCGTTTTTAAATTCCATTTCTACTTTATTGCCTTTGATTGTGGCAAACCAGTTTCCTTCGGTTTGATCACCCTTTTGAGTGTTTGGACTCGCTTTAGTTCCTTCGTTTTTTAGATTCGAAGTTAGCGTCTGACTTTGCGCTGCCGGTTGATTAAAAAGGCAGGCAAACAATACCAATAATGGTAACAGGAAAAAATATTTCCATGTTGTGTTTACGTTTGATTTTTTTGAATTCATCATAATGATTCGTTTTTTGAGTAATGATTGATTATAATTAGTTGTAAGACTCAAAGGAAATTGTGGCGCCGCTACTTTAAGCAGGCTAAATTGATAACTTTCTTTTTCTACGCTACCTTGTTGTAGCATTTCGTTATCGGTCAAAAATTCAAGATTACTTTCTAATGCTTTTCGCCATTGCCAAGCAAAAGGATTAAACCACTGAAAAACAAGTACGATTTCTGCAAGCAAAAGATCAATAGTATGTTTTTGCTCAATGTGAATTTTTTCATGCAGCAAAATCTGATTGTACGTTTCCCATTCGTATTTTTCAGGATTTATAAAAATATTATTAGCAAAAGAACAAGGTGCTTTATCGCCTGTTATTTCGACAATTCTAAATTTTCCATCCCTAATAATCTCTGATGTGTACGCTCTGTAAAATAATATAACAGCTTGCATCAAAAAATTAAGCGCAAAAACAATGACACCAAACCAGTACAAATACACTATCCACTGCAGGACCAAAGCCATATTAAACTGTTGCTTTGTTTCATTTACTAAAACTTCATTTACAGGAAGTGTTTTCAGCTCAGCAGTTGATTCTTTTGCCACTGTTTTTTTTATGGAAGGAATAGCTGCAGTTACTTTCTGTTTTTGAAGAGAGAATTGCTGCGGAATCGGAAGCAACGGCAAAGTAAAAGCTACTAGCATGCAGGCAAGCAAGACAAATCTATTCAAGTTATAAAAAGTTTCTTTCTGCAAAAGCAGCTTATAAAACATAAGACAAGCAAAAAGAATAAGCGCTGTGTATAGAATATATGGTATCATATCGAATCTTTTTTTATCATGTTTACGATTTCGTCCAATTCTTTTTCGGTTAATTTTTGCTCTTTAGCAAAAAAGGCAAGCATTCGTGGATACGAATTATCAAAATACTGACTCACAACATCTTTAAGCGCAAATTGTTGATATTCTTCTCTTTGAATTACCGGAAAAAAGCAATGCATATTCCCTATTGTTTCCCGATTTAGAAACCCTTTTTCTTCTAATATTTTGACAATCGTCGCAACACTATTATAATGTGGTTTCGGATCTGGCAACAATGGAATAATATCTCTGATGAAGGCTTTGTTTAAATCCCAAAAAACCTGCATAATCTGTTCTTCTCGTTTGGCTAATTTTATCATAGTGGAAATTCTTTTGACAAATATAACTACTAATTAATTAGTAGCAAAACTAATTGGTTAATATTTGTACTAATTAATTAGTCAGGCCAGCAATTACGGAATATTCAGGCCATGAATTTTTACGCTTAATAACTTAAATAACAATCAATTATAGCCACAAAGTGAAGTTTAGATACAAAAATGAAGATATTTTTGATCTATTAAATTAATGACATCAGAAGTTCGTAGAAAAATTTCAGGAGAAATAAGGAAAGACTAAAGTTTCTTTTTTTGTCAATTCCTGACGAGAAGATTGAATATTTTATTTTAGTCTTCCAAGCTAATCTTCTTAGTTCTAATTTTTGAAATTAAAATCAAAATCACAGACAAAACCACAAAAGAGATTAAAACGAAAAATCCGTTTATAATTGCCGTTTGAAAACCTAATTTAGTTGCGTCTATAAAAGGATACGGATAAAATTCGGTTGCAATTCCGTGAAACAAAGTGTAAATGATGTAGATAATTGGATAAATCAGCCAAGACGAAATAACTTTAAAAGAGATCTTTTCTGGACTTACAAAAAACAACCAGAAAACCAAAAATAAAATGGGAACGACCGTATGAAAAATTTCGCTTACAATAAGATGATGCCCTTCTAAATGGAGAGTTGAGCGAAGAAGTAAATTAAAAACAATTCCGACAATCAATATATAAACTGTAATGGCCGTAATAGTAGTACACTTTCTGAAAAAAGCATTTGACTTACTTTTACCACCAAATAGCAACAAAGCAGTGCAAAGAAAAACGATCGTATTTGTTGTAATGGTAAAAAAACTGAAAAAACGAACTGCTGCACTGAAAAAAGTGAATTCAGGATTTTTTAGCAGCAAGTAAAACTGTACAGGCAAGGCGTATAATTCTAAGGCAAAAATAATACCCAGCAAAATCTCCCCTTTTATTTTTGTGGTATTTTCTTTTTCCATATTTCACTAAAAGTCAGATTACTAAAGTAAAACATTTTATTCAAAATAGCTACAAGACTCTTTTCTGTTTTTCACTTTCTATAATCGTTTTTTCAAGTCTTGAAAGCTGTGTTTTTTCTTGCTTGGCACTCATAATCCAATGAATCATCACTTTTTTATAAGAAGGGGCTTGCTTCTCAAAAAATTTCCAAGCAGTTGCATTGTTTTTAAACTGTTTCTCGTAAACATCTAACAAAGGAACAGGTTCTTTTTCGTGAGAATAAATCTTAGACTTCTTTTCTGTTCTAAAACCAAACGCTTTCAAACCAGCATCGGTCATTAATCCCGCTTTTGTCAAATCTTCTATCTTCTGAATATTAATCGCACTCCAAATGCTAGAAGGCTTTCTTGGAGTAAAACGAATTGTATAGCTTTCCGCATCAATAGATTTTCGAACACCATCAATCCAGCCAAAACAAAGCGCTTGATCTACAGATTCTGACCAGCTCATAGAAGGCTTTTTACTCGTAACTTTATAAAACCCAACCAAAAGTTCTTTTTCCGTCTGATGATTTTTCTCAAGCCATTTTCTAAAGTCTGATTGATTTACGAAGAAGATTGGTGTCATTTCTTTTAAATTATTTTATAAATATATCAATATTTTAAATGCTTAAAAGAAAAAATCCGCTTCTAGTTTGAAGCGGATTCTGATTGTTTATATTATTTCGCTCCTCTGGAGCTTTCTCTTATGAGAGAATCATTTTTCTATAAATATTTCGCTCTTCCAGAACTAATATTGAAATCGAATAATTATCTAAAATAAAGCTTCGGAGAAGCTTAATATTTATAGAAATAATCAACGATTAGAGAATCAAAGCTCCAACGGAGCGACATATAAAATTAATTAACACTTATCTTAATTGATGAAACCGAAATTCCATTTCCTGCTGTCGCCTTCAACTTAATACTCTCTTTCTTTCCATTCGACTGAATAATCGCAATACATTTTCCATTAAACAACTTACAAGAATTGGCTTTAAAAGAATCTAAATTAGCCTGATAACCATTATCGACTCCAACTAATTTTCCACCGCCAGTTACTTCAAAATTGACTAAATCCATTGCGCTTGGCACTAAATTCCCATCTTTATCAGTCATAGAAACTGTTACGTAAACCAAATCGTAAGTATCGTTTTTGATTGCAGTTTTATCGGCTTGCAAGTCTAATTTTGAAGCTTCTCCTGCTGTGCGGATTTCTTTCTCTAAAACTACTTTTCCGTTCTTTCTAGAAACCGCTTTTAATGTTCCTGGTTCGAATTTCACTCTCCAAGAAATATGCAAATCATCATTTTGTTTTGATTTCTTTCCTAGAGATTTTCCGTTTAAAAATAATTCCACTTCATCAGCATTATTATAATAGGCCCAAACTTCTACTTCTTGATCTTTTTTCCAGTTCCAATGCGGTAAAATATGCAGAACCGTTTTATTTGACCATTCACTTTGGTACATATAATACACGTCTTTTGGAAGTCCGGCTAAATCTACAATCCCGAAATATGAACTTCTTGCAGGAAATGGATACGGATCTGGTTCTCCGATATAATCGAATCCTGTCCAGATAAAAGTTCCCGCCATGAAATCCTGACTTTTAATCGTTTTCCAGTTTTCTTCGTGCGTAGCTCCCCAATACGATTTTACCTGATCGTAAGCCGAAACCGTCCAATCTGCATTTCCGTCAAACGCAGCGCCATATTTTGTTGGCCATGCTTTGATTCCGTCAGGAAAATCATAATGTCCACGTGTTTCTAAAGCCGAAACACTTTCAGAGGCCAATATTTTCTGTCCTTTAAATTTAGTTGGAAAATCTTTATACTCTTCGTGTTTGTAATTGAATCCCAAAAGATCCAAAGCTCCCGACTGATAAATAAAGTTTTTCTCAATTACATTCTCTGTCAAAGCCGAAGTTACAGGGCGAGTTGCATCTAAAGATTTAACAATCTTAGCCAATTCTCTTGTAATCGCAATTCCAGTCGAATCAAACTGTTCTCTAATTTCATTACCAATACTCCACATCATTACAGATGGATGATTACGATCTCTTTTAATAAAATCTTCTAAATCTTGTTTGTGCCAAGCATCCCAATCTTTGTGGTAATCGTTGGTTACTTTTTTCTTTTTCCAAACGTCAAAAGCTTCATCCTGAACGATAAATCCCATTTCGTCGCACAATTGCATCATTTCCAACGAATGCGGATTATGAGACATTCTGATAGCGTTGGCTCCCATTTCTTTCATTAAAGTCAGTTTTCTTCTAACCGCATGAATATTTTCAACCGCACCCAAAGCACCATTATCGTGATGCAGACAAACGCCATAAATTTTTGTTGGAACTCCATTTAATGAAAATCCTTTCTCTGAATCGAAATTAAAAAATCTAAATCCAAGCGGCGTTTCATAATTATCGACTAGTACAGATTTCTCGTAAATTTTTGTGATTACTTTATACAAATACGGATTTTCGGTATTCCATAATTGTGGCTTTAGAACTTCAAGATTATGCACCTTCGTTTCAAATGTTTTAGCCCCAATTTTCTCTACAGAAATCTTATTTGCCACTTCTTTATTATTGACATCTAAAATAGAAGTAACAAATGTAAATTCTCTGGCAGTATCAAAATCATTATCAATTGTAACTTCCAAATGTACTTTTGATTTCACTGTTGAAACTTCAGGCGTAGTCACAAAAGTTCCCCACTTTCCTACGTGTAATTTTTCAGTTGTCACCAATCTCACATTTCTGTAAATTCCAGAACCTGTATACCATCTTGAGTTTGGCTGAGCATCGTTATCGACTTTAACGGCGATAGTATTGGTCTGTCCATAATTTAAATAAGGAGACAAATCATAACCAAAAGAGATATAACCATTTGGACGAATTCCTAATGATTTCCCATTTATAAAAACTTCGCTATTCTTAAAAACACCATCAAACTCAATTGAAATAGTTTTACTTTTCCAGCTTGCCGGAATAGTAAAGACTTTACGATACCATCCTTTTCCAGCGGGCAAAAATCCTTGTGCTTGCTTGGTTTTAGCATCTTTATCAAAAGCTCCTTCAATACTCCAATCATGTGGCAATTGAAGTGCTTTCCAATCTGATGCATTATAATTGGCATTAACTGCTTCTGGATAATCTCCTAATTTGAAGTTCCAATTTTTGTTGAAATCTTCGACAATTCTGGCTTGTTTTTGTGCAAAAACTGATACCGAAAACAATAAGGCAATTGTAATTTTTTGAAATATGTTTTTATGTTTAATCATAAATATGTTTTTTATTCTATCGTATTTTTCTGTAGAGACGCACTGCAGTGCGTCTACGCTCCAATTGTCCATACTGTGTGTTAGACGCACTACTGTGCGTCTCTACAATAAAACCTTGGCGTCTTTGTGCCTTCGTGGCAAACTACCATTTACTGAAATTCGAAATTATCCAACATTAATCCCTTCAAATCATCACCTTCAAGCGTTATTTTATATGTACCTGCATTAATATAACCGCCAGAAGTCGTATTCAAAATCTTCCATTTTTCTGGTGAAGGGAAAAACTCAATCGTATCATTTCGCATTAAAATTCCGTAGGCATCTTCCATTTTGAATTTGACTTTTAATGGCGTTTCATTTCTATTCATAAAACGAAAACGCATTAAATAAATTCCGGCAACTCCAGGTTTTACTTCAAACTCAATGCTATTATTTGTCTTCTGAGTGAACTCAATATAATCAGCTTTTTTGAAATTTCCTTTTTCGATTCCTGTTCCCGTTGTTTTTGTCTTTTCGGCTTCTATAATTACAACAGGTCTCGAATCGTCTTTTTCGCCCATATCGTAAGTTGGAACAACTGCAATTGTAGAAATTGTTTCCGAATTATCAAAAAGAACTTTCTCGTCTTTCTTTATTTTTTTAGTGAAAACTTCAAATTCAGTTTGACTACTATTTTTAACTTTTTCCTCTAATTTTTTATACTCCGAAAATGACTTTAAATTAAAACTTTTATTATCAATAAAAAGATATAATTCTGAATCTTCTTTAGCAGTAAATGAACCTTTATTTTTAGAATTAGCTGAAAACTGTAAATAATCTGCTCCAAAAACCTCAGAAGGCAATTCGGTAAAAACAACATCAGAATCTGAATATTGTTTTGAATTAATATCCAGCCATGAAGCTACTTTGTTAGTTTTATCATAAGAATCTAAAACCAAATTCTGAATGTTTCTTGGAGATTCGGTTGCTGGTCTTGCATGAATATCTTTTGTCGCAATTGCAATTGCAGAAATAATCGCCTGCGAAGCTTTTACATTTGGAAATGAAATCACAATTTTTCCGTTTGTACTTTTTACTTTGAATGTTTTCTTCAAAGCGTTATCATGACCAGCTTCTGACCAAATATCAAAATCTTTTAAAACAACATTATCGTTGATGGCAACATCAAACAAACGCCAGCCTTTGCAATCCATTCCACCACCAGTTCCATACCAAGGTTCTGTGAAATATAATTCTATTAAATATTCGCCATCTGGAGCTGGAAATTCGTAACGCAATTTATCAACTCCATATCTAAAACTTTGAAATAATTCAGGATCTTTTGTTCCGTTTATTAGTTCAAAAGTTTTTCTTTGACTGGCAAAAAAGTCTGGAAGTTTTTCAAAATTATCTGTCCATGATAATGAACCCCAACTGTTTTGTCCATTTTTATGCGTATCAGTAAACCAAGTATTTCCCGCAGAATCTGTCAATTCAGAACCTCCACAATTTACTCTGTAAATATAATTATACCCTTTTTGGGCTTTTGTTATATCCGTTTTCTCAGACGTTAAAGCATCAAAACTTGGTGCTTTTGGAAAATTATTTAAAACGATATAATCTTTAGCAACCGCTTTTCCATTTACATAACCAACAGCATATAAAACATTGTACTGAATATTGACATCATTAAATTGAAAATGCTGTCCGATTCCTGGATTTTTTAGTTTTCCAAGTGAAGCTTTATTGACATCATTAAACAATTCTACTTCATCACAATTCGAATAAATATCGATTCCGTTTTTGATTCCCGGTTTTTCCCAACGGCTTGGCCAAGTATGCGAAACGATATACACCATCGGATTGGTTTTGTTCGAAACATAATTCGCGCGGTACATGTAAAATGCATCCAAAGGCTCGCCCCAAATGGTAAAAAGTCCTTTGTAATTTACTGGGCCAACTTTGTCAATGTCTCTAAAACCTTCTCCGTTCTGCACTCGTCCCGGGTTTTCGTGCGAAGCAAAAAGCCAATTAAACTGTCCAGCAATTTTATCTTTTACCGATTCGGCTTCTCTAACTTTAATTTCCATTAACTGAGAAAAACGGTTTTCGCTTAAAGTTCCTTTTTGGTCAAACTCACCTTCTGTATGCAAATCGGCAGAACGCCACGCGCCGTATTCTCCGTTTAATAATTGAGTCGTCATTTCTAAATGATACTTTAACGGATCTCCGCCATAAGTACCCGACCAGTTTTGAACGACATTCCAATCTGTTCCTTCTCCTCCGTTACAAGTTGTTACGATTCTTTGTGAGGCCGATAACGGATCCATTTCGCGGATAATCTGTGTGCATTCTTCTGCAAATTCCTTCGGAATCGTGCTTTCGTTCTGCAATCCCCACATTACAACCGACGGACTATTTCTGCGTTCTTTAATCCATTCGCGTAATAAGGTTTTGAAATTTTCTTTAAACTCAGGCGTATCGTACCAAATATGTGCTGAAAACTGACTCCAAAACAGGATTCCGTTTTCGTCTAATTCTTTTTGATATAATAAATTATGAGGCTGATGTGCTTCTCTAAAAGCATTAAATCCGCCTGCTTTGATTTGTTCGATTCGGGAATGAATCATTTCGTCTGAAAACGAATGACTTTTTCCAATCAAATGTTCGTATTCGCAAACGCCGTTTATAAAAACAGGTTCATCATTTATGAAAAAACGATTGTCTTTTCCGTCACGACTAACTGGCCAGCTTACCCAGCGAATTCCATATGTCGTTGTTAACTGATCGATTATTTTTCCATTTTCATAAACCGAAGTCACCAATTTATACAAATACGGATTGGATGGCGACCATAATTTCGGATTCTGAATCTCTGGAAGTGTCATTGCTATTTCCTTTATTTCTCCCGAATTGATTTTGTTATCGCTTTTATTGATAGCAACTTTCTTTCCTGAAGTATCAAGAAGGATATTTTCGACAGTTAAATTTCGTTGTGAAGTGCCGTAATTCTTAATTTCTGTAGTGGTATGAAGAATCGCTTTTTGTTTAGAAACCGATTTGTCATTCCAAATATGAATGCCAAACGGCTGAATTCTTACATCGTTCGTAATTACCAAAGAAACTGGTCTAAAAATTCCCATTGGCTGAGAACCTTCAGAAAATCCCCATTCTCCTGAACAGCCACCGCAAACCCAAGGCAAATCGGCAATAAAAGAGGGATGCGCTGCTTTAACTACAATGATATTTTCTTTATCGAAAGAAACCGCTTTGGAAATGTCTAAGGTGAAAGTAGTTCTTCCGCCTTTGTGTTCGCCTACTTTTTTACCGTTTATCCAAACGGTTGCATAAGAACTTACACCTTCAAAATAGAGAAAATGCTGTTTTGAATTGTCTTTCTTATCGAGTTTTATTGTTTTTTTGTACCAGGCGGCACCATGTAAATTTCCATGTTTTGTTCTTCTGAAACCATAATACTGATCCCAATTGTGAGGCACACTAACCTTTTGCCAATTGGAATCAGTTTTTGGATTTTCTACAAAATCTTCTTCTTTCAGCGGAAGATTATCCAATATTATGGTTTCCCAAGACGAATTCAGCGAAATTTCTTTACGAAACTTCCCCGAATCTTTGCTCTGACTCCAAACAAAGCAAAGACTTGAAAAAAAACAAAAAATAAAAAAAACTATTCTATTCATATTTTCTTATTAAACCATATAAGTAATATAAGGTTATTAAAGTTTTTATTTTACTCAACTTTTTGTCATTTCGACATAAGGAAAAATCTTCACAAGTAACTCCGCATAGAAATGTCGCCAATCTTTGTAGAGTTTCTTGCGAAGATCCCTCGTTCCTAGGGATGACAAGATTGAGTTTATACTTTGCGAGCAAACCTGACGGGTTTTAAAAACCCGTCAGGTTTAACTTTGCCTATAATTTTAATAAAACAACCAGTCAATAGCTACTTTTTCTCCTGCATCAATATATCCAACATCGCGTGGTGTTATGGTTTGATCTGCGTCGATGAAACCTAAAATCAATACTTTTCCTTTTCCTAAATCTAATTTATTTTCTCCAGGTTGGAAAGTATACGTATGAATGTTTACACGAGGCAAATCTTTTAAATTCATTGCACTTGCCAAAATCACTTCGGCTTGACCGTGTGCATTTCCTGCTGCATCTGTCTCTAAACTTGGCGGCAATAAAAATCTCTTCTGATCTGAATTGAAATACCCGACAACTAATTTAACCGCTTTTGTATTTCTAAACTTCAAATGTGTTCCTTTTTCGTTTTGATCGTTTTCTACAAACGAGAATCCTCTTAGGTTTTGAAGTTCAGGAGCAATTTTTGTCAATTCAGAAATATCTGTTCCGTACACTTTTGTGCCTACTTTAACTAGATAAGTTCCTGGCTTTTCGTCAATAAAAGTTACATCAGCGGTTTTCCATGGTTTACCTTCTTTTGTCTCTATTTTACCATCTTTTGAAGATTTTAGCTTCTCTAGATTTCTTTTAAAATTAGCCAATTCACGTTCGTAATGCGGTAACAATTCTGCCCAAGTTTTATTGTTTCCATCGTCTCCTCCAATCGGGATTCGGCGTTGAGCAGTCTGCATACTGTTGGCATAGTAATACGTATCTTTTGTCAGTTTTACCAATAACTCATAATACTCAATGCTCTTTTCTAAATGAGGCAAAGCTTTATCTAAATCGGTAATATCATTCGAATAACTGTATCTTAAAACCAATAAAGCTGCTTTTACTTTTTCTGAAAAGAAATCGGCGAAAGCCTTATAAGCATGAATATCATTTTTAAGACGTTCAAATTCTTCTTTATCTTTGGTTACACTTGCTTCTGCTTTGTCTATTGCTTCAACGGCCAATCTTCCGTGTTCTGTAATTTCAGCAATAATCTGTGTTGGAAGTTCACCAGAATGTGGTTCTTTGTTCCATTCTTTTTTAGCATATTCTAAAAGCAATTCGCCCGCTGGTCCGCATGATTCGTGGAATCCTGGATATACTCTCCATTTTGACGGATTGACCAACTGACTTTCGAACATTCCTAACAATAAAGTCTGACGGTTTCCTTCTGTAATTCCGAAACGTCTTAATGTTTTTGGGGCAATTTCTCCCGTTTCTTCGTAAGCTTTTAAAATGTTATTTGCTGCTTCCGGACTAGTTCCGTATTTCGCAGCTAAATCATTATCCCAAAATTTAACTTCTTCGTTTCTATCTCTTTTGCTGTCCCAAGCATATCTCGCCCAAGCTTTGTACCAAATCCAGTCACGATCCATTTCTAATAAACGTTCTCCTGATTTTGTTTTATCTGCCGAGTAAGGCCAATCCCAATAAGATGCCTGCGGATATAAATGCAGTGCATTTGCGCCATGAACACTATGCATCGCTTTTACGGTTTTCTGAATAAAATCTGGCGAACCATATCTAAAAGGTTCTAAATTAGCCAAAATATGAACATTTTCGATATGAATTGATTTCAGAGCACTCAATTGTTTGTGCGTTTCTCCCCAAGGCCCGCCCGGCGTGTAAGTCGTTAAAGATTCTCCTGTATATTTACTTTCTGTATAAAGGTTTTTGTATAATGGAAGTGATTTTTCCATTACCAAAGGTCCATCAGTATCATGAGAACGCAAAATAATCGGCGGTTCTTCTGTTTTTCCTAATGCCTGTAAACCATCGCGAACCCCTGGAATAATAGTTTTGGTAAACCATTCTACGTCATCATCAACGGTATTGATTGCTTCTCCAAGACAAACCATTAATCCAACATTTGGATATTTTTCAATGAATGCTGCGATAGATTTTCTAGTATAATCAGACAATAAAGGCGTAATAGGTCTTGAACGATCTTGTGTTTTAATGTTGTAATGCTCTGCAAAAGGCTTAGAAACAATAATATTATAAAACATCTGAATTACCCAGATTCCACGTTTATTGGCTTCAACTGTTAAGAATTTATAGATTTCCTCATTCTTTTTGAAATCTTCATCGCTGACTTCAACTGCAAACGGATAATCTTTTAATCTTACTAAAGAGGCAAAAGGGTGTCCGTTCCATAAATACAAAGAGTTCATACGATTTTCTACCAGCATATCTAAGTATTTCACCCATAAAGCTTTATCATAAAACCAAGGAAAAGTTTCTGGTGTATATGGATATTCGTAAACATCACGACCTGGAAGATAAACAGGCTTCTGCATTCCGATGCAAGCGCCTCTCAAAACCATTTCTGGACTGTCGTCAATATTGATTTCTGAAGGAAGTTTTCCTGAAGCTTTAATTTTATCTGTTAATTCTAAAGCACCATACAAAGCACCGCTTGCATCTGTTCCTTCAATATAAATTACATTATTTTGAGTACGAATCTGAAAACCTTCTTTCTTAGTTAATTTGCTATCGTCGATTTTAGCGCTTTTAGCGTTTTTCTTCCAGAAATCGGTTCCTTTTTCTCCAATTACAATTACTTTATCTTTTGATTTTTTGAATTTATCAGAAGAAGCTACACTGAATCCTTTTGCTGAAAGTGTTTCTGATAATTTCTCTGCTCCAAATTTTGCTCTTGGCGAACTCGGATCACTAACTACTGTGATGTTCTGCGCTGTCGCGAAAGAGACGTAAAGACATAAAAAAAGTAATTGTAAATATTTCATAGTATGCTGTTTTTGGGTATTCATTCTAAAAATAATCTGCTAAATCTGCCCGATCTGAGTGAAAAATATCTCTCGCAGATTTAGCAAATTCGGCAGATTTATAGTGAAAAATTGTGTTGTTTAACGATTACATATTGATCACTGTTTATTGTTCAATTCTGGAAAATCTTCTTCAAATAAGCCACATTTGCTCCATAATTGGCTTTTACATTATGCACTTGTGTGACGTCGCGAGAACGCTCTACAATTAGCCATCCGCTCCATTTCATTTCGTCCAAAGTTTGCTTGATTTTTGGCATGTCAATCGCTTTATCATTTTCTAACCAAAACTGATCGGTGTTGGAAGCGTGAATTTGTGCTACATATTTCTTTCCTAATATTTTCAATTCTGATGAAATATCTCTTTTATTATCTAGAGCATTTGCAAAATTGAAAGAACTTTTAATGTATTTTGAACCGACTTCGTCTAAAAGTTTCTTCTCCTCTGTCGCGTCTAAAGAGGTTTCAATCGCAATTACACCGCCTATTTTCCCTACTTCTTTTCCTGCCCATTGCAGTCTTTTGATCACTTCTGGACGTAATTCAGGATTCTTAACTAAATCGGTTTGTGTTCCTAACGGAAGATAAGCCACTTTTACCTTCATGTTTTTCATAGCCTCAATGCAATCCGTAATCATTGGTGTGATTTCTCTTGTCGCAAAAGACTGTGCATAAAATCCAGACATCGCAATTGAGCTTATTCCAACTCCTGTTTCTTTCGATTTATCTAAGAATTTTTGTCTTTCGACAGGATCTCCCAGTTTACTATCAAAAGTTGGTCTATTTCCTAAACCTCCCATATCGAGTTCTATTCCGTCAGCTTTTATTTCAGCAGCTAAACCAAAAGCGCCTAATTTTTGTCTTTTTAAAATCATCCAGTCACAAACGGCAACTTTGTATTTTTGCTTTTTATTAGAAGACTGAGCCGTTGCACAGCTATTAAATGTTGTTGATAGAACAACAAGTAGTGCAACAATTAAATTTCTTTTAGATTTCATACTTATATATTTTTTGCCACAGATTATAAAGATTAAATGGATTAAAAAAATCTGTTCAATCTGCTAAATCTGCGGGAATTTTTTTTACCCTCGCAGATTGAGCAGATTTTAGAGATTACCTAGGATAAAAAATTATTTTAATCCTTTTAATCTGTGGCTTTATATTTTTTTCGCCACGAATTCCACGAATTTTCACGAATTACTATTTTTTAAAAATTTGTGGAAATTAGTGAAATTCGTGGCGAATTTTATTTTACTCTTCTTCCGCTTTTACCGCTGTAACTACTTTTCCTTCTTCACCTGGCCAGATTCCGTTTTTAATTGGAAGTGCAACCAATTTACTTGGATCGATTTTTACATATTTCAGTTTTTCTCTTCTCCAAGTGTAAACAATATGCACCATTCCGTCTGAACTTTGAATAATTGAAGGATAAGAATATTGGCTGATTTTTGAATCTTCTAAAACTAAAGCAGCATTCCAATTAATTCCGTCTTTAGAAACAGAAACGTTCAAAGGCGTTCTTGGCCCTTTGGCTTCTTTTCCTGGAGGAAGTACGTGATTATAGACTAACAAATGTCTGCCGTCTTTAAGTGTTACAGCATCAGTTCCTGAGTTGTTATTTGGAAGTCCGATTAGCTCAACATCCGACCAAGTTTTTCCGTTGTCTTTTGAGAATGTACTGAAAATCGCTCTGTTTCTAGTTCTTCCAATAGCCTGAATACTTCCATCTTTATGAAACAAAATACTTGGCTGAATTGCATTTATTTTTTGTTTTCCTCTTGGAAGCGTATCTCCCATTACCCAAGTTTTTCCGAAATCTGGAGTAGATTCCATACGAAGTCTCCAACCGTCGCCTTCGATACTTGACGGACATAATAATGTTCCGTTGCTTAATAAAACTGGTTTGTTTTTGATTGGCCCTAAGAAACCGTCTGGCATTTTTTGAGCCTCAGACCACGTTTTTCCACCATCAGATGAAGTTCTGATTACGCCCCACCATTCTGATGGTTTTGGTCCTATTTTGTAGAATAACATTAAATTGCCTCCTGGAATTTGATATAAAACTGGATTCCAAGTCGGCAATCTTGGGCCTTCTTTCATCACACCATCAGCAACTTTTACACCTTCTCCCCATTTATCACTTCCTTTTGGTTTAATGGCCACATAAATACAAACATCTGGGTGTCTTTCGTGAGTTCCTCCAAACCATGAGGCAACTAAATCACCATTTGTAGCTTCAACAATTGTAACAGCGTGGCAAGACGGATAAGGTGCTTTATCATAAATAAATTCATCTACTAAAATACCTTCTTTCCAAGTCTTTTTCTCTAAAGCAGATTTACAACTTCCTAAAAGGAAAAGTCCAAACAAGACGAATGCTAATTTTGCTAACTTCATTCTTAATTAAATTATGAATTATTTTTTCTGACTATAAATACATACCTAACATTTTTTTAGGTAAAAATATTTATTAAGTGTAAAAATAACACTAAAAAATTAACAATGTATCCTGTACTGTCCCGAATTATTAAAAATGTAAATTATTTAACGCTAATTACAAAATTTCCTGACGAAAACGTAATATCCGTAATCACATTTATTTTTTTATTGTATCAAAGTAATATTTCTAAGCGTTCATTTTTTGAGAAAAAAATATTATTTCTTCCTAGGCAAAGTCTTTTTCTCGTCTGCAGGAGGCAAAAAATTATCATTTGTCACTACACTTTTACCCGTTTGCTGTTCCAGTTCAACTCGTGCATTTTTTGCCACTGCTCCACCCTTTTTGCTTGCCACCGCATTTTCGATTAATCCTTTTGCTTCATCATTTTCAGCTATTTGTCTTGTTGAAAGTTCAGCCAGTGCAGTAAAAATAAGTTCAGCCTCGCTCATGTGGTCTCTAAGATTTTGCGACTTTAAGCCTTTTGCTTCTTTATGTTCTTTCACTGAAAGACCAGTCCATTCCTGATGAATAATATTAGTTAGAATTGCAAATTCATTTTTCTCTTCAATACCCGCTTCTTTCCAATAATCAGTTAGTTTATTTCGGGTTTCCTGTCCCATCATGCGTTGCTGAATCCACTTTTCGCTTCTTCCATGTTGTTTCCAGTTTTCTCTCGCCCGATCAATGCTTTGCACCGGATCTTGAATTTCCTGAATACGTTCATAACCAACTTTTGCTAGCCATTGTTTAAACGGTTCAGCTTTAGAAGATGGAATGGATTGTACTATTCTAAAAATATTCTCAACGTTGCCTGCCAATGTTTTACGTTTTTTCCCATTAGTCAGCATTGTTACCTGGGGACAATTTGTCCCTATGTAACTTCCAAGTTCAACATCTCTCTTTCTGATTTTTTTTAAATAATCTGTCGGGTTTTTAGAATCTGTTAATGCCTCAACAATATCCACTATAGAAAAATACCAAATTTCATTATCGATATCGTAATGACTTCGTACTTTTTTATCTTCAAAAACTTTAATGGCATCCATAAATCACTTTTTACAATACTTCACAATAGTACGAAAAAACTTCTTTATTTCACACTCAAAACATAGGAACCCGACGGTAATGTTACAATAGTATTATTATCCTTTTTAATAGAAGTAGAAAACTGAGTCAACTTTTGCTTATTCACTGTTATTGCTGAAACATTCGTTGTTGGTAGATACACTAACGCAGAAGCATTTGCAGGAATCGTAATATTCCAAACCAAAGCTTTTTTATCTTTTTTCCAATCGCTTTTAATTGTTCCATAAATTGATTCGTAAGAAGCATTTACATAAGTCAATCCGGCATTAAAATCTGGCTTCATAATAATCTGTTTGAAACCCGGAGTTTCAGGATTGCTCTTGATTCCCGCCATATTTTCGTAATACCAAATCAGTAAATCGCCTAAAAGCATGACGTGGTTTTGCGAATTCATTGCTGGATCGGCAGTATTTCCGTTCCAAAGCTCCCAAATGGTTGTTGCGCCATTTTCGACCATATAACCCCAGCTTGGATAGGTTTTGTTTGAGGCCAATTTGAAAGCCAAATCGCCACGACCAAAATTGGTTAATGTTCGCATCAAAAACTGTGTTCCGATAACTCCCGTGCTTACATGACCGTTTTTAGTCACTTCTACTTCATGAACCAGATTTTCGAAAACTTTTTGCTGCAATTCTTCTGTAACCATTCCGAAAGTCAAAGGCAGTAAATTGGCTGTTACGGTATTATTGGCGTAATTGTTTTTGGCTGCATTAAAATATTTAGCGTTGAATGCTTTTTTAATTCTTGAAGCTAGTTCGTCATAATGTTTGATATCATTTTCAGCATTTGCGATTACAGCAAACTTTTTCATGATATTTAGAAGCTGATAATAAAAAGCACTCGAAATCAATTCGCCATCCGTTAAACGAGAAGGATCTTTGGAACGAATTAATTCTAACGATTCTGGCGGAACGCACCAGTCGCCATATTTGTCTTTGGTCATGATATCATCGACCAAATAGTTTTCTTCCATATAATCCATCCATTTTTTCATCGACGGATATTGTTTTTCAACAACTTTCTTATCGCCAAACTGCTGATACAGCATATCGGCAACGGTAATATACGTTCCCGGCCAAGTTACATTATCGCCATAGTAACGCCAGAAAGCTGGTGCAACATCAGGAAGTCCGCCATCAATAGTTTGTGCATTTTTAATATCATCTAACCATTTCGCATATAAAGTCTGATTATCAAATAAGAAACTTTCACCGTAAGCCCCCGTTGTTCTGTCTCCTAACCAAGGCTGACGCTCATTTCGTTGCGGACAATCGATTGGCATTCCTTTATAATTCCCGCTGATTCCCCACCAAGCATTCTTAAAAATCTGATTCATAATTGGGTTTGAAGAATCAAAAGTTCCTGTTGTGGCAATATCATCATAAACGACTTTTCCAACAAAATTTTCTAAAGTCGGTTTTGTTTTGAAACCCGAAATCTCAACAAATCTGAAACCGTGAAAAATAAAACGTGGTTCCCAAATTTCTTCACCTTCGCCTTTTAAAGTATAAATATCAGTTGTTTTGGCATCACGTAAATTCGCAATATATAACGAACCATCTGGCTGTAAAGATTCAGCAAATTTCATAGTGATTTTGTCGCCAGCGTTTCCTTTTACTTTCAATTGCAACCAACCCACCATATTTTGCCCCATATCTAAGATATAAGTTCCTTTTGATGTCTGTTTGATCGAAATCGGTTTTACTTCACGTTTCACCTTCATATTCGCCGACATCTGTCCCTCGTAGAATCCGCCCGGTTCTTGAACATATTCCGCAGAAAGCCATTTTTTATCATTAAAATTAATGGTATTCCAGCCTTTCATTTCTTTACGGGCATCATATTCTTCACCGTCGTATTCGTTGTTGGATAAAATCGGACCGTCAGTTGTAATTTTCCAAGTATCATCTGTCCTGATTACCTCTTTGCTTCCGTCTGTATATTCTACAAACAACTGTAAAGCCATTTTCGGATACCCAAAAGTTTTGATTTTATAAGGTTTATAATCTTGACGCATCGTAAAAAAACGTCCGTTTCCTAAAATCGTTCCCAATGCATTTTTACCTTCTTGCAATTGTGAAGTCACATCAAAAACATTGTATTTCACGTTCTTCGTATAATCCGTAGGAACGGGCGCTAAAACCTGATCTCCAATTTTATTTCCGTTAATGTATAGCTCGTACAAGCCCATTCCCATGATATAAACTTTGGCACTTTTGACTTTCTTTTTCAGATCAATTTCTTTTCTTAAATATCTCGCTGATAATCTGGAATATTGCGAAATACTATCTCCAGAAGAAGTTTTTTCATACCCAATCCAACGAGTCGATTTCCAATCTGCATACGTTAAAATTCCGATGCTGAAATGTGCATTTTCTTTCGATTGAACTTCGCCTTTATTTGTAAAAATCGTTACTTTCCAATAAACATCTTGTCGATCTTTTAGCTTTTTTCCGTTATAAATTACATTTACCGATTCATCGCTTTGCACTTTTCCGCTATCCCACAAATCTCCATTTCCTGCATTTAGTTTTTCTAAAGATGAAGAAGCTAAAATTTGATAATGAGTTTGTTTTACATCATTTACCTCCGCTTTTATTTTCCAGCTTAGTCTTGGCTGTAAAACGTCAATTCCTTCAGGATTGGTCAGCATTTCGCATTTTAAATCACTTACACTGATTTTGGTTTGGGCTTTCGCCGAAACTGTGAAAAGTGAAATGATTAAGGTAAGATGTAAAAAAAACTTTTTCATGGTATTGTTTAAATAAAGTCAAGTCCCAGAGGGACAATATATTTATAGATTATATAATAGTTAGTTTGATAAGCCCCAGCGGGCTGACATAATTTTCTATAGATATCGCTCCGCTGGAGCTTTTTATCATTTGGATCTTTATTTCGCTATAAATATTAAGCTTCTCCGAAGCTCACAACTAGATTGTTAAGAATTTATAAATCGTCTTAATTTATCCAATGTGCTTAAACTCTCAAACGCTATTTTATTCCTTTCTAATAACTTACTTGTTTCCCAGCGTATTTTCCACTCCGGATCTTTCAGCTTTTGTCTCAGCTTCGATACAATGGTTGGATTAGCCTTTAAAACTTGTTCATCAATCCAATCAGGAAGAAATTCCAAAGCATTCAAACGAGTTTCAAATTCTTTATGATCTAAACCTTTAAGCAATATTTCTCTAACTCTTTCCGCACCATAAGAATCTATTGTTTCGACTATAATCTCATTAATAACAGAAGAAAGCTCTTTAACATTATTTTGATCTAATCCTATTTGGTAAACCCTTCTGAATTCATCTGAAAGAAAATCTGCCCATTTATCAAGATCTTCATCCTCACTCAATGCATAGTAGACAAATCTAACTTTATCGGGCTGTGTATAAAGATTGTTTTCACAAAAACGCTTTACTGGCTCTAGATTTTTTACCGCCAATTTTTGAATGTCTTTTATCGCTTCTTCTGAATCCTCATGTTCAAGATCGTAATATTGCTCTAAAGTGATGATCTGGTCAAAATCATGTATAGGTTGATAAACTATTTTATTTTCGCTCATATTGCTTGGTGTAAACTTTGGAGTATATTTTTTTAGAAGTTCTTTAATTTCATTCTCAGATACATCGTAATCATCTATTTTTATTTCGATCGTTTTCTGCTTATGAACAAAAGTGAGATAAAACTCCTTGTATGACAAATTGTACTTTGCTGTGTGTTCTGTTTTGACAATAACTCTTGGAAATACAATATCTTTCCATTCATAAAAAATCTCATTAAGTTCTAATCCTTCTTGCGAGAATATTATTTTTTTATGAAAATTAAAGAGCGTCATTACCGCTTTTTTTCCATAAACGATGATAAACAAGACAGCGACAATTGGTAATATTAAATTGCTAAATTTAAATGTAAATTTTTCAACATTTATAAGTGATAAAAAGTAAATCCCTAAAACCACAAATACCATATTCCATACAATATGAAATACACCACCTTTGATTGAATAATTTAATACTGTTTTCTCCAAATTTTATTCTAAACTAAATCAACTTTATCTGCTAAACCCGACAGGTTTTAAAAACCTGTCGGGTTTAAAATTATTCAGAAACTAACTTCTCCAATTTCTCAGAAACCGCAATTTCCTTTCCGTTTTTAAAGATTCTAAAACCTTTTCCTTTTTTATATTTTTCTCCTGTTTTATCCCAAAGAATGGTAATAATATTGCCGTGATACAGAACATTATCCAAACAAAACCAATCCCATTTCTCTTGCGGAATCAACGGATTTACTTCAATCTTTTCATCAGCTCTTGGGCGTAAACCAACCAAACCAGTAATCACTAAATCGTTAAAAGTCGAGTGATTATAATAACGGCTTCGTTCTCTGTCGCCCATTAACCAATAACCAGTTGTTTCGTCCAAATACTCGCCAAGATAAGGTTTTCCCCTATAATATTGCGACTGAACATACAATTCCATCTGTTTGAAATAATCAGGTTTGGCTACAAAATTCTGATTGTAATTATTCAAAACATTCGCTAAAGCCGTTAAAGTCTGTGAACTTGCAAAAGGCCAAATTGCACCATCCCATTCGCAGGTTCCTGTTCCATGTGTTCTAAAACGCGGACTTCTTCTTTCTGCTGTTGTTAAACCGAATGGTGCCGAAAATCCTTTTTCATCCTTAATCTGTTCCCAAGCTTTTTCAAAACCTTTATTTTGCTCTGGAAGATTAAAATACCACGGAATAAATCCGATTGCTTCTCGAACTTGTGCTAAAGTATCTTTTTCTGTCAAGGTTTCAAAAAACTCACTTTTCTTGTTCCATAATTTCGTTTCTACTAATTGCTGTAAAACGTCAGCTTTCGCTTTAAATTTGTTTTCTGTTTCCTTATCTCCTTTCATTTCAGCCATTTTAGAAATCGCTACAGCATTTCCGTACATATAACTGTTAATCGTTGGTCTTGCATTTTGCACTTTTCGTCCGCCACTTAAGGATTCTTCCATTCCATCTTTCACATCATGCTGCCAAAATAATCCATCTTTACGCTGGCGGTCTTTTTCCCAAACTGCATAATCTGTAGCCATGTCTGGGTACAAATCCAATAAGAATTTTTCATCCTTATTTACCAAATAACGATTGTACAAAGCATCGGCTGTCCAACTGCTAAATTTATACAATTTGTTCATTGGTTTTCCATCATTTCCTCGGTACCAAAGTTTCACATCCTGCTCAATGTATTTCGGATCATGAACCCATCTAAATTCGTTGATATGATGCCCCAAAGCACAACTAATCATATTGTATTTATCGGCATACGAACGATCTACCAAAAACTCTGTAATCGCAAACCCTTGTGGAGTATTTTTGATGTGCTTACGAACGCTCCACCATCTGAAATAATAAATTTCCTCAAAATTCTGCTGCGGACATTCAAACAACGGAATATTCTTTTCCATCCACGCCCAAGCGCTGTCATTCGGAATCGCAAACTTTAAGTTTTCATCTTCCATTGTGTTGAAATAATCCACATAATGTTTGAAGTTTTCTTCTTTTAAGATAACCGATTTTCCTTTTTGTGAATGATCCACACTCGATTTGCAACTGCTGTTTATACAAGCGATTACTATTGAAAGTGTTATTATTTTATGTTTGAAATGTTGTAACATATTCTGTTTTTATTTTATTCTTTTTACTCAATCTTGTCATTTCGACGAAGGAGACCCGAGCGATAGCGAACGGATGAAATAAATCTTCGCAAGTAACTCCGCAAAGCAAGTCACCAATCTTTGTCGAGCTTCTAACGAAGATTTCTCCTTCGTCGAAATGACAAACTGTACGTAAACTCGACAGGTTTGTAAAACCTGTCGGGTTTAATTCATTATTTTAATTCCCCGAAAAAGTATACGTCTGCCCTGCTTTCATATTCACATCGTAAATATTGTACGTTGGCAATTGCACTTTAGGCAGTTTTGCCTCCTTAGAAATAATCGGTTTCTTCACTTCCACATCATAAAAGAGTGGATTTGAATTTTTTCCTTTTGCTTTTTTAAGCGAAGAGCCTTTCAAAGTATTTTCTACTTTCAATCTACAATTTCCTCCTATTTTCGAGTAAATTTTCAACTCAGAAACTTTATTATTTTTCCAAGTCATATCAATTACAAATCCGCCTCTGGCAACCAAACCTTTTATGCTTCCGTCTTTCCAAACTGTTGGTAAAGCAGGAAGTAAATGAATCGCATCTTCCTGACTCTGCATCAGCATTTCGGCAAAACCGGCTGTGCATCCAAAGTTTCCATCAATTTGAAACGGCTGATGCGCATCTAACATATTCGGGTACGTTCCTCCACCTTTTCTTTGGTCTGCTGTCACCAAATGCAATTGATCCTGAATCAATTTATAAGCATGATTTCCGTTTAATAATCTCGCCCATAAATTCACTTTCCAACCCATTGACCAGCCTGTAGATTCATCTGTTCTATAAATCAAAGATTGTTTTGCGGCTTCAAATAATTCAGGTGTTTTAATTGCTGAAATCTGATTACTCGGATACAATCCGTACAAATGCGAAACGTGTCTGTGATTGTCTTTTGGATTGTCCCAATCGTCCTGCCATTCCTGCAACTGATTGTGTTTTCCAATTTTCATTGGAGGCATTTTTGCCAAAGCATCGCTAACTTTTTTCACATAAACAGCATCTGGAGAAACCAAAGCCGAAGCTTCGATAACGTGCGTAAACAAATCAAAAACCAACTGATTATCCATTGTAGTTCCCGATGCAATTGTTGCTTTTCCTGTTCCGCCTGCGTGCGTGTTTTCAGGCGAACTTGAAGGAACAACAACTAAATATTTTGTGTTTGGATCTATAACCATAAAATCTAAAAAGAAATCTGCAGCACCTTTCATAATTGGATAAATTTCTGCTAAATACTTTTTATCTCCTGTATATAAATATCTTTCCCATAAATCCTGACAAACCCAAGCACCGCCAGTCGGCCACATTCCCGAAGCAGCTGAATCTACCGGAGCAGTAACACGCCAAATATCAGTATTATGGTGTAAAACCCAACCATTTGCATTGTACATCATTTTAGCTGTCTCTGCACCTGTAACGCTTAACTCTTTTGCCATTTGTACAAATGGTTCATGCATTTCTTGCAAATTGGTTACTTGTGCAGGCCAGTAATTCATTTCGGCATTGATGTTTGTCGTGTATTTACTATCCCAAGGCGGAGTCACCATATCATTCCAAATTCCCTGTAAATTGGCTGGCTGTCCGCCTGGCTGTGAACTTGAAATTAAAAGATAACGTCCAAACTGGAAATACAAACTTGCCAATTGAGGATCAAAATGTTTCGAAAAGTCTCTGATTCTTTCGTTTGTCGGTTTCTTAATCAAATCATTTGAACCTAAATCTAAAGCAACTCTGTTGAAGAATTTTTGGTAATAATCAACATGCGCTTTCTTTATAGTTTCAAAATCTTTTGTTTCCGCTTTCGCTAAATAGTCTTTACTTTTCGCAATTTCATCGCCCGAAATATCCTGATAGTTTTTGAAGTTTGTAGCAATCGAAATGTATAAAGTTACTTCATCGGCTTTGTTGATGCTTAAAACGCCGTTGCTGGCATCGATGTCTCCACCTTTGTTTTTAGCCGTTAATCGGCCTTGAAATTTTACTTTCCCTTTTACGCCTTCAAAGTTAGTTCCAACTCCTGAAAGTATAATCTGATTTCCTTCTGTCGAAGCAACCGTTTTATCAATCGGACTGTTCATGAAAACATTACAAGTAATCTGTCCCGGCTGACTAGCAGAAAGTTTCACCACAATAACCTGATCTGAAAATGCGGTTAAAATTTCTCTCGTAAATTCAACACCGTTTACTTTGTATTTTACTTTTGCCGTAGCATTGCTAATGTCTAAATCACGGTAATAATCGGTATATTTTTGATGTCCTGCGAATGAAATATAAACGCTCCCAAAAGTTTGATATGGCATTCCGTCATTCGTTTGCGACATAATTTCCTGCGTTGCCAAATCCTGCGCTTCATCAAACTTTCCATCAAAAATTAACTGACGAACAATTGGAAGTGCTTTTATAGATTTATTATGAGCATTGCTATTTGGAGAACCTGCCCAAATCGTTTCTTCATTCAACTGCAAACGTTCAACTGCCGGATCGCCAAAAACCATTGCGCCTAAACGTCCGTTGCCTAAAGGCAGAGCTTCGTTCCAGATGGATGCGGGTTTATCGTACCAAAGTTTTAGGTCACTTTGTGCTTTTGCAGTCAAGGAAAAAATTCCGATAAAGATTGCTGTTATTTTAATTTTTAACTTCATAGTATATTTTTTTTCAGCCACGAATTACACGAATTGCACTAATTTCTTTTTTAATTTTTATTTCTTTTTTTCTGCCACAGATTAAAAGGATTTCCACTGATTAAAAATCTGCTAGATCTGCAACTCGAGCGATAGCGAACTGGCGAAGCAAATCTGCGTGAAAAAATTTTACTCCCGAAGATTTTGCAGATTAAGGAGATAAAAAAATCCTTTTAATCTTTTTAATCTGTGGCAAAAAAATAATTCGTGCCAATTCGTGAAATTAGTGGCAAACTCTATTACTTCTTAACCTCGTAAACTTTCAGATTTTTTTCTCCGAACATTTCATATAATTTGTTGATGTCTTTTAAAGCATTTTTCGGCAGTTTTTCTCCTTTATCTCCAAAAACCAACAACTTCTCTTTCGGCTCAATTACACAAGTCGATTCGTCGATTTCACCTTTGCCGTTCTTCACTTTATTCAAATCTAAGTTTAAATATTTCGCCATAAACGGATACAAAGCCATACGTTTTGAGATTCCGAAATCGTGTCCTTCTTTTGCAAAATGTGCATTTTCGACTAAATCTCTCTTTCCGTACAATTCATACGTTCTTTGGATAAAAGGAAATTCCAATTCCGGAACTGCCAATGTCCAGTCTTTTCCGTCAGAAACAATCAATTGCGGTTTTGGTGCCATCATTGCAGAGATTTCAGCATTGTTTGTTCCGTTTCCACATAAGTGAATTCCTCGTCCGCTTTCACAAGGACAACCACCTGAGAAATGAGAAGAAACCATCACAACTGGAGCTGAAACTTTAACTCTATCATCAATTGCTGCTAAAAACATCGTGTGAGATCCTCCGCCAGAACCACCTGTAACACCAACTCTTGTCATATCAGCATTTTTTACCGTTGCCAAATAATCCAATAAACGAATTCCAGTTAAAACTTGAACTGTAGATGCAATGCTGTTTCTATGCGTTTCTTCTGGAAATTGCAGTAACGATTCTCCCCAAGCAAACAAATCGTAACCAACCACAATTGCTCCCATTTTTGCCATCATAGCACAACGGTACTGTTCGTCTTTTCTATATCTTCCGTCGCCAAAATGCCCATCAGGAGTTAAAATAATAGCTGCTTTTTTATTTAACGGATACGGTTTGTAAATCGATCCTGTCGCATAAACACCAGGCAAAATTTCTAATGCAATATTCTCGACACTGTAATCTTTGTAAATTCTTTTTGGAGTTAAAAGTGGTTTAGACTTCGGTGTAGGGGGCGCCTTATCCAAACCAAATGATTCAATCATACAAGCTTTTAACTCCGTTTTGCGTTTCTCCCATTGTTCTTTCGTCGAATAAAGGCTTTCTAAGTAATACAAGCGTTCCTTTCCTTTATCTACCGAAACTTTATGGTTTTCATACTTGCGTATGATGTAGGTTCCATCGGGTTGTTTGAAATACATCAATTCAAACGGCGCTAGAATATTAGTCAGCGAAAGTGGCAGATTTCCAGGTTCAATTCTCCAATCGGCATAATCCAGTTCTTTTCCTTTTAATAAACCTCTGTCGTCGTTGATTGTGACGTTAAAAAGAGTTTCTATTTTCTTTAAAGTTTCTGAAACTGGTTTTCTAAAATTAGTATCAGAAGTGCTTTGCCCATTGGCAAATGTCAAAGCAAAAATGGAAACTAAGATGATGTATTTTATTTTTTTCATTATTACATTTTTTTGATTTGCCTCCTGCTTTAGCTGGAGGAAAACAAATTGATTTTTTCTACTTTTTCGAGTTTATTTACAATTCATAACTCATAATTCATAATTCATAATTCATAATTACAATTGACATTCTATTGTATAAATTCCAGATCCTAATTCCAAAACAGGCTTTTGAGCTTTTTCATCAAAACCTGTCTTAAATCTTTTGCCATCCATTTTTATTTCCGAATTTTTAGCAACCGGCAATTTTATTGTCGCAGTTGTATTCACTGGAATCTGAACTGTCAGAATAAATTTGCCCTCTTTCTTTTCCCATGAAGAAGCAATTTTTCCATAAACCGATTGATAGTCCGCTTTCGCGAAAGTCATATCGCCAACCACTTCCGGCTGAATAAAGAAATGCTTGAATCCCGGTTTCTCAGAATCGGACATAATTCCGGCTAAACTTTGATAAAACCATTCTTCAATTTGTCCTAACATAAAATGATTCCACGAATTTCCTTTTCTCGGATCCCATTGCTCCGTTAAAGTGGTCAAGCCAAATTTAATCTGAAAACCATAACCCGGCGCATCGTAATGATTGTGCATTCTGTACATGGTTTCGTTTTCGCCGTTTCTTGCCAAAGTCTGAAATAAGTAACGATTTCCAACATCTCCCGTTGTCAAACGATCGCCTTTTTCTTTGATATCTGCTAGCAAATTCTGCATTACAGCTTCTTTATACTGAGGCTCCACAATATCCATAAAAATTGGAACGGCATTGCTAAACTGACTGTTTGTTCCGTATTGTTTGGTTTCTTCGTTGAAAAATTCTTTATTGAAAGCCGTTTTAATCTCAGAAACCAACGTATTATATTTCTCAAAATCTTCTGTTTTTCCTAATAATTTTGATGCTTTTGCTACTAAATAAGCTCCATAATAATAGTGCGAAGTCGCAGAAAGCGAAATCGGACTATTTTTAGAATAACCAGCTGGATGCGTTCCGTAATCGTACCAATCGCCCAATCCGTGTGAAACGATATGGTTTGTTGCTTTTGTTCCCAGATAATCTACATAGTTTTTCATTACAGGAAAATATTTTTCTAATAATGAAGCATCACCATAATATTCATAATACATCCAAGGCAAAATTACACCTGTAACTCCCCATTCTGGAGAATCGGTAAAATCACCTCCAAAAATTACATATTCAGGAACAATGGTCGGAATTAAACCATTTTCTCTTTGTGAATCAGAAATATTCTGCATCGTTGCTGGAAGGAAAGTTTGAAGATTATAATTGAACATCAAACCGGGACCATTTAACTGAATCTCTTCCAGCCAGCCTAACTTTTCACGTTGCGGACAATCGGTAAAAACACTTTGGAAATTACTTTTGATCGAATTATTTATCAATTCGTGTGTTTTATTGAAAATCTCATTCGAACAAGCAAAACTTCCCGCTTCTCCAGCCGAATTGTAAATGAAATTCGATTTTAAATCAACCAAAGTTGGAAACGCTGCATTCTTATCTTCTTTATAATTAATATTTTCAATTTGAACATATTGATAACCGTAGAAACTGAATTTTGGCGTCCATTCTTCTGTTCCGTCTCCTTTTAAAGTGTAATCGTAATAATATGGCTTTCCAGATCTTCCCTGCGCTATTGTGCCTTCTTCATTTAAACCTTCTGCAACCCAAACACGAATCGATTGCCCTCTTTTTCCTTTTACTTTGATGGTTGGAAATCCCGAAAGATTCTGCCCCATATCAAAAACATAGAAATTAGGCTTCATCTCTTTTACAGTCTTAACTTCGTATTGTTTCTGAATGGTAACCGGCGGAGCAGTCTGTGGTCTAAGAACTCCTTTTGGCGCTTCCTGAATCACTACTTTTTTCCAATCTCTATCTTTGAAACCTTTACGATCCCAACCTTTTTGTTCTAAATTGGCATTGTAATCTTCTCCTCCAAAAATACTGTTATAGGTAGTCGGACTTTTGCTGTATTTCCAAGATCTATCTGATTTTATGATTTCTTCTGAACCATCATTATACTTGATTTTCATTTTAAAGAATAAAGTCGGCGGACCAAAACTCACAAAGAATTTGGTATATCTCTCGGCAAGCGTATTGTACATTCCGTTTCCTAACAAAACACCAATTACGTTATCGCCTTTTTGAAATTCTTTTGCACTTAACTCGTAAACATTATAATTAACCGTTTTATCATAATCTGTCCACAAAGGAGCAAACTGGCTGTTTCCTACTTTTTTCCCATTGATAGTCAATTCGTAATGCCCTAAACCTGAAATGTAAACAACTGCTTCTTTGACTGCTTTTTCTATTTCGAAAGGTTTGCGAAGCATGATACTTCTGCGTGCCAGCGAATCGGATGCATTGATAAACGAGTTCTTTTTTTCTCTGTTGAAAGTGGCTGTGTGGTAGTTTCTTCCTTCTGGTAAATGGCTGTCGGCTTTGGTAATGGCTCCAATCCAAATTGGATTTAAATCTGATTCTAATGTAGCTGTTCTAAAAGTAGCTGTTTTGCTCCATTTTGAAACTTTTCCAGCCTGATTCCAAACTTTAACTTTCCAGAAATATTTGGTTTCGCTTTTTAATGGTTTTCCATTATAAACGATATGCAGGTTTTTGTCGGTATTAACTCTTCCACTGTTCCAAATATCACCATCATCCATTTTTAGTTTTTCTTCCGATGAAGCTACTAAAATCAAATAAGCAACTTGCGATGCATCAAATTCTTTTGAAACCAATTGCCAGCTTAATTTCGGCTGATTCTCCACAACTGCTAATGGGTTTTCGTCCATTTCTGTTGTTAAGCGTACAGGTAAAATTTGTCCTTTAGAAACTACAGTTACTAGAAGACAAACGGCTAATAATATGCTTTTAAAAAACTTCACTTTGTATATTTTTTTTTTGCCACTCCCGATAGCTATCGGGATCACGAATTTTCTCTAATTATTCTTTGCGTTTAATTTCTCTATTTTTTTTGCCACAGATTAAAGGATTAATTGGATTATAATCTGTGTTAATCATTTTAATCTGTGGCAAAAATTATGCAACGTTTATAAAATAATTCGTGAATTGCTTCGCCCGTTCGCTATCGCTCGGGTCGTGGTTATTTTTTCTTTACAACTTTCTAGTAATCAACGATTCGATATTAAATACTGCTTCTGGGATTAATTTTCCCGTTTGAGGCAGATCATCGTAATCATCTGTGTCTGGCGCTGTATCAGGATCTGGCGAATGTCTTTGCTCTCCTGTTCGGAACATAATTCGCTCGAAACCGTCTGTTGGCGCGTAAAATATCTTCGTTGATTCTTTTCCTTCGTTTACTTTTATAGTGTACTGACGATTTTTAGCATCTAATTTAACTGTTATTGTATATGCTTTGTTTGCTTCGTATTTTGTAACCGAACTCAAACGCGCACCATTTTTGACCTTTAATTCTCCATCCGAATCAAAAATCAATCTTACCGATGGCAAACCTTGTTTATTTTGAAATTCAATCTGCAATAATCCGTGATTATTTTGCTCTGGTTTTACTGTGAAAACAGCTTCCATTTTTGAAGCAAAAGGAATAACTCTTTCAGCACGTGAATAGTCAAAATAATCCTGATCTCTTAAAGTCAGCCATTTTTTGCCATCAGCTTTCTTTTCGATTTTTGTTGATGCCCATGAAAGATCATATGTATTCCATAGTTTTAGTTCTTGTCCGTCAGGAAGATTATTAAAAACATCATTTACATTTTCAGTAACCACCGAAGTAACCGGAACGGGAATCGATGCCACCCAAATATCTTCTTTGTTCATGCTATAACCCACCCAGATTTTTCCGTCTGGCGGAGTTCCATTTTTCTCTGTAATTCCGCGAACATATTGAGGACCTGCTGATTTGTAGTTTCCGCCGTAACGCATTGGACTTACTTCTCCGTGAACCAATAATAAATCTTTGTAATTCAATCCATCGTCACTTGTAGAAATAGCCAAAGGCCAACGATATTCAGACGGATTATAAAGTGTCGCATAACGATTGTCAGACGTTTTTTGTCCCCAGATTTTAGCATTGCTATTTACAAATCCCGGAGCACGCAATGGCATATAATCCCAAGATTTTCCCCCGTCTTTACTGATAGAAGTTAAAGCATGTTTCCATAAACCCACTACATTTCCGTTTGGCAGATGGTAATAACTAAAGGCTTTATAAGGTTTTTGTAACGGAATTAATTCATCGTCACGATCGGCTTCTTCTACCCATTGCTGTAAAACCAATGGTTCTGATAAGATTTCTTCGCAAGCCTTTTTCAAACCTTTATCTTTTGATGTGGTATAAAATGGGAATTTCGATTTCGATTTGTCCCAAGTTTTGTTGTATCTAATGAAATAAATTTCGCCAAAACTTCCGTCTTTCTTGATTTCACGGATTACACGTCCAATTCCTTTTCCGTCGTTTGGATCATCTTTTTCATCCATTGCGATTCCATAATACGCTAAAGCAAAAAGTCTGTTGTCTTTTGATGTATAAAAGCCCATTCTTTGGTGCATAATTGCATCCAAATTTTTGGCAACGCCTTCAACGCCTTCTTTCTTCCATCCGTCAGGAATACGGTAAATTGGGAAAATTACTTCTGGTTTTGTCCACTTTACACCGTCTTTAGAAGTCATTAATAAAGTTTGGCTTGGTGGAATATGTTCACCTGAAGGATCGCTTAAATAATGCAGATAAAAGGTATTATTCCAATATGCCATCATCGGCTGGTGATTGTACGTCCATCCAAAACCATCTGCTTTTTCAGGATGTTCACGGCTTGCACGCATAATTTGCGTAGCGTGAACTCCAACTGCTGGACTTAATTGTCCGTGATGGTAATCGATATTTGAAAGTGTTTTGCCAACATAACGCACAGTATCGTTTTGTGCATTTACAGCGGTACAAGCCAAAAGGATTGTGGCTGTGATGATGTTGGTTTTTATGTTTTGGAAAGTAATCATTTTATTCATTTTTTTGCCACAGATTGCACGGATTAAAAAAGATTATTTTTTATGTACTTTATTTTTTAATTAAATACTAATAATTGAAAAATCATTTTAATCTGTGAAATCTGTGGCATTATCTTTTATTTTCTATCAATTAATCCTTTTAAAAAGTCTGCAGAGATTGTTGTAATCGTTCCGTGTTTATGTCCTTCGGGAAGGCTTATTTTGGAGGATACATCTTCAAAATGAACAAAATCTGTTGTGCTTAACGCTTTATAATTTTTCGAACCGTAATTGTCATAATACAACAACCAGTTTTTATCCACTTTCACTACTGTCGGACCTTCAGATAAATATTCGGTTAAAGGTTTTGAAGGTTTTTCAAACGGCCCTAAAGGCGATTTCCCGAAAGCTACTTTTATATTTCGCATGGGTCTTGTATTGTCTTTCAAAACCAAAACATAATCTTTTTTGCTTTTTTTGACAATCACACAGTCTATTACGCTGAAACCTGGATCGTAATATAATTTTGTATCTGAAAACGTTTTGAAATCCTTAGTCGTTACATAATACATTCTGTGGTTGTTTTTCTCTTCTTCCACTCCTTTTTCAAATCGGAACGGAATTGTCGATGCCCAAATAATGATGTATTCTCTTTTTACATCATCATAAAAAATTTCCGGAGCCCAAACATTTACGACTTCTGGCTCATTTTTCATTACGGGAATGTATTGCTGTTCTGACCAATGAATCAAATCTTTTGAACTTGCATAACCAAAACCATTTCCACCTTTCCAGTCGGTTGTCCAAACCATGTGATAGGTTCCGTCTGCTCCTTTTGTGATTGACGGGTCACGCATGATTTTACTGGCTCCAATTTCGGGTTTTAAAAACGATCCTTCTAATCCTTTCCAGTTGTAACCGTCTTCGCTGTATGCCAAATATAAACCTTCTGTTGCGGGCTCTCTAAACGACGTAAAAAGATATAAATCTTTCTTTTTCTGCGAATAGCTAATTGCAAAAAGCGAAAGGGTTAGTATGATGAATATTTTTTTCATTTTATTTTCCGTTTAAACTTTGTCAAAGTTTGAAACTTTGACAAAGTTGGCTCACCAGTTTTTATTCTGTAATTGCTTTTTTATCTAAAGAAGCTCCTTTTTTTATTTTCGTTGTAACGTTGTTTAAAACATTGTTTTTCAAGAAAATATTTTTAGTGTCTTTTCCATCGGCTTCGATAAAAATATCGGTTGGATTAAACGGAAAATTATTGTTGATTAACGCATTTGAAACATTGTCTAATTTGATAACCGGAACTCCTTTTATGGCTGTTGAAGATCCAACATTGTCTAAAATAATATTTTTTGAATCTGATATTTTAAAAGACGAACCCACAGTTGCGTTCACTTTTACATCGTGAAATTCAACATCTGTCGCCGTACTTACTGTAAAACCTTCTTTTCCGTCCATATTGATGTTAGAGAACGTGATATTTTGAATTGGCATTTCGGTAATTCCCAGAATTTGTCCTGCTTTGTTTACGTTTGAAGCCGTGATATTACTCATGTGAATGTTTCTGAAAATTGGCGTTTTCTCGGTTACAGGTTCAACTGTAGTTCCTTTATCGTAAAAAAGGCTCAATACGATAGCTTCTTCTTTGATGTTTTTCATTACGATATTATCGACGCGAATATCTTCTACAACACCACCTCTTCCACGTGCCGATTTGATACGGATTCCGCGATCTGTCCCATCAAAAACACAGTTTGATATTGTGATTTTTTTGATTCCACCCGACATTTCACTTCCAATAACCACTCCACCGTGACCGCTTAACATCGTGCAGTTTGTGATGGTTACATTTTCTGTTGCTTTTCCGTATTTACGTCCGTCACCATCTCTTCCTGATTTAATCGTGATACAATCATCTCCAACACTGATATGGCAGTTTGAAATGTGAACATTAGTACACGAAGAAGGATTGATTCCGTCTGTATTTGGCGAATGCGGATTGAAAATTGAAATTCCAGTAACAGTTACATTATCACAGAATTCTGGATTAATTGTCCAAAATGGTGAATTTTTAAAGGTTACGCCTTCGATTAAAATATTTTTGCAGTTGTAAGCTTGGAAAAAAGATGGTCTGAAAAACTTTTTATCAACTGTTCTTTTATAATACGGTTCTGTGTAAAGGCCTTTGTTTTGCTCTTCCCACATGGTTTGGTATTTGGTTGGAGGCAATGGTTCTTTGGCTGTTTCGATTCTATACACTTCATTCCACCATGCTTTTCCTTGTCCGTCGATTACTCCTCTTCCTGTGATTGTGATATTTTCTACGTCTTTTGCATAAAATAATGGTTGGAAGCTTTTCATTACAATTCCTTCGTAACGCATTTCTACATACGGAAGAAAATCATCGAAGTTCTCTGAGAACTTTAAAAGCGCTCCAGAATCTAAATGAATAGTGATGTTGCTTCTTAGTGTAAGAGCTCCCGTTAAATATTCTCCTGCTGGGAAAAAGATTGTTCCTCCGCCATTTTTAGATGCTTTTTCTATAGCATTCTGAATGGCTTGGGTGCATTTTATTCCTTTGTTGTTTCCGCCTTCGTTTAGGATGTTCAGCCAACCGTCGTTAGCGAAAGTGGTGTTTAATCCGGTTATGAAGCAGAGTATTATTAGTATATTTTTCATAGTTGTGTTTTTTTCTTTTGCCACAGATTAAAATGATTAGTACAGATTTTTACTCTCATTTTTTGTCATTTCGACGAAGGAGAAATCTTCACAAGAAACTCTACAAAGTTGCTCAACTATGCTGAGCTACTAACGGAGATTTCTCCTTCGTCGAAATGACAAGATTGTGGATAATTCGTGATTCCATATTCACAAATTGCATTTCACTAATTACTTTTTACTTTTCACTAATCACTTAGTAGATTTCAAAATCAAAACCCAGTCATTACCATCTTCTTTTTTACCTTCTGGCTGAAAATTTTGAGTTCCTTTGTTATCAAATGTTCCGATTTTGGTTTTCTTGCCATTTCTTGGATTGTACCAAGTCGCTTCGAATTTATCTCCAGCAATTTTTCCAAGTTTAACTTCTATAATTCTTCCATTGTAAGTGTATAGTAAAGCATATTTTTCGCCTCTTATCGCTGGAATATAATCGTATTTCTCACCTTGGTTAACTACTAAAGAAACATCTGGAACTCCTTCTAAAAATGGCACTTCTTCCATTAATTTCTTAATATAAACCATTTGCTTTGCTCCAGGTGCATTAATGGCTGATGTCCATAATTCTTTGTTTCCGTACGCTGGTTTGTCACCTTTTCTGAACATTTGCATTACAGCATTGTGCCCATATGTGTATCCTGCTCCGCCTGATAAAACCGACCAATATCCGTAACGGCGAACATCGTTTGCTGTCCATTTTGGCTGTAAAGTGTCGTGCAAACCGTGTGGAATTCCTTCGTAAGATGGTTCTCCGTCAAGTGTCGGTTTCGTTGGTTTTAATTCGAAATCTCTAAGCACAAATTTGTAATTGTCTTCTTTGAAATTCGTTTTTGATGAATCCTGATCGTATCTTCTGTGTCCTGATTGGAACATATTGAAATCCAGCCATTTTTCATTGTGAAAATTCTCTGAAGAATCAGTTCTTCCGAACGGGTGGAAAGTCACTAACTGGTTTGGATTGTTGGTTTTTAAAGTATTCCCGATGGCATTCCAGATATCTTGGAATTCGTTTCCGTGTGTATCCCCACCGTTTAACCAAATTACGTTGGTTCTGTTTTTATATCTATTAGCTAAGAACTTAGCATATTCAGTAGCCTGTTCTTTGCTAACTTTATTTCCTTTTGAAACGTTTGTTCCCCAAACTGGAACCATTGCAACGTAAATTCCGTTTTTCTGAGCCACGTCTAAAGTGTAATCTACATGATCCCAATAATCGTATTGCTTTGCATTTTTGAAATCATTTCCTGCTGTAATCAAGGGCTTGGAAACGTCTTCATTGATTAAAGCGGCATCGCCATAAACGTTAACGGCATTGATGTTGTGCAAAACCATTACCTGAACGACATTAAATCCTTTCTCTTTTCTGTCTTTAAAATATTTCTCAATTCCTGCTCTGTCCAGTTTTCCGAATGCCAGCCAGCCCGTGTCGCCCAACCAAAAAAATGGTTTTTCGTTTTTGGTAACAAAATAATGCTGATTTTTAGAAACTTTGATTTCAGGCAGAGATGCTTTTGTTTTGGCAGATTGCGAAAATCCGCTTTGTGCTGTAAACATAAAGCTTATACAAAGAGCGTATAAAGATTTAATTTTCAGATTCATTTTGGTTTGTTTTTGAATTGTGTTCTTATTTTTTTGCCACAGATTTCACTGATTTAATGGATTTCCCAAGCTTTGTCTTTATATTTTTTCCCGCAGATTTCACAGATTAGGCAGATTTTATTTTTAATCCTTTTAATCTGTGAAATCTGTGGCTAACTATTTCTTAATTAAGAAAAGCACTTTTTCTTTTATTTCAGCTTGTGGGATTACCATTTGTTTTCCTCCGCTGATATTTGCTTTTTTCGTTATATTTCCTGTTGTTGCATTTATTGCAAATACTTCAAATGTTCCTTTTTCGTTTGATAAATCAATTGTGACATCTTGGTCGTTTTTCAAATAGAAAAGATAGCTTTTTCCTTTATTTTCTAACTTCCAAAGATTGTCTGAAAACGTATTTCCTTCAACTAATTTCATTTCGCTTAAAGCGGCATAAAACTGAGCCAATTCGATTTTCGGAATATTTGGCAATGAAGCTCCGGCCATTAAAGCTGGCCATCCAAATCTTGAAGAACCGTCTGTTGAATATAAAATGACTTTTTCAGGATATTTTTGTCGATATTCACGAACAGCGCGATATACCTGATTGTCGGTTTCTTTTCCTGTTTTCAGTTTTCTCGCATGCTGTCTTGGTGCTAAGTTTACGCCTCCTTGCGGTGCATAAGCAGAACCATCTTCTTTGTAATACCAATAGCGAATATCAATTACATCTACAATTTTATTTCTTTTAGCATCATTCAAAATAGCATCTTGAACATCTTTTGTAGCACTTAAACCAATTAAACCTTTTTTACCCGTTTCGTCTTTCCACTTTTGGGCTTGGTCTAACCAGAATTCCATAAAATGTAACGGACCTGTATATTCAGCACTTGTTAACTGAATTACGTTACTATTTTCCTGAAAATTCTGGAATGATTTTCTAATGAAACCTTCGTGTAATTTTCTTCTTTGAGCATTCGTAATATCGTAAAACTGCTCCGCCATAAAAATACGTTTGTCTCCTGCATAAGGCGGTGGCTCCGGAAATCCTGTACTGTTGATATTGTTAGCAGAACGCCAAGGTGAACTTGCCCAATGCGCTCCGGCTTCTAAAATATTGTGCTGAAAATATTGCTGATTTATTAATATTTGTCCATTTGGTTCTGCAAGCGTTGCAAACTGCGCTAAACGGCTCCAGTACCAATCATTAAATTTTGTTAAATCGTATTTACTCAGATGATCCCAAGCAAAATCTTTTCCGCTTCTTGCGAAAGGCTGTTCGTAAAACGGAGGCCAAACATCGTCATCAATTCGGCGAACACGTTCGTGATCGTCCATTCTTCTGTCGTACCATAAACCATAATTATGCTCTAAAGCGACGATATTATTTTTAGTCAAATAATCTACGGTTTCCTGTACTTTATCAGTCAATCCGTTTCCTGTTCTCCCAGGTACAAAACGAGTAATATGCGGTGTTGATTTGTTTACAAAATCATCGGTTAGATCACCTCTCCACCAAGCAACGTTGGTCTGTTTTCCTGCAATTACTTTTCCTTCAAAAGTTAGCCAGCCGTTTTCTGCTGTTACTTTTGAAGTCGATTTTTCAGTTTTATTTAATGCAACTTTTAAATCGTTTGCATTTTTTAAACCTTTAGTATCAATATTAATCGGATTTGCTTTTGAAGCTTCTGCAATCAATTCTTGTAAACTTTTTGCCGTTGTAGCAGAGTTTTTAGTCAATTCTGTAGCAACTTCTATACTCGGACTTGAAGAAGCTTCTGAACCCAAATCATAAATAAAAGGCTGAACTGGAAGTTTTCCTAATCTAGCTTCTAACTGCGTGTAGAATAAACTTCTTGGACTGATATGTTCGTTTACATTTTTCCAGTGTCCATTTCCACCAAATTGTCCCCAAACTCCAAAAGCCCAGTTTTGTGCAGTTGGCGGACTGTAACATTCTACTTTTGATGCTGACGATTCCCAAATTACAGAATTTGCTGCTGTCCATCCGGCGCCTCTTCCGCCTTGTTCTCTGTTATTATAACTTAATGCTTTTCCGTCGATATTGGCAATGTCAAATAAAACTCCTGTTGCCCAGCTTCCTATTGCGCCACTGTTTTCGAATGGTAAATGTGATTCGCATTGTACGAACACATTTGGTCCAGTTGTTCCGAATCCGCCCACAGCGAAATCATGATATCCAAATTCGGAGTAACAACGCTGGAATAAAGTCTGCTGCCCTTCGGTATAAAAAGTATGTCTTCTAAATGAAGCGATTTCTGAAATTGGTTCTGTTGCAATACAATCTTCAACTGTAATTTGCTGACTTGTTTTTAAAACCGTAACGACTCCACCTGCAAAGTGTTTAAAATTAACTTGTTTTACCCAAGCATTTCTAGCGCTTTCAATGCTGATTGCCTGCCAACGGTGTTCTTCGTCTTTTAAATTTGAAGGATTGTAAGTTGATTTTATTAAGATATTTTCAATTCCGTTATTTTCAATTCTTCCCTGCCAAGAATAAACAGTTACTTTTGAAGTTCCGAAAACATCATCTAAAGACATTGTGATTGGAGCATTTACAGTCACTTCGTTTCCGTTGATTTTGGTTACGACACGATTCCAAGTTGTCGCCCAATCCCCTTTTTTCCAGCCAATCCATGAAGTTTCTCCCCCGAAATCCTGCATATTAACTTCTTTAATGAAATTATCCGTTAAAGGTTTACTGATTTCGATTTCGTCGCCAACTTTTAATTTTGATGTATTTTTTAATTGAATTTTTTGTGTTCCAAGTGGCGTGTAAGCGTTTGCAAATTCAAATGAATCTTTATACACTTTATCGTTTACACCTAAAATTCTAATTAAAGCTTCTCTTTCTAATCCAGTTCCTAAAAGTACAGTTCCGTTTTCCGTATTGCCACTTCCTCTTAAAACAACTCCCGATTTTCTAATGTATAATGTTCCACTAATTTTGAAAATTCCTTTGTCTAACAAAACTGCTCCACGAAATCCTGATTTATCAGGTTTTAATGCGCTCACATAATCAATTGCATTTTGGATTTTCTGTGTTGCATCTTCTTCTTGTTGAGAAACAAAAATCTTGTTTTCCAAATTCGGAATGGCAACTTCAGAGTTTTTATATCCTGCAAAAGAAAAATCTGGGATTTGATTTCCTTGATTATCAGCTGTGAAAGAAAGTTTTGCTTCTTTGGTTTTGATAATGTCTGGGAAATTGTTCTGGGCTGTGATGTTGCCACACATAGACATAGTAAAACACATTATTACTAATGTGTTTTTGAAGCAAGGGACTATATTTTGTTTAATGAAATTCACTTTTAGTATATTTTTCAATTTTCTAAAGTTAAGCATTTCTATAATCTTGTCATTTCGACGAAAGAAACCCGAGCTATAGTGAACAGGCGAAGCAAATCTCACACGGGATTTATAGATTGTTGCGGAGTTTCTAGTGTGATTCCTCGTTCCTCGGAATGACAAACTTTGGGTGTATGCTTTATGTTGAGTTATTGTAATAAAGACTTTAATTTCGCCAAAGTATCCGTATTATTTTCGATTTTCGTCCAATCAATTTTAGTGTTTGGATCGATTCCGTTAAAATATTTTTCGATGTTGGTATAACCGTCTCCGTTAGCATCTTTATTAGCATCTGAAGCATCATTTGGATTTAAGCCATATTTTTTCTCCCAAGCATCTGGAATTCCGTCATTATCTGAATCTTTATAGGCTTTCCCTTTGTAAGTAGGATATCCGCCAACTTGATCAGGGTGTGTAATGATTCCTTTTTTATAAGAGTCAGCCGGTAATCTTCTTTTGATATATTCTTTTCCAATTGAATTTTCTAAACCGTCTTTTACTTCAATTTTTCCTGTACGAACTTGCTTGATCACTCTTTCATCAACTGCATCTCTTTTCGGAATTGTTGCTCCAACATTCGTCAAAACAAAATCATAAGCTTCTTCTGCCGACATGATATTGAATTTTGGCATAGAAAAAGGTTTTGGCTGTTTTATTGCTGCTAAAAATTCTTTGGTTTCCGCTTCTGGAAGATTTTCCAATTGTACTCCTCCATTCCAGTTGTCTGCCGTAACTTCAGGAAAACCAACAATAAAGTTTCCTGAAACGTAAGCTCTTCCGTATTGTTTAGGTTCAATATATCCAGATTCTGGTTTTACAATTCTATGTGCAATAGGTTCATTCGCAGGTGTTATTGGACCTGGTTTGAAATAGTTATTGATGATATTTAACATCGAACGATAATCACCTCCGTCCAGAGTACGATTCCACCAATTAAATACTACGTTATTCACAAAATTAAAGTCTCCATACATTCCGATAGAAGCATTTCTTGAAATGTTGTCGGCCCATAAGTTGCGCATAAAAGTACTATTTAATCCGCCAATTGTACTTCCAAAAGCATGATTATAAGTATCTAAACCTTCTGCTGAAATAGTGTTCTGAATCGTAATATTACAAGCAGGCAATTTCTCCAATTTCGACTTTGCGTTAGGTGCAAATTGATGTCTGTATAAAGAAATGTTTTCATCTAATCCCCAGCTTACAGAACAGTGGTCAATTATAGTATTTCCGATTACATTTCCTCCCAGCGCATCATCTCTTCTTGTCACTTCTGTTGCCCCACGTCTAAAACGCATGTGTCTAATTATAACATCGTGTGTGTCGATCTCTAAAGTTTCTCCTGCAATACAAATTCCGTCGCCAGGAGCAGTTTGTCCAGCAATTGTCACGTAAGGTGCACGCATGCTGATTCTGCTTTTTAAATGGATAATTCCTGAAACATTAAAAACAATTGTTCTTGCTCCAACAGCTTCACAAGCTTCGCGAAAAGTTCCTTTTCCACTATCTTCTAAACTCGTCACTACGAATATTTTTCCTCCACGTCCACCTTGCGTGTAGGCTCCGCCACCTTCAGCACCTGGAAAAGCAGGAATATCTGCTTGAACAAAATCTTTTGGATAAGAAGCCCAAGGCAAATATGGTTTCCCTTGTTTTGCTTCTTCTTTTATGATATGTAAGTTGGCATTCCAGATTTCGCTAAGTCTCTTTTCGTCAGCTTCTAAAAGGGCATCTGCTTTAGCTTGAACGTCTTTTGGAATTACAGGATATTGGGCATACGCCGATGATACAAGTGAACAAAATGACAACGCCATAAATGTTCTTTTTAAAGTACGGTTGGGAAAAATATTTTGCATTGAATTGTGTGGTCTAGTTAATAGCAGTTAGTTTTTAAGAGATTATTCTTTTGCCGTAGAATCTTTTGTTTTACTCTTCTCTCTTTCTTCGATACGTTTATGCCAGTCGGCACTTTCTTTGTTTAAATCGTAACCTTGTTTTGATAAATAGTTGTTGATTCTTCCTTTGTATTTACCAAACCAGCCATGTTTTTCTTTAGAAGAACCTGCGTCCATTGCATGTTCTCTAGCTTCAACTAAAGCTTTGTAGATATAGTCTTTTTGTTCTGCTGTCAAATTCGGAAGCATATCGTTGTAACCTGCAACCGTAATTGGAAGCACACCATAAGTCATTCCGTCTTTCACTTCAGTGATTTTATCTTCAGACAATTCTTTGCCTAATTTTTTGATATAAGATTTATGCAGTTTTGCAATTGATTCGTCTGCCTTTGCTTTCAGTTTATCAATTTTTTCGTTTTGCTTTTCTTTAGCCAAAGAAGTATCTTCTTTTACTTTTTTGATTTCAGCATCTCTTCCATCTTGGATTTCAGTTAAATCTCTGAATTGCTGTGCGATAATATTTGAAACTGCTTTTTCTTTTGCTTCGTTTTTCAAATCTAATTTGGTAACGATTTTTGCAGCTCTTTCGTTGGTAACTTTTACATATTCAGGATCTAAATGCTGTTGCGCATTTAAAGTTGAAAATGCAAAAACAAGCGATAATAACCCAGCATTTATTTTATTTAGTGCCATTGTCTTTCTTTTTCTAGTTATTTTTTAACTTAATCATAAGGCCAACGGCCTTTAAGCAACACCGTAGGATAAAATCCTATGAATTACAAACAAATCATATAGCAAAACCCAGAAAGGGCACAAGCCTTTGCGCCTATATTTCATTAATTGCTTTCGCCCTTTCAGGGCTTTTTCGCTTCCATTCTATTGTCAAAGGACGTTGTCCTTTGTTGTTGCTTTGAGCCTTTCAGGCTCTTTTCAAAAACATTCTTGTTTACTCTGAAACAAGAATGTTTTCAAAAATTGTTCCTTATTTTAAATCTAATAAAGGTCTAACTAATGTTTCTTTGTTATTAGCTAAATCTTTCCAGTCTACTTTTACCGCAGGATTTACACCATTGATGTAATCCTCAATATTAGAATATCCGTCTCCGTTTAAATCTCCTTGTGCATCAGATGGATCGTTCGGGTTTAAACCGTATTTTTTCTCCCATGCATCTGGCATTCCGTCTTTGTCTGTATCTACATAAGGTTTTCCTTTGTATTCTGGATATCCTCCAACTTGAGAAACATCTGTAATAATTCCTTTTTTATAAGAATCCATAGGCAAACGTCTGTGTTCGAATTGGTAGAAAGTCTTTTTCTCTAATCCTTTAGCATACTCAGGAACTCCCGTTTTTACTGTTCTTACGATTCTTTCATCCACTTTATCTCTAATTGGCAAAGTAGCTCCAACATTTTTAAGAACGAATTCATAAGACTCTTCAGCAGTCATGAATTTGTTGAACCAAGGCATCGGGAAAGCTTTATCTACTTTCATTTTAGAGAAGTATTCTTTTGCTTCATCATACGTCATTAATTCCCCTTTTTTATTCTCTAACTGAATTCCACCATCCCAGTTGTCTTTAGTCACTTTTTCGTTTCCATTAACAACGTTTCCGTTTACATAAGCTCTACCAAAAACCATGTAAGGCAATTTGCTTCTTCCTGATTCTGGTTTTAAAATTCTGTAGCTGATTGGCTGTGTTAAATCGGTTACTGGACCTGGTTTATAGAAGTTGTTGATGATATTGTAATTAGCAGTATAATCTCCGCCATCTGTAGATCTGTTGTACCAGTTGAAAACTACGTTATTAACGAAGTTGAAAATTCCGTTCCAACCAATAGAAGGGTTTCTTCCTGCATTGTTTGCCCACATATTTCTCATGAAAGAACAGTTTTCTCCTCCTAAAGTACTTCCGAAAGCGTGATTGTAAGTATCAAGAGCTTCTCCGAATAAACTGTTTTGGATTGTAATATTTACCGTTCCAACTTTGATATCTGGGTAACCTGGCCCTGGATTGTACATGTGTCTGTAAATTGACATATTTTCGTCTAATCCCCAAGTTGCAGAAACGTGATCGATCATAATATTTCCAACAGGATTTCCTCCAATAGCATCGTCACGACGTCCTACGAAAGTTTCTCCACGACGGAAACGCACGTGTCTGATAATTACGTCATGCGTATCAATCCAAGTTGATTCTCCAGCAATACAAACACCATCACCAGGAGCAGTCTGACCTGCAATTGTAATGTAAGGCGCACGAATAATCAACGGACTTTTTAATCTGATAATTCCAGCAACATTAAACACTATTATTCTCGCTCCTCCTTGTTCACAGGCTTCACGTAAAGTTCCAGGTCCACGGTCTTCTAGACTTGTTACCGTGTAAACTTTTCCGCCACGTCCTCCGAATGTGTACATTCCACCACCTTCAGCACCTGGAAAAGCTGGAATTTCTGCCTGAGGTAAATCAGTAGGTCTTGCAGCCCACGGAATATAAGGTTTTCCATGTTTTGCTTCTTCTTCAATAACTACTAAAGCTTTTGTCCATGCTTCATCAGAAAGTCTTTGAGCTTCTTCTTTGATCGCTTTTTCCTGAGCCTGAACTTCTGGACTAATCTTCGGATATTGAGCAAAACATTTTGCACTTCCTAAAAAAAGCAGAGATGATGCGATAAATAATGTGGAATTTTTCATGTTAATTTCTAGTTGTGGTAATTCTTTTTAAACAAATCACCTGTATCTTTTGACGAATACAGGTGAAAAGCTTTATATAATTTTCTGTTTCTTAATAGTTAAATTTATTCTTGGTAGTTGAATGTTCCTGCAGTTCCACCGTTCCATCCAACTGTTTGCTGTAACCAAGTATTCTGAGTCAGAATACTAGTTTGTAATCCCATTATGTAATAATTTGGGTTAAACTTAATTTGAGCAGCAGCATTATTTACGTTATCCAAAGGAGTCAATAAATTTGTGAATGTGAAATTAGTAGTATAAAAAGTTGCTAAAGCATCAATTTGAGTACTAAAATTCGCTGCATCTGGATCTACACTAATTGATGCACGTGCACTAGTCAACGGATCTGTTTTACTAGCTGTTTTATTATACTGTAAATAATAACCTGTACGTTGTGTCCCATTAATTGGCGTCAAACCTAATTTAGAAACTGTACCTCCGTTAATTCCTGGAAGAGCTTCGTCGCTATAAAGCATCCAACGCTGTACATCCCAGAAACGCTTTCCTTCATAAGCTAATTCCACTCTACGCTCATATAAACAAGCCGCAATCGCAGCATATTTATCAGCTAAAATACCAATTCCGTAGTTATCAGCAGCTGGAATTCCTACACGAGCTCTAACTTTTCCAATGTAATTCACTGCATTACCAATGTCGCCTTTTGCAGCATAACATTCAGCAATATTCAATAATAACTCCGCATAACGATACTCGATAATATTAGTTACAGAATATTGGAAATTAGTAGCATTTGATGCCGTAACATTCGACATTTTTCTTACGTAAGCAGGGCTATTTTCTTGATTGTTATCACTAAAATATGGTTTATCTTTATCTGCAGAGTCTAACCAACGGTAAGACCAAGCTACACTATTTGCATTTTCTGCATATCCCCATTTCATTCCAGAGAAAGCAAATGTTCTGTAAAATCTAGGATCACGTTTTTTAAAGAATAAGAACGGATCGTAACCATTTGCAGCTGTTGGTCTTTTTCCATCAGACATTGGAAACAAGTCAATCATTTCTTTTGGTGCTTCAAATGCTCCAGTACCACCTTGGCTAACTAAACGCATCGCTTTTTCCCATGAATTGTTATTACTAACAGAAAGTGTTGCTCCGTTTCCTAATAATTGCACTACAATTGCTTCTTTATTAAATCCTTCCAATGTAAACATATCATTCCATTGTTTAGCATTGGTTCCATATAAACCATAACCATCAGCAGTCAATTGAGCTTCTGCAGCTAAACCAGCTTGCAATGCAGCCTCCCATCTTTCTGTAGAACCATCCCAGTTTTTATTAAACAATGGGCTAGCATATGTTAACAATACTCTTGCTTTTTGTGCTAAAGCAGCTCCTTTTGTAAAACGTCCATAATCTGCACCTGCATCTGGCCAGTTACCCGGCAATAATGAAGCTGCCATATCTAAATCTGCTACAATTTGTTTTACTACTTCAGTAACAGAAGCTCTTGGTAATTTTATTGCTTCATCTGTAGAAGATGCTCCTTGTGTTGAAGTAACAAGAGGTACACCACCATACATACGCATTAAATCAAAATACTGAATTGCTCTTAAATAATATACCTGACCTTTTGCACGATCACGAAATGTTTTATCTAAAGTAGATCCTTTTACATCAACATCTTCTAAGAAACTATTACAGTCTCTAATACGATTGTAAGGCTCGTTTTTAATTTTATCTTCTAATTTGGTTCCAAAATAATTTGTAGCATCATCAGAATTTATTAATGTCTTGGTTGGATTTACAAGGTCTGTAATCCCTCCTATTTCTTCAGTTAATCTAGAGTATGCATCTGTGTATTGACCAACAAAAGTTGCCTGCGGAGATTTATACGCATAGAAAAAGTCGTAATATAAATTGTTTATATACCAATTTGTACGCTCTTGACTTTGATAAAATGAATCATCAATTTGTCCAAAATTTTTCTTGTCCTCAAGAAAATTGTCACTACATGAAGCACTAACTATAAGTAATACTACAAGAGTTAATATTGAGTTTATTCTTAGTTTCATAATTACTTATTTTTTATTAGAATGATACACTTAAGTTAACAGACCAAGTTCTCAAAGTTGGATAAGTATCATACGATGAATCATACATATTGCGATAATGATTAGGATATGGATTGTAGAAATCCCAAAGATTATTTCCAGTTACACCAATTGCTAAACTGCTGATATTTAATTTATTTAAAACGTCTTTTGGTAAACCATAACCTACAGTTAAGTTACGAACAAAACAACGGAAATTATTTAATTGCCAGAAGTTTGAAGGAGCACCAACCAACTCATCATCATATAATGCCAAGTTAGGATATTTACCATTTACATTATCAGGACCGTACATATCTGTCCAATAGCTTTCGTGAGCCCACATGTTGTGTGCTGTTGCAGTTCCTTGTTTTACTACATCAAGTTCACGGAATCCGCCCCAAGATGTAGAAATTTGAGTTCTAGCGTAAAATCCTTTATATTTCATACCTAAATTAGTAGTAAAACCATAAGTTCTATTTGCATTTACTAATTTCTGATAATCTAAATTTTTATCGATTCTTCCATCAGGTCCTGCTTGTTTACCAGTTGCAGGATCAAATGCTCCACCAACATCTTCATAAGCTAACATACCTTTAACCATTCCAGCCATAGTCGTAATTTTATTGAAGCTTGGTGTTGTTCCAGCCGCAGCCGCTCTTTCTGATAGATAAGCCCAGTAGTTTGCAATATCTTCATCTGTACGTAAAATTCCGTCTCCTGTAGATGTTCCGCCCCAAGTTTTGAATCCCCAGTATGGGAAGAAAGAAGAAGACCCTGTTTGCGTTACATTAAATGATGGATGTTGTAAAGCTTGGTCTGGATATTTTTTTACTTTATTATCTGAGTATCCAAAGTTTACTCCAACATTATAACTAAAATCATCTTTGATTTTATCACTCCAGTTCAAACTCACCTCAAGTCCCCAAGCATCAACAGCAGCATAATTTTGTTCAGCAAAACCACCACCAACTGAAATTGGCACCCCAACAGCACCTGCCATGTTGGTTAACATATCTGTTGTTCTGTCATAATAAAAGTCAGTATTAATTTGTAATCTATTTTTCAATACATTAACATCAAGTCCAATGTTATTTTTGATTGTTGTATCCCAACCAACATTTCTGTTTGGATTAACTTTTGGAGTAACACCACCTCCTAAAGATCCACCAGTAGCACCAGTTCCAAACACAGAACCTTTATCAACTATAACATCATAGTACTGCATCCATCTCCAAGCCTGTACGTTATCTTTACCAGTTTTACCAATAGAATAACGAAGTTTAAGAAAATCTATGCCTGGCAATGCTTTAGTAAACCAATCTTCTTTAGACATAATCCATCCAGCCTGAACAGAAGGGAAGAATCCCCAGTAGTTTTCAGGAGCAAATTTTGTTGAAGCATCACTACGGAAAAGAAATTCTAACAAATATCTAGACTTATAGCTATAATTGAATCTACCTAAATAAGAAAGTGTTCCTGATTCTCCTTTTGTATTAATTGAGTTTGGAGAAATTGTTCCAGCTGTCTGATAAGTTCCAGCATAATCTTTTCCTGTACCTTCATACGCTAAACGTGTTGTTCTGTATTCAGCCTCTGTACGCTCCATACCAACCATACCACTAACATCATGATTACCAAATACTCTAGCATAATTTGCAAAAAAGTTAGTTTGATTATTTCTGCTAAGAGAAGTGTTATAGTACACACGAGAGTTACGAACGTTAGTATCAATTTGATAATTTCCTGTAGAAGCAGTTGTTGGCACAGCTGCACTAGCTAAGTGACGATCTTGAAGTTCGTAATTTTTAATTCTAGCTAAATCAAATGGCAACTGAACTTGTTCTGTATATCCAGTGCTTTCTGTTCTTGCAAAAGTACCTTTAAGAGATAGTCCTTTTACAAAAGGAACTTTATAGTTCAAAGACATGTTCACGTTGTATGAGAAATCATCCGAAACTTGTTTAGAACCATTGTTTAAAGTTGCAAAATAGTTCCATCCTGCAATTGTTGTATTTGCATTTGCACTTCCTAAGTTTCTAGTAGTTTTAGGAAAAGGAGACATATAGTAATCTTTTCCGTCCACTACAGTTTCCCAAGGAATATATTTTGGCATATGTAGCAAATAACCGTAATCTGCTTGCTCTCCTCCACCAGCAATACTTCCGTAACTGCTATCATTAATATTAGCCGAAGCTTTTGTAAATGATTTTTCTATATCTCCAGAATTGGTAGCAATTGCTGCAGAAAAATCTAATGAATTAGAAATTTTCGCATTAATACCAGTTCTGAAATTCCATTTTTGATAATCCTGCTTACCTAAGTTTGCTCCTTGAGTAAAATAGTTAAGACCAGCAAAATAGGTCATTTTTTCATTACCTCCAGTAACAGTCAAAGTATGTTTATCTTGAGTTGCAGGTTTCCAAGCCTCTTTTAACCAATCATAATTTAAGCCTTTCATTTGCTCCAGTTCAGCATCAGAAAAATAACCTACTCCATTGTTGCTTAAATTTTTAACTGATAGAAATCTATTTGACCAAAGTCCGTACTCATAAGCGCTCATAGTTTTACTATGGCTCACAGCATCATTTACTGCAAACTGGCTATAGTATGAAAACTTAGTAACACCAGCTTTACCTCTTTTAGTTTTTACCACGATTGCACCTTGAGAAGCACGAGAACCATAAATAGCTGCCGAAGCATCTTTTAATACGGTAATACTTTCTATCTCAGAAGGATCTAAACGGTTAAAAGCATCTAAGGTAGGGAAACCCGATACAGGATCTACCTGCACCATATCATCAATAACAATTAATGGTGTATTGAATCCTCCATCTTTAGAAAAGCTGAAAGTTTGACGAATCTGTAAAGAAGCAGCATCACCTGGACGTCCTCCTCCATCTATAACAGCTAATCCAGGAACTAATCCTTTCAAAGCATCAGATAAGTTAGAAACTGGTAAATCTTGAACATCTGCAGCATTAATCGTTGCAATTGCCCCAGTAAGTTTTTCTTTTTTCTGAGTACCGTAACCTACAACAACTATATTTTGAAGTTCGTTTGAATCTTCAGCTAATTTAGCATCTACTACAGTACGCCCATTAATCGCAATTTCTAATTTTTTCATTCCTATAAATGAAAACACCAAAGTAGCGCCAGGTTTTACTTTAATTTGATACTTACCATTAAAATCTGTTGTAACTGTATTCTTTGTAGATTTCTCAGTTACGTTTACTCCAGGAAGAAGACCAGATAAATTATCGGTAACAGCTCCTGTTACTGTAACTTGATTACTTTGAGCATAACTCAATACACTCATCAGTGTAAACAAAAGAAAACTACATCTTTTTATAAGTGCTTGTTTCATAAATGTTTTTTTGGTTAGGTTATTAATGTTAGTTAGTCATGTTTTAAACATGTCTTAATTATAATAAAACTTTACTTAAAGAAATCTTAATAAAGATTATTAAATGTTAAAAACACATTTATTTTAATATTCCAAAAATATGACGATGATAGATTACAACCGTCCTGCTCTATCCTGTTTTAATGGCAGAATGTCAAAAAAAATATGACTAAAAAAACAATATTAATAAAAAACGAATGGAAAAAATAAACGAACCTAAATATTTAAGACAAATGTTTGCTTAAAAGAAAATTTACAAACTCATTTTAATTAAAAAACAATAAGATTTATATCAAAAATAGACTTATAGTATTTATTCTTCAAAATTATCACATTGATGTCTGATAAATAAGAGCTTATAAAAAACGCTTTTTCAACGAAAACGATAGAGATAAATACCAAAAGCATATTTATTTTACGATAAAAAACCTACAAAAAAATAAGCAGGATAGTTACAAGATAGCATAAAAAAAGTTTGAATAATTTTTACTAAAAAAAATATTTTTTAAAAGTAAATTCTGACCAACGAAATTTAAAGGATAATTTATTCATTTTTTGCTAACCTCAAAAAAGCAAAAAACCCATTAAACATTGATGTCAGCGGGTTTTTGTTAAATTAAAATTTTGTTCTGTTTAAGATTCCGTATTTTGGGTAAAATTAAAGCGCTATTTATTCGGATCCCATCCGTTTAAAACTAAATCTCGATTGTATTTTTTAAGATCTTCTTTTTTCAATTGATGCGACCATGATACTCGCTGAGAAATATTTTTTGCACTCGAACCTTTACTTCCAAATTCTGCATAATAAGCAGTTTTATCTTTGTCAGGAAAACGAGTATCGATCCACGCATTCCATCCTTCTGGAATAATGTGCGAACCAATATCCGTATTAATGAAAACAGTTTGTGCGTAAGGTCTCCAAGGTCTTCCCAGAAATACTTTATCTACTAATTTATCTTTTGCAGTAAGCTTACAATCAACAAAAACAAAACCATAAGCTTGCCCTTGCGGAGTAGAAGCCGCTGTAATATAAGAATTGACTAAACTTTCAATAGTACATTTATAAAAATAAGCCGTTGCGGCGCCAAAGATAAAATCGGTTGTACCGTTAATGAAACAGTTTTCAAAATAAGTTCGTGTATTTCCTTCAGATAGATAAAGCGTATCCTGATTTCCTAAAAGATTACAGTTTTTCACAACAACTCTATCACTCTTTATGTGAAGCGCCACTGCCTGCCCTACTCTTCCAGCTGTGTTTTCGACAGTAAGGTCTTCTAGTCTGCAATCATTTCCTTTAATTAAAAAAGAATAAGAAGTTGAAGTTCCGAATTCTTTTTTACCCGATGGATCTGGTTCGCGAAGCGGTTTCCCAGAATAATCATCAAATGAAATTATGGTTTTGTTTCTATCAATTCCTTTTAAAGTGATAAAGGATTTTGAAATCGGAATTTCCAATTTCTCAACATACTTCCCTGGCTTTATTGTTATTACAACTCGTATTTCTGAATTGTCTTTGACATTATTTACCGCTTCCTGAATGGTTTTAAAATCACCAGAACCATCTTGAGCAACGGTTAATGCTAATTTGTTATCGACCGTTTGAGCTGATAAAGAAAGTGTTGTAATTAAAAATAAGGTTAGAATGTATTTCATATGTTTTTTATTTATTTCGTTTTTTGTCATTTCGACGAAGGAGAAATCTTCTCGAGAAGCTCGCCAAAAATTGGTGATTCACTTTGTGGAGCTACTTGCGAAGATTTCTCCTTCGTCGAAATGACAAACTGTGTGGTTATTAAAATCCGTTTTAATCCGCGTTTTGCCAAGGGCAATCCGTTTCATCCGCGTCCAAAATTTAGTGCGACATCCAAACCGTCATTTCGCCTTTTCCTTTATTTCCCCATGCAAAATACGGAATCAATTTTACTTGTACAGTATCCTCATTTTTAGAAGAAAGCGGTTTGTATAAAGATTTATTCCATGAATTGTTAGAATTTATATTAGCTTCAGCATCAATACTAACTAAATTTCTATTATTCAATATGAAATTGTTTGTTGTAAATTTCGATTTCAAATTTAAAGCCACATCATTTACACTTATTTTCGCAGGAAGCTGATCTGATTCTAAACAGTAAACTAATGGCCCTCTTTTTACAGCTATCTGATTTTTTACTTCTTCAACCAACGGATTCGCTTCCATTAACTCAACTGGCATTGGAAGATTCAATTCAATCACATCTCCTTTTTTCCATTTTTGGTTTAATTTCAAATAGGTTCCAGCATCGATCTTATTTGTAATTTTCGAATTATTAACAGAAACTTCAGCATTCTGACTCCAGCCCGGAATTCTTAAAAAGAAATTTTGTAAATCTTTTGGAGCTTTTACAATTTTCAACGTTATTTTTCCGTCCCAAGGATAATTGGTCTGTTGTTCGATCTCGATTTCTTCACCATTCAAAGATTTTGTTTTCAACTGATTACTTCCGTATAAATTGACATACAAACCTTCTTTCGAAATATTGTAAGCGTAATTTCCAACTTCGGCAATTGTTCTCGTTACGTTTGGTGCACAACAGTTGGATAATGCGATATAACCTTCACGTTCATTTCCCCATCTTTGGTGAAATGGCAAATCATTAGAAACATTCAGCGGATTATTATAAAGAAACTTTTCTCCTTCTAAATCCATTCCAGAAAGCACACTATTGTATAATGCTAATTCAACGATGTCAGCATATTTGGCATCTCCCGTAATTTGAAGCATTCTCCAATTCCATAACACATTTCCAATATTAGCACAGGTTTCGGTATGAGCCGTTGCATTTGGCAATTGAAAAGGTCTTCCATAGGCTTGGTGAATTTTCTGTACTACAGTTGGATCATAAGAAGTTCCGTCTGGCGAAACTCCATCGTATAAAGAACCACAGCCACCTGTAATGTACATTTTACGATACGTTACATCATCCCAAATGGATTCTAAATTGTCTAACAATTTTTTTTCACCTGTTTCGGCATACAAATCGGCTACTCCCGCATAAAGGTAATTTGCTCTTACGGCATGCCCCATTGCAGTTGTTTGTTGTCTAAACGGAACTCTGTCTTGATTATCATCGGTTCCGTCATTTGTAGTTCCTCTAATATCAATTAGATTATTAGCCAATTCTAAGTATTTCGGCTTTTTGGTCGTTCTATACATTTCTACAATTCCCATGTAATGAGACGGACAAATGGCATTTCGAGCCAATTCTGGTGAAGCTTTTTTATAGAAATCATACAAGAAATCAGCAACACCTTTTGCAATATTCAGGAAATTTGTTTTTCCTGTCGCGCGATAATGAATACAAGCTGCAGTCATCAAATGTCCCATATTGTATTTCTCAAAACCCAATTGTTTTTTTACTTCTTCTGGGCCTAAAGTTCCCCAGCGTTCATCAATTAAAACCGGCGTATGAATATAACCATCTTTGCGCTGTACTTTCGCGAAAAGCGCAATAGCCTTATCCATTTCGGCATCTAGTTTTTTATCTTTTGTTACAGCATACGTTGCCGCCATTCCTTCAAAAATCTTATAGAAATCACCATCATGAAATGAAGGACCTTTAAAAGTTCCTTTGCTTAAACCTGCTGCGATTTCGAAGTTTTTGTAAGCATGCGAAACTTCATCGTTATGATACAAATCCCACATATACGGCAACGTATTTTTGGTTTCTACATCAAATTGTTCTTTCCAAAAACCGTTTGTCCATTTTACGTCTTGCAAGCCTACGCTTTGCAATTTTGAATACGGACTTTCTGAATTCGCAACCAAGCCTTTGTTTTGAGCAAAGATTACGGTTGAAAGAAATAAAGAGGATATGATGATGTTCTTTTTCATTTTGAATTTATTTTTTGTTTGCCACGAATTACACTAATTGCACTAATTTTTTTCTTTTTTCTGCCACAGATTAAAAGGATTAAATTGATTTTATACAAATAATCTGTGCTAATCCTTTTAATCTGTGGCAAAAAACTAATTCGTGGAAATTAGTGTAATTCGTGGCAAACCCATTTTTTTTTATTTAATAAAGAAATTAATGGTTCTGCTCATTGAATCTCCGTCTGCATCTTTTACTGTTAGTACGAAAGAAGCAAATCCTTTTTCAACAGCTGTAAACTGAATTTCTTTTCCTTTTAAAACCACTTTTCCATTTTTAAGATCAGAGAAAGTATAAACTGGTTTGTTTTCATATCCTTTGAAATAATCTGGAGCACTTAAAGTCTTTTTCTCTCCAGAATTCACAAAGTAATGAGGCTGAGCCAACCAGTCTAAATAATTATCCAACTGCGTAAATCCGTCTTTGTCATTATCTTGATTGGCATCTGAGAAATCTCCAGCTTTCGAATTTTCGTTTAACCCAAAAGCTTTTTCCCACCAATTTGGCAAACCGTCATGATCTGTATCCCAATCTGTCGGACGAGTTTCTGATACAAAATTTGGCCATCCACCTGCATCTTGTTCGTTATCAATCATTCCGCCTAAACCGCTTTTACTTCCTTTGTAAGTGAAAGTTCCTTTTAAAGTTTCCTCTACAATTCTATTATCATGTTTATCAAAAAACGGCTGATTGGCACCAACATCTGAAAGTACATTTTTATACGCCGCTTTCGCTGATTGCGTTTCTACATAAGAAGGAAAAAATGGTTTGTCTACAAAAGTTTCATAATCTACTTTCTCATTATGGCTTATAGTAGATTTTCTACCTTTATCCTGAGATTTCTCATCAAAGTAACCCGGCATTATATTTCCGTTAAAATAATAACGTTGCATTCCTTTTCCAACACCCTCATGTTGTGCATTTAAAGCTACAAATATGGTAGTTGAAGCACCTGGCTTGTAAAAATTGTTTACAAAATTTACTTCGTTTGCACCACCGTCAGTCGTTCTTCCTCCCCAATTGTAAACTACATTGTTTGTAATATCCAGTCTTCCTGTATAATAACCATCACCGTTTAAACCGCCTCCAATACTCCAGTTACGACCTTGGTTGTGCGCCAATAAATTGTGATGAAAACTACCAATATCTCCACCAATTGTTGCCGCAAAACCGTGCATTTTTCCTGCAGGATATTTATCATGTCCCGCAATGTTTAACGCTTCAGAAATTAAAGTTCTTTGTAAAGTGATATGATGCGCTCCACGTGAGCTAAACGATTCATCAATAGTCCAGCTAATCGAACAGTGATCAATAATACTATAATCAGCACCTGTTAATCCCATTCCGTCAAAAGTAGTTCCGCCTCCGATTCTCACTTTTAAGAATCGAATTACACCGTCATTTCCTGTCAACCCAATCGGAGCTCTACTGATTGTGATTCCTTCACCCGGAGCCGTTTGTCCCGCAATAGTAATATAAGGCTGATTTGCTACTAATCTCGAAGCCAGTTTTATATTTCCCGAAACATTAAAAACGATCGTTCTTGGACCAATTTCCTGATTGATGGCATCGCGTAAACTTCCCGGACCATCGTCATTTAAATTGGTTACTTCAATTACTTTTCCGCCACGGCCTCCAACAGCGTAACGCCCGTAACCTTCTGCACCTGGAAAAGCCAATTGAGCAGGTTTAAACGACCAAACATTTCCTAATGTAACTTCGCCATTATTATCCACTTCATCGACTCTCCAATAATAAGTTGTTCCCGAATATAAATCAGAAACCGTATACGATTTCTCAGTCAGTTTTCCTTTAAATTCTTTTGAAGATTCTGTTGCATTTTCAACCGCATTTTTATCTTCACCGAAATATATTTTATGCGATGCCACATTTTTTACAGCGTCCCATTTTAGAGTTAAAGTTTTGCCCACTTCAACATGTTCATCTCTATTTTTTGGTTCAGGAGTTCTAGCCTGATTCATCAAATTTGGCGTATCAATTTCAAAACCGTTAATTACAATCTGTTTTACAATATCAGGGTTTGAAGTTGGATCAATTTCAAAACGAACAATTACATCTTTTCCTTTCTCGGCATTAAAAGTAATATACGCCATTGAAGCATCAATTTTAGCATTGGCTCTCTGACTTGCATTTACTGTTTCTTGAAGTTTTCCGTTTACATAGATTTTGATTGGAGAAAAAGTTTTTCCTGTAATCACATCAAAAGCATTATGAAAAGTCAAAAGCGTATGTTTTCCCGATTTCAATCCGCTAATTTTCAATTCTAAATTTTCATTCGTAACCAAACCGTCACTTCCTAATTTGTTATAAAATGGAGCATTCATTCCAACTTTATACCACTTTGAAGTAAAGTTTCCCTTTAGCTTAAATGACACATTATTAAATGATTTTTCAGCTTCTTTTCCTTCATTAATCACCCACGAATCATAACTCGGATCGTGAACTTCTTCTAGTCTTCTTTGAAAAAAATCAAAGTCAACTTTTACAATTTGTTTATCAGTATTTTGAACTGATTGTGCTTGTCCGTTTGTGGTCAAAAGCATGGACAAAACTGTAGCACTTATTAATTTCTTTATCATTTTAATTAGCAATAGTTAGTTTAATTTCGTTTTCTCTGCTTCAGATTTTCCTAACAGATTTATAATGTCTTTTTTTCTTTCTTCTGGAATTACTTTTAAAACCTTCAATTCTCCATTCATGAGTTCGGCTTCAATTGTGGTATTTTGTTTGGCGCGTAATTTAAAATGAACGTTCCAATCCTTTGGCCACGCTGGAAAAAGATAGATTTTTCCGTCTGCTTCCTGCAAAAGCATTTCCTGCATGCCAATCATTCCTGACCCGCCCCAATTATGATCTGGAACCCAATCAAAACCAGGTCCCCAAAAAGCTGGAAAACGTCTTTCTGAATTCGCCATTTTAAGTGTATTGTATTTCATCGCTTCTTCAGTTAATCCCAAACGAGCCGAAAAAATATTATCTTGTTTCCAACCTATATGACTTCTAAATTTTAAAGCATCAGGATCGTATTTCCAAGTATTCAACGCTGTTTCCAAATCAAGTTTTCCAATACCATAAATTCCCCAAGGATAAACAGGATATAATTGTGGCACTTCCGAATTATTAACCCTTTCCCATGTTTTGGCAGGAAGCAAAACTTTATGATTTTCAATCTGCCCAAAATTCAAAGGCGGAATTCTAGTTTGAAATGCTTTTAAATATTCAATGTCTTCTTTAGACAATTGACTTCCCGAAAGGTTTAAAAGACTTTCTGTAATTATCTGCAATGCCGAAATTGTACTATTGGCATTATTCGCCATTTTATACGTTTCTGCACCAGAACCTGGAAAAAGAATTAATTTCCCGTTTCCGTCCAAAGCTTTTCTTCCTCTCTGCTTTGCTAAATATTGATAATGTTCATCGAAAAAACGAAGACAGCTTATAATAAATTGATTGTATTTTTGAATGTCTTCTCCTGTATATTCCTTTTGCTGCAACATCATTTGGCAGAATTCTAAAACAGTATCCCATTCATATTCCAGCCAAGCATTATATTCCATTCCCGGATCGTAATCTGCGGGACGTTTCCATTCGTACTCAGCTGGATTTGGAAGTCCAAAGTTTTCTAATTGTTCTGTGAATGATGCTCCATTGTGATTCCAGTAAACTTTGCTCCTTAATTCGGCATTTTTCTGCAAACTCAAATAATAATCCAATTGTGATTTCATCATATCAAAATCACCACTTTTTACCATCGGAAAATAAACCAATCGCTGGTTTTGAGCTGTCATAGTTCCTCCACCCCAATTTCTAAAATCGGGCGTAAAATTGAGATCTTTATTGGTGTAAACAGGATCAACCGTAAAAAGTCCGCCATTGAATTTGGTTGGATATTTCCCGTACGCATTGCATCCGAGCATGTATCGGAACAACTGATAATTCTGCCCGATTTGATACACTGAATCTTTAGCAGTCGATTGATTTTTTTGAGTGAAAATAAAACTGCGATTCCAGAAAGTATTCCACCATTTTTGAGTGTTTTTTTCTGCTTGTTTTGCTGTGTTTTTGTTTGCTGAAATCAAACTTTTCAATCCATTATCCCATGTATAAAAATCAGATTGATTGGTATTTAAATAAATTTCTAACGAATGTTTTTTGGATCGTTTTATGCTTGTTAATTTAAAACCTTTAAAATCGGTATCTTGATATTTCCCAAGATATGTTCCATCTGATTTTAAGTTATCGCCTTTCATGAATCCTCCAAAAGTCAGATTCGCAATCGGGTTTAACATTTGGTCCTTTACCGATTCCATTTTCTGCTGTTTCACCGCCACATTAAAAACAGTGTTTTCTCGATTTCTATGGTAAAATTTTATACCGTTATTTTCAAACGAAATAGAATCTTTATACGTAATAAGTTCCCCCTGAGGCGCCCATTTATAAGAATTAGCGTTGTTTTCTTTTCCTTTCGGATAGCGGTTTTGATAACGCCAGCTTTCATGCGAAGCTGTCATTTTCAACGGATTTTTACTTTCTAAATCAACATGAATTATCGGTTTAAAAACATCTACCCAAAGTTTGATTTTTGTATCATTCTGCGCAACCAAAACATAACCATCTTTGAGTTTTAATTCCTGAAGAAAACCATCTTTTCCTTCAAAAGGATTCGGTGTTAAAGTCACTTTTACACGACCTAACTTCAATAAAGTATTATGTTCATCGAAAGTACCGCTTCGCGAAAAATAGAAATACAAATCACCTTTCTCAACCCAAACGTTCATACCAATATCTCCGCCTCCCAAAGGCATAGATTCTGATGAATTCTGGCTCTGCGTTGTCCAAACCTGATTATAATTATCAAGCGCAGGGATTTGCGCTTTAAGACAAAGCGTCGTGAAGAGAAGTATGTATTTTATGTATTTCAATTTTACTCTTTTTAAAGTTTTTTTGTCATTTCGACGAAGGAGAAATCTTCGTTGTATGATCGACAAAGATTGCGGAGCTACTTGCGAAGATTTCTCCTTCGTCGAAATGACAAACTAGTCGTTAAACTCATCATTAATCATTTACAATTCACAATTAACAATTCATAATTAACCATTATAAATCACCACTCATCGGTTCTAAATGAAGAAACCGGTAAACCTCCTGCACTAAACAATTCTGCTTTAGCGAAATCTTTCCATAAATAGCGAACTGCAACTGGATTCTTTACTTTGTCAGAAGTTAGAACCACTGATTTTCTTCTTACCACAGTTTTTGCTGGATAGAAAACTTTGTCTGCTCCTGCTATTTCAAAACCTAAAACCTCTTTGTCATAAGATGTAATTCCATTTGCAACATCATCAAAAGAAACCGTTACAGCACCGTCTTTTATTTCCATCGATTTGTATTTCGGACTTTCGAATTCGAAACCTTCAATTCCATACGTTCTTGCCAAAGCCTGAAAAGCCAAACGGTTTCCTCCTTTTTCCTTATCCATAGGGTGAATGTTGTTTTCTTCTCCGACATCCATTAACACCGCCATTGCTGCATTCGGAATTTCCTTCGAAGCCTTAAACTGAGCTTCTCTGATATAAGCTGAATTGTATTTTTCCAAATAATCTTTTGGATGAAAAGAAGCATAATTAAACGGTGCGATTTGAGCGAAATAAAAAGGAAATTCTCCCTGATTCCACAATGTTCTCCAACTGCTTACCATTTTCTTCATTAAAGCGGTATATTCAGAAGCTCTTTCGTAATTCGATTCTCCCTGATACCAAATACAGCCTTTAATTCCGTAACCAATTACTGGCGAAAGCATTCCGTTAAACAAAGTCGTTGGAACACGATTTGGATCTTTTGCCAATTCTTCTTTTGTAGTCGGAATTTTAGCGCTTGCAAAATCTTTCAGCATTTCCTTATTCATCCAAGCTTCCATGCTCGAACCTCCGTAAGAAACATGAATTAATCCCACAGGAACATTTAAAACTTCCTGCAAAAGCGACCCAAAATACCAAGCGGTCGCACTAAAATTAGACGTCGATTTAGGAGAAGCTTCTTCCCATTTTCCTTCAAAATCTTGTAAAGGTTCCAAAACTGTTGCTCTTGGAATTGTGATTAAACGAATGTTTTTATTGGTTGATCTTACTATGATTTCATTTCCGTTTTTAACGGGTTGTCCTTGAAATCCTTTTAACGGCATTTCCATATTCGATTGTCCAGAACAAAGCCAAACTTCTCCCAACAAAACATTTTTGATGGTTACTTTTTCGTTTCCTTCCGATACTTCAATCGTGTATGGCCCACCAAAAGAAACCGTTTTTAATTCTGTTTTCCATTTTCCAGAATTGTCTGCTTTTACTTTATAGGTTTTAGAATCCCAAGAAGTTTTGATTACGATGTTGGCATTCTTTTCTGCCCAGCCCCAAATTGGCGCATTGGATTTTTGCTGTAACATCATGTTATCAGTAAACAATGCTGGCAATTTGATTTTGGCATTGATTTGAAAACTTGCTAAAATCGTTAATAATGCAATAATTAATTTTTTCATTTTTTGTTTATTTTTTGCCACAGACTAGAGGATTAAAAAAGATTATTAGTTTTAGTTATGTCAGGCTGAGCGAAGTCGAAGCCCGATTCCAATTGAAGCGCCCTTCGACTTCGCTCAGGGTGACAATCCAAATAATCATTTTAACCTGTGGCTAACATTTATTTCTCCTGTAAAATTATAACCGGTCCCAATAACCCTGCTTTTAACAACGGTTCTCCTTCTAATCTAAATGGCGCTGTTGTCCATGTCAATCTCTCTTCTTTTGGCAATTTTTGATCACCAATTAATCTGTTTGCCCAAGTGTTTGTGATTTTTATTTCTATCGTATTTTTTCCTTTTTGCAAAGCTTTTGAAATGTCTGTTTTGAAAGGGAAAGTCCAAAGTGTTCCGCAATCTTTTCCGTTGATTTTGATTTCGGCTATATTGGCGATTTCACCTAAATCCAACCAAATTTTATTGTTGTCTTTTCCTTTCCAAACGAACTCTTTTTTGTAAACTACAGTTCCAGAATAATACTTAATCTGATCATTATTTGAAGTACTCCAATCAAAAAGTTTGTTTGTTTTTACCACTTCTTTTGGACCTTTAAATTCTGTATCAAATTGCAATTCCCAGTTTTCATCTAAAGTCTGAACTTTTGCAAATTCAGAAGATTTTCCTTGCGCTAAAACTTCTTTTGTTTCCTCTTTAAAAATCACAAAACCAGATTCGTTCGCATCTAAACTTATCGAAACAATTGTTCTTCCGTTTTCTATCTTCCAATTGGCAAAAGCCGAGGTTTGATCTGTTACAGGATTATACCATTTAGGAACTTTTCCAGCTATTCTGAAAGAAGCATCAAATGTTCTTTTTTCTCCTTTTTGATTGGAAATGAAATAAACATCCTCAGTATCCGATTTACGATGCGCCCAAGCCAATGTTTCTGAATCGGCTCTATTTAAATTTGGAAAATAAACGTCTTGTGTAATTCCGATGGAAGAAAAATCATTTCCTAAATACGGTAATTTGATAACTGTACCTTTTTCGATTTTCCATGTTGATGAATTGGCATTATTCCAAATTTCATCAATTACATTCTGCCATTTCTTTTGATCAGCTTCTGAATTAATTCCTGGCTGAAGATTCGGTTTTTCATCTACAAAAATCGTTGCTCCTTCTTTTAGCAATTGCAGGATTTTTTCAGCAGAAGCCAAAGAAAGCATCTTATTTGGTGCCATTTTATGACTTCCTGGAAAGAATAAAGCCCCATATTCAATTCCGCCTTCAAATGAAATTTTTCCGTTTGCTACTTTCGCTCGATTAATTAAAACATCAGCATTGAAAGAATCATATTGATAACCATTTAATGGATTAATCCATTGTGATAAATCGGTTATATTTTTAGAATAAGTCACTTCTTTTGGCATTTTTGCCGTTGGCTGACCTTCATTTTCTAAACGGATTTTCTCGCTTTCGAGTCTTGCTGCACCAAACACATTCGGAATAAACGGCACTAAACGATCTGGAACAAAAGAACGGGAAGGAAAATCTTCGCCAATAAAAACGGCTAAATCAATTACTGGTTTACCTTTTTGTAATTGAAACTGGACTCTTTGGCAATAATCAAACCACGCTTGCCCAGGTTTCCACCAAGTTTGGTCTCTCTGGAAAAAAGTCCCGATATCATCCAAAGTCATTCCTGGTTTTCTATCCGTCCACGGATTATGCACAAAAACATGATAGAATAAACGGTTGATTCCTAAAGCGTAATTACGGTCTGCAGTTGTTTTTAGATTCCCAGGATGTTCGTCCCAATCCATTCGCAGAGCCGTAAAAGATTCTGCCTGAATAATATCTTTTCCGTAAATATGCCCGCCAGAAATAGCATCGACCATATCAAAAGGTTTGTCATGTGTTGGGCTTTTTAGCCAAAACTCTCCACTTGGATAATCGACATATTTATAATGAAGCAATGCATCGCTAGTAACAACCGGTGCTACATTTTCTGCACTCAGCTTAACATTATATTCTTTAGCAATCTGAGCAATCGTGCCGTAGAAATTATCGGCAACTAAATCGGCGATTGTTTTTCTAATATCGTATAAAACTTCCTCTGAAAAATCGGTACTTTCTACCGGAACTCCGGCCATAACGGGAAGATACTCTACAATATCATAACCACGTCTTTTTTTAAATTCAGCCTCAAAAACCGAAGACCAGTTTTGGCTTCCACATTCCCAACTGTCAAAATGGAGGATTTCCAGAACTTTTGAAGCCAGTTCAGGACCAGCAGAGCGAACGGCTTCTCCAAACCAGTGATCCAACTGAAAACGAATCAATTCTGGATTAAATTTATCTACTTCCAGTCCTTTCCCTGCTCCGCCTGTTGCATTTTCGTGTCCTGTAGAAGTGTGTCCCATTCGGATAATTTTCCATTTCCCTTTAGGTGCTTTCCAATTCAAATTCCCATCAATATCAACAAAATTAGAAATATTGATAATCTCTGATTTTTTGAATGCATCAGAATTTGGAATTTCTTTTTCAGTAGTTTGCGGAGTCAAACGCCAGATTACGCCTGATTTTCCTTCGTAATTATTAATCAGTGATTGATTCGAAAGTGTAATTTTACACACTTTCAGATTCTGTTTCCATTTCGCAAAATCCAAATCTTCTGCTCCAGGTTCTGTTCCTTTTGGATCATACACAAATCTGAAATATTTTGCTGTTACGGGTGTAATCGTATGTGTATTCGGGAAATCCATATCCTGCCAACCGTGGCGTGGTGCGATCATTCTTTCGTGGAATCTAAAATTAACTCCGTCATCGCTCACTTCTACAATAAGCTGTTGTGCCTGAAAATCTCTTCCTTTGGTTTCAATTACAATAGATTTGCAGGTAAAAGGCTGTGCAAATTCATACTGAATCCAACCTGCATCAGCAAACTTGAAATTTTCATCTTTTTTAGGATCAGCCAAAAACGAAGCATCTGTATTGTTGGATGTGGTCACTTTTGGGAGTTGCACCTGCGAAGTGATTTGATATTCTTTTATCGGAATAGCAAAAATGGCAATGTCTTTATAATAGTCTTTATAATGTGTTGGAATTGGCAATTTCGACACCACTTTTTTTCCACCTAAAATTTCAGTCGTTGACCAAACTACTTTCTGCATTGACATTTCTGGTGTAATCCAAGGCCCACCAGCAACGGCAAATCCGTCTGCTCCATGAAAAGCTAGTTTTACCCCTAAACGATCTGCTTCTTTGAATGCCCAATGAATCATATCCCAAAATTCAGGCGTCAACTGTAAAACCGGCGGATCTATTAATGGCGGATTGGCTGGCCCTTTTATGGTCATTAAATAAGCACCTGCAATCCCAGCTTGTTTCATAGCTTCTAAATCGGCTGTAATTCCTGCTTTAGAATAAGCAGATTTCATCCAATACCAATACACCCAAGGTCTTGAGGAATCTAATGTTGGCTGAAAAGAGGTTTCTTTTTTATGGACTTCCTGTGCAGAGACGATGCTTGCTAAGAGAAGAAAAAAGATAATAGTCGAAAGTTGGAAAGTCCAAAGTCGAAAGTCTTTTTTGAAAAGAAAAATGTGGTTACGGTTAGACATTATTGTTATTATTTTCTGTTCGTAAACCCGACAGGTTTTTGCAACCTGCCGGGTTTGATATATCGCTTTTTTTTGTCATTTCGACGAAGGAGAAATCTCCACAAGTAGCTCCGTAACGAAAGTCCAATCTTTGCGGAGTTTCTTACGAAGATTTCTCCTTCGTCGAAATGACAAACTGTACTTTTTAATTCTTAATTTTTAATTATCAATTCCTAATATTTAAACTTCTTCAAACTACTTTCCAATTCATTTTTTGAACCACTGAAAGGCGTCAAATAAAAACTATACACATAATTTCCAGATTTAATCTGATATTGTTCCAATGGCTGTGCTACAATCGTCCAACTGTCGTTTCCTCCTACTCCCATTTGAATTAAATCGATGTTTAGAGTTAAGAATCCTGGATCTTTCAAATCGTATGTATGACCAGATGAACTTAAATTTTCCTGTGTGTACGGCCAGGCGCTCATGCTTAAAACCTTGGTATCATTTACCACTAAAAATCCGTTGCTTCTCTGCGGAGTGCTTAATGCCATCCATCTTACATCACATCGGTTTCCGTTTTCCTGCGGTTTTGGATAATGTTCGATAAAATCATTTATTGGAAGCGAATATTTCCCAACAAACGAACCGAAACTTCTATCGCTGTAATTTTCCAATTCCCCTTTTCCGTACCATGAAATCTGATCGAATTTTCTCTGAACTCCCATCTGCATTCCGATTTTTGGAATGTTTGGCAATTTGTTTGAAGCTTTTAAGCTGTAATCTACTTTTATTAGTCCGTTTGATAAAAAGTTGTAAACTACTTTTACGTTCGCACTGTCTTTTATGACTTCATAATCGCTTGTAATTTTGATTTCTGAAGCTGATTTGTCAATTTTAATATTAACCAATTTTGGTTTTGCTTTATACCATTGTTTCAACAACTTTTGCGATTTCCATCCACGTTTGTCGTTGTCTGTAAGTGGTCTTACAAAATTGGGTAATAGCGGTGCAAAAACTTGTTCTTCTCCGTTAAAAATATACGAACTCAAAGCGCCATTTGTTTTTCCAATCGTAATATCAAATGTTTTTCCTTTGATTTTAAAATCAGAATCTGATTCAGAAACGTTCAGCGTTTCTTTTTTCGATTCTGGAGAAACAACTTCTTTCTTTTTTAATATAAACTGATCTTCCGCAACAGCGTAACCTTTTGAAGCCCATAATTCATCTTTTGAAAGCTGGAATTCTATATTTAAAATATATTCGGCATCAGCTTTCATTTTTGGAAGATAAGAACTGATGTCTAATATCGTTGATTGTCCTGCTTCTACTTTTAACGGTTTTAAAATCTGAGTTTTAATTGCATTTCCGTTTTCCAACACTTTTAAAACCGGAATATATCCTTCTAAAGATTTAACTGCCTGACGATTTTTAATTTCTAATTGATTTCCGTTTAAAGTCGAAATCGCTGGCTGATACACCCATTTGTTTTCAAAAATAGATCCTTTTGGTTTTCCGTTAGAATCTACAATTCCTTTTGTATTGAAGTTTCCGTCATGATATTTTTCACCAAAATCTCCTCCGTGAGCAAAATAATTCTGGCCTGATCTCGAATCAAATTTCAAGATTCCTTGATCTTTAAATTCCCAAATACAACCTCCAATCACTCTTGGAAGCGAACGGAATTCATCCCATAATTCTTTTAAATTTCCAACCGAATTCCCCATCGCATGCGAATATTCAACGAAAATAATCGGACGAGTATCTTTCTTTTGATCTACTAAAAATTTCGGTGTGAAAACGCCCGGATAAAAACGACTGACCATATCGACATATGAATCATCCTGCGGATTTTCGAATCGATAAGCGTGATCAATTGTTTTTGGATATCCTGGATCAAGCGGATCGATATATCCGTCTAATTTGGCATTTCCTTGCGCTGGTTCATAATGAACTGGACGGGTAATGTCGAAATCGTGAACCCAACCCGACATTGCAGCATGATTTGGACCTTTTCCGCCTTCGTTACCTAAACTCCACATTACAACCGACGGATGATTTTTATCTCTTTCGACCATTCGAATCATTCGTTCCATATAAGCATTTATCCAAAGCGGATCATTGCTTAATTTCCCACCTATTCCGTGTGTTTCCTGATTGGCTTCGTCCATAACCATAATTCCGTATTGATCGCATAATTCGTAGAAATAAGGATCATTTGGATAATGGCTTGTACGTATAAAATTGAAATTGAACTTTTTAATCGTAGTAATATCTTGTTTGATATCTTCTCTCGTAACGGCTTTTCCTCGTGTCGGATGATGATCGTGACGGTTTACACCATAAACATAAGTTTCTTTTCCGTTGATGAGCATTTTTCCGTTTTCTTTCGAGAATTCAATCGAACGGAAACCCACTTTACAGCTTTTGGCTTCGGTAACATTTCCGTTTTTATCTTTTATAGAAATGACCATCGTATACAAATTCGGCTCTTCTGAACTCCATTTTTTTGGGTTTTTGATGGTTTCTTGAAAGAATCCAAAACGAACATTATCCAAACGAGGATAACTTTCGTTAATCAAATCGATTACAGGTCTTTGAAGCGGTTCTTTGAACATGGCAGTATTATTGGCATCGTACAATTGAACATTCATCGTATAATCTTTGATTTTTGCTCCAGTTAAATTCTCTACTTTTGGACGCAGTTTAAAAATCGCATCAGTATATTGTTTGTCTAATTTAGTCTGAACAAAGAAATCTTGAATACGCAGTTTTGGCTCGGCCATAATGAAAACTTCACGCTGGATGCCACTCATACGCCAATGATCCTGATCTTCTAAATAAGAACCATCTGTCCAACGGATTACACGAACAGAAACTACATTTTCTCCTCCTTTTAAATAAGGTGTAATATCAAATTCTGATTGCAGAAAACTGTCTTCGCCATAACCTAAAAATTCTCCGTTTAGCCAAACTTCAAAACCTGAACTTACGGCTCCAAAATGTAAAGTCACGGTCATATCTTTCCAGTTTTCTGGAACGGTAAAACTTCTTTGATATGAACCAACTCCGTTATAATCTTTAGGAATATAAGGCGGATTTATAGGTCTAAAAGGATAAACCGCACTTTTGTAAATTGGATTATCGTATCCTTTCATTTCCCAGTTTGAAGGCACTTCGATTTTATCCCAACCTGAAACGTTATTTTTATAAAAATCTTTTGAGGCTTCTTTTAGATTTACAGCATATTTAAAATCCCAATCGCCGTTTAGCATTTGGATTCGGCTTTTGGTTCTGTCGCCTTTTAAAGCATCTTCTACACTTGCATACGAATAAGCAGTTGCTCTTGACGGCTGTCTATTAATACTCGTAATTGTAGGATCTTCCCAAGGAGCAAATTCATATTTTTTATGCAATTCTGGGACTCCCGCTGGTTCTCCTGTTACGGATTGGGCTTGCGTGTAAGTTGTGAATAGTAAAATTACAGTCAAAAAGTCGAAAGTCGAAAGTCGAAAGTTGAAAAATTGCTGAATATGATTTGGTTTAAACATTATTTTATTTTTAGTTTTTTTGTCATTTCGAGGAACGAGAAATCTTCGCGCGATATTCTACAAAGATTGGTAACCATTCTGTGTGGAGCTATTTGTGGAGATTTCTCCTTCGTCGAAATGACAAAACTGTATCTTTAATTATCTTATGGTTATTAAACCTGACAGGTTTTAAAACTTATTATATCTTAATTCTTCTTCGCCTTTTTCTCTGGCGGTGCCACAAAATTCAATTTGCTTTTTCCTAAATCTTTAGACGTTGCAATGGCAATTCCTCTTTGTTCTGCTTTGTTAACGGCACAGTAAAAATGATAGACAACGCCGTCATGTTTTACTACAAATGATTTATGCGCAAACATATCATCATAAGGTTCAGAAGATTTAACTAAATCATCTCCTTTCCAATCTGTCCAGTTTACTAAATCATTTGAAACGGCAAAACGGTTAAAGGCACCTTGATTCCAGCCCGTCCAGAAAGCTCCAAAATAGAACATTACCCAAGTATCATTAATACGCTGAATATAAGCATCTCCCGAAATTCCTTTATGATGATTGATTAAAGGTTTATCGCCATAACGTTTCCATGTTTTCATATCGTTTGATACTGCCATCGCAATACGTTCAGCACCTTTTGCAGGATTGATACTATCGCCACGGGCATTGTAATACATGATGAAATTGTGTCCTGTAACTTTGTCTTTATCACGAATCACGCTATTTTTGTACATCGTACTATTATCCCACCATTTGGCGTCTTTGTCTTTTGGCGTTAAAACCGGATTTTCTAATCTCTGAAATTCGTGTGGTTTTGTCGGTGCTTCTTTGGTATATGCCATTCCGATTGACAAAACTCCTGCTTCATAACCTTTGCTGTCTCCGCCAAAATAACTCATCCAGTATTTGTCATCGTATTTTTCCCATTCGTAGCTTCCGCCCCAAGTTAGATCTTGTAACGAAATATACCCTGCTTTTTGGTTCACATCCCAGTGTTTTTCATTTTCTGAAAATGACATTACTTTTCCTAGATGTTTCCAATCTAAAAGATTGTCACTTTCTGCCAACCAAGTTTCGTAACCTCTTCCGTCGTAAATTAAATACGTCATATACCATTTGCCGTCTTTTCTAAAAACACTTGGACAATCCATTTTGTATGAGTTGTCGGTAGGAACCATTACCAAACCGTATTTATAAGGCGTTTTGATTTCCTCGTAAATTTCCTGCATTACGCTATCGGTAATTTCTCTTTTCTTGTATTTGGTAGCACAGCTTGTTATGACAAGTGCTGAAATGGCAATTAGTAGATATTTAATTTTCATTTTGGTTATGTTTTGTTTGCCACGAAGGCGATATCCCGATAGCTATCGGGACTAAGTTTTTTTATTTTTTGTTTCACGCAGATTTTACAGATTTAAGCAGATTATTAATTGATTTTTATCTGCGTTAATCAGCCAAAATCTGCAAAATCTGCGTGAAATTATTTTTTCAATTCTTTTAATTTAGATTCCATTACGTCTTTATTCAGTTTGACTTTTACCATTCCTGTTGGATGAAATCTTCTTTTCAGGTCGATGGCGTTATAGACTATTGTGTAAACATCGTTTCCTTCTGGGATTAAACACAAAGGCGTTCGCATAATATCCCACCATTTATCGACTTTGGTTTCTATTGGTAAATAATGTGCTTCTGCCCAGTTCACGCCATCTGCTGATAATGAATACGCAATCATATTCGGTAAATGATGTCCCCAGCCATCTGGACCACCGTCAAAAATCGCAATGTACATTCCGTTTGGTAATTGGCTTACAATTGGGTTTTCTACGAATAACGGATGCATGGTTTTAATTGGTTCCAAACCTTTATTCATTCTCAACCAAGGGCCTTCTAAACTTTTAGATTCGGCTAAAGCTACAAACCAGCCTTTTCCAGATTTCTTCGGATAATCTGCCCATGAATTGAACGGATACGCACCGCTGTAAAATCCAAAGTATTTATCTCCTACTTTATACGGGAAAAAGGAAGCCACACCCTGACGCCCTTCCCAAGGTTGAGAATCTAGTCCGGGTTCCATGATGATTCCCATATCTTTGTAAGGCCCGCCAATTCCGTTGATTCCTTCAACCGTTGATTCACAACGCCAAATTCTTCCGAATGAATGATTTGGTTCTATTTCTTTACTTACCGTATACGCCAAATAATAGCCATACCATTTGTTTGCTTTTTCGTTGAAAATTGGCATATAAGACCAAATAGCTGCACGGCGATCATTCATCGGGTTATCGTCTTCTGTTACTGCATAAACACCACTCGCTTGGTAGATTGTCGATTCTCTTTTCCAGTGAATGGCATCTTTACTTGTCCAATGTCCTATTTTGGTTTTTACACGATCATAATAGTAATCAACACCTTTTTCACCTGCTCTTTCGGTTGGAAACATATGGTACGTATCTCCGACTTTCACCACACGTCCGCCTTCAAAACCTCCCTGAATTCCTTCTGTTCCAGACATTCCTTCATCTATAACCGGTTTGTTTTCTCCGCCGATAATATCGAAAAGTGGTTTTTCATCTGAAAATCCTTCAACAATAAAAGTTGGATTCCAAAGTTTTCCGTCTGGTAATTTAACATCTCTCGCATTCAACTGCTGGTCGCTTTTCAAAACTCCCAAAACAGCAAATAATCCTTTTTGATTTGGCAAAATAGTGTGAGTTCCTTTTCCGTACGGAATTGCATACACACTTACTGGTGGTAAACCTGTAATTGTAACTCCATTTTCAAGAATCTCATTATTATTCCCAATCTGATTGGATTGCAGATATTCTGCATTTTTATCCTGAAAAACACCGATTAAAACCGTTACAGGCTCTTTAAACTTTAATTGTAATGGAGTATTTGTTCCATTTTTATAATGATCTAGAGGAAGTTCAATCCCTGTTAAACCTTGCAATTCTGGAGCTAAACGAACAATATTATGTTTGCTTCCTGAAAATACATGAGCGTATTGCGTGGTTTTGAACGTTTTGTAATTGGATTTTACAATTTCAAATGATGCTGGTTTCCATGCGGTGTTTTGTGCTGTGGCTTGGATGCAGACGGTTAATAGCATTAAGAATGCTGTTTTTAATTTGAAGCTGTATTTTGTGTTTTTTGAAAACATTGGTTTTTTATTTTTTATTAACTCTGAATTTCTTCAATCTTGTCATTTCGAGGAACGAGAAATCTTCGCGAGAAACTCTACAAAGATTGGCGACATTCGGTGCGGAGCTACTTGCGAAGATTTCTCCTTCGTCGAAATGACAAACTGTACGTGACAATCTTTGTCTTTACGAGTGTGATTCCTCATTCCTGAGAATGACAAACTCGACGTTATAAACTATACCCTTAAGAACTAATTACTAGGAACTAATCACTCATTACTAAATAGCTTTGTAACTCACTTTATACTCCATATTCGGTTTTACAATCAATTGATATTTGTTTTTTGCTAATTCTGTAATCGTTCCAGAGTTTGTTTTGGGTTTGCTGGCACTTTCAAAAATCAATTTTCCCTCTCCTTCGCCTGCTTTTACTTTGATTTCTTTGGTACTGCAATACACGGCAACTTCTCCGTTTGGTGTTGGCACTTTTCCTTCCATCCACTTTAATCCTCCTAAATTTGGTTTAATTTCATATTGGGAATAACCCGGCGCAGTTGGTTTTACACCTAAATAATATTTCCCTAATAAGTAAATCGGACTTGCTCCCCAAGCGTGGCAAAGGCTTTTTCCGTAAGGACGGCCGTACATCGTTAAATGCTCCGTTCCTTTTTTGTTCGGATTGTATTCTTCCCAGAAAGAAGTTGCGCCTTCATTCAGCATTCCGCCCCAATAATCTTTCATTTCTTTTAAAACGTAATTCTGTTCGCCCATTGCGCACAAAGCTTCCAATTCGTAAAAACGCATGTACGGTGTTGTAATTTGAAGAACATCTTTATTTAGTAGTACTTTATTTTTTACGCTTTGTTTTTGTTCTTCATTAAAATAATTGAAGAAAATACCGAACATATTAGCGTATCTGGTTACAATATTTTGTATTTTTCCATCAATACGCTGGTGTTTCATTACGTTTTCCTTTTTATCCCAAAACACATCAAATAATTTCGTTTTCAAATCATTTCCTAATTTTTGATATTGCTTTTGGTCTTCGGTTTTACCAGCGATTTCAGCACTTACAGCCATCGCTTCTAAACTTCTTGCTAAAAGCATTTGCTCAAAACTCACTTCTCCCGTTTTTGGAAGTCCGTCTGCCCAATCAATAAAAACCCAATCGCCTTCTAATGGTTCTAGGAATCCATTTTTGTTTCTTCTTTCTAAACAGAAATCCATAAGCGATTTCATTCTTGGATAAAAAGTTTTGATGAATTTTGTATCGCCTGTATGTAAGTAATAATCGTAAACGCCAACAAACCAATAAAGCGAATAATCCATAATGATATTGACGTGAGCCGTTACAGGATCTTTTCCGCGAAGTGCTAACAATGTTCTTTCTACCGAAGCCGAATCAAAGAACAAATAATAATTCATTAAATAACTTTGATACGCATCGCCAGACCAAACCCAGCGGTCACGTTTGATTCCGTCGATAAAAAATTCACGAGACGTTAAATGCATGGTGTAAGCCGACACATCCCAAATTTTATTCAATTGCTCATCCGAAGATTTGAATGAGCCACGATAATCTAATGGCAGATATTCATACAACATCGAAATCGAATCGTATTTTACCCCTGCATCTGCTTGCACCTGAACATAACGGAAAGCTTTTGAACCGTCATGTGTATAAGTTTCAGACTGTTTTCCGTCAAAAGATAAATGATCTAAAGTTTCACATTTGGCAGAATCTAAAGCTTCTTCACGAGATTCACCATAATAAAGCGCTAATTTGCCTTTTCCTTTTAAACCATGTATTTTAATGTAACCGAAAGTTTCTTTTCCAAAATCAACTAACTGACCCGCTCCTATTTTTTCTGTTTTTGTAGCGCTCAAAGGTTTAGTTGTTAGTTTAAAACCCGAAGGTTTATTTTCTGGCGAATTAAAATTCCAAGAACCAACAGGAACCCACGGCGTACCAGATTGCTGTGCTTTTCCAGTTTCATCAATCCAAAGTTTATCTTCGTTGGTTACTTTCCACGAAGCATCAGATTTAATGTATCTTCCGTTAATATAAATAGCCGGCAACACTTCCTGATTGTAAACTTTAAAGGAAATTTTGTGTTTTCCCGCAGGAACTGATATTGATTTTGGCTGTCCGTAAATTTGAACGCCATCTAAAAGTAATTGAAAAGGTCCTTCTGAAAAGATTTTCACTTCGTCTGGCTTTGGAATCTCTACTTCTGTCTGAAAAGTAACCAAAGCATACGGACTGTAATATTGCCAAAGCGGAGGAAATACGGCTTCGCGTTCTGTACGTCTAACCTGCATTTTATTGCTTAACCAAACTTCAAAATCTCCTGGATACCAGATCCATGTCGCTTCTTTTGGTTTTTCTTGTGCTGAGGACAGCGAACAACAAAAAAGGGCAACAAAAAGAAGTAAAGTCTTAAAAATGGAAAAGCGGTTTAGCATAGTTAGTTTATTTTGGGACTAAAGATAAGTGTTATTTTTACATTTCACAACCTGTAGTATCCTGTTATTTCATAAAAAACTATGATTCTTGATAAATTTTTAAGGGAAAAATTATGACTTATCACTTTTTTAGTACTAAAAAAAATGATGTTAGAATTTTATGGGACACGGATGAGACGGATTCGCTATCGCGAGGACGCGGATGAAAAACGGATTTTAATTATTTATCCTTTTTTGTCATTTCGACGAAGGAGAAATCTTCGCAATTAACTCCGCAACGAAAACCCAATCTTTGTCGAGCTTCTCGTGGAGATTTCTCCTTCGTCGAAATGACAAAGACTGTGTTATTTTGGATAACTAAAAGAAAAAATCCGTCTAAATCCGCGTCCTCGCGATAGCGAATCCGTTTTATCTGCGTTCTAATTTAGGCTAACAATCTAAGCAATCATCTTTTCAGATTCATTTTCATCTTCTAAAATATAGTTAGAAGGCGTTTTGCCCAAATGCTTTTTAAACATATAAATAAAAGCACTCGCTGTTTCGTAACCCAAATCTAAAGCGATTTCCTTAATGGATTGTTTTTCGCCTAATCTTTTAATGGCTTCAAGTAATTTCATTCTGGTGCGCCAATCGCTGAAATTCATTCCCAATTCTTTTATGAATAATCGCGATAAAGTTCGGCTGCTCATAAAAGAAAGTTCGGCATAATAATCTATTGTTTGTTTACTCGAAACATCACTCATTAAAAGTTCTACTACTTTCTGTAGCCTTTCATCATTTGTAGTAGGCAAAAAAGTAGCGCTTGGCACTATTAAAGCCAATTCATCTAAAAAGACATAAATGATTCTTAATTGTGATTCTGTTAAGTTGCCACTTGTTCCAAAAGAAATAATTTTGAAAACCAATTGCTTTAAAAACATCGGAATATCAAACGAAAAACTCTTTTCTGGCAATCCTCCAATTGCAGAAGGATCAATAAAAACACTGTAATAGTTAACGTCTTTCTGAAAAGTAACCTGATGCTCTACTCCGCTTGGAATCCAAAGGCCTTGCAACGGATTTACAACCCAAATGTTATTGCCCACCACAACATTCATTACACCACGAGTTGCGTAGATCAATTGTGCTCTTGGATGCGAGTGCGAGATACACATTTCATTGTTAACTGTTTCAGTATAACCTATAACTGGGATCGAGGAATCTACTTGATATCCAAAATCCGTTGCTACTCTATATGTCCGATATTGACTATTCATTGTCCAAATATAGCAATTCTGACATTAGTATTCTTTTAATCTTTGCAAAAAATAATACAGCTGTTGTTTTTTAACCTAATTTAAAAATCAAAAAATACCACATGGACACTATTAAAGCAAATCCTGACATAGTTAAAAAAACCACTTATTCGATCTTATTTATCATAAGTTTTTCTCATTTAATTAATGATCTTTTACAGGCTGTTGTTCCTTCAATTTATCCGCTTTTAAAAGATAATTTTAGTTTAAGTTTTACTCAAATTGGTATTATTACGCTAACTTACCAAATGGTAGCGTCTATTTTACAGCCATTTGTGGGAATGTATACCGATAAAAACTCCAAACCCTATTCGCTAATTGTTGGAATGTGTTTTACAATGGTTGGACTTTTCTTTGTTTCGATCGCTTCAAGTTTTATCAACTTATTATTATCCGTAAGTTTAATCGGGATTGGATCTTCGATTTTCCATCCTGAATCTTCACGTGTGGCGCATTTGGCTTCGGGCGGAAAAAGAGGTTTGGCGCAATCTATTTTTCAATTGGGAGGAAATGCAGGAAGTGCAATCGGACCTTTGTTAGCAGCATTTATTGTTATTCCGCATGGACAATCTTATATCGCTTGGTTTTGTATTATTGCGTTAGTTGGCGTTTTTGCTTTGTATAAAATTGCGATTTGGTATACGGCACATTTATCTGAAAGAAATGCAAATAAAGCTTCTCACCAAATCGAAACGCATCATTTGTCTAAAAACCGAGTAATTGCTTCGTTGATTATTTTGTTGGTTCTGATTTTTTCTAAGTATTTCTACATGAGCAGTATTACGAGTTATTATACTTTCTTCCTTATAGATAAATTCCATATCACGATCCAGCAGTCACAAGTATATTTATTCTTGTTCTCAGGTGCTGTTGCAGCAGGAACTTTAATTGGAGGACCAATTGGAGATCGATATGGCAGGAAATACGTAATCTGGGTTTCAATTCTTGGAGTTGCTCCTTTTACTTTAATGTTACCTTACGTTTCTTTATTCTGGGTTGGAACTTTATCTGTAATTATCGGATTAATTCTTTCTTCGGCATTCTCTGCAATTCTGGTTTATGCAACTGAATTAATGCCCGGAAAAGTCGGACTTGTGGCTGGTCTTTTCTTCGGATTTGCTTTCGGAATGGGTGGTTTAGGTTCTGCTATTTTAGGAAAAATTGCCGATGCTACAAGTATTGAATATGTATTTAAGATTTGTGCATTCCTGCCTTTGATTGGGGTTATTACCGGGTTCTTGCCTAATTTGGAGAAGAAAAAGAAAACTCAAGAATAATTTTTTAAACACATAGCCCCGATAGCTATCGGGGATAGTATTTGTATTGTCTTAAAAGGCATTTCATTTCATAATAAAACACATAGTTTTCTCGATTGAAAGCTATGTGTTTTTTATTTCGTTTCAATTTCATTATTGGCTGTAATAATGATTTTATTTTGCTGATGTTCAATCGTTACGAAATTCCCGTAATTAAAACCGATTTTCTGAAGCCATTTTCCGCAAAGACGTATTTCTGGAAATATAACGTATCGATGATATGATCTTGCAATATGTTTTGGCTGTATTTTTAATCGTCTTTTTACCGATTGTTGAGTTATATTTTCTTGCTTCATACTTATTGATAATTTACACAAAATTACCATAAACAAACATTAAAAGAAAATAAATTTACATTAAATGTAAATTTTAATTTATTAAACTTTGATTTTCAAGTCTTTAAAATTTTGCGATATTTGCAGGAGAATTCATAAACTAGAAATGTGTCAAAAATAAATTTGAATAGAATAAAATCTGTTTTGGCAGAAAAAAATAGAAATGGTAAAGATTTAGCAAGTCATTTAGGAAAAACAGAAACCACTGTTTCTCGCTGGTGTACAAATGAAATTCAACCTTCTATTGAAACGCTTTATGAGATTTCTAAATATTTGAAGGTTGATATTCGGGAGTTGTTGGTGTCTACTGGAAATAAATCATAAAAAAGCGCTTTCTTATTAGGAAAGCGCTTTTTTATAAGTTTAAAAATAAAAATTTACGAAAAAGCTAAATCAGCACTGGTTAGCTTTACCTTTGGTTTACCTAATTTTATTACAGCATCTTGTACTTTAGTTTGATCTTCTTTTGAAAGGAATACTGGTATCAACACTGCTATTTCTATTTTTAATAATCGATTTATAACAATTAAATCTCTCAACGTAAATGGTTTAATACCATTCATAAGTTCAGACATATAAGTTTTGCTTTTATGACCTAAAATTAAAGCCAGGTTTTCCTGAGTCAATTCAAGTTCTTTGAGTTTCTTTCTTATTATTTGTTTTCTATTTTCAAGAAATAATCTCTCAAGTTCTGCTATGCGTTCAGACTTGTCACTTTCCAAAAGTTTTTCATCAGTAATTTCATTTACATCATTCCATTCCAAACTTTCATACTTCTCAATAATGTCACGCAAATTAGATCTTAAGTTTTTAAAATGTGTATTATCTTTCGCCAGAAGCCTTAATCTTCGGTCAGCAATAAGAGCTCTTTCGTAATCTAGTTCGTTTGTGATTATGCCTCTTTCTACTATTTTTTCTATATCAAAATGTGTTTTCATTATTCTATATAGCTATTTTTTCGCAACCATTTTTCAATAGTCGCTTTGTTATTTTTAAATGTTGATTCATATTCCTGATGCGTTCCTGCCCAAATAATTGTAGCCTCACCATCATCATCAAACTCAATCAATATAAGTGTCCTATGAATATTAATATTGAAGAAATAAAAACCGTCGCTGTGCACACAATCTGCATCATTTCTAATTTCGCAAATGGTATTTTCATTAGAATTAAACTTTTCTAAATCAAGAATTAACTTATCAATTTCATCGCATAGTTTTTTTTTACCTATATTTTTCTTTTTAATTTTTAAAATCGTCTTTTTCCCAATAATCCTCATAATACCAACTTAGCAAAGATAATTAAAAGTTCTTATATAAACCGAACTTATAAATTATAGTTCATTTTAAATCCATTCAAATTTTACTGCAAGATTCCTATTTTCTTAAATTCAAAAAAGTCATCTCTCAGAGCAAACTTACAATTTTATCCTAACTATTAACAAGTATTTACTTTCTTTTTAGAGTTATTGTATTGTGTGTAATTTTTTTAAAAGCATAAAAAAAACGCTTCCTTTTATCAAAGAAGCGTTTTTAAATTATAAGAGTTTAAAGAAAATTTAATTCCCATTAAAAACCAAATACAAAACCAAAATTGTCAATCCCAGCAAACCAAACAAAAGCTTTACCTTTTTACTCGTTTTAGGAATATCCGTTTCATCTGAAACATTAACTTCAGGATTTTTATCGGTTAAAGAAATAATAACGGCTGCAATTAAAAGCGTAGCAAAAATGTAAAACGAAATCAATAAAAAGTGAGGCCAAACGGGATATTTATCGGCAGGGAAAATCCATAAATATAAAACCCCAACAAACAAACTAAAAGCAGAACCCCAAGAAAGCGTTGCGTTTACTGCTTTTTTGGTAGTGCGTTTCCAGAAAACACTCAAAAGAAAAACAACAGATAACGAAGGCGCCAAGAAACCTAAAACAGCCTGAAAAATGTTGAATAAATTCTGTCCCTTAATATTATCAATCGCAACAGCAATAAGAATCGCAAATACACATCCAGCAGCAATCGTTAAACGGCCAATTTTAATCTGATCCTGAATCGTCGCCGTCGGGTTTATTTTCTTTACATAAATATCATTCGTAAAAACGGTGCTTAAAGCGTTTAGAGAAGAACCAATTGTTCCCACCAAAACCGCAATCATCACGCAGATTACCAAACCGTTCATTCCGCTTGGGAAAAGATTGGTAACCATTGTCATATAAGCCAAATCAGAATTACTTCCTAATTCTGGATATAGCGCATAACATAAAATTCCAGGTAAAATAAATAACGGAAGCGCCATCACTTTTAACCATCCAATAAAGTTTACGCCCAATTGTCCCTGCTCCAAGTTTTTAGCTCCTAAAACACTCTGCACCATCGATTGATCGGTACAGAAAAAAGCAACTGCTGCTACAGGATATCCTAATAAAATAGCAGGCCACGGATAATGCGCATCATCAGAAGGACGGACTAAATTCCAAAAATTTGAAGGTGTTTTAGCAATTAAAACATCTATTCCACCTAATTTCTGTAAACCTAAAAACGAAAGCGTCAATGAAACTACAATCAGCAGAATCATCTGAAAAACATTCACTTTTGCAATTGCTTTTAATCCTCCCGCAAACGTAAAAATTCCAGAGAAAATCACTAAAACGGTAACGCTCTGCCACATCGGAATTCCCAGAATCTGACGTACTAAAACGCCTCCGCTGAATAATCCCAAAGACAGCCAGCTTACCAAAATTTTTACCAAAGCGTACCAAGCCAAAATATTCTGCGTACTGTCGCCGTAGCGTTTTCCCATATATTCGGGCATCGTGCTTACTTTACTTGCAATATATCTTGGCGCAAAAACCATTGCCAAGAGCAGTAAAAATACAAAAGCGTACCATTCGAAATTTCCTGCTACAATTCCCGTAGCGTAACCAATACTCGCAAAAGCCAATAATGAAGAAGGCCCAACATTGGTTCCCCACATATTAAACCCGATGCTGTACCAGTTTAATGAATTTCCAGCCAGAAAAAGCGTTTCGTTTTTCTTTCTCTGCTTCATACTTACCACGTATCCAATAACCAATAAAGCCACTAAATAACCCGCAACAATTACAAAATCGAGCGTTGTTAATTTATCGTAGATACTGTTCATAGTCCGTATTCGTTAAGAATATCGGCAATTTTAACCGGCATTCCAGTTTGCAAAGATTTATCCATTGCTTGTAACAAAGCCACAGTTCCAATTCCTTCTTCCATGTTTGGATAAGCTTCAAAACCTTGCTCGATACTATCTGCAAAATATTCTAAATAATTCTGATATTCTCCGCCGTGATGACTTTGTCCTTCAAAACGGAAATAATATTTAATTGTACTATCGCCCCAAGTGATTACTTTTTCTTCGCCGGTTTTATCTGTAATGGCATAACGCAATTCGTGATAATCGGCTTGACTTGCTCCCTCTGTAGCTCTTAAAATCGTACTCATTCCGCTGTCGCGTTGTGCTGGCTGTGTTGGCGAAGTGTAAACACCGCTTACACGAGCAATTCTTCCATCGGTTGCTTTAAAGATAAAATGCATCGTATCTTCATTCTTCAATCCAGCACTTTGTCCGTTACTGCTAATCATTCCATACCCCATCACTTCCTGAATATTCGGCAAATACCATCTGATGAAATCTACAGGATGACTCAAACCTCCATACAACCATTTAAACGATTGCAAAAGCGACCATTCTTTCTTTAAAAACCATCTATGGTCGGCGTGATACTGTGCTTCAATGGTAATCAAATCTCCAATCAAACCTGCTTCATAATCAGCTCTTTGTCTTTTGGCTGGTTCGAAAAAACGAGAACTTTGACCAATAAAAACTTTCTTTCCTGTCGATTTGCTTAATTCTAACAATTCTTTTGCATCCGAAAGATCATCGATAAATGGTTTGGTACAAACAACATGTTTTCCATGCAACAAAGCTTGTTTTACATGTTGTGCATGAAGATGATCGGGCGTATAAATCGCTATAATATCAATTGACGAATCGTTTAATAAATCGTCGTAATTGGTTGTGTACGAATGAAAATCGAATTCTTTTGCACGTTGCTTGCACAATTCTTCATTTCGGTCGCATATTTTAACAAGTTCTAGTTTTGAACTTTCGATAGCAGCCGACATTGTGCTTCGTCCTTCTCCAAGTCCCAGAATGGCTATTTTTAACATGAGGTGTGGTTATTTTAGATTGTTGATTTTAGTTTTTTTTTTTGCCACAGATTAAAAGGATTAAATGGATTTTTTAATCTGTGGAAATCCTTTAATCTGTGGCTAAATATTTTTTCAGCGTCTAAACCCGACAGGTTTTTAAAACCTGTCGGGTTTATTATGCGTATTATTTTTTTGCTTCTACTTCTACTTTATTCAAGAAAATCCAAGTTTCGTCTGGTTTTGTGCCTTCAATTCCGCTTTGGTATTTCTTCATTAAGGCATTCCAATCGTCTACACGAGGATTATTTTGTGTTGTTTTTGGGTTTAGTTTATCCAAACTTTCTCCTTTCGGAATACTGATTACCAAAATTAATTGTCTGTCTTTTTTGAAGACTTGCAATTGCTGGAAATCGGCGTTACAGAAACCTTTGGCAACTTCTGGCCATTTTTCAAATTGTGTTTTATGATACTCTACATATTCTTTTTGTAGTTTTTCATCAGCTGGAAGATTCGCTGTCAACACAATATTTTCCCAATCTGATGCTGGTTTTGAATCTTTACATCTTTCGAAGTTTTGAAAGTCGTAAACCAAATCCTCATAGATTTTAATTTCTAAAGAAGGAAAAGCACCCGCCAGTTTTCGTTTTGTTCTTTCCGGCTGATTCATTTTTCCATAAATCACCAAATGATTTTTCCATTGATACAATTCCTGACCTACGATTCTAAAACCTGTTAAAGTCGATTTGATTTTTTCGATATCAAAATCAGAACCTATCAATTCAATCGCATACGGTTTTGGCATTTCCTGCAATCCCCATTTTTCATCGATTACGACTTCTTTTTCTAAATCTTTATAAGGCGCTCTAATTCCCGCAGCATCTTTTATCTTAGTGCTTACATACGGATCATTGTGTTCCCAAATATTCCCTTTTGGACCATTATGGTTTTTAAGTATTTTCTTTTCGGCAATCCAATTGTTTTTAATGGTAAAACCTTCACTTCCTTCATCAGTATACAAATACAACCATAAAAACGGATCGTGAGCGTATGGACTATTGTAAACCTTGTCTATATAATTTTCTTCAATTCGGCTACCAGGTTGAGCCGAAAGCGTGTAAATTCCAGCAACATCATGTAAATGTTTGGCATAATGATGAATTTTATTCGCCAAAATTTTATTGTTCTGCATCACGTTTGGCGTGTGCGTCCAACCCCAACCCATTGCCATTCCGGAATACGATACATCCGAAATCTCGTTGTGTTCAATTGTAATATTTCGAACAAAACCAGCGCTGATTCCCAGAGTCCCCCAATCTTCATTGGTTACGTTAGTGATCAAATTATCTGAAATCACTTCATCAGAACACATTTCTCTTTCATCTTTAATAATTAAAGGCAAATGCGCTTCAAAAGCTTCTTCAGAGAAAACTCCAACATTTATAGCACTTCCGCCAATATCTTTAAATAAATTTCCTTTTACAGTATTATGATTTGTTCCTTTATTTAAATCTAAACCAGTCGAAGCCAAATGCTCAAAACGACACGATTCAAACTGAATATTATTAGCATAATTTACTTCCACCGCTGCACGAGGCCTTCCCACCCATGCCTGATTTTCTAAACTTGCCTGATTCGGCGTTCCTGGAACTTTCAGTTTATAAGCATCCAACAAATACATGCCTGACTGCAACGGCACATGACCTTGCTGTGAAGGACGAAGCCAATTGCTGTATTGAAACGAAATTCCTTTAAATTGAAAATGATGAACAGGAGAATCGATTGTACCTTTTACTTCAACCAGATTTTCTAAAACAGGTGCAGTTACAATTGCCGAATTAATTTCTTCTCCATCTCTTGGAATATAATAGATTTTAGCATTTTTCTTGTCCAAATACCATTCTCCAGGTTCATTTAAAAGCGAAAAAGCGTTGTTTAAGAAATAAGCCGAATTTCCGTTATTTTTAGAAATCCACGGAGCAGGCCACGGATGCTCGCTTTGAATACGGCTTTCTGGTTCTTCAAACGAAAGTTTGGCGCTGTCTTTTTGTACTTCGATATTTTTAATACGCAAGTTGGCATTCGACCACCATTGCACGATAAACATTTCCATTCCCGGTTCGAACTTTACCGATTTATCCTTAAACGGAATCCAGCAGGTTTGTTCCTGATGATTCCATGATAAAATACGCTCCATTGTAGTTCCGGCAGTATTTTTGGCTCTTACAGCTTTTTTACCGTTTACCCATAACTGTCTGTAGTCAATCAAATTTCCTGCTTTTTTAGGAGCATCGGCTACCCAAACTGATCCTTTTTTAAGTCCGTTGATAACGGTTGTCGATTTTGTCCAGTTTTTAATTTCGATTCCGCCGCTTATAATGGGTCTTGCATTTACATCGGCTTCAATTGTTGTCGGACTTTCTGCTGTTCCAGAATCTTCTGGTCGTACAAATAAAGGTTCGTTTAAATAATACGTTCCATTCATTACTATAATTCGAATTCCGTCTTTTATTGATGGATCTTTTAAACGACGAAGTTCTCTGGCTTTTCGCATTGCCATGTGAACCGTTGCCAGCGGATTTGATTTTGTTCCGAGGTTTGAATCTTTTCCTGATGGCGACACCCAGATTTCAGCTCCACTTGCCGAAAGTGTGAATACCAGTAAAAAAACAATCAGTAATTTGTTGAAGGAAATTAAATGCATTATTTATAGTATTGATTTTTTTCTTTAGATAAAATTACGAGGCATTTATTTAAAGCGCTATAATTTTTACAAATAAATGTATTTTTAACACTTTTACCAAATAATTGGGACAATTTAAAAGAATATAAAATGACAGGCATCCTGTACCCTCCTGTAATATAGACTTTGAGAACTTAACTTTGAAAATTTAGCTTTTGATTATCTTCTAATTTCCCAATCAAAAAAAGTTAAATTCATAAAAAATCTGTGATAAACTCTTCTAAAATGTCATTTCATATTATTTTTTTAATAGATTTGTGTAATCGATTACATTGAATATTTCAAATTAAAAAACTATAATTTTATTTATTGAATAAAAATTCACATGATAAAAAACTGAATTAATAGTAAATCGATTTCCTGAAAAACTTTTAACTATAATACAAATAAGAATGAAAACTAACCGAATTAACCTTTTATGTGTAGCCCTAGCCTCTTTTGCTTTGAGTTTCAATACAGCTTCGGCACAAAAAACTGCTGACACGTATAAAAATATTGAGTTTAAAATGGCTGAAATCCAAGAGCCTGTAATTCCGAATTACAGTGTGAATCTAAAAGACTTTGGAGCAGTAAATGGTGGTTATGTTTTGAATACGAAAGCTTTTGCAGATGCCATTGATGCACTTACGAAAAAAGGCGGCGGAAAATTAATTATCCCTCCTGGGATCTGGCTTACAGGCCCAATTATATTAAAAAGTAACATTGAGATGCATGCTGAAAGGGGTGCTCTGATAAAATTTTCTCCAGACAAAACTTTGTATCCTTTAGTTGAAACCAATTTTGAAGGTCTAAACACCTGGCGTTGTATCTCTCCTATCTATGGAAAAAATCTAGAAAATATAGCATTTACAGGAAATGGTGTATGGGATGGTTCGGGAGAAGTATGGAGACAGGTTAAGAAAAGTAAAGTAACGGAAAGCCAATGGAAAGAAGTAATTTCAAGAGGTGGTGTTTTAAATAAAGAAAAAACGAGCTGGTATCCTTCGGAGGTTTTTATGAATGCCTCAAAAGGTGCTGACCAAAATGTGCGCCCAGATTTAAAAACAAAAGAAGAATTTGAAACCATTCATGATTTTCTGCGTCCAGTAATGGTAAGCATTCAAAACAGTAAAAGAGTTTTATTTGACGGACCTGTTTTTCAGAATTCTCCAGCATGGAATATCCATCCTTTTATGGTAGAAGATTTGATTGTTCGAAATGTAAGCGTCCGTAATCCTTGGTATTCTCAAAACGGAGACGGGCTTGATGTAGAATGCTGTAAAAATGTATTGATTGAAAATTCTAGTTTTGATGTGGGAGACGATGCCATCTGTATTAAATCTGGAAAAGATAAAGACGGACGTGAAAGGGGTATTCCTTGCGAAAACATTGTAGTGAGAAACAATATCGTGTATCACGGTCACGGAGGAGTTACAGTAGGAAGCGAAATGTCTGGCGGTGTAAAAAACCTTCATGTTTCTAATTGTACCTTTATGGGAACAGATGTAGGACTTCGTTTTAAAAGTGCCCGCGGAAGAGGCGGTGTGGTAGAAAATATATTTATTTCGGATATATATATGACTGATATTCCGTCTCAGGCTATTTCTTTTAATTTGTATTATGGTGGAAAATCAATAGCTGAAACACTGGAAGAAGGTGGCGATAAAATCGTTAATAAAGCAATGCCTGTAACGGTTGAAACACCTCAATTCAAAAACATTAAGATTAAAAACATCACTATTAAAGGTGCTCAGCAAGCAGTATTTTTACAAGGTCTTCCTGAAATGAATTTAGAAAATATTGAAATCACAAATCTAATTGCGAAAGCACAAAAAGGCTTTTCTATAATTGATGCTAACGGAATTAAAATCAGCAACGCACAATTGGATATTGAGGCTAAAAATGCTTTCGAAATTTACAATACTAAAAACCTTTCGCTGAAAAACATCGAGTTTAATCCTTCTTCATCAAATGCGATTACAATTAATGGTGAAGCGAGCAAGAACATTGATTTAAGCGGTTCTTCTGCTAATTTTTCTAAGACGACTACTATCGATAAAAACGTGCCTAAGAAAGCTGTTAAATTCTAAAAACGAGATTCTATGTTCAATTCCATAAACAGCTCGAAATTACTGGCACCTGCGTTTTGTGTTTTTTCATTTTTATGTTCTAATGCACAGTCAAATAGCGAAATCAGCACAAAACCTTTTACTGATGGCACCAATCATTGGTACTTTATAAAAGACAAAACCAATATCATAAATCCGATTCCGAATCAGCCGAAATATGCTGAAACGGATTATACTAAAATTGCAGATAATATTCTGTATTTCCAGCGTGATAATGGCGGGTGGCCAAAGAATTATGATATGAAAGCTATTTTGACGCCACAACAGATTGATAGTGTAGTTAAAACGAAATATATTGAACATACAACTTTTGATAATGAAACAACCTATACGCACATCCATTATCTGGCGCAGGTCTATACGCTCACAAAAGATCCGAAATATAAAGATGGATGCATACGCGGTATTAATTTCACCATAAAAGCGCAATATCCAAATGGAGGCTGGCCACAATATTTCCCTTTAGAAAAAGGCTATAGCCGACACATTACTTTTAATGATGGAGCGTATATGGGAATCATGAATCTTTTAAAAAAGATTGTAAATAATGATCCTAATTATGCTTTTATTGATGCTAAAACCCGAAAAAAAATAGCCAATGCGTACCAAAAAGGATTGGATTGTATTTTGAAAATGCAAATTAAAGACAATGGAAAATTGACTGCTTGGTGCCAGCAACACGACGAAATAACACTTGAACCTGCATGGGCACGTAAATTTGAACCGCCAAGTATCTGTAATGCCGAAAGTGTCGATGTAGTTTTGTTTTTAATGGATATTGATAATCCTGATGCAAAAATTATTAATGCGGTACAAGGCGCCGTAAAATGGTTTCAGGATTCTAAAATCTATAATACCAGAGTTGAAAGTTTTGCTGCTGAAGAAATGGAATCCAAATACAAGAAAATCAAAAATGACGTAAGAGTCGTGCACGATACAACTGCTCCGCCTATTTGGACTCGTTATTACGAATTAAAAACACATCGTCCTTTATTCTCTGATCGGGACAGTGAGTTTTTATATTCTTTAGCTGAAGTAAGCAGAGAAAGAAGAACAGGTTATGCTTGGTATACCGATAAACCTGAAAAGGCTTTGAAGAAATATCCTGAATGGCAGAAGAAATGGGCTCCGGAAAATAATGCTTTGAAGAATTAGAAATAATTTTTGCCATTCCGACTGAAGTCAAATTTTCAAATATAGCCCGTGGTTTCAACCACGGGGACGCAATATTGTAACGTCTCGCATTGTGTTCCCGTGGTTGAAACGACGGGTTATGTTTTTTTTATTATTCTAATAATAGGCCAAAGGCCTCAAAGCATCACCATAGGGCTTCGCCCCATGAATTGATATACACCAGCAATCATAAAGCCCTGAAAGGGCGTAAGCGTAATCTTCATGTAATTGCTTACGCCCTTTCAGGGCTTTTTTACGTATGCCTATCTGCTGTCACTGGGCGTTGCCCAGTGTTCATGGTATGAGCCTTTCAGGCTCTTATAATCTATGAGCTGACTTATAACTTATAAAACTCCTTCGCATTCTCAAACCAAATCTTGTTTTGATCTTCAATTGAAAACTTCGAAATATAATCTTCTAAAGTTTTCACCACTTCATTATAATCAGAAGCAACATTAAGAACTGGCCAATCTGATCCATACATTAATTTATCAACTGCAAAGTTCTCAAAAATAACATCTAAATACGGCTTTAAATCTTCTGGTTTCCAGTTTTTCCAGTCGGCTTCTGTGACCATTCCTGAGATTTTACACCAGACGTTTTCATACTTTGCAATTTCTTGAATTCCCTTTTTCCAAGAATCAATACTTCCTGATTTGATATCTGGTTTTGCAATATGATCGATTACAAATTTTTGGTTTGGAAAATCTTGAACTAAACTAATTGCCGCTGGTATTTGACGTTCAAAAATCAGTATATCGTAAGTATAATTGAATGGCTTTAAAGCTGCGATTCCTCTTCTAAATTCCTTTCCAAACATAAAATCATCTGCTTCGCCTTGAACTACGTGTCTAAAACCTTTCAGCTTTTTTTGATCTGAAAAGAATTGCAAACGTTCAGCAATATTCTCATTTCGTAAATCGATCCAGCCGACAACTCCTTTTATGAAATCATTTTTAGAAGCCAAATCCAATAAAAAATGCGTTTCTACTTCCGATTGGCTAGCCTGAACAGCAACACAGCCTTCAAACTGATTTGCATTTAATAATGGCTGTAAATCTTCAGGAAGAAAATCTCTTTGGATATTCTGCATCGTTTCATCAATCCAGCTGTCTCTAACGGGATCAAACTTCCAAAAATGCTGATGGGAATCTATTCTTTTACTCATAACTTTTTAATTAACATCGCTGATTAATGCGCGATCTAAATGTACGTAACCGCCATCCACAAAAACAAATTGTCCCGTAGTATGCGATGATTTTTCTGAAATGACAAAAAGAGCCGTATCCGCAATTTCTTCTGTTTTGGTCATACGACTTTCTAACGGAATACTTTTGTTGATTTTATTCAAAACAGTTTGTCCGTCTGGCAATGTTTTAATCCAATCTTCGTAAGCTGGCGTGTAGCTTTCTGCAATAATAATCGCGTTTGAACGAATTCCGTACTGAATCAAATCTACAGCCCATTCTCTTGTTAAGCCTAAAACCCCACCTTTCGCAGCAGCGTAACCAGAAGTTCCTCCCTGCCCTGTTAAAGCCACTTTAGAACCAATATTTAAAATATTTCCTCTTGATTCTTTCAAATACGGCAACGAAAATTTTGCTAAAAGAAAATAACTTACCACATTCAATTTCAAAGAGTTCATGAAATCTTCGTAGCTAGAATCTAATCCTGCACCGTCATTAACGCCAACATTATTTATGATGGCATCGATTCTTCCATATTTTGCTCCAATTACTTTTACAGCATTTTCTATCGCAACAGGATCTGTTACATCAGTTTGTACAAATAGTGAATTAACGCCTCTTTTTTGAAGTCTTTCCACATATTCGAAACCTCTTGCATTCCTGTCAACTAAAACCGGAATTGCGCCTTCATCTGCCAATCTGTTAACGATCGTTTCTCCGATACTTCCTTCTTTTCCAGCCGAACCAGAAACGACAACTATTTTATTTTTTAAGTTTAAATCCATTTTTGTGGGTATTTAAAGTTTTATTTTTCCTCATTTTTTGTCATTTCGACGAAGGAGACCCGAGCGATAGCGAACAGGCGAAGCAAATCTTCGCGAGTAGCTCCATACAGAAATTCGCCAATCTTTGTAGAGTTTCTTGCGAAGATTTCTCCTTCGTCGAAATGACAAACTAGATGTAAAAACTCAACTGTAATTCTTATTCTATTTCAATTAACGCCTTAATCACATTATTTTTGGGATCAATCAAATTCCCAAAATCAGTAATCATTTCAGAGAAACTTGTTCTGTGCGTGATGTATTTCTTCGGATCAATTTTGCCTTCTTTCAAACATTTCATCACATATTCGAAATCTTCGATTGTTGCATTTCGGCTGCTCATTAAAGTCGATTCTCTTTTGTGGAAATCAGGATGACTAAAGCTTAATTCGCCTTTTTGAAGTCCAACCAAAACAAATCTTCCGCCATGCGAAATATAATTAAAAGCACTATTCATTACTTTCTGGTTTCCTGTAGCGTCAATAACCACATTTGCCATATCACCGTTTGTCAATTCAGCTAATTTTTGCGCAACATCATCGTTTAACGGATTAATAGTTTCGTCTGCATTTAGTTCCGTTTTACAGAAGCTTAATCTGTAATCGTTAATATCCATTACAATTACTTTTGCTCCAGCGATTTTAGCAAACTGAATCAAACCAATTCCAATTGGCCCTGCTCCCATTACCAAAACGGTATCAGTTGGTTTTACAGCCGCTCTTCTAACTCCGTGCGCTGCAATTGCCAAAGGTTCAACCAAAGCCAATTCATCATAATCTAAACCTTGACCATGCAATAAATATTGTTCTGGAATTGAAACATATTCAGCCATTCCGCCGTCAATATGAACTCCGAAAACTTTAATATTTACACAGCAGTTTGTTAGTCCGTTTCTACAAGCCACGCATTTTCCACAATTGAAATACGGAATAAACGTAACTTTATCTCCCGGTTTAAAACCCGCAGCATTTCCTTTTACATATTCTGCAGCCAATTCGTGACCTAAAATTCTTGGATATTCAAAATAAGGTTGAGTTCCGCCAAAAGCATGAATATCAGTTCCGCAGATTCCGATTCTTTTAATTTTCAATAAAACTTCTCCCTCTTTTGGTTCTGGAATACTGGTTTCTTTTAATAGAAATTCCTGAGGTTTTTCGCAAACAATATATTTCATTTTATACTTTCTTAATTTTTATTTTTGATATGCTACAGCTTTCTGTTTGCTTGTTCCTAAACCTTCAATTCCCAATTCAACAACATCGCCAGCTTTAATATAAATCGGATCTGGTTTAATTCCTAAGCCAACTCCCGGAGGCGTTCCTGTACTAATAATATCACCCGGAAGTAAAGTCATAAACTGGCTTAAATAATGTACCAAATAAGGAATCTTGAAAACTAAATTTAAGGTATTACTGTCTTGGTACTTTTTACCGTTTACCGTCAACCACATTTTTAAATTGTCAACATCAGCGATTTCATCTTTTGTAGCCAAAAATGGCCCAAGAGGCGCAAAAGTATCGCTTCCTTTTCCTTTTGCCCATTGACCCCCACGCTCTAGTTGAAAAGCTCTTTCACTATAATCATTTAATAAAGCATAGCCAGCAACATAATCTAAAGCTTCTGCTTCTTCAACATAACTTGCTTTTTTTCCTACAATAAACGCCAATTCTACTTCCCAGTCTGTTTTTTTGCTATTTTTTGGAATAATCAAATCGTCGTCTGGACCACACAAAGAAGTTGTCGATTTGAAGAAAATAATTGGTTCTGTTGGAATTGGAGCATTGGTTTCTTTACAGTGATCGATATAATTTAATCCAATACAGATAATTTTTGAAGGTCTTGCTACTGGCGAACCCAAACGTACAGAAGCATCAACTTCTGGCAAAGACGGATTGTTTTCTAGTGCTTTTTGTAATTTTTCTAATCCGTTCTCTTCAAAGAAACTTTCGTTAAAATCGGTTACAATCGAAGAAACATCATATCTCTTTTCTCCAATTAAAACTCCAGGTTTCTCTTTTCCGATTTCTCCAAAACGTATTAATTTCATAATCGTATATTTTTAATTGTTAGTTTATTATTTCTGATGAAAGGTATCCATCAATCGCATAATCATCTTAGAAATTCTACTTATTATTCATTCAAAATCCTTTATAAAAGCAAAGCATAATTAATAAATGTAAAAAATACAATTACAAAAATACTTTTTAAAAATTAATATCCGAGATATATTTCATTTTCCTATTCTTAAAATAACTAAACTTTAAATTTTTATAACATTTTTTAGACTGTTTGTAAAAATTATATCACTAATTCTCCTATTATGCAAAAAGATTCTTTAATAAATAAAGGATTTCTTGTGCATTTAAATCTTATTTCTACTTTTGTAATTGTATTTTTTACATTTATTATTTCAAACGATTTCACTACCCAAAATTCCTATATAAAAATGATAAAATTAAAAGGCATAACTTGGAATCATACAAGAGGTTTACTACCAATGGTTGCCACATCACAGCGTTTTACAGAACTACATCCTGATGTTGAAATTTCTTGGGAGAAAAGAAGCTTACAAGAATTTGCAGATGCTTCTATTGAAGATTTAGCCAAAAGATTTGATTTATTGGTAATCGATCATCCTTGGACAGGTTTTGGAGCGCAAACCAAAGCGATTCTTCCGTTATCTGATTATTTATCAAACGAATATATTAAAGATCAAGAAATCAACACCGTTGGAAAATCATACGGAAGTTATGTTTTTCACGATAAATTATGGGCGCTACCAATTGACGCTGCAACTCCGGTTGCCTCTGCCCGCTTGGATCTTTTAGAGAAAAACAGTTTGGAAGTTCCTAAAACTTATGATGATTTATTGACTTTAGCGAAAAAAGGTTTAGTTGCCTTTGCCGGAATTCCAGTAGATGTTTTAATGAGCTTTTATATGTTTTGCTGCAGTTTGGGCGAAGCTCCTTTTCTTTCTGAAGAAAAAGTGATATCTGAAACAACAGGAATCAAAGCGCTTCAAATGTTTAGAGAATTAGCACAATTAATTGATCCAGCTAACTTTAACCGTAATCCAATTCAGGTTTATGAAGCGATGGTCAATTCAGACGAAATTGCGTATTGCCCGTTTGCTTATGGTTATTCTAACTATTCTCGCATTGGCTACAGCCAAAACCTTTTACATTTTTACGATTTAGTAAAATTGAATGATAATCCAATGATTTCTTCTTTGGGAGGAACTGGATTAGCGGTTTCTTCATTCAGCGAACATATTGATACAGCCATAAAATATGCAGGATTTACGTGTTCACCACAAGTTCAGCAGAATATTTATACCGATAATGGCGGTCAGCCGGGTCATTTGCAAGCTTGGAAAAGCGAAAGAATCAATAGCGTAACGCACGATTATTTCAAAAATACCTTACCAGCTTTAGAACGTGCTTTCCTTCGCCCAAGATATTATGGTCACATGTATTTCCAAGATCATGCTGGAGATGTGGTTCGTAATTATTTGATGAATGGCGGAGACGAACTAAAAGTGTTGGAAGAAATGAATTCGCTTTACGCGGAATCTCTAAAAATTCAGACCGTATGAGACCTTTAGAAGGATTAATTGTTCTGGAATTCTGCCAGTTTTTAGCAGGTCCTTCAGCTGGTTTAAAGTTGGCCGATTTGGGCGCACGCGTCATCAAAATCGAGCGTCCTGTAAAAGGTGAAGCCTGCAGACAATTGAGCATTAAAGATTTATTTGTAGACGATAGCAGTTTACTTTTTCATACGATTAATAGAAACAAAGAATCTTTTGCAGCCGATTTGAAAAATCCTGACGATTTGGTTTTAATTAAAAAACTAATCGAAAAGGCTGATATTATGACGCATAATTTCAGACCTGGAGTGATGGAAAAAATCGGTTTAGATTTTGAAAATACGCTTTCTATTAATCCGCAAATTATTTACGGAACCATTACAGGTTACGGAAATGAAGGACCGTGGGCAAAAAAACCGGGACAAGATTTATTGTTACAATCGCTTTCCGGATTAAGCTGGCTGAGCGGACGCAAAAGTCAAGGCCCAGTTCCTTTTGGCTTGGCTGTAGCCGATTTAATGTGCGGGAATCATTTTGTACAAGGAATTTTAGCAGCACTTTTAAAAAGAGCTAAAACCAAAAAAGGAGTTTTGGTAGAAGTTAGTCTGCTGGAATCTATTTTGGATGTGCAGTTTGAAGCCATTACTTCTTTCTTAAATGACGGCGGTCAATTGCCTGAACGTGGTGATATTAAAGGAAGTGCACATGCTTTTTTAAGTGCGCCTTATGGAGTTTACCAAACACAAGACGGCTTTTTATCGCTGGCAATGGGCGATTTACTTTTTATTGGAAAAACGCTAGGTTTAGATTTAAGTGCTTTTGCAGATAAACATCTTTGGTTTGAAAAAAGAGATGAAATCAGAACGATTTTGAGCGAAAGAATTCAAACCCAAACTTCTGATTATTGGATTGAAATCTTGCAGAAAGAAGGTATTTGGTGCGGAAAAGTTTTCAATTATGAAGAATTAGACAATCAACCTTTTGTAACTGAATTACAACTAAAACAAACCGTAAAAAATACCGAAGGCGAAACTTTGGTAACAACCAGAAGTCCAATACAATTGGATGGCGAGATTTTATTAAGTGAAAAAGCAGCGCCAAAAGTAGGACAAGACAATTTGATTATACACGAACAATTTTTAAACGATTTGAAATGAAACCATTAGAAGATTATTTAATTGTAGATTTCAGTCAGTTTCTTTCGGGTCCGTCGGCGAGTTTGCGTTTGGCAGATTTGGGAGCGCGTGTTATAAAAATTGAAAAACCGGGAACGGGAGATATCTGCCGTACTTTATATACTTCTGATTTGATTATGAACGGCGAATCGTCGGTTTTTCATACCATTAACAGAAACAAAGAATCTTTTGCAATTGATTTTAAACAGCCTGAAGAACTTCAAAAACTAAAAAAATTATTAGCGAAGGCTGATGTTGTCATGCATAATTTCAGACCCGGAGTTATGGAACGCATCGGACTAAGTTATGAAGATGTAAAAAACATTAATCCGAATGTGATTTATGGATCTATTTCAGGTTTTGGAGAACATCCTGATTTGAAAGATTTACCAGGACAAGATTTGCTTTTACAATCTTTAACCGCTTTAACTTGGTTGAGCGGTAATCAAGAAGATGGTCCAGTTCCAATGGGATTGTCGATTGTGGATATGCTTGCCGGAGCTCATTTGGCGCAAGGAATTTTAGCCGCTTTATACCGAAAAGCAACGCATAATATTGGCGCACAAATTCAAGTCAGTATGTTGGAATCGGCGTTTGATTTTCAATTTGAAACGATTACGACTTATTTTAATGACGGAGGCGAATTACCAGTTCGAACTAAAACCAACAACGCACATGCTTATTTGGGCGCTCCATACGGAATTTACAAAACCAAAAACGGCTATTTAGCATTGGCAATGGGATCGATTCCTGTTTTGGCTTCTTTACTAAAATGTGATGCTTTATTGGCTTTCCCTGAAAATAAATTTACACTTAGAGACGAAATCAAAAATATTCTTGCAGACCATTTGCAAACGCAAGAAACACAGTTTTGGTTGGATATTTTAGAACCCGCAGACATTTGGTGCGCAGGAGTTTTAAATTATCAGCAGTTATTTGCTGAAGATGGATTTAAAGTTTTGAATTTCACGCAGCAAGTTGAAATGCTTGACGGTTATACGTATAAAACTACACGCTGTCCTATAAAAATTGACGGCGAATATCTGACTTCTGGAAAAGGGTCGCCGAAACTAGGTCAGGACAACGAGAAAATTATTAAAGAATTTATTGACTGTTAATGGAAAAAATTAGAATCGCCGTTCGTAAATTCGATCCTTTCGAAAGTACACTTCGAAAATTATGGGATGCATTTTCACTTCAAAACAATATAAAAATTGAAGCCGAAATGGTTGCATTAGAGCTTCATGATTTATATGAAACTACGATTTCAGAAAAGGGTTTAAAAGAAGGAAAATGGGACATCGCCCATATTAACACCGATTGGATTTATGACGCCGCAAACGAAAATGCGGTTCTTAATTTATTTCCATTAATTGGAGAAAATCCGCCAGAAAATTATCCTTTTGGATGGCATAAATCGCTTTTGCATTTGCAGAAACTAAGTAACGGCATTTTCGGACTTCCATTTCATGACGGGCCAGAATGTCTGATTTACCGAAAAGATTTATTCGAAAACGAAACGGAGAAAGAGAATTTTAAAAAACAGTTTGGTTACGAACTTACTACTCCAAAAACTTGGCAGGAATTCGCAGAAATAGCCACATTTTTTAATCGTCCCGAACAAAATATATATGGCGCTGTTTTTGCCAATTATCCCGACGGACATAATATGGTTTTTGACTTCTGTCTGCAATTATGGACACGCGGCGGTTCTTTATTAAACAAAAAAAATCAGATTGATATTCATAATGAAGCAGCGATAAAAGCATTGGATTTTTATCGAAAAATGGTCAATGACAAAAATGCGGTTCATCCAAAATCGAGAGAATTTGGTTCGGTTGAAGCAGGTTTGGCTTTCGCCGAAGGGCAAGCAGCAATGGCCATCAACTGGTTCGGATTTGCTTCTATGGCAGAAGTAATTGAAGAATCGAAAGTAAAAGGAAAAATCGATATTACTTCTCTCCCATCCGATCCAGGCCACAAAACCGCTTCTTTGAATGTATATTGGTTGTATACCATTGGTTCCGGAAGCAAACACCAAAAACTATCGTATGATTTTTTACGTTTTGCAACAACGCCAGAAAGTGATAAATTATTAACTACTGAAGGCGGTATTGGTTGCCGAAAATCGACTTGGAAAGATGCAGAAATCAATACTTTAATTCCGTTTTATCATAAACTGGAGATGCTTCATGAAAATGCATTAACACTGCCTCAAACTCCAATTTGGCCAAAAGTAGCCCAACTTATTGACAGCGCTGTTTTAAAAGCCATTGAAACTAATATTTCGTCTGAAATACTTTTAGAGGAAACTCAGAAAGAAATTAAAAAATTAAGTCAAGGAACAACATTACACAGCTCTGTCAAAAATTAAACTTGGCAGGCTCAAATTCAAAATATAGAACAAATGAATATTCCCTATAAACCCTTACTTCCCCAAACAGAGCAGCCCATTGTGATTATTGGAGCGAGCGGTATTGTAAAAGATGCCCATCTTCCTGCTTACGAAATGGCTGGTTTTAAAGTTTTTGGTATTACCAACAGAACCATTTCAAAAGCATACGATTTACAGAAACAATTCAAAATCGATCATGTTTTTGAAAGTGTCGCCGATGCGGTTAAAAATGCGCCATCGAACGCTGTTTACGATATCACCGTTTTACCTGATCAATACATTGAAATTCTAGAACAATTGCCTGACGGCGCTGCGGTTTTGATTCAGAAACCAATGGGAAATGATTTGGCTCAGGCACGCGAGATTGTAGCGGTTTGCGAAAGAAAAAATCTAGTTGCTGCAATCAATTTCCAATTGCGTTTTGCTTCTTTTGTAAGCGCAGCCAGATATTTAATCGATCAGGGCATTATCGGCGAGTTATACGATTTAGAATTTAAAGTTACCGTAAATACGCCTTGGGAATTGTTTCCTTTAATAAAAGAACATCCAAGATTGGAGATTCTTTTCCATAGTGTGCATTATATTGACTGTATTCGTTCTTTTCTGGGAAATCCGAAAAGTGTAATGGCAAAAACGGCTAAACATCCGCTTAAAAAATTATCTTCAAGCCGATCTACAATTATCTTAGATTATGGCGAAGATAAACATGTTGTGATCAATACAAATCACGATCATCATTTTGGTCCAAAACACGAAGAAAGCTACATCAAATGGGAAGGAACAAAAGGCGCTGTTAAAGCAAAAATGGGATTGTTAATGAACTATCCTGACGGTCTTCCTGACGTTTTTGAGTATGCATTGCCAAAAAAAGATAATGAAAATGAATATGAATGGACAGAAGTAAAATTGGAAGGTTCTTGGTTTCCAGAAGCTTTTATTGGTGCAATGTCTAATCTAATGCGTTACAAAGAAGGTTCTGACTCAACATTGTCTGCAAGTGTCCAAGATGTTTTGGGGACGATGAAAGTTGTAGAAGCTTGTTATGAAAGTAACAAAAACGGCGGAATTTCTTTTCAATAAGTGTAATTAAAACACTATATTTCAAAACCGAAAAACAAAATTTAAGTCCTCTTCAAAATAAACGCGATGTTGAGCTGACGAATAAAAAGAATAAATTATGTATTTTAAATCGACTTTTTTCGAAGATTATCAAATCGACGACAAACGAATAACTTTAGGCAGAACCATTACAGAAACCGATTTTGTGGTTCATGCTGGACACACAGGAGATTTCTTCCCTCATCACATGGACGAAGAATGGTGCAAAACTCAGCCATTCGGACAGAGAATTGCGCACGGAACCATGGTTTTTGCGATTGGAATCGGATTAACAGCTTCTGAAATAAATCCGGAAGCTTTTTCTAGAGGATATGACAAAATGCGTTTTGTAAAACCTGTTCATATCGGCGATACTATTCATTCTGAAGTTACGATTTCTGAAAAAGGCGAAGCCAAAAATCCTGAAATGGGAGCTGTTACAGAACATGTGGAAATTATTAACCAAAGAGGTGAAGTAGTTCTTGTTTGCGATCACCTTTTATTTGTGAAAAGAAAATCTTAAATATTAGCTTTATAACAATCTCACAAAGTCGCAAAGACGCAGAGTTAAAAGTAAAGCAATTAAAGACTTTGCGATTCTGCGACTTTGCGAGAACCACTAAAAACAACTTAAAACTATCACACGAATGCAAATTACAAACCAAGCCGGCGATCTACATGAAGTGCCAACAGAAGGAGGAAATCAAAAGCAATATCTTTTGCCTTTTATCCTCGTTACATGCCTATTTTTTCTGTGGGGAATGGCCCACAACTTAGATTCAGTTTTAATTCCGCACTTGAAAAAAGCATGCGAATTAAACAATCGCCAGTCTACTCTAATTGATACTTCTGTATTCTTTGCTTACTTCATTATGGCGATTCCTGCGGGAATGCTGATTAAAAGATTTGGTTATAAAAACAGTATCATTACTGGATTATTAGTTTTTGCAACGGGAGCATTTTTGTTTGTTCCAGCAGCTAATACTAGAACTTACGAATTGTTCTTATTTGCCCTTTTTGTAATTGGATGCGGTTTAACGATTTTAGAAACCAGTGCAAACCCATACGCAGCGATTTTAGGACCTTCAGAATCTTCTTCCAAGAGATTAAATTTAGCGGCTTCTTTTAACGGATTAGCTGCCATGGTTGCTCCTATTGTGGGTTCGCTATTTATCTTATCTGGAACAAATCATACAAAAGAACAAATGGCAGCAATGCCTGAGGCTGAAAAAGCGGCTTACTTATTGGGCGAAGCGGCTTCTGTAAAAATGCCTTATATTGTTTTGGGAAGCATCTTAGTTTTGGTTGCTGTTATATTTTATTTCGTACAATTGCCTTCAATGAAAGCAACTCATGCAGAAGCTGAAATTAAACCTGGATTTTTCTCTGTTTTAAAATTCAGACATTTAAGCTGGGGTGTTGTAGCTCAATTTTTCTATGTTGGTGCGCAGGTTTGTATTACGAGTTTCTTTATCAGAATTGCACAGCAAGGTGCTGGATTAGACGAAAAAACGGCTGGATATTATTTAGGAATCTATGGTTTCCTTTTTATGGCGGGACGTTTTATCGGAACTTTCTTTTTACGTTTTGTAAAGGATTATGTTTTATTGTCAATCTACTGCATAATGAGTGTTTTATTATGTTTAGTTGCAATTTACGGTTCTGGAATTGTGGTTATTTATGCTCTTGGTGGAATTGGGTTCTTTATGTCAATTATGTTCCCAACAATTTTCTCTTTAGGAATTAAAGGCTTAAAATCGAATACAGAAACGGGTTCTTCTTGGTTGGTAATGTCGATTGTCGGCGGTGCTATTATTCCGTACGGAATGGGAACTTTAATCGATATGAATCACGATGATATTCAGTCTGGATATATTATTCCGTTAGTTTGCTTTTTGATCATTCTTTCTTTTGGGGCTTTTGGTCATAAGGTGAAAACGGTTTCTGAATAGTTTTTTTTACCACTCCCGATAGCTATCGGGATATAGGATTAAAAAGATTTTTTTTTTTAGCCGCTAATTGCACGAATTAACACGAATTTTTATTTTTAAAATATCAATTGCCTCCAGCTAAAGCTGGAGGTTTTTTTATTTAATGTAAATAAAACACACATCCAAAAAACTCCAGAGGAGCGACATATTTATAGCACTGGAGAAGCGATACAATATCATCACAATACGTTTCCCGCGGTTGAAACCGCGGGCTATGTTTGAAATATATAAACGATATATTTTATATTTACTCATGGTATAAAATCAAAAACGCCTCCAAATTGGAGGCGTCTTCTTTTAGTCATGTTTATTAATGGTGTTTGCCATTACCGTGATCGTGGTTTTTGTCTGACTTATTTTCTTTGTTTTTTCCTTTATCGTTTCCGTAATGATTTCCGTTGTTGCCTTTTGGTTTTTCTCCTCTATTTTTTTGAGGTTTTCCGTGGTAACCTTTCGGATATTCGGCTCTGTGTTTTGTGTGATAATAGTACGGAGCATCTCCTCTATAATCGGTCAAAACTACTTTGTATCCTGAATACAAATCATAACTTCTATATCTTGACGGAAGTCTTTTTTCACGTATCCATTTTCCGCTGTTGTCGTAAATAAATACGCTTTGATTTACATCATAATATACATCGATGTCTGGCAAATAATAGTATCTGCTGTTGTCGTAACCTTGTGGTCCCCAATTTGGAGGTGTACCAATATTTACATTTACTGATACCTGAGCTTGAGCAAAAAATGCACTCATAAAAAGCACTGAGGCGAATATAAACTTTTTCATGTCTTTAGAATTTAAATGTTAATCTTGTTAGATATTAATCGAAAGTAATGCCAAAGATTCACGATTCAAGCATTCATTATACAAAATCATCAAACTAATCGACGGAGAGCGTTTTTTAAACGACGTACTTTTCAAAAAACCGTCTCATGTTTTGAGACGGTTTTTATCATTATAAACAATTATTTCCAACCACCACCCAACGCTCTGTACAAATTAATAACAGCTTGTAATTTTTGCAGGTTATCATTAACTCCGTTCAATTGTGCTGCTAAAAGATTTTGTTGAGATGTTAATACATCTGTATAGTTAGTTGCCGAACTGTATTCTAAAAGTTCTTGTGTAAAGTCGACTGCTTTCTCTAAAGCTGCAATTTGTTTCGCTCTAGAATCTTCTTTTTCAACAGCCATTTGGTACGCATACAAAGCATTTGAAACTTCCTGACCAGCCACTAAAAGACTTTGTTGGAAATTGTTGTATGCTTGCAATTGTTGTGACTGCGCTGTAGTCAATCTCATTTTGTTTAAACCATGATTAAATAAAGGCTGTGTTAATCCTCCGATAATCGAATAAAAAATAGAATGGCTGAAGAAATCATTCAACTCTAAATTTGAAAATCCTGTACTTGCTGTAAGCGTCAAACTTGGGTAAAAATACGTTTTAGCCAAATTAGTCGATTCAAAAGCGACTCTGAAATTAAATTCCGCTTGACGGACATCTGGACGGTTATTTAATAACTGCGCTGGCATTCCGATTGCGATTTGTTCAGGAATAATCTGTGTTCCTAAAACTCCTCTATCAATTGGTCCAGGTCCTTGTCCCAATAAAATATTTAAAGCATTTTCGGTTTCACGAATGCTTTGTTTCAAGTCTGGAATCAAAACTTCAGCAGCGTGCTGATTGGCTTCACTTTGAACAACAGCTGCACCAGTTACAATTGCTCCTTCTTTTAAAGCTTTAATCGTTGCAACATTTTCGATACGGCTTTTTAAGGTTTCTTCCGTAATTTTTAACGATTCATCATACGATAATAACAAGAAGTAATTATTAGCAATATCAGCAATTAATTGCGTCTGAACGGCTTGTTTTGCAGCATCTGAAGCTAAATAAGTTGCTAGAGCCGCTCTTTTAGAACTGCTTAATTTTCCCCAAACATCAATTTCCCAAGAACTGCTTACGCCTAATTTGTAAGTAGTTGTTAAGGTATTAATATTGATTCCTGCCGGAAAGTTTAATCCTGCCTGAGATTGCTTGTTATGCGTTACATTGGCGTCCAACTGCAAACTTGGGTAATAAGCCAATTTACTCTGACGCAGAGAAGCTCTTGCCTGAACAATATTCTCAATTGCATTTTTCAGATTCAAGTTTTGTTCTAAACCTTTCTGAATTAATGCATTTAATTTTTCATCTTTAAAAACAGTATTCCAAGGCATGTCTGCAATTGTAGTCGAATCGGTTGTAGACTGATCACGATACAATTGATCTGTTTTTAAAGTTGTGGGACGTTCGTATTTCTTGGTAACAGAGCACGCACTAATGAGTGCGGCTGTTATTACCAGTAAAATATATTTATTAGAACTATTCGTCATTTTTGTTGTAATTAAAATTTACTCTTTGTGAGCTTCTATTAAATGAATTTCGTCTTCATCGTCATCGTCATCATCATAACCATCTTTCGCTGGACCACTTATTCTTTCTTGTAAAGTCTGGAAAATGATAAACAGAACCGGAATAACAAATACTCCTAGAATGGTTCCGATTAACATACCTCCAACGGCACCAGTACCAATAGATTTATTACCAACAGCACCTGCGCCTTTGGCAAACATCAACGGAACTAATCCTAAAATAAAGGCAAACGAAGTCATCAGAATTGGACGTAAACGCGCTACTGCTCCTTCAATAGCAGCTTGTACAATTGGAAGTCCTTTTCTTCTTCTATCCAAAGCAAATTCGACAATCAAGATACCGTTCTTCGCCAAAAGTCCGATAAGCATGATTAAGGAAATCTGCAGGTAAATGTTACTATTTAATTTAAAAATAATCGAGAATAAATACGCTCCCGCTAATCCAAACGGAATTGATAATAATACCGCAAATGGCAAAATGTAACTTTCGTATTGTGCACTCAGTAGGAAATAAACGAAAACCAAACATAAAAGGAAAATGAAAATCGTTTCACTTCCTGAAGCTAATTCCTCACGCGTTAAACCTGAAAATTCATATCCATAACCTGCAGGAAGATTTTCTGCAGCCACTTCCTGAATTGCTTTAATTGCATCTCCAGAACTATAACCTGGTTTTGGTGCTCCTGTAATCGAAATTGACGTAAATAAGTTAAATCTCGAAATAGATTCTGGTCCAAAAACTCTGGTCATTTTTACAAACTCGGTAATTGGCGCCATGTTTCCTGCGCTGTTTCTAACGAATATCTTGTTCAATCCTTCGGTATTCGCTCTAAATTCTGGAGCTGCTTGAACCATTACACGGTATTGTTTTCCGAATTTGTTGAAATTCGAAGCATACAATCCTCCGTAATATCCTTGCATCGTCGATAAAATCGTATTTACAGAAACTCCTGCGTCTTTCGCTTTCGCTAAATTAATATCCATCATATACTGAGGGAAACCAGGGTTAAATGGCGTTGTCGCATATTGAATTTCTGGACGCTCAGATAATTTTGCTAAGAATTCATTATTAACTTTATAAAACTCGGAAGTCGTATGCCCTCCTTTATCCTGCAATTGGAATTCGAATCCACCACTTTGTCCAAAACCTTGGATAGTCGGAGGCGAAATGAAGAAAATACTTGCCTCACGAATACCGCTTGTTTTAGCAAAAAGCTGTCCAATAACATCATCAACACTTAAATCACGCTGATCCCAAGGATATAATTTTACAATTACCATACTGTAGGCACTACCTGCTCCAGCTGTAAAGTTCTGTCCGACAATACGAAGTGTATTTTTAACTCCCGGAATGGTTTTCGCAATACTATCTACTCTTTTAGCAATAATATCCGAACGTTCCATAGAAGCTGATGGCGGCAAACTAATATTAGCAAATACAGTTCCTTGATCCTCTGAAGGAACGAAAGCAGATGGCGTAGTTTTCATCATATAAACTAACGCAACACCAGCAATTACAATTGAAGCCAATGCAATCCATTTTTTCGCAGAAAGGAAACTTACAGAACGTTTGTATCGCGCCGTAACATTGTCGAATGCCACGTTAAATGAAGTATAAAAACGCTGTAAATAACTTTTATGTTTGTGATCATCAGCATGTGGTTTCAATAAAAGCGCACAAAGAGCCGGACTCAAAGTCAAGGCATTTACTGCCGAAAGAATAATCGCAACGGCTAGTGTAATACCAAACTGTTTGTAGAATACCCCTGTTGATCCGTTAATAAAAGTTACTGGAATAAATACCGCAGCCATTACCAAAGTAATCGAAATAATCGCTCCCGAAATCTCGTCCATCGCGTGAATAGTCGCTTTTTTAGCCGACTTATATCCGTGGTCGAGTTTGGCGTGAACGGCCTCGACGACGACAATCGCATCATCGACCACAATACCAATGGCGAGTACCATTGCAAAAAGCGTCAATAAGTTAATCGTAAATCCGAATAAATTCAGGAAGAAGAATGTACCCACAATCGCAACCGGAACCGCAATTGCCGGAATTAACGTAGATCTAAAATCCTGAAGGAAAATAAATACTACGATGAAAACCAATATAAAGGCTTCAACCAATGTGTGAATTACTTTTTCGATAGAAGCATCCAAGTTCTCGTTAACGTCCACCATAATAGTGTACTTCATTCCTTTTGGAAAACTTTTCGCTGCTTCTTCAATCAGTTTTTTAGAATTGATAATTACATCACGAGCATTAGATCCAGGAGTCTGGCTAATTGCCATTGCTGCCGATTCTACTCCATTTGTTTTAATGGTTGACGAATAACTTAAAGATCCCAATTCAACTTTGGCCACATCTTTAAGTCTAAGCATCTGTCCATTTCCAACAGATTTTATAACAATGTCCCCAAATTCCTGAGCGCTTGTTAGACGTCCTTTGTATTTAATTACATATTGAAATGCCTGATTTCCGTTTTCACCAAATTTACCTGGTGCTGCTTCGATATTTTGTTCTGCTAAAGCTGCCGAAATATCGCTTGGAATCAGTTTGTATTGCTGCATTATATCTGGTTTTAGCCAGATTCTCATCGAGTAATCTTTGGCACCAAAAACGGTTACATCTCCTACCCCAACTACACGCTGAATTTGCGGTACAAGGTTAATCTTTGCATAGTTTTGAAGAAACGTCTGATCGTAAGCTTTATCATCACTATATAAAGAGAAAATCAACAAGTTACTACTCTGACTTTTGGTTACTGTAACCCCAGCCTGAGTTACCTCTACTGGCAATAAACTTGTTGCTCTAGAAACCCTGTTCTGAACGTTTACCGCTGCTAAATCAGGATTTGTTCCTACTTTAAAGAAAACTTTGATTGAAGCATTTCCGTCATTTGTTGCTGTAGAAGTCATGTAAGTCATGTTTTCTACACCATTGATCTGCTCTTCAAGCGGAATCACGATACTTTTAAGTACCACATCTGCATTGGCTCCAGTATAACTTGCCGCAACGTTTACCGTTGGCGGTGCGATATCCGGATATTGGGAAATCGGTAACTCAATTAGGCCTAAAACACCTAAGATGACGATAATAACAGATATTACCGTCGAGAGTACGGGTCTTTGTATAAATTTTTTAAACATTTTTTTTATTTTAAATCGGCGTAAACTGCTTCTTGGCTTTGATTATTAGGTTTAATTTCAGTTCCTTCTTTCAATGAAGCTACTCCTTCTAATACGATTTCATCTCCAGCTTTTAAACCGCTTGTTACCACATAATAGTTTCCTGCTGAGTTGTCCAACACTGTGATATTAGCATTTGTAGTCTTTTTATCTTTTCCTACAACAACTGCAAACATTTTATCTTGTAATTCGAAAGTGGCGCTTTGAGGAATTATAATGGCGTCTTTAACGTAGTTCGGAATTTGCACTGTAGTACTGCTTCCGCTTCTGATAATTCCTTTTGGATTTGGGAAACGAGCTCTAAAATTTACAGTACCTGTTTCTGTATTAATTAATCCGTTTACGGTTTCTATTTTTCCTTTTTGATCATAAGTCGAACCATCAGAAAGTACTAAAGAAACATCTGGCATGCTTTTAATTTTTTGGTTTAATGAACCTCCTGCGTCTTTAGTAAAATTTAGCAGTACTTTTTCATTCATTGCAAAATAAGCGTATACATTACCAATACTTGAAACTGTTGTTAAAGGTTCGGCTGTATTAGAACTTACCAAACTTCCTAAACGAAAAGGAATTGAACCTACAACTCCATTTACCGGACTTGTAACCGTTGTATAACCTAAGTTAACTTTAGCATTTACTAAAGCTGCATTTGCTTGCGCTAAAGATGCCACAGCTGACTCATAAGTATATTGAGCCGACTCTAAATCGTATTTGCTGATAATTCCTTTTTCAACCAATGGTTTTACTTTATTCACAGCCAATTTTGCTGAACTAACTTCTGCCTGAGCACTTTTAATGCTTGCGGTTGCTGTACGAACTTGCTGCTCATATTCTGGAGCGCTGATTTTAAATAAAGGCTGTCCTGCTTTGACTACAGCACCTTCATCAACAAAAATTTTATCAATATAGCCTTCAACTCTTGGGCGAATTTCTATATTTTGCTGTCCTTGGATACTAGCAGGAAAATCGCTGTTTAATGTCGCTGATTTTAGCTGTAATGTCACAGTCTTATATTCTTTAATCTGCGGCGCACCTCCGGCTTGAGCCGATTTATCATTTTTACCGCAAGAAGCGATAATAAGTGATGCTGCGAGGATGCTTAAAAATGATTGCTTAGTCATTGTGAAAAATGTGTAATTATCGATTATATGTGAACAAAAGAAATAAAATATAAGATACGAAATTTTTCAAATAGACGAACAGCAAGAGACAATCGATAAAGGCAAGATGAGAACCGATGATTTTATTTAAAATATTAAACAAGCGTTTAATTTTCGTCTTATCGGCTCTAAAATGCTTTTTAGAGACTCTAAATCCCATTTTGGCGATTACCCAAAAATTGTATTTGAATAAAATGTAATATTGTCCATAAATATCAAAAATTACAATGGGACCAAGCTTTTTCAGACCTTACTTATTTACCGGATTACACATACTGAGCTGGGTATTATTAGGCTTTATCATGCTGTTTTATATACCTTTAACTTGGAATGTAACGCTACCTGGTGTCTTCTGGCTCTGGCAAATGGTCTTGTTGATTTTACTGATTATCATTTTTTATTCGAATGCAAGAATTATAGTTCCAAGAACCATTTTTAAAGACAATACTTCTCCTTTTTTGGTTTGGGCTTTTATTACGATTTTTGCCATGCAGGTTATTGCGTATTTTTATACTTCACAAACGGATCTTCACACCAAAATAAGTTTGATTCTAGGATTCAAAAAATATAAAAATCCTTATTTCGACAATTACGTTTTAATGCTCAGTTTACTTGTTTTAGGAATAAGCACAAGCTGGGCTATGTTGCAATATTGGCAAAAAGCGGCTCAGCATAAGCAAAAATTAGAACAAGATAAAACGGCCGCAGAACTTGCAATGCTTAAGGCACAAATCAATCCGCATTTTTTCTTTAACTCGCTTAATAGCATTTATTCGCTTACTTATACTGATATTGAAGATTCTAGAAATGCGCTTCACACTTTGAGCCGTATGATGCGTTATTTGCTTTACAGCACAGAAGAAAAAACAACGTTGCTGAAGGAAGCTGAATTTATGAGAGATTTCATTGCATTAATGAAACTTCGTGCCAACAGTAAATTGACTATTACAACAGATATTCCCGAAAAAATACATGATTATCCAATTGTTCCGATGTTATTACTACCTTTAGTAGAAAATGCTTTTAAACATGGTGTTCATGCCACCGATAAAAGTGAAATTTACATTAAGCTTACGCAAAATGGAAGCGAGCTCGAATTTGAAGTCGAAAATACTTATTTTGAAAAAACAGCAGTTTCTGATGTAGGCGGAATTGGCTTGACCAACACCAAAAGAAGACTGCAATTGATTTATCCGAATCAGCATTTTATTTCTTTTGGAGTTACCGACCACGGAACATATAAAATTAAATTGAAGATAAATTTAGAGCAATGACAGTAATAAAATGTATAGCAGTAGATGACGAACCATTGGCTTTAAGACTGGTAGAAACCTTCATAGAGCAGACTCCGTTTTTAGAATTAATTTCTACTTGCGACAATGCTGTCGATGCAATGGGACTTATCAGGGAAACAAAACCAGATCTTGTTTTTTTAGATATTAATATGCCTAATTTAAGCGGAATGGAATTGGCAAGATTAATACAAGATCAGCCCGGACCTTTGCCAAAAATCATTTTTACTACGGCTTACAATCATTATGCAATTGAAGGTTATAAAGTAAATGCTGTAGATTATCTTTTAAAACCTTTTAGTTACGAAGAATTCCTGCGCGCTTCAAGCAAGGTTTTACAATTAGCCGAAGAAGCCAATAATACATTTACTACTATTACCGCAGATGACGAATTTATCTTCTTGAAGGTAGAATATCAATGGGTAAGAATTTCACTAAAAGACATCACCTATATTGAAAGTCTGAAAGATTATGTAAAAGTGCATCTTGAAGATTCGCAGAAAGCTTTAATGTCTCTTATTTCGCTTAAAGCATTAGAAGAAAAACTGCCTTCCTCAAAATTCATGCGTGTACATCGTTCTTTCATTGTCTCATTAGATAAAATAAGCGCCATTAGTAAAAACTCCATTTTTATTGATAAAATAGAAATAACGGTTGGCGAACAATATAAAGAAGCCTTTAAGACATTAGTCGATAAATGGCTGAAATAAATTTAGAATAAGAATTACAAAATCATGGAAAAAAGATCAAACAAATATTACTTGACATTAAGCCTTAAGGAATATGCAAATGGTGAAACCGAACCAGCAAAAGAACTCGGAATAGAATTTGACAATCACGATGAAATCTTTGGAATTATAGAACGCATCAAAGAAAAAAACATTTTTCCCGACGATTCACAAGCTGTTCAGTTTGCTTTAGGATTAAAATTATTCAGCGAAATCAAAATAAAAAACCGCAAAAACCCTCTTTTTGACGAACTAAATGAAGTTTTTCCAGTCTTCATGAAAAAATTAAAAAGCCTTTAAAGGCAAGACCTCAGCTTAATACTTCTTGAATTTTAGAACGTTAAATTTCTGCTAAGAAATGAATAAACCCTTGTTTTGTGGCAATATTTTGCAGCAATTTTTCGTTCCAATAAGGCATGTCCCACTAAATGCTTTCCGAAAGAAGTTTAATTTCTATTTTTTTGAAATTCATCCGCTTCATAAAAAATGGCATGAGCATTTAGGCATTCTTAATTGAAAATAAAACGGAGAATTCGTTCGAAATTAACCATTTCGATTTTTAATGAATCTCTATTCTTTCTAGAAATGTTCGGTAATGCAAAAAATGATTTTTAACCACCAAAATGAAAGCATTATGATAATTCGAAAAAGTATATTTCTTCTTGCTGGAATTCTAGCGTTGAGCAGCTGTTCTAACAATGACAAAGATGACAACACCAATGTCGGACCAACAGGACCTCCTGTAGAAACTGGAACTGCAAACACTATTTATAAACCAGCATTTTCTGGACAAACACGAGCCGGAAGCATTCAAACCACCACAGAAATTGAATCTAAAGTAATCACCAACGGTTTAAGCGCTCCTTGGGGCGTTGCCTATCTTCCTGACGGACGCCTTTTGGTAACTGAAAAAGCCGGAAAAATTAAAATCGTAACCCAAGCAGGCGTTATCAGTAATGCTTTAACAGGTGTTCCTGCTGTTAATCCTGATAGTCAAGGTGGTTTACTTGGAATTTGCCTTGACCCTGCATTTATCACAAACCGAATGATTTACTGGGCTTTTTCTGAAGTTGTTGCTGGCGGGAATATTACCGCTGTCGCGAAAGGCAGAATTTCAGACGATGAAAAAGCAATAGAAAATGTAACGGTAATCTATCGTTCGAACACACCAAACGCAAGCACACTACATTACGGAGGCCGAGTTTTATTTGATAAAACAGGAAATTTATTTGTAAGCATTGGCGAAAGATCTGTATTAGAAACGCGTCCTTTAGCACAATCTGTTACCAGCAGTTTGGGCAAAGTTGTTCGCATTACAACAAGCGGACAAGCAGCGCCAGGAAATCCTTCTTTTACGCAAACGGGAGCTTTAGCAGAACTTTATAGCATTGGACACAGAAATCCGCAGGGATTGGCAATTCATCCAACTACGGGCGAATTATGGCAAAGCGAGCATGGCCCGAGAGGCGGTGACGAAATTAATAGAATTACAGGCGGAGCAAATTACGGCTGGCCAACAATTACTTACGGAATCGAATATAGTGGTACGAAAATTGGAGAAGGAATTACACAACAAACTGGAATGGAACAGCCTGTCTATTACTGGGATCCTGTAGTGTCACCAAGCGGAATGACTTTCTACGCTGGAAACCGTGTTCCAGAATGGCAAAACAATCTTTTTATTGGTGCTTTAAGCGGTATGCATATTGTGCGTTTGGCTTTTAAAGACAATAAAGTAGCTGGTGAAGAAAGATTATTGGCTGGCGAAGGCCAAAGATTTAGAGATATTACACAAGGAAAAGATGAAGCATTATACGCCGTTACCGATCAAGGAAGACTTTATAGAATAGATAAAAAGTAAACTTGTTCATTATACATGCCAAAAGAAACGCCCCAAATATGGGGCGTTTGTGTTTTATTTTTTTGTTTCAAGTTTCAAGTTTCAGGTTCCAAGTTAAACGCAACGGAATAAAACATGAAACTTGAAACTTGAAACTTGAAACAAAACAACTAAGCTTTTGCTTTTCTTTTTACTGTACAGCCAATTTCTTTAGTTTGTGTAATTGCTGGTTTTTGACCGCTTTTTAATGATGCAATAACCTCTTCTGCATATTTTGTTTTTTGTGGATTATTTCCTTCTGGATCATTATCGATTGCTCCAACATATTCTACAACATTTCCTTTTGCAGTTTTAGAAACGATAAAGATGTGAGGCGTACGTTTTGCTCCATATTCATCAGTAATTTTTTGTCCTGGATCAAATAAATATGGGAAAGAGTATTTTTTGTCTTTTGCTAAATCTTGCATTTTTGCAAAAGTGTCAGCGTTAGAAGCTTCAGGATCGTTTGGATTGATAGCGATTACAGGATATCCTTGTGGTTTGAATTTTTTATCCAAATCGATAATTCTTTGCTCGTATCCAATTGCGTACGGACAAGTATTACACGTAAAAACTACAATATATCCTTTTGCGTCTTTAAAAGTTCCAAAAGAAACGTCTTTATTGTCCACATTTTTCAGTTTGAAATCTGGAGCCGCATCGCCCGCTTTCAATGTTACTGCATTTTGTGCGTGAGATAGAAAAGCAGAAAATGCTAATGCTAGTAATAAGATTATTTTTTTCATAATGGTTTACAGTTTTTTATATTCATTTAATAATTGTTCATAGGTAAATTCGCTTTCAACAAATTTTCGTTTATCATTTTTAATAAAAAGCGTTGCGGGAATACTTCCAGACCAACTTGGATCTATTCTATCAATAAATTCTTGAGGATTACTTTCGTTTAATAGAAAAACTTCATTCTTTAAATTTTTCCTTTTCACAAACGGAACTACATTCGATTGCAGCTTCGATTTAAAATCTAGACTTACTAATAAAACAGCTAGCTTTTCTGATTTATATTCTGCTCCTAATTTCTCAAAATGTGGCAGTTCTTTTATACAAGGCGCACACCATGTCGCCCAAAAGTTAACGACGTAAGTACTGTCTTTCCCATTTTTGATTCTCTCATTAAGCTGATTAATATTTATCAGTTTCACATTCTGACTATAAGCCGAAACTGAAATAACACCGAATAAAAATAGATAGAAAAAAGGCTTTAACTTCATGAGAAGAATGCTTTAGAATTAATTTGTTTCCTACAAATATAAACTAATGTCAAATTAGTTTTTGTTAATAAAAGTTTAATGGATATTTTGTAGAGGTACTAAGATGCTAAGGCTCTATGATTCTAAGGTTTTTTACTTTTAGCATTCATTCTAGCTCAAATCATTTCTAGTCATGTTTTTTTGACTAATTGACTTGCGATGATATTCGTCTCAACTTTGCTGCAAATTCATAAATCCGAGAGTCCCTTTTTTAAAACTACTATGAAAATACTGTCGATACTATTAATCCTGATTTGCAGTATGAGCTGCCAATCGCAAACGAATTCTAAAATGAGTGAAGATAAAACAAATCCGTTATTATGCGATCCTGTATGCGGAATGTGCGAAATGCCTACTGGCGAAAATTCAAGTATCAAAACAACAATTGGAACAGAAAATAAACCGATAAAAATAATTTACTACACTGATCCAATTTGTTCTTCTTGCTGGGGAATTGAACCTCAACTTAGAAAACTAAAGTTAGAGTATGGCGATTATTTTGAAATTGATTATCGAATGGGCGGTTTATTACCCGATTGGAGTTATAACAGCGGCGGAATAAGCAAACCTTCAGATGTTGCGCATCATTGGGATGAAGCCAGTTTATATTACGAAATGCCAATTGATGGTAATGTCTGGATTGAAGATCCGTTAGATTCGTCTTATCCGTCCTGTATTGCTATAAAAGCGGCACAAATGCAAAGCAAGGAAAAAGCGGTTTATTTTATGCGTATTCTTCGCGAAAAGCTTTATCTCGATAAAAAGAACATTGCAAAATGGGAAAACATAGCAGAAGCTGCAAAAATTGCAGGTCTAGATGTTCCGAAACTAAAAGCAGATTATGATGATGCAGAAGAACTTTTTCAAGATGACTTAAATTTAGGAAAAACTCTTGGCGTACGAGGTTTTCCAACTTTATTTTTAGCCAATGCAGAAAATAATCAATTAACTGTTTACGGCTCTAAACCTTATGCAGCTTATGAAAATGCTTTGTTAGCCTTATTTCCAGATGCTAAAAAGAAAAAGTTTGAAAATAAAAATTCATTGGCAATTTTTGAAATTTATCCAACATTGGCACCAAAGGAATATGCTGTTATATTAGATATTTCGGTTAATGAAGCCAAAACTATTTTGGAAGAATTATTTAGCAAAGGGAAATTAAATAAGAAAGCTATAAAAAATGGTTCTCTATATATTAGAAAATAATGGATTTAATTAAAACTATAAATCTTTAAATGCAAAAAAATAAAATCCGTAAAGAAATTGCTTTACGGATTTTTCTATTCTAAAATATCTGATTCTTTATATCTCCCTCAAAATCAAATCGGCCACAACATCTATTGCTTGATCTATAATACTTTCCGGACTTCCTTTAAACTCAAATCGTTTGGCAATCTCTTTTTCAGGCAAAATAATATGTATAAAAATTGTTCCAACAGGTTTTGACTCGCTTTCGCTTCCTCCTGGAGTTGTCAATCCTGTTATCCCCACACAAATGTCTGAATTAATGTATCTATAAAAATTTTGTGCCATTAACTTGGTAACCTCAGCAGATTCGGCACTATATTGTTCAATAGTTCCCCACGGAATATGAAGCAAATCTTCTTTCATTGAAGAATGATAACATACTATTCCTCCTATTAGAATTCGTCCCGAATTAAAAACAGTCGAAAATTCATAACACATTTTTCCCGCAGACGCACTTTCTGCAAAAGCTATCGTTAAGTTCTTTTCTATCAAAGCTTGACAGCATGCGGTTACCTTATCTGATGCCATACGTTTTAGATTTAATTATAAATTAATTTCAATCTCAAATGTAGATTGTTCCGATTTAGTAAACTTACATAATTTCTTACAATATTTACATTATAAGTAACTGTTAATTATGCAACTATAATATATTTTCTTATAAGACATTGCTCGAATGTCCTTGCTAAATTTGTAAAATACATGCTTTCAAAAAAATGAAACTTATGAATACTAGCCTTCAATAAAATAAAAGGCATTAATTAAGTTGAATTAATAGAAATGTAGAATAATGATACAATTGCAGAGAAAAACAATGCATTAAAAAACATAATGCATTGTTTCTGCAAAGCACAGAAAAACGTTATCCCCAACAGAAAAGTAATAATCTAAAAATAGTATTATGGAAAAGCAGCACAACCATGAATATGGTCAGTTTGATCCTGATTATATTGAACAAAATACTCTTGTTGATGGAACCTATTCTAACGAAGAGGAGTTTAAACAAGTTTTAAATAAACATGATAATCATGAATTTGGAGAAAGCGATCCAGATTATTATGAACAAAATACCGTGATTGATAATGACAATTATGCACGTGATGAAAATCCATATCAATATCAAGAAGAATTTATTCAAGATCCCTCGTATTCAAAAGGAGATTTTGAACCTCATGAAACTATTCGAGCAGAAAATATTCCAAATCAGGAAAGAATCATTAATGAAGATGATGCCATTACAAACGATGGCACAAAAGACGATTTAAACGATGAGTATCATCCTGATTTAGATTACGAAAACGACCTAGAAAAAGAGGAAGATTTGGATAAGGATGAAGAATTAGACGATTTTGACGCAGAACATTATCCAGAAAATCACCCGAGAGAATAGCAAAAATTATCGTAAATTGTAAAGCATTAGTTTATGGCTATAGCAGTTCAAATTGTCTGGCTTTTTGTATTAGCAATTCCGATTGCTTGTGTCAGCTGGACTGTCACACACGAAGAAATTTTTAGAGAACCGCATGAATGGTGTGTCAGACATTCAAAAAATGACAGATACATTCTGTCAAGAAAGTTCTTTTATCTCTTCACTTGTGAATATTGCTTTAGTCACTATGTCACTATCGTGTTTCTGGTTATCTGCGATTATAAACTTTTGTTAAATGACTGGAGAGGATATTTTTTGGCAGGGTTTTCTCTGGTTTTTATGGCAAATGTTTATATGAGTCTTTTTGCTCTATTACGCCAAGCTATAAAAAAGGAAAAGGTTGAAATTGAGAAAATTGAAAGTGAAACTGACACTGAAAACAGTAAAAATTAAAAAATAACAAATAAGTATAATTAAAATTAATTGGCATTATGGAGAATTTGAATTTTATAGACCCATTATTACACGGAATTAAACCTGAAAGCAAACCGTTAAATCTGTCAGTAAAACAAATGGTATGTGCTGGCGTTGGTGCTCTTTTGGCATCGGCTGTTTTAAAAAAAACGGGGCATAAAAAAGCAAGTGCTGTTGTAGGAAGTCTTGCATTACCAATTTTAGCATCGGCTTGTTATAAAAAATACAGTCAAGTATCTAAAGAGAAAATTGATGCTCAATCAAGCAGCGGTATCGAATACAATCATTAAACGTTTAAATAAACTATCATAAAAAAGAGCGCTTATTACATATAAGCGCTCTTTTCTATTTGAGAGAAGATTGACTTAAGAAATATTCCCTTCAACCCAATTTAATGCTTTATTAAAATCAACCTTTTTATAACCACGAAACTCACCTGGAACAATATAGCTAAATCCGTTTGTGAAAGAAATGATTTCGTCTGTATCGGTAACAATTGCGGCTCTATTCCATTTTCCAAGATTTTTCAAACCAAGAAGAGCATCTTGAAGCCATGCTCCCGTTGTAAAATTTTCAATATCGGTGTCTAAAACCAGTAAAAAATTAATTTCATTTGTTTGTTTTACCAAATGCTCAACGGCTGGAGCCACTGCTGTTACAAAATCATCTTTTGTCACTTCTGCCAATGCTCTAAAGGCAACAATATTATCTGTAGTGTCGATTTGATGTATCATGATTTTTATTCTTTTTGAGTTATTTAATACTATTCATTTTCAAACATTTTAAGAATGTTCAATACACACTCAAATATACTCAATATCAATCAGATACCACTTACATTTAACTATTCGTTTATTATATTTTTTCTAGGTACTAAGGTTCTGAGATGCTAAGGTTCTAAGGTCTGATAGCGAATCTAGATACTTTGCGTTAGATGCACTGCGGTGCATCTCTACAATTCTGTGAAGACTATAAACCTAGATTATCGTATAATTTAATTACTAAAGATTTTTCGTAGAGACGCACTGCAGTGCGTCTAACGATTTGTGAAATCATACAGAAAATCAAATCGGAAATGCTTTGCGTTAGATGCACTGCAGTGCATCTCTACAATTCTAAACGGAATATCATGTTGCAAAAAAACTTTTGAACCTTACCAACCATAAATCTTAGAACCTCAGAACCTCAGTATCTTAGCACCTCAAAAAAAAAAGCCTGCTTTTTTTGAAACAGGCTTTTTGAAAAAAAATAAAAAATAAACTAACACACAAACTTAATTGTATCCTTGATTTTGTTTGAATTCTTTAGTCACATCGATTGTAGACTGCGGAATTGGAAAAACTCTTCTGTATGGTTCTGAAGCTGGTTTTGCAGTTCCTGGAAGATCAAATTTCCCGAAACGAATCATTTGTGGTCTTCTGTATAATTCCCAGTATAATTCGAAACCAATTTCATTATATAAAACCGTCTGATCGATTGCTGTCAGAGCTTTACCAGGTGTACTTCCGTATAAAGATTCTCTTTTTCTGCTTGTACGCAATTTGTTTAAATCATCCATTGCCTGACCAGTATTTCCTTTTCTGAAATAAGCCTCAGCTCTCATTGTATAAATTCCACCTAAACGGAATAAAGGAATATCAACATTACTATTTCCGTTTCCTCCTTCTGGATCAAATTCATATTTAAAAATACGTGCTCCTTGATTAATTTCATTCTGAGCAAAAACTGCTTGAGCTGGATTTTTAAACGTTAAAGAAGGAGTAAAATCCATTCTTGTTGTTGTACTTTTTTCCATGTATAATGGCGAAACTTTGATACGCCCGTTAACCATTTCTAATGAACCAGACGACAATAAGATTGGTCCGTATTGAGGTCCAAATTCAATTCCTCTATTAAAATGAAACCAAGGTAAATTAGCACTTTTAGGAACAATATCTGTTGCTGGAACACTTACATCTGTACCATCATTTTTAAACCAAGTTCCGTCAGCATATTGGTATTTCTGCTGAAATCTCGGATCATCATGATTTCCATCCCATGTTGCAAAAAACTCAGGAGTCGTACACGCCGCATTTGTTCCTCTATTGGCTGCGGAAGTTCTTTGGTTACGCTCCATACACACATAAGCAAAACTGTTAGATCCGTTTCTGATGTAATCTATCTTTTGAGAAATAGCAAAAATCAACTCTTTTCCTTTTTCATTATCTCTTGCGAAATTTTTGAAATAATCGCTTTCCAACGAATACTTTCCAGAATCAATTAATAATGAAGTATAATAAATTACACGATCCATATCATTTCCTGTACCAGTTGCCGCAGCTTCAGTAAAATTAAAGTTCGAAGATGCATTAAAACGATCTTTGAAAACTGCACGATTCAAATACATTGTTGCTAAGAATCCGTATGCCGCTTCTTTTGTAAATCTTCCGTGGTGCGTTTGCTGTGTTCCCATTTCTGCTAAATCTGGCAGTAAGGCTTCAACATCTTTTATTAATTGATCGATTTGAGTATCAGCTTTTAAAATCTGTAAAGGTGCATTCGGGTTCATCGGATCTCTATAAGGCGCTTGTCCGTATAAATCTAATGTTGTGTATAAATAATATGCTAAAAGTCCCTTTGCTTCCGCTAAAAACAATTTCTTTTCTGGAATTGAACTTTCTTCAACTGATTGAATTGCAGTTAACGAACGTGTAATTCCGTTTGTCAATTTATTCCAGTTATCAACCACAACAGCATTATCAGATTTCCATGTAAACTCGTGCATGTCTCTCCATTTTCCACCATCTCCCCAGTCACTTCCACGAGTTGGTAGGATTGCTTCGTCTGTCGTGTATTCCTGTAGCGAAAAAATACCACCGTGATCTACAAAAGTTCCGTCTCCCAAACGGTCGTAAGCTGCCGCTAAAGCTCCAGCAGGGTTTGAAGCATTTTCTCCTAAAACCTCATCCAGAACAACTTCATCTAGGTTAGTACAGCTTGCAAAAAGCCATATAAAAGAAAATATCGCTAATGTTTTTATATTAAAAATTGTATTTGTCTTCATAATAATTATAGTTTTAAAGTTGCTCCAAAACTGAATGTTCTAGAAGTTGGATAACTTGCATAATCGATACCGATAGATTGATTTCCTCCGTTAGATTTCGGACTATTGATTAACGGATCATAACCTGTATAATTTGTAATCGTAATTAAGTTCTGACCTGTTACATAAAGTGTTAATCCGTTGATCCAGTTTAATCCTTTTAAGTCAAAATTGTAACCAATACGAGCTGTATTTAATCGGATGAAATCTGATTTTTCTAAGAAAAGAGTTGACAAGATTGGGGAGTTTGTAGGATTTGCTCCGGACTCGTAATATCCAGTTGCCACGTTACGATCTGATGCCAAATTGTTTATGTTTAATGCATTCAAACCTGTATTATTCAATAAATAACCACCTGTTTGCCCAATGATAGAGAACGAGAATGTAAAGTTTTTGTATCTCATATCACTATTAAATCCGTAATAGAAAGTTGGAAGCGCACCTTCAATAATAATTCTATCACTATTATCAATTACACCATCTCCGTTCTGATCTTTAAAGATGTTTGCTCCATTGGCATCAAAACCAATATGCTGCAATAAATAGAATGACCCAGCTGCATATCCACTTTTATAGATATTTGCATTTACTCCAGATTGTCCAGGCCCTGAAATTGTTCCTGTTAAGATTTCTGAAACCGGTAGATCCTCAATTTTGTTATGTAAGGTTGCCCCATTCATATCAATATTCCAAGAAAAATCTTTAGTATCCACTATCTTAGAACCTAACATAAACTCGATACCTTTATTGATGATTTTACCGTCAATATTGGTCCAGATTGTAGTTGTTGGACTCAAAGCTTGAGAAGGAACATTCAAAATAGCGTCTGTAGTTGTTTTATTGAAATAATCTAACGTTCCGTACAATTTGTCGTTCCATAAATTGAAATCTAAACCTACGTCAAATTGCGTCACAACTTCCCATTTCAAATCAGGATTTGGCGTTCTATTTACAGAAACTCCGTTAACCAAATTTAAATCGTCGTATAAATAATATCCATCAGCGCCAGACAGTGAGTAACTTGCCTGAGTAATTTTATTTTCAACTTCTTGGTTTCCTGTTTGTCCCCAGCTCGCTCTTAATTTTAAATTGTTTAATGTCGAAGAATCTTTTAAGAAACTTTCGTTAGCAATATTCCATCCTAAAGCAAATGATGGGAAATAACCGTATTTGTTGTTTTTACCAAAACGAGTCGATCCGTCACCTCTCATAGAAGCAGTTAAAAGATATCTGTTATCAAAACCATAATTCAATCTTCCAAAATAAGACTGCAACTCATTTTCCTGAGCGTAACCAGTTGTTCCAGATTGTGTGCCTTTAAAACCAGGATTTATTGAAGGCGGAATACCTTCTCCTTGATTCGAAATTCCATCAATGCTAAAAGCCGTTCCCGATCTTTCAAATTTTTGATATGAAAAACCTCCTAAAGCTTCAATTTTATGCTTATCTAAATTTAAATTATAAGTCAGATAATGCTCAACCAAAGAGTTTTTAGAATCTAAATTATTCTGAACATATTTCCCTTTTGGATTCAAATCTGTTAAGTTTGGAAAAATAGTAGTATTTCTTTCTGACATCGAACGATCGATACCAAGGTTTAATTTATACTCTAATCCGTTAACGATTCTTAAAGAAGCTTCAAAGTTTCCTAAAACTCTTAAAGTGCGTGTCTGATCGGTATAAATACTTAATAGATACGCTGGATTGTAATGCGCATTCATATTAAAATTGGTATAATTCCCATTTGCATCAAAAACCGATCTAGTTGGATTTGCCATTAACGTGTGAACCAGCAATTGTCCGTTAGAACCTCCGTCATCACTTGTAGGAACACCATCATCTTTGGTTTCACTAGCCGTAAGATTAAATTTTAATTTTAAACGTTTATTGTCTAAAAAGGATTCAGCAGCATTAATTCTTCCTGTCAAACGCTTAAAATTGCTGTTTCTAATAATACCTTCTTGATCCAATTGCGATACAGAAGCATAGTAATTTCCAGATTCTGTCTGTTTAGAAAATGCTAGCGAATTGCTTTTTGTAATAGCTTCTCTAAAAATAACATCTTGCCAATCTGTATTACCGCCATGATCAAAAGCTTTATCTTTAATTGCATTTCTATATTGACCTGCGCTCAAAACATCTAATTTGTTTGCTACAGTAGAAATTCCTAAAGACGAATCAAAAGTTAGAGTTCCGTCTCCTTTTGCTCCTTTTTTAGTCGTTACCAAAACAACTCCATTAGATCCTCTAGCTCCGTAAATCGCAGATGCAGATGCATCTTTCAAAACTGTAATAGATTCAATATCATTATTATTCAAAAAGTTCAAAGGATTTTTAGCTTGAGAACTTCCAAAACCAACATTCGTTCCCGATGGACTCACATCGTCATTAGACAACGGAATTCCGTCAACAACAAACAAAGGCGTACTTCCGCTTCTAATAGATCCAACACCTCTAATGGTTACGTTTACTCCTGCTCCAGGCTCACCGCTTGTACTAACCACACGAACACCGGCAACTTTTCCTTGAATTAAATTATCTGGCGAAATGCTTACTCCTTGTTTAAAGTTTGCTGCTTCCAATTGCGTAACTGCTCCCGTAACATCTTTTTTAGATTGTTTTCCGTAACCAACAACCAAAACTTCATTTAATTCTGCAGTAGCCGGCTCTAATTGGATTGTCATAAAACCACTCTGTGCAGCAACCGTTTTAGACTTATATCCTACATACGAAACATCGATTGTTTTTCCTTCTCCAACAGTAATTTCAAAAACACCATCAAAATCAGTTACTGTTGAGTTTGAAGTGCTTGTTTCTATTACAGATGCTCCCGGAATTGGCAATTTATTTTCGTCTACCACTTTACCTTTTACTTTAATTCTCTCTACTGCTTTTGTATTTACTGCTTTTGGTTCCGCTGTTTTCTGAATTAAGATTAATTTCCCATTAATGTTATAATTGAAATTGGCTTTTTTAGAAAGATCATTCAAAATAGCGGTAATAGACTCTGTATTATAATTTACTGTATAAGCTGTATTATCAGCAATTATAGCTTGTCCGTAACTGAATTTGTAATCAGTCTGTTGTGTTAATTTTGAAAAAATAGAAACAAGAGTAGCTTTTTCTATTTTATTTGCTACTTTTGACTCTTTTAACAAATTAGTTTTACTATAGCCGCTCTGAAAGGCAAGTAAAGCCAGAACTAAAAAGACAAAACTCTTTAGATTTAAATAAGAAGGTTTAAAATACATGATTTAAGTTATTGTTTTTACGATGCTTAATTATTAATGGCAGTTGTTCCCGCAACTGCTTTTTTTGTTTTTAATCCACTTTTACTATTTCGCCATAAACTTTGAATTTTAGGTTTGTGATATAATTTATTTGTTCCAAAACATTTTCTAATGTTGCGTCCTTCTTAATGAATACCGTTAACGGCGTTGCTAATACGTGTTCATTGTTATACTTAAATGAAACTCCGTATTTATATTGTAAAATGGTAATAACCTGTTTTAATGTGGTTTGATCTAGCGTAACATCTTCATTGTACCAATTCACCAAAAATGCTTTATCAGCCATTTGTTTGGTTAACTTTTGACCTTCAAATAAAGCTTCTTGATTAGGCACCAAATCAACACTCTGTCCTTTTCCAGAAACATTTACTTTTCCGGTGACCACAATTACCTTACAGTTTAATTTTGATAATTGAATGTGAAATGAAGTTCCTACAACTCTGGTTTGTATTTCGCCAGAATGAATAATAAAAGGATGCTGTTTGTCTTTGGCGACTTCAAAAAACGCATTTCCTTTTACTAAAGAAACCGTTCTTTGATCGCCTGCAAATTTTTCAGGATACTGAAATAAAGAGTTAGCTGCCAGATAAATTTTCGAACCGTCACTTAATTGGATAGATTTGGGAATCGATGACGTTTTAAATGTGATTTGTTTTTGGTCTAAAACATTTGGTCTAAAGAAAAATCCCAAACCAAGCAGAAAAAGAATGCTGGCAGCAGCTATATATTTTAAATAAAGACGGGAAGATCTCTTTCTTCCAATTCTTAACTGAATTTCGTCGTACATATTTTGAGATTCGATTTCTGGATTCCCCATAAGATCATTATCCCATTCTGATTTTTGATATTCGCTGAAAGCAAAATCATGTAACAAATTTTCTTCTGCCGATGAAGTTTTTCCTCGCGAACTTTTATCCAACAGATACTCTAAACTATGTTTGATTCTTTTTACCATAAATACTTATTGTTATGAATAAGTACCAGAATCACGAAATCGTACTATCGCCGAATATTATGAAAACATCAAGCGAAAGTTATCTTAAATTTTTTGATTGAAAATAATGAATGGAGCTAGCCAAGCCAAGTCTTTTAAGCCTTCGCGAAGTTGTTTCACCGCCGATGAAATCTGATTTTTTACAGTTTGTTTCGAAATTCCAAGTTCTTCTGCAATCTGATCGATTGTCATATCTTGAAATTTATACATGAGTAAAACCTCTTTTCTTTTTTCTGGAAGTTTGTCTAATGCTGCATAAAGCAGATCCATCACTTCTGGATCAATAGTCGAAAAATTATCTATAATGTAGTCTTCGAATTTTTCTTCTAAAATCGTCTTATCAAAACGATTATTTTGATAATGTTTGAAAACCTGATTCTTAACCGCTCGAAACAAAAAAGGTTCAATCGCATTAATATTCAGTTCTTCTTTTCTTTCCCATAAATCCACAAAAACATCCTGAACAATGTTCTGCGCCAAGTCTTTGTCCTGAGTCATCGTATAAGAAAACGCATTAAGCTTTTTCCAATATTGATTATACGTTTGTTCAAAAATTTCAGGATTATTCATATTGTAATTACAGGCTTTTTAATATCGTAAAATAATAAAATGAAAACCCAATGCTTTTTGCGTCAAGGTTATCTTTAAATTAATAAATAAACACGTTTGTTGTATTAATACTACTTTTTCAAGACAGAAATAGAAATGTCTTTGCGATTTCTTTTTTTTAATCTAACATAGAAACCAATAGCAGATTTTAAATTAGTCCCTTTCAAAAAATGCAATTTTCTTTTGATGCGTCCCCAGTCAAACAGTATTAATTACATTTTAGAATCATGAAACCATTTTTGTTCACATTATTATTTGCCAGCGCTGTAAATTTTGGCGTTCAAGCACAAAACGACAATCTGAAAATAAACCAGCTTCAGGTTATCGGATCGCATAACAGCTATCGCCACGCGATCGAAACAGACTTATACAATACCATTCAGGCACGAGATACTTCTCGATCGCTTAAAGGTTTGCAATACACTCATATTAGTATTACAGATCAATTAAACAAAGGGCTACGCAATCTGGAAATCGATATTTTTGCTGACGCGAAAGGCGGAAAATATGCGCATCCTAAAGGTTTAGATATTGCAAAATCTGAAGAAGCTTACGATCCAGATGGGTTAATGAAAAAACCAGGTTTTAAGGTTTTCCATATGCAGGATATCGATTTTAGAACTTCTTGCTATACTTTCGAAATCTGTCTGAAGGAACTAAAAAAATGGTCAGATGCCAATCCAAATCACGTTCCGGTTTTTATCACTTTAGAACCAAAAGACGGCGATGCCAATTTCTTCGGAACAAAACCAGAAGATTTCACCGCAGCCGTTTTTGACGAAATGGACAAAGTAATCCGCAAAGAATTAGGAAAAGACAAACTGATTACGCCTGATATGGTGCGAGGAAAATACAAAACACTCGAAGAAGCCGTTTTGCATGACAACTGGCCAACATTAAAAGAAGCAAAAGGACGATTTTTATTCTTATTAGATAATAACGGCGCAAAAAGAGATTTGTACGCATTGAATCATCCGTCCCTTAGGGGACGCGCCGTTTTTATTAACGCCGAACCTGGAAAACCAGAAGCTGCAGCTTTATTTAGAAACAATTCTGAAGATCCACAAATTGAAGATTTAGTAAAAAAAGGGTACTTAATAAGAACCCGCGCAGATTCTGATACCAAAGAAGCACGTGCCAACGATTATTCGCATTTTGAAGCCGCTAAAAAATCAGGTGCACAAATCATCACAACCGATTATTATCTTCCAAGCACTTTCTTTGATTCTCCTTATCAGATTAAATATGATGACGGAAGTTACGTTAGAAACAATCCTGTGACTGGAAAATAGTTTTTTTTTTGTTTCAGGTTTCAAGTTTCAAGTTATTGCTGGAATGAGAAATCTGAAGATTTAAATAATAATTTTAACCGCTAAGAGCGCTAAGAGTTTTCGCAAAGTTCGCTAAGATTTTTTATTTAAAATTACGCTTATAAACGTAAAGTTCGCAAAGCTTTTCGAATATAGCCCGCGGTTTCAACCGCGGGAAAGCTTAGGGAGAAAACATGCATGATGCTCGTTTAGAAATATAAAGAGGACGATGATATACATTGTGTTCCTGCGGTTGAAACCGCAGGCTATGTTTGATAATTATTCTTTTTATAAACATAAAATCCACGAAGCTTTGCGATCTTATTTATTTTATAAATCATGCTCAAAAATCTTAGCGAACTTTGCGTAACTCTTTGCGCTCTTTGCGGTTAAAAAAAACAAAATCTATGAATTCAAAGTTTATAATAGTATACATAATCTCGCTCCTAGTTTTTTTCAACAATAATGCATCCGCACAAAAAGTAAAAAACCTCAACGGAACACAAATCGCATTTTTATCCGATGTGCATTTACAGGATTTATTTGGCCAGTTTTCAGATTCAAATTATAAAGGCGTTTTGAATCCGAAAACGGGACAATATGTTTTGGTTCGAACCATGTCATCTCAGCTTCACTCTACACGTATTTTCAATGAAAACTACTTTGCCTTTATAGCCGCTTTAGAAGATATCGCAAAGCGAAAAATCAAATACGTTGCACTTCCCGGAGATTATACAGATGACGGCCAACCAATTCATGTTCGCGGATTAGCCACAATATTAGACCAATACACAAAAAAGTACGGAATAGAATTCTTCATTACCACAGGAAATCATGATCCAGTTGGGCCGTTTGCGCAAGAATCTGGAAAAGAAGACTTCTTAGGAAAAGAAGGCAAAAGTCAACCCATTTATAGCAAAGAAGGCCTTTATAAGCCAAATCTAAACATCGAACAGCCAGTAGTTATTACCGCCGACATTGCTAAAATGGGTTATTTAGGAATTACAGATCAGCTTCAGAATTTTGGTTTTTATCCAAATAAAAAATACAAATTCTGGGCAACACCATTTTCTACTTATTCAAGCGAAAATTATACATTCGAAAAAGCTTTACAAAGTGCCAAATTGGAAAATCGCGTATACGAAGTAGCGCCAGGTTATGAAGTTCCAGATGTTAGTTATGTTGTAGAGCCTATTGACGGACTTTGGCTAATGGCTATTGATGGAAATGTTTATATACCGAAGAAAAATGCTTCCGCAGAAAAAGATTCTAAAAATTACGGCGAAGCTAGCACTGGTTATAACAATGTGCTTACGAATAAAAAACATCTTATAAAATGGGTTGAAACTGTTTCGGCGGAAGCCAAAAAACAAGGAAAAACATTAATTGCTTTCAGTCATTTTCCAATGATTGATTTTAATGATGATGCTTCGGCAGAAATCAAAGAATTGCTTGGCCCAAACAAATGGCAATTAAACCGTGTTCCTGTCGAAGAAGTAGCGCAAGTATTTGCAGATGCGGGCCTTAAAATTCATTTTGGCGGACATATGCATATCAACGATACGGGAGTTAGAACTTCTGCAAAAGGAAATACTTTGGTTAATATTCAGACACCATCGCTTGCGGCTTATATTCCCGCTTACAAATTATTGACTTTCAAAAAGGATAATCTTGTAGATATTCAAACTATTACAATCGACAATGTTCCGAGATACAACGAACTTTTTGATTTGTATAAAATGGAATATCAGTTTTTAGAAAGTCAACATACTCAAGATATTTGGAATATTGATATTTTGAAAACAAAAAACTACCATGATTTTACCGATTTTCATTTAAAAGAATTGGTTCGTCTTCGATTTCTAAAAGACGATTGGCCTTCTGCTTTCAAGGATTTTATATTAAATGTTTCTGCAAAAGATTTACTGGTTTTAGCCAATATGCAATCTGATAAAGATTTTGACTTCATACTGAAAAATAAAGAGCAATTTCAAGAACAATGGAAAGAAGCTGAAGCGAAATCAGAAAAAATCCTAACTCAGAATAATCTCAAAAAAGAAAACTTTAATTGGACAGGTTATGATCTCTTAGTAGATTTTTATCGTTTCAGAAGTGCCGATGAATTGGCTCTTGCCGATGTTGGAATTCAGAGAGCGAAAGAATACAAAGTTTTGTCTAATTTATTTTTAGAAGGTTCTAAAGCTGATCTTTCAAAAGATAATCCGTTGCAAAAACAGATGAAATTATTCCTGATCATCTTCAATAAATTCGTGCACGAAGTTCCTGCAGACCATTTCACAGTTGATTTGAAAAATGGTGAGATTAAGAGCTTGAAGTAATTCTTTTTTTAACCGCAAAGCACGCAAAGTTTTTTATCTCTGCTGACTTATTAAAAACGTAAAGTTCGCAAAGCTAAACTTAAAGCTTTGCGAACTTTTTTATTTTTATAAAATTTAGTTTTAAAAAACTTTGCGCTCTTTGCGTAAACCTTAGCGTTCTTTGCGGCTAAAGCCTAAAATCCAAGTTTTTCCCTTAATTCTTCATAAGAGCTAAAAAGCTCTGCTCCTTCTTCTTCTAAATCTTCATTGTTAAAACCATTTGCAAAACCGTACACTTTAAATCCGCCACTTACGCCAGCCTTAACGCCAGCTTTACTGTCTTCAACAACAATACAATCTTTTACATCAAATCCCATTACTGCAGCAGCGTGAAGAAATATTCCGGGTTCTGGTTTCCAGCTGCCAATTTGATATGAACTGAATATTTTATTTTCAAATCTATCCAATAGTCCTGCTACTTCAAGATTCAAACGAATTTTTTCTTCTGGTCCGCTCGATGCAACACAATACGGAATCTTCAATTTTTCAATATTTTCGATAAAATCAATAATACCTTCCATTGGTTTTACTTGGGTTTTAAAAGCCTCAAAACTCTTTTCACGATATTCTGTTTCAAAATTTTCAGGGAGCTTTTGATCAATTGCTTCTTCAATATGTCTGAAACAATCTTTTAGATTTCGTCCATTGAAATGACGGTACGCATCTTCCAATTCCATTTCAAATCCATGTTCTTGCGCCATTGCAAGCAATATTCCGTTACCAATTTTCTCTGTATCGACCAAAACACCATCACAATCGAAAATAATACATTTAACCATTTCTGTTGATTTTCATTTAATTATAAATTCCTTCTGAAGTAAAATCAGGAAATGTAAATTACGAAAAATAATCTATTTCCCTTTAAAAGCTTTTCTGTTCATTTTCAACATTCTGTACAGAATTACCCCTATTCTGTATTTTCAATTCCGTTTTGATTTGTACTTTTATAATCCTATCAAACCTAATTTTTGAAATATTAAAAACCGAAGAATTTTGAAAAAACATCTTTTTATCATAACCATTCTGACAGCTAATTTTGCTGCTTTTTCTCAGAATAAAATCATTACGATTACCAATAATTTAAAAGTTGACCGAGAATTTGAAACCGTCGAATTGACTAAAAAATCACTCGGGTTACATGCAGATTCAAAGCTTGAAAATTATGCCGTAAAAGACATTAGCAATAATACTTTCTTGGAAACACAAACTGTAGATAATGATAGCGATGGAAATGCTGATGTTCTGCTTTTTCAGCCAAAAATAAAAGCTTCTTCTAAACAGGATTTTGAAATATTGGTTGGCACAAATCCTAATGCTTCAAAAGTGATTAGCTGCTACTCTCGATTTGTTCCTGAACGTACAGACGATTATGCTTGGGAAAATAATAAAGTGGCTTTTAGAACTTACGGACCTGTAGCCCAAAAAATGGTCGAGGATAAAATTCCAGGTGGAACTTTAACCAGCGGAATCGATGCCTGGCTAAAAAGAGTCGAATATCCAATTATTAACAAATGGTACGAAAAAGCCACTAACGGAACAGGAACGTATCATAAAGACACTGGTGAAGGTTTGGACAATTTTCATGTGGGCGACAGTCGCGGTGTGGGCGGAATTGCAGTAAATGTAGATGGAAAATATTTTTTCTCTAAAAATTTCATCAGCTGGAAAACCATTACAACGGGCCCAATTAGAACTAGTTTTATTCTAACTTATGCCGATTGGGACGCAAAAGGGAATAAAATAACGGAATCAAAATTAATCAGTTTAGATTACGGAAGCCAGCTTTCGCGTTTTGAAATAAACATAACGGGAACAAAACAAGTAGCTGCAGGATTGACGCTTCATGAGAAAAAAGGAACAATTGGAACAAATCTTAAAGAAGGTTGGCTAAGCTATTGGGAACCAATCGACGATTCTGAAATTGGAATAGGTTTAGTTGCTCCAAAAAACACGTTATTAAGCTTTGATAATCATGTTACAGACGAAAAAGACCTGAGCAATCTGTACGGAAATATTGCAGTTAAAAACAACAAAGCTATTTATTATGTTGGTTTCGGATGGAAAAAAGGAAGTCCGTTTCAGACTAAACAAGAATGGGAAAAATATTTGAGTTCTTTTGCTGAGAAGATTAATAATCCTTTGATTGTGAAGGTTAAGAAGTGATTTTTTTTGCCACTAAGGCGCAAAGTTTCTTAAACATAACCCGTGGTTGAAACCACGGGCTATGATTGAAAATGTTTTTTTTATACCATTGTATTCCATACAGTTTGTCATTTCGACCGAAGGGAGAAATCTCCACGAGTAGCTCTACAAAGATTGGTGACATACTATACGGAGCTTCTTACGAAGATTTCTCCCTTCGGTCGAAATGACAAACTAGACTTTAGAAAAAATCATTTTCTTGGAAAATAATTCTCCTTCAAAATAATCTCCAACGGAATATAATGCGTCTTTTCAGTTTCTTCTTGAAGAACCAGTTTTTTGTACAGATAATTGATTCCCAAATACCCTTGCTCTTCTGGCCTTTGATTGATTAAAAAATCAATTACACCTTTATTTAGATATTCAATATTTTCCTTTAGCAAATCAAAACCGATTATTCTGACACCTTTTATATTGTTTTTATTTAAAAATTCGGCAACAATATAAGCTCTAGAATTGGGTACAAAAACACTGTTTACTCCCGAAAACATTTCCAAACTTAATTGATCAATTCCAGAATCTTTTAAAGTTACTTCTGAGAATTTAAAATGAGTCAATTCGTTATGATCTTCAAAATAAGAATAAAATCCTTTGATGCGCTGCTGATACACAGAAGTACTTTCAATCTCACGGGTAATTTTAAAAATCAAAATCTGCCTTTCGTTTTTCACTGCAAAACTGATTAATCTTCCTGCCAAATACCCACTCTGAAAAGCATCCTGTCCCACATAAGCATGCTCATTCTCCTCAGAAATATTCGAATCAATCATGACGATTGGAATATTTTTCTTTTCATATTCCTTTAAAAACTGCACCGAATCGGCGTAAAAAATTGGAGCAAATAGTAAACCGTCACAATCAAACTCCATTATTTTCTGCACCGTTTCTTTAAAAGACATCAAATTATAATCGTAAAAAAAGTAATCCAGTACGATTCCGAATTTGCTAAACTCCAAAGCTGCTTTTTCAATACCTTCTGCCTGACTTTTCCAATATTCTAAAGTTTCGGATTTTGGAAGAAAAACAGCAAAATGAAATTTCTTGTTCAGCGCCAGATTACTTGCCAGAATATTTCGCGTATAGCCAAACTCCTCAATAATCGCATTGACTTTATCAACGGTTTCTTGAGCAACTTGCCCTCGTTTGTGTATAATCCTGTCGACTGTTCCAGCAGAGACATTGGCTAATTCGGCAATCTTTTTAATTGTTATGATATTGATTCTTTTTAAGTTAAAAATATGATAGCAGTCGGGTAAAATTAATTTATTTTATTAAAAATAAGTTGTTTTACACCACTTTTTGCATACATTTGTACAATTACCGTGTACGCACACGCAAATATACACATAACATTAAAAAACCAAAATAAAACCGTACAAAATGATAATAGACTCATTACATAATGCAGCAAAATACTATGGTCTGCATCCAAATTTCAAAAAAGCATTTGAATATGTAGACCAAAATGATATTGCCAATCTTGAAGAAGGAGCTTATGAAATTGGTGAAGGCTTAAAACTAATTGTAATTGTTGGCGAAGGAAGCACAAGAGAAGAAAGCATTAAAGGTTTTGAATGCCATGATAAAAACATCGATATTCAGATTTCTATCATTGGTCCAGAAACTTTTGCATGGAAACCTAGAGAAAAATGCATCAGCCCAAATGGAGACTATAGTGATGAAAGAGATGTTCGTTTCTTTCATGACAAACCCGATATGTTTTTTGAAATAAAAGAAAAACAATTTACAATTCTGTTTCCAGAAGACGTTCATTCTGCTATGATTGGAAGCGGGCCATTGAAAAAAATTGTAATCAAAGTAAAAATATAAGTAATGAGTACCATTCAGAACTCTATCGATGCTATTTTAAAACAAGGAATGCTTCCACTCTATTTCAATGCGGACGAAAGCAAAAGCATTGCAGTTTTGAAATCATTGTACAATGTTGGAATTAGAGCTGTAGAATATACAAGCCGTGGCCCTGAGGCACTTTCAAACTTCAAAAAAATGATTGAAGTAAGAAATGCTGAAATGCCTGACATGCTTTTAGGAATTGGAACTATCAAAAATTTAGCACAGGCGGAAACCTATTATTTAGAAGGAGCTGACTTTTTTATCAGTCCAGGATTTGTTCCTGAAGTGGCTTCGTTTCTAATTTCAAAAGAGATTTTATACGCTCCTGGCTGTATGACACCAACTGAAATTATTGCTGCTGAAAATGCTGGAGTAAAATTCATCAAACTTTTCCCTGGAAATATTTTAGGACCTGACTTTATGAGCGGTATCAGAGATATTTTTCCTGATTTAATTTTTATGCCAACTGGCGGCGTTGACACTACGAGACAAAGCATTGAAACATGGTTTAATGCTGGAGTTTCTGCTGTTGGTATGGGAAGCAAATTAATTAGCAAAGAAGTAATGGAATACGGTGCTTATGAGACGATTGAAAAAGAAACTAAAAGGGTTTTGGATCTGATAGAAACTATCCGAAAGTAAAAAATATAAATTAAGAACTAAAAATGAATTCAATATTTAATTTAAAAGGAAAAATTGCATTAATAACAGGTGGCGCTGGTGTTTTAGGAAGCAGATTTGCAAATGTTTTGGCGCAGCAAGGTGTTGTGGTCGGAATCGTTTCGCAATCATTGGAAAAGGCTGAAAACACAGTAAAAGCAATCGAAGCAAATGGCGGACAAGGATTTGCTGTTCAGGCCAATGTTTTAAACAAAGAAGAATTAGAAAAAGCCAAAGATTTTATTGTTGAAAAATACGGACGTCTTGATCTTCTAATCAATGCTGCGGGCGGAAATATGCCGGGCGCAACGATTCAGCCAGATCAGGCAATTTATGATATGAAAAGCGACGATTTACAAAAAGTAGTCGATTTGAATATTATTGGAACAATGCTTCCTACTCAGGTTTTTGCGGAACTTTTTGCTAAACAGAAATCAGGAAATATCATCAACATTTCGTCTGCATCGGCGCAAAGACCTTTAACGAGAGTTGTCGGGTATTCTGCTTCAAAAGCGGCAATCGACAATTTCACACAATGGATGGCCGTTGAATTGGCTCAAAAATATGGCGAAGGACTTCGTGTAAATGCAATTTCTCCAGGATTTTTTATTGGTGAACAAAACCGCGCTTTATTGCTTACTCCAGAAGGAAAACTAACTCCGAGAGGTGAAAAAATAATCGATCATACACCAATGGGAAGATTCGGAACTCCTGAAGATATTGACGGTGCGCTTTTATTTTTATGTAGCGATATGTCAAAATTCGTAACAGGAACTATCTTAAAAGTCGACGGTGGATTTGCGGCGACAAGTATTTAAAAACTAACTCACAAAACAACATAATACAAAATGGAACAAACATTAAGATGGTTCGGACCAAATGACCCTGTTTCTTTACAAGATATCAAACAAACTGGAGCAACCGGAATTGTAACGGCTTTACACCATATTCCAAATGGAGAGGTTTGGAGCATTGACGAAATCATTAAACGAAAAGTCGAAATCGAACACGAAAACGGAGATCCTAAAAAAGGTGCTTCTGGATTGACTTGGTCGGTTGTAGAAAGTATTCCAGTTCATGAAGACATTAAAAAACAGACTGGAAATTATCTTCAATACATTGAAAATTATAAAGAAAGCATTCGCAATTTGGCTTTGTGCGGAATCAAATGTGTTTGCTACAACTTTATGCCGGTTTTAGATTGGTCAAGAACAGATTTATCATTTACAGTAGAAGACGGTTCTAAAGCTTTACGTTTTGATATCAATGCCTTTGCTGCTTTTGAATTGTTTATTCTGAAAAGACCAGGCGCAGAAAACGAGTATTCTGAAGAACAGAAACAAAAGGCAAAAAGCTATTTTGAATCCATGACTCCAGAAGATAAAATTAAATTGCAACAGAACATTCTGGCTGGACTTCCGGGTGCCGAAGAAGCGTATACAGTTGAGGATTTCTTAGTAACCCTAAGTGCTTACAATCATATTGACAGACAGACTTTAAAAAATAATCTTTTTCATTTTCTAAAAGAAATTATTCCTGTTGCTGAAAGTAAAGGTGTTTTGATGGCGATTCATCCAGACGATCCGCCTTACCCGATTTTAGGTCTGCCGAGAGTGGTAAGTACCGAAGAAGATTTGATGGAACTAATGAACGCTGCTCCTTCTCCATCAAACGGATTTACAATGTGTACAGGTTCTTACGGTGTTCGTGCTGATAATGATTTGCCTGGAATTGTAAGACGTCATGGTGATAAAATGAATTTTATTCACTTAAGAAGCACACAACGAGACGAAGAAGGAAGTTTCTACGAAGCAAATCATCTCGAAGGTGATGTTGATATGTACGAAGTGGTAAAAGCAATATTGGAAGTTGAGAAAAGAAACAACAGTCAATTACCAATGCGTCCAGATCACGGGCATCAAATGCTGGATGATTTAAAGAAAAAAACAAATCCGGGTTATTCTGCAATTGGCCGTTTAAGAGGCTTAGCAGAATTGCGAGGACTTGAATTAGGGATCAAACGATCTTTATAATTTGTTTGCCACGAAAGCGCTAAAGCACGAAGTTTTTTATTTTTTTGTTTCACGCAGATTTAAAAGATTTAGGCAGATGAACGCAGATAATTTATACATAATAAAATCTGCTATAATCTGCCAAATCTGCGTAAACCAAAATCTTTTTAATCCTTTTAATCTGTGGCTAAAAAACTTCGTGCTTTAGCGCTTTCGTGGCAAAACAAAAAACTAACTAACCACAAAAACCACAAAACCATGATTCGCCAAGCCATTCTTATATCCTGTGGCTTTTTTATAAATACTTTGTTGGCACAGGAAATACCTAAAATTATTACTTCAAAAACGAATTATCTTCCAGATTTTAGTTATGCTGGGTATCATTTCGGCGAAAGCCAGATTCCTGAAACTAATGGAAAAGTTATCAATGCAGTTGATTTTGGCGTAAAAGCAAATGACAATTTAGACGATTCAAAAGCACTTTTAAAAGCTTTTAAAGCTGCGAATGCTGTAGAAGGAAATGTAATTCTGCAATTGCCCGCTGGACGAATTATTTTAAGTGATATTTTGTATATCGAAAGAAGCAATTTTGTACTTCGCGGTGCAGGTTCTAACGAAAACGGAACTGAAATCTACTGCCCAAGACCTATGATGTATCTTAAAGATTCTGATGTTTTGGCTGAACTTCGCGAATACTTAACCACTTTTGACAAAAGACAGCGTGAACCAGAAAATAATATAGATCTTCCTTTTTCGCAATATGCATGGTCTGGCGGATTTATCTGGACACAGGTTCCGGGCGAACGCGTAAAATCGTATTTAGATAAATACGAACCAGAGTCTAATCCGTTGGCGAAAGTTAGTTCAGGAAAAATGGGCGAACACATTATTACGGTTTCTGATGTAAAAGGATTAAAAGTTGGTGATGTAGTCGAATTGCAATTGTTTAATAAAGATGGTGAAAATGGCGAAATCATCAAAGATTTATATCAGGGAGCTAAAGTAAAACCAGGTTCGCATCATTGGAAATTTCCGAAACTTCCCATTGTAAGACAGCAGGTTGAAATCACTAAAATCTCTGGTTCAAAAATCACTTTAAAAACACCTTTAACCATTTCGATTAAACCAAGTTATCAAGCGCAATTGGTCGAATGGAAACATTTAAATGAAGTTGGAATTGAGCATCTTCGTTTTACCTTTCCTGACATTCCAAGAGTCGCGCATCACGTTGAACCTGGAAATAATGGAATTTTCCTGACTCGTCTTTTTAACAGTTGGGTTAAAGACATTAAAATCACCAATGCCGATAGCGGAATTCTTGCCGAAGAAGTTGCTAATGTGACCATTCAAGATATCACAACCGATGGTCCTCATTTAGCGCACTACACCGTAACTTTAGGTGGCGTGCACAATATTTTGGTCAAGAATCTGAAAATTTATAATTCGGCCGTTCATCCTTTAAGTTTCAACACTTTTGCTAATAAAAATGTGTATCAGAACTGCGAAATTTTTACAGATCCAGTTCTAGATCAGCATTCTGGAGCAAATCATCAAAATCTATTTGACAATATTACGGTTCATTTAAAAGCCGATAAAAACAACAGTTATGCTTTGTTTGGAGGCGGCGGAGCCGATTACTGGAAACCTTCTCACGGACCTTTCAGTACTTTTTGGAATTTAAATATTCAAGTTGAAAATCCTGATGCATCAAAACCGGTTTTGTTGTACGGAATGAAAGACGGCGCTTTGGCCAGAATCATCGGTGTACACGGAAACGCAAAATTTGAAATTAAATACGACATCGATCCTTATATTGAATTTTTAAACATGCCAATTGATAAGATTCCGTCTTTATATGATTATCAATTACATAAACGTTTGAAATAGGCTAAAATATCTGCCACAGATTACAAAGATTAAAATGATTTTTTTAGCCACGAATTCACGAATTATTTAAAAAATTAATTCTAACAATTCGTGAATTCGTGGCTAATTTTAAACACACAGAAAAAAACAATCTTTATAATCTGTGAAATCTGTGGCAAAAAACATTAAATATAACCGCTATGAAATACAAAATAGCTTTCCTCACAATTGTATTTGTTTTCGGGAATTTGTTTTCCCAAAATAAATATCGTCTTAAAAATTTTTCTACGACCGACGGGCTTTCGCAGAGTTCTGTCATTGCCATTCATCAGGATAAATTTGGACAAATGTGGTTTGGAACCCGTGATGGTCTGAATAAATATGATGGAAGCCGATTTACCATTTTTAGGAACGATGCTGCGGATAAATATTCAATTAGCAACAATGATATTTTAGCCATTGAAGAAGACGAATCTGGAAAAATCTGGGTAGGAACATACAACGGACTCAACTGTTATGATCCTATTTCTAACCGTTTTACAAGATATCTTCATACCAAAGCCAATCATACTATAAGCAATAATGCTGTTTGGAGCATCAGAGAAATTGGTGGCGAAATGTGGTTTGGAACTTCGAAAGGATTAACGATTTACAATAAAAAAACAGGATTATTTACATCGGTTTTTCATTCAGATGATGATACCTCTACTCTTCCGAGCAATAATATTCTGAGTATTTTAAAAACCAAAGAAGGTCAAATCTGGATTGGGACAACTAAAGGTTTGTGCAAGCTCACAAATCGAATGAATGGAAAACTATTCTTTAAAAATTATCCATTAAACACAACTGATTTATTAAACGTTCAATCGGTTATTGAAGACCAAGATGGCAGTTTGTGGGTTGGAACAAAAAACAAAGGACTTTTAAAATTTGATCAAAAACAGAAAACTTTTGTTTCTTTTTTATCAGCTGAAAAATACCGCGAAATTAACACCGATATTCGTTCTTTAGTCATTGACAATCAAGGCTCTTTATGGGTTGGTGCTTATGACGGAATTTATATTTTAGGAAAAGATAAAAGTCTTCAGAAAATCAATAACAGCAATAATGCAAACGGAATCGACAAAGTAAAGTCCATTTTTATGGATAAAAAAGGTTCTATCTGGATTGGCTGTTATTACAAAGGCGTTAATCTTTGGGATGTTTCAAATGTCAATTTCTCTAATTACAATCAGAATTCGAAAAAGATTCCGATGAGTTTTGATGTCGTGAGTTCTATTATTGCCGATAAAAACCAAAACATTTATTTTGGAACTGAAGGAGGAGGGATTACGATTTATAATAGAAATAATGAATCGGTAAGTTATATCAACAGCAAAACTGGACAGACCAATAAAAATGACATCAAAGCAATGTGCTTATCTGACGATCATATTTTATGGATTGGCACTTTTTCTAAAGGGTTATCTGCTTACAATACCATTTCTAAAAGAATTGAAGACAATAGAATTTCTTCAGATTTAAGTGAATTGCTAAAAGATAGCGGTGTTTATGCCCTGAAAACCGAAGGTTCGATTTTATGGATTGGAACTTTCGGAAAAGGTTTAATTCGTTACAACACAATCAGTAAAACCTTTGATGCTATTGGAAATGATAATACCAAACCTGTTTTCCTTACCAACAATATTCTTCGGACGATTTTAGTCGATAAACAAAACTTTCTCTGGGTTGGAACTCAAAATGGTTTGAATCGCATTCCGCTCAAAAATTTCAATCCGCAGAAATATGCTATTCAGCATTTCTTTTACGATCATTCGACTGTATCTGGCGATGATATTCTGACTTTGTTTCAGGATTCTCAAAACAAAATTTGGGTTGGAACGAAAGCAAAAGGATTGCATTATTTTGATGGAAAAAAATTCAACCGAATCAATCTTAGAATCGGAAACACGGTTATCACTTCCATCCATTCGATTTTAGAAGATGATGATAAAAACCTTTGGATCAGTACCAATCAGGGAATTATCAAATACAGCACAATTAAAAAATCGATCCTCATTTACGATCAGAAAGACGGTTTGGCTAGCAATGAATTCAATGATAATTCGGCTTTAAAATTAAGTTCGAATCAGTTTTATTTCGGAAGTCCGTCGGGAGCAACATTTTTTGATGCTACCAAAATTTCTTTGAATAAATATGCTCCACAAGTTCTAATTACCAATTTGAAAATTAAAAACGAAACGGTTCATGCGCATGATAAAGAAGGTATTTTGGAACAAAGCATCGGTTTTACCAAAACGATTACTTTGGATTATGACAAGGCAAATTTCTCCATCAGTTTTGCGATTCCGAATTATATTCGATCCAAAAACAACCAATACAGTTATCGTTTAACTGGCTTAGAAAACAACTGGACCACGACTAAAAACAGCGAAGCCAATTTTGCGATTCAGAATCCGGGAACTTATACTTTTGAAGTTCGTGGCGCCAACAATGACGGTGTTTGGAATCAGAATCCGACAACGCTTACGGTTATAGTAAATCCTGCTCCGTGGCGCAGTATATGGGCATTTATGCTTTACGGAATCGTAATTGGATTAGGTCTATACGGCTTGATCTGGATTATGAAGTCTAAAGCGAGATTGAAGCAAAAGCTTGAACTGGAATATTTGGAAACGCAGCGAATTGAAGAAAACAATAAACTAAAACTGGATTTCTTTACTAATATTTCGCATGAATTCAGAACGCCTTTAACTTTGATTTTAGGTCCATTACAGCAAATTTTAGCCGATTACAACGGAACTAACGAAATGTACAAGAAGCTCCTGGTGATTGAAGGAAGCGCCAATCATTTGTTGAGTCTGATTAACCGATTAATGGATTTCAGAAAACTGGAAAACCATCAAGTTGCACTAGAATCGGCAAACGGAAACATTGTAAAATTCACCAAAGAAATCTTTCTTTCATTTATTGAATATGCCAAAGACGGCGGTTACGATTATTCTTTTGAAACTGAAAACGAAGAAATCTTGGTTTATTTTGACCGATACAAACTCGAACGTGTATTTTACAATTTGATTTCGAATGCTTTTAGATATACTCCAAAAGGCGGTTCGATTAAGATTAAAATCAATCATGATCAGCAGAATCTTTTTATTGCAGTTGAAGATTCGGGCGTTGGAATTGCAGAAGAGCATATTGACAAAATTTTCGATTTGTTTTTTGAAGTTCCAACTCATAATCAAGTTCAGAAAAACTATAATAAGGGAACTGGAATTGGACTTTCAATCGTAAAAAACATTGTTGAACTTCATAAAGGAAAAATCGATGTTACAAACAAAACCACTGGCGGAGTTGTTTTTACAGTGACTTTACCACTTGGACGCGAACATCTTTTGGACAGCGAAATTATTCCTGATTTTAAAATCAGTGATGATATTGAGCAATACAAAGCACAATTGGAACCTTCGGAAGTTGTTGAGAATGAAGACATCGAAGATTTAATTGTAAATGAAGAAAAACAAACGATATTGATTGTTGAAGATCATAAGGTTTTGAGAAAATTCATGAAAAATCTTCTCAAAAAAGATTACAACATTATTGAAGCCGATAACGGAAAAGTTGCTTTAGAAAAAGCTTTAAAATTTGTTCCAAACCTCATTATCAGTGATGTTATTATGCCAGAAATGGTGGGAACAGAACTGTGTTCAAAAATTAAAGAAAACATCAAAACCAGCCATATTCCAGTTATTTTATTGACTTCGCGATCTTCGTTGGTTTACAAATTTGAAGGATTAGAAAGCGGTGCCGATGATTATATTAGCAAACCATTCAATTTAATGGAATTCAGGCTTCGCGTTAAAAACCTTCTGAATACGACTGAACGTTTAAAAATCAAATTTTCAAGCGAAGACAGTTTTATTCCGTCAGAAATTACGGTTTCTTCTTTGGATGAAGAATTATTGAAAAAAGCATTCAAAATTGTAGAGGAAAACATCTCAAACGAACAATTTGATATTCCGTTTTTCTGTTCCGAATTGGGTGTCAGCAGAACCATGCTGTTTTTAAAAATTAAAGCGTGGACGAATTGCACACCAAACGAATTCATTCATGAAATCAGATTAAAACGTGCGGCTCAATTATTAGAACAAAACAAACTAACCGTTTCTGAAATCAGTTACAAAGTCGGTTTTAATAATCCGAAATACTTTAGCAAATGCTTCCAGAAAAAGTACGGCGAGACTCCGTCTCAATATGCCGATAAATTTTATAAATCTTCGGTCGTAATTTAAAGAATCCACTGTTTTAAAGGGTTAAAAAAGGGTATCTGTATTTTTAGATACCCTTTTTTGTATTTCTATATCGTTTTCGACGCATACATTTGCGATATGAAAATCAAAAAAACGAGCTACTTATTGCTGCAGATTTTATTGGTCATTCTCATCATCGGAATGAGTCTATTGTTTTTCTACTTAATCTAACTTATTAACCCTAAAACCAAAAAATGAATGTTTACAAACCAAACAAACAAATCGTTTAAATGGTGTTTACTGGTATCTTTTTTACTGATAAATATCGTGATGCACGCACAAGAACGAAAAGTGACTGGAAAGATAACTTCTAGTGAAGATTTACTTGGACTTCCTGGTGCTAATGTCTATATCAAAAATTCTTCTGTAGGCGCTTCTGCCGATATGGACGGAAATTATACTGTGATAGTAGGAGAGAAAAATGCTGTTTTAGTTTTCAATTTCATCGGATTTCAGACTGTTGAAATTCCAGTTGGAACAAAAAGTGTAATCAACGTAAGTTTAAAACCAGATACAAAAGCACTAGACGAAGTTATTGTAGTAGGTTACGGAACTCGTAAAAAGAGCGATATAACTGGATCTGTATCTTCTGTTACGGCAAAAGAGCTTACTGCTTATCCTGTTTTAAGTGCAGAGCAAGCTTTACAAGGTCGTGCAGCTGGGGTTTCAGTAATGTCTAATAACGGTGGAGAACCTGGTGCTCCAACCAAAATTAGAGTTCGTGGAGGAACTTCTATCAATGCCAGCGGAGATGCTCTCATTGTTGTTGACGGATTTGCAGGTGTTTCTATGCCAGCACCTCAGGATATTGCTTCTATTGAGGTTTTAAAAGATGCTTCGGCAACTGCAATTTACGGATCTAGAGGTTCTAACGGGGTTATCATGGTAACAACCAAAAAAGGAAAAGCCGGAAAGCCTGTAATTGAGTTCAGTAACTCGACTTCTGTTCAATCGGTAAATAACAAATTGCATTTATTAAATGCCGATCAGTTTGCGGCTTACAGAAAAAGTTTTACAACGCATACTCAAGGTCCAGCAGATACAGACTGGCAAGATGTAATTTATCGTGATGGAATGATTTCGAATTCACAATTGTCTTTTTCAGGCGGATCTGATAATATCAGATATTATGTTTCTGGAACGTATTTTAATCAAAATGGTGTGGTTATTAATTCAGGAATTGACAGATACACGATCGTAGGAAATCTTGAGGCAGATTTGTCTCCAAAATTTAAAGTGGGTTTAAACACTTTTACAAGCAAACAGAACAAAGACGGAATTGTGAGCCAAACCAACGCTGGAGGAACTGGTGCTGCAGGTGTAATTGCATCGGCTTACCGTTTTATGCCTGACAAAGGAATCTACAATGCTGACGGAACTTATACGACAACAGCTCCAATTGGTGATGATATTGACAATCCGTATGCAACTGCAATGGAAAATATCTTGGAAACTGTTTCTGTAACAAACCGAAACAATTTCTTTGCCCAATACCAAATCACAAAAGATCTCGATTTTAAAACTACTTTAGGTTTAACCGATAGTAATTCGCAAACTGGAAGGTTTATTCCTTCAACTTTAATTGCTGGAAAAAACATCAAAGGAGAAGCTTCTGTGAACAACACTAGATTTTCTTCTTTCTTGACAGAGAATTATTTGACTTTTAAACGTGAAATTATCGACAAAGGAATTTTAACGGTTTTGGGAGGATATTCATATCAAAAAAACAAAAACGAAAATTCGTATGCGGCTTCAAGAGGATTCTTAACGAATACAAACTCTTACAGAAATTTAGGCGCTGGAACTGTTTTCTTAAAACCTGATTCTGGTTTATCTGAAACAGAATTAATTTCTGCTTTCGGAAGGTTGAATTTTGATTATGCCGACAAATATTTACTGACATTTACCGCAAGACGAGATGGTTCTTCAAGTTTTAGTAAAAACTATAAATACGGAACTTTCCCTTCTGGTGCAATTGGATGGAACATTAGTAAAGAAAACTTCCTAAAAGACAATAAAACGGTTTCAAACTTAAAATTGAGAGCGAGTTATGGAGCAACAGGAAATCCTTCAATTGGTGCCTACTCTACTCTTTCTAGATTCTCTGAAATCTATTATGTAAGCGGTGACGTAATTACCAATGCGGTTCAATTAACTTCATTAGATAATCCGAACTTAAAATGGGAAACGTCTTATCAGCAAGATTATGGAATTGATTTAGGTTTATTTGATAATAGAATCAGCATTACAGCAGATTATTATAAAACAATTACTAAAGATTTATTGTTTAACAGACCGCTTCCTGGAATTTCTGGAATTGCTTCTCAGCTTCAAAACGTGGGTGAATTGGAAAATAAAGGATGGGAATTGGCTATTAATACCAGAAACTTTATTGGTGCAGATTTTACTTGGTCGACAAACTTTAATATTTCTTCAAACAAAAACAAAGTATTAAAATTGGCCGATAACAAAGACCTTTTAATCAACTCTGCTCCTGGACATTTCTTGGCAACTGAATCGCAGATTTTAAGAGTTGGACAGCCTGTTGGTTCTTTCTTCGGATTTATTTATGATGGTGTAATTCAGCAGGGAGAAACTGTTGTGCCAGGAAACTTTGAAACAGCTCCAGGTGGAGAAAAATTCAGAGATGTAAATCAAGACGGAAAATTAGATTCTCAGGATAAAACGATTATCGGAAACCCGAATCCAGATTTCATCTTCGGATTCAACAATGATTTCACTTATAAAAATCTTGATTTTAATATTTTCTTCCAAGGTTCAGAAGGAGGTCAAATCTTAAACTATACTTTGATGGAATTGGCTTCTGGAAACAATAACGCTACAACTGAAGTTTTAGATGCTTGGACACCAACTCATACTGATACTAATGTTCCTGCGAATGCAGCGAGAACCAAAAGAATCACTTCTAGATTTGTTTATGATGGAAGTTACATTCGTCTAAAAAACATCTCTTTAGGATATAGTTTAGATGAAAAAATTGTTTCGAAAATGGGATTAAGCAAAGTTCGTTTTTACATCAGTGCACAAAACCTTTGGACGATTACAAATTATCCAGGTACAGATCCAGAAACGAACTACTTAAACGATTCAAATGCTAGAAGTAATACTTATCTAGGATTGGATTACGGAGGGTATCCAAACGTAAGAACGTTTACTGCAGGATTCAATTTAAAATTTTAATCTAAAACCACTATGAAAAAATATATAGCTCTTCTTTGCTTAGGAACAATGACTTTTTTCAGCTGTTCTGATCTAGAAGAAAAACCAGTAGGAATTATTCGTCCAGAGAACTTTTTCAATAATACAGACGATTTGCAAGCTGCTGTAAATGGAGCTTTTGCCAACATTGCCCACAATAATTATTGGGGACGAGAATTTACAATTGCCTTGATGCTTCGTGATGACATGGCCGATATTGGCGATAGAACCACACAAACTGCCCGTATCGATGTGAATGATATGTCTATGAACGATACAAACGCGCTTGTTGCAAACTTTTGGCCTCAATCGTATGTTATTATAACGGCAGCAAATCAGGCCATTGAAGGTGCTAAAAAAACACCCGGAGATCCTGCTAAAGTAAATGCCATCGTGGCTCAAGCTTATTTTGCAAGAGCATTTGCCTATTATCATTTAGTGCGTCTTTTTGGCGATATTCCATACGTAGATTTTGTGGTGAATGATGTATCGCAAGTAAACTCTTTAAGTAAAACCAAAGAAGCAGATGTTTACCCAAAAATCATTGCCGATTTAGAATTTGCAAAACAATGGTTGGATGATAAACCAAAGGTAAAAGCAGTTCCAGGAAAAGGTACAGCTGCAGGATATTTGGCTTCTGTTTACTTAACTTTAGGAAACTTTCAAAAAGCATATGACGAAGCAAAATTTGTAATTACAAACGAAGCAAAATTTGGTTTAGGTTTGGATGCCGATTTTCAGGATTTATTCAATGCAACTAAAACAGCTTCATTGAAAGAACCTTTATTTACAATTGACTTTAATAACTTAACATCTGGAAATTACGGTCAAGATTATACCGCGTTTTTCACAGGATCACTAAAAGACGACAGTTACAGTTACGGACAAGGTTTCTCGGTTGCGGTTCCTTCTTTAAAAGTATTCAACACTTGGGATAAGAGAGATTATAGAAGAGCGGTAAGTTTTGATACCATTATCAGAAAGAAAACAGGCCCAGGCGGATCATTGCAAATTTATCCTTCAAGTGATAATGAGAAAGCGCCTCGTCCGCATATTGCCAAATATTTCCGTTTTCCTGGAAAAGCTGGTGCTAACGGAAGAACTTCGCAGCACAATTACATCACAATGCGTTTTGCTGAAGTTTTATTGACTGCTGCTGAAGCTTTAAACGAAATTAATCCAGGAACTACAGAAGCGGATGGTTATGTAAACCGTGTTCGCGCAAGAGCGAGAAATAAAGCAGGAAAATTGGTTTCTTTTCCAGCAAATGTAACTCCGGGATTATCTCAGACAGATTTCAGAAAAATGGTTATTGACGAACGAAGATTAGAACTGGCTTTTGAATACGTAAGATGGTACGACATTAAAAGATTAAAAATCGGACCAGAAGTATTTGGACCAAATGGTTTAGAGCCACATGCTAATTTTGATCCAAACAGAGATTATTTGTGGCCATTACCAGGAACAGAATTGGCTATTAATCCGAATCTAAAACCAAATAATCCTGGTTATTAATTTTAACACAATTAGTATTGAACGCGGATGAAACGGATTCGCTATCGCGAAAACGCTGATTGAAGCGGATTTTTTAATCACGTCGTGTATAATTAGGTTTCACGCAGATTTAAAAAGATTTAAGCTGATTAAAATTGATTTTTTTTAAATCTGCTTTATCTGCCAAAATCTTTTTAAATCTGCGTGAAATAAAAAAATCCGTGCAAAATCAGCTCCCGACAACTATCGGGAATGCAATAACGAATCCGTACAATCTGCGTCTAACATTTTAGTATAGAAACTAAAAATAAAGATTAATTAGTAATATGAATAAAATTAGTTTCATTTTAATCCTTGGGTTTGCATCGCTTGCTACAGCGTGCAAATCTGGGATTAATCCTCAAACAAAAAGCACAACGGCAACAAATAATCTACTCGAAACGCGTTACAAAATGCTGCTCGATTATCCAGTAGATTCTATGTCTATGCCAAGAAGCATGAATGTAAAAACTCTTGAAATTCGCAAAGTTCCGTCCAGAGATTGGACAAGCGGTTTTTTTGCTGGTAATCTTTGGCAATTGTACCGACTAACGGGCGATTCAAAATTTAAAGAACAAGCTCAAAAATGGACTCCTTTCAGCAAAAAAGAAAGTGTCAACAGTAATTCGCATGACGTAGGTTTTAAAGTGTTTTGCAGTTTTGGAGAAGCGCTGAAAGTGGAAAACAAGAAAGAATACGAAGCGGTAATTGTTAAAGGCGCCGAAACTTTATGCACAAGGTTTAATCCAAAAGTGGGTTCTATTCGCTCATGGGATTTCAACAAAGAAATTTGGGATTATCCCGTAATCATAGACAATATGATGAATCTAGAATTGCTTTTTGAAGCGTCTAAAATATCAGGAAATCCAAAATATCGTGACGTTGCTATCAAACATGCCAATACAACTTTAAAAAACCAGTTTAGAGCAGACAATTCGTGTTACCACGTTATTGATTATAATCCGAATACAGGTGAAGTTAGAAAGAAAACCACTCTTCAGGGATACAATGACGATTCGGTTTGGGCTCGTGGCCAAGGATGGGCAGTTTACGGATTTACAATGTCTTATCGCTATACAAAAGATCCTGCTTATTTAAAACAAGCCGAAGCGACTGCAAAGTTTTTTATGACGAATAAAAATCTGCCAGAAGACGGAATTCCGTATTGGGATTTTAAAGATCCTAGTATTCCAAATGCAGCACGAGATGTTTCTGCTGCAATGGTTATGGCTTCAGCATTATATGAGTTATACGGCTATACTAAAAATAAAACTTATTTGGCTTTCGCCGATAAACTGATGGCTTCTGTACAGACAGATAAATATATTTTAGATGCAAAAATTAAAGCACCTTTCTTGTTTGATCACAGTACTGGAAACTGGCCGAAACACGACGAAATAGACGAACCAATAATTTACGCCGATTACTACTTTTTGGAAGCTCTATTAAGAAGAAAGTAAGTTAAGGGACTGAGGTGCTAAGATACTGAGGAACTAAGGTTTTTAGCCTTTGCATCTCAGTATCTTAGAACCTCAGCATCTTAGAACCTCAGAACCTAAAAAAACTTATGAAGAACTCATTATATCAAAACAATACATTTTCGATTTTTGCACTTTTTGTTTTGTTTCAAATTTGTCTGAGCAGTTTTGCTCAGACAAAGATGAACATTAACGACAACTGGCTTTATTTAGAAAATGACACTCAAAAATTAAACGAAGCGCAGAAAGCATCCAACTGGACTTCTTTAAACTTACCGCATACTTGGAACGCAGAAGATGCAACTGATTTATATCCTGGTTACAGACGCGACGCTAGCTGGTATCAAAAGAAATTAAATATTCCCCAAATCGACAAAAACCGCATTTATTCTTTATACTTTGAAGGTTCGAATGTAACTACAAATGTGTATGTAAACGGAAAAGAAGCTGGATCGCATATTGGCGGCTACATTGGATTTTCTATTGATATTACCAATTTTATTAAAGAAGGAAACAACGATATTTTTGTTCGTGTTGATAATAGTTATGATATTGAAATTATTCCGTCTCAAAAAAGTGATTTCTTTATTTATGGCGGAATCACGCGCGATGTGTGGCTGGTTTCGAAATACAAAAATCATATTGACAATTTAAAAATTACAACTCCAGAAGTTTCGGCTAAAAAAGCTTCAGTACAAATTGTTTCTTCTTTTGTAAATCCTGATAATTCAAAGGATTTATCTTTAACTGTAACACTTAAAAATCCGAAAGGAAAAAAAGTAGTTAGCAAAACAATTCCGGTTACCGACAAAACTTCAACCATCACTTTTGAAAACATTAAAAATCCAGAACTTTGGGACATCGAAAAACCAAATCTATACAGACTGACTGCTGTTTTATCTGAGAAAAATCAAATTAGAGATAGTGTTTCCGAAAAAGTAGGCTTTAGATGGTTTGAGTTTAAAGATCACGGTCCGTTTTACCTCAACGGAAAACGTTTATTAATTCGCGGTACACATCGTCATGAAGAACAAGCTGGAGTTGGTGCTGCCATGAGCAACGAACAGCATTGGGCCGATATGAAATCGATTAAAGAAATGGGCGCTAATTTTGTCCGTTTAGCACATTATCCGCAAGACCCTGAGGTTTATAAAGCTTGCGACGAACTTGGCCTTTTGGTTTGGGACGAACTTCCTTGGTGTCGTGGCGGAATTGGTAATGATATTTGGAAAACGAATACCAAAAACATGCTAGAGGAAATTATCAATCAAAATTACAATCATCCGAGTATTATCATTTGGTCTTTAGGTAACGAAATCAATTGGCTTCCAGATTTTCCTGACGGAGATAATGCGGATAAAACAAATGTCTTTTTAAGTGAATTAAACGATATTGCGCATAAACTGGATCCTACCAGAAAAACGGCAATTAGAAAATATTATGAAGGATCGCATATTGTAGATGTATTCTCGCCTTCTATCTGGTCGGGCTGGTATTCTGGAAGTTACAAAAGCTACCAAAAAGCAATTGATGTTTATAAAAAAGAATACAAACATTTTATTCATGCCGAATATGGCGGAGACAGCCACGTTGGCCGTCACAGCGAAAACCCAATTACTGGTGAAAATGTAATAAAAGCCGAAGGCTGGGAAGAAGCTATTGTGCAGACCAAAGTTGCCAATATTGCGCAAATTGGCGATTGGAGCGAAAACTATATAGTTGATCTATTTGACTGGCATTTGCATATATCCGAGAATGACCCAACGTTTGTGGGAAATATTCAATGGGCATTCAAGGATTTTGCAACGCCATTACGTCCAGAAGACGATATTCCGTATATGAACCAAAAAGGGCTTACGGATCGAAACGGAATTCCAAAAGATGCGTATTATGTATTTAAAAGCTATTGGGCAAAAGAACCTTTCACTTACATCGAATCGCACACTTGGACAGAGCGACAAGGACCAGAAAATACACCTAGAACGATCAGTGTTTTTAGTAATTGCGACAAAGTGACTTTATACCATGACGGAAAATCATTGGGAGAAAAACAGCGAAATCTTTCTCTTTATCCTGCTAATGGTTTAACTTGGGATGTCAATTTTAAAAAAGGAGAAAACATCCTGATTTCCATTGGTAAAAGTAAGGAAGGAAAAACGGTTTCTGATACGATAAAAGTCAATTACCGTTTCAATAAAAACGATACAGCTTCTTCGCTGCAATTATCATCAGAAAAACTGAAAAACGGTAATTATCTGGTTACGGCAATTGCAATCGACAACAATAATTTACGTTGTCTGGATTATGAAGCTAGTGTTTATTTTCAATGTTTAAAAGGAGGGAAAACTTTAAAAAATCAAGGAACTCCAACCGGCAGCGAATCTATTAAAATGGCAAACGGAAAGGCTTCTATCGAAGTTATTCCTGATGGTTCTGGCAAACCGATTGAAATGACGGCTTTAAACCAGAGCTTTAAAGGAGAATATTTGAAGATTCCAATTAATTAACTTAACCGCAAAGAACGCAAAGGAAAGTTCGCAAGGCACGCAAAGCTTTGCGAACTTCGCGTAAAACTTAGCGCTCTTTGCGGTTAAAATATAGTTCAGATTAAAACAAAAATAATTTTACAAAATGAAAAAAATTCTAACATTATTATTCCTGACATCGTTCGCAATTGGACAATCACAAGGTTTAATTTCTAACGTACCCAACCGAAATACCACTTCTTTAAACGGAGTTTGGAATTATATTATAGATCCATATCAAACAGGTTTTTACAGTTTTCACCTTGACCAATACGACAAAAGTGAAAAACCAGCAAAAGGAGCTTTTTTCACCAATTATCATGCTCAAAACAAACAGGAATTAGTAGAATATGATTTTGATAAATCGCCTACAATCAATATTCCAGGCGATTGGAATTCGCAGGTTACAGAACTGAAATATTATGAGGGAAATGTTTGGTTTAAAAAGTCTTTCGATTATAATCTAGCGGCCAATAAACGTCTGTTTTTATATTTAGGAGCTATCAATTATAAAGCTGATGTTTATTTAAATGGAAAAAAACTAGGAACTCATGAAGGAGGTTTTACTCCATTTAATTACGAAGTCACTTCGATTGTAAAACCAACAGGAAATTATTTGGTTATCAAAGTTGATAATACACGTCACAAAGAAGATGTTCCGACTGTAAATACCGATTGGTGGAATTATGGCGGCATCACGCGCGATGTGACTTTAATTGAAGAAGAATCATCGTTTGTGGAAGATTATAATATTCAGCTGAAAAAAGGTAATGCAAATGTGATTTCTGGTTTTATCAAAATCAATAATTTGGATGCATCAAAAAATCAGGTTTCAATTTTTATTCCTGAATTAAAAATCAACTACAAAGGAAAAGCGGATAACAACGGAATTTTAAGTTTCGAAATTCCAGCGAAAAAGATTTCTTATTGGTCACCAGAAAATCCAAAATTATATAATGTTATCATTGACTTTAATGGGAAAAAACTAAACGATCAAATTGGTTTTAGAACTATCGAAACAAAAGAAGATAAAATTCTATTGAATGGAAAACCAGTCTTTTTGCGCGGAATTTCGATTCATGAAGAAAATGCCAAAGGCGGGCGAGCGAATTCTCAAGAAGATGCTTTGCGTTTATTAAACTGGGCAAAAGAGTTAGGCTGTAATTATGTTCGCCTGGCGCATTATCCGCACAACGAAAACATGGTTAGAGAAGCTGATAAATTAGGTTTAATGGTTTGGGAAGAAATTCCGGTTTACTGGACAGTTGAATTTAAAAATGAAAACACGTATAAAAATGCTCAAGATCAATTAACTGCTGCTATCACAAGAGATAAAAACAGAGCTAGTATTGTGATTTGGTCGATGGCAAATGAAACTCCAATTTCGGAAGCTAGAAATACTTTCATTAAAAATTTAGCATCTCACACCAGATCATTAGACAATACTAGATTAATTAGCGCTGCTTTATTAACCAAAAAAGAAACTATTGATGATCCTATTGGAGAAGTTTTGGATGTTGTGGCTTTCAACCAATATTTGGGCTGGTATGGCGGAAACTTGGAAGATGCTGAGAAAATAACATGGAAATCTAAATACAACAAACCTGTTTTCGTTTCTGAATTTGGAGGCGATGCAAAAGCTGGACTTCACGGAGAGAAGAACGAACGTTGGACTGAGGAATATCAGGAATATTTATACATTCAGAATTTAAAGATGATTGAAAAGATTCCTCACTTAAGTGGAACAAGTCCGTGGATTCTGGTTGATTTCAGATCGCCAAAAAGATTGCTTCCAGGAATTCAGGACGGTTACAATCGTAAAGGTTTAATTTCAAATGATGGTGAAAAGAAAAAAGCTTTCTACATTATGCAGGATTGGTATGCTAAGAAGAAAAAGGAATATTAAAAAATTATTTTCACACAACGTTAATCTGTAGAGACGCACTGCAGTGCGTCTACGCAACGATGGCTACAATACGTTAGACGCACTGCAGTGCGTCTCTACGGAAAATTGGATCGGAAATAAAATTATCTTGTCAAAACTGTTACCAATTCATTAACAAAAAACAGGCAGCAAATTATATGATTTTTCTTCATTATTAATTTACTTTGTAGTTAATCTAAAAATTGTAAACCATGAAAAAATTCTATTTACTAGCAGTTACTTTGTTTGCTGCTTTTACAGTTCAGGCTCAAGACATAGTAAAATTTGCTCCTCTTGATGCAAGTCCAGTTGATATTTCGTATTTCCCAAACAAAGCGGTGAAATTCAAAAAAACAGACAATCCAAATCCGGTTGTAAAAGTGCTTTATGCAAGACCTTCTGTAAAAGGAAGAACTATTTTTGGCGATGTTGTAAAGTTTGGTGAAGTTTGGAGAGTTGGTGCTAATGAAAACACAGAAGTTAAATTCTATAAAGATGTAACAATTGGCGGAAAAAAAGTTGCTGCAGGAACATACAGTTTATTTGCTATTCCTGAAAAAGACAAATGGACTATTATCATCAACAAAGAACTTGATTTATGGGGTTCTTATGCTTATGATGAAAGTAAAGATGTGGTAAGAGTTTCTGTTCCTGTAAAACCAGTTTCTGAAGTTATCGAAGCTTTATCTATTGCATTTACAACTCAAGGTAATGTAGCAAATCTTGTTATTGGTTGGGATAAAACAACTGTTGAATTGCCAATCACGATAAAATAAGTTTTAATGATATATCCCACAAAGGCACAAAGTCGCAAAGTTTTTTTAAGCTTTGCGATTTTTTTTTGGGGCAAAGTAACCCCATTTTTGTCATTTCGACGAAGGAGAAATCTCCACGAGAAACTCTACAAAGATTGGCTTATTATTGCGGAGCTACTTGCGAAGATTTGCTTCGCCTGTTCACTATCGCTCGGGTCTCCTTCGTCGAAATGACAAGATTGTGTGATAATCTGTCGAAAAAAACTTTACTATTCTTCTGCTTTGTAAGACTTTCTCATAGCACAAAAAAATCCCTTTAAGATCTTATTCTCAAAGGGATTATTGTAATTGTTTTATGTCTAAACCTCAACAGTTTCTATAATTTTATCCAATGTAATTGGTAAATCTCTAACACGTTTTCCGGTTGCATTAAAAACAGCATTTGCAATTGCAGGTGCCATTCCGACCAAAGCTGTTTCTCCCAGACCTTTTGTTCCCATTGGGTTACTAATTGGGTCTTTTTTGTTAACGAAGAAAACTTCTTGTTTTTCAATATCTGCGTTTACAGGAACATGATAATCAGCGAAATTATTATTGATTGGGCGACCAAAACGGTGATCGATTTCTAAAGCTTCCATTAATCCCATTCCGATTCCTCCTACTGCTCCACCAAACATTTGTCCTGCAGAAGTTTTCTGGCTTATTACGGTTCCAATATCAGCGCAAGAAACGACATGAGCCAATCTTATTTTACCTAAATTCGGATTCACTAATACTTTTACAAAATGAACCGAAAATGAATAAATTGAATATTTCTTCGCTTCTTCAGCAGCTTTAGAAACATTTTCTACTTCAAAATCTTCTAATTTATTACTGCTTAAAAGTGCTACTAACGTAACCGATTTAGATTTGTCTTTTTTAGAAGAAACCGCACCATTTTCAAAAGTTAAATCTGTTAGAGCGATTCCTTTTAAAGCAGGATTTTTACTTCCTAATTCAATTATTTTATTCAATAATAAATTGCAAGCATCATGAACCGCAGAACCAACAGATGAAGTCGTTGCCGAACCTCCTTGCGTTGGACCTTTTGGCAAACCGCTTTTTCCCATTTCGATAATCACATTTTCTGATGGCAAACCTATTACTTCAGCTCCAATAGCAGTCATCATAGTGGCTGTTCCCGGCCCCATATCGTTTACACTGCATTGTAAGACTAAATCGCCATTCGCTAAAAATTTTGCCTTTACAGAAGTTGCACTTCTATAGCAGCCGAAAGTTCCAGTTCCCATTCCGTAACCAACCAGCCAGTTTCCTTCTTTCACAGAACCTGGTTCATTTTTACGATTTTTCCAGCCAATGCGTTCCATTCCGCCTTCATAACATTCTAAAAGAAATTTACTGCTCCATGGTTTATTTTGTTCCTGATCTTTTTCGGCATAGTTCAGCTTGCGAAATTCAATCGGATCTAAGTTTAATTTATACGCCATTTCATCCATCGCACATTCTAAGGCAAAAGAACCTGTTGCTTCGCCCGGTCCACGCATCCAGATTGGCGTGCACGTATCCAAAGGCACAATTCTGTAACGTGTAGAAACATTCGGACAATCATAAATAAATCGGGACATATTTACGGTTCCTTCCATGAAATCTTCATAGCTTGAAGTCATTGCAACCGCTTCATGCGTTAATCCAGTCAGTTTTCCATCTTTTGTTGCTCCAAGACCCATTTTCTGAATCGTGTAAGGTCTAAAACCAACATTGGTAAACATCTGCTCGCGATGCAGTACTAATTTAACTGGACGGTTCAATTTTTTAGCTCCAATCAAAGCTGCAATTTCATACGGCCAAGTATGCAATCCCATTCCGAAAGCACCGCCAAGATACTCGGCATGAACCTCAACATCTTCAACAGGCACGCCAAATACTCCAGCAACACTTCTACGTGTTCCCTCAACACCTTGACTTTTTGTATACAAGATTGGTTTGTTTCCGTCCCATTTCGCTATGATGTTTGCCAATTCCATTGGGTTATGCACCTCAGTCGGAATCGTATATTCGGTTTCTAAAACAACCTCAGCATTTTTATATCCGTCATGTTCACCACGATGATAATCATTTCCTTTATCGGTTTCGACTTTCTTTTCTTTTTCAGCTGCTTTTTTAAGTTCTGTCGAATGTTCTTCTTTAAAATAATCCGCTTTAATTAAACTCGCGGCATATCGCATACGTTCAAAAGTATCAGCAATTACTAAAGCAATCGGCTGATCGTAATACAAAACCGAATCATCTTTAAAAATTTGCAGCGGCTGACCAAAATTATGCTTGTCTTTTGCTTTTTCGTAGCCAACAGGTTTATCTACATTCAAGTGCGTGATTACAGCCAAAACTCCTGGTGCCCATTCTGCTTTTTTAGTATCGATTGTTTTAATTCTTCCTTTTGCAATCGTGCTTCCTACCAAACAGGCATACACAACACCTGCCGTTTTATATTCTGCCGAATAAGTTGCTGAACCCGTTACTTTAGCAAATCCGTCAACTCTATTAATATTACTTGTCTTGCTCATAATTTAATTATTTTGATGCTGCTATTGTAAGTGCTTCTGCTACTGCATTCTCTCCAAGCGTTAGTTTAAAATTATTATCACCGAATCCTTTTGCGCCTTTCATAGACAAATGGCCTGCTTGTTTAAATAGATCTTCAGAAACTGTTTTTCCTTTCAGGAATTTTTCTGTTTCAGTCAATCTCCATGGTTTGTGTGCCACACCTCCCATAGCCAATCTGACATCATTTATAGTATTATTTTTTATATCTAAAGCCACCGCAACAGACACCAATGCAAAAGCATAACTTGTCCTGTCACGAACTTTTAGATAATGAACATTTTTAGTAAAATTATTATCTGGAATTTCAACCGAAGTAATCAATTCTCTGCTATCTAATGTATTGTCTTTTTCTGGTGTGTTTCCGGGAAGTCTATGAAAATCAGTGAAATCAATTTCTCGCTTTCCTTTTGGTCCTTCTACCAAAACTTTCGCGTCAAGCGCAGCCAAAGCCACGCACATATCACTTGGATGAACCGCAATACAACTGTCCGAAGTTCCAAAAACAGCCGACATTCTGTTAGAACCACCAATCGCACCGCATCCGCTTTTTGGTACACGTTTGTTGCAAGGCATATCGGTATTGTAATAATAAGAACATCTTGTTTTCTGTAGCATATTCCCTCCAACAGTTGCCATGTGTCTAATCTGTTGAGAAGCTCCAGCTGCTAAAGCTAATGCCAACAAAGGATATTTTTCTTTTATTGAAGCATCTTCGGCAACCTGACTGTTTTTTGCCAAAGCGCCAATCGAAACTTTTCCTTTTAAAAACTCTATTTTCTTTAAGTCTAATCCGTTAATGTCAACTAATTTATCTGGAGCAACGATATTCTTCTTCATTAAATCGACCAGATTGGTTCCGCCCGCAATAAACATAGAAGAATTATCTTTTGCTTTTCCCGTAACTGCCGAAGAAGAAGAAAGCACTTTAATTATCTGAAAGTTTTTCATATTTCCTTCCCTCCTTCCTTCACTTCAGTTATAGCATCAACGATGTTATGATAAGCACCACATCTACAGATGTTACCACTCATATACTCACTAATTTCTTCTCTGCTGTTAGCATGGCCTTCTTTGATACAAGCAATTCCCGACATAATTTGTCCCGGCGTGCAATAACCGCACTGAAAACCATCGTGTTTGATAAAAGCTTCCTGCATAGGGTGCAGTTTTTTTCCTTTCGAAAGTCCTTCAATTGTAGTTACCTGAGCATTTTGCTGCATCGTTGCCAAAGATAGACACGATAAAATTCTAGTTCCATTTACGTGAACAGTACACGCACCGCATTGTCCGTGATCACAGCCTTTTTTGGTTCCGGTAAGCTGTAATTGTTCGCGAAGCAAATCCAATAAAGTGGTTCTTGGTTCAATATTGAGATTGTGTTTTGTGCCATTTACTTCAATAGAAAGCGGTACGGTTTCTAAATATTCCGCTATTTTTTCATCCCATTTCTTTTCTGAAGCCATAACCAATGAAGGTGGCGTCAGGGCAAGAGCGGTAAAAAGTCCTGATTTCTTTATAAAGTCACGACGGGAACTAGCATCTTCCGGTGTTACTTTATCCTGATTTGTTTTTTTAGAAGCCATTCAATCTATTTGTTAAATTAGCAAATTCGCTTTTGTATTCTAACAAATTTAGCGATCTTATGTAAGAAAAAATTATAAAATTCAAACATTACTCTTATTTAGAATAATTACAATTTTGTTTTTTTAACCGCAAAGGCGCAAAGGGTTTTCGCAAAGTTCGCTAAGTTATTTTTCTCTCGCAGATTTGGCAGATAATGCAGATTTTGAATACGATGAAAAGATTTACACAGATTCTTTATGATAGAAATAAATAAAAAATCTGTTTAGATCTTCAAAATCTGCGAGAAACAAAAAATTATACACATTAAAATTTTGCGTTCTTTGCGAAAACCCTTTGCGCCTTTGCGGTTAATTCTTTCACGTAGATTAATTCTGAAATTGTATTTTTACTGAACTAAGTCCAAATTATGCCACAACAAGAAATCATTTATCTTGATAATAATGCCACAACCCGTGTTGATAAACGCGTTTTGGATGCTATGCTTCCTTATTTTACTGATTTGTATGCGAATTCAACAGGAACACATTTGGCGGGACTCACGGTAAAAGAAGCTGTTGAAAATGCGGCATGGCAAACGGCTGATTTAATAGGTGTTGATGCTGATGAAATCCTATTTACTTCGGGTGCGACTGAGGCAATAAATTTGGCTATTAAAGGTCTTACTGATCAAGAACGAAAACATATTATTACGATTCAGACCGAGCATAAAGCAGTTCTTGAAACTTGTCGGTATATGGAAGATATTGGTTTTGATGTTACTTATCTTCCAACTGATTCTGACGGGCTTTTAAATCTTCAACTTTCAGAAGAAATAATTACAGATAAAACACTGGTTTTCATCGGAATGCTTTCTAATAACGAAACGGGTGTCATACAAAATATCAGCGCAATTTCTAAAATATTGAAGGCCAAAAATGTACTTTTTATGTGTGATGCGACACAAGCGATTGGAAAAATTCCTGTTGATGTAAAAAAATTAGGAATCGATCTTTTGACTTTGTCTGCACATAAATTTTATGGTCCGAAAGGAATTGGCGCGTTATATATTTCGGCGAAAGCCAAAATAAAATTGACCCCTCAAATTCTTGGAGGCGGACAACAAAGAAAATTACGAAGCGGAACGTTAAATGTTCCCGGAATTATCGGTTTAGGAAAAGCATGTGAAATAGCTGTTAATGACCTAGAAAAAGACCAGAATAGAGTTTCTTTATTACGAGACAGACTTGAAAAAGGTTTGTTGCAGTTTAATGGTTCTTTTGTTAATGGAAATAAAGAAAACCGAATTTATAATACTTCAAATATTTGTTTCCCTGGTGTGAATTCAGAACAGTTAATTTTGGCTTTAGGGAATATTGCTGTTTCAAACGGAGCTTCTTGTTCGGCTGTTACTTCTGAACCTTCGCATGTTTTAAAAGCAATGGGATTATCTGATGAAGATGCTTTGAGTTCGATTCGTTTTAGCTTGGGAAGATTTACTACTTCTGAAGAAATTGATATTGCTGTTGAGCGAGTTTTGAGTTTAGCTGTTCAGTTTGCCACTAAGACGTTAAGACACTAAGTTTTATTTTTTGTTTTTAATCTCGTAATCCCCATAGCTATCGGGAGCAGAGACGCAAAGGTTATTTTTGTCATCCTGACGAAGGAAGGATCACACTAGAAATTCTATAAAGTAAATCCTCAATCTTTGCCGACTCTCGCGTGTGATCCTTCCTTCGTCAGGATGACAAACTGTGTCTAGAAAAGCTGGCTAAACAAAAAAAACTTTGTCCCTTTATCTCAAGAAATCAACTTAGAGTAATCTTCTTCTGTATCAATATCAATATTTCCTTTTTCAAAAGAAACTGAAACAACATCATCAAAATGCTTTTTAATCAGTTTTTTGGCGCCTTCCTGTCCTTTCAATTCTAGAAGTTCTTGAAAGTATTTTTTATGAAATAAAACTGGAGTTCCTAAAGTTTCAGAATAAGCAGAGGCTGCAATTCCTTTTTTGGTCTTATTGGCTTCAACAATTAAATTTTCAAAAATGGAATGAGCTGCAAAAGGCTGATCGCAAACTGCTAAAATGCATTGTTCAGAATTAGGATTTTGATGTAATAATTGATTAATACCTTTTGCGATTGAAGAAGACATTCCATTTTCCCAGTCAGAATTAAAAGAAAATGTTATTTCAGGTAAATTAAGCTCTTTTTCGATTAAATCATGGTTTGAACCTGTCACGACTATTATAAACGAATTTTCGACCTTCAAAGCCTCTGAAATGGTGTTTTTCAACAAAGTTGATTCTTTATATTCCAGCAGTTGTTTTGGTCTACCTAATCTAGAAGAATTACCTGCGGCCAAAATAATAATACCTGTTTTATTTTTAAATCTAGCCTCCATAATGAATTTCATCATGAATTTTACCCGATTTGTATTTTAAAGAAGTTCCAGCACGTTCAGAGGCAACAGCTTTAATTTCAGAAACAATTGATAAAGCGATTTCTTCTGAAGTTTCAGCACCAATATCTAGACCAATGGGACTGTGAATTCGGCTTAACTGCTCGTCATTTACTATAATTCCGTCTTTTAGAAGATCATCGAGCATTCGACTAAATTTTGATTTTGGGCCGAGAATACCAATATAATGACAATTGGTTTCCAATAGTAATTTTAAAACTGCCAGATCGTATTTATAATTGTGGGTCATCAAAAGAAAATAAGTCTGGTCATCGATGATTATATTCTCTAGAAATTGTTCAGGTTTTACAACCGAAATCTGACTGGCCTTAGGGAAACGTTTAGCTGTTGCATGAGTCGAGCGTCCTTCACCAATACTAGTTTTCCATCCTAAAACAGAAGCCATTTTTACTAATGGCTGAATATCATTTCCTGCTCCAGCAATTACTAGCGAAATAGAAGGTTTTATGTATTCGATTAAAGCTTCGCTGTTGTTTTCCTCCTGAAGTTTTTTCACGAAAGAAGTTTTAGTTTTCAGGACTTCTTTCACATCCGAAATTAAACTTAAAGCTTCGTTATTATGGTTTAAAACAGGACTGTCTTTTCTAAAAAACAAAGTTGTACCTATCTGGAGAGCATTTCTTTTTAAAGAAAAAACAGTTACAATTACTGCTTCTTTCCTTTCCAATTCCAATTGCTGCAAAAGCTGAATTGGATTGTTTGAAACCTCCTCATCAATGTATTCAAAAAGAATATGAACGATTCCGTTGCATCCAAGCTGCAAACCTACCTCTACATCATCTTCATTACTCGTATTATAAGTTACGAGTTTATTTTGCTTCTGATTGATTGAAAGAAGTGCTTTTCGCAACGCATCTCCTTCTAGACATCCTCCGCTTATTGCGCCAGTAAGCATACCGTCTTCCGTAACGAGCATACGGGCACCAGGCTGTCTATAAGATGATCCTTCAACTTTAACTACAGTAGCCAAAGCTGTTTTCTTTCCTGACTCTTTTGCTTCTGAATAAGCTTTAAGAATTTCGTTGATTTCTTTCATAGGTAATTATTTCACCAATAGAAATAAGCGTTGATGAATCTGTTTAACAGTTTAAAAATAAAAAATATTGCAAACATACATACAAGAAGAGACATTTATGTTTAAAGATTGTGTTTAATTTATTTGGCTTAAAATAATTTATTATAGTTATGATAATCATTTTTTCAAATTGATGTATGATTTATATTACTAAGTTTTGTATTTTTATCAATAGCAAAATTTTATATTACCTAACTTTAAAAGTAAACTACATGGGAAAATTTGTAATCACTACTAGAGCCAACGGAGAGTTCCAGTTCAATTTAAAAGCTGGTAATGGTCAGACCATTCTAACGAGTGAAGGCTATACTACAAAAGCAGCCTGCAATAATGGTATCGAATCTGTGAAAAAAAATGCACCAGACGATGATCGTTATGACAGATTAGAATCTAAAAGCGGAAAACCTTATTTTAATTTAAAAGCAGGAAACGGTCAGATTATCGGTTCGAGCGAGATGTACGAAAGCGTAGCTGCTAGAGAAAATGGAATTGAATCTGTGAAGAAAAATGCTCCCGACGCAACTATAGATGATCAAACAGCATAATTGGAAACTGTTATAAAATAAAAAAGCGAGGTAAATGCCTCGCTTTTTCTATAAAAATATATTGAAGTATTGTTTTAATCCAATAAAAAGACAATCAATCCTCTTGCGCCGTGAGCTCCGAGAACTAAAGACTGTTCAATATCAGCCGTTTTTGACGGACCTGCTATGAAAGTTCCAAAACCATATTCCATGTTTCCAATTCTTTGATACGCCTGCTGCATTGTTCGAACAAGATCTTTTTTATGAACTATAATTGCTAAATATTGCGCTATGAAAGGTGCAACACGCTGCCCTAAAATATCATCAGTTACCCAAAGTCCGCTGTTTTCTGCAACTCCAAAATGTGCTTTTACAACCGTTAGTTCAACATCTTGAAGCGAATGCGGATCTACTGCTTTCCAATCTAAAGAAGCAATCTCAGAAAGCTCTGGAAGCGTTGTAATTAATCGTTTCTGCAGATTATAATTGGATTTGATGTAATTGATGATTTCATTATAATCAGCAACTTCTACAGGATCACCTCCAATTCCTTTTAAAACCGTTTTATAGGTCTCTAAAACATCAAATTGTTCAGAACCTAAAAGATTTAAATCAGGCAGTTCTGAAACTAATTCTGGCTGATTTGCTTTTATTCTTTTTAAAATTTCGCCTTTACTACTCATTTCCTTTTTCTTTAGATTCTCGCGAATTTTTCTTGTACCATTCTCTAAATGATTCTTCTGGAACATCTGGCATTTCGCGCTGATCGTACCATTTATTCATCTTATTATTGACCATTCCTGGAATATTCTTCATTACAAATCGTCCAGATTTTCCAGCAATATTAAAAACCGTTGGATTTGCTAATACCGTTGCCATCGTTTTCATTGCTATAGTTTTAGCCGTTGGAGTATGTCCCTCTTTTACCAAAACCTGACGCCATTTATACAATTGATCGTGAATGTCAATTTTTACAGGACAAACGTTGGTACAAGAACCGCAGAGCGTACTGGCAAAAGGCAGATCGGCATTTTTGCTCATATCTAAATTTGGTGCCAAAATAGAACCAATTGGTCCTGCAACCGCATTGTGATAACTATGTCCGCCGCTTCGTCTGTACACTGGACAAGTATTCATACACGCGCCACAACGAATACATTTTAGCGAATTTCTAAAATCTTCTCTTCCTAATTGTGTGCTTCTACCGTTGTCTACAATTACGATATGCATTTCTTTTCCGTCTCTTGGTTTCTTAAAATGACTTGAAAAAGTAGTAATTGGCTGTCCAGTTGCGCTTCTTGCTAATAATCTCAAGAAAACGCCTAAATGTTCTCTTTTCGGAATTAGTTTCTCGAATCCCATACAGGCAATATGAACGTCTGCCAAATGCGCGCCCATATCGGCATTTCCTTCATTGGTACAAACCACAAATTCCCCTGTTTCCGCAACCGCAAAATTTACTCCTGTTAAAGCCACTTTTCGAGTCAAGAAAGTATTTCTTAAGCTCTGACGCGCTGACTCTGTTAAATATTGCGGATTGTAATTTCCTTTTTCTGTTCCTAAATGTTCATGAAAAGTTTCGCTTACATCTTCTTTCTTTAAGTGAATTGCCGGAAGCACAATATGGCTTGGCGGTTCTTTACGAAGCTGTACGATATATTCACCTAAATCAGAATCGATTACTTCTATTCCTTTTTCGGCTAAATAATCGTTTAAATGACATTCTTCTGTAAGCATCGATTTGGATTTCACCATCTGCTTAACATCATGTTTTGCCATGATAGAATGTACTATTTCATTATGTTCTTTAGCATCGGCTGCCCAATGTACAATTATTCCGTTTCGTTGAGCATTCGCTTCAAATTCGACTAAATAATCGTGAATATTCGAAAGTACATTAAATTTTATCTGAGAAGCAGTTTCACGAAGCAGTTCCCAATCTGCTATCTGGTGAGCCGATTTATCTCTTTTAGCGCGAACAAACCAAAGTGTCTCATCGTGCCAATTGACACGCTCTACATCTTTGTTAAACTTAGCTGCGGCTTCGCTGTGCTGTATTATTTTTTCTGATGACATTTTCTATTATTTAAAAGTCAATTTTGAAATGTTTATTTAACCGCAAAGTTCGCAAGGTTTTTACGCAAGGTTCGCAAAGAGATTTTTTAATCTTAGCGTGCTTTGCGTATTTTTTCTTTGCGAACTTTGCGGTTAAAAAAACTACTCATATTTTTAGTTTTCAAGTGAATTTAATATTTCGGCAATATGAATGGTTTTGATTCTGCTTTTTTGCCTTTTTAGTATTCCATCTAAGTGCATTAAGCAAGACATATCTCCACCTGTAATATAATCCACATTATGACTTTCGTGATCTTTAATACGATCTTGTCCCATTTTTACAGAAACTTCTTCTTCGGTAACGCAGAAAGTTCCACCAAAACCACAGCATTCGTCTTTTCTAGTTAAAGCAACTAAATCAAGACCTTCTATACTGTGTAATAATTGTTCAGGTTTAGAAAAAAATGGTGCGTTTAATTCAGACATCTGCGAAAGCTTTAATCCACGCTGACCATGACAGCTTACGTGCATTCCCACTTTATATGGAAATCTTCCGTCAATATGATCGATTTTTAAAACATCGGTTATAAACTCTGTAAGTTCGTAAACTGTATTTCGAATTGCTGTTGCCTTCTCTTCTTGTTTTTCGTCATGCAAATGGTCTTTTACATGCAAAACACAGCTTCCAGAAGGACATACTATATAATCAAATCCAGAAAAATTGGCAATAAAATTGGCATCGCATCCTTTTGTTAAATGCGCATAACCGCTATTTGCCATTGGCTGTCCGCAGCAGGTTTGTCCCATCGGAAATTCGACGTCACAACCTAATTTTTGTAGTAATTCGTAGGTTGCGATTCCTACTTTTGGATAAAATTGGTCGACATAACAAGGTATAAAAAGTCCAATTTTCATGTTGTAGTATTTAGTGTATTGTTCATTTAGGCGCGTACTGTAAAAATGTAAAAAATACGTTTCTCAGCAAATTTACAACATACAGACCATTTTTACCTAATGTTTATAGAATTTCAAGTCAATTAAATCGTTCTGAATTGGTTTTGGATTCCAGTTATCGTGAATGGCCAATGCAGCTCCCAGAGCACTCGCTTGTGCCATTGACGCGGCATAAACCTCGATATCTGGAAAAGCTTCTGCCAATAAATTCATGTAAATCGAATTTTTACTGAAACCTCCATCCACAAAAATCTTTTTTACAGGGCTGTTATGAATTACCAGATTGGTTGAGAAAACCTGCTGTTCTACCAAATCTAACATTAATTGATGATAGGCTGTTTCGTAATCTTTATAATGCGAAAGGTCTCTTTTTTGAAAAGGGCATTCTTTCAGAATATCAAAATTGTATTTTTTCGGATAAAAAATCTGATAGTTAAGCGCGCGTAAATTGGCCACTATTTTTTTATCAAAATAAACTTCTTTGTACGTATCAACAGGAACCTTAAAATGTTGCGCCAAACGTTTGGTTTGCACTTCGTGTTCATTTCCTGCAAATAATCGTGCTGCTTTTACAGGTTTCTCTGTGTATTGCATATAACATAAACAGTCATTCTGCGATTCGTCAAACGTCAGAGGTTTGTTGTTGAATGGATTTAAAGAAATACTCCAAGTTCCTGTAGACAACAATACAAAAGGTTCTGTAAAATTGATTGTATACGGAATAATTGCCGATGAACTATCGTGAAGACCAACTCCAATCGCCAGACTATCACGTGTCATTATCACATCTTTACCAAAATGAATTGGTGGTATTTTATCTGAAATACCTTCTTCTTTCAACCATTTATGATATTTCATTTTTTTGAAATTCCACAAATTGGTATGACAGCCAATACTTGTAATATCAGCGTATGCTTCATTCGTTAAAAGAAAACTTAAAAACTGAGGCAAATGCAGACAGTATTTTACTTTTTCAAATATTTCGGGCTTCTGTTCTTTTATGCGATAAATCTGCATTCCCGAATTTAAACTGCCCAAAACCGGAGAAGCTGTCTTTACAGCAAATTTTTTCTCTCCTTTATATTTTTCATAGAAAGCTACTTTTAAATCCTCTGGATAATCTTTTAGATAATTATACAGAGGAGTTAAAACTTTTCCGTTTTCGTCTATATAAACAAAACTTGCTCCGTAAGTGCTGAAATTGATGGCTTTTAAAACATACTCTTTAAGCTCTTTTATTTCAGATAATCGTTCTAAAATCCAGTTTTTCAGTACTTCGATATCTTCACACGGAAATCCGTCTTCGTCTGTGGTTTCCTCCAGATTAACCGATTTCTCCCAGACAATTTTATAATTTTCGTTAAATAAAAAAACCTTTTTGTTTGTTTTACCAATATCAAAAATCGCAACTACATTCATTTTTTTAATTGTAAATTGTTAATTATCAATTGTCAATTTATAATTAACAATTAATAATTTATAATTATAATCCCGTTGCCATTGTTTTTAAACCTCTTTCTTCAATCAGATTTTGTCTTACTTGAATCGAACGATATAATGCTACAGGATTTAATGCTGCTCCAGAACGTAAACGAGCTTCAGCAACTAATGCGCGAACATCTGTACGGAATGCATTTTGAAGAATTTCCTGTGCTTTTACAACATCATTTTCTTCTTGCGCTTTTTCTAATGCCTTTCTATCAACAGAAAGTGCTTGCGCATAAGCAATCATAATCGCTTCAACAGACTGCAATAAATCTTCTAACGGATCTTTGATGTTGTGAGAAGCATCGATCATCCAACCTAAATCTTTGGCGTGATTCATTCCTCTTGCATCCATTCCTTCCACTAATTCATTAAAAATCAAGAATAATTGGTATGGTTTTAATGCACCAGCAGTTAAATCGTCATCACCATATTTTGAATCGTTAAAATGGAAACCTCCAAGTTTGTTTTCCATTAATAATAAAGATACAATCTGCTCAATATTAGCATTTGGAAGATGATGTCCTAAATCGACTAAAGTCTGCGCTTTGTCACCTAACTTCTTAACATACGAATAAGACTGCCCCCAATCTGCTACAGTCGTAGAATAAAAGTTAGGCTCAGCACATTTATATTCTAAAAATAATTTCCAGTTTGAAGGCAATGCATCGTAGATTTCTTCTAAACTTTCTAATGTATTTTGATAGGCTTTTCTAAAGTTTAATTGCCCTGGAAAATTAGAACCATCTGCTAGCCAAACTGTTAAGGACTCAGATCCTAATTCGATTCCGTGTTTAATTACTTCTATGTTATGAGCAATTGCCTGTTTACGAACCGCTTTGTTAACGTTTTGTAATGAACCGTATTTGTAAGTATGTTCAGAGCTTGCCTGATCTTGAAATGTATTTGAGTTCATCGCATCAAACTTCAAACCATGCTGATTTGCAAGTGTTTTGATTGCTTTATAATCTGTCGGGATATCCCACGGAATATGAAGTGAAATCGCTCCAGAAGCATTATTTAATTTGTGAAGCAAACCAACATCTTCAATTTTTTCTTCTAATGAACGAGGTTCTCCTCCACCAGCAAAACGTCCAAATCTTGTTCCTCCTGTTCCTAAAGCCCAAGATGGAATTGCAATTTGAAAGTCGATTAATTTTTGAATAATCGCTTCTGCATCATTTATTTCTGATGCTGTAAAAACTAATTTATTTTGGTGTTTTTTTAATAAATCTTCGTTATGAGATTCGATGTGGTTTGATCCGATTAACATAGTTATTGATATTTTAATAGAGTTTACAAGATATAACTTTATACGCTGTGAACTCCCGTTTTACTTCACTTTTTTGTTAAGTTTTCTTTGTTAAAGCGAATTGTTATATGCTAAAAAATCTAACGTTCGAAAGAATTCGAACGCTAGACCACAAAAAACCACTTTTGCTTAAACAAACTTATATAAAAAACCTAAACAATCTTTATCTATAAAAGCCCATGGCTACGCCACCGTCTACGTTTAAGGCATTTCCTGTAGATTTACCAAGTAAACCTCCAACAAAAGCATAACAAGCGTTAGCAATATCATCTGGCAATATGATTTCATTTAATAACGTACGTTTTGCATAGTAAGCCGGAAGTTCTTCAACTGTAACTCCGTATGCTTTTGCACGACCTTCTGCCCATCCTCCAGACCAAATGTTTGAATCTGAAATTACAGCATCGGGATTTACTGTGTTTACACGAATTTTGTCAGCTCCAAGTTCTGCAGCCATTAAACGTGTTAAGTGCGCTTGAGCCGCTTTTGCCGAACCATAACCAGGGTTATTTGGACCAGCCACAACAGCATTTTTAGAAACGATATTTACAATATCTCCTCCAAAACCTTGTTTGCGCATTACTTCGATTCCAGCTTTAGAAACAATAAATTGTCCTTTAACCAAGATATCGTATAATCTGTCCCACTCTTCTAAAGTGTGTTCTGCAATAGATTTAGAAATACTTATTCCAGCATTATTTACCACAATGTCAACACCTCCAAAAGCTAAACAAGCTTCGTCTAATGCTCTTTCTGTGCTTGCTTCATCAGTAACATTCAATAAAGTGCTTGAAACGGCATCTTTACCAAATGACTTGATGAACTCAGCAGTTGCACCTTCTAAACGCTCTTCGTTAATATCGTTGATTACCACACAAGCACCTTCTTGAGCGAATTTTTTAGCGATAGCTTTACCAATTCCGCCTGCAGAACCAGTGATTAAAGCTACTCTTCCAGATAATGCTTTTGGTTTTGGCATACGCTGTAATTTTGCTTCTTCCAATAACCAATATTCAATATCAAAAGCTTCTTGGTGTGGCAAAGAAGTATATTCTGAAACTGCTTCAGCTCCTTTCATTACGTTTACTGCATTGATATAATATTCAGATGCCAAACGTGCCATTGTTTTATCTTTAGCAAAAGTGAACATACCAACTCCTGGATATAAAATAACCACTGGATTTGGGTCACGCATTGCTGGTGAGTTTGATTTTTTGCATGCATTGTAATAGTCTTTGTACATTGCACGGTAAGCCTCGAAAGCAGGAGTTAATTTTGCTTTGATTGCATCAACATCAGATAAATCTTCGTTTGCATCCAATTCTAAAACCAAAGGACTGATTTTAGTTCTCAAAAAGTGATCTGGACAAGATGTTCCTAATGGAGCTAATTTCGCCAAATCATTAGAATTAATAAATTCCAAAACTCTTGCATCGTCTGTATAATGACCAATCATCTGACGTTCTGATGAACAGAAACCTCTTAAGATTGGAGCTACTTTTGCTGCTTTCAATTTACGATCTGCTTCTGGAAGACTGTCGATTTTTTTACCGCCAAAAACTGGACGTGTTTTTCCGTAATTATCTTCTAGGTAAGAAGCACATTTCTCGATTACTTCCAGTGTATTGATATAACTATCAAACGCAGTATCTCCCCAAGTAAACAATCCATGAGAACCTAACATGATTCCGCGTAGTTTTTTACCGTTTTTTTCTGCTTCTTCTAAACAAGCTCTCAACTGAAGACCAAGATCAAATCCTGGGCGCTGCCAGCCTACCCAGCCAATTTCTCCGTTAAATAATTCTTCTGTGATTTTCTTTCCATCTTTTGCAGCAGCGATAGCAATTGCTGCATCTGGATGCAAGTGATCAATATGTTTGAATGGAAGAAAACCATGTAAAGGTGTATCTATAGAAGGCGCTTTTGAAGCTAAATCAAAAATACAGTGGTTGAATAATTCTACCATTTCATCTTCAAACTCAATACCTCTGTAAACATTTTCAAGATTACGAAGTCTGTCCAAATACAAAGCCGCACAACCTGATTTTGTCAACGTTCCAATATCACCGCCAGAACCTTTAATCCACATTACTTCAGAAGATTCTCCAGTAAGAGGATCTTTGTCGGTAATTTTTACAGAAGTGTTTCCACCGCCGTAGTTGGTCAATCTTAAATCAGCCCCTAACAAGTTAGAACGATAAATAAAAAGCGCTACTTCATCACCTGCTAATGCTGCTGCCTTAGCTTCATCCCAAAGGTAGCTTACATGCTTAAAATTCATATTATTAATTGTGTTTGTATTCGACATATACTATTTTAAATTATTTCTTGTATTTATAATGAGTTACCAATTCCTACCAAAACGATTGCAAGCATGATAAGTCCAATTCCCCAGAAAAAAGTTCTCATTGTTTTTTTAGAAACTCCTTTCCATTCTTTCAAATAAAATCCCCAAAAGTTAGCTGTCAAAATGATGGTTGCCATATGAAGAATCCATGAACTGGCACCATTTCCTAATTTGCTTTCACCCATTCCGTAAAAGAAAAACTGTAAAAACCACATGGTTCCAGCAAGAGCAGAAAACAAAACATTTTTAGTTATTGGAGTAGATTTATCAGTATAATTTTTAATTGATTTGTTTTTAAAATTCAAATAAAGGCACCAGATAAAATTGGTTGTTAATCCTCCCCAAAGTAAAACAACATAAGTTACATTGTTTTGAAACAAAGGATTAGCTCCATTTACTACAGCTTGCTCTGCCATAGATTTTCCAGCCTCAATTCCGTAATTAAAAAATGAACTTAAAATTCCAGAAATCACGGCTACGATCAAACCTTTTACCAGATTAAAGTCTTTGTCTTTATCTTCATGACCAGTTGCAAAATCTTTCTCTTTTAGCATTCCTGCTTTTCCAGAAATGGCAATTCCTATAAGATAGACTACAACTCCTAATAATACTAACTGGCCACCAGAATTAGAAAGCATATGAGAGAATGAAATTTTACCTTCTGTTGGTACAAAGTCATAATATATTGACGGAACCAAAGCTCCAAATGCAGAGCAGAATCCTAAAGTAATGGAGTTTCCTAAAGACATTCCCAAGTAGCGAACGCCTAAACCATAAGTTAAACCGCCAATTCCCCAGATCAATCCCATTAAAAAAGTAAAGGATTTTATAGATGGAGACGCTGCGGCAATAATTTCTGTAAAATTTGGAATCGTTAAGTACGCTGCAATTGGCGGAACAATCAGCCAAGAGAAAAATCCTCCCACTAGCCAATAGCTTTCCCAAGCCCAATCTTTCACTTTTTTAAAAGGCATATAAAAACTACCTGAAGAAAATCCTCCGATTGAGTGAAAAATGATTCCTAATAATGATTCCATATTATTGTTTTTGGTTTAGGTAAGGTTTGTTAGTAATTTGGTTTTGTAAAATAAGAGAATGTCAAAAAGAAAACTGTCCTGTACTATCCTTTACGGATTTCATATTTTTTGTTAAAACTAGGGATTATTAGAAATAAGCACTTCTAATTATTGGGTAAATAAATTTAAAATGGCTATTTTAGCAATCGATTTCGCAATTATTAATTCCGCATTTGGGTTAAAATTTAAAAATCATAAAAAAAAGATTACAAGCCTTGCTAAATTCTCTTTTTTGATAAGCAAAATGATTTTGCGTGATAGATTTATCTTCAAATAAGAGATTTTTTTTAAAACCGTAGAATTAAAATGTGTTTCGCTGAAATACGAGACGTACTTCCAACAATGAACATGATTAAACTTATTAAAATAGATGAAGATTCAAGAGTTCCGAAATACAAACAGATTGTAGATTCTATTCTTCAGAACATAGCCAACGGAAATTTAAAAATAAATCAAAAAATTCCCTCTATTAATAGTTTCAGTGAAGAATTTTATATGTCTCGTGATACTGTTGAGAAGGCTTATAATATTTTAAAAGAAAGGAAAATCATTTCTTCCATTAGAGGAAAAGGCTACTATATTACCCGAACAAAATTGGAATCTAAAGTCAATATTTTGTTTTTGACCAATAAATTAAGTTCCTATAAAATGAAAACTTATAGCTCTTTTATTGATACTTTAGGAGCAAATGCACATGTTGACCTTCAAATTTACCACTGCGATGAGACTTTATTCTTGAATATCTTAGATAAGTTTGAAGGCGCTTACGATTATTATGTTATTACAACGCACTTTAAAACAGATGAATTAAAACATTTGAGCTTTACTGACGATGTTGTAAATGCCATTAAAAAAATCCCACAAGAAAAACTGGTAGTTTTAGATAATATCAAATTGGGAACAGGCGATGATGTAATTAAGATTTACCAGGATTTTGAAAATGATATTTATAATGCTTTAAAAGAAGGTCTTTCTAAAATATCAAAATACAAGCGTTTAATTTTAGTTTATCCAGATAAAGCGGTTTATCCTTATCCGAGAAGAATTTTGCACGGATTCAGAAAATTTTGTGTGGAACACGAAATCAATTTTGAAATCCTGAGTGAGGTTTATGATGATATGATTCTTAAAAAAGGAGATTTATTTATTACAATCGAAGAATCTGATTTGGTAAATTTAGTGAAACAGATTCGTGATGAAGAGTTTGTTTTAGGAAAAGATATCGGTGTCATTTCATACAACGACACACCTTTAAAAGATTTACTTGGCATTACCGTAATGTCAACCGATTTTAACGTAATGGGAGAAACCGCAGCGAGGATGATCTTGAATAAAGAAAAAGGCCAGGTAAAAGTGCCTTTTAATTTTATTGATCGAAATTCTATTTAAGGCACTAAGGTTCTAAGATTCTAAGTTTTCCTTTCTTTATTTTAAAACTTTGTACTTTGTAAACCATAAAAAACCCCGCTTTATTAGCGGGGTTTAGTTGTATTATTTTTTTGATTCTTCGATAGAAACTTTTCTAAACTCTTTTAAAAGTTTTTCAATTTCCAAAGTCGATTTACGTGCTCTTGGTCCAGCAGCTTTAATTCCTTTTTCAGTCAAAGATTCAGCTTCAGCTTTGAATGTTTCAATTTCGGCGTTGATTTTTACTAATAAATCTTTCATGCTTATATATTGTTAAATTAAGTCACAAAAATAAAAGTTTGTGTGATAGTTACAACAATTTTGCTGTTAAATTTAATGCAGTTTTTCATTCATTTTCTTCACAATAAATTGACTTTAGTTTTTCATAAAACATCAATAAACACAACGAACTAACAATCAAGTAATTATTCTTAAAATATTTCCATTATTGTCATTCTAATGCTTTCTATAAAGTATACGACGCAAACAATTTTAATCTAAAAACAGGCCCAAAAACAAATCTATTTGTTAATTTTTTTGTGGAGAAACTCCCTTAAAAAGGAAAAAATTACTCCATCAGAGTCTTATTAAAGTAGACATCCTTTAAAATAAGCCCATCTATAATACTCTTATCTATCTTAGTTTTTGACGATTCTATAGTTAAGTTTTCAAATCTAAAATTGCTTAATCGCACATTTGGATCTCTTCTACTCTTTAAAATTTAGTGTATTTAATATCAATATTTCTAAAAACTAACCAAAGCAGGATAAACATCCACCTTTTGTTGCGAAAAAGTGAAGCTCATCCCACCTAAAAAAGCCAAAATAATAAGAAATTTTCTCATCTGTACGGCGGATCTATCGTTTCAAAACTATTTTAATTCAACTTTTACTTTTGCAGAAAGTTGTTTGGCTAAATTTGTTACATAGTTTGTAAAAAAAGCCGAATCATTAAAGCCTTTATCTGCACTCAATTCCCAAGCTGCAATAGCATAATAGCTGATTTCTTTATTGTTTTCAACTTTTAGTTTTGCCAAATAAGAATCTGTTAGCTGCCCTGTTTTTGGAGCTTCAATATAACCTTGGTAGATTTTTGCCGGAACTAAAATAGCTGTTCCTAAAATCCATTGACGCTCGTAAGTCAGATAATCATGCTGAATTAAACAAACCCAATCTCCCGATTCGATAACCTGAAGCGGTTTTTTATTGTTTAAATTAGAAATTGCGGCCAAAAAAGTTTCATTCCCTTTAATGCCGTTTATAGAAACGGTATTTTTATAACCATACATTCCAGGCCAGATCGAAGTCGTTTCTTGCACCTGATACAAATTTCCAGAAGCATTCCAGTTTTGGTAGTGATAGCTCAAAACAGAATTTACAGGACCTTCTGTTACAATTTTAAAAGTTGTCTTTTCTACATTATTGATGGTATCATTTCCTAAAATTCCGAGTCTGTTTATTTTATTATCAATCAGCAAGGCATAACCTCCTAATCCTACAGAATTTCCAACAGGAAAAATATCTCTTCCCCAATCGTACATGACATGATAATTATCTTCAACCGCACCTTTACTATTTATTCCAACATTCTCTGGAGTTATTCCTGGGAGTTTTTTTCCGAAAACATCTTTTGAGTTTCTTCCGTCCAAATAATGTCTAAAACCGACTTTGTCATTTTCCCAAGTTGGTCCATCCGTTTGGTATTTTTGATAGCCCAATTTTTTATGAACCTGATCTGCCATTAATACTTCTTGTGTATCTGGATGAACTGGAAGATTTTTCCCTTCTCTTTTTCCAAAACGAACACTTGTCTTTATGATAAACTTCGGATCTATTTCTGACCATTTTAATAAAACATCTTTTTTCTCGCCAGGTAAAAAATCAGCCGTAAAGAAAAGTTCATCCCATTTTCCATCGCCGTTAAGGTCATTGGTTTGCGCTGGAATGGTATCGTTTTTATGAATCAAAATTGGATAAGTTCCTTTTATAGCATTTTCTCCAATATCACCTCTTTTAATAGAAATTGATTTTTGAGTCAATGCCACTGAGCTCTCGTTTTTTAAAATAATTGTCTTTTCTGATATATTTTGAGAGACTTTACAGCTTGTCAACAAGACTGTAGTTAAAGCAAATGGAAGATAAAATAATACTCTTTTTTTCATTCTTTCTTATTCTTTATTTTTTCAGAACAATTTAAGAGTTTTAATTGTTACAATAACACTTAAAATAAAAAACTTTGTTTTAAGAATTTTCAGAAATAAAAAAGCAGGATAATGAATAACATTTATCCTGCTTTAAAAGCATCATTTTTAGCCAAAATGTGCTTATGAAAAAATTAAAAAATCACATTAAAAAATACATGGCTTTGTAGTAATCGTGAAACTTTTTCTGAGAAATCTTTTGGTGCAAAAAAGTTTTTTTAACCTCTTTAGCCCCCAATTTGCTGTCAAAAAATGTTTTTAGCTCACTTAAAATTTCGGGTCTCGTTTTAGATTCATCAAACAAAATAAAGTTATTTGCTCCTTCTAAAAATGATAAACTTTTATAAAAATTTAAATTAAATAAGTAAACCAAAATATTAGATCCTTTTTTCTCTTTTGCTAAAAAATTGAGCAATTCGCTATGATTGTGTATTACAAAAACAATACGGTCAAATTCTTTGGTTGTTGCTTCGTCAAAAAAAGGGCGTTCTATAAAATCGAACTCTTCTTTAAATCTTCTTTTGAACATTTTTAAAAAAACACCTTTGCTATCTAGCACTAAAACTTTTTCATTCTCCATCATTCAATTTTTAAAACATACAAACATAAATCAGCAGATAATAAACATATACCCTAATAAGTCAAAAAAAGGATATAATAAGGTATTTTTTAAACTTTTATGATATGAGTAACATTATTCTCGACAAAAGCCAACAACTCCTCCATTTTTCTACAGTCATAATCTTTTCTAGAAATAGTAATGATATAATTGTTCTGCCCTATTATATAAAGGAATAAAAAATTCTTAGTCAAGATAGCTTTCTCTATTGTTGTCCATTTATGGGTTAACTGCCCTAAGGGAAACCTAATACATACTTTAGAATCTGTAAATATAAATTTATATCTATTGTTCAATTTTCGAAATTTGACGAATCTTTTTGCTAATTGAAAGGCCGCTTTTGAAATGGCATCAATAAATGAATTTTCAATTACGACAAAAAATACAATTATCGCTAAACTTCTTATCAGCCAAAGAAAAAAATCTGCCTCAAGATTAATGTGAGAGAAATCAAAAAAAATTATAAATAATAAAATCAATATTGAAATAAAAACAATACGGTCTTTAAACAAATGTTCAAAATACATTTTGTTCAGTTTTCTTATCTCAGAAAGGTGCAATTGAAACTCTAAAGAAAAATTTGAAGAATTCATAATATTCATTTGGGATTTTATCTAATCACCAAAATTAGACTTATGCTCCCTATCTCTAGTAACGCTTTAGGTTTTATAACTATCAAAATAGGACTTAAATTTTTCTTTTAGATTTTTTAATTAAGAAAAAAGAAAAAATAAGGCTTTTTTACTATAAAAATTTTAATGTTAAAAAGATTTTCATGAAAATAAAACTTTATTACCGGATGAATATTTTACTTCTGTGTAATTTCATAAATAGTGTATGTATAGTTTGAGGTTGCCCATGTAGATGTTGTCGGGCCAATTTTATCACTTACTATATTCAATCTTAAGCTGCTATACATTCGAACAAGTTAATGAATACACATAAAAGCGCTCACTATTTAACAAATACAAAAAGTGAATTGCAAGTTGAAAAATATTAAATATAAATCATTAATTGTGAAAGTCTGTTGCTTTTGGTCTTAATTTAAAACGCTCAAAAAAAAAGGAGAAAATTAAAATTTTTCTCCTTTGCGTATGGCATGTAAAAAATGCAAAAAGTAATCAAAAAAATTTACAGCGAGATTACTATTTACTATTGCAAATATCTTATTTCAAAAATACTTTTATAGCTCGTAAAAGTTTTTAAAATGACACTATAAGACAAAATTAATTCTAACTTGTGAGTTGCTATCAAAGAACACATAATTCCCTTATCAGCTCCTTTTCTAATATTTAAAGGTTGTTTCGAATTAAAGTTTAATTCCGTTTTTAAGATTCTTTAACGAAGCATCTTTTGAGAGTTTAATTTGATTAATTACAATTTCAGCAATTTTATTTGCTCCTAATAATGAAAGGTGCGTATCGTCGGCTTTATCTTTATCATAAAAGGCATTTTCTCCTGCTTTGAAATGAAGATGAAGCTGTTTTGATTTTTCTGGTCCATAAGACTGCTCCAATAATTCGGTATAATACTCCAAATCTATAAAAGGCACATTGTACTCTTGTGCAACCAATCGGGTTTCTAAAGGATAATCGCCATGTGTTGGCACTAAAACTCCTTTTTCGTTAAAATTACGTCTACTTATAGAAGTTAATAATATCGGAATAGCGCCTTTTTCTCTACTTTCTTTTACAAAACGAATCAGGTTGTATCTGTAGGCCGTATGTGGATTGGTATAGCGCGACGAATCTTCTATTTTTTCGTCATTATGTCCAAATTCTATAAAGACATAATCACCTTTTTTAAGTTTGTTGTAAACAGAATCCCAGCGTTTTTCATTGATGAAGCTTCTGGTGCTTCGTCCGTTTACGGCTTTATTGATTACGGTTATATTTTCTTTGAAAAAAGGCTGCAATACTTGAGCCCATCCATGTTCTGGATTTTTTTCGGGGTCTTTTTTATTAGCCATTGTAGAATCTCCAATGCAATATAGGGTTGTTTTTTGTGCGAAACCTATCGTGGTGATCAGGAGTGTTAGGATGATATATTTTTTCATTTTCTTTTATTTTTTTATTGCTGAGTTTTTTTTTACCGCAAAGTTTTTTTACCGCAAAGTGCGCTAAGGATACGCAATCCCGATAGCTACCGGGATTGCATTTTCTTTATGTGCTTTGCGTCAAAATTAACTGCAAAGTAGACGCACTGCGGTGCGTCTCTACAAAAAACCTTTGAACCTTTGTTGCTCAGAACCTTTGAACCTTTGCAAAAACTAATGTTTTGAAACTGCTGTAGGCACTGTTGCTCTTTTACCTATAAACACATCTGTCATCAAGACGTTTTCTGCATTTTCGTTTGACAGGGCGTTTTTCGCTTCTTTGATTTCTATGTTTTTTAATGATATATTCTTGATTTTTTTGTCTGCAAATCCCTGAATTACGATTCCAGATTCGGATGCTTTGTTACAGGTGATATTGGAGAAATATACATTCGATATATCTGACTGGTAGCCTTTTCCTTCTCCATGATAATTTGCCGTAATATAAAGACAATCTTCTACTTGGTCTAACTGAATATTATTAACAAATATATTTTTAATATAACCACCGCGATCGGCATTGGTTTTTAGATAAATGCCTCGTTTTAAATAACCTGCCGTTTTACAATTTTCTACAAAGACATTCTGAACGCCTGCCGACATTTCGCTGCCAATTACTACTCCATGAAGTCCTTTAAAATTGCAATTACGTATCACGATATTTTCGCTTGGTGTTGCTGTATTGGATCTTCCTTCATGATCTCTTCCTGCTTTTATAGCTACATTATCGTCTCCGTTGTCAAAAGTGACATTTTCTATTAAAACGTTTTTTGAGTATTCGGGATCGATTCCGTCATTGTTATGATTTAGCGATTTATAGCTTATTCCGCGAATGGTTATACTTTGTGATTTTAATAAATGTAAACACCAAAACGGCGAATTCTCTATTCGGACATTCTCTACTAATATGTTCTTACAGTTTAAAAACTGGATCATTTGCGGTCTTAAGAAATAACCTTCTCCAAATTTTCTTTCTTCGATTGGAGTGCTATTATGATTCATTTCGCGGCTACGGTTTTTGCCTTCGTTTTCTTTTGCTTTAAAGGTTTTCCAAATTTTCCCGCCTTCTCCATCAATAGTTCCTTCTCCTGAAATAGCAATATTGGTACAGTTATTAGCATAAATTAACGGACTGTAATTGTAAAGCATCGTGCCTTCCCAGCTTGTTAAAACCATCGGGAGATAATCTTTTGGATTGTCGCTGAATTTTATTTTGGCTCCTTTTTCTATCTTCAAATTGACATTGCTCACAAAATGAATTGGTCCGTTTATTTTATAGATTCCTTTTGGTACAATAATAGTTCCGCCATTGTTCTTCTTGCACAATGCCATTGCTTTGTCAAAGGCCTTTTTATTATCAGTAATAGAATCGCTTTTTGCTCCCAGTTTTAAAATATTTATCTGATAAGCAGGTACTGTCGGAAGCTGAATATTGTTTACAATAGCATCTACTTTTGCCGATGGAAAATCTCCGTTTTGTGCAAAACAAGCGCTGGAAAGAAGTATTAAGAGTAGATATTTCATTTTTTTAGGTTCTGAGGTTCTAAGATTCTAAGGTTCTGAGGTTTTCTTTAGAGCTGTACTATACTTCTTTTTAAATTTAGTAAAGAAACTTAGTGTCTTAGCACCTCAGAACCTTAGTCCTTTTTATTAAAAATACCAATTAGGCACTTTATCTTTAAGAATATTTTCTATAGCATACTGCCCTGCTTCTTTCTTGGAAAGCTGATGCGACCATTTTACTCTTTTTGCAGGCTGAAATCCTTCGCCAGTGCAATTGTATTCGGCATAAAAAGATTTTTTTTCTGCTTCTGGTTTAGACCAGTTTTCCCAGCCTTCAGCTTTAATCTGGCTTCCCATTTCGCAGTTTATAAAAACCGTTTTGGCATAAATACGCCACGGTCTTCCTAAATAAACGTCTTTTGCATCTTGATTTGCTGTGAGTTTGCAGTTTTTAAAAACGAATCCGAAAGGAGTTCCTTCTGGAGTTGAAGCTGCTGTGATATAGGAACTTTTAATACTGTGGATAGTACAGTTTTCGAATAAAGCAGTTGCGCCTCCAAAAATAAAATCGGTTGTTCCTTCTATGTAACAGTCTTTAAAATATTGTTTGGCCTCTTTTCCAGATAGATATAATGTATCCTGATTTCCTAGAAGATTGCAGTTTACTATTTTGGCACGATTTGCTGTAACTGACAATGCAATAGCTTGTCCGCGTTCTCCTGAAGTATTTTTAATAGTTAAGTTTGATGCCGAAAAATCGTCTCCTTCAACCAAAAGTGTATAGGTATAAAAGGTACTATTTCTTCCGAGTCCGATTTTTGAAAAATTATCGTCAAAAGTAATAATCGTATTTTCTTTGCTTTCTCCTTGTAAAACGACATTAGTATTCCATTCTGGAATTCGGACTTTCTCGTTGTATGTCCCGTTTTTTACGAATATCGTCACTTTCTCGTACGGAAAAGCTGGAGTTGCGTAAACGGCATCTTGAATTTTGGTATAATCTCCAGAACCGTCTTGTGCTACAGTAATGTAATTGACATTTTTCTTTTCGGCAGCACCTACTTTAGTTCCATTTTTAACTGCCCAATCTGGAAATTTTTTCAAAACTTCCTGTGGAGCATCTGAATACCAAGAGTAGCCATTTCTTCTTTCTGATCCAATTTGGTCTAATGATTTTTTCTTGATTCCGTCACGATCACAAAAGAAAGGTTCATTGGTTTCCAAATCTATAAATCTCGCCCAGATTGGTTTGGCATTTGTTGTTGGAATCATTTTTTTATCTACAATTTTTCCAGCATCATTTAAAACTCTTTTTTCTTCTAAATTGGTGATTTTTGTTTTTTCAAACCAAGCCACAGCGCTTTTTACAGCAGTAACTATTTCTGGAGAAGGTTTGTCTAAAGACATTAAAAGCAATACAATTTTGGCCGATTCATAACCGCTTAGCGAGGCTAATTCAAAAGCTCTTGCATTTGCAGGAGCCAGCGTAACTTCGTCATGCTGCGCACACCATGCAGTTAAAACTCCATTTTGTTTATATTGTGTTTTTAAAATACAGTCGATTCCTTTATCAAAAGCTTTTTTACATTTTTCTACAACTTCTTTTGATGGTTTAATGCTATAATAATCCGAATCGTCTGCTACGGCTTTTATAACATTCATAATATTAACCATCGAATCGTCATTGTATGTAATATGGGTATAATAGCCTTTTTTTAACGGGTAAAACTGTGGCCATCCTCCATTTGCATATTGAGCTTCTAACAGATAATTTAATCCTTTTAAGAAAGATTCCTTGTAACGTTCGTCTTTAACCTGAGCGTACATTCTAGACATAAAAAGCATTTCTTGACAGGTTGCTCCATTGTCTGTAGTGGTTTCTAGGGCCGTTTTTTTGAGTGCAATTAAATCTGTTTTCTGCTTCTCGGTCAATTCATCCTGCATCTGAATATTTTTGGGCCAGCCTCCAATGTCTCTTTGATAGAGCAATACATTTTCGGCTATTCTTTTGGCATCTGCTGTTACAAACCAAGCGGCATCACTCTTACGAATAATATCAGTCCATCTTTTGTAGGTGTTTTGAGCATTTACAGCAAAACTGCAAAGGCATAAAAAAAGTATTATTTGTTTTTTAAAATGCATCATTTCCTTCTTATTTCGTTACTCTAAACCAATCTACTTCAACATTTCCAGAATCATTTTTTACTTCTTCACCTAAGGCAAAAAGTCCGACTTTGGCACCAATCCATCTTCCTTCTCTAGATTTGAAATCATTCCCGATAGTTTGATAATTTTTATCATCTAAGCTGTAAAAGAAACTGCATATTCCATTTTTCTTAATTTGAACTCTCAGATAAATGGTATTGTTTTCTATTAAAATTGGTTTTGTTCCCGTTTCTGAAACCGTTTTATCAAAAGTTCCTGTTTTTTGGTTCAAGTATAGTTTTCCATCGACATTTTTAAAGCATAGAAAACTGTAATCTAATCCCATTACAATCAAACCTGTTGATTCGCCTTTTAATCTTGAATTAAAAGTCAGTTTTGCTGTAGCTGTAAACTCTTCTGCTGGAAATTTTTGCAATAACAAATTGGGTGCATTGAAGATGTTCGAAGTACTAGTATTACAAAAAAGATTCAGATATCCTAAACTAGTTGGGAATCCGAAATTAGTTTGTTTATTGGCTTGCCATTGCCATTGTAATCCTAATTTAGGTTCGTTAAACTCATCTGAAGTTGTCGGAACTTCTATTGGATATTTTTTACCAACATTTGGCTTTCTATAGGTAGTTACAGGCTCACCAATTCCATTTTTATCAAAATCCTCACCCATAATTGGCCAATCGTTTACCCATTTCATTGGCTGAAGATGAACAATGCGTCCGTAAGCACCTTTATCCTGAAAATGGAAAAACCAGTCTTCTCCTGTCTGAGTCGTAACCCAAGCGCCTTGATGCGGACCATTTATTGTGGTAGAACCTTGTTCTAGAACCTTTTTCTTCTCATAAGGTCCAAAAACATTTTTCGATCTCAAAACAGTCTGCCATCCTGTTGGAACGCCACCAGCTGGAGCAAAAATGTAATAATATCCATTTCGCTTGTAAAATTTAGGCCCTTCAATAGTTTCTTCATCCTTATGTCCGTCAATAACCATTACTTCATCATTGTTTACGACGGTTCCTTCTGGATTCATGGAACACACCACAAGCAAACTTTTAATCTGTGCACGACTTCCTGCAAAGGCATGAGTCAGATAAGCTTTCCCATCTGTATCCCAAAGCGGACTCGGATCGATCAATCCTTTTCCTGCTTTAACCAAAAGCGGTTCAGACCAAGGGCCTTCTGCTTTCTTAGCTTTAATCATATAGATTCCGAAATCGGGATCTGGATAGTAAATGTAAAATTCGTTTTTATGAAAAGTAATGCTTGGCGCCCAGACTCCATTTCCGTGCTGTACGTTATCATACGTTTCAAACGGTGGCTGTTTTACCAAAGCATGTCCAATAATTTTCCAGTTTACCAAATCTTTTGAATGTAAAATCGGTAATCCTGGAATACAGTTAAATGAAGAAGCTGTCATATAATAATCATCACCTACGCGAACAACATCTGGATCTGAATAATCGGCATGAATAATCGGATTGGTGTAAGTTCCGTCTCCGTTATCTGGCGTCCAGACTTGTGCAGTATTCTTTTGAAAAGAAATAATGGAGAAGAGGAATAGGATGATTTTTATGTTTTTCATTTTTAACTACACTTTTTATTTAAACCTGACAGGTTTTGAAAACCTGTCGGGTTTGTAACTTGCTTATTCTTTGATGAGTTACTTTGAGATGCTTCGACTTCGCTCAGCAAGACAAACATTACAATTGATAATTAACAATTAATAATTATCAATTGTATTTATCTATTCAATTCAATAGCTGCCAAAATAAAAGGCCCTGTTGCTTTAGGATCGTTATCTTTTTTTCTTTCGTTTACGTAATACTCGTAAGATCCGTCACGATAAGGAGTTCCTCCTAAACCTGCAACTTGACAGCAGTTTGTTAAAGTGATTCCACCATCTTCGTCTACTTTTTTGATTAAAACTGTAGTCAATCCGTCAAAAGCTTTGTTGGCTGCTTTTTTAAATTTAGCTGGTAAATATCCTTTGTTTACCCCTTTTGCAAAAGCATATGAAAACATTGCAGATCCAGAAGCTTCTAAATAATTATCTTTTTCACCGCCTTTGTCTGTAACTTGATACCACAAACCTGATTTACTATCTTGAAATTTAAGTATCGCTTCAGAAGCATTGTTTAAATATTTAATCAATTCTTTTCTTTTTGGATTGTCTTTTGGCATATAATCTAATACATCAACCAAAGCCATTACATACCAGCCCAAAGATCTAGACCAAAAGTTTGGAGAGTTTCCAGTCTCTTTATTTGCCCATGGCATTTGTTTGCTTTCGTCCCAACCGTGATACAATAATCCAGTTTTTGGGTCTGTTGCTTTAAGCTGAATTACTTCAAACTGTTTTGCGATATCATCAAAACTTTTTCCGTTCTCAAATCTAGCTGTGTATTCTGCGTAGAATGGTTCACCCATGTATAAACCGTCTAACCACATTTGGTTTGGATAGATTTGTTTATGCCAGAATCCACCGCTTTGAGTTCTTGGCTGTTCTGTAAGCTGTTTGCGAATTAATTGCAATGCTTTTAAATATTTATCTTCTTTTGAATAATCATAAACATTAAAAAGCAGACGTCCAGGCAATACTAAATCAATATTGTATTTATCGAATTCGTAGGTATTAATACTTCCATCAGCTTGAACTAAATTATCTACGTAACCTCTGATGTAAGCTTTATATCTAGGATCAGGATTTTTTTTGTACAGTTCTTCGATTGAATGCAATACTAAAGCGTGAACATAATCCCATTTAGGTTTTTTAGCATCATCGATCATGTATGCTTCTGGATGGCGTTTCATCAATGTCAAGGCCATTTTATCAGACCATTTTGCATTCTTTCCAATCACAATCTCTTTTGCTGGTTCTTGCGATGTTACTTTACAACTTGTAATGGTCATAAAACAAGCCATCAAAATCGACATAAAATAACCTTGCTTTCTACTATTTTTCATTTCAAAATATATTTAAATTCTACTATTTTTCTAATTCAATTGCAGCTAAAATAAAAGGCCCTAATCCATGCGAATTATCCACTTTTATTTTTTCGCTTATATAATATTCATAAGAACCGTCACGATAAGGATTTCCTCCTAACCCTGCACTAGCACAAACTTGAGTAATATGTATTTCTCCGTCTGGATCTACTGTCACCAATTTTTTTATAATTCCGTCAAATCCTTTTTCTGCTAACTTTTTATAGCTTTTTGGCAAATACCCTTTTTTTACTCCTTTTGCAAATGCATAAACAAACATTTCAGAACCAGATGCTTCAAGGTAATTTCCTTTTCTATTTCCAGCATCTGTAACTTGATACCATAATCCTGATTTATCTTGATATTTTGCAACGGCTTTCGAAACCTCATTCAAATACTGGATAAGTTCTTTTCTTTTCGGATTTTCTTTTGGCATAAAGTCTAACACATCAACCAAAGCCATCATGTACCAGCCTATAGATCGAGACCAAAAATTAGGTGAGGTTCCTGTTTCTTTATTCGCCCAATCCATTTTTTTGCTTTCATCCCAAGCATGAAAAAGAAGTCCCGTTTTTTGGTCTAAAGTATGCTTATGAATCTGCTCAAACTGTTTTACAATATCATCGAAGCTTTTTCCTTGCTCAAATTCAACTGTATATTGTGCATAAAATGGAGTTCCCATATACAATCCATCCAACCACATTTGATTTGGGTAAATCTTTTTATGCCAAAATCCTCCTAAATTTGTTCTCGGATGCGTTTCCAATTGTTTTCTTAATAGATGCAGCGCTTTAAGATAACGGTCTTCTTTGGTTTGCTTATAAATTTCAAAAAGCCCTTTGCCAGCATTTATATAATCAATATTGTAATCTTGTAATTTATAATTTAGAATATCGCCAGAACTGTTTATTACTGTTTCGTAATACTCTTTAACATAATTGAGATAAGTCGGATTCTGTGTTTTATTGTACAGATTCTCAAAAGCAGTCATCATAAGCCCAAGCTTATAATCCCATTTTGGTTTTTCATTATTATCAATTTGCCAAGCTTTTGGGTCACGCTTCATAATAGAAAGAGCCATTCTTTCAGACCACTTCAAGTCTTTAGAAATAACAATTGTCGTTTCTTGAGCTTTTGCATTCATAAATGAAAACAGCAAGCCAATAACCATGAGTGGTAAACCAAAATATTTTTTCTTTCTATCCATTAAAAACATTTATTTATCCAATTCGATTGCGCTTAATAAAAAAGCCCCCAATCCTATTGCACCATTTTCTTTTGTTTTGGAAGACAAGTAATAGTTGTTTGTTCCGTCGCGAAATGGTTTTCCGCCCAAACCTACATTAGATGAAACATTCAATACATTCACTTCTCCTTTTTTATCTACTTTCACAAATTCTTTTACAAAACTGTCAAATGATTTTTTAGCTGTTGTTTTGTAGCTTGAAGCTAAATATCCTTTATTGGCTCCTTTTGCAAATGCATAAATAATCATTCCAGAAGCAGAAGATTCTACGTAATTTCCGTATAAGTCTGGTTTATCAGCTACTTGATACCATAACCCATTTTCGCTTTTGTACTGATTTGCATTTTTTGCAATCTGATTCAAGTACTCCACCAAAACTTTATATTTTGGATGCGATTTTGGGAAATAATCTAATGTTTCCACCAATGCAACCATATACCAGCCAATTCCTCTGCCCCAAATAGTTGGCGAAGTTCCTGTTTGTTTATCTGCCCACGCGATTTCTCTACTTTCATCCCAAGCTTGGTACACCAAACCTGTTTTTTTGTCTACAATATGTTTTTGAACGAGTTCGAATTGTTTTGCGATATCATCTAAACTTTTTCCTTTTTCATATTTAACTGTAAACTGCGCATAAAAAGGTTCTGCCATATACAACCCGTCAATCCACATTTGGTTTGGGTAAATCTGTTTGTGCCAAAATCCTCCACTAGCTGTTCTCGGCTGACTTTCTAACTGATTTCTTAAATTCCCGATAATCTGCAGATAGCGCGAATCTTTTGTAACATCGTATAAATTAAACAGTAGTTTTCCCGGATTCAGACAATCGATATTGTATTCTTTAATATCGTATTTTTTGATATTTCCAGTACTGTCAATCATTCCATCAACATATTCTTTAATATAATTGAGGTATTTTTTATTGTTTGTTTTCTGGTATAGTTTTTCAAAACCAGACAATACAAAACCCATTTTATAATCCCATTTTGGTTTTTCGTTTCCATCAAGCTGCCAAGCATTCGGATACTTATTTAAAATAGAAAGAGCAGTTCGTTCTGACCATTTTAAATCGTACGGAATTGCATTGTCTGAGGCCTCTGTCTGATTTTGCGCAATTGCAAAAACACTAAAAAGCAGAAATAACAATAGGGCTGTTTTTTGATACTTCATATTTATATTTTTTTTAGCCACTCCTGATAGCTATCGGGAGTGGCAAAAAACAATTTACATTTTTCCTTTTTTATTCAGTACTTCCAATTGTTTGTCTAAATACTGAACAAACTCTTCTTTAGTTTTAATTCCGTTTACTTCTTGTTCCCAAGCGCCTAAAAGGTAAAAAGTCACCGCTTTTGTCGTTGGCTTAAAAACTAAAAGATAATCTAAGTCTGTATCTTCGATATTTTCAATAGTACTAATTTCATAAAAAATTGCCATTCCTAACTTATCTGGAACCAAAGATTGTTCTCCGTAAGTTGCCAAATATGCCCATTTTTTATTTTTGCTGTCTTTTTTAAGCAATTCAGCTGTTTTTGTTTTTACAATTCCAGTACAGATTCCTTTGATTGCTTGCGAAGCTTTTATGGTATGTTGAGTATAAAGCTGATCTGGTTTAATTGTCAATTCTGACACAAAATCGATTTTATCTGAAGCTGTTTTCCATCCATAATAATTCACTTTTACTGTAGATTCATTCGACTTATTGGCCACTGTCGCAATTGTTGAATCTACTTCACGGAAGTGTAATTTTTCTTTGTTTAAATAACGGTCTATGGAACCGATTCCGATTCCTTTTCCTGCTTTTAAAATATCGGCTCCCCAATCGCTCATTTCATGATAAGAATCAAAACCGTCCTGCCCTACTTTTGGCAAAATATTTTCTGATGTCTTTTTTCCAAAAATATCAATAGCATTTCTCCAGTCTAAGTATAAACGATATCCAATTCTATTGTTTTCCCATCCTGGACCTTCGTAGCGAATATCAAAAGAATGGTCGGTATGTTCTGGAGCCAGCTTTAATCTGTCCACATTTTTAAACACAGTACCTCCTTTATATTTCCTTCCTTCCCATTTTCCGTCTGTTTTTGCAGATATTTCGGCATAGGTTTTATTGGTTTTGATATCATATTTCTGCGCATTTATGGCTGTTATACCTGCGAAAAATAAAACTGCTGTGGTGATTTTTGCTTTCATTTGTATTCTAAATTATTTAAAAATTGTATCTAAAAATCGTACGCTGTACGAGATTGTCTGTGTAAACCAAGGGTCATAAAACCAAAATGAATGAGGCGAATCTGGAATAGTCTGCACTTCATTATAGATTTTATATTGATTCAAAATCTGAATCATATCGTCTCTTCCTGCATGAAATCTCGGTATACTGCTGCAGATATATAATACCGGCGGTGTATTTTTGTCTGTATGACTCAATGCAGATGCGTTTTTCCAATTCTCAGGAATCTCATCTGATTTTCCTCCTAGCCAAAATGCTGCCATATCTCCCTCTGACGATTCAGGATGTTTAAATGCCAAAACACCGTCTACATCAATTATCGCATTGACTTTTGACGATGCTCTGCTTTTAAAATTTTTATCTTCAAAAAGCGGGTCATTATTTGTTGTACCAATCAAAGCTGCCATCTGACCTCCCGAAGAACAGCCTAAAACCGCAATTTTGTTTGGATCTACATTAAATTTCACCGCATTGTCTTTTATAAATTTTATCGCATTCTTGACATCAATAACCCCATCAGGATATTTTGCTTCCAATGATAATCTGTATTCAATCGCAAAACACGAATAACCTTTTGCTGCAATTTCTTTTCCGATAAACTGCATTTGATTTTTATTTCCCGATCTCCATCCTCCGCCATGAATCATAATTACAGCAGGATTTTTTTTCTTTTTAGTATTGATAAAAGCATCAAAATGTAAAACACGATTTTGCTCTTTATTGTAAACTAAATCAAATGTTTCCTTAACATCTGGATTTGATTTTATTTCTGGAATAGTAATAAATGGATACTTCTTAATTAATTTAGCATAAGTGCTTTTAATCGTATACGATGTGTCTACCTTGTACTGCTGGCTTTGCATTACAATTACATTAAAAAACAACACTAAAATTAATTTAAATTTTCGCATTTCTACTCTTTACTTTTTAGTTAAGAAAGGAGTTCGACCTATAGTCAAACTCCTTTTTAACTACTTCAAAAAACATAGTTCTCAAAAAACTAACAAATTACTAATAACCAGGATTTTGAGGAAAATCTTTATTTTGGTTTAAATCCAAAGCAGATTGTGGTATTGGTCTTAAAATTTTAAGCTTACCATCAACACCAACAAAATTTGCTTCTTTGATTTTATAATTATAGGCCGAAGCTCTTGCTACCAAAGTTCCTGTACGTTTTAAATCGAACCAGCGTTTGTACTCTCCTAATAGTTCTCTTCCTCTTTCGTCTAGAATATAGTCGATATTAAATTGGGCTAAAGTTGCATTTGCTACACCTGCTCTTCTTCTCACTTCATTTAAACGAGCTAAACCTGTTCCTGGATTTCCTGCTTTTAAATAAGCCTCAGCAGCAATTAAATACGTTTCTCCAAGTCTCGAAACAATAATATCTCTCGTACTTACAGGCCCTGTGCTTGAAGGCGTAGTTGGATCTGGATCATCAAATTTCTTAACTGGAATCGTGTAACAATCTAAGTTTTTAATTAGCGTATGTGCCGCAGAATATTCTCCCCAAGGATGATATACAAATGTTGCCGATAATCTTGAAGCATTAGCTGTCATCCAAGCTGTTTTATCTGCAGCTGTAAACCATTTTGGCTCGTAAAAATGTCTCACTTTTAACGAAGCTGGATTTGAACTTCTGTAATACGGATAATATAAAATAGTCTTTGTAACTCCGTTTGTTGTTTCAGGTCCTTCAACAATTTCGGTCATAAAAGTCGCATTCCATCTAGCATCGCCTTTTTCGTATAAACCTAAAGCATAATCTGTAGGACATAAATTGTAGCTTCTTAAAGGCGCTCCTGTTTCTGCTCCTCCTAAATAAGAACTGAAATAGTAAAATTGGTTATTACCCAATTTTGTTGGATCTGTACTTGTTGAAGCTTTGTCATATTGCACAGAAAAAATCGTCTCTGCATTTAAGTCATTTCCTGGCTTAAACAATTGATCGTAAGCTAACGCTAAAGTTTGTCCTGCAATTGCAGCATCAGCATAAGTCGCAGCTTTTGAAAAATCATCTGCTTTACCAAAAGTTTCATATCCTCTTGTTAAGTATACTTTTGCCAACAAATCGTTTACTGCTCTTTTGTTTACTTTTCCAGCTGTGCTATAAGCAGCGCTTCCAACATTAGCCAAAGCAAATTCTAAATCGGCTATGATTTGTGTATATACTTCTTCTGCACTATTTCTCGTGAAAGATAAAACTGGGGTAGTTATATTATCTAGAACAATTGGAACACCACCATAAGTCTGTACTAATAAGAAATAGGCATTTGCTCTTAAATAACGTGCTTCTCCTACAAGTGTATTTATGTTTGCTGTCTGCTCTGTAACTGTCGAATAATACACCGTTTTGTTTACTGCCTGAATCTGCTGGTAACAAGAATTGTATAAATCGGCAACGTTGTCTGAAGACGGAATTAAAAGCGCATATTGACTTAAACCTGCAGGCTCAGGAGTTCTTCCTTCTGCATACATATCGGTTCCTGCTTCAAAAAGCCATGGATTACCACCATAAATTCCTTTTAACCAAGCATAATTAGAATTAACCAATAACTGAAATCCTGTTGCAGTTTTATATGTTGCGTCTGCTGGTACAAACGAACGGCTATCTTCTTCTATATAATTACTGCATGAACTTACAGCAGCAGCAATTATTCCTATTATTACTAATATTTTTTTCATTTGAATATCTTTATTAAAATTTAACACTTAATCCCAATTGTGTTGTCACAGATGCTGGACGATTTACCCCAAAAGGAGAAGCTGCCCATTCTGGATCATAACCATCAAAATCTGTAAACACAAATGGATCTAGAACGTTTACATAAATTCTGAAATTTGAAATTTTTAGTTTTTTCAATAATTCAGAATCTAAACTATAACCTAAAGATATATTTTTGATTTTCACATAAGAAACATCTCTGTAGTAACCAAATAAAGAAGTCCAATAAGCACCCGCACCTGTTGCTACAGGGCCTGGTCTCGGGTTTGTTGTATTTGCATTTGCTTCGATACCTGCTCCATTAGTCGGAATAAAATAATCCATTGCTAATTTCTGACGTCCACGGTCACTTACATCGGCAAAATTTTGGTGGAAAGTACTTAAAACTGTTTGACCTTGACTTGTCAAAACCGAGAAATTAAAATCAAATTGACCTACAACTAACTTTGAATATAAACTTCCTTGCCATTCTGGGTTTGGGTTTCCAATTACAGTTCTATCATCCTGATTAAATTTCCCGTCTCCGTTTAAATCTTTTGGCCTTGCCTGCCCAGGAGCCATTCCGTAAGAAGCTGCCTGTGCTGCTTCACTTTCTTGCCAAACTCCGTCATAAACATAATTGTAGTTCGGATTTAATGGAGCGCCAAGAATTAATTTGTTTCCAATATCACTTACTTTATCCTGATTGTAAATTGACTCTAATTTATTTACGTTTTTAGTAAATGTAAAAGTCGTTTCCCAAGTTACTTTTCCTGATTTAATGTTTTTTGTAGTCAATAAAGCTTCTATACCTTTATTACTAACAGATCCAACATTTGCAAATGTATTTTTCCAACCTGTTTCTGCTGGCAATTGCTGTTTGTATATCAAATTGTCTGATAATCTGTCATAAACATCTACACTACCAGTTATTCTATTTTTCAAGAATCCAAAATCAACACCTAAGTTGTATTCTCTTGTTTTCTCCCAAGTTAGATTTGGATTTGCTAAGTTTTCTGACTGCCATCCTGGAACAACATTTGAGCCCATTGCATAAAAAGTCTGCTGGTTTAATAATGCTTGCGAAGTATAAGGTGCTACGTTATCATTTCCTGTATAACCAATACTCGCACGCAATTTTAAATCTGAGACAACTGAACTGTTTGCTAAAAATGATTCTTTACTAAGTTTCCATCCTAAAGCCAATGATGGAAAACTTTCCCATTTATTACCTTCAGACAAAACTGAAGAGCCATCCCATCTAGTGGAAGCTGTGACCAAATATTTATCTTTAAATGCATAGTTTAAACGTACTGCATAAGAGTTTAAAGTGTTTTTTGCATAAGCAGATTTTATCACATAACTTGTTTGTGCTCCAGATCCCATGTTGTCTGTTCCAACATCAAAAGGCTGATTATTAGAATACATATATGAGCTTTCATCAACATTTGAGTACAAACTTTGTAATAATAATACACTAACATCATGTACTTCATTAAAAGTATGCTTCAAATCGATTTGATTGTCCCAAGTATAATTAAAGTTGTCTGAACTTTCTAACGTTGCAGAATTCTTTCCGTTTAATGTTACCCCTGCATTAGTTTGCGCGGTGTAAGAAGACGAATCTCTACTATTCATGATTCCTGCAGCAAACGTGGTTTTAAACGAAAGCCATTTTAGAGGCTGGTATTGAAAATACGCATTTCCAACGGTCTGCCATGTATCTTCTTTCTGAGAAGAATTAGCAATCTCCATTAACGGATTTACAGTAGAAGTTTTATTAATTGCCCAAGAACCATCAGGATAAGTTAGCTTACCAGGTAGAAAAAACAGAGTTCCTACTTTTTCATTTCCTGCAGCATCAATTGCCCAAGGAGACATAAGCGGACTTAATCTGAAAGCATCCTGCATTGCTAAATCACTTCCTAATTGATTGTTTAATCTCGCAATTGTAACGTTTACGCCAGTAGAAAATTTATCATTTATTTTATGATTCAATCCTAATTTAAAAGAGTATTTATCTGTTGCATCATTTTCAATAAGACCACGATCACTCTGGATTCCGAATCCTAAATTATAGCTTAAGCCAGATTCTGAGCGTCCTGAAATATTTAAATAATTATTCTCCGTCATTCCTGATTGAAGCACAGCATCATACCAATCAAAATTGTATCCGCTGTTGGCACGAGAAACCAATAATGGACTTTGATTTCCTGCTAAAGCAGCCAATTGTGCTGGAGTTTGGGTTAAAGGCGTTGCACTCATGTAAGCAACTTGGTGGAACTTCCACCACTCTTCTCCGCTCATCATTTTTGGTAATCTAGTCGCAATTTTATTTCCGTAAGAAGTGTCAAAAGTTACACTGATTCCAGCTTTTGCACTAGTTCCACTTTTTGTTGTTACGATAATAACACCATTAGACCCTCTAGAACCATAAATTGCAGCTGAAGAGGCATCTTTTAAAACGTCCATTCTGGCAATATCCTGCGGATTTAAAAAATCAATCCCATCCATTGGCACACCATCCACAACGTATAGAGGTGAAGAGCCAACTACACTTGGATTATTTGAATCTGCAATTAGGGAATTATTTCCTCTAATTACTACTTTAAATCCGTCTCCTGCACGTCCAGACGATGATGAAATCTGAACCCCAGGTGTACTCCCCTGAATAGCTTCTAAAGGATTGATTGTATTTCTTTCTGTAATTGTTGCTGCACTGATTGTACTAACAGATCCAGTAAGATCTGTCTTTTTTACAGAGCCGTATCCAACAACAACAACTTCGTTTAATGAATTGGATTGTTCAACAAGAGTTACATTGATTTTTGATTTTCCAGCGACACTTACTTCTTGTGTTTGAAATCCTAAATAGCTAATTACTAAAGTAGCTTTACTGCTTGATACATTAATTTTAAAACTTCCTTCGAAATCTGTTGAAGTTCCGTTTTTTGCTCCTTTTTCATTAATGTTTACCCCTGGCAGTGACATACCAGTGGCGTCGGTAATCTTTCCTTCAATTGTGGTTGACTGTGCAAATATAGAAGTGCACAGCAAAAAATTCAGGAAAAAGAAAAATACAAAGTATTTATCTTTCTTCTCAGATAATTGTTTAATACTCATGTGGTTTAAAGTTTAGTTAATTGATAGTGTTTAGTTAGTAATAGATTCTACTTTTTTCTCATTGATATAGGTATTTATAAAATTTATGTTTTTAACGTTTTTTAATAAATAGAGTGAGTCTACTTTTTGAATTTTTACATTCTTCAGTGTAATGTTCTCAACTGGCGACTCTTTATAGCCTTCTGCCCAAACGCTATATTTTCCGCCATTTTTTACAGTCACATTCTCTAAGCTTACATTTCTGATGGTTGGAATAAAATTCCCTGTTTGGGATCCGTAGACATTATAAAACATATTCAATTTCAGAACACATTCTTTTACGGTTCCAACTTCAAGATTTCTTACGTAGATATTTTCAATGATTCCACCTCTTTTTGAATTGGTTTTGATTCGAATGGCGCGATCCAAATTTGGACTGTCCATGACGCAATTTTCAACAAAGACATTATTTACTCCAGCCGAAATTTCACTTCCAATTACAACTCCTCCATGACCATCAATCATTTTACAGTTTTGTACAATGATATTTTTGCTTGGTATTGCTACTCTTCTACCGTCTCCGTCGCGTCCTGCTTTAATTGCAATACAATCATCGCCTGTGTTGAAAGTGCAATTTCTAATTATAATATTTTGGGAATATTCAGGATCGCAACCATCATTATTCGGGCCATGGCTATTAACCGTTACACCATCAATAATCATGTTGTTTGTTTTTATTGGATGCAAAATCCAGAATGGAGAATTAATAATTTTAACATCTTTTACTAAAGCAGTATTACATTCAAAAAACTCAATAAAATTCGGTCTTAAGTAACGTCCTTCTCCAAAAACTCTTTCTGAAACCGGAACTCCTTTTTCTGCCATATCGACTAATACTTCACGATTTGTTGGATCATTTTGAGACGGAATGCCTTTTTTCCATCCATAATTTTTTCCGCCAGACCAAATCCACCAGTTTGTGCTATCAGCTTGGCCATTTAAAGTGCCTTTTCCCGTAACGGCAATATTGGTTTTGTTTTTTGCATAAATAAGCGGAGAATAATTCATCACTTCGGTTCCTTCCCAAGAAGTATGAACAATAGGATAATCTTTCGGATTCAAACTAAAAAGAATCTCAGCATTGTCTTCCAAATGCAGATTGACATTACTTTCTAAATGAATGGCTCCTGTTAAATATTTTCCATTTGGAACTAAGACTTTCCCACCGCCATTTGCAGCGCATTCTTTTATAGCTTTTTGAAACGCTAAAGTGTTTAACGTTTTTCCATCAGCAACAGCACCAAAGTCGTTGATGTTGTAAACTTTATCCGAAAAATGGACTTGCGGAATACTTTTTATAACTAAATCCATTGTTTTCCAAGGATTCTCCGAAGAAACAGAAGAAGAATGTCTTACACATGATGACACTAAAAGCCCTAAAAAGGCTAAAAAAACAATCTTTTTTATTGCGACTATCTTATTTGTAATCATTTGCACAGATTTTTCTAGTTTGAGTATCAAAAACATCATATTTTATGTAATCGATTACACGAAAGTAGAAAAATAGTTCTGAGACACCAAATTAATTTAGAAAAAAATTATATATTTAATTTTTATTACAAATTTTAATTACATTTAATGCAAAAATTTAGATAATTTATTATCATTGTAAAACCTAAAACGTTTGAATTTTAAATTATGGTAATCGATAACAATATTTATTGCGTAATGAAAAAAAATGTACTTTTGTTTAAAAATAATTCGATAAACTTTTTTTGAATGAGTGAAAAAGTAACTATTTACGATATTGCTGAAAAACTAAACATCACAGCTGCAACCGTTTCCAGAGCGTTAAATAATAATCCTAAAATAAAGGAAGCGACGCGTGAGTTGGTTATCAAGACTGCTGCTGCAATGAACTACAAGCAAAATAAACTGGCGCTAGCTTTAAAAAGTGGCCGAAGTAATAATATCGGAGTTATTGTGCCGCGTATTGACAGTAATTTTTTCGCATCGGTTATTCGTGGAATCGAAGAAGAACTTTATCCTCACGGTTATCAGGTTATTATCTGCCAAACTCACGAAAGCATTAAAAGGGAAAATGAAAACCTTCATACACTTGTAGATGCTCAAGTTGACGGCATTATGATGTCGGTTACAGGCATTTCAGATGAGAATGATAGTGCTTTCAGAAATGTATTGGAGAAAAATGTACCGCTAATATTTTTTGATAGAAGCAAACATATTGACGGCGTAAGTTCTGTAACTATTAATGACTTTAAAGGCGGTTATTTAGCTACAAAACACCTTATTGATGAAGGCTGCCGTAACATTGCTCATTTCTCTGGAGACCAATCGTTAGACATTTTCAAAAACAGGTTTTTAGGATACAAACAAGCATTGCTAGATAACGGACTTCCTTTTAGTGAAGAATATGTTATTTTTACTAAAAGTAGCGTAGATGCTGGTAAAGAGGCTGTAGACAAACTTTTACAATTACAAACTCCGCCTGATGCCATTTTTTCTTCAAGTGATTTTGCCGCATTGGGAGCTATTCAAGAGTTAAAAGAACGAAATATCAGTATTCCAAGTGAGTTTTGTGTTGCTGGTTTCAGTAACGAACCATTTACAAAATTCATGGAATTATCTATTACCTCTGTAGATCAGTCACCATTGGAAATGGGAAGAATGTCCGCCCGAGTTTTCTTAGAACAGGTGGACAAAACAGATACTATTAAAATTGAAAAAAAGGTTGTTCTTGCTCCAGAATTACATATTCGTAAATCTTCAACAAGAAGTAATTTTTAATTTTTTTTACCATATAAGTTATATAAGCTCATTTTAGAATGGGCTTTTTTTATGCAAGCTTCGGAGAAGCGAAATATTTATAGATAAAATTAGTCATCGAGAATAAAGCTCCAGAGGAGCGACTTATTTTTTTGCAATCTAAATGTATGTCGCTCCTATGGAGCTTTATGTTGTAACCGGTTAATCTTTTGCTATAAATATTTCGCTTCTCCGAAGCTTTCTCAAAAAACAAAAGACACATTACAGTGCGTCTCTACAGATAAACCTAACACAAAAAAAAGACGCACTTTATTGTGCGTCTTCTATATAAACCTTTGTCACTTTGCTCCTTAGAACCTTAGCACCTAAAAAACTAAAGTGATACCCCTCTTTTCCAAGGAATAAAATCGTTCTGATTTAAAATAGCTGCTTTTGTTTTAATGTTACCACTAGCAACGTTAATAATGAATTCTAACATTTCGTCAGCCATTTCGTCAATTGATTTTTCTCCAGTGATAATTCCACCAGTATCAATATCGATAATATCAGACATTTTGTTTGCTAATTGCGTATTTGATGAAATCTTTACAACTGGCGCAATTGGATTTCCTGTTGGAGTTCCTAAACCTGTTGTAAACAATACCATATTTGCACCAGAACCAACCATTGCAGTAGTACATTCTACGTCATTTCCTGGCGTACAAAGCAATGTAAAACCTGGTTCGTTAATATATTCTCCATAGTCGAAAACACCTGTAATTGGCGATGTTCCACCTTTTTTAGCAGCACCAGCCGATTTCATAGCATCTGTAATCAAACCGTCTTTAATGTTACCTGGTGAAGGATTCATATCAAATCCTGAACCTGCATCAACAACTGTTTTCTCATACCATTTCATTAAGTCTAAGAAACGTTTTCCATCCTTATCATCAACACAACGATTTACCAATTCTTGCTCTACTCCACATAATTCAGGGAATTCAGAAAGAATTGTAGTTCCTCCTAAAGCAACTAAATGATCTGATAACACTCCCAATGTTGGGTTTGCAGAAATTCCAGAGAATCCGTCAGATCCACCGCACTCTAAACCAATTCTTAGCTTAGACAATGGAGCTGGCTCTCTCTTAATTTCATTAGCTTTTTTAATAGCTTCAAAAGTGTCTTTTACCACACTGCTCAACATCGTTTCAATTGTTCCGATAGATTGCTGATCGTAAATCAAAACAGGTTTTTTACTGTTCGGATTAATAGCATCTAAAGCTTCTTTGAAAATTGAAATTTGAAGATTCTGACATCCTAAACTCAATACTGTTGCTCCAGCCACGTTTGGATTGTTTACATATCCAGCCAAAAGCTTCGCTAAACTGTGAGAATCCTGACGAATTCCACCGCAACCACCTTGGTGTGTAATGAATTTTACTTCAATATTATTGAATAAATTAGCATCGTTTGAAGCTTCTTGATTTCCTGCTCCACCCGTTTCTGATTTCACCAAAGAACGTAACAATAACTGATAATCGTTCTCTTTTGGTTTCATCAATTCTTTCTCGAAAATATCTTTTAAGATTTCGATGTTTCTGTTTTCACAAAAAACTAATGGGAAAAATAACCATACATTTTCTGTTCCAACTTGTCCATCTTCTCTATGATAGCCCTGCCACGTTCTGTCTTTCCATTTATCAACATTTGGAGCATTCCAGCCAATAGTTTCTGTTTTACCAGTAACTTTATCACTTTCGTGTTTTACGTTTGCTGTAGAAAGCAATCCGCCTTTTTCGATTCTAGCGCTTGCTTTTCCAACCAAAACACCATACATAATGATTCTGTCCCCTACATTAAAAGGAACCATTGCAATCTTATGTTTCATTTTTACATCAGACTCTACGGTAATTGATTGTCCTTCAAAATCAATCACTTCGCCTGCAGTAAGATCCACCAAAGCAACCGCAACATTATCGGTTGGGTGTACTTTTATTAATTTTTTCTGCGTTGCCATAATTAACCTTTGTTCTTTTTGTTGTGTTTTTTATTTTATTCTTTCTTGAAACTTAGCAAAGCCAGCTTCAATTCCGTTTGAATCAATTTCTTCTAAAGCAACTGTAATTGCTCTTGTTAAACCTGGAATTTCAGTTAAATCTTGGCCCCAGAAACCTTTGTTTTGCAATGTCAAACGAGCGATTTTTTCGTAATCATCAGACTTCCAAAGTCCGTTAAAGAAAGTTGTAATATCTTCACCATCTTTAACCGGTAAACTTTGACCATTCCAAGTTCCTTTGTAGAAACGAATTAAGCTCGCTAATGAAAAAGTCAAATTAACAGGTAATTTTTTGTTCGCATTATAATATCCTAATAAACTAGGCAAAACTCTTACTTTGAATTTAGATACAGAATTTAATGCAATATCAGCAAGCGCATGTTTGATAAATGGATTTTTAAATCTGTCCATTACTTCCTCAGAATAGGCTGTAATTTCATTTTTGTCCATATCAAGAGTTTCACTAATTTCACTAATAACGCTATTCACAAATTTTCCTGTAAAATCTCCGTTAACAGTTTCCATTACTAATTTATTACCATGCAAAAGTGAAAAAGGAACCATTGCCGTATGCGCACCGTTTAAAATACGAACTTTAATCATTTTAAAAGGACGTATATCATCAACGATTTTTACATTCAAATCTGTTTTGTGGAAAGGCAATTTTGCTTTTAGATCATCTCCACCTTCAATAGCCCAAAGGAAAAAAGGTTCAGCCGCAACAATTAAATTGTCCTCATAATCTAATTTATTATTGTACTCTTCAATTTCAGCTCTTGGATATCCAGGAACAATTCTGTCAACCAAAGTACTATGATAGGTACAAGCATCTGATACCCAAGTCTTAAATGCATCTTCTAATTTCCATAAATCAACATATTGTAAAATATATTTTTTAAGCGTTTCAGAGTTATAATCAATTAATTCACACGGAATTATTGTAACTCCTTTAGAAGCATCTCCATTAAAATGCTTAAATCTTTCATATAACAAAACCGTCAATTTTGCAGGAAATGAAACTGGTGGCTGCATGTCTGGAGTATCACTTTCAATAAATTCAATTCCAGCTTCTGTAGTATTAGAAACAATAAACTGAAGTTCTTCTTCTTTGGCTAAAGCCAAATAATTTGCAAATTCAGTATATGGGTTTATAGTTTTTACAATATTATTAATTAACACAATATCTTGTATCTTTTCACCTTTTTTAATTCCGTTCATAAACAAGGTATAAAGACCATCCTGATCATTAATCATATTTACCATACCGTCTTTCAAAGGCTGAACTACTGCAATACCGGCATTAAAATCGACTTCTTTATTTAGTTTATCAAAAGCATAATCAACAAAGGCTCTTAAAAAGTTACCTTCTCCAAACTGAACTACTTTAATTGGCTGTAACTTTTCTAATCCTGTATTTATTCTATTTAATTTTTTCATTTTAAATTTTCTTTAATGCGTTATAAATAACCATTTATAAACCTTATTTCTTTATTCCTGCCTTTTTAAATTGTAAATGAAACATTACACCCGATTGAGTAAAATAAAGCCGGCTGTGAGGAATGGCTAGCTCAATTTTTCAAGCGTAATGTTCAATTACAATCTCTAAAAATCTAAAAAAAACTTATAAAATAAGGAGTTTGGCATGATTACTCCTTAATCTATTTTCTAATATCTTTTATAATGTCAAGAACCTGTTTCACTTTTGCAGTAAGTCCGTCGAAGTCTTTATTGTCAAGTATGTCTTTTGAAATTAACTGTGAGCCCAAACCAACGCAGGTTGCTCCCGCATTTAACCATGAACTCAAACTTTCTTTTGTTGGATAAACACCGCCTGTAGGCATAATGTTTGTCCACGGACATGGGCCTTTTATCGCTTTAATAAATTCCTGTCCGTAAGTATCAGCTGGAAATAATTTTACGATTTCACAACCTAATTCTTCCGCTCTCGCAATTTCTGTCAAAGTACCGCAGCCTGGCGACCAAAGCACTTTTCTACGATTACAAGCTATAGCTATATCTTCTCTAAAAACTGGAGTTACAATAAAATTTGCTCCCAAACTCATGTACAACGAAGCCGCAGCTGCATCTGTAATAGAACCAACTCCCAGAATCATTCCTGGCAGTTCTGCTAAAGCATATTTGTTTAAAGCTCCGAAAACCTCGTGAGCAAAATCGCCTCGACTTGTAAATTCCATTAATCTGGAACCTCCATCGTAACACGCTTTTAAAACTTTCTTACTTAACTCAATATCAGAATGAAAAAACAACGGAACCATTCCATTATCTTTCATTGTCTGAGCTACTTCTATTCTTGAATATTTTGCCATTTTTATTTAAAATTATCTTGATACTAATGCAGAACCATCACCATCAATCATATTTTCAACTTCTTTTAAAGTAACCAAGTTATAATCTCCTGCAATTGTATGTTTTAAACAACAAGCTGCAACTGCAAAGTCTAATGCTCTCTGGTTATTATTATATTCCAATAAACCGTAGATTAATCCGCCCATAAAAGCATCACCGCTTCCTACACGGTCTACAACCGGAGTAACTTCTTTTACGGCTGCACTATAAATTGCTTTTCCGTCGTATAAAATTCCGCCAATTCTCTGGTGAGAAGCACTAACAGAATAACGTAGTGTTGTTGCCGCAATTTTTAAGCTCGGAATCAACTCAAACAATTTATCATATACTGCTGGAAGTGATTTTTCGTCCTGATAATTCGGATTTACTTTCGGGATTCCCAACATGAAATACGCCGTATCTATATCTCCCAAAATTACATTGCTGTATTTCAGCATTTCTGGCATTACCTCACTTGGAGTTTTTCCGTACTGCCAAAGTTTTGATCTATAGTTTAAATCGCATGAAATTTTAATTCCTTTTTTATGAGCGACTTTAATTGCTTCTAAACAAGCTTCAGCTGCACTTTCAGAAATTGCTGGTGTAATTCCGCTCCAATGAAACCATTCTGCACCTTCCAAAACATTGTCCCAGTCAACCTGTCCTTTTGCTATGGTTGACATTGCGCTGTGACCACGATCGTAAACCACATTGCTTCCGCGAGTTCCTGCTCCAGTTTCTAAGAAATAGATTCCTAAACGTTCTCCTCCATAAACAATGTTTTTAGACTCAACATTCATCTTTCTGATTTCTTTTAAAGCAGAAAAACCAATTTCATTTTCAGGTAATCTGGTAACAAATTCAGCATTTACACCATAATTAGCAAGAGAAACACATACATTAAATTCTCCGCCTCCATACGTAGCACCAAATGCTGTAGATTGCGAAAAACGCAAATGTCTTTCTGTCGATAAACGCAGCATGATTTCTCCAAATGCAACTACTCTACTCATTATTTATATATTTTTTGCCACTCCCGATAGCTATCGGGATTTCGGTTAATTTTCAATTAAAATTTGAAATATTCTTTAGCGTTGTTGTATGAAATATCAGAAACTAATTTTCCAATCCATTCCATATCATTTGGAAGTTCACCACGTTTGATTTCGTCTCCCAAAAGGTTACATAAAATACGTCTGAAATATTCGTGTCTTGGGAACGATAAGAAACTTCTAGAATCTGTCAACATTCCAACAAAACAGCTAATTAAGCCCATGTTTGAAAGCGCATTCAATTGTTTTGTCATTCCATCTTTCTGATCTAAGAACCACCATCCAGAACCAAATTGTACTTTTCCGCGAACACTTCCGTCGTTAAAATTTCCAATCATTGTTGCCATAACTTCGTTATCAGCAGGATTCAAGTTGTAAATGATTGTTTTAGTCAATTTATCTTTACTGTCTAAAGCATTTAAGAAAGCTGATAATTTTTGCGCTTGCGGATAATCTCCAATAGAATCCCATCCTGTATCTGGACCTAAGATTCTGTGCATACGTGCATTATTGTTACGCAATGCACCTAAGTGAAACTGCTGCACCCATCCAAACTCATGATAAGTTTCTGATAAGAAAACTAAAATAGCACTATGGAATTTTAAAACCTCTTCTGGAGACAATTCGCCATTTTCTCTTTTCTTTTTGAAAATAGCATTTACTTCACTTTCTGTATAGTTCTCAAAATCAATTTGATTCAATCCGTGATCACTTAATTTACATCCGTTTGCATTAAAGAATTCGATTCTTTTTCTTAAAGCAGACTGTAAATCAGCATAGGTGTTAATTGCAATACCGGACACATCCCCTAATGTGTCCAGATATGCATTATAACCATCATTAGCAATTAAGATGGCTTTATCAGGTCTGAAAGCCGTACTCATTTTAATTCCAGTTGAGTTGTTCGCGAATTTTTGGTGAAATTCTAACGAATCAATTGGATCTTCTGTAGTACAAACTAATTCAGCGTTCACTTTTTTAAGAAGGTTTTGTGTGCTGTACGCCTGAGAATTTATTTTCTCAGAAGTTTCGATATAAATTTTCTCTGCCGATTTCTCATTCAACAAATCATAAATATCAAAATAACGAGCCAATTCTAAATGCGTCCAGTGATACAACGGATTACGCATTGTGTACGGAACTGTTTTTCCCCAGTTTAAGAATTTATCTTTATCTGAACCATTTCCTGTTACAAACTGCTCGTTGATTCCTAAAGTACGCATTGCACGCCATTTGTAGTGATCGCCATTAATCCAAACTTGCGTAATGTTATCGAAGATTTTATCCTCTGCGATAAACTGCGGATTTAAGTGATTGTGGTAATCTATAATGGGCTGATTTTTAGAGTAATTGTGATATAACTCTTCAGCATATTTATTTTCTAATAAAAAATTATCGTGTATGAATTTCTGGCTCATGTCTTTTAAAATATAATTTGAAAATTATTCTTCGTTTGAAGGTTTTCCGATAGTTGCAAGGATTCCTCCATCTACATATAAAATGTGACCGTTTACAAAATCACTCGCTTTAGATGATAAAAATATTGCTGCTCCAGCCAAATCGCTTGGATCTCCCCATTTTGCAGCTGGCGTTCTGCTGATGATAAAATCGTTAAACGGATGTCCATCGACTCTAATTGGTTTTGTTTGTTCTGTAGCAAAATATCCAGGACCAATTCCGTTTATCTGAACATTGTACTTTGCCCATTCTGTTGCCATATTTTTAGTTAGCATTTTCAAACCACCTTTTGCAGCAGCATAAGCAGAAACTGTATTTCGTCCCAATTCACTCATCATAGAGCAAATGTTGATGATTTTCCCTTGTCTTCTTTCAATCATTCCTTTCGCAACATGCTTAGAAACGATAAACGGACTTACAAGATCAATGTCAACTACTTCTCTGAAATCTGACACTTCCATATCAAGCAACGGAATTCTTTTGATAATTCCTGCATTATTGATCAAGATATCGATTGGCCCAACTTCGCTCTGAATTTTAGCAACCGCTTCTTTTACTTCCTGCTCTTCGGTTACATTAAATTTGTAGCCTACCGCATTAATGCCTTCACTTTTTAATTCAGCTACAGCATTCTCAATTTTTTCTTGAGAAGAATTTCCGTTCACAACAATTGTTGCGCCCGCCTGACCTAATCCTTTTGCCATTGCCATTCCCAGTCCGTGTGTACTTCCTGTTATTAAGGCAACTTTTCCTTTTATATCAAACAAATTTGTCATCTTATCTTAAATCAGTGATTTTACAAACATCCATATCTCCGTAATCTAAGTTTTCACCAGCCATTCCCCAGATAAAAGTATAATTGCTAGTTCCAGAACCTGAGTGAATAGACCAAGGCGGAGAAATTACTGCCTGATGATTGTTCATCCAGATATGTCTTGTTTCCTGTGGCTGTCCCATAAAATGGCAAACTGCCTGATCTTGTGGAATATCTAAATAAAAATACACTTCCATTCTACGATCGTGAACGTGAGCTGGCATGGTATTCCAAACACTTCCTGGCTTCAATTCAGTCATTCCCATTTGCAATTGGCAAGTGGTAACCACACTTCCAATAATCATTTGGTTTACGGTACGGTGATTTGCCGTTTCCATTGTACCCAATTGTAATTTATTAGCTTCAGCTAAACTTACTTTCTTAGTAGGGTAAGTGGTATGTGCAGGTGCAGAGTTTAAATAGAATTTAGCAGGATTGTTTTTGTCATCACTTTTAAAAACCACCTCTTTATTTCCAGCTCCGATGTACAAAGCGTCTTTAAAACCTAACTCATAAGTTGTTCCTTCTACGACAACAGAACCGCTTCCTCCAACATTGATGATTCCTAATTCTCTACGCTCTAAAAAATAAGGCGCTTTTAAAGGATCAATTGTTTCTAAAGCTAAATCCCCTTTTACAGGAACTGCAGAACCTGCAATGTATCTGTCGTAATGCGAATAAACCAATACAACTTCATCTTCCTGCATTAAGTCATCAATTAAGAATTCTTCTCTCAATTGCTGTGTGTCATATTTTTTTACAGCTTCGGGGCTTGACGCGTATCTTGAACTATATTTTGTCATAATTTTAAATTAATGTAATCGATTGCACAAAATTATATTTTTATATTTAAATAGCATAATTGAAAACGAAAAAATGTTTCAATTCTGTTCATTTTTCTTTATAATTCGACTTTTTTCATTCGTGGAACCAGAATATGCATTATCAGCCAAGCCAATAAATACGATGCCCCACAAATACAGAACATAATAAAATAACCTGTTTCTACTTTTCCAAGCTTGGTATAGTAAACAAACATATTTTTCTGAACTAGCAATGTCAGCAAAATTCCACCAAGTGCTCCAAACATTCCACCTAATCCGGTTACAGATGCTGTTGCTTTTTTAGGAAACATATCGGATACTGTTGTAAAGATATTAGCACTCCACGCCTGATGCGCTGAAACGGCCAATCCGATCACTAAAATTGCAAACCAGATATTTATAGCTCCTAATTGCTGAGCGAATAAAACTGGCAATACAGCAAAAGCATAAAGCAACATACTTGTTTTACGAGCTTTATAAGCAGGCCAATTGTTATTTATCAATTTTAATGGAAGCCAGCCTCCACCAATGCTTCCAATGCTTCCAATCATATAAACTAATGCACAAGGCCAGATAATTTCTGTCGCATTAAGCTTATATTGTTTCATCAAAAAGTCTGGTAACCAGAACAAATAAAACCACCAAACAGGATCTGTCAAAAGCTTTCCAATTGCAAAAGCCCAAGTCTGACGAAATGATAATAACTTTATCCAAGAAACCTTTTCTTTTGACTCTTCTACTACTTCCTCAACTTGATCTGAAGTAATATATTCTAATTCTGCCTGAGATAAACGCTTTTGCTTTTGAGGCACTTCATACAACAAAAACCATAAAGCAAGCCAAATAAACCCAACAATTCCTGTTATGATAAATGCCCATTGCCAGCCATAGTTTTCTGCAATATGAGGTACTGTTAAAGGTACGATTATAGCACCAATATTACTTCCTGAATTAAAGATCCCTGTGGCAAGAGCTCTTTCTTTCTGCGGAAACCATTCTGCAGTCGCTTTAATTGCTGCCGGAAAGTTTCCTGCTTCTGTAACTCCTAAAAACACTCGAGCAATTAAAAAACCTCCTGTTCCTGTTGCCAATGCATGTCCAATTGCGGCTAAACTCCATAATCCTGTTGCAATGGCATAACCCAACTTAGTCCCCAACTTATCAATAATTCCTCCTGCAACCAGCATTCCGAGAGCGTATGCAATTTTAAATGCCAGTTCGATATTCGAGTAATCTATAACCTCCTGTTCGGGAGTCCAGTGAAACGCTTCTGCCAAAAAAGGCCTGAGGTAACTTATTACATTTCTATCTAGATAATTGACAGTTGTAGCAAAAAAAACTAAACTGCAAATAGTCCAACGGTATTTTCCTATTGCTGCATTAGCTTGGTTCATGATGTGGTTGTGGTTTAGGTTGGTTAGTTAGTTTTTGAAATCTCTTTAGAGATCTGTAATCGGACTGTATTTTGGAACCAATGTTTTCATTACAATCCAGCCTGTTAAATAACAAACTGCACAAATAGAAAATATGATAAAATATCCTGCCTCAATTCCTTTGAATCCCATAAAAGCCATATTGGTATCTTTTGCATAATCAAACAATACTCCAGATCCTTTATTAATCAGCGTTGAACCAACTCCACCTGCTAAACCTCCAATTCCTGTAATGGTTGCAATAGCTTTTTTAGGGAACATATCTCCTACTGTTGTAAAAATATTTGCCGACCAAGATTGGTGTGCAGCACCTGCAATTCCAATAATAATTACCGGAACCCAATAACTGATATATCCTAATGGCTGTGCAATCAAGGCTAATAATGGGAAAAATGCAAATATTAACATTGCTCTCATTCTTCCTTCGTATGGATTCATTCCTTTTTTCTCTACGAAATACGTTGGAAGCCAACCTCCAATAATTGACAACAATGTAATCATGTAAAGTACAAATAGAGGTAATGCTGCTTCTGTAGAATCCATTCCGTAAACAGAACTTAGATACGCTGGAGTCCAGAATAAGAAGAACCACCAAACACCATCTGTCATAAATTTACCAAATGCAAAAGCCCAAGTTTGTTTGTATTTAAAGCAATCTGCTAAAGAAACTTTTGTGCTTGTTTCTGGCACGAAACCAACTAATTTGCTGTCTGCAATATCGTCTTGCTGAATATAAGCTAATTCTTCTGGAGAAACTCTTGTATGTTTTTCTGGTTTGTCGTACATAAACATCCAAAACCCCATCCAAACAAACCCTAAAGCTCCGATGATGATAAATGACATTTCCCATCCGAAAGATTTTGCAATAAAAGGAATTGTAATTGGCGCTGCTAAGGCTCCAACTGTCGCTCCTGCATTGAAAATACTAGTTGCAAAAGCTCTGTCTTTTTTAGGGAAATATTCTGCTGTAGTTTTAATCGCTGCAGGAAAGTTTCCTGCTTCTCCAACTGCAAGAACGAAACGAGCAAAAATAAATAAAGCAACACTTACATTGATAACCAATGCTGTGTCGCTTACTGTGCTAATTATTTCTTTTGAACCATGAAAGCCCACAAACCATTCTCCTGTAATAATTCCTGAAGTTGCAATTCCGCAGAAAGCATGAAGACAGGCTCCAACTGACCAGATTCCGATTGCCCAAAGAAATCCTTTTTTAGTGTCCAACCAATCTACAAATCTACCCGCAAACAATAATGATACTGCATAAAAAATTGAAAACAAAGCGGTAATATTTCCGTAGTCGTTATTGGTCCAGTGAAATTCTGGCGCGATAAAATCGCTCCATGTTAACGACAGCACTTGTCTATCAAGGTAATTGATTGTAGTTGCAAAAAATAGCAATGCACAAATACTCCAACGGTATTTTCCAGTTGTTTTGATGCCTTGATTTACTGCAACAGTTTCGGTTTGATTCATAGTAAGTGGGTATTATAGTTTTTGTAATTTTTGGTCATCTTAAAAGACTATATTTACTGCTTTCTAAAAATATTAAAATCAATAAATTAACACCTTAAAAGAAAAATAATGTAATCGATTGCACAAATATAGTTTTTAATCTGTACAATCCAAATAATATTGTGTAAAAAATTATTTTGGCTTATCAAATAAACATATTACATAAAAAAAGGAATACAAAATTACACATTAAACAATATATTTGTTAAAAGCCAATGGGTGAAATTCATCCTTTTTTGGAGTAAAATTGTCCTAAAAATCACAATTAAAAAAAGCATTTTTTGTCAATTTTGACTAATTTAGGCTATCGGTTGCAATTTTTTAAGCACGAAACGCATACTATTATAAACCAAATAATTACAAACTAAATTGAAAACTACAAGAACACAATTTTCAAGAGGAATTACGTTGAGTTTTCTTCTTTTTTCAGGACTATTTTCTATGAGCGCACAAAATCAAGTAATTCCACTATGGGATAAAATTCCAGATGAAGTAAAAGCCTCCAATTACAAAGAAAAAGAAGTTCTTAAAAACGGAAAAATGGAAAGCACAAGCCAAGTCTCTGTGCCAACTTTAAGTATTTTTATTCCGAAAGAAGCAAAACCAAATCAGACAGCAGTTGTTATTTGTCCAGGAGGCGGTTATACACATTTAGCGTTTGATAAAGAAGGAACAAAAGTTGCAGAATGGTTTAACAGCTTAGGAATTGCAGCTTTTGTACTAAAATATAGAATGCCGAGCGATTTAACTATGAAAAAGAAAAATGTTGGGCCATTACAAGATGCACAAGAAGCTATTCGTTATGTAAGACAAAATGCTTCGAAATGGAATATTGATCCTAATAAAATAGGAGTTTTAGGTTTTTCTGCAGGTGGTCATCTCGCTTCAACTGCTTCCACACATTATGATGATAAAGTTTATGAATCAGCATATAAAGTGAGTGCACGTCCGGATTTTTCATTATTGATTTATCCTGTAATTTCAATGGAAAACGAAATTACTCACAAAGGTTCGCAAACCAATTTACTTGGAAATAATCCTTCAAAGGAATTAATAGATTCTTTTTCGAACGAAAAGAAAGTGACTTCTAAAACACCTCCCACTTTCTTAATTCATGCTACAGATGATACTGTCGTTATACCAGAAAACAGCATCAATTATTATTTAGCGTTAAAGAAAAATGGAGTTTCTGCTGAGTTACATATATATGAAAAAGGTGGCCACGGATTTGGATTAGGTGTTGGCGATACAAGCAAATTTTGGACTAGAGATTGTGCTGAATGGCTAAAAGCAAACAATTATAATTAAAAATAGAAAGGCAAAACTTTTACAAGTTTTGCCTTTTATCAAAAAAAAAAAAAAAACAAAAAGGAATTAAAAAACCAATTTTAATATGATTAAGCAGTAACTTCTTGTTCTGCAATATTTTTCAATTTAGAAACGGGAATTGCTTTAGTTGCCACTTTTGTTTTTGCAGCAGGTTTCTTTTTACCAAATTTTTGTTTTCCCCACCAAATAATAAATCCGGTAATGGGTAAACTAGCAGAAATTAAACTAGCCAAAAATGCAATGATTTTCCCTGTAAGCCCAAGAACACTTCCTACGTGAATATCGTAATTCATACGTCTAATTTTGTCTGGAATATTTGCCTCTACATATTTTCCTGAAAATGGTGTTTTAATCGATATTTCTTTTAAAGTCTGCTGATCAAAACTATATCGATCCATATTATAAAAGGTATGTTTTTGTTTGTATACAAAAGCTCCAATGGGATCTGCAGGTTTTGCCGGAATACTAATCATGATTCCTGCTGCTTGAGGATTTTCTTTTCTTAGATTCAATAAAACTTTATCTGCTGTTGTAATATTAAATGTTTTTACTTGAGTTGTATCTGATTTTGGAGACTCACGGTTTTCAACCAATGGTTTTCCGCCAGAAGTAACCCAATACAAGGATTTACTCCACCATCCAAAACTCCATACTAAACCTGTTATGGCAATAAAAAACAGAAATATACAGCTGTAAAAACCAAATACATTGTGCATGTCATAATTGACACGTTTAAAGCTGGCATCCCATTTTATTTTAAAACTTTTATCAATAATAGATTTAATCCATTTTGTAGGCCACCACAAAACGATTCCAGAAATTAGTAAAACAACAAAAATTAAAACCGCGACTCCAACGATCGGTCTTCCAATATCATAGGGAAGCCACAAAGCACGATGTCCGTTTAAAATCCATCTGAAAAAGTCTGGAGAATCACTTCTAGAAACCGATTTTATATTTAATATATCTCCCGTATATGGATTCATGTAAACGCTAATAAAAGTTCCCTGTCTTCTGCCACCTTTACGCTTTTCATCTTTTCCTTTGCCTTTACCTTTTTCATTCTTCTGAACTTTTACCTCAGATTTTTCGCTTTTGCTTTCATTTTTAGCAAAATCTTTTCTTCTTTCACCTTTTTTATTTTCTTCCTTACTTCCTCTTTCGCCGTTATCTTTTTTCTCCACAAAATAACCAACAATTGCAGCTTCATCTTTTGCTCCAAAAGTTACGCTTGTGGCTTTTTTATCTTTCATTTTATTATCTGCAATTGTCACCAATTGAGACGGCAGTAAAAATGCTTTTTCTTGTGGTTTTACAAAACGCCAGTCTTCAATAAAATCTCTTATTTCATTTTCAAAAACATAAATACAGCCCGTAAGACTGACAATGACCACAATGATTCCAGATGCTAAACCAAGCCACAAATGCAGCCAGGCCATGATGCGCTTAAAAAGCGACTTTTTACTTTTTTTCTTATTATTTGGTTTTGAAGAAGAAAACATAATTGGATAGATAAATAGGATAAATAAAAAAACCGTAAGTCCTCGTAAAAAGGGACTTACGGCAAAAAAATATTAGTATTTTAATTTCTGTATTGCAGTAATTTGTCCGCCTTCAACTTTCATACCTTTTGTTGCAACAGCAGTTGTACCATTGATAGCGTAAATCCAGTTTCCATCAGGAGTATTGATACCTACAATTGCAGAACTTCCATCTTCTGAAGTAATATTGTAACGGCTCGTTACAGACGTTAATGTTGCAGGAGCATTTGTCACCCAAGTGAATGTTTGGTTGTAAACATCGGCAATAGCCATTTTAACTGCACCGTTGTTTTTTCCAACATTTCCGTACATTAACAATAAGAATTTACCTTTTGAAATGTAGCTTGTAGAAGAAATTTTGTACCCACCAGATTTTTCTTGAACATTGAAGAAATATGTTTTATCAAACTCTGTAGTTCCTTTTTTAATTTTAACAATCGCTGAAGGTTTTGTAGAAGTCATTACAGCATTACTAGTAGCAATTGCACCAGAGAATCCGTAAGCATCTCCATTTTCATCTTGGAATAATCCGTTTGTGAAATAAGCTCCTAAATAACTAGTACGGTTATCTTTAATTACTTTTTCTAATTTCAATTCTGGGTAGTTGTAAACCGCAACCCAAGTACTATCTGGATTTGCAGTACCAAAGTTGTCTACTCCATCTCCTTTTATACTCATATAAGGCATATACACTTTATCTCCAACTTGAGTTGCCCAAGTATAGAAAGCTCTTTCACCGTTTCCAGCCAATTTTTTAGTATCTTGTTGTGCTTCACCAGTAATAAGTGATTTTTCAGCGTCAATTTTGTACATAGAAGCGATAGAAGCGCCACTTCTTGGAACTTTAACCGTCAAGATATCTTTGTTTACAGCAGCAAATACGTGTACTGTTTCAGCTTGAAAATCTGATTTTTTAACCAATTTTCCTTCAGCATTTAAGTTGTAAGTGGTTACAGCTCCTGGATTTCCTTGTCCGTAAAGCAAACTAAAGAAGTTGTTTTGTGCTGTAATGTAGTAGCGGTATGTTCCGTCTTGCTCCAATCCGTTTCCTGTAGTTGTGATAGATCCTGTAGAAACATCATCTGCAGTTAATAAATAATCTGCAATTCCTGCTGCACCAGTTGTTGCAGTAATAATATATTTAGTTTTTCCTGTATCTGTTCCTCCGCCAGTTTCTCCTGGTTTATCAGAATCACTGCTGCAAGAAAAAGCTGTAAAAGCTATAACAGCTGATAATAACGCTAGTGTTGTACTTTTTTTCATTGTATTATGGTGTTTGTATTAAAATTTAATTATTTGATTTACTGAAGTAATATCTCAACTTGATATAGAAAGCTCTACTTGGTTTTTGCAATGAGAAATTGTCGTAAAGCTTATTGTCTAAAAGGTTTTTACACTCAAATGCTATATTGTATTTTCCGTTTGCCATTGTATAAACCGCATTTAAATCATGGCTGAATTGCTGCGGAATTTCTAGTTTGCTATCCTTGCTTCCCATACTTGGCCATGACAAATAATAGGTGTGAACATATAGCAGATTATAGCCTACAGATAAATTGTTTCCTTTTTTCCATACATTATTAAAGAACATCGTCGCATCTGCATTTCCAAAAAGATATGGCATGTTTGGAATTCTGTCATTATAAAAAGGAGACACATAATTTTGATTTGGCTCGTACATTGTTTTGTTTCGAATATTCTGGTAAGTCGTGTTAATACCAGCCGTAAAACGATTGCTGTACGAATATCTAATCTCGCCATCAATACCATAATTGGTCACTTTTCCTTGATTGACATTGGTAGTCATGGTCTGATTATTATTTAATGTCGGACGAATAAAGTCGACTGCATTTCTATGCAAAAGATTTACATCAAAAGACAAAGCATTTTTTTCGCGGAAGCTCGTCTGATAACTCGCTCCTAAATTATAGTTGTTACTAGATTCTGGTTTTAAAGCAAGGTTTCCTTCTAAATTATCGTTGACATTACCAAAGATTTCCTCTGGAGTTGGAAGTCTGTATGTCTTTTCATAAGAAGCTTTAATCTGCAGATTGTGCTTTAGATAATAGCTTGTAGCGGCTCCATATCCAGTTGTCGAAGTATGATCTACATATTTCTGATACGCAATATCTCCAGTAGCTCCAGAAGGATTATAACTTCTAGAATAAGTAGTTTTTAATGAATAATCTTTTAAGAATATAGAAGTACTCCATTTATCGTTATAATCTAATTTATACCCCAATCCTAAAACATTCTTTTGTGTTTTTTTAGGCTGTTTATACACCAATGATTCAGGAACCAATTCGTCACTTTCTTTACGGTCAAACGTATTAAACGTGTTATTTACCATAAATGAATGTCTATCGTTTAACGTATAAGTTGCATTCGCTGTTGCAATACCATTATTATTATAGAATTTACGCAACGTTCTGCTTCTTTCTCCTCCTTCTCCTGCATACTGTTTGTAATCGCCAAACCAATTGTATCTTCTAAAAACGGTATCAATATTCTGTTCGTAACCAAAATTGTAGTTACCTGTAACATTCACATTCAGACCTTTTGTAAATAAATCTTTAACCTGATATTTTAAAGTTGGCATTACAATACTTCCTTTTCTATAAATCTGTCCAAAAACACTAACCATTCTGGCACCAGTCTGTATGTCTGCTTTATTTTCCCCACCTGTAAAACCGATCATTAATTTATCGGCATATTTTTTTCCAGTTATTCCAACATTCAAAATCACCGTTTCGTTACGGTATTTATCATGAAAACGTCGTACTCTCTGATTCGGAAAATAGGCTCCCGTATTTAAATCGGCTACATCTACATTTACCCAATAGTTGTTATCTGAATAGTTTTGAAAAGCATTAATTTCCGTAGTAAAACCGCTTTTGGCAGTATAACCAGCATTGATGCTTGAACGATGCGTATTAAAAGATCCGAATGAATAAGAAGCGTCTACAAAAGTTCTAGGTTTGCTATTGGTTACAATATTTATCGCTCCACCCAAAGCATCTCCACCCAACCAGATTGGCACAACACCTTTGTAAACTTCTACACGTTCGGCAAGGTTGATCGGAATATTATTCATTTGAAAAGAAGATCCGAAATTATCCATTGGAACTCCATCAATAAAAACTTTAATCTGATTTCCTGAGAATCCGTTGATCGAAAGCTCTGATCTCGAACCTACTCCACCCGCTTCACGGTTACGAACACCTGAAACGCGATCTAAAGCATGAGACAAATCTAGAGTTGAATTGTGCAGTTTTTTAGCATCAATTGCCGTTACGCTATAAGCTTGTTTATTTACTTTTTCGGTTTGTGATCTTCCAAGAACTGTTACACTTTCTAGTTCCTGTAACTCGCTTTCCATTTTAATTGTAATTTCTAAATTACTTCCTATGACTTCGATCTGTTTTTTCTGAACAGCAAATCCCATTGCAGAGATTTTTATCGTATGCTTTCCTGATGGTACATTTTTTAAAATATAATTTCCGTTTTCATCCGACATAACGCTTAAACCTGTTTTCTCGACAACAACAGTTGCGAACGGAATTGTTTCTCCAGAATTTTCAACAACTTTTCCAGACACTGCGAAGCCTTGATTTTGCTGGGAAAATGATAAGAACGTAGTTAGAAAAAATAAACTGGCAAATAAAATTTTTTGAGTTGACATATCTTTAATTAGACTAATTATAAATAACTTTGCTGCAAAAGTACCATCAACGTCTTTAAAAAAGATAGGGAAAAACGGATTATTATTTTGTAAAAACGGATTAAATTTTGAAAATCAACGCCACCCTTTTAACGTCAGAAACGCCAATTATTAAAATTCAGATTGGAGATCAATATTGTCCAAAAAGTATTTTAACCGAAGAGAATGTCAATATTCAAAATGAAGATTCAGAAAAAATTGTAAGCCGTCATCTCATAACCGAAGGATTGGTTCTTCTTGATACTCAAATGTACTACTCAAGCAGTAAAACTGTAATTTATGAAATTGATGAAGAATCGGTTGTCATGAACTTTATTTACAGCAGTAATGTCGAAACCCATATTGATCAACTAGAAAGTGAACAATATTCTAGAGAAAACACGCATAATATTTTTTACACCAATAATTTCAAAGGATCATTTACGATTCCAGCTTACACACATACAAATTACCTTTCAATTATTCTTTCAAAAGCGTTTTATTACAATATAATCAACGAAGATTGGCAGCTGCATGAAAAATTTTCAAAAAAAATTCTTGAAAAACAATCGAGCTATTTAACTTCAAAATACCTTCCTTTTACACCTGCAATTCAGTGGGTTACATCCGAAATAAAAAACTGTACGCGAGAAGGTGTTTTAAAAAGAATTTTTATCGAAAGCAAAATTAAAGAGCTTCTTATTCATCAGCTAGAAACCTTAAATATGAAACCTTTAGCAACAGAACAAATCAATGACGAAGATTATAGCAAACTCTTAGAAGCAAAAAAAATTTTAGAAGACGATTATAGAAACACTCCTACTCTACCCGAACTATCACGAATTATTTCGCTAAACGAATTCAAACTAAAAAAAGGTTTTAAAGCTTGTTTTGGCACCACTGTAAAAAGCTACATCATTAAGCTGAGAATGGAACACGCCAAAGAGCTATTTCAAAGCAAAACAGCAACCGTAACCGAAGCTGCTTATAAATGCGGCTATAAAGATGTTTCGCATTTTTCTGCAGCGTTTAAAAACTACTACGGATTTTCTCCTCAAAAATTTAAAATCAATACCGATATAATTCAGTTTTGGCTGATTGGCTTCTCACTATTGTGGTAAAAAAAGGGTTTTAAAATTACGTCCGTCGACTTAATCTTAAAACCCTAAAAAAATTAGACATTAATGTATATTGCAAACTTATATACAATTACCCACGATCAAATGAATATGTCAAAATTCAATGTAAAAACGTTTCTCCAAAAACAGTTTTCTGTAAAAATTTAAATGATACCCAAAAAGGTAAAGGCTATCATCTTTTTTAAATTTCTACAGGCCAAAATTAGAATTCACATTATAGATAACCTTACGGTTTTCCTCATTGTGTGAAAAAATTAACATTCTTAACTTTAATTTAAAACCTTAAGTAATTGTACCGCAAAATATTGCCAAAACCCTATTTAACGTAAATTTGTGAAAGAAAATACTAGATTCCTATTCATAAATGCGCCAAAAAGACTCGAAAAAAATATATTTCTTGTCCTAGATTAAGCCGTATTTCTCAAAACCCTCCCTACATTTGTGTGTAATTCTTTAATTAGAAAATTAAATAATTAGAAGCTCAGAACCTTAGCATCTTAGACCCTTAGCACCTTAAAAAAAATGAAACAACTGCAATTTTTATTACTCGGAAAAAATGAAGCCATTTTAGCTATTTTACTTCGTCTTGTTAATGCAGATGAAAACTGGAACGGCGTGGCTTTTAATAATGAAAAGGAAGCACAGGAATACTTTCAAAACAATAAAATTGATATTGTGCTTTTAAGTTCTGCAATTGAAGATCATGTCGAAAAAGAATTTACTTCTTTCTGTTTAAAACATCAGCCAGATGTTGAAGTCATTGAGCATTTTGGAGGCGGAAGCGGTTTACTAAAATCTGAAATTCTGCATCGATTGCATCTAAAAGGAAAGCTTTAAATTTGCAATTCAAAGCCTCAAAAAATGGAAAAAACATATTCTGTAGTATTCTACTCAAAACCAGTTGTTGATCGTGTCAAAACAATGAAAGATTTACTGAAAAGTAAAATTGAATGGTATAACAGCTGTAATTCTGAAGCGCATATTACGATTTGTGAATTTAAAATTGAGGAATCTCAACTCGATTCTATAAAGCAAAAGCTAATTAAAATCTGCAATACTTTTACGCCTTCTCAAGTATATTTAGATCATTTTGGTTCTTATGAAAATGCTGGAGCTTTTTTTATTGCACCAAACGAAGAATCCAAAAACAATCTAAAGCCCATAATGAAAAAGATTCACGAAACACTGAAATCTTTACAACTCAAAAAAAGTGATGATCCGCATATGTCAATCGGACGAAGATTAACCCCAGAAAATCTTAAAATTGCTTTTGAACTTTTTACCACAATTGACCTTCAATTTGAATGCAATGAAATTGTTTTAAGGGAATTTGATCCCAAAGTAAAACAGTTTTTTGTAATGGATTCTTTTCCCTTCGGAAGCAATCCAGAACCTGAGTTTGTACAGGGAAGTTTGTTTTAAAGGTTTTGCCGCAAAGACACTAAGGCACAAAGTTTTTTTGTTTTTGCGAAATTGCATAACAATAGGTAATCATTTTGGTTATAGCCCGTGGTTTAAACCACGGGAACTGTGAATTTGATTTGCATCGCGTTACAATTTGAGGGATCTTAAAAAAAACTTTGCGCCTTAGCGTCTTCGTGGCAAAAAACATTTTTTCGTATATTTGAATTTCGCAATTCATTACGATATGAAATCCCTAGATTCATTTTACCAAGATATTACCGAAGGTTCATCTGTTGATCCCACTTCATTATTGCCAAACGACATTCAAAAAGAAATCGGACATTTTAATGTTTTCGATATTAAAGAACTTTTGGAGCGTATGAAAGGAAAGCCTGGAATGCCTTATGACAGAAGAGCTTATTACAAAATAAGTTTAATTAGAGGTCACAACAAAGCGGAATATGCCGATAAAGTAATCGAAATCGAAAAACAGGGATTATTATTTGCAACACCAAAAATTCCGTACAATTATTTACCGCAAGACACCAATCAAGGCGGACAGTTTTGTGTTTTTACCAGCGAATTTTTATCTAAAAGTAAAAGCGGAATCGATCTGGACGAACTTCCAATTTTCGCCTCAGACGGTTATCCGATTTTTCAGCTTTCTGACGAAGAAGTTTCAGAAGTTGAATTGATTTTCAATAAAATACAAAAAGAAATTAATTCTGATTATATTTACAAATACGATTTAATTCGAAATTATGTGGCTGAATTAATTCATTTCGGACAAAAATTACAGCCTATTACAGCATTGTATTCGAAACATAATTCGGCTGCGAGGGTTTCTTCTTTATTTGCTGAATTATTAGAAAGACAATTCCCTATTGAATCCCCAAATCAAAGATTGGAATTGAGAACCGCAAAAGATTTTGCGGAAAGATTATCCGTTCATGTAAATCATTTAAATAAGGTTTTAAAGGAAAACACCGGAAAAACCACAACAGAATTAATTACAAACCGATTAACAAACGAAGCTAAAATACTCTTGAAACAAACCGATTGGAATATTTCTGAAATCGCCTATTCACTTGGTTTTGAGGAATTAGCACATTTCTCTAATTTCTTTAAAAAGCAGACTTCTTTTACGCCGATTGCTTTTAGAGCTTAAATTTTGTTTCAGGTTTAAAGTTTCAAGTTGATATTCTTTGTGTGTTTAACCGCAAAGTTCGCAAGTTTTTTTCTAAACTTTATGTAATATAAACGCAAAGTTTGCAAAGCTTTACGTAAAAAAAACTTGCTCCCGATAGCTATAGGGATTGCGTAATCCCTAGCGTTCTTTGCTGTTAAACCTGAAGTTTGGAATTTCACAACACTTGATTTGAATTTCGCAAACATCTATTTGATATTTACAACTCCCCAACTCTACTTCGCTCCTACCTTTGTCTCATCAAATTAAAAGAACGAAAAGATGAAATTATCAAACAACAAAATTTTAATTACTGGCGGTGCAAGCGGTATCGGACTTGGACTTGCCGAACGATTTATTCAGGAAAACAATACCGTGATTATCTGCGGAAGGAGAGAATCGGTTTTAAACGACGTAAAAGCAAAATTTCCTTCGATTATTACTAAAGTATGCGACTTGTCTATAGAACAGGAACGAATCGCGCTTTACGAATGGATTGCAGCAAATCATCCTGATTTAAACGTTTTAATCAATAATGCAGGAATTCAAAACTGGAAATCAATAACAGATGCTGATTTTTACGAAAGTATGAAAGCTGAAATCAATACCAATATTGAAGCGCCTTTGCATTTAACTTCATTATTTATTCAGCTGCCTTCTCTTAAAACAGTGATGAATGTAACTTCTGGACTGGCCTTTTCTCCTTTTGCAAAAGTTCCGGTTTATTCGGCTACAAAAGCGTTTTTCAGATCGTTTACACTTTCGCTTCGTCATTTATTAAAAGCTAAAAATATCGAAGTAATCGAAATTATTCCACCAGCATTAAACACAGATTTAGGCGGAATCGGACTTCACGACGCACATCCAAGCGTGAGCAGTTTTATCGAATCTATTTTTGAACAATTGAAAGAAGGCCGACAAGAACTGACTTTCGGCACAAGCGAAACGAGATTAAATGCAAGCGCAGAAGAGTTGAGAAATCATTTTAATGCAATGCATGCTTCTTAATGGTTAATTATGAATGGTGAATTGTTAATTGAAAAAGGCAAAAAACATTTGACATCTCACTATTCATCATTAATAATTTACCATTAACAACTCACAATTAACAATTATAAAAAATGGCAGTAAATACAAAAATAGCTCTCGTTACAGGCGGTAGCAGAGGTTTAGGAAAAAACATGGCAATTGCGATTGCAAAAAAAGGACTTGACGTAATTATCACCTACAATAGCAAAAAAGAAGAAGCAGATTTAGTTGTAAAAGAAATTGAAAGTTTAGGTCAAAAAGCGGCTTCATTACAGTTAAATGTTGCTGAATCAAGTACTTTTGATTCATTCTTTGAACAAGTAAAAACAGTTTTGAAAGACACTTTTAAAACTGATAAATTTGACTTTTTAGTAAACAACGCCGGAATCGGAATTCACAATTCATTTATTGGAACAACAGAAGCCGAATTTGATCAATTGACTAACATTCAGTTCAAAGGACCATTTTTCCTAACTCAAAAAGGATTAAACGTAATGAACGACGGTGGCGGAATCGTAAATATTTCAACTGGTTTAGCAAGATTCTCGTTTCCTGGTTATGCAGCTTACGCTTCTATGAAAGGTGCAATGGAAACTTTGACAAAATATCAGGCAAAAGAATTGGGCGCAAGAAAAATTAGAGCCAATATAGTTGCGCCTGGTGCAATCGAAACCGATTTTGGCGGAGGTGTTGTTCGCGACAATGAGCAAATGAACCAGCAAATTGCTTCGGTAACCGCTTTAGGAAGAGTTGGTCTTCCTGATGATATCGGTGGTGTTGTTGCCTTTTTATGCACCGAAGATGCACGCTGGATAAACGCTCAAAGAATCGAAGTTTCTGGAGGAATGATGTTGTAAAGAGGTTTCAAGTTTCAGGTTTCAGGTTTCAGGTTTAACCGCAAAGAACGCTAGGGATTACGCAATCCCGATAGCTATCGGGAGCAAGTTTTTTTTTACGCAAAGCTTTGCGAACTTTGCGTTTATATAACATACAGCTTAGAAAAAACCTTGCGCACTTTGCGGTTAAAACACACAAAGAATATCAACCTGAAACTTGAAACTTGAAACAAAAAAATACAAAACAAAACCCGATAAGTAACCAAAAACTCATCGGGTTTGTCATTTCAAATAATATTTGAATTAGTAAGCGTTTTAGTTTTTTTCTACAGAGACATCAAAACCTCCTTCTGCGTCAAAAACAATATCATAAAATTTAGTATCTTTTTCTACACCAACTTCGTAGGTTGTTTTTTTCTTATCATCTACAACCATTGCAATTTCTTGAATCGCTTTTGCCTTATAATTCTTTTTTAAATAAGACTGCGCTTTTATCGGAAGCTCTTTAAACGGAATCTGCAATTCATACGCTTTCATGTTTCCTAGATTATCGTAAATCGCCACAGCTTTCGTTCTATCACTTACATTATATCTCGCTTCAAATCGAATCTCATCTGCGTCGTCTCCAACATATTCTTCAGACCAAACCGGAACTTTTCCTGGATATTCCCTCTCAAAAGCTGTTCGAACCACATCTGGCGGTGTTACAACTTTTTTCATATTGGTTCCCTCTTGGGCTATTAAAAAACTACTGCACAAAAAAGTAAAAGATAAAAACACGTTTTTCATAGTTTCATTTTTTAAAATTAAACTTCAGCAACGTATTAAAATTAATAATTTTTATCTTACGATAACACGAAGAAATTAACATTTTTTATCCCCAGAGAAAACTCTTTAAAATCAAGTATTAAATTACAGTTCGAGCTTTTTTAATCGGTCTGTTAGTTCTCTTTTATACGTAATTCCGATTGGGATTCTTTCATTTTTAATGACTACAAAATCTTTTTCAGTTGCATCAATTTTATCCAGCGCCACGATATACGATTTATGAATGCGCATAAAACTCTTTTCTGGCAGGCATTTTTCAAACTCTGTTGTGGTAATAGAAGCCAGATAGGTTCTTTTGGTTGTGTGAAGTTTTACATAATTGCCAAAACTCTGCGCGTATAAAAGCTGATCCAATTCAATATCCATCAAATAACCATCTACTTTTACGCTAACCGAATTTACCGTTTCTTCTGCTTTTTGTTTCACACTTTCGGTCGCAAAAAAACGGTCAATTGCTTTTAAAAATCTTGGAAAGTAGATTGGCTTCAGCAAATAATCAATTACGCCGTAATCGTAGCTTTCAAGTGCAAATTCAGAATATGCTGTAGTCAAAATAGTTTTAGGATGCGTTGGAAGAATTTTAAGCAATTCCATTCCCGAAATTTCAGGCATATTGATATCCAGAAACATTAAATCGACTGGATTTTCTCTGAGATAATTCATCGCTTCAATCCCATTATATCCCTGAAAAACCAATTCCAATTGCGGATTCTGTTTGATATAATTCGCCAAAACATAATGCGCAGCGGGTTCGTCATCTACAATAATGCATCTTTTTGTTTCTCTCATCCTACAAACTTTTTAAGCTGTATTTCTAAATCTACAATATAAGTCTGTTTATCGTCTTTAACATCTAATTTATAATCTTTTCCATAAATTAAATTCAGACGTTCAATGGTGTTTTTTAAACCGATTTTAGTTGAAACCACATCATTTTTCTTCGGAATTGAATTTGCAACGTGAAGATGAAGCAATCCTTTTTCTACTGAAATCGTGATTTTTACAAAGCATTTTTCAATAGCGCAAGTTCCATGTTTAAAGGCATTTTCGATAAACGCAATTAAAAGCATAGGCGAAATTTTATATGCATTTTCGTTATCAACATTGCTTTCAAAAGTAATATCGCAGCGATAGCCGACACGTTCTTTTTCTAACTGCACATAACTATTTATAAACTCCAGTTCGTCTTCTAAAGATACGCATTGTTTGCTGTTGCTTTCCAATTGATAACGCATTAATTGTGAAACTTTCATAATTAAATCGGGCGTTCTGTCTGGAAACTGAAGACTGATTCCGTAAAGCGTATTAAATGTATTGAACAAAAAATGCGGATTTAATTGTCCTTTCAATGAATTTAATTGCATTTGATTGAACAATAAAGCCGCATCGGTTTGTTTTCTGTGAATACGATAAAACTTAAAAACAATAATCGGACTCAGAATGCAGACCAAAGTTCCTAAAACACTCGCCAATTGGTACGCATAACTTCTCTGATGTGAGTTTTGATACAAATGGCATTTGGCAAACATATCCATTCTTGTAATTTCATACAAAATGACAGAAAACACAAAAACTCCAAATAGCGTTAAAACGATATACGTAAAAGGTTTGTTTGCTTTAAATAAAATCGGAAGGAGAAAAAAGCGATTAAACTGGGCATGCATGTACAAAATGCAATAAAAAAACACACCCATTGCAATCGAAATGAAGGAACTAAATAACATCCAATCATTTTTCAGGGTATATATTGTAAATGAAAAAAGGACAACGGCAACCTCCTGCCACCATTTGTTATCCAGTATGTTATCAATTCTTTTGTTCATTCTTAATTTTGAAATAGTTTACAAAGTACGAACAATTATTTAATTATTTTTTTCAAAAAATGACCAATTCAATTCGTCATTTACTAGTGCAGTACATCACTTAACCTGACTTTTATCAGTACAAGAGAAATAAATTTGTTGCATCAAAAAACATTTCTATTCACACCTTGAGTTTATGTATTTCAAAAAAATTACCTTATTATTTTTATTGATTTTTGCCTCAATCGGTTATGCTCAAACCCTGTCTTTAAAAGAAGCATTAAAGATAGGTCTTGAAAACTACGGTTCTATCCGAGCAAAAAACAATTACACCAATGCATCAAAAGAGACTCTAAAACAATCTCGTCGTGATTACCTGCCAAACCTGAATTTATCGGCACAACAGGATTACGGAACCGTAAACGGACAAAACGGACCGTTGTATGGTTTTGGAGGTTTAGGAGTTGCATCATCTGGACTTCCGTTGCCAGAGCAAAACTGGAACTCGGCTTTTGGCGCACTTTATTTAGTCAACATGAACTGGGATTTTTTCACTTTCGGAAAAACACAGGAAAAAATCAATTTATCTAAAATTGATGTTCAGGCTAAAGAAAAAGATTTACAGCAGGAAAAATTCCAGCAGGAAATCAAAATTTCGGCTGCTTATTTAAATCTATTGGCTAGCCAAAGATTGCTGATTTCTCAGCAAAAAAACTTAGATCGCGCAGAAGTCTTCAAAAAGACAGCCGTTGCGAGAGTTAAAAACGGATTATTGGCCGGAGTAGATTCTACATTGGCTACAGCCGAAGTTTCTAAAGCTAAAATCGCTTTAAACTTAGCCAGAAACTTTGTTAAGGAACAAAACAACAAATTAGTCGATTTAATGGGCGTTGCGCCACAGGATTTTGTAACCGATACACTTTTTGTAACTCAGATTCCGAAAGAATTGGTAACAAAAGAAACTGCGCCAGATAGCCTTCACCCTTTATTACAATTTTATAAAACCAAAATCGATTACAGCAATCAGCAGGTTAAATTGTACAAACGTTTCTATTATCCAACGATGAGTGCTTTTGGGGTTTTACAAACCAGAGCTTCAGGATTTGACAATTCGTATGCAACCAATCAAAATGCTTTTACACGAAATTATTGGGATGGCGTAAATCCAGATCGCACCAATTATTTGGTCGGAGTTGGAATTACGTGGAATTTAACCACTCCTTTAAGATCAAGCAAACAAGTAAGCGCTCAGAAATTTGTTTCTCAAGCTTTGCAGGAAGAATACAATCAGGCCGATAGAGAATTGAAATCGCAGCTGACATTTGCCGAAGATAAAATCAAAATTACTTTGGAAAATTATGCCGAAGCGCCAATTCAGGTCGATGCCGCAAAAAGAGCTTACATTCAGAAATCGACGTTGTACAAAAATGGTTTAACCGATTTAACTGATTTAACTCAAACCATGTTTACGCTAAATCGCGCTGAAATCGATCGAGATATTGTCAATAATAATGTGTGGCAATCGTACTTATTAAAAGTCGCTGCAACAGGGAATTTTGACTTATTTATAAATGAATTTTAATTATAAATCCTAATGAATTTAATACGTTTTGCACTCCGCAAACCCATTTCCATTTTAGTATTGGTTGCGGGTCTATTTTTCTTCGGAATTGGTGCCATCAAAGACATTAAGGTAGACATTCTGCCAAAAATGAATTTGCCGGTTATCTATATTGCGCATCCGTTTGGAGGTTACACGCCAGATCAGATGGAGGCTTATTTTGCCAAAAACTACGTAAACGTTTTACCTTTCTCGAACGGTATCAAATCGGTAGAAACCAAAAATATTCAGGGGTTAATGATTATGAAATTAACCTATTATGAAGGAACCAACATGGCTCAGGCAGCTGCCGAGTTAAGTGCTCTTTCGAACAGAATCCAAGCGGCTTTCCCTCCAGGGACACAGCCTCCGTTTATCATTCGTTTTGATGCTTCTTCACTTCCAATTGGGCAATTGGTTTTGAGCAGTAAAATACGTTCCAACAACGAATTACAGGATTTAGCCAACGTTTATGTTCGTGCTTCGTTTACTGCAATTCCTGGTTTATTATCGCCAGCACCTTTTGGAGGAAGTCCAAGAACTATTGAGGTAAACGTTGATCCAGATTTACTGCGTTCTCATAATATGACGCCAGACCAGATTGTTGACGCGATTCGTTTGAACAACCAAACGGCGCCATCTGGAAACGTTCGTATGGGCGACAAAAACTATATTACGCCAACAAACAATACAATTAAAGAAGTTAAAGATTTTGAGCAGATTCCGTTATTCAAAGGAGGAGTTCAAAACTTAAAATTAGGCGATGTTGCTTCTGTAAAAGACGGTGCCGATATTACCGCAGGTTATGCTTTGGTAAACGGAAAACGTTCGGTTTACATTAGTATTGCAAAAGCGGGAGACGCTTCAACTTGGGATGTGGTTCAGAAATTGAAAAAAGAACTTCCTAAAATTCAAAGTACACTTCCTGAAGACGTAAACATTACCTACGAATTTGACCAGTCGGTTTATGTAATCAACTCGGTTAAAAGTTTAATTACTGAAGGAATCATCGGTGCGGTTCTAACGGGTTTAATGGTTTTATTATTCTTAGGTGACCGTCGTGCCGCTTTAATCGTTATTATGACGATTCCGATTTCGATTATTTCTGGAGTTTTATTCCTGAAATTATTCGGACAGACGATCAACTTAATGTCTCTATCAGGATTAGCTTTGGCCATTGGTATTTTGGTGGATGAAAGTACCGTAACGATCGAAAATATTCACCAGCATCTCGACATGGGAAAACCAAAAGCACTCGCCATTTGGGATGCCTGTCAAGAAATTGCTTTACCTAAATTATTGATCTTACTTTGTATTCTGGCAGTATTTGCGCCAGCATTTACTATGGTTGGTATTCCGGGAGCGTTGTTCTTGCCTTTGGCTTTGGCAATTGGTTTCTCAATGGTTATTTCATTTTTACTGTCTCAGACTTTTGTACCTGTAATGGCCAACTGGATGATGAAGGGACATGAAAAACATGCACACGGACCAGAAATTACAGATGATGAAGCTGAATTTAATGACAGCGGTATAACGCCAGAATCAGAACAAAACCTAATCACTCAGAAAAAGGATTATGTAGAAAGAGCAGATACTAATAACAACGGGAAAATTAGTGCTTTCGAACGTTTCAAGATTCGTTTTATGCGAACTTTAGACCGTTTGTTTGTTCACAAAAAAATAACGACTGTAACCTATTTGGTTGGAGCAACACTTTTAGCAATTCTGTTCATTAATTTTATCGGAAAAGACGTTTTCCCGAGAACCAATTCAAGTCAGTTTCAGTTAAGAATGCGTGCCATTGACGGAACGCGTTTGGAAAGAACCGAAGAACAAGCTAGAATTGTTTTAAAAGAATTGGAAAAAATGGTGGGTAAAGATCATATCGGAATCACATCTGTATATGTGGGTCAGCACCCTTCTCTATTCTCGATCAACCCAATTTATCTGTTCATGGCAGGTTCTCACGAAGCGGTTTTCCAAGTGAGCTTGAAAGACTATCATGAAGATATGGACGATTTTAAAGATGAGTTTAGAGCAAGACTTAAAAAAGTGCTTCCTGATACTAAACTTTCTTTTGAGCCAATCGAATTGACAGATAAAGTTTTAAGCCAAGGTTCTCCTACTCCAATTGAGATTCGAGTGGCCGGAAAAGACAAAAAACGAAACGAATTGTATGCGACTCAAATTGTAGACAAACTAAAAGCAATTTCGTATTTCAGAGACGTTCAAATTGGTCAGCCAATTCATTATCCAGCCATGAATATTGATATTGACAGAACTCGTGCTGCTGAATTAGGAGTTGATATGAATGATATTTCGCGTTCATTGGTGGCTTCAACCTCATCTTCTCGTTATACCGAAAAAAATAACTGGGTCGATGAAAAAGCAGGATTATCATATTCTGTTCAGGTTCAGGTTCCGTTAAATAAAATGAAAAGCAAAACCGATATTGGAGAAATTCCAGTATTGAAAAACTCGCTTCGTCCTGTTTTAAGTGACGTTGCTAAAATTACACCGGGCTTTGTAAGTGGTGAAAATGATAACTTAGGGGCTATGCCATACATTACCGTTACAGCAAACATCTATAAAACCGATTTGGGGACGGCTTCAAAAGATGTGAGCAAAACAATTAGTTCATTAGGCGAATTGCCTCGTGGTTTGTTTATTACGCCAATTGGATTAAGTACTGTATTGACCGAAACATTAAGTAGTTTACAAACAGGATTATTGGTTGCCGTATTCGTAATCTTCTTAATGTTGGCCGCTAATTTCCAATCGTTCAAAGTTTCGTTAGTAATCTTAACAACAGTTCCTGCCGTAGTTTTAGGATCTTTATTAATGCTTACTTTAACTGGTTCAACATTAAACTTACAATCTTACATGGGAATCATCATGTCGGTTGGAGTTTCTATCGCCAACGCTGTACTTTTGGTCACGAATGCCGAACAGCTTCGAAAAATAAACGGAAATGCCTTAGAATCTGCTCGTGAAGCTGCTGCGTTACGTCTTCGTCCAATTATCATGACATCTGTTGCGATGATTATGGGTATGTTGCCAATGGCAATTGGACATGGCGAAGGAGGCGATCAGGTTTCTCCGTTAGGAAGAGCGGTTATCGGTGGATTATTATTTTCTACTTTTGCTGTATTATTAATCCTTCCGCAGATATTTGCGTGGGCACAAGAAAAAACATCAACACAATCTGTTTCTTTAGATCCTGAGGACGAAGAAAGCATCCATTATATCTCATCATTAAAACCAAAAAATGAAAAGTAACATTATAAAATCTACAGCGATACTATTTACAGCTTTGGTTGTACTAAGCTGTGAAAAGAAAAAGGAAGAAACTGCGAAAGCAGAAATTGAACCTAAAGTTGAAACTTTCGCTTTAGCGAAAGAAAAACTAACAACAGAATTGCGTTTGCCAGCAGAATTAACCGGTTTCCAACAAGTTGATTTGTATGCAAAAGTGAGCAGTTTCGTAAAATTATTAAAAGTTGATATTGGCTCTAAAGTAAAGAAAGGACAGCTTTTGATTGTTTTGGAAGCGCCAGAAATCAGTTCGCAATTGGCCGCAGCCGAATCGAGATTGAAATCTATGGAAGCGATTTATGCAACCAGCAAAAGCACGTACAACCGTTTGTACGAAACAAGCAAAGTGGAAGGAACAATTTCTAAAAACGACTTAGAAATGGCAAGCGGTAAAAAGAATTCTGATTACGCACAGCTTCAAGCTGCAATTGCGGCTCATAAAGAAATTGCGATTATGAGAGGTTATCTAGAAATTCGTGCTCCTTTTGATGGTGTTGTAGCAGCTAGAAATGTGAATTTAGGTACATTTGTTGGTCCAGCAGGAAAAGGATCTGATTTGCCTTTATTAACGATTCAGGAGCAAAGCAAATTGCGTTTGGCGGTTTCTGTTCCAGAATTGTACACAGGATATTTGCACCCAGGCGACGAAATGAGTTTTAATGTAAAATCGTTGCCAGATACTTTCTCAGCTAAAATTACCAGAATGTCTGGCGCTTTAGATTTAAAACTTCGTTCTGAAAGAGTCGAAATGGATGTTCACAACACCAAAGGAAACTTATTGCCTGGAATGGTTGCCGAAGTTTTGTTGCCGCTTAACGCGAAAGACAGCACATTTGTAGTGCCAAAATCTGCCGTAGTAAGTTCTGCAGAAGGAATATATGTGGTAAAAGTAGTAAACCACAAAGCAACAAGAGTTGACATTAAAAAAGGAAGAGAAATCGAAGATAAAATTGAAATTTTCGGCGATTTGTCTCCAAGCGATAAACTGGTAAAAATTGCCAGCGAAGAAACTAAGGAAGGCGATGTCATAAACGAATAACCTGCGTTTAGTCTTCAATTTAGTGATTACCAAAAACTGTACGCATTCTTAGGAATGCAAATTTAAAAATTTGCCTAAAAGGGCAGTTCTTCTTTAATTGGAGGGACTGTCCTTTTTTTTAATTTTTTTAATTAAAACAAAGTAATATAGTTAAAATATTACTGATGGAAATTTTTATTTTTTGATGGACTTTTCAATTTTATTTAATCTAATATTATGATTCTTTACAGAATCATTTACAACTGTATTTTTATCTTTAAAATCCTTAACTTCTGCAATCATAGGAAAATATGATAACGTAGCAATAATTCCTGTAATAACGACTAATACACTTATTGCACCATAAAACAGTTTAGAATCAATCTTTCCATCTAATTTTAAATCAAAATCTTTTTTTAAGTCAGACATCTCACTAGAAATTTTTGAATTAAAACTATGTCTTGTTTGATTTATATCTTCTTTTAAAGATGAAAAATTTGAATGAATTTTATTATTTAATTCTTTGAATTCTTTATAAGTTGTTTCTTGAAAACCTGTAGTGTAATTAGTACTAGAAACCACTTCATTTCGAGTTTGTTCTACATTTAGATATTGATAGTCAGACTGACTATTTTGTCTGTTGTTATTGTTTAACTTTTTAAGATTCGAGCGAACATCAAATGAATCAGATTTACCAGCGTTATTTAATTTAGGTTTGCTTTTATTTCCCAATTTATAAAGTGTTAAGTTTATCAAATAATGATTTCTCAACAGAAAGTGATGTCATAAAAACATCTCTTATACTGGTTTCATTTATTTTATCGCTTTCAATCGATTTTAAAATGTAATTATCTGTATCTATCGCAAAACCAATTCCTTTTACTTGTCCTTCGTAATTAAATTCTTTATTTACAAAATCATCATTTTTGTTAATTGGGCCAATTTGGTACATTCCATTCTGATATACTAATTGTAACCGTAAATCCTTAACATTAAAATCTTCAAGCAAAATCTGTGAAGGAAATAAGTTTTTAAATCCTGAAACGATTTGATTAAAATCTGAATTCTTAGCTTTGTAAGTCCCTATCACTCTGCAACCAATTCTAATAATATTAAATTCTCCCAAAATTTCTTTAACGATTTTATAAGCAGTTTCAACCAAATGATAATAGCTCTCGTTTGAAGCAATAGATGAACACAATAATGTAATTCTACTTGGGTCTACAAAAATATTTGTACGTGATTCTTCTGGTATTTCATTGTCACGTAACTTAAGATCTCCGTGTCCAATATCCCAATTTCTAGTTGAAGTAGTTTTATTATCTAGTAATTTATTTAAGATTTCTCCTCTTTTATCAACAAAAGCTGGTTTGGCTTTAAATCTAATTTCAAAAATAATTTTTCTATTAAAAATCGATTTACTTGGAATAGTATTTTCCATTCTTGTTCTTTAAATTTTATTCAAACATACAAAAAAACAACTATCAACTAGTACATTAATTCCAAAATATACTGAAACAGCATTTACCGCAATCTATGAAACTTCCCTTTATTACATGAGAAAATAATCTAATTAGTTAAAATTATCCCCGCTCCGCAAAGTCTCTCGACTTTGCGTTTTTTTTTATCATTCCTTAAAAATTCAAAACTCAATAAAAGTCTCCCGACTTTTCCCTAAATGATTTTGAATCGTCAATCTTTGTCGAGCTACTTGTGGAGATTTCTCGTGTCTCGAAATGACAAAAATGAGAGTGAGAAACTTGGTAGGAATATCAAAATAAAGTTTTGACTAATATTTAATATATCACTATTGGATACAAATTTTATATATTTTTGAAAGGCACAACCACTCCACTAACAAAAGTATAAATGAGACTATTAGCTTTTTTTCTACTGATTTCTTATATTTCAAATGCACAGTATCTTGGACATGAATCCAGAAAGAGAGAAATTTTAAGTGATATTATAAGACCGGAAGCATTTAATAAGGGAGAAACATTTATTGCAGCAAAAATTGATTCGGCAAATGTGGAACATTTATTAAAATTAATTCTTGAAAAGCCTTATATAACTAATTTTAATAATCAGAAGGAAAATTTAATAATCACAGCAGAAGAATTAGAGTATTTTGCAAAGTATGTTCGAAAACAATATCAGGACGAATGGAAAGAAGGTGATTTTAATAATCGCAAAGTAATTGAGCAATCTAATATTCTAGAATGTCTCTATCAGGATATAAATCGCCAGGTCGTTATGGTTTCCGATCCAATATTTAAAAGCGATCAGACTATATTTGTATACCTCGCCAACTTATGCTGTTGTGGTGCATATGGAAGTTCTGGTCTCTATCTCTACACTAAGAAAGATGGAGTGTGGAAAAAATCTTTTAAGATTATTGAAGAAGATTATTAAATACTATTTCAAAAAACAAAAACCTCGATCTTAAAAAAAAATCGAGGTTTTTACATTTTACAAACCTTACTCCTCACTCAAATAAGGATTCAAAATCTCCGCCAATTCATTGAGCCAATAATAATTGTCTTCAAAATTGGTTAGTCCAATTTGGAGGGTTTCGTGTTGTCGCATTACGCCAAGAGCTAAAATGCAATTTACTTGTCTTAAGATTTTAGCCATATCTTCTGGATCTATAATATGGTTAAAAAAATCAATCAGCCTTGTTTCGGCTTCTTTGGAAAGGGTGTTTGTTGTGTTCATTCTTCCATTTAATGAATTAAAGCCTATCTGGTTAAGACATTGTAATCTGAATTACTTGTCAAACCATAAAAGCAAATTTTACTATATTTTAAATGTGAAGATTTAAGAACTTCAAATGTAGAGAAAACCGTTTTAAAAAGAAAGATTTTTCTTTCAATAAATATATTCGTTTTATCAAATATAAGAAATCTATATTTCAGCAGGTATTTATCGCATTTTTGTCATTTCGACGTAAGGAGAAATCTTCGCGAGAAACTCCACAAACTTAATCTCCAATCTTTGTCGAGCTACTTGTGGAGATTTCTCCCTTCGGTCGAAATGACAAACTAAACCAATAGACAAACTATACGTAAAAAAACATGAAACATTTGTCAGGCTGAGCGAAGTCGCAGTCCCGCAATCTAAATTGCCAATCTTTGTCGAGCTGCTTGTGGAGATTTCTCGTTCCTCGAAATGACAAACAGAACGTAAAAAAGACGAAACATTTGTCAGGCTGAGCGAAGTCGAAGCCCCGTAATCTAAATCGCCAATCTTTGTCGAGCTACTTGTGGAGATTTCTCGTTCCTCGAAATGACAAACAGAATGTAGAAAAGACGAAACATTTGTCAGGCTGAGCGTAGTCGAAGCCCCGCAATCTAAATCGCCAATCTTTGTAGAGCTACTAATGTGGTCTTCGACTTCGCTCAGACTGACAACAAAGCTCAACAAAAACACAAACAATTCTAAACCCAAAATCTCTACAAAAATATTCCTATTTTTGAATATAAAATCTCGCAAACTTTAATATGATTAACAGCATTAGTGATTGGGAAGAAAAACAAAAAGGTTATTTGGTTGTATCTGTATTGTGTCTCATTTTTGGAGCTTACTTTTTTATCAAAGTCATTAGCGGAAGTTATAACATAGAACAGTCAGATCTTGAAGTTTATGAAAACCTGATCATTTCGAACGCTCCAAAATTCAAAGAAAGAAAAGGAAAAAGAAGCAGAAAATGGATAGAATTTAACTGCATTAATAATCAAAGCACTTTTGAGATTGCTAGTTATGACTATCGTTGTGTTAATGATGAAGAAGTTATAAATGAAATAAAAACTGGAGATACCATCTCAATTGCTATTTTAAAAGGTGATTTGGATAATTTCGATACGCAAAATTCTTGTGAAATTCATTCGCTGATCAAAAATGATAAAGAATACCTCAATCTTCGATGCAGAAATGAAGAAGATACTGGAGGAGGAAAAAGGATTTTTCTAATTTTGTTTTCAATCTCTATTTTGACAGCCATTGTATATTCTCTTCCTAAAAAACCTAAACTTTTTGATAAAGTCGATCCTATATTATTAGTTGGAATTGGATCAATAGTACTTGCTTTCATTTTTAATTTGATTACATTAGAGTTATAGCAAACGAATAAAAAACCAAAACAAATGATTGATATAAAGACGTTTGAACAAGCCGAAGATTTAAAGCATCCTAGGCGTGTATTAAAATATGTGCTTCTATTTTGCACATCTGGCGAGATAACTCTTTCGGTAGATGAAAACGAATATCTAATCACAAAAAATTCGGTCTTAACGATAACGTCTGGTCAAATTCATTTTATAAAAAACAGCAAAAATGCAGTCGGATTTGTTCTCGAATTTACTTATGATTTTTTCTGTAAAAATGATAATGACATTGAGCTGATTTTTCACAACAGTTTGTTCTGTCATTTTGCAATGAATGAAGTGATACAAGTAGATGACGACAAATTGGTTATGGATGCTTTAGAGCTTATTCAGCAGGAAATTGCCCAAAAACCGTATCAATACCTCATTTCTATTCATTCTAGAATTCAATTGATTTTAATAGAAATCAATCGTTCTAAAATAAAACTAGGAGAAGAAATCTACAAACCAGACGCTTTGTTTCTTCATTTTCTGGAAGCCATTCGAGGGAATTTTGATAAAAATCTTTCGGTAAATGAAATTGCCAATTTAATCGGCACAACCGAAGCCAAATTAAACGAACTATCTAAACTGCATTGCAATAAAACAGCACAAAATATCATTTTCGGATTAATCATTTCTGAAGCAAAACGTTTGTTTACCTACGAGAAATTATCGGTAAAACAAGCGGCTTATGCTTTAGGTTTTAATGATCCTTTTTATTTTTCGAACTTCTTTAAAAAACACACTAATATTTCTCCGAAATCTTATAAGGAGAAAGTTGTTCAATTGTAGCGATTGTTTTGTTGAACGCAGAAAATTGCTCACAAAGTCACAGATTTGCAAAGTTTTATCTCATTTTATGTCATTTCGACGAAGGAGGCTCGAGCGATAGCGAACTGGCGAAGCAAATCTTCGTGAGAAGCTCCACAAAGATTGGCTTTTAGAAACGGAGCCACTTGTGAAGATTTCTCCTTCGTCGAAATGACAAATAGTACGTTATATTAGTCAAAAGACTTTTTGACTTCAAGCATAATTACATGCTTTTTCCAAGATTCTCTATTCTTTAAAAAGCACTACTGCCTGATCTTTGTATCTGATTAATTACTAATAAAATAGTTTATGAAAAGATATCAGGATTATGCCATTTTGCTTTTACGAATCGCAATGGCTATTGGATTTTTATCTGCCGTTTCGAGTCGGTTGGGTTTGCTTGGGAAACAATCTTCGGGTTGGGAAAATTTTCTGGGGTACACACAACAAGTAAACTCTTTTCTACCTAAAAGTTTTATTCCGTCAATTGCAATTATCAGCACTTTTCTGGAAACTTTATTTGCTGTTTTATTGCTGATTGGATATCAAACCAGAAAAACTGCTGTTGGTGTTTCTATCTTGACTTTTCTATTTGCGCTGGCAATGGCTCTTTCTTTCGGAATAAAAGATCCTCTAGATTATTCTGTGTTTGTCTTTTCTATGAGCGCTTTTCTCTTAGCCACCGCAGACAAATACCGATGGAGTTTGGATGAATATCTTTTGAAAAATTAACTAATTAAATTTGAATAACTATGGAAACTAAAATCACAAAAAGCAATGAATTAGAGTGGAAACCTCTTCATGAAGAAGGTGTAAAAACAGACGGAATTTATGCTAAAGTATTACGCTTTGATGCCGCCACTAACCGTCCTCCTACTTTTCTTTTAAAATTTGAACCTGGCGCGTCGTACCCAAATCATGTACATCCAGCGGGTGAAGAAATTTATGTTCTAGAAGGTGAAGTGCGCTCTGGAAAAGACGAATTAAAAGCTGGCGATTATTTGTACATGCCACCAGGAAGCACGCATTCTGTATTTTCTAGAACTGGCTGTACGCTTTTGTTTATGATTCCTGAAGAAGTTGTCATTCTGAAGTAAACAAAATATTCAGCAACCTCTTGTAAAAGCAACACAAATATCTCTGACTTTGTGCAGCTTTTACAAGACATTACAAAAGATTTTTACCTCAAATCCTTTTTAATAACCAAATATTTCAAATCCGTTTTACCTGCATTGCTAATTCCGTGTTCGGCATTTGGCGGACAATAGAAACTGGTATTTGGACCCGCTGTAACGGTTTTTCCGTCTAGAAAGAATTCGGCAGTTCCTTCTAAGATATAGAAAAATTCTTCTTCAGGATGGTGATGTGGCGCATGCGTCGATTTTCCAGGTTCGACAATACTCATTTTTAAAGTATTTTCTTGAGTAAAATCTTTATTAGCAAACCAATATTGATACCCCACTTTGGTTTTGGTGGCTTTGTTTATATCAAAATGATTGACACAGTTTTCAATTGTGTATTGTGGCGATGCAGTTTCTTTTTTAGTTTCCTGAGAGAAAATCTGTTGGAAAAATAAAACAGCGATTGTGGTTTTTAGGATAGTTAGCGTTTTCATTTTTTTATTGTAATGTTACGAAAAAATGCAATTTGCAATTGCAAAGAAAGAAATAAATTATAGAGTTAACATGTAAATTAGACTTTTGTCTTAACTTTGTTGATCAACTTTAGTAAATTAATATCATGCAAGCAATTAACATCACAGCATATACAGAAGATGCTTCTCAAATTGAAGCTGTAAAAGCTTTTATGAAAGCGCTAAAGATCAAATTTGAGATAACAAATGTAAAACCATATGACTTATCTGAAGAACAACAAAATATCTTAAATGATCAAGTTATTTCAGATAAAAACCTTTACACTGATGCTGACTCTGTTTATACCGATTTAAAAAAGAAATATGAATTATAAGATTATAGTTTCTCCAATTGCATTAACAAATATTGAAGAAGCCTTAGAATATTATATTTTAAAAGTTAGCAAAAAAGTTGCCCTTGATTTTCTTAATGATTATAAAAAGGTTTACAAAGCCTTACAGATAAATCCTTTTTATCAATTTCACGATACTAATTATCGCTATCTTCCATTTAAAAAATTTCCATATGTGGCATTTTTCATTGTTGATGAATTATCAAAGACAGTATTTTTAAATGCTATTTTTCATACTTCACAAAATCCACAAAAATATCCCCTAAAATAAAAATTATCGATCATTATTAAAGCTTCGGCTTTGTTCATCCTGACAAAAATTTTGTAATTTCTTTTTGTAATATTAAGCAAAAAAAGTCTTCAACTACGAGCAAATTTGAACACGACTTTGCAGAATATCAAAAATAAAAACTACTTTTAAAACCACTTCAAAAGCAAGATTTAAACCCTTTTATAATGAACCAACTCCAACCAAAAATAAAATCATACTTTTTATTTCTTATTACTTTAACTTTTACAAATTTTATATACGCTCAGACATCAAAAGAAAAAAGTTATTCCATAATAGCAAAAGGTGCAGTTCTCACAAAACTATCAGATCAATTCAGTTTTACAGAAGGACCTGCAGCTGATAAGAAAGGAAATATTTATTTTACGGATCAGCCTAATAATAGAATCATGAAATGGTCGGTTAATGGCGACCTTTCTATTTTTATGGAAAATGCAGGAAGAGCCAACGGTTTGTATTTTGACCACGAAGGCAATCTTGTGGCTTGCGCCGATGAAAAAAATGAACTTTGGAAAATAGACCAAAACAAAAATTATACTGTAATACTAAACAACTTCGAAGGAAAAAGGCTAAATGGCCCTAATGATCTTTGGGTTGATCCAAAAGGCGGTATTTATTTTACAGATCCTTTTTACCAAAGGGATTACTGGACACATACCTCCAAAGAAATAGAGAAAGAATGCGTTTACTATTTATCTCCGGATAAATCCAAAATTATAAACGTTGCGAATGATCTTGTAAAACCAAATGGCATTATTGGAACTTCAGATGGAAAAACCCTATACGTTGCGGATATAGCAGGAAATAAAACATACTCTTATACGATCGAAAGTAATGGTTCTTTAAGTAAAAAGACGCTGTTTACCGAATCAGGTTCAGATGGAATGACAATAGATGAGTCGGGAAATATTTACTTATGCGGAAAAGGAGTTACCATATTCAATCCACAAGGAGAAAAAATAGCTCATATTGATGTTCCTGAACCTTGGACAGCTAATGTTTGTTTTGGAGGGAAAAAATTTAAAACATTATTTATTACTGCTGGTAAAAGTGTTTATACGATAGAAATGAATGTTCGCGGAATGAAGTAATCAATAAATCATCGATTTTATTATCGATTTTATTATCGATTTTTCACAAAGTTTGTCATTTCTCGTTCCTCGAAATGACAAACTTTGTGGTAAACTTTGACAAAGTTCTAATGAAAAAATTTATGTTCTCTCCTAGCCCCGATCGAAATGGCATCTTTTTGTGGTGGGGTTCACCACAAAAAATATAATGTAGAGCGGGACAAAACGTTCTTAAAAACGAAAAATGTCCTGCTTCTAAAAAATATTGAAAGCGAAAACCTCAATAAATTCAAGGCCTCCTAATCCATCTATGGAACAATAAGAAAATATTATGATAAAAACATTTTGAAATTCGAAAATCTGCCATACATTTGCCTAACAGTGTTAAACGATTTAATACTTGAATACAATGGCTAGCAAAGATCGAATTTTAAGACAAAAAGAAGAGACAAGGAACAATATCCTTGGCGCTGCTTATGATATCGTAAAAGATGAAGGCTGGAATGGTTTGAGTATGCGTAAAATTGCTGACAGAATCGAATATACTGCTCCTATTATTTATGAATATTTCTCGAATAAAGAAGCAATACTAGAAGAACTGACAGGCAAAGGCTTTTTAAAACTGGCTAAGGAGTTGCAGACTGCAAAAGACAAGTTTGAAAAACCCGAAGATCAGTTAGAAGCCATGTGGATGACTTATTGGGATTTCGCTTTTACTAATACTGAAATGTATCAACTTATGTTTGGTGTTCAAATGACTTGCTGTGCACAGCGATGTTCGGCTCAGGAAGCACCTTACAAATTGTTTACTGGTGTTATTGCTGAAATTATGAAAGACAGCAATCCTAGTGAAGATATCATTAAACAAAAATATTTTACTTTCTTTTCTGTTATTCATGGTTTAATCGCCATCAACATCATTAACAAAAGTGATATTTTAGAAACAATAAATGCTCAGATTTTGAAGGATGCTATTACTGGTATCATCAAATCTATACAATAAAAAAATTTTCAATTTTACTTAACAGTGTAAAATGATTTAAACGGGATAATGTAAAATCCTTTTTTTTATAACTTTCGCTTAACACTGTTAGAAAATTTAATAAAGGTAATAAAGGCTCTTTTTTTAGACTTTTACTTAACAACGTTAGATAATTTAATACTGATTTTAAATAAAATTGGAAAGGTTTACTGTATGGAAATTTGCGCGCTTTTACTTAACAACGTTAGATAATTTAATTCAATTAAATATGAATCCCGAGAATGCCAGAATGCCAAAGAATTTTATCCGAGAAAATGTTCAACCAATTAAAACCACTATGAAAATGAAAAATGTAATTATAACCAGTTTTATTCTGGCCTTAGTATTAAGCAGCTGTGCCGACAAAAATCAGGCACCTACTGCTCCACCACCACCGGTTTTACCAGTTTTAGCAATCACAAGTGCCAATACAACTACTGATGCTGAATATCCTGCTTCTATACAAGGAACTGTTGATGTTGAAATTCGTCCACAAGTAAGCGGAAACCTAGACAGAATTTATGTTGACGAAGGTGCTTATGTAAGCAAAGGACAGACTTTATTCAAAATCAATGAGCGTCCGTACCGTGAGCAGTTAAACAATGCATTAGCAAGTCTTCACGCTGCAGAAGCGGCTTTGATCAATGCTAATCTAGAAGTTGATAAATTGACTCCACTAGTACAAAACAAAGTAGTTTCTGATTATCAGTTAAAAACAGCTAAAGCTTCTCAGAAAATTGCTGCTGCTAATATCGAACAGGCTAAAGCAATGGTAGGTTCTGCTAAAATTAATTTAGGCTATACAAACGTAACTGCTCCAGTGAGCGGATACATTGGAAGATTGCCAAAAAAACAAGGAAGTTTAGTTTCTGCTACTGATGTTGAAGCTTTAACAACTTTATCTGACGTTCACGAAGTTTTTGCTTATTTCTCTTTGGGTGAAACTGATTTCATCAACTTTAAAGAGCAATACAAAGGAAATTCACTTGGTGATAAAATCAAAAAATTACCTCCAGTTACTTTGATCTTGGCTGATAATAATGCTTATCCGCAAACAGGAAAAATCGATATGGTCGACGGTCAGTTTGATAAAACTACAGGCGCGATCACTATTAGAGCAACATTCCCAAATGCAAATGGAACGCTTCGTTCTGGAAACACAGGAAAAATCCGTTTAGGATTACAGCATGACGATGCAATTTTAGTACCACAGGCCGCTACAGTAGAAATGCAGGACAAAGTATTTGTTTTCACTGTAGGCAAAGACAACAAAGTAACTAAAATGCCTATTACAGTTGTAGGTAAAAGCGGTACCAACTATTTAATTAAAGAAGGTGTAAAAACGGGCGACCAAATCGTGTTAAGCGGTATTGACAAACTTCAGGACGGGCAAGCGATTCAGCCTGAAAAATCAACTAAAGTTGCCGAAGTAACTAATCAAAAATAATTATAAAAGACAATGTTCAAAATATTTATACAAAGACCTGTACTGGCAACCGTAATTTCCATTTTATTGGTGATTCTGGGGGTATTGGGTTTAACTAAACTGCCTTTACAACAGTTTCCTGATATTGCGCCTCCATCGGTTTTGGTAACGGCGGTATATCCGGGAGCCAACGCAGAAACGGTTTTACGTTCTGTGGCACCTTCTATCGAAGAATCTATAAATGGTGTAGAAAACATGACGTACATGAGTTCTACAGCCAGTAACGACGGTACTTTGGCTATTACAGTTTTCTTTAAACTAGGAACTGATGCCGACCAAGCTGCGGTAAACGTACAAAACAGAGTTGCTCAAGCGACAAGTCAATTGCCTGCGGAGGTTGTACAGCAAGGTATTGTTACGGCGAAACAACAAAACAGTTTCATCATGGCAATTGGTATGTACACCGAAGATGAATCAAAATACGATCAGACGTTTGTTGCCAACTATGCACAGATCAATATTATTCCGGAACTAAAACGTATTCCGGGTGTGGGTTCTGCCAGTATTTTTGGTGGTGTAAAAGATTACTCTATGCGTGTTTGGTTAAATCCAACGCAAATGTCGACTTACAAAGTGACGCCAAGCGAAGTTATGGGCGCGATTCAAGACAAAAGTTTGGAAGCGGCTCCAGGGAAATTTGGAGAGCGAAGCAAAGAAGTTTTTGAATACGTTATTAAATATAAAGGGAAATTAACCAAACCTGAAGATTATGAAAATATTGCTATACGTTCTAATGCAGATGGCTCAGTACTTCGCTTAAAAGATGTAGCGAGAGTCGAACTTGGTGCTTATTCTTATAACAGTTTAACTCGTTTAAATGGTAAAAAAGGAATTGTAATTGGGGTTATTCAGTTAGCTGGATCGAACTCAAATGATATTCAGATTGCCATTAACAAAATGATGGAAAAGGCTTCTAAAGATTTTCCTAAAGGCATAAAACACAATATTTTCTATAGTACAAAAGTATCTCTTGACCAATCTATTGAGCAAGTTGAGCACACTTTATTAGAAGCTTTTATACTGGTATTTATTGTGGTATTTATCTTCTTGCAAGATTTTAGATCAACATTAATCCCGGCTATTGCTGTACCTGTAGCAATTTTAGGAACGTTCTTCTTCATGCAGTTATTCGGATTTTCGATCAACCTTTTAACGCTTTTCGCATTAATTCTGGCGATTGGTATTGTGGTCGATGATGCCATTGTGGTAGTCGAAGCGGTACATGCGAAAATGGAGCACAAACGTCTGTCTCCAAAAATCGCAACCCATGAAGCAATGCACGAAATAACGGGTGCTATTATCTCGATTACGCTGGTAATGGCTGCTGTATTCCTGCCGGTTGGTTTTATGGAAGGCTCAACAGGAGTTTTCTATCGTCAGTTTGCCTTTACGATGGCGATTGCAATTGTAATTTCGGCAGTAAATGCCTTAACATTGAGTCCGGCGCTTGCAGCATTATTCTTAAAAGATAATCACGGAGCACACGATCACAATGAACCTTATCAGAAAAAAGGGTTTAAAGAAAAATTCTTTACCGCTTTCAACAGCAGTTTCGAATCGTTGACAAATCGTTACGTAGGCGGACTTAAATTCTTAATCAGAAGAAAATGGTTGAGTTTAGGTGGATTGGCTTTAATTACAGTGGCAACAGTGGTGATGGTAAAAACAACTCCTGCAGGGTTTATTCCAACAGAAGATCAAGGATTTATTGCGATTGCAGTAAATACGCCATCTGGAACATCATTGGACGGAACTCAAAAAGTAATGACCGAAGCTGAGAATACTTTAAAAGCATTAGACGCTTCAAGATTCGTTACAGCGATTTCAGGTTTCAACTTATTGACGAATTCTACAAGTCCATCTTCAGCCGTAATTTTCGTATTGCTTAAACCAAACGAAGAACGTGGAGAAATAAAAAACATTGACGAAATCATGAATCAGGTTCGCGGTAAACTCGGCGGAATTTCTGGAGGAAGTTTCTTCGTGTTCAGTTTCCCAACTGTTCCTGGATTTAGCAACGTTGAGGCTTTAGATTTAGTTCTGCAAGATAAAACGGGAGGAAAACTGGATAAATTCAGTGGAATTTCTCAAAACTTTATCGGCGAATTAATGAAACGTCCGGAGATTGCAGTTGCCTTTACTTCTTTCAAAGCAGATTATCCACAATTGCAATTGGAAGTTAACGACGAAAAAGCAAATCAATTGGGTGTAAATGTAAAAGACATTTTACAAACCATGCAAGCGTACTTTGGTAGTGCACAAGCATCTGACTTCAACCGATTTGGTAAATATTACCGTGTGGTTGTTCAAGCCGATATCGAAGACAGAGCAGATCCTACAGCAATTGACAGAGTTTTTGTAAAAAACAAAACAGGCGAAATGGTGCCAATAAATACATTAGTGAAACTGACTCGTATTTATGGTTCTGAAACCGCTTCAAGATATAATTTGTTTAACTCAATTTCTATTAATGCCATTCCGAAACCAGGATTTAGTTCTGGAGATGCCATTAAAGCAATTGAAGAAGTAGCAGCACAACAATTACCTGCAGGTTACGGGTTTGAATTCTCGGGCCAAACGCGTGAGGAGATTTCGTCAGGAGGACAATCTGCAACTATATTTTTACTGTGTTTGATATTCGTTTATTTCCTACTTGCTGCACAGTACGAAAGTTACATTTTGCCTTTGGCAGTAATCTTGTCAATCCCTGCAGGTATTTTTGGAGTATTCGTTGCTATTGGTTTAACTGGAATTGAAAACAATATTTATGTACAAGTTGCTCTTGTCATGCTTATTGGACTTCTGGCCAAAAATGCCATTCTGATCGTCGAATTTGCCGTCCAGAAAAGAAAATCGGGACAAGCGTTAGTTAGAGCTTCAATTGATGCTGCCAAATTACGTTTACGACCAATTATCATGACGTCTCTTGCTTTTATTGTTGGTTTAGTGCCAATGATGAGTGCCACAGGACCGTCAGCTCAAGGTAACCACTCTATTAGTATTGGTGCTGCCGGAGGTATGATTTCAGGAGTAATTCTAGGTTTGTTTATCATTCCGGTATTATTCATCATCTTCCAACATTTACAAGAAAAGGTTTCTGGAAAACCAGTTGCCGTAATTCATAACGAAGAAAAATAATAAATGGAAAACTATATCACAACAATCCTTGTCGCCATCATATTTGGTATCGGATATATATCGTACAGAATCTCAAAAGATCTTGAAACTAGAAAAGATACTTGTACAGAAATTTAATAAAAAGACTAATGAAAAATCATATAACCAAAATCGTGACCTTCGCCATTCTGATCACGACTTTAATATCCTGTAAAGTCTCAAAGGATATTGAAACTCCAAAAGATGCATTTCCTGAGAATTTCAGGAATGCATCGGTTTCGAGTGATACAACTAGTATTGCCGATGTGGAGTGGAAAAATTTCTTTACAGAAAAAGATATTATAAAATTAATTGACAGTGCCGTTGCAAGAAACAACGACCTTCAGATTGCCGAAAAGAACATCGAAATTGCACAATACCGTTTTACACAGTCAAAATGGGGAAATATTCCTCAGGTTAACTTGTTTGTAAACGCAAGTACAAGCAATCCGTCTGACAATAGTTTTACGGGATTAAACTTAAATCAGGCAATTGGAGCTAAACATATTGACGACTATTCTGCTGGAGCTTCTCTTTCTTGGGAAGCTGATATTTGGGGAAAGATCAGAAACCAAAAGAAAGGGGCTTATGCAGGATATCTTCAATCTGAAGAAGTAAAAAAAGCATTGCAGACTAATATTGTTGCTAATGTTTCTAGAGGATATTATAATCTTTTGATGTTGGATGCACAATTGGATATTGCCAGACAAAATCTTCGTTTAAATGATAGTACAACCAATATTATCAAATTAAAATACGATGCTGGTCAAGTAACCACTTTAGCAATTCAACAATCTGAAGCACAGAAATTAAACTCAGCGCAATTGATTCCGTTATTGGAACAAAACATTGCGATTCAGGAAAATGCTTTGAGTGTTCTAACAGGTTCATTTCCTGATTCAAAGGAAAGAACAATTCGCTTAAGCGCTATTGAAGTTAAAAACAATAACGCAATCGGAATTCCGTCTTCATTAGTAAGCAGAAGACCAGATGTAAAAAGTGCCGAATTGGCTCTTAAAGTCGCCAACGCAAATGTCGGTATCACAAAAGCCGATTTATATCCAGCTTTAAGAATCACGGCTCAAGGCGGTGTAAACTCTTTCGAAACCAGTAATTGGTTCAACATTCCGGCTTCATTGTTCGGAACTGTTGCAGGAGGTTTAACACAACCTCTTTTAAACAACAAAAGACTTAAAACGCAATATAATATCGCTGTCGCGGAAAGAGAAAAAGCGGTTTTAAGTTTTAGACAACAAGTTTTGGTTGCCGTAAGCGAAGTTTCAGATGCTTTGGTTAAAGTGGAGAAATTACAGCAGCAAGAAACTTTCTTAAAAGAAAAAGTAAAAACATTACAGCAAGCGATTAAAAATGCCAATCTTTTATTCAAAAATGGTTTAGCAGAATATCTTGAAGTTTTAACTGCACAAGCCAATTTATTGCAAAGCGAACTAGAACTTGCTGATATCAAAAGACAACAACTTACAGCCAATACAGATTTGTATCGCGCACTAGGCGGAGGCTGGAAATAATACCCGTTACCCGTTAATTATTTATTTTTTGAGATGAAAACGCTGTGAGACCTTTGGGTTTCATGGCGTTTTTTGTTTCTTAACCGCAAAGAGCGCAAGGTTTTACGCAAAGAACGCAAAAGGTCTTTTAATTTCTCGCAGAGCCGCAAAACCGCAAAGGTTTTTTAGAGATTATTCTTCATGATTTTCTTACTTTTGATTTTATATTAATAAATAAAACCCATGAAAAAAATTACATCTATTGCACTTTTGGCTTTACTATTTACAAATTGCAAACAAAGCAGTAATGAAGAATCAAAACCTATCGAAAAACCGGCAGATACAATTACTGTTGTAAAAACAGAAAAAAAGGCTGAGCCAAAAGAAGATTGTAAAGATATCGAAGTAGAAATGGGAGATGGAAGAGAATGTATATTACAAGATACTAACTTGGATGAAGTTTATCAAAACATCATCAAAAATAAAGAAGTCGAAGAATCGAATTATTTTTTAAGTACGATTCCGAGCGAAAGAAAATCTGTTAAAGTAAATAAAGAAGGATTAATCTCTATTGATTATGAAATTTTTAAAGACAAAGTAGCTATTTCGATGAATTACGAAGGTGGTGTGACAGAAGTAACACTAGAAAAAATAAACAATACTGTTAAAAGAAGCATTTTTCATTATGCTGATTAAGCTCTAAAACGATACAAATTACTGCAATTTAAAACCGCTAAAAGCTTTGAGTTTTTGGCGGTTTTAAATTTTTTGCTGCTAAGGCTCGAAGTGATCTATTTTTAAGTCTCTCGCAGATTATGCAGATTGTTCAGATTTATTCTCATTTTTGTCATTTCGACGAAGGAGAAATCTCCACAAGTAGCTCCGCAACGAGAATCAATCTTTGTAGAGTTTCTCGCGAAGATTTCTCCTTCGTCGAAATGACAAAATTGCGCTTATTTCTTTATTTTTGAATAGTAAATCTAGTGCATTAAAATAAAAAAAACTTTGTGCCTTAGCGCCTTTGTGGCAAAACCAAACCAATCTATGACTTTCAACAAAGAAACATACCTCAACAATCTAAAATTATATTTCGAAAGTTACGCTCCTATTTCTGAAAAGTCTTGGAATTTGATTGAGAGCCTGACACATTTCCAGACAATCAAAAAAGGAGAAATACTACTAGAAAATGGAGAAGTCTGCAAAAATCTTTATTTTATTGCCAAAGGAATTTTACGAACTTTTATTACAGACGAACAAGGAAATTTCTATAACAAAAACCTTTTCCTCGAAAACAAACTTGCATGTTCTAAAGTTTCATCAATATTGCAAACTCCTTCTAACTTTACAATTGAAGCTTTAGAAGATTGCATTTTAATCAATCTTGATTACAAAAAATATACTAAGTTGATTAGCGAAAATGATGATCTCAAAACGTTTTATATCGCATACTTAGAACAAAATTGGATTATCGAAAAAGAACAAAGAGAAGTGGCGCTAGTGATGCAAAATGCAACAGAAAGATATCTTAATCTTCTGGAGACGCATCCAACAATCGCTGATCGGGTTCCTTTATTGCATATCGCTTCGCATTTGGGCATTACACCAACACAGCTAAGCAGAATAAGAAAAAGTCTGGAAAAAGAATTGTAAATCAACATATGTAAAGGCTTTTCTAAAAGAACCGATTTATCTTTGCTTTATAATTAAAACACGTCAAAAATGGACCATACAAACCTCATCAAAGATAATATCGACAACCTAACCACTCTTTGGAAAACCGTTGCCACTCCTCTTCTTTCCTATCATAAAAATGATCCTTTTGAAGTTTCTCAAATCGAAAACTCTGGTTGGCCAAATAGATTATGGTCTAGAGAAGATATTACTGAAGAAAATTTTCCGCTGATTCAGGAAATGATGGAGAAAAAACCAGGATTGGTTGTTCCGTATTGGGATATTTTTGGAAGCAATTCTAAAGAAATTTTCGAAAAAAACGGCTTTCATATCCGAATTCAGCTTGTAGCTATGGCCTTAAAACTACGAGAAAAATTCACACTTGAAAACAATCTTACTTTCAAAAGAGTATTAAATGAAGAAGATGCCAAAACTTGGTCAGATATTTATCCGCTGTCTTTTAGTTATGTAATCAGTAAGGAAACTTTAGTTAACAATTACGAAAATGCTAAATTTTATTTAGTTCATTATGAAGGAAAAGCGATTGGAACATTGACTCTTTTTCAAACAGAAAATACAATGGGAATTCACGGTGTTGGCGTTATTCCCGAAATGCGAAAAAGAGGTTTCGCAGAAGAAATCATGAAATTTGCCATCAACGAAGCTATTGACGCCGATTGTGAATATGCGCAACTGCAAGCTTCTGCTTTAGGAAAAGGCATATATACAAGATTAGGTTTTGAGGATTTATTTACGATTACGAATTACCAACTGACGTAAATTCCAAATTTTAAAATCCAAATTCCAATTAATCAGCTAATTAATTCTCTCGCAAAGACGCAAACTCGCAAAGTTTACTTTTTTAAGTTATTTTTCTTTGCGACTCCGTGCCTTTGCGAGAACTATTTACAATCTAAAATCTAAAATCTAAAATCTAAAATCTACACTCTAAAATCTACACTCTAAAATCTAAAATCAGAATCTTGTCCCAAATGCCCCCAAAATAGTCATAAATAGGTATTTTGTAAAAAAAGAAGAATAGTATATTTGTAATACATTAACTAATAACTACTTAAAAACAAATACCCCATGAAAACAACCAAAATCATTTTCTGGATTACTACAATTCTTATTTTTTTATTTGAAGGCGTTATGCCGGCATTAACTTCTCAGAGTGAACTAGCCAAAGAAGGAATCAGACACCTCGGCTATCCCGAATATTTCGGAAATGCATTAGTTGTATTTAAAATCCTTGGCGTTTTAGCTCTAATCATTCCGCAAGTCCCAGGACGAATCAAAGAATGGGCGTATGCCGGATTTGCATTCGATTTTATTTTTGCTTCAATAAGCCATTTTGCAGTTGACGGAATCGGTTTTCAAGGCTTCTTTCCTTTAATCGTTTTTGCAGTTTTAATCGTATCGTATGTAACATATCGTAGAATACAGCGTTATAAAAACATAGCACTCTAAAAATCAAAACTTTATGATTATTGAAGTTTTTAAAACAAATGTTCAGGAAGAATCTCAATGCCAAGTTATCATTGAGAATCTTCTTGAGCATTTTCCAAATAGTTCGATCAACTTCGATTTAGAAGATTGCGACAAAATCCTTCGTATTCATGCACCCTCCATTTCGAATACAAAAATTATCTCCATTTTAAATTCGCACGGCTATTTCTGCGAAGTCCTTCCATAAAAATTAACAATACACAAATATTTGATTTATAGCATTTTAATATTTTTTATTGTATATTTGAAGGAGTATCATTTTCCCCTAATTCTATAAATTTAATTTCACAGATTTAATGTACTGAGGTTTTAAAACCAATCGGTATACAATCGAATTTTTAATTTTTAAAATTAAAAAAAATGAAAAGCGCTATTCAAAATACCATACTGGAAACCTACAGTAAACTAGGTGATTTAATTTCTTCTTTTTCAAAAGAAGAAATTAATATTGTTCCTTTCGAAGGAAGCTGGACAGGAGGACAAACGGTACAGCATATCATTCTCGCGTGCTCAGGTTTGACAATGCTTTTTGCAGGGAAAACTGAAAAAACAACCAGAGAACCTGACGAAAATGTAAAAGGACTCGACGCTATCTTTTTAGATTATACGACCAAATACCAATCACCTGAAAACATAAAACCTCCTGCTATTGAGTATGAAAAAGACACGCTGCTCGCTTCTGTCAAAAAAATACAAAATGATTTATTTGAAGCTGCAGAAACTTACGATTTGACATTGACGTGCATGGATGCGAAAGTACCAGGATTTGATCATTTTACCATTTACGAATGGCTTCATTTTGCCATTGTGCATACACAGAGACATACACGCCAACTGCAATCAATTTACGAGTATATGAAAAAACAATAGATCAGTATAATTAAAACTATTTTTATGAGATCAAAAGTTAGGACCATTGTTTCATCGGGTTTAGTTGCAGGAACATTAGACATCACTGCTGCTATTGTGGTTTATGCTGTAATACTTCATAAAACAACAGCCGAAAAAATTTTGCAGTCTATAGCAAGCGGAATTTTTAAAAAAGAAGCATACACAGGCGGAGCAGAAATGACTTTTGCGGGTTTGGGACTTCATTTCTTAATTGCTTTTATTTTTGCTTGGTTTTATTTTAAGATTTTCCCTTATATCCCTTTTTTCAAAATAAACACTTTGCTCTCGGGAGTCTCCTATGGTTTCTTTATTTGGGTTGTAATGAACCTCGTGGTTCTACCTATTGTATTTCCGGTTCTACCAGAAAAAAAACTAGATTTTCCGCTTTTGCTTTCCATATTGATTGTAATCTGCTGCGTCGGAATTCCGATAGCATTTATTACTCGGAAATATTACGCAAAATGGTATTAGAAAAAGAGACAAAGGTTCAGAGATACAGAGGCACAAAGAAAATCCTTTAGCCTTTGTAACTATTATCCTCTGAACCTCAAAAAATACAGACTACACGCCTCTTTCACTATTATTTAAGAGCCTTACAGAATTACCATGTTTATGCTTTTGAGTTAATTTTTTAATGGATTGCATCAATCGTCGCTTCTATCTCAAAGTAATTTTAAATAAAATTTATACGCATAATGGAAGAAGCTAAGAAACATGGCGTCATTTTAGAAAAAACAGATCGAACTTTTGAGGAATTAGGCGTTTTAAATCCAGCGATTTATCAAGACGGAAATAATGTACACATGTTTTACAGAGCGGCAAAAAAAGGAAACTTCTCTACTATTGGTTATTGTCGTTTTGAAGGACCGACAACTTTGGTAGAAAGACGTTCAAATCCGATTTTTCTTCCTGAATATATTTATGAAATTCATGGTGTCGAAGATCCAAGAATTACTAAAATAGATGATCTGTATTATATGACTTATGTCACTTACGATGGTCTTAATGCCTGCGGTGCTTTGGCTGTTTCTAAGGATTTGGTAAAGTTCAAAAAGAAAGGAATTATTACACCGAGATTTATTCTAAACGAATTCACCAATCTTATTAGAAAGCATTTACAAAACCCCAGCATTGCAAGAATATTGGCGTTTAATACAGAAAGAAATTATCCGTTAACGGAAACAATGAAAGAGCATTTGTATGTATGGGATAAAAATGTAGTTCTTTTTCCGAAGAAAATAAATGGAAAATTTGTTGCGCTGCACCGCTTGTTTCCCTCTATTCAGATAGTTTCTTTTGAAAAGAAATCAGAATTAACAGAAGAGTTTTGGAAAGAGTATTTAAAGAATCTTCCAGATCATATTGTAATGGAACCAAAATATGATCATGAAACTAGTCATATTGGTCCAGGGGCTCCTCCGATCGAAACGGCAGACGGATGGCTTTTAATTTATCATGCTGCCGAAAAAAGAGTAAAAGGTTTGGTTTATCACGCTGCCGCTGTTTTGCTGGATTTAGAAGACCCAAAAAAAGTAATTGGCAGATTGCCAAAACCCATTATTACTCCATCCGAATATTATGAAAGACATGGTTATGTCAATTACGTAGTTTTCCCGACTGGAACTGCCATTTTTGACGGCCAACTATATATTTATTATGGCGCTGCCGATGACAAGATTGCGGTGGCATCTTTGAACCTAAGCGAGTTATTAACCGAGCTAAAAAAGAATCCTCATGAAGACAATATCAAATAAATCAAAAATCGTTTTTTTATCAACTTTTCCGCCAACGCAATGCGGCATAGCAACTTATACGCAAGATACCATCAAAGGAATTACAGATGTTTATGGTAAATCTATAAAATGCGAAATATGCGAATTGGTTACAGAGCCTATTGAAGAACCAACGCAAGCTTTTACCTTAAACACAAAAAATAGAGCAGAATATGCTAAAGTAGCAGAAGAAATCAATAATGATGAAACTGTGAAATTAGTTCATATTCAGCATGAATTTGGTTTGTTTTCAGGAAATTATGGAGATCATCTTTTAGATTTTTTAAATGTTATTAAAGCCCCTGTCACTTTTACTTTTCACAGCGTAATTCCAAATCCGAATGACGAATTGAGAACTTTTGTGAGACTGCTGTTAAGCTACAGCAATTCGGTTTTTGTAATGACCAATAAATCCAAAGAAATTCTAATTAACGACTACGACATCAATGAAGAAATAATTACTTGCGTACCTCACGGAACCCACATTGTAATATATGAAACTCCGCAGCAGGCAAAAGAAAAATTAAACATTGAAGACAGATTAGTGCTTTCTACTTTCGGACTTTTGGGCGAAGGTAAAAATATAGAAACAGGTTTACAGGCTCTACCAAAAATTATCGAAAAAGCGCCAAATGCTTTATATCTAATTATTGGTAAAACGCACCCAAACTTAATCAAAGATGGCGTTGATGCTTATCGCGACAAATTAGAAGGCATCGTCAAAGAATTAAACCTTCAAAACAATGTTCGTTTTATCAATCAATATTTAGATACCGATGAACTTTTAGAATATCTCCAAGCCACAGATATTTATATGTTTACATCAAAAGATCCAAATCAGGCAGTGAGTGGCACTTTTGCTTATGCCATGAGTTGTGCGTGTCCAATTGTGGCTTCTAAAATTCCGCATACAAGAGAAGTATTAACTTCAGATTCTGGAATTTTGTGTGATATTGGAAATTCTGATCAATTTGCAGAAGCAGCAATTAAATTAATCGAAGATGAAAATTTAAGACATGAAATGGGAATCAGTTCTTTTACAAAAATGAGAGCTTCTTCATGGGAAAATGTTGGAATTACTCAAATGAATACTTATCAGAAACTGATTAAAAATCCATCCGAAATTAAATACAGCTATCCTCCTATTCAATTAAAACATATCAAAAAACTAACTACAGAATTAGGAATTATTCAGTTCAGTAAAATTTCTATTCCAGATTTAGATACAGGATATACTTTAGATGATAATGCAAGAGCTTTAATTGCGTTTTGCATGCATTATAAACTAACTCAGGACAAAGATGATCTAGCATATATTTTAATCTATTTAGATTTTATTCAGCGTTGCCAGAAACCAAAAGGAGATTTTATCAATTATGTCGATCAGGAAAACCGCGAACATATTGAGCAAAATGCCGAAGTAAATTTAGAAGATTCTAATGCCAGAGCTATTTGGGCGTTAGGAACTGTGGTTTCAATGTCGGATATTCTTCCAGAGGCTATTACCAAAAAAGCCACTAGATGTTTATTGAACACCCTAAAATGGGCCGAAAATATTCAATCGCCACGTTCAATTGGTTTTGCTACAAAAGGTTTGTATCTCTACCATTCAACCATTCCGAATTTGTATGTTGCGGCGATTATCAATAAACTAAATGCAAAATTGCTGGCCAACTACGAAGATACGGCAACAGAAGACTGGCAATGGTTTGAAAATTATCTGACTTACGGAAATAGCATTCTGCCAGAATCTATGCTTTATGCTTATTTAATTACCAATAAACCGGTCTACAAAAAAGTAGCATTAGATTCGTTAGATTTCCTAATTTCTAAAACTTTTAAAGAAGGAACGTTTAAGGCTATTTCAAATCAAAGCTGGCATCATAAAGGTTCAGAACCTGATCAATACGGCGAACAGCCAATAGATGTTACCTATACAATTCAGAGTTTAAATGCGTTTTACAATGCATTCAAAACTCCAGAATACAAAAAGAAAATGAGAGCTGCTTTTAACTGGTTTTTAGGCAAAAATCATTTGAACCAAATTATGTATAATCCAGTAAGTGGCGGTGGTTACGACGGACTTGAGAAACATAATGTAAACTTAAATCAAGGTGCAGAATCTACCGTTTGTTATTTGACTGCAAGATTATTAATGGAAAAACTAGCACTGTCACAATCACGCGTTATTCCGTTAATGAAATCACGAAGCGGAATTGCCATAAATTTATAAGAAAAGTTATTGAAGCTAACCAAATACTTCACTTTTTTAAACCCTGAAAATCCCTTTCTTAATGAAAGGGATTTTTTGTTTGCGGTCACTAACGTCAAACTGTTTTAATTATTGTGAGTTTATGAAAATTATATAAGGCTCATAAAAAGTTGTGTAATATATTTTAACAAGTATTGAGCTAACTTTCCTATATCAATTAATGATTTGAAAAAAACTGTTAAATAATTGATTTTCAATTCACATCATTCACCTTAAAAACAGAACATTTTGATCCTTGCTATTAAAAATACATTCGCCGAAATTGGAGAAACCACACTATTCGCCAAAAGGTTTTTTAAGGAGGTTTTTGTTCCGCCTTATGAAACTCGAGAATTCCTAAAACAATGTTATGTTATAGGATATAAATCTCTGCCTTTGGTTGCTATTACCGGTTTTATTATGGGCTTGGTGCTTACGCTTCAATCTCGTCCGACTTTAGTAAAATTTGGAGCAGAATCGTGGCTTCCGGGAATGGTAGCGCTTTCGCTGATTAGAGAAATTGCTCCTGTAATTACAGCATTGATTTGTGCAGGAAAAATTTCGTCTGGAATTGGCGCCGAATTAGGTTCAATGAAAGTAACCGAACAGATTGATGCCATGGAAGTCTCGGCTGTAAATCCGTACAACTATTTAGTGGTAACTAGAGTTTTAGCCTGTACTCTGATGGTTCCTATTCTAGTATTTTTTGCAGATGCGATTGGAATCATTGGCGGATATGTTGGAATAAACATTCACGGAGATGTCAATTTTTATAGGTTTTTAACTCAAATTGTTCAATCCCTAGAATTTCTAGATCTGTTTCCAGCAACAATAAAGACTTTCTTCTTTGGATTTATTATTGGAATTATTGGCTGTTTTAAAGGTTTTAATGCTTCTAACGGAACAGAAAGTGTAGGACGAGCAGCAAATTCTGCAGTAGTTACAGCATCATTAAGCATTTTTATAATTGATATGGTCGCTGTTCAAATAACCGATTTATTCTTTTAAAATGATGAAGGAAAAATTACATAAAGAACCTAAAACAAAAGAAAAAGATCTAACTCCGATTATTGAGATTAAAGATCTGCACAAAACTTTTGGAAAAGATAATGCCGTTTTAAAAGGCGTAAATCTCACTTTGAATAAAGGTGAAGATCTAGTGGTTTTAGGGCGTTCAGGCTCTGGAAAATCGGTCACCATAAAATGTATCGTGGGATTGATCGAACCAGACAAAGGCGAAATCAAAGTTTTTAATGAAAACGTTCTTAATATTTCAAAAAGCGAGCTGAATGAAATTAGAGTCCGAATCGGATTTTTGTTCCAAAGTGGAGCACTTTACGATTCGATGTCTGTTAGAGAAAATCTCGCTTTTACTTTGACCAAACACAAACGCGATTTAAGCCGTGAAGAAGTTGATAACGAAGTAATGGAAGCATTAGAAAATGTTGGTTTGGCAGATGCTGTAGACAAAATGCCTTCTGAACTTTCAGGCGGAATGAAAAAAAGAATTGGTCTGGCGCGCACGCTAATCTTAAAACCTGAAATTATTCTCTATGACGAACCTACAACTGGTTTGGACACGATAACGTCAAGAGAAATCAGCGAATTGATTTTAGATATCAAACACAAACAAAAAACCTCTTCGATTATTATCACGCACGATATGGCCTGCGCAAAAATGACGGCCGATCGAATTGTAGTTTTAAAAGATGGTGTAATTCACGCCGAAGGCACATACGAAGAATTAGAAAAAGACGAAGACGAATGGGTTCGCTCATTTTTTGAATAAAGCAAAATAAATAATAGAAATCATGGAAAAGCAATCTGGATATACTTGGAAATTAGGAATGTTTGTAACGATAGGGTTACTGCTTTTTATACTGGCGGTATATTTTATCGGAAAACAACAAAACCTCTTTGGTTCAACGTTTCATATTACTTCTCAGTTTAAAACAGTAAGTGGTTTAGAAGTTGGAAATAATGTTCGTTTCTCCGGAATTAATGTGGGAACAGTCGAACAAATTCAGTTAAAAAATGACTCAACTGTCGTGGTGGTTTTGGTAATGAAAGAAGAGGTTCGAAAATTCATTAAAACCGATGCCACAGCCAGTATTGGTTCAGATGGTTTAATGGGAGATAAAGTGCTGACCATTTCGCCAGGCGTCAAGTCCAAAAAAGAGATCGAAGACAACGGACAGATTGCTTCTGTTGACGGAATTGAAATGCATGATATCATGAAAAGCGTAAAGAAAAGCGTAGACAATATTGGTGTGATTTCAGATGAAATAGCCATTTTCAGCCACAGCATGAACAACGGAAACGGTGCTTTGGCAAGATTGGTTAAAGATGATAAAATGGCAAACAGCGTTTCCAACACGCTTTCTAATCTAGAAACGGGAACAAAAGGTTTCAGCGAAAATATGGAAGCTGCAAAAAGCAATTTCTTATTTAGAGGCTACTTCAAGAAAAAAGAAAAGGAGAAAAAGGAAAAGCAAGAGGAAAGAAAAGAGAAACAAGAAGAAGCTAAAAAAGAGAAGGAAGAGAAGAAAGAAGCAAAAAAAGAGAAGCAAGACGAGCAAAAGAAAGAGGAACAGCAAAAACAGGAAGAAGCTAAAAAAGCTGAAACTGAGAAAAAGTAACGAAAATTTCGAATTGCTCCGCCTGTTTGCGATCGCTCGAGTCTAAATTTCGATTCTCATTTGATGTCATCCTGAGCGAAGTCGAAGGACACGCTATGTAGAAAGCACAGAATAGATTAAGCATGCGATCCTTCTACTCCGCTCAGGAGGACAAATATTAGGAAAAATTAAAATCCAGCATATCACAATTCACAACTCACAATTCACAATTCACAATTCACAATTAAAAAAGTATATGCCTAGTACATTTAAACATACCGCCTTAAAAGTTTTAAAAATTACTGGAATTACGATTGCGGTGATTTTGTTTTTGCTGTTTATTATTCCGTTGCTATTTCCTGGAAAAATTGCTTCGGAAGTGAAGAAAATTGCCAATGAGCGTCTGGATACCAAATTGGAATTTACTAAATCTAAACTTTCATTTTTCACACATTTTCCTGCGCTAACCGTTTCGCTAGACGATTTGTCTTTAACGGGATCTAAACCATTCAGCAATGACACTTTATTAAAAGCCGATCAAGTTGCTTTTGGAATTGATATCAAAAGGCTGCTTTTTGACAATGAAGTTAAAATCAATAAACTATATGTTTCAGATGCTTTAATCAATGTAATGGTCAATGAAAAAGGTCAGGCGAATTACAATATTTATGTAGCACCCGAGGATCGAAACAAAAAAGAAGATCCGAACGCTCCAGAAGAAGGAACTGCAATCAGACTAGAACGTATAGATTTAAAAAATTGTCATGTAAAATATAATGATCGCTCTGCAAAGATTCTGGTCGATGCAAAAGGCTTTAATTATATTGGAAAAGGAAATTTGAGCGATGATATTTTTGATCTCGCAACAGATGCCAAAATTGATAATCTTGATTTCTATTATGACCGAACTGGTTATTTAAGACGAAAAAAAGTAAGTGCCGATTTAATTACCCGAATCAATACGCATGCTCTTACATTTATTCTGCAGAAAAACGAACTTCATATTAATAAACTACCCTTAAAATTTACTGGGCTTTTTACCATTTTACGTGAAGGCTACAAAATCAATATTAAAGCAGCTTCAGAAAATACAACTGTAAAAGACTTACTTTCTGTAATGCCTCCCGAATATCTAACCTGGCTTGAAAAAACTGAAATTTCTGGAAGAAGCGATTTACTGCTTACTTTCAAAGGAGATTATAATGTTTCTAAAAAGCAAAAACCAAACTTGGCTTTCAATTTAAAAATTAATGAAGGTTCGGTAAATTATAAAAATGCGCCAGTTCCTTTAACCGATTTTCAAATGGATTTGAATGCGATGCTTCCGTCTCTCGACACCGAACAATTGCTGGTTAATTTGAGAACCTTGAAATTTAAAGTAGGCGAAAAAGATTATTTCAATGCTTATCTGCACAGCAAAGGTCTAAGCGAAATGTCGATTAATGCAAGTATAAAAGGCGCATTGGATCTTGCTGTTGTTGACGCCGCATTAGGATTGGAAAATATTGATCTGAAAGGAATTCTAAAAACCGATATTCAGGCTCGAGGAGTTTTTAGCACTTCTAAAAAATTATTTCCTAAAACAATCGGCGGTATTTCTTTAAGAAACGGATGGCTGAAAACGAAATATTATCCAAATCCTATTACCAACATCACTTTTATAGCCAATATGCTGAATAAAGCAGGAACTTATCAGGATTTGATTGTTGCTGTAGCACCTGCTTCTTTCACTTTTGAAGGAAATCCAGTGTATGTCAATGCTACTTTATCCGATTTTAGCGATCTGGCTTATAACGCCAAAATTAAAGGAGAATTGAATGTTGGTCGAATCTATCAGGTTTTTTCTCAAAAAGGTTTGGATTTAACAGGTTATGCCAAAGCTGATCTTTCTTTAAAAGGAAAACAAAGTTACGCCACAACCGGCCAATATGATAAACTCGATAACAAAGGGACTTTATTGCTAAAAAATATAAAGGCAACATCTGAATTGTTTCCTAAAGCTTTCTTTATCAAAGAAGGACATTTCCGTTTTCAGAATGAAAAAATGTGGTTTGAGAAGTTTAACGCTTCCTATGGAAAATCAGATTTTGACATTAACGGTTATTTGCTCAATACCATTAATTATTTCTTAGAATCTAAAGGAACTTTGAGTGGTAATTTCAACTTAAAATCAAAACTGATTAATGTTGACGAATTTATGGCGCTTAAAGAAGGGGAAAACAACGATCGAAATATTGAAGTAGAATATGCCAAAGAAGACCATCCGAAAATGAGTGGCGTTGTCATAATTCCAGAAAACTTAAATGTCACTTTAAATGCAAATGCTGACAAAATAGAGTACAATAAATTGATTTTTAACAAACTCAATGGAAAAATCGGAATAAAAAAAGAAGGATTTTACTTAGAAAATATTACCTTTAATATCATTGGGTGTGTTTTAGGCATTAATGCATTGTACAAAGACGAGTCTCCTACGGCTGCACATTTTGATGCTCATTTTACAGCAAAAGACTTTGATGTTCAGAGAGCTTACAAAGAGATTCCAATGTTTCATGATATGGTTACTGCAGCCGAAAAAGCGCATGGAATAATCTCTGTTGATTACAACGTAAAAGGTGATTTGAACGGAAATATGGGACCAATTTATGAATCTATGCAAGGTGGAGGAACGATTAATTTACGTGATGTTAAAATTAAAGGACTGAAACTTTTTGACGGAATCAGTTCTAAAACGGGACAAAGCGGTTTAAATAATCCTGATATGAAAGGAATTGAAATTAAATCGACTATAGATAAAAATCTTATATATATTGAGCCATTTACCTTTAATGTTGCCAGTTTTAGACCGACTATTAAAGGAACTACAAGCTTTGACGGACTTCTGGATCTAAGAATGCGTTTAGGTCTTCCGCTTTTCGGAATTATAGGTTTTCCAATTGTAATTACGGGAACGCATGAAGCTCCAAAAATCAAAATATTCAGCAAAACAGGACAAGAAATTGATCCGGCTGTTTATGATGAAAAAAACAATAAAGTTATTCGAGAAGAAAAAGTAAGCAAATCCAAAACAAAAAAATAATGAACTCTAAATCTCAGCATAGTAGCAGCGCATTCGAAAAGTTTGCCACAAAAGTTTCCAAAGCTGCAGGAAGCACGCCCGCTTTTATAGGCGCATTTATTCTTGTGGTGCTTTGGGCTGTTTTGGGACCGGTTTTCGATTATTCAGAAACCTGGCAGCTGGTCATTAATACAGGCACTACCATTATTACTTTTTTAATGGTGTTTTTAATTCAGAAAGCACAAAACAAAGACTCACTTGCCATCCAGTTAAAATTAAACGAACTCGTGGCTTCTAATGAATTATCTAGCAATAGTCTTGTGGATATTGAAAGCATGACCGAAGAAGAAATGATCATCATTCAGAAATATTATCATAGATTGAGTGAACTTGCCAAAAAAGACCAAAACATTAAAACCTCACATTCTATAGCAGAAGCACAAGAACTTCATAATCGTAAAATGGAGAAAAATATAAAACCAATTAAACCGAAAAGAACTCCCAAAAACAGCACTAAAAAATAACCAGAAATGAAACTAAGTTCTACCGAAACCTATTGGCCTTTAAAAAATGCCCAGAAGCAAAGTTATCCTTCTATTAATTCTGATATCCATACCGATGTTTTAATTATCGGCGGTGGCATTACAGGTGCCTTAACGGCATATAAACTATTAAATGAAGGAAAAAAAATTGTTCTAGTAGACCGTCGGGATGTCTGCGGCGGAAGCACTTCTGGCAGTACAGCTTTACTGCAATATGAAATAGATGTTCCTTTGCATCAGCTCATTAAACTTCGAGGAGCAAGATGTGCGATAGACAGTTATCAAAATGGGAAAAAAGCAATTTTTGATCTTCGAAATATTATTGATGAAGTAGGCTGTGATTGCGGTTTTGAATTTAAAAAGAGCATCTATTTTACGACTTTAAAAAAAGATGTTCCGTATTTAAAAAACGAATTTAAAGCCCGAAAACAGCATGGTTTTGAGATCAGCTGGTTAAGCCGATCGGAACTTCAAAAAATGGGACTGAATGCCATTGCGGGTATAGAATCTAAAACCGCAGCAGTTATGGATCCGTTTAAATTGGCGACCGACCTTTTGTTTCATTGCCATGAAAAAGGAATGCAGATTTTTGATCGCACTAATATTGCTTCTATTCAACATCAAAAAGGCAAAATTATTGCCACTACAGGTTCCAAACACGTCATTACAGCCGATCATATTATTCATTGCACGGGTTATGAAAGCACAGAAACATTAAAAGAAAAAGTAGTCGATTTAAAAAGCACTTACGTTATTGCGTCTGAAAGTCAGCCCGATCTTCCCGAAAATTTTAAACACGCTATATTTTGGGATACCGCTTCCCCATATCATTATATAAGAACAACCGAAGATAATCGTATTATAATGGGTGGCGGTGACGAAGATTTTAAAGACACCAATAAACGAGATAAATTGCTGCCTAAAAAAGAACAATATCTTTTGAAACAATTCTACAAACGCTTTCCCGATCTGGATTTTAAAATCGATTATTCCTGGGCAGGCACTTTTGGAGAAACCAAAGACGGTCTTCCCTACTTTGGCAAACCAAATCCGAGAAAAAACGAACATTATATTCTAGGTTTCGGAGGAAACGGAATCACCTTCAGTGTCCTCGGAATAAACTCAATCCTTGACTCTCTTCATAACAAAAAAAATACAGATTTGGAGTATTATAGGTTTGGGAGATAAGGTTCTGAGGTGCTAAGGCGCTAAGATTCTAAGGTCTTAGATCCTGAAGAAAAAACTTAGTCCCTTAGCATCTCAGAACCTTAGCAACTTAGAGTACTAACTCCATCTGAATATTACATCTTTTGTACGGAGTTTCAAGACCAAAAACTTTCTCAAAACCTAGTTTATAATATAAGTTTATCGCAGGTTTTAAGATAGTGTTGCTTTCTAAATATATTTTCTTTGCTCCGAGTTCTTTTGCTTTTTCCGCAATTGCTTTTCCTAAAAGCCAGCCAATGCTTTTACCTTGTGCTTTTGGCGAAACAGCCATTTTAGCCATTTCAAAATCGTATTCCGAATTATTCATTTTAATCAAAGCACAAACACCGACAGGTTCATTTTGATATAAAGCCACTAGAATTTTTCCGCCTTTTTTCAAAATATAATCTTCAGGATTATCCAGCGCTTTATAATCGGCTTCTTCCATTTCAAAATATTTCGAGATCCATTCTACATTCAATTCCCTAAAAGCTTGCTGATATTCTGCTTTATACTCTACAATTTCTACGTCTTTACTTTCTCTCTTTTTCTTTTGTTCACGAACTCTTTTAATCAGAGATTTTTGCTCCAGTAAAAATTCCCATTCTTCTAATGCTGCCCATAGATTATGTTTGCTTTCTGCAATTATTTCATCAATCGCCACATCAATATCTTCCAATTGCTGTTTGATATTTTTAGAAATCAAACTTCCTTTTTCAGTAAGAACGACATTATTTTTTCTTTTATCTTCTGTTTTTGCAGTTTCTTCAACCAGCCCAGCGCCAATCATTTCTTGAATAATTTTACTCACAGAAGGCTGAGAATGCCCAATTTCATTAGCAATTTCGGTAATTGTAATCTCGCGTTCCTCTGCTAAAGTATAAAATACAGGAAACCATTTTGGCACAAAGTCAACACCATACAATTCATAAATTTTCGCGGCATCATCTGTAACAACTGCAGTCATTAAACGTAAACGACTTCCTAAGGCCACTTTTCCAACTTTATTAAAAAACTCCATAACAATAATTAATTATATAACTAGTTATGTAAATATATAAATTTTTTAGATACTAAGAAACTAAGGTTCTAAGATTCTAAGTTTTTTTTTTGAAAACTATAGAATCTTACAACCTTAATGTGTATATAATGTGCTTTAGAGCTAGCGACTTTATTTTTTGAGGTGCTAAGATGCTAAGGTTCTGAGGCTCTAAAGTTCTCCTTAAAGCTTAGAATCTTAGCAACTCCGGCCATTAGGCCGTAATAGCCAATGCATTCAAATTAAACTTATATTCTTTTGGGCTGCAGTTGAATTTTTGTTTGAAAATTTTAGAGAAATAGCTTCTGCTAGTAAAACCAATGCAATACACTATTTCTGAAATATTTAAGTCTGAGGTTCTGATCAGGATTTCTGCTTTAAGCACTCGCATGTGTGTAATATAATCGTTAACGGTTCGGTTATGAATCATTTTAAAACCTTCCTGAAGTTTATTTGGAGAAAGACCCGATTTTTTGCTTAGCGATTTAATAGAAAAAGCTTCTTCTGGATTTGATTTTATAAATTCAGAAAGCTCTTTAACCTCTTCTAGTTCTCTTAATGTCAATCCGTTTGCTTCGTTTGCAAAAGCATGCAAATCGTCAGAATGCTGCTGAATTTCCATGGCAAGGATAATTCTCATGATTCCTTCTTTCAATAAATTCCTAACAATTCCGGTTTGAGTAATCGAATTAAGCTGTTCGATTTTCTCCGCAATCTGCAAATTATAAGATCCGATATAAAAGAAATCTGCAACCTGATTATTCTCAAAAAAGGTGTCTTTTACCTGTTGGTTTAAAGAATGCGTCTGACTCGCAGCATCAATCTGAGTTCCGACAATAATTAAAGTCAGTTTTGTTTTTTTTCCTTTTTCAAAGAATAAAACATTGTCCTGATTGTGTTTTGATGTAACAATTGCAGTTTGAAAAGTTTTTAGTTTTCGCTCCTCTCCATTTAATCCAAAACTATGCGAAAGATTTCCTTTAGAACAATAAGCAAAATAAATTGGTGACGATTTTACATTTAGAATATCCAACCTGACGTCTGTAGAAAATGTCATATCAAACTGAACGTATGATATATTATCATTAAAAGAAGCTCCAATAATAGCACCTTCGGCAAAACTATTTTCTACTTCAAGTGAATATTCGTCTAAGTCAAAAGTCACCTTTCCGCCAAAACTAGTTTGAAGTTCGTCAAATATATTTTGAGTTTTTTCTGTATTTATAGTAACTATTTTCATGGTTCGCCGGATTTAAAATTATAATTTGCTAAACAGATTATTTCTAGAAATCTGAAAGTCAAAGTTCGCTTAAAGACAGACCAAAAATGTTATATAATTTTTCGGTTTTGTTTTATAATTCCTTATTAATGTTTATTTTAACATAAACCTGAATTACATTAAAAAATAAATATGAAAAGTTTTTCGTTTGCTCCAATAAGTTCTCCAACTTCCAAAATTCTGATTTTAGGCACAATGCCAGGAACAAAATCTTTAGAATTGAGTCAATATTATGGTCATAACCAGAATAACTTTTGGAAATTTATGTTTCAAATTCTTGGAGAAGAATTTTCTAACGATTATGAAATACGAAAAAACTTATTAATAAAAAATAATATAGCACTTTGGGATGTCTTACAATTTTGCGATCGTGTTGGAAGCTTGGACAGCGCTATTAAAAATGAAATCGCAAATGATTTTGAAAGTTTTTTAGAAACTCATCCTAAAATAGAGAACATTCTTTTTAACGGACAGAAAGCAGCGGCGTTTTTTAAAAAGTATGTTCATTTAACAAAAGAATATAAAACATTTACACTTCCGTCTACAAGTCCGGCTAATGCTGGTAAGACTTTTCAAGACAAATTAAACGAATGGAACGTTATTAAAACCTTATTATAAAGAGTGCTATTTTATAGAATAAAAAGATGAATATTGAAATCATGTAACTTTTTCCGATTAAAGTATAACAAAATACAGCCACTCTCGATCTAATTTTACATCAAAGAAAAATAAGCCATAATGAAGATTTGATTAGCGAAATGAAAAGGCTTTCTTCTTATTAAAATTTACAAAGCAAACTGTAAAAAGTTTAGTCTATAAAGAGAACATTGGTTATGTTAGTTTATTTTTGGGAAAAAGCTACTCTATAGAAATATAGAGTAGTTTTGTTTTTATAGGCTGCCATTAAAAAATAAAAACATGAAAATTCAGACATATTATAATCACATAAGGTTTTATACCCCACACCATTTTATATATTATCCTGTTTTAATTTTATTCTTGATTGCGAGCATTTATTTGAGCATTACAACAGAAGATCATTTAATATGGGCATTTATAAGTGTTGCCTTCATCTTTCTTTTTGTATTGGCTTATATGTTTCGACAGCACTATGCATTGACGCTTCAGAATAGAATTGTAAGGTTAGAAATGCGTTATCGTTATTTTACTTTAACAGGCAAAAGATTTGAAGAATTTGAATACAAACTTACAGACGATCAAATATTTGCTTTACGCTTTGCGCCAGATAATGAATTGATTCCGCTTGTAGAAGATGTTTTAAAAAACAGCTTAACTGGCGATGCTATCAAAAAAGCAATTGTACACTGGAAAGCAGATTACCATAGAGTCTAAAATATCAATGTTATTAAAATAAAAAAGCTCCATTTGAAGTTTTCAAAATGGAGCTTTTTTTTATTGAATATTATTAAACTTTCTTTCTGTTGAAAATAAGATAAAACAGAAACAGGATAATCCAAACTGAAAAAATCACAATAAAATAAATTGCTCTGATATTGGGGTGCAGGAAGTTAGGATTGTAAAACAGTTTATCTAAAGTCGTGAATTTTTCTGCTAAAGCTTTTCTATCAAAATTATTTCTAATTCCGTTAAGCGGTTCACTTTGATTATTTCTGTAATGATATACATCTTGAGTCAGCAGCTTTGGAATCACGTTTGTTTCTATATTGTATTTCTTCAAAATCGTGTCCAATTTTTGAAAAGTATACGTTAGTGAATCTTTCTTAGAATTATAAAGCAATTTATAGCGATCTACAGCTGCTTGATACGTTTGTTTGTTAATAGAATCGCCTTTAATAGGATTGAATAACGATTTATTCTCTAGAAAAATACAAATGTCCTCATCATGTTCCGGATGCACCTGAATGCTTTTAAAAATAATTTCGGTGCTATCTCCAATAACCGTTTTTGAGATTACTCTTTTGTATAATTCCGCTTTATCGAAGCCTAGAATATCAAAAATGCTATCTGCTTTATTTGTCGTTTTATCAAAACTGCTTGTTAACGCTTTTATGGTATCAACACTATAATAACTCGTTTCTATTATCGGATATTCACCTGGCGAAATAGTATCTTCCTGTTTAATTACAGGATATGGTTTTGGATATAAAATGTTCTCATAATTAAATAATTTCTCAGAACTATAAGAAGTATATCCATACAAAAACGGATTTAAAACATTCAGCAGTTTTTTGTCATTATTAAAATCATTTTCAGACAATTCCGTTTTCAATTTAGCATTCATTCCGAAACTATAACTAATGAAGAATGAAAAAGTCAAAAATGAAATCAGCAGCAGACAAACGGCTACTTTAAAAAGATTTCCTCCTTTATAATTTTCTCTCGAATGATTACGAACCAGAAAAATCAGAAAGAAAAGCAAAAACAACCCGCTTACAAAAAAGTGAGAAATCGAAACATCATCATAAAACTTAAATCGGTAAAATTCTGTATAGATATTGATTTTTCCGATTCCTTTAAAAGTAAAATAACCGTATAAAAAATAAGCTAGATGAATTAAGGCTAGTACAATAAAAGATTTTATAAAATAACGTTTTAGATTTTTGGTCATTTTTAAAAGGTGCTAAGGTTCTGAGGCACTAAGGTGCTAAGTTTTTAGTTGTAAAGTTTGAAAGATACTGAAATTTTATTTCAACGTTAGCAATAAAATGTAAGAAAAATAAAAAAGACGCACATCTGTGCGTCTTTAAAAAACCTTAGTACCTTAGTATCTTAGCAACTCAGAACCTCTATTTAGAAATATCAAACCCTTCCTTCACTATTTCACTTTCGACCTTATCTATTAATTTATTCGTTTTTCCTGTTAATCTTTCTTTTTTCCAATCGCCTTTTACATAAAGAATTAGAGTAATTAAAGCAGTTGCAACAGAAGAAATTGGGAAAGCCCACCAAATTCCAATTTTGCCTAATGAAGTATTGTGCGACAAAATAAAAGCAAGCGGAAATTGTATTACCCATTGCGAAACCAAAGTCAGAATCATTGGTAGTTTGGTATTTCCAACGGCACGAAAAACACCAGTTAAACAAAGCTGCAAACCTAGAAATCCCCAAGAAAGACAAGTGATTCTCAGCAATTCTGTTCCACCCTTAATAACCGCTTGATCATTTGGAACGAAGAACGCAATTAAATACGGCGCGAAGATAAAAGCGATAATTCCAAGACCAGTCAATAATCCGAAGCCTAGATAGGCTCCTAGTTTTGAAATTTCGGCAGCACGATCAACATTTCCTGCTCCAATATTTTGTCCAACAAGAGTTGCAATCGCCATTGACAATCCTAAAGCTGGAATTAATATCAACTGGATCAAGTTAGAACCCGCACCGTAAGAAGCAACTGTTAAAGTACCAAAACGGACAATCAAAAATGTAATTGCCATCATTCCTAAAGCACGCATTGACTGCTCGATTGAAGATGGAAATCCAATTTCGAAAGCTCTTTTTATATGTTTGTAATCCGGTTTAAAATCGGAAATGCGAAGATGAATTCCGTGTTTTCCTCTAAACAAAATTGCAAATCCGATCACAATAGCCAAAAGTTGTGTAAATAAAGTGGCCAAAGCTGCTCCTTTTACACCTAATGCTGGAATGAAATTCCATCCGTAAATAAATAAGGGATCTAGCGCAAAATTCAAAATAACAGTGCCGAGAACAATATAAACGGGCAACGTTACGCGACCAACTCCACGCATAATTGATTGAAAAATCATAAATCCGAAACTAAAAACCAGTCCCACAAAAGCCACTCTCATAAAACCTAAAGCATCTACATAAACCGTAGGCTCGACCTTTAATAGGTATAAAAAATACGGACTCAAAATATATCCAATAATCGACAGAAAAACAGAAACAATAATCACCATAGACAAAGTCTGCGCTGCCACGTGATTGACCATTTTCTGGTTTCCTGCTCCAAAATATTGTGCAATTAAAATAGAACCCGCAATCGCCAATCCCGTCCCTAAAGCAATGGTTAAAAATATTACAGGCGTACTGATCGAAACTGCCGCAACGGCATCTCCGCCCAAACGCCCTACCCAAAAAGCATCTACCAACTGATATGCGGCTTGTAAAAGATTAGCAATCATAATCGGGACTGCTAATTTTAATAATGAAGAAAGGATTGGCCCTTCTAACAATTCATTTTTTTTCATTTAGTTCAAATAGTTATTTAAAAATCAGTTGACATATCAACTTTTAAAGTTCAAAAAAAATTAAAGCGTTTCTAACTTGTCTGCGTACGATCTAACTGCATCGAGCGCCTCTACTCTTTCTTTTGGAGTAAAAACAGACATTACTTCCTCTTCGGCTCTTTTCATCAAAGATCTAATGCTTTTGGCTAGAGTAATTCCCTCGTTTGTAAGACTTACAATGTTTTTACGTTTGTCCATTTTGTCTTTTACCACCTCAACAAGATTCTTTTTTTCGAGTGCTGTAATACTTCGTAAAATAGACGATTTGTCGCGCATTGTTTTGTCCGACAATTCTCTTTGCGAAAGGCTTTTATGGTGCAGAATCATCAATAATGGCAATTGTTCCAGCTGCAATGTAATTCCAGCTTCATTCATTAACGCATTTGTACGTCTGAAAATTGCTCGTTTGATGCGATGAATCTGAAAGAAGAAACTATCTGATATTTCTTCTTTCCAAAAATTTGAAAAATTCTCCTTATCGGTATGTTTAATTTCCATGCGACAAAATTACAAAAAAGAGTGACATGTCAACTATTTTTCTAAACAATTCTTTATTTTATTGATATCCAATTCATTCACGAAAATAATTCGAATAAAAAAAGAAAAATGAACGATTATTTTTACTAACTTTAATTGTTAAATATTGCCTAATAAAAACTTAAAAATTACTCTGATGAAACAATTATTTATTTTTTTGGTAATGATGCTCCTTTGGATTCCGCTAAACGCTCAAACAGTTGCAGAAACCAGTAAAGACGAAGACTTAACAACAATTGTAAAAACTGAAAAAGATGATTTTCAAGATACATCTTTAGAAGATCTGCCCTGGCACAATAGAAAATTTAAAGTTACTGCTGGTGGATTTTTTCCTGTAAATAATACTCAAGTTCAAGTTGAAGGCAATAATGGAAATATAGGAACTGAAATTGATCTTGAAAATGATTTAGGATTTTCTAAGTCGACCGTATCATTTTTAGGAACATTTGATTGGCGTATTTCTAAAAGATCACGTTTAGGTTTTGAATATTTTGTACTAGATAGAACTGCAACAAAAACATTGCAAAGAGATATAAATTTCGGAGACCATACTTATCCATTGAATGGAAGTGTTCGTGGTACTTTTAATGTTCAGATTGCTAGAATTGCTTATGGTTACGCTATTTTATCCAAACCAAAATATCAAGCTGGTTTATTAATTGGTGCGCATGTTCTTTTTGCAGATTTAGGCCTAAAATTAAATGCCAATACACAAAGTTTAGAATATCATGATAAGTTTGACTTTACTGCTCCACTGCCAGATGTTGGAATTTGGGGAGAATTTGTTCTCGGAAAACGCTGGGGTTTATATGCCAACGTAAATTATCTTGCTGTAAAAATTGATGAAACCGACGGGCGAATCATAAGCTATAATTTATCGGTTCTATATAATGTAGTAGATAACTTTAGTCTTACTGCGGGTTATACTGGTTTGAATTTTAGAGTAGATACGGTTCAAGAACGTTTAAACGGTTTCTTAAAATGGGGATACAACGGACCTACTATAACAGCCGTGTATACTTTTGGAAAGCATGTTAAAGTAACTAAATAAAGATTCTAAGAGGCTAAGATTCTAAGGTGCTAAGGTGCTATCCCGATAGCTATCGGGACTAAGTTTTTTTTAACCGCAAAGAGCGCTAAGGATTACGCAAAGTTCGCAAAGGTTTTATACAAAGCTTTGCGAACTTTGCGTTTATAATATACTTAACGTTTATTATAAGACACTAAGATTCTACTTTTTAGTTGAATGGAATATTCTCGCAAAGTCGCAAAGTCGCAAAGTTTTTTTATATTCTTTGCGTCTTTGCGAGATTAAAATTTCAAACAAAAACTTTGCGAACTTTATGTGTTTTACAAAACCTCAATAAAAAAATCTTTGCGTGCTTTGCGTAATCCTTTGCGCTCTTTGCGGTAAAATTATACTCAAAGTATCTCCAACCTGAAACTTGAAACTTAAAACTTAAAACCTGAAACAAAAAAATAAACCCGATAACTCTCCAGCTATCGGGTTTATTGCCAAACTTAAACTTACTTAACTTAACTCAAAATAAAACTTAACTCAAAATATTTATTTTTCGATTGGAGAGAATTTTACTGCTGTTCCTCCGCCAGCTGCCAATTTGATATCTAAAACAGTTTTGCTGTTTACTTTTTGTTTAGAGATTGTAACTGGATACGGATTGGTTTTATAATTTGCTCCAGGTCCGTCTGCATAGATTTCTGCTTCGTATTCTTTGTCTTTATCTAAAAATGACAAGGCTACTTTTAAGTCTCTTGCATTTCTATTTGTGATTGATCCTAAGTACCAATTTTTCTCATCCCAATCTTTACGGGCAATTGTAGTGTATTCTCCAATTTTAGAATCTAATACTTTAGTATCAGACCAAGTACAAGGCACGTCTTTTACGAATTGAAATTCTGGTTTGCCTTCATAATTTTCAGGTAAATCGGATGCCATTTGCAACGGACTGAAAATAATAACATACAATGCCAATTGATTTGCTAATGTAGTTTGCACTTTTGCTCCAGATGGAGTTTTGTAATCAAAATTGAAGTTTCCAGGTGTGTAATCAAATGGTCCTGAAAGCATTCTTGTAAATGGCAAAGTTGTTAAATGCTCTGGTGTATTTCCTCCGTCTACAGACCATGCATTATATTCTTGTCCGCGTCCGCCTTCTTGAGACATAAAGTTTGGATATGTACGCTGTAAACCCGTTCCTTTCATTGGTTCGTGGTTATCGATCATGATATGATATTTAGCAGCAGTTTCGATCACTTTTCTGTAATGACGCGCTCCGTATTGGCTATCATGCCATTCTTTTTTATCCAAATATTTGTTTACGTAACCCGTTTTTACCGAATTCACTCCCATTTTCTGATACAGTTTGAAAGCATCTTCCAATTGGTTTTCATAATTTTTAGTTGCTCCAGCCGTTTCGTGATGTCCAATTAAACGAACATTTTTTACAGCAGCATATTTGGTAATTTCTTCCAAATTAAAATCTGGATAGGCTTTTACAAAACTAAATGCAGAACCGTCAGCAGTCCAGTCGCCGTCCCAGCCTTCATTCCATCCTTCAACTAAAACTCCGTCAAAACCATTTTTCGCAGCAAAATCAATGTATTCTTTTGTGTTTTTGGTTGTTGCGCCATGTTTCGGACCTTGTCCCCAAGTGTATTTTTCTAAATGCATTCCCCACCAGATTCCAATATATTTTGATGGAGTAATCCAAGATAAGTCTTCAATTTTTGAAGGCTCATTTAAATTCAGCATAATAGTTGAAGTTGCTACATCTCCTGGAGTTTTACCTACAACAATAGTTCTCCAAGGCGTTTTAAATGGCGTTTCGGCATATACTTTTACACCATCTGCCCATGGCACCAAATCACTTTTGTATTGTTTGTCTGTAGTTTTTAAAAGCGTCATTGAAGCAAAATCTGTTAAATTGGCTTCGTGAATGGCTACATACAATTTGTCTTTGGTTTCAAAAGTGGCTGGCGTATTAATAGTATCGGTTTTACTCATTAACGTTTTGCGGTATTCACTTTCGTAATAACTGTTTTCGCGATGAACTGGAATCCACCAAACTTCATTATTATCTTTAAAAGTAAATTGTGTCACTTCATTAGAAATTTTGACTTTTCCTAAGTGAGGCTGTTTTGGAAATTCATAACGAAATCCAACTCCATCATCAAAAACTCTAAAAATAATATCGACTAAGCGCTCCTCGCCTTTTGCTTCTTTTAAATGAACAATCAGTTCGTTATGATGATCTCTTACTTTTTTGAATTCGCCCCAAGGCTGTTCCCAAGTTTCATCTGCCGATTTTTCTTCTGTAGAAACGACTTCAAAACCATCTGTCATTTTAGCTAAACCTTGAAATTCAAATCCCATAAGTGAAGGTTCAATAACCGATTTTCCGTTAGAAGAAAAACTGTATTGCGGCTGTCCTGAAGGAGTTAATTCAAACGTTAATTCAGAGACTTTTTCTGGAGAACTGATTTTATACGTTTTTTTAGTACTGCAGGCCATAACCAGCATTGATGCTAAAGCCACAAGACAGTATCTATATTTTCTGTTTTTCATTATTTAAATTGTATTAATTACAGCTCTATTTTATTTCGCTTATTATTTGTTTTGCTTTTGCTGGCTGCATCGAAACAAAATAATTAAACGCTTGGTCAAGTTTTTTCTGGATCTCGACATTTCCTTTTTTCTGTACACGTAAATCATACAATTTGCTGATATCTGGAAATACGCTTTCTGTATTTTTTACTCCGGCAAAAGTTTTGATTTTTTCGATAAAAGAATATCCAAATTCTACTGTCGGTTCGATCATGGTTCCTTCTCCGAAATCGTTCCATGTAATCAGCTGCAGGTAATTTACATTTGCATTTTTGGCTAAAGTCAAAGTTTCATCAAGTGTCGCTCCATTGTTATGTTCTATCGTCCATCCAATTGCTGCTCCACCTCCGCCTGCGGCATAAAAATCTTTAAAACCAGGATAAGCGCTTCCCATTGCCACACCCAATTTTGGTTTGGTGTTGGTATAGAAGTTTGTGAGATAACTGTTGTCTTTGTATACCCAAGCATATTCGCCAGAAGCATTTTCTCCTGCCATTGAAGAGTGATCCCAAAGTGTCAAGAAAGTAGGTTTCGCTGTTAAAGTATTAAAGACATTTGTCCATTCAGCTGGGGTCTGTAGCACAATTGGTCCAAAATTCATTAACAGCGGTTTACCATTAATCTTAATATAATTAGCATCAGAAAAATAATTCTTTTCTACATAGGCCAAATCTGTTTTTGCTGCACCGGTAACCGAAATAGCTTTTCCTGCATTAACAACATTTGTTAAAAATCGGTCTTCATACACAATGGCATATTCTAAACCTACTTTATCAAGCATTTCGATTAATTGATCTGTATTTTCTTTGATCATTCCGTAATCATTTACATCGTAAGTGCCGTACCAATCAATCAGAATTCCATCAATTCCTGAATATTTCATCAATAATAAATGATTTTCGATCACATTTTTATCTCCTGAGTGATAAGGTCCAATCAGCGGATAATAGTACGATGCAATTTCTCTTCGGCCGTTTGCTCCTACGTTGTTCGGATTTTTGTTTGCCATTGTCCAGTGATATCCCCATTTTTTATCGGCACTGCTTTCGTTGGTTTCAAACCACGGCATATAGTGCATATAAATCTTGGTGCTATTGGTTTTCTCAATCGCAACAGGGTTTGTTTTCTCTGGTTCTACTGGTTTGTCTGAACCTTTGTCATCGCTGCTGCATCCAGCAACCATCGCAATACTCATCAAACCAAAAACCAACGATGTGATATATCTTTTCATATTGATGTACTGTTTGTTATTTTTATATTTTGCCACAGATTAAAAGATTAAAAAGGATTATTAATCTGTGAAAATCCTTTAATCTGTGGCTAAATAAAGCCTCGCAGATAATCATTTTAAAAACATGTCAGCCTTCCACGACTAACCAACATGGAAGACTGACATTCTAGTAACCTAATTTGGATACCCAGGATTTTGTTTTAGATTTTTATTGGTAGTTAAAACGCTGCTCGGAATTGGGAAAATTGCTCTGTATTTTTCCGTTGTGCCTTTTGACCACCATGGCTCGAAGAATGTTCCAAAACGAATGTTATCTGTTCTTCTTCTTCCTTCGAATGTGAATTCTTTCAATAACTCTTGATCAATAAATTTAAGATCAATTGTTGTTGGCAATTCTTCACCTGCACGAGAAGCTACTTGCTGTACAAATGGTTTTGCTAAATCTGGTGAACCTAAACGAACGTAACATTCTGCTTGCATCATTAAGATTTCAGAGTAACGAATTAAAACAAAATCGTGATCACGTTCCCATTGTTCTCCTGCTTTCATTTCGTATTTATGCAAACGAACTCCTTCATTTTCTTTTGCATCTTCTAAACTTGTTAGGTTCTCTGTATAAGTAAGAGGCTCTCCGTTACTCATAATAATTACACTTCCTGTCGCAAGATTGATCTGATCGCCTTCTAGCATACATTTCTTTCTTTTGTCTGTATCTGCAAAAGAAGAATAAACTCCTGGCTGTGCGCACATTCCGTTTGCACTCCAAGGATAATTATTTGGAATTGCAGAAATAGCTAGATTTTGACTGTAATGGCAAGACATTGAGTTCATGTAGTTTCCAAGTGTTCCTGCTTTTGAATCGTAAGGGATTGCAAAAATAATTTCTGGCGAAGTTTGATTTTCTGTCACGAAATTCGAAAAGAAATCTGGTGTTAAACTGTATCCTGTAACCTTTTGGCACATATTGATACAATCTTGCCAACGTGGTTGACCAATAAACGCTTCTGAATTAAGGTACAATCTTGCCAAAATAGAATATGCAACATTTCTAGTCATCTTAGAATACACCACATTTGGATTTAAAAACGGAAGAGCGTCTGTCAATTCTTTTTCAACAAAATCATAAACTTGTTTTCTTGTTGAATTGGTTGGAAGATCTGTATCTTCAAAATTGGTTACAATTGGCACATTTCCGAATAAATCTAAAAGATTGTAATAGTAATATGCTCTAAGCGCTTTTAATTCAGCAAAAATCGGTTCTTTTGATTTGTCGCTAAGAGACGATTTATTGATTTGATAGATAATTGCGTTGATTTTAGCGATTCCAGTATAGTTGTAACGCCACGCCGAAAGAATCATTCTATTATCTGATTTCCAAGTATGTTTTTGCGCATCTTGGTATTGTCCTCCATCGTACCAGTTTGTACCTCTTGTCGGAATTGTAGCTTCGTCTGAAACTACTTCATTCAAAAAGAAAACATATTCGCAAGTTGGGTAATTATTTGAGATATCATCTTTGAATCCTCTTAAAGAAGAATAAGCTCCACCTACCAGCGCATCAACTTCTTTGGTTGTATTTCCGAAATTTCCATCTTCTACCTGATCATACAGCTGCTCGTTCAAATCAGTACAAGATACTGTAAAAAGCATGCTTAAAAGTATTGCTGCTGTTATTTTGATTTTCATTGTTAATATTTTTTGGTTATCAATTCGCTTAGTTATTCAGCGTAAAATTTAATCCAACAGAAATAGTAGTTGGTCGAGGATAATTGTTGTATCTGTCAATTCCAGGAGCTGCCAAACCAGTTTGATCCATTACTCCCGTCTGGCCAATTCCGTCCTGAGCATTTAAACCAATCTCTGGATCTACACCTTTGTAACCTGTAATTACAAATAAGTTTTCGCCCATTACATACATTCTAACTTTAGATTTTTTGTATTTCAATGGTAAAGTATAACCAAAAGTTAGGGTCTGAAGTCTGAAGAAAGAAGCATCTTCTATCCAGTAATCAGAATACTTAGGCGCAGAAGTAATGCCACTGCTTAAGAAAGCATCTGGCACATTATAAGCTGGCAATCTAGTTGGATCGTTCAACATCATGTTTGTCGCGTTCAAAGCTTTTTGTCCAAACATTCCGTATCCAGAAAGTCCAAGATCAAAATTTCCGTATGTAAAATTCATTCCGATACCTACTGTCAAATCTGGCTGAATGTTTCCTAAATCTGTTTTGTCTGCATCAACCAAAGCGCTTTCGTCAACAACTTGTCCAGCTGCATTGTAATACTGAATTTTTCCGTTAGGATCTAAACCTGCGTTTTTGAATCCCCAGAAAGTACCAACAGGATATCCTTCAGCAATAATTTGAGAATATTGTCCAGACATACCTGCTAAACCATGAAGAGATCCGCTGTAGATAACATCTGTTTTATAAGTTGGGTTTGAAAGTTTTTCAATTTTCTGAACGTTATGTCCAAGAGTCAAATTAGCATTCCAGTTGAATTTATCTCCTCTGATAATATCAGCATTCAAAGTTAACTCTACCCCTTTGTTTGACATTTCTCCAACGTTTGCCAACATTGTTCCCACTAAATATGGCGGCTGAGGCACTTCGTAAGTATATAATAAATCTTTTGTTGTTTTAGAATACCATTCAAAAGATCCTGTAATTCTATTGAAAAGACCAAAATCGAAACCAATGTTAATTTGCTCTGTAGACTCCCATTTCAAATCAGGATTTGGGTTTTGTTTTGGAGAATAAGCCAAACTCCAAGTTTTAGTAACTGGATCGTAATAACTGTCATTTCCAACTCCTAAGATAGAAAGCGATTTGTACTCACCAATTCCATCTTGATTTCCTGTGATCCCCCAACCTACTCTTAATTTTAAGTTGTCTAACCATCCTTTTGAAGATTCCATAAATTCTTCATTAGAAACTCTCCAAGCAGCAGAAGCAGATGGGAAAGTTCCCCATTTATTATTTTCTCCAAAACGGCTAGATCCGTCACGTCTTACAGTTGCAGTCAATAAATATTTGCCATCGTAACCGTAGTTAGCACGAGCGTAAAAAGAAACTAAATTTGATTTTCCTTTGTATGAATACACATCGCTTAAACGATAGTTGTAACCAGCTCCTAAATTATTGTAGCTGAAAGCATCTGTTACAAATCCGCCTCTTTGCGCTCCAAAACCTTCGTAGATGTTTTCAAGATAAGAATAACCAGCCAAAGCGCTAATATTGTGCTTATCTATAATCTTGCTATAATTTACATAAAGCTCCCCTTGTGCATTTGTGTATTCTGCATACGTTCTTTGTGCAAAACCGCCTTCAGTCTGCCCTTCCATAACCGCATAAGATGGTTTGTAAGTTCCTCCTTTTACAGCATTGTGCTCTAACGAAATATTTGCAGTGGCAGTAAAGTCATTCAAGAATTTCACATCTGTTTTAAAATAACCTAAAAGTCTGTGTCTTTCATTGTCAAAAGTTCTGTTGGTTAAAATCTCAACTGGATTTTGATAAAGGTTTCCTGTTACAACACTAAAATCTCCATTTGCATCGTAAACCGGAATTGTTGGATTTAAGTTGTATGCTCTTTCAAAAATTCTATAATCAATTGGGTGCCATTTGTCAATGTTTGCAAATAATCCCATATCAAATTTTACTTCTTTGTTATCTCCAAGAAATTGATAAGCACTAACATTTCCGCTTAATCTTTCTAAACCAGATTTTTTAATAACACCTTCATTGTTTAAGTACGAAAGCGAAGTTCTAAAACCGCTATCAGCTTTTCCAGAATTGATACTTAAAGTATGTGACTGAGAAATAGCTGTCTGCTCAATTGCTTTTTGCCAGTTTGTATTTGCACCGTAATCTACCGCATCGGCAATTCCGTTCTGACGAACATAACCTCTCCATTGATTTGCAGATAATAAATCTAAGTTGTCATTAACATATCCAACGCTAGATAATCCGCTGTACACTACAGAAACTCCTTTTGTTCCAGATTTTGTTGTAATCATGATTACCCCGTTTGCTCCACGAGAACCATAAATTGCTGTTGCTGAAGCATCTTTAAGAACGTCAACCGATTTAATATCTGAAGGCTGAACCACGTTAATATCAACACCTGCAATACCATCTACCACAATTAACGGACTGTTGCTAGCTGTTAAAGAAGTTCCTCCACGAAGACGGATTGTAGAACCTGCAGCTGGATCTCCAGAAGGACGAATAATATTTAATCCCGCAACTTTTCCTTGCAAAACCTGCTCTGTAGAAGAAATAGTTCCTTTTACTAAATCATCTGCTCCAACTGTCGAAATTGCTCCAGTTAAATCTGATTTTTTTACTTTTCCGTAACCTACAGAAACTACTTGAACTTCTGCCAATGTATATCCATCATTTTGCAGACGCACCTCAACATTAGAAGTACTTCCTGTAATTTGGATTTTTTGTGTTGTCGATCCGATAAACGAAACTTCGATTGCACCTCCTACGGCTACCTGAAGGCTAAATTTACCATCAAAATCTGTTGTAGTTCCGTTTTTTGTTCCTACTTCAATGATAGAAGCTCCCGGCAATACCGTACCCGTATTGTCATAAACGGTTCCTGAGATTTGTTTTTTCGTCTGCGCGAAAGTACTAGCAGAAAGAAAAAGCATAAAAATCATCAATACCGCTCCTTTAGCAGTCCACATTTGATGCAGGACGCTTTTTGTATTTTTACTATTCATTAGAATTGGTGTTTTAATTTAATAGTGATTATTTATCTAAAGTTTTAAGCGGAATCGTAGTATCCGAAATCGTTTTGTCTTTATTGTCTTTTACCAAAACATGGATTTCGCTTAAGCTTGGAATTCCGTTTAACTCTGAAACTAAATTGACAAAACCTTTAATTTCTGCAGTTCCTCCAGTAAACTCACCAGAAATTGTTTTAGGTCCAGCTGTAATAGTGTAGATTAATTTGGTTACACCTGCTTCGTTATTTTTTCTCGACATTCCAAGAAAATCTTTTTGACTGATTTGTGATGGAAAGAAAGCAAAACTTGGTGGCGGTGGTGGAACAAATTCTCCTGCGTAAATAACCTGATCGCCAGAATTTGCTGTCCAATTCTCTGCTACCATCAGAAAGTTTATTTTTTCCATTACAAAATCATCTGGTGCATTGAAGTACTGCTTAGGAACAAAATCCATTTTATAAAAACCGTTACCTAAATCTTTCAATTTTGTTTTTTCGGCAATTTCTGGTTTTGCTGCTTCATACATTTGCTGAATAGCCCAATCATTTAAACCACCATGCATATGTACACTTGGAGTGCCAGCAAATGCAGGATTAAGATTTGCATTAAAAATAATACTTACCGGTTTATCGATTAATGGTTTTGATGGGTACGATCTAAATAATTCACCTGAAGTATAGAAAGATGAAAAATCAGTATAAGGCACATTGCCAACATCACTTTGTTTAGAACCGTTTTTATTTTTCAAACGAAACCAGAATCCTGCACTTGCTGCTATTTCCTCTGGAGTCTTAGAAAAATATGTGGTTGGAGTCAAGGTAAAACTCCAGATTTTGTTTCCTTCATATTTTAGTTTTGCAAAATCTGATGAATTTTCCCAGTTTCCTGCATCTGGTTCAGATGGAGACCAGATCCAGATGTACAAATCTTCTGTCTCAGCAAATGTCGATGCCGACATATCAAAGTACCACGTAACTTTTTCATCATATTTGTAGATAACAGGAAATGATGATATTGGCCCTACAGCTCCAGCGGCTTCTTGTGCCTGAATAAAATTAGGAGCCATCAACAAGGCAAGTAAAATTGTATATATAAACTTTTTCATATTACTTTTTAATTAATAGCATTTAATTTAAACACATAAGACACAAAATCTACACCTCCAGAAGCATGTGTTAATTGAATCTGCAGTTCTTTGGTTTTACCTGGAACCGAAACCAATCTCAATTCATCCGTTTTCTGCGTTTTTTGAGCATCGCTGTACAAGTAGATTTTTGTTCCAACGCCGTTGGTCTGCTGAAAATCTGAACTCAATGCCCAATATCCTTTAGGAGCAAATAACGGAGGGACATTTCCAGTTACTTCATAACTTGTTGGATTGTTCTTTTCATCTACGTTAAATTTGATTTTAAAATCTTCGTAGTTAAAATAAGTACTCAAGTTTTCTTCGTTTGGTTCGATATTATTTGCTTTCGCAACTTCATCAACCATTTTCAGATTTGTTAATCCCCAATTCCCGTTTACTTTTTCATAAAGAGTAATTGGTGCTACGTAGCTTCCGTCATCTGTGTTATCGCATCCAATCGCAAAAAAACACATCATAAAAGCTAGCCAATAAAGACTTTTACATTTCATAAATTTTTGGTTTTTGTTAGTTTGTTATCCCCTTCAAAAGGATACAGCGAAACTAGCCGTTAAATAAATCTTAAAAAAAAAATCTGATAAAAATCAAGATGAAATTCAAAGAATAAAAAACATAATTAACTAATAATTAACTATTTAACTTTTTATATTTTAGTAAAAAATCAAGACGCTGTTTAGATAAAAATAAGCAGTTTTTATATGGTAAAAATGACAATATGTAAAATAATCAGCATATTTTTTTCACTATGCATATATATAACTAGTTTTTATTGTATAATTGCAAATAAATTACCTGTTTTTAACATTTACAGCTTATTTTCACTCCGAAAATCACCTTTTAAAGCTATGTTATTAAACATTTTACAAGATTCTTGAAAAACAGGTTTAGCTTAATCTCAAACTTATTCTTAATTTTAAATCGAATTAACTAACTATATCTATCAACCAACTTTTCCCTAAACCAAAACAAAATCATGCAAAGAATATTGATGCTGCTTTTCTTCCTGGCAGGTTTTTCTCTTACTGCGAAAGAGACAAATCCTTATTTAGAAGAATTAGATCAGGTTCTCTTAAAAAAAGAGATTTACCTGAAACAGAAATATCGAAAAATTGAAGCTTTAAAGAAAAACGTATCTAAGTTTACCCTTAGCCAAAATAATGAAGAACTGTACAACTGTTATATGTCTTTATTTGATGAATACAAATCTTTTAAATACGACTCTGCTTATTACTATTTAGAGCAATCCAAAATCAAAGCTAAAATCTTAAAAGACCCGAAGTATTTATCTAAAAGCCGAATAAAAGAAGGTTTTGTGCTTCTATCTTCTGGACTTTTTAAAGAAGCAATTGATACCCTAAATGTTATTGATGACACTAAACTGGATCAAAGAAATAAATTTGAATATTACAACATTAAAGCTCGTGCTTATTATGATTTAGCCGATTACAACCGTGATCAGCGTTTTAATATTCATTATGTACAGCAGGGAAATCATTTCTTAAAGAAAGCTTTAGAATTAATCGGAACCAATACTAATGAATATTGGGCTGCCGAAAGCCTAAAACGCTTGAAACAACAAGATTGGCGTGGTGCCGAATTTGCTTTCAGTTACTGGATAAACAACTATAATCTGCCTCCGGATTACTACGGAATCGCTACTTCGAGTCTTGGTTATATTTATTCTGAGCGGGGTTATACCAAAAAAGCCATTCAGTATCTTGCACTTGCCGCTATCGCCGATGTTAAAAATGCTACAAAAGAAACCGTTGCGCTCCGAAATTTAGCCAATGAACTTTTTAAAATGGGCTATTTGGATAAAGCAAACGAGTACATCAATATTGCAATGGATGATGCTACGTTTTATAATGCAAGACACCGAAAAATTGAGATTTCGTCTATTTTACCTATTATCGAAAAAGCGCAACTGAATAATGTAAAGGATAAAAATGATAAACTTGAGAAGATTATTATTCTCTTGACGATCTTAACGGTTATCATTTTCGTTTTCCTCGGCATCATTTTCAAACAATTAAAAGAAAAGAATAAAGCAAGAAAAATTATGGCCGATTCGTACTTGCAGTTGCAGGAAATGAATGTGAGTTTGAGTGAAGCCAATACTATTAAAGAAGAATATATTACCTATTTTATCAAAGCAACATCAGCCTTCATTAATAAAATAGACCATATACAGAAAAGTACGCTGCATAAAATCATTACCAAAAAAACAGATGAAGTTATTGCGAGTTTAAAGCGTTATAATGTAAAAGAAGAACGCGAAAATCTCTTCCATCAATTTGATGAAATCTTCTTGAAATTGTTCCCAACATTTGTAACCGATTTCAATAATTTGTTTCCAAACGATCACAAATGTATCGTCAAAAAAGGCGAACTTTTAAATACCGAATTGCGAATTTTTGCTTTGTACAGATTGGGAATTCAAGATAGCAGTCAGATGGCAGAATTCTTAGAACTTTCTGTAGCTACAATTTATACGTACAAAACCAGAATTAAAAGCAAATCTGATTTTAAAGATACTTTTGAGCAGAAGATTATGGAGATAAAGACTATTTAAAGTTGCTAAGGTTCTGAGATGCTAAGGTTCTAAGTTTTTTAGCCACGGCTCTAGCTATAAGGACTGGCAAAGCAATTAACGAATTATGTTTTAATATCACAGCTCCGGAGGAGCGGCATATTTATAGAATGCAATTCAAACGACAATCAAAAAAGCCCCAGCGGGGTGACATATATATATTTATGTCACCCCGCTGGGGCTTTTCTACATCTGCAAATATCTTTTCTATAAATATTTCGTCCCTCTGGGACTAAGTTTTTTTAGCCACAAATTCACGAATTTTATTTTAAAATGATACGTGAAATTTGTTCACAATAATTACACAAATAGATATTCAAAAATAATTCGTGAATTCGTGGCTAAAAAAGTTATTCAGCTGATTCCAATTGCAAAATGGTATTCTGGTAAATCGTACTCAATGAAAACAATTGCTCTGCAAAAATCATTACAGCAATCGGAACAAAAAAAAATGCGATTAAATCTTCTTCATATAGAAAATAAGTTGAGATCAAGGCTAAACGAGCATATTCTAGATAATAAATCCATTTTCGCTGTTCTAACAAGGCACCACAATTGATCAAAGTTATAATGACCAGCGAAAGCACAAATATTTTATCGTAGCTTTCTAAATAATCAAAATAATAGGTAAAAATGGTTAAAATAAACGTACAAAACCCTAATTGAATATAAAGGTAATTCTTAAACCGAAGTCTCTGATTTGGAGCTGTTTTATCCTGAAGAAAACGCTTTTCTAAAGTTGGTCGAATATCCTGATCCATATCAGCTGGACTGCCGAAAACTGCGTTCCATCTGGCTTTGAATCCGCTGGAGCGTTTCCATAATTCGTAGATTTCAAAGTAATAATGAAAATGCTGCCATAAGAAACTGTAGCTTTTCAGCGGATGCGTCAATCCGTATTTAGGTTTTTCTTCTTCGGTTTGGAAAGTCCCGAAAAGGCGATCCCAAAAAGTAAACATATCGCCGTAATTTTTATCGAGATATTTTTCGTCAGAAGCATGATGCACTCCATGAACAGAAGGTGTTACAAAAACATATTCCAGCCATTTTATTTTTCCGATAAGCTGTGTGTGAGTAAAGAAAGAATAAGCACCGTGAACAATCAACATTGTAATAACCATTTTAGGATGAAAACCAATTAAGGGCAAAACACACCAAAATCCTGTTCTAATAATGGCTTGAAATGTCGTAATTCTAGCTGCGGCGGTAAAATTAAATTCTTCGCTATGATGATGCACAATATGAGCTGCCCAAAAAAAGTTGACTTCGTGCCCTAATCGATGGTACCAATACCAGACAAAATCGGTAGCTAGAATTAATGCAAACCAAACCAAGGCATTACTCGGAATATCAAAAAGTCTATAATCATCATAAATTAAATAATACAGCTGATAAAAACTGGCTGCTACAAATAAGTTAATCAAACGCTCTGCAATTCCGATGGAAATATTGGAAACAGAACTTTCATAGTTAAAAATTTCAGGCTTTTTTCTGCGTTGAGCAAGCTTATATTCCAAAAACAAAAAAAGAAAAAAGGCCGGCATGGCAAATGCTAGAAAATTGATATTTTTCATTTTGTATGATACTTTTCGATTCTAAAAATTATAATTACTAGTTCAAACGAAAAAGACACTTCCATCAATTACGTTTTTAGCAGACAAAAAACGCAATCAACGAAAATGATCTTTTACGAACTAAACCTGATTTTAATTCTGCTTAAATAAAGGAGCTTCCAATGCCACTTCTTTAACCGATTGCGTTTCGGCTACTTTTTTCAAAGCAATTATATAAGCAGCAATACGAGGCGTTACATTATGTTTTACTGCAACTCTAAAAACAGTTTCAAAACCTTTTTCTAAAATATCTTCCAGACGTTTGTTAATCTGGTGAATTCTCCAAGACTCCAAAAGCGAATTCTGAAGCCATTCGAAATAAGAAACGGTAACACCACCGGCATTGGCTAAAATATCAGGAACAACTAATATATTTTTATCATGCAGAATCTGATCTGCATCTGAAGCAACTGGACCATTAGCGCCTTCCACAATAATTCTGGCTTTAATATCTCCTGCATTTTTCTGTGTAATAACATCTTCTTTTGCAGCCGGAATCAAAACATCAACATCTAAAAGCAATAAATCTTCATGTTTAATCGCTACCGAATTAGGATACCCTTTTATGGTTTTGTTATTCAGATTATAATACAAGATCAATTCTGGAATATTAATTCCGTTCGGATTATAAAATGCTTCCGAAACATCACTTACAGCTACAATCTTCACTCCTTTTTCATGAAGGAACAAAGCAGAATGCAATCCAACATTTCCAAATCCTTGAATTGCTGCCGTAGCTCTTGTGGGTCTAATTTTTAGTTTTTGAAGCGCCAAAAGCGTAATAATGCTTACTCCTCTTCCAGTAGCTTCTACTCTGCCTAAAGATCCTCCAGAATGAAGATGTTTTCCTGTTACAACCGCATGAATTGGTCTTCCGTGCAATAACGAAAACTCATCCATCAACCAGCCCATTTCGTCTGGACCTGTTCCCATGTCTGGCGCAGGAACATCTTTCTCTGGTCCGAAAATATCAGCTAAAGCTTTAGTATATGCTCTTGTAATTTTTTCTAATTCGGTTTTAGAATGGTTTCTCGGATCGCAAATAATGCCGCCTTTAGCTCCACCAAACGGAATTCCAGTTACAGCAGATTTCCAGGTCATCCAGGCGGCAAGTGCTTTTACTTCATCTAGATTTACAGCCGTATCATAACGAATTCCGCCTTTTGAAGGGCCTAAAGCGGTATTGTGAATTACGCGGTATCCTTCAAAATTTTGAACACTCCCGTTATCTAAAGTGATAGAAAAATTTACTGTGATTTGTTTCTCTGGGCGTTGCAGTTTTTGTTTAATAGAATCATCTAATTTTAAAATATCTGCAGCGATATTAAAACGATCAATCATGGATTGAAACGGATTATGTTTTATAATTTCTGAGCTCATAATATATAGTGTTAGGTTTGGGTTATTTTTTATGTTTATCAATCTTCTCTCTGAAGATCTTATCTGTTTTATGCTGCCTTTAGTTGCAACACGGAATCTTTATCAGGCAGCGGCGCATCAAAATTTTCATATTTCTGTTGGTTCTCATATCTTGATTTTTTAACGATTCAAAAAAAAGCCTTTCATGGTGCAATGAAAGGCTAAAAAAAAAAATAACTAACAAGTACTTTCTCTATTAACGCCATTTCAAAACGTGATTCACCATACAGCACATCGCAAAGCTGCATGGAAAAGACGTTCTTATATTTTGACTATAGTTTTTCATTGTTGAGACAAAGCTACAAAAATATATTTATAAATTCTATAGAATTAGTAGAGTTAATTTAAAAGATTTTTAATTTACTTACAAAAACAACTGTAAATTAAAGGTTTATGAACTAAAAAAAATTACTGTAATTGCGATAAAAATATGAAAACAACTGCTATAAGAGCCAAAAACAAACCTAAAATATTAATTTTTGAGAGTTTCTCTTTAAAGAAAAAAGCGCCTATAAGAGTTCCTAAAATAATTACGCCCATATTCATTCCCGCAAAAACAGTTGACGGATTTTCTGCAAATGCTTTATGAGCCTTTAAATAGAATAATATATTTCCGAAGTTAAAAACGCCGACCAATATTCCGAAAGGAATGCTTTTTAAAACAAATTTTTCTTTTGCTATAAAGAACTTATAAATCACTATAAGAATAGAAACAGCGAAAGCAATTAGAAAGACAAAAAACAAAGATGTTGTATAAGGAACAACTGTATATAAGGCTATTTTCTTAAAAAGAATATCAATAACTCCAAAACCAAGTAAAACTGTTGCTGGATAAATCCATTTGTTTTCTGCGTTGTCTGATGGCTTTTTTAAGATGAACAAAAGTGCAGCAAAACCAACCAAAACTCCTATAACTTTATAAGTATTAAACCCTTCATTAAACAAGAGCCAAGCTGCCAGAATAGGAATAAATAACGACAATCTTTGCGCTGCATCTGTCTTTGCAATTCCCATATACTTTATAGAAAGTGCTAAAAACAGAAATAAAATCGGAAGTAAAATTCCAACAGAAGTGTAGATTTCTAATGGTGCTTTATTGTCTAATGCATTTAGATCTGGTGCAAAAGTAAAGTAACAAAGCGTAATCGCAGCGATATAATTAAACGAAATAATTTGTGACGGATTAGCATTATATTTTCTAGAAATTTTGAATATAACACCTACAATAACACTACAAAGAATACTTAATATAAGGAATAACATAAATTTATTTTTGGATTGTAAAAGTAGCTATTGTAAAATAAAAAAGTCCAGCCGGTTTTAAAAAACCAGCTAGACCAGATTATATTTTAATATTATGTTTTTAAAATTTACTAATATAACTTCCGTAAATATCTCTAAACTGACTTCCTTTTGCAAAACGGTCTTTACTCAGTTTTTTGTATTCAACCAATCCCCAAAGAATGAATTCTTTCATAAAATATACATCTTCTTTTGCTAATTGAGGTTGGTATTTTTTCAATAATTCATCTAATGGAGCCACTTCATCTAGAATATTTTTATACTCTTTCTCCGAAGCATCATCTAACAACTCGAAACCGCTCTCGGCAAAAAACCATTCCACAAGATCTGAGTATGGTGTTTTTTCATCAGGTTTTTCCAATTTTTCGATTTTAGGAAAATATTCAGGGAATAAAGTTCTGATTGCAGAACCAATTAAGCTTTCTGCCACAACATCGGCTCCCTCCTGCTCTCCTTCATAAACCAATTCTACTTTACCTGTAATGGCTGGAATAATTCCGATAAAATCAGATAAACGCAAAGTAGTTTTATCTACACCAGAAATCAATGCTCGACGTTCGGCTGTACTTATTAAATTTTCAAACGCCGTAATGCTCATTCTGGCACTTACACCACTTTTATTGTCTATATATTCGCTTTCGCGGGCTTCAAAACTAATTTGCTCCAAAATATCTCTCGCCAAACTCGGAACATACACAACATCGGTCTGGTTTTGATCTAATTTAGATTCTTGTTCTGTAATTGTTCTGGCAATCTCGATACTTTCTGGATAATGCGTTAGAATTTGTGAACCAATTCTATCTTTTAAAGGTGTTACAATACTTCCTCTATTGGTATAATCTTCTGGGTTTGCGGTAAAAACGAATTGCATATCTAAAGGCATTCTCAATTTAAAACCTCTAATCTGAATGTCTCCTTCCTGCAAAATATTGAATAATGCTACTTGAATTCTCGCCTGTAAATCGGGTAATTCGTTGATTACAAAAATACAGCGATTTGCTCTTGGAATCATTCCGAAGTGTATTACGCGATCATCTGCATAAGACAATTTCAAATTCGCTGCTTTAATTGGGTCAACATCACCAATTAAATCGGCAACCGTTACGTCTGGAGTTGCCAGTTTTTCGAAGAAACGTTCACTTCTATGTAACCACGATATTGGAGTTTCATCTCCTTTTTCAGCAATTAAATCTTTTGCAAAACGAGAAATTGGATTTAACGGATCGTCGTTAATTTCTGAACCTTCCACAAACGGAATATATTCGTCTAACAACTCGACCATTTTACGCGCCAAACGAGTTTTTGCCTGTCCGCGAAGTCCTAGTAAATTAATATTATGGCGAGATAGAATTGCGCGTTCTAATTCTGGAATTACAGTATTTTCAAACCCATGAACACCTTCAAAAACAGGTTTTCCCGATTTGATTTTTTCACGAAGATTATTTCGCAATTCGTCTTTGATGCTTGTACTTTTATATCCAGTGGCTTTTAATTGACCTAATGTCTTTATAGTATTTATTTCCATTGTGTTGAAATATAGATTTTGTTATTTATTATGTGCGCTTCGACTCCGCTCAGCGTGACAATTGTTGTGTTAGACGCACTGCAGTGCATCTCTACAATATACGTAACGTATATTCAGGCGCAAAGAAACCTTAGTATCTTAGCATCTTAGAACCTTAGCAACTTTACTTAATCCTCTTCTTCCTATTCGCTTCGTAATCTTCAAAAATCATTTCACCCAAACCTTTAATTCCGGTATAAAATGCTTTCCCTTGATTAGCTTCTGTAAACTGATTCACAAAACGCTGCAAATACGGATCTCTAGCAATCATAAAAGTCGTAATCGGAATGTGTAATTTTCTTGCCTGCTGTGCTTGTGTATAGCATTTATCGACAATGTACTCATCTAAACCATTACTATTCATATAATAAGAACCATCGCGTTCGCGAACGCAGCTTGGCTTTCCGTCCGTAATCATAAAAATCTGTTTGTTGGTATTACGCTTTCTGCGAAGAATATCCATCGCCAATTGCAAACCAGCAACCGTATTAGTATGATAAGGTCCAACTTGTAAATATGGCAAATCTTTGATTGGAATTGTCCAGGCATCATTACCAAAAACCAATATATCTAAAGTATCTTTTGGGTATCTTGTTGTAATTAATTCAGCCAACGCCATAGCCACTTTTTTTGCAGGAGTTATTCGATCTTCGCCATACAAAATCATACTATGACTGATGTCGATCATCAAAACCGTACTCATTTGCGCTTTGTATTGGGCGTCTTCTACAATCAAATCATTTTCAGTGAGCATAAAACTTTCGACACCGTTATTAACTTGAGCATTTCGAAGGCTTTCGGTTAAAGAAATTCTTTCTAAGCTGTCACCAAAATTATATTCACGGAATTCTCCTGTGTGTTCATCGCCACTTCCCGCATATTTTGTTTTATGATTTCCGCTCCCTGATTTTTTTAAGTTTCCAAAAATCTGATCTAGAGCTTGCTGTCTGATGGCTCTTTCTGTTTTTGCAGTAATTCCAAAACCAGAACTTCCATCGCCTTTTACTTCATCTCTAATATATCCTTTCTTTTTCAGATCTTCAATAAAGTCGTCAATTGTATAATTTTCGTCGGTAAGTTTGTATTCTTTGTCCAGTTCCCGAAGCCAGTTTATTGCTTCATCAAAATCGCCCGAAGTATGGGTGATTAACTCTTTAAAAATCGTAAAAAGTTTGTCAAACGGAGACTGAAAAGGAGCTTCGTAAGTCTTAAAATAAAAGCCTTTTTTAAATTCGTTTTTCATAAATCTAAAATTACATCTTTTTAGAATTATGAAAAACGAATCGTTTATTAATTTTTAGTTAAAATATTTAATCAAAATCCACAACTAACAGTGTTAGATATAATAATTATTCAAACTTTCCATCTACATAATACCAAGCGCCATTTTCGAATTTAAAAGTAGAGAATTCGTAATGTACTTGTGGTTTATTATCAGAATCTAAAAAGTAAGCTTTGAATTCGACTGTATTTTCAGTAAAACTCAATATCTCAAGTTTCTGCCATTCATTGGAGACTGCCCATCTTAAAATTTCAGCTTTTGAGTAATATTTTCTTTCAGAAACATGAGTTGTTTCCATAAGATAATCGACATTGTGAGTTGCATACGCCGAATATCTAGATCGCATTAAAGCCAATGCCGAAGGGGCTTTTTGATTACCACTTAAATACAATTCACAGCAGTTTTCAAAAAGCAATCCTGTGTCGCAGAAACATTTTTTATTCTCCATCAACTGGTTCTTCTCCATTAATTTTTACATGAAGCTGATTTAACAAAACTTGGTAACGAGTAATTTCTCTTACTTCTTCATCTTCTTCAGCAAAATCAATCATTTCGTCAAGTGTTTCGCTTACTTCCAATAACTTATTGTTTGCTTCTCTATCGTTTTTCGCAGCTATCAAATCAATGATTTCCTGTACGTTTGCTTTTAGTGTTTCGAATTTACTATTCATTATTTTTTTTGTTTCAGGTTTCAAGTTTCAGGTTTGCTATGCTAACTTGTAACATGAAACCTGAAACTTGAAACTATTTATTTACTCTTCGCTTTTACTTTCGTTGAATTTCTTCACGATTTCCTTTAATTTTTCTTTTCTTGCAATTTCAGCTTGTTTGGCTTTTGCCTGAGCTTTGTGCAATTTATCGTTATGTTTTTTAATGTTCTTTTCGTTATTGCGTCCCATTACACTTCCCTTTTAATTTGTTCTAACGTTTTTTCAGTAAAAATCAATTCGTTGATAATTTGTTTTCGCAAATCATCAATATCGTCATAGTCAAAATGCTTTGCCCAATTGGTCAGCTGCTGCAGGTTTCTAATCTGTTTTAACCTTTTCGTGGTTTCAAAACTTGTTCTTAACACTGCTTTTCCATCATATTCTGGATTATTTTTGTGCTCGTAATTGGCAAGGTTGTTTTCAAAATCGGCTTTAATATAGTAGAGCTTTTCTTCGGCATTATCAGGATAAAACTCTTCCCATTTTGCAAAACCTATTTTAGTCTTTGATTCTGTTTCTGGATCACGGGCAATTAGCCGCCATTTACTGTTTGCCAGTCTTCCCCAATGATTTGAAACGCGATACATTCCTTCTTCTGTATAGTAATAACTACTTCCTGCTTTGCTTTCAAATTGCTTTTTTAATCCTTTAATGGCTTCTGGAAGCACTTCATCAAAAGCGCAAAAGGTATTTTTAAAAGAATTAGGATGTGGCTTAAAATTTTTCTGCATGTGCAAATATACTCAGATTACAGCGAACTCCCCAAAACAAACCTAAATTGCTTACCTTTGTACTTTAATTCAAAACAAAAAATCATGTCTATAGATTCAGAACAAAAAATGCCGCAAAAAGGAGTTTTTACCGGTATTATCGAAAAAGATGAAAACAATAATTATTTCTGTGGAGAATATCTTTTAGACTACAAAATGGTTCAGGCTAAGTTTAATGAAGGTGATTGGATTACAATAAAATCTGTTATTGAAAACCCAAGCGACATGAGCTACGATAAATATCCTAAAAAATCAAGAAACTTCGATAAGGCGAACCATAAGCCGGAATAGTTTTTTTTGTTTCAGGTTTTGTTGGAACGGTTAAGTTTTACCGCAAAGAACGCTAAGAATTACGCAAAGTTCGCAAAGTTTTTATATAAAGCTTTGCGAACTTTTCTTTTGTAAATAATTTATAAAATAAAACTCTTAGCGTTCTTTGCGTAATTCTTAGCGCACTTTGCGGTTAAAAAAATCTTAGTGTACTTTGCGTAAATCTTAGCTTACTTTGTGGTAAAAAAAATCCCTGCGCCCTTTACGGTTAAATAAACTTACAGTTAACTTTTTTCAATATTTTTTCGATCAAAACTGAAAAGTTAAAAAAAAGTGTACCTTTGCAAAAAATTTGTCGATTTGAACTAAAACAAAACGATTTCAAACTAATAGACAAGTAGTTACCTTTTATTTATGAAAAAAATAGTTGAATACCGCAAGTTACTAAACGTAGAAAAAACTGCAGAGTTAAAAGATTTAAAGACAATTTATCGTAATGCGATGAAAGAATCTCATCCTGATAAATTTGTGGGAAATGAAGCTGGTTTAAAAGAAGCAGAAGAAAAAAGTAAAACGATTATCGAAGCTTACCACTTTTTAGTAAGTATTCACCCTGATACTATCAAACTTAATTTACCTGAGTATACAGAAACAATTTCAACTTGTACTATCACAGATTACAAATTTGTTGAAGGTCGTTTAATTATTGACTTCTCTAACGGAAGTGTTTACGAATACATTAGTGTTCCTAAAGCAACTTACGTGAAAATGGTAAATGCTGATTCTCCTGGAAGATTTGCAAAAAGACATATTTTAAATGCTTTTACTTGGAGAAAGAAAACAAATCAAGAATAGTTTATAGCACTATATTTTACGAAAAAGCACTCTGTTAAACGAGTGCTTTTTTTATGTCCGAAATTTAAAAATTTGAATAGAGATCTCTCAAATATGTTCCACATTAAGAGTTTTTAATCAGATTAAGCCAGCAAACAAGCTGATTTTATGCATTTTACAACCAAAAAAACTATAACAAAATTTTAGGTTACAAAATTCTGTATGTTTTATAATTTTAGATACTTTTGTTGCACAAATCAATTAACTAATTAATTTTTTATAATGAAAAAAATACTTTTTGTACTTACAGCTTCTGCAGCTATCATTTCTTGCAGCAAAGTTAAAGATGGAGAATACCTTATTACTGGTACTGCTACAGGAATTGAAAACGGAAAAACGATCATTTTGCAAGGTCAAGACCCAGCTACAAGAATGCCAGTTTCTCTTGATACAGTAAAAGTTGAAAATGGAAAATTTGAAATAAAAGGAAAAGTTACGGAACCAGCTTTCCATACATTAATTTTACAAGGTGCTAATGGTCCTATTCCATTCATTCTTGAAACTGGAGAAATTAATGTTGCTATTGATAAAGATAGTATCCATAAATCTAAAATCTCTGGAACTTACAACAATGACGAGTACTTTGCTTTCATGGAAGATATGAACAAAACTCAAAAAAGTTTAATTGATTTCCAAAAAAAGAACAACGATAAAATGAAACAAGCTCAACAAGCGCAAGATACAGCAGTTATCAATGGCTTGATGAAGCAATACATGGAAATTCAGAAAGAAGTACAAGAAAGCAGCAAAAAGAAATACATGACTTATGCTGAAAGTCATCCAAAATCTTTCATTACAGCTTTAATTATTCAGAGTTTATTGAATGATCCAACAGCTGACATGAAAAAATTAGAAGGACTTTACAATGGTTTGGATGAGTCTTTAAAAAATACTGCTCCAGGTAAAGAAATCAAAACTAGATTTGGTCAAGCAAAAATGCCATCTGTTGGTGCTACAGCTCCTGCAGTAGGCAGCGCTAAATGAAGAGCAGATTTTTCGGCTCCAAATCCAGAAGGAAAAATGGTTTCGCTTAAAGAAAGCTTAGGCAAAGTTACTATTGTAGATTTCTGGGCTTCTTGGTGCGGACCATGCAGACAAGAAAATCCTCATGTTGTAGCTCTTTACAAAGAATTTCATTCGAAAGGATTAAACATTGTTGGAGTATCTCTTGATAAAGATGCTGCGAAATGGAAAGAAGCTATTGCAAAAGATGGTTTAAATTGGACTCAGGTTTCTAATTTAAAGTTCTGGGAAGATCCAATTGCTAGACAATACAATGTTGAAGCTATTCCTGCTACTTTCATTCTTGATGCATCAGGAAAAGTGGTTGCACAAGATTTAAGAGGTGATGAATTGAAAGCAAAGATTCAAGAATTGCTAGCTAAATAATATATCTTGAAATAATAAAAAAAAATCTCCCTAGTGGAGATTTTTTTGTTTTACGGCATAATCCATAAACTTAGAATGGAAATTCATAAAAAGAAATAAAAGTTCAGCTTATCACATTATAGTTTCTTTTTTCTTCAACATTTCACTCAAAGCATCAATAAATACAATTAGTGAAGAGTTTATGAAAGATTAAGTCCAAAGAAAAGATCTTATATTTACCGTAATCCTAATCCTACTTTGATGAATAAATTTTTAAAAAGAATATTTAATTGAATTTTATTTTATTCAATTCCAATGAATTAAAAAATAACTATAAAATAACTTAAAATTAAGTCGTTTTTTTGTTTGGAAATGTAGAAAGAGTTCCTATCTTTGCCACCGCTTAGAACAACAAAGCACAACAAGCTGAGATCGGGGAGATACTCAAGCGGCCAACGAGGGCAGACTGTAAATCTGCTGTGTGAACTTCGCAGGTTCGAATCCTGCTCTCCCCACGGAAAGGCCGAAAAGCCAGAAAACATTAAGTTTTCAATCTTTTCAAAAAGCCATAAAAAATGTCTAAAGACCTGCAAATTCAACGATTTGCAGGTTTTTTTCGTTTAAAGCCTATTTTCAATATTTATAAAAGCTCACAAAATTAAAGGTGCAGAATCGGTGCACTTTCAGGCGTGGAGTTGCCACCTTTTTCGCGACTAAAAGCTTAGGCAGTATTGATCAGAAAGTGCAAAAAAAGGAGGATATGGCACTTAGAATTTCTTATTGAAGGCTAACTTTATGATTGCTAATTATTATAGGCATGAAAAATACTAGGAGAACGTTCACTTTAGGCTTCAAGATTCTGGCCGCCACCATGAGCATCCACTGCGGAAGGGTCTGTGACGTGGCAAGAGAGCTCAATATCAGCACAAGCACCCTGCAGCACTGGAAGAAGCTCTATCAGGAAGGCAGGTTTACCATAAAGAAAACTTCAGCTGAAATATCCCATAAAAACGAGCTGCTGAAGCTGCGGAAACAGATAAAAGAATTAGAAATTGAAAGGGACATCCTAAAAAAGGCTCAAAATATCTTCTCCAGGAGCGGCGGGTAAAATATGAATTCATAAAGGAAAACTCGAAAATATTTCCCGTTGAGAAGATGTGCCGGATTTTTCAGATCCACAAAAGCAGCTTCTTCCGATGGCGCAAAAGAATACCCACCGCAAGGGCGGAGCGAAAAGCCCATATCATAAGCGAAATTATAAGAATTTACCACTGGAGCCAATGCCGATACGGAAGCCCGAGAATTGCCAAAGAATTAGATTCCATCGGGATAAAAGTTTCCAGAAAATTTGTCGGGCAGATCATGAAGGAAAACCATCTGAGAAGCATTGCAAAATCGAAATATAAAAAAACTACATACCCATCCTCTAAAAATAGTCTGACAGAAAACAGATTGGAACAGATTTTCAAAGCAGGCAGAAAAAATGAAATCTGGGTTTCTGATATAACCTACATCGAAACAGAGGAAAGCTGGCTGTATCTCACTGTGGTGCTAGACCTTTTTGATCGTAAAGTGATAGGCTGGTCCATCAGCAGTACAATGAGAGCAAAAGATACCAGCATCGCTTCTTTGACAAAAGCTCTTCTAAATCGTCCCCTGCAGAACAATCTAGAATTACTATTTCACTCAGATCGTGGGATACAATATACCTGCCGTGAGTTTATTGCTTTATTAGACAAAAATAAAATAACCCAAAGCATGAGCCGAAAAGGAAACTGTTATGATAATGCGGTAGCAGAAAGCTTTTTCAAGACATTAAAAGTAGAACTGGTATACCAGAATAAATACAAGACTAAAGAGAAAGCAGAAAAATCAATAAGCGATTACATAGAGAACTTTTACAACACCTGCAGAAGACATTCTGCTCTCGAAAACTTAACAATTGAGGAATTTCAAAACCGGATGCCAATTTAAATAATAGCTTTTCCTATGATGCTAGCGTTAAACTTGGTGCACAATCGATATATTTAGATTTAACAAGAACTTATAATACTATATTAAGCAACCCATATTGCAAAGCTTTTACAGATACAAAGTATGATTTACCAGCAACAACAAACTTAGCATTCTAAAAAAATCAACATCGCATTAGAACGAATGCCCTTCCGATAACATAAAAGCATTTTTGAATACTCCAAAACTCCTTAAAAAAAAGCGACTAATTTTAAAATTCAGAATTGATCGTTCTTTTATTTTTTTCTCAAAAGTGCGGTTACTTCCAAATTTATCTTTAAAGACAAATGAGGTCTTATAATGTTATACAAAAAATATGTCTGAAATAAATTATTGCACGAAGTAGGTTATTGAAAATCCAAAAAAATGTTAGGTTTCAAAAAATGAAGCAAAAAGAAGGTTTAGCCCTAGAATGGGAATGTTTTACACTACAATGGGAAGATTATGACCTATGAAAAACAAATTCTAAAGTAAATTTGCAACAATCATTCTCAGCTAACGAAAACGATTTCTTAATTTTTTCCTTGCCTCTAATTGAAACGAATTCACATGGAAATTATTATTAGAAATAATATTAACTAGACCTATCAAAAAGATTATTTTACGATCAAACTAAACAACCAAAAAAAACTTTTTATTATGAAGATGAAAAAACTATTCCTTGGCACGGTACTATTAAGTGCTTTAACCTATACTGGCTGCACTAACGATTCTACAGAAAATTGGAATGAAAACGCTGATTCTGCCGATTTATCAACTTTATCTGCTTTATCTACCGAAGAAATAGCAGCCTCTCTTAGCACAGATATTGCGATGGAGGATGTAGCTATTATCATTAATGATCAATTCGAGGCAAAACTTGGGTCTATCAATACCCCGACTACAGCTGTTCCTGCGTACACTTCAATACTCCCGACAACTGCTGTTTCTAGTTATATAGACACTGCTGTTACTTCTGGAACAACAACAACGACCACTAGGACTATAACCATTACGTTCGGAACTGATACTGCTCCAGCAGTTTTTAGAGGACGCAATCTAAAAGGGCAAATTATTTTGAACCAAATTTTTACAACATCAACTACTAAAAACGTGACAGTTACGTTCAATAATTTCTCTATAAACGACAGTAAAATAGAAGGAACAGGAACTTGGCAACGAGTACTGGTAGCTGCAACTCCGACAGTTCCTGTGCACCCAAAAAACACGTTTACAATGATAGAGATAAAACACTCTACATCTACAGGGATTTATCTCCGTAACGGATGGATTGCAAGAGAAATGATTGCCGGATTCTCTACTCGTACAAATCTTAATGATGATGTGAATGCAGTTAATGTGGCTTATGTAACCTTAAACCAAGCTGGATATTTAATGTCTGCATTTACTATTGCAACATTGGGCACTCCATTAATTTACAATACAGCTTGCAGTCTTGGAGCAGCTCCAATACCATTCGCTGGCTCAGGAACGCTTTTCATCAGTAAAAATTTACATAGTGCTGTAATTAAATACGGAGCAGGTGATTGTGACAATGTAGTCAGTCTTGCTATGGACATAAACCTTAGTGATTATTTTACTGGTCCACCTGTCGCATATGGCAGTAACTTATACGTAATAGTTCCTTCTGGAACCACACCTCCAACTCCCGCAGAAGTAACTGCACAGGTGACTCCTAAATTTAATGCAAAATTTGATGAAAAAGCAGCTCCGTTTACATTACCACAATAAAATACATCTCAAATAATTAAAAATAATAAAGGAGTTCAAAAATGAACTCCTTTATTATTTTTATATCTCTTATTGATTAATTGTAATTAGCTGCTGCAAATATCTTTAAACGCATAACTTAACGCTCTAGGATTAGAAACTCAGATGTTTATATCTGTAGTTTTTGCAGAGAAATTATCTTTTTTACCGAATAAAAAACTTTAGCGGCTACGGCAATTTCAAAATAGCTCAAGATTTTTACATAAGAACTCAAATCATTCCTCTAATTGCTGAATTGGACAATAGCCACATTGCCAGCAAAAATTACGAATTCACAATTGGAGAACCGTAAGAAAATCCTTTTAAACGATTTTGCTCTAAGCATTTTTACAAAGGGAGGAAATAAAATCACGTATTATTTCGACCTGTCAGCATTGCTTTCTCCCTGATACCAGATACAGTCTTTAATGTTAAATTCTAGAAAAGGATGCAGCATGCCGATTTTTTTGAATTATTTTTCAATACATTTTGAAAAACAACTTCACCTTTTGTTTTTACAATTTATTTAAAGCTATATAATCATCAGGGTTCAGCAAGTATGAGAGCAACACAAAAAAAAAGTCCCATAAGTTTTTTAAAATCTTATGGGACACTTAAATTTATTGTATTTCCATTTCAACTATTGTATCGATTGGATCTATTTTTACACCATTCAAATACACAAATGTTCCTTCTGGCTGTTGTTTGAATTTCAGTTCTTTTTTACTATCCATCAGATAACATTTTTTTATTTTCTGTTTCATTTCAGGAATAAAAATATAGTCGGGCTGTTTTGGAGTGTTGATTATATGAGCAAACCAGATTTTATCTTTAGCCGTAAATACGCCCCAATCTTGGGCTTTCATTACTCCTCCTCTAGTTCCATAAATACTATTTCCGTTGTGTTTCAACCAAGTTCCTATTTCTCCTAAAGTCTGCACAAACTCCGGCTGGATTGTTCCGTCAGCCATTGGGCCAACATTCAAAAGAAAATTGGCATTCAAACTGGCATCATTAATCAAATAATGCAATAATTCTTTGGTCGATTTGTATTTTCTGTCAGTGATATTGAAACCCCAAGTGCCGTTCATTGTTTCGCAGGTTTCCAAAGGAAGTTGAGAAACGGATTGTCCCCCAAAACCAGCAGTATTTCCACCAGGTAAATCTTTTTCAAATGCCTGGAAATCTTCTCCTGGAAGAGGCGAAAGGTGATGATTGTTTGAAATTAAACAATTTGGTTGAAGTGAATGAATCAATTTATAGATTTCATCATAATGCCAGTTCACTTTTGGCTTCAATGTTTTGTCGGTGTCGTTGTCCAATTGATCCCAATGTCCATCAAACCAGATTCCGCCAATTTCTCCATAATTGGTCAACAATTCTGTTAATTGCCCTTTCATAAAACGAATATAGCTTTCCCAGTCACCTTTTTCAGTCCTTCCGGTTCCTTTTCCTGTTCTTCCCGTTTGGTATTGATAATCAGTTCTTGTCCAGTCCAAAAGAGAATAATAGCAGAATAATTTGATGCCTTGTTTATGGCATTCATCCGCCAATTCTTTTAATAAATCTCTTTTAAAATGCGTGTTTGTAATTTTCCAATCGGATAATTGAGTATCAAAATTGCTAAAACCATCGTGGTGACGTGTTGTGAACGTGATGTATTTCATTCCCGCCGATTTGGCTATTCCTACCCATTTTTTAGCATCAAAATCCTGTGGATTGAATACATTAATCAATCTTCCGTACTCGGTTACATTAATGTTTTGATTGGTCATAACCCATTCACCGTTACCCAAAACGCTGTAGGGTCCGAAGTGAATAAACATCCCGAATTTATCATCCTGAAATTCCTTTCTATTTTTCAGGTTTCCTTCTGTCGGAGTGTAAGTTTGTGCTTGCATTCCTATCGAAAGCATGGAACAAAATATCAGGCTTAGCATCAGTTTTTTCATTTTAAATTAATGTTTTTTATTATTATTAAAGTCGTTTCATTACTTAGGAGCTATTAAAAAATATACTGCGGAATATCGATAAAAGTCTTACTATCCTTGAATTAAAATTAAATTAGAATCAATGAACTACTATTTCTTAAAGCTCTTATGCTTTTCTGTTATATTATTGCTTGTGATTAAAATATTTTCAAAATTATCCAAGTGCTAGCCCCAAAAATTTGTCGTTCCTTTAAAAATTTCGGGGCAACATCTTGGCAACCAAAAATATAATAAAAACAAAAATAATCTCTAATATTCCCACTTCACGAAGGCTTTCATAGCTTCATAATAAGACAATACCAATTCAAAATACAAATCTGCTACAATTAAAAGTAGTTTATAGGAACAATTAAATAGTTTATCAAACCGACATCACTAGGATTGCAAAATCTTTAACGCCGTTTTCGATAATTGAATTTCTTTTAATGATTCCGACATTGTTGATTAAAATATCAATCGGTGCTACTTCGATTTCTATTTTGTTGATATTTGCAATCACAGCGTCTTCATCTCTCAAATCAAATGCGTATCCATACACTTTGATTCCCAAAGATTTGTATTCTTCTATTGCCCTGTCTAATGCAGATTGTGAGCGGTCATTGACTACAATTTTTGCGCCGGCCTCACCCAATTCTTTAGCCATGGACATTCCCAGACCGTGAACTCCTCCAGTAATTAGTGCTGTCTTTCCTTTAAAATCGAATAAATTCATTATTTTTTTCCACGTTTACCAATTAATTTCCTTTTCCAATGAATTCATGTTCTGATTTTCAATTCAAAAAAGAAATTCAGTTTTATTATAAACTCTTCAGAGTAACAGCATGATTACAAATACCTATTGTCCTAATGGCAAAAAAATTAAACACATAGGACATAGACTAAAATTTATATTCTTTAAATGCCTGCTTATGTATTCAAACAAAAAAAGTTCATAAATTAAATATCTATGTTCCTATGTGATTGGATTTATAATTCCCCAAAATCATAAATACCATTTTTTATATCTCAGCAATGCTTCCAAAAAGTAATAATCGGCATAAGTAAGTGGAACATCGACTTCGCTTTTATGAGGCAAAGAACCAACGCTATGCTTCAATAGATAACCGCCGTTCGAACCTAACGGGGCACGATATTTCGGACTCGATAATTCCTTCAAAATGGTTTTGGCAACATCAACATAATTTTGCTTTTCCTTACCCGATGTATATTGGCCTAATTCTAATAATGCGGATGCATAAATGGCTCCTGCCGAAGCATCACGCAAAGCATTTGGAATATTTGGCGCATCAAAATCCCAATATGGAATTTTATCGGCAGGCAAATTAGGATTGTCGAGTATGAATTTTGCAATATGCTTTGCCTGATCTAAGTAAGCAGGATTTTTGGTAAAACGGTACATCATAGTGTATCCGTACAATGCCCATCCTTGACCTCTGCTCCACGCACTAGGATCAGAATAACCTTGAACTGTAACTCTCTTAAGAACCTCCCCTGTATTAAAATCATAATCTACGCAATGATAACTGCTGTAATCAGGTCTAAAATGATTTTTAATTGTAGTATTAGCATGATTTTCGGCTATGTTGGCAAAACTTTTATCATTACTGTTTTGACTTGCCCATTCGAGCATTTCAAGATTCATCATATTATCTATGATTACAGGACCAGCTAGATTTTTTGAAGGTTCCCATGACTGGATAACTTTGGCATCAGGACGGTATCGCGTTGCCAATGACTTAGATGATTCAATAATTACTTTTTTGTATTCTTCATTCTTTGTCAGTCTATATGCATTCCCAAAACTGCAATACATCATAAAACCAATATCATGGAGTTTTGTATAATATTTTACGGTATCTAGTATGGCAAGTTTTTTCTTGGCTTCATCCAAAAATACCGGTTTTTTGGTATATTCATAAATATACAAAAGAGAACCTGGATAAAAACCGCTGCACCAATCGTACGCATCAGTGCTTAAATTTTTATTTTTCTCAAATGTTTTTGGCAATTCATTTGATGGGGTTGCTTTTCCTAGATACTGATACTGCTTTTCAGCAAATTCAAAATCTTCTTGGATCATTTTTTTCATGGCAATACGATCCTTGCTATTGTCTTTTTGAGCAAAAATTGATGTGCTGCAAAAAAACAATAGTACCAAATAATACTTAACTGTTTTCATGTATATTAGTACGTGATAAAAAAAATATTAATACAAAATTTATTAATAAAAAACTGATGGAAAAGTTGATAAAAACATATGGTTTTTATCAACTTTTTTTAATTATTGGCCCCTAAATTAGTACCCTGGATTTTGATCGCTTGGCTTTATTAAGGTGTTAGATGACATTTCTAAAGAAGGAATAGGAAATAATAAATATCTAGGAGCAGTATTTAACCATAATGGTGCATACATTTTCGGATTATTATTCGCAGGAACTGTATTAACCGCATTTGTAACCATTGCATTATAATCATCACCCACTTCTTTCATATACTGAAGATATTTATTCCAACGTATTAAGTCTGCACGACGTACTCCCTCAAAACACAATTCACGCATACGCTCCTCCTCAATAAATTTTTGAAAACCAGCTTTTCCGCCTGCTGCTGCTGTTGCTGTTGGTGCATCAGATGGTGCATATGGAGCTGTAACAACCATCTGCCCATATCCTCTTCGGCGCACTTTATTTACAGCTTCAGTGGCTGCAGCGGTTGGGCCATTTACCTGATTTTCAGCCTCTGCATACATTAGAAGAACATCGGCATATCTCAAGATTGGGAAATTGATTCCCCCAAAATTCTTAGATTTAGGAGTAAGTACTTCAAATTCTCTTCTCCATTTAGCGACATCCCTAGCGTATTGGCAAGTTGGGGCAATAGCAACTCTCGCTCCAGTAACATTATCAAGCGTATAAGTAGTCATATTCCAATCACGACGCAAATCAGCTCCTGTAGGATCATAGGCTCTGAATAGTTTTGCTGTTGCTTTGATCTGACCATAGCAATTCCCTAATTCACTATTTAAAGTAGCATTAGCAGTCGACAAATAAACGCCGTTAAGAACTCCCAGACGGCCATAATCTTGAAAACCATCAACACCATTTCCTTTTTCTTCCGCTTCCCACATTACTTCACTTGTATCGTAGAGGTCTTCGGCTTCATTTATAAATATTTGACGGTATCCATTATTAGCCGTATTAGCTGCAATCGTTGGATTGAAAGTATTATAATAATTTGCCGGCTTTCCAGATGGTGCAGTAGTCTTATAAGCTACAATTAACTGATGCTGTCCAGAATCAATCACTTTTTTTGACCAGGCTAGAGCATCAGCGTATTTTGAAGTATCCATTAGAGGATAACCAGCCATTTGCAGACATACTCTAGCAAGAATCCCCTGGACTGTGGTTTTTGTAACACGGCTTGCATATTGCAATTTAGTTTGACTAACCATAGCTTCAGCCGCAGTCATGTCTTTCAGTACTTGTGCATAAACCTCAGCCGAAGGTGTTCTCGCAGCCGCAGTCCCATAAGGAGTCGTAGTAGGTTCCAATTTCAAAGGCACATCACCCCATCTGCTTACCAATAAAAAATAGTAATATCCTCTTAAGAATAAAGCTTCACCCAATATTATTTTACGTTTGTCTTCATCCATTTTAGGCAAATCAACATGTGCTATCAAATCATTGGCTCTGTTGATTCCTCTATAAAGTTCAGCCCAAGTATTAGAAACTACCACATTGGTAGCATCATAACTATTAGCTTTAGGGCCATCTGTTCCTGATGGCAGACTAAACCTGCCGTGAGATTGCTCATCGGTTAATCCTTCTAAAGTTTCCCATAAACGATAACCATATAAATTTTCTGAGCCTAATGGATCATATACTCCTGCTAAAGCTTTTGTTAAACCCTCTTCGTCAATATAATATTGCTCTATAGAAATTTTGTTTGATGGTTGGGTATCCAAATAATCCTCACATGAACTGGAGACAATTGCCGCCAAAACTAATATATATATCTTTTTCATTTTGAAAGTAATTTAAGTTGTTAAAAGGAAATGTTTGTAGCAAAAAACACCGTACGAGCACGAGGATAAGCTGAAAAATCAAATCCTGGAGTTAAAGCAGAATTGTATGTACTTACCTCTGGATCTGACCCTGAGTACTTAGTCCATGTATATAAATTTTGCCCTGACAATGAAAAACGTAATGACTTAAGATGCAATTTTTTTAGAAAATCTCCATTAAAATTATAACCTATAGCAACTGTTTTCAATCTCAAATAAGAACCATCTTCAACATAAAAATCTGAATATCCAACTGCAGAACCCGTTAAACCTCTAGTCCTGAAAATATCCGAATTTGGATTTGCGGGAGTCCAACGATCATTATAACTTGCAAATTGGTTTAAACCTTCAATATTTTTTTGATTTCCTTCAAAGAACATACGATTGTTATTCAGAATATCGTTACCGTACGACCATTGGAAGAAAATATTCAAATCAAAGCCTTTGTAGGTAAAGTTGTTTGTAAATCCTCCTGTATGCAACGGATTTCCGTTTCCTATAATGACATTATCACTTGAATTGATATTTCCGTCACCATTTTGATCCACATATTTAACATCACCCGGCTGGATATTTGTTCTTACAGGATTACCATTTCCTGGTATTCCTGTTTTTAAACTGTAAGTAGTTACTCCTGCAGAACTAACAGAGGTGTTAAAATCCGCATATTTATAAGTTCCTGCATACTGAAAACCATACATTTGTCCCAAAGGCTGTCCGACAGTTGCAGCGTATGCATTTACAGTAGTCCAGTTATTATCCCAAGGAATAACATCATATCTTACATTTTGTCCTTCTGCTAAAGACAATAACTTATTTCTGTTAAAAGTAATATTAGCGCTCGTTGTCCAAGAAAAATCTTTAGTAACTATATTTTGGGTTGTCAAGGTTAATTCCAATCCTTTGTTTTCGACACTTCCAATGTTTTTATATGCTGAACCATATCCCGTAGATAAAGGAAGAAGTGTGTTAAGCAATAAATCTTTGGTCGTTTTTTTATAAACATCTGCTGTTAAAGTGATTCTTTGTTTGAAGAAACCTAAATCTATACCTGCATCTATTTGCTCTGTTGTTTCCCACTTTAAACTAGGATTTCCAAGTTTCTGACCCGCAACACCTATAACATAATTATTATCAAAAACATACGTACCATATATTGGATTCGAAGGATTGTAATACGATGTAAGATAATCAAAGTCACCTACACGATTGTTTCCGGTTTGTCCATAACTAAGACGTAATTTACCATCTGATATTGTTTTACTTTTTTTCAAGAAATTCTCTTCCTTAAATTTCCAGGAAGCTGCTCCTGATGGGAAATAGCCCCAATGATTTTCTGTAGAAAATTTGGAAGAACCATCAGCTCTCATCGAAGCGGTAAGCATATATTTGTTATTATAGATGTAATTTACCCTCCCTAAGAAAGATGCCATTCTCGACTTAGAATTAGAAGGATCAATTCTTACGGGAGCTCCTTGACCAAATCCATCAAACATCAAATCTTCGTTAGGCAATCTAGTTTCCATTATACCATTAGCCCACGCATCTTGTTGCTGAATTGTAAATCCTCCTAATGCAATTATTTTATGCTTACCTATTGTTTTATCCCAGGTAATTGTGTTTTCATTCAAAAAACTTTTATAATTGTTGTTTGTTATTCTTCCGTATACACCAAAAATACCCCCTGGACGTCCTGCCTGTGTTTTTGAATTATAGAATTCATCTCTTTCGGATAAATTCTCAGTATAACCTAAACTCGATCTTAATTTCAATTCTTTGGTCAGCAAATACTCAAGATATCCATTAATCGAATAATTATTTGTAAAAATTACATTGTACGTATTTTTAAGGTTGTAGATAGGATTTACTCTATAATCAGCAGTAATATTAGTATTTGGATCTATGAAAGTATCCTCTGGGTTAGTAGTATTACCTGGATCGTAAGGACGGCCTCCCCAAATTGAAGGCATTAGATTACCAGTAGCGCTGCCTTGAGAAGTCCCATCTGAAGGCTTAAGTCCTGTTTGCTTTATGTAACTGTAATTTGAATTTATTCCGACTTTAAATTTATCAGTAATTTTATAATCAGCATTTACGCGTACTTGAGCTCTTGCATAATTTGAATTTAATAGAACCCCATCTTGATCGGTATATGATCCTGATGCAGCATATTTAAGCTTTTTAGTTCCTCCTGTTACAGATAGATCATTTTTTTGAAACAAAGCACTGCGAGAAACCAAATCTTGCCAATCTGTAGCTTCAACATTTTTATAATAGTCAAGTGTTTTGCCACCTGAAAGATAAATTTGAGTTGGCGATAGTATTGATCCTGAACCACTAGTGACAACAGGATTAAGTTCAAGTTGGTACTTTACGAAATCATAAGTACTCATAAGATCCATTTCTTTGGCAATTTCCTGAACACCAATAGAACTAGAAAAAGCAAAAACCGGCTTGCCTTCTTTTCCTCTTTTGGTTTGAATTACGATAACTCCATTAGCACCTCTGGCTCCATAAATAGCAGTAGCAGATGCGTCCTTTAAAATATCAATAGACTCAATATCACTTGGATTAATAGCATTGTTGTTTGGATCTTCAACCAAAAAACCATCTATAACATACAATGGACTGTTAGCCTGTGTTACCGAGTTGTTTCCTCTAATAACGATATTAACACCCGCTCCTGGCTGTCCATCTGCCGAAGATACCTGCACACCCGCTACACGACCCGCCAAAGCTTGGTCAAAAGAGAAAACAGGACTTTTATTAATATCGTCCATTGATACACTGCCGACTGAACCTGTCAAATCTTTTCTTTTCACAGCTCCATAACCAATTACAACGATCTCATCAAGACTATTCGTTGACGATTTTAAACCAACATTTACAATACTTTTGGTTCCTACTGTAAGTGTCGCTGTTTCGTAGCTCAAATAGGTAAATACTAATTGATCATTTGAATCGGCCTTTATTTTATATTGTCCTGTATAATCAGTTATTGTTGCTTCTTTAGTACCTTTTACTGAAACAGTAACACCTGGCATAGGCTCGTTCCCTTCATCATTTACTGTACCAGATATCATTCTGCTCTGTGCCTGCACAAAAGCTGGAGCAATCAATATAAAAATACCGACAATAAAATGTCTGAAAACCTTAGCAAGAGGCTGGTATTTCAAATTATTATTTTTCATAAATTACTAATTTTGGTTTTTTGTTAATTGTCTAAATCTGTTTTTGGTTAAAAGTTAGTTAGTTCTTAATTCATTAATTTCAAATTTTAGGTTACTTTTTTTGAGATTACGAAAACGTTTTCATTGTATTTTTTTTTCCAAATGTACAGACCTCTATCATTTTTAGGGTGGATAATCGCCCCATTTTGGGTACTATTCCTCCCAATTTGTTAGGTTTTAGTCCAATGTGGCTATCATAGTCGTTTTTTTTCAATATTTTCTTAATAATTGCCAATCGTTTTTATTTTTTAAGAAATTTCCATCTGTAAAATAAAAAAACTATTTAATGATATTTTGAATCAATACATTGACACAACTAATTTCATTTACAAATTTTTAATCATTTCTGACAAATATTCAAGTTCACCGTATCATAAACATATATTCCTGAAACTAAAAAAGCTGTCTAAAAATTTTAGACAGCTTTTTATTGTATTAATATTATTAAACTATTGTATTTCTAATTATCTCAACACCATTTTAAATAACTGCAAAAATCTAATCGATAGCATATTTTCTCCTATGCTGCAATTATAAACAAAATCTTGATGGTCTTGCTCTAATGAATCAAAAATTCTACTGTAAAAACCACATTTAACAGCTCAGATATTACGGTTGGGGTATATATATAGGTGTATTCTTACTCATTGTAAATGAAACACTTGATCCTGCATAAGGAGCTGAAGGCATTGTGCATTCCAAAATCCTAGTCGATGCAATCTCTGGCAAATCAAGATAAACATTGATTTTGGCATTAGTCTGTGCAGGATCGGCAACATAAACCGAAACATTCGCGGTCCCAACTTTTTTTAACATCACTACACAAGGTTTATCGACACGTACAGTTACTCCATTAGTTGTAAAAGTAGTAGGCTCATAGAAAATCAGTTGCCATACATTCAATCCGGTATGTTTTACGGCCTGTACATCGGAACTATTTGTCATTATTTGAATCTTGCTGGCATCATACTTCTTCATATCTCGTACCTTAGTTTTATTAGGCACTACAATATAAGCATAGCTTGCATCAGTCGGTTTAACCCCATGATTAAACCACAGCTTAAACACATCACTGCTAACTGGTTTATTAACTTGGCCGACATTAATATCATGCCAATTCCCGGTTTGAGTCTGGCTAGTAAGCTGTAGGTTCCCTCCTTGAGGAAAAAAATACCCTACATTACCGTGTAATGCCCATTGCAGATTACCATTATAATTGTAAGTTCCTTTGTTTAATACAGAAGTATTTCCATTGGAAGATACGGTCACCTTGCCATCAAGCAGACATTGATTTACTGTCGTATTGATTGTTTCGGCAGCTGTAGCATTGATAGCGGCGCCAAGACAAACTATTTCATCATCAAAAAAGAACCATGATTTTCGGGAATTTACGCCATAATCATTCAAGGCATAAGCCGTCGCGCCATAAATACCATCGGATACACCACCCACAAAGGAAGATACACCTTTATGTTCCGGAAGGCTAAACCACTCTCCTCGTAACGGCATAGTCGCGTATTCCGGTGCGGTTGCCCCGGGAATTTTGTTCCATTCCCATACAGGAAAAATATTACAATACTCATTCCCGGTAACATTAATATTAGTGGCACCGTCTGTAAGAAGATACCCTTTAACACTTTCTCCACCTCCATTTTCAGATCTTAAAGTTCGTGTAGAAACGTTTCGCACACTAAAATTATAGCCACTTCTGATATGCTGAACATAATCTGAACTATAAAAATTAGTATTTTTTGCCTTGACTCCGTATGATGCCGGTTGAGTTCCTTTTATACGGGCTATGGCCTCATCATAACTACTGCTATTACTCAGATCTAATAGTTTCATTTTTTCTAATGTCCTACTAAGTTCAGATTGATCTAAAGCATTAATCCTGCTAAGTGAACGTCCCATGACATTAAAATCGAAGTATTTACCACGAATAGAGTTAAGATAGGTGTTTCGTATAAAAAGGGACAAGAGATTCAAATTGGCACCCCCCAATTCAAAAGAAGTACCTCTAACAAACATGGCCACATTAATTTCGCCGCCAATGAAAACTCTACCATAGCCCCCTATATACAATTGACTGCCATGAGCTTTATATGAATAATCATATTGAATTCCATCACCAGTGGTCAATACTATAGGCTCAAAAGCCTGATTTACCGCCATTTTCACAATAGAACTATCCGCTTTAAGGCAGCCTCGATAAATATAATGTAGAGCAACATCCACCTTGTTGGCAGCACCGGTAACTGGATTACCCCTATCCATTTGTAGGATAAGTTTAGCTTCAAGTGAGGACGGTATTTGCTGATTGGGGTTGCCACGAAGCAAAATCAGAATTTGACCTATTGCCTGTGGAGATCCTATTTGATTCCACCACCAGCCATCGCCTGTACTTTGAGGGTCTTTTTGATTCCAATAAGTCAAACTATTTACGATTGCCTGATACAAAGCACTATTGCCATAATATTTTGAGCCAGGCATAATATAGGCCAATGCAAAATTTTTTACACGAGGCAAATGGGGTGCCGGACTCCAAAGGCTTGGAGAACGATTATTGTAATTGATATCTTTCCAAGAGCCATCGCTCTCTAAAGTGGAAAGTGTATTGGCTACTGCATTATCTAACGCGGTTACAGCTGTACCACTAGTGATGCCTTCCCGTATACGTTGCATGATTGTTTCATAGTCTGTTGTTGATTGTCCCAAAACATGATGGTTTTGAAAAAAGGCACAGATCAATAAAATAATTATAACATAGTTCTTTTTCATTATTAATTTAAATTAAATGGTTTTAATAGATTGTTTTCAAAGGTTATTTATTGAAGTTTCTTTTTCAAAAAATTCCTTAATAAGCCCATTCTTTGATTGCTATGAGAAGCACAAAATACCAACCAAAAAAAGTTTTATTAAAAAAACTTCTCAACTGTTTTCATTTTATTGGTTTGACTTTACTCAAAGATTCCTAATCAAAATTGCTTATCAATATTCATTATTTTTAAAAATGGTCTTTTAATTTTTTTTCACTACTATGCGAAGCCCGCAATTCTGTATTTTACCTCATGACTCTACATCCAAGCTATATAAGTCTTCCTTAAATTCTTCAAATTAAAATTATTTCCCTTTTGTAATTCCACTTTCGTTAAATGCATCAACCAGATAAAAATATTCGGCATCTGCATTCAGACTCAAAATAGTAGCCGAAGTAGCGTCATAAACTTGATGACTCAAATACAATTTTTCTTTTGCCAATCCATATCTAACAATGTAACCCATGGCATTTGGAACCTTATCCCAACTAACTGTTACTTGTTTTCTGTCTGAATCTTTTCTTTCAATTTTGATGTTTTTTACTCGTAGCGGCAATTTATCATTCCCTTTTCCGAAAATACGGAAACCGCTTATCGCAAATTTTCCGTCAGGCACGTGGTGATTGGTAATTCTGAAATAGCGTCCTTTGATTGCTTTTGGCAATTCAAAATAATCATGAGGATAATCATTTGCATTATTGCTTTTATCAATTAAAACCATCCAGTTTTTCTTATCATTTGAATATTCAATTACATATTGATAAGGTGTATAATCTGCTCTTCCCAAAAGTTCGGTGTCTTTATCAGTAAAATTGATTTGAATGGCGCGAACATCGTATTCTTTTTCTAAATCCAGACTCAACCATTCGTCTTTGTTTCCCGTTTTGGCACTCCAAAAAGTTCGTATGTTTTCGTCAACCGCATTTTCAGGATTAAAATTTTCCAAAACAGATGAAGTTTCTACTTTTTTATTGTACGAAAGCAACATCCAACCCGTAAATAAATCAGTATTGCCTTTTACATTTTTATTCGGAATATAATGTGGATAATCAGCCAAATATGAATTGGAATACAAATTATCTTCTTTATCAAAAGCTGCCGGAATTAAGTTGATTCGACGCTCAAACAAATGATAAATATTTACGCCAACTGTTCCGGTATGCCAATAATTTCCATAAATATCCTGAAACGTGTTTCCGTGACCTCCTCCAAAAGCAAAGCCCGTGGGTTTGTATGCATACGGATTATGTTTGGCAATCGTGTAACGTCCCAGCGGATGATCTCCAATGTAAACCGCATCGTTGTATTCTTTTCCCTGCAAGGGCGAAGAATACTGAAAATAATATTTCCCTTTGTATTTATTAAGCCAAGCCCCTTCAAGCCAAGGTTTTGGTCGATTCAATAATCGATCTGCTCCTTTGTTCTCCCAACCGTATTTATCAAGATGGAAACTAACCATAGGCTGAATTTCCCCAATGGGTTCAAAATTGTTTTTTACGTCCAATTCGATACCATACAACGGTAAATTATTATTGGAGCTGCCATAATATAAATAGAGTCTTTTATCATCGTCCAAAAATAAACAAGGATCAGTAAAATTGCTTAATTTATAATTCCTTACATACGTCCATTTTCCCGATTTCGGGTCGGATGTTTTATACAGTTTTTGGTCTGCTGCCATAAAATAGACTTCTCCGTTCATTTCTACAACGGTTGGCGCATATTCTTCCCAAGGCAAATCATTGTTTGTTATAAAATCCCAAGCAATCATATCTTTTGAATGCCAATAGCCTCCCGATTTTGAAACGAACAAATAATATTCTTTTTTAAAAACGAGCATTGTCGGATCGGCTCCTTCACGATAGGATTGCGTCCCTAAAATTCTTCCCCCATAGTCTTTTCTGATGCAAAATCGATAACTAATATTAACTGGGTTACAATAGGTTGTCTGTGCGAAAAGAGTTTCTGAAAAACAAGTTGCGAGCAATACTATTATAATTATTTGCCATTTGAATTTACCGTGTATCGGATGTGTATTTTTCATTTATATTTTAATTTATTTAGATTTCCAATCAATAGCGTCTGTACGAAATGGAACAGCAGGAAGTCCAGCACCGTTAAACAGATTTGGCATCGCTGTTTCGTCCCATGCAAAACGCACGGCTACAGGATTAGTAATCCCAGGTGCAGATACAATGATTTTTTGACCTTGGATTTGGGCAGTCGCAGAAACAAACTTGCCATCATTCCCTGCTACCATAAACCAATTTAACGGTTTATTATCATTACTTTTTAGTCCATCACTATACTTGAATGTCAAGATAACATTGTCATTTTGTACCTTCATGCTTTCAAAAACTGGTCCACTGCACACTTCTTTTTTATTGTAGGTATTTGCAAGTGAAATTAAGGCTAACCTTCTGCCCACTTCCCATTTATACGATGGGTGAATGTCTGTAAGCGTATCCACCAAATCCGTGGTGACAGCCATACCAGTGTAAGGTATCTTAAGGGACTGTGTTTGCCCTTCCCAGAACTCGGGGAGCCTTTCTGCAGTACGCGGTATGGAAGTCTTTTCCTTCCTCTTACTATAATAATAGGGAGCAATCAGTACCGAATAGAAAGGAAGTTTTTCATTCCCCCATTGTGCACGCCAACCTTCAATCAATGCCTGCATTTTATCAGCATAACGTATTCCGTCATTATTTAGGCAATTTGCCTCCCCCTGATACCAAAGAAATCCACGCAATGCAAAGGGCGCTAAAGGCTGTATCATACTCTCATTATTCTTTCCAGGTGCAATGTTATCAATCATAAATGGCTCTTTTTTGCTCTCTGTTGCAAATGCAGGCAAAGCTTTATAAGCTTCTGCTGGCGTCCACGTCTCAATACGGCTTCCACCCCATGCAGAAAAAATGACACCAATGGGTATGTGTAGCTTTGACTGAATATTTTTTGCGAAATAAAACCCTACAGTAGAAAACTGTTCCAAAGCAGTGCCTACACACTCATTCCAGCCGGTTGTTGTTACATCAGGACTACTCAATACCTTCTCAACTTTAAATAGGCGAATGTTTGGATAGGTTTTAGTTAATTCCAACGCTGAACTGTCAATCCCCACCTTAGGCTTAACAAAATATTGGGGAAGTAACTTCATGCTATATTCCATATTCGATTGACCGGAACATAACCATACTTCACCTACAAGAATATTTGAAAGCCTAATCGTATTGCTACTTCCAGAAATTGTCATCACCTGTGGTTTATCTGACGCTTTTAAAGGAGATAATTCTACTTTCCAATTTCCATCAGAATTTGTTTTAGCGTTTTTTTTCTGACCCGAAAAAGATACAGTGACCCGTTCGCCAGGATTAGCCCATCCCCATACAGGCACAGGCTTTTCTCGTTGTAATACCATATTGCTTCCCAATACTTTTGGGAGTCTGACTTGTGCCTGAATAAAAGCAGAAGACGTTACAAGAACAGTAAGAGTGAATAGTGTTTTTAGTCTCATGGTTATGTCATTTAATTTTTTTTCCATAGTAATGGTCATCTTACAGGCTGATTATTGGGTTTATTTTTTTGAAACGGTCTAGATGGTTCATTATTACAGACAACACCGGTTCCAGTTCAACTATAATCGAAAACATAGCTTATGTATTATGGTTGAGTCACATATATAGGCTTACTGGCATTCACTGTAAATGAAACACTTGATCCGGCATAAGGAGCTGAAGGCATGGTGCATTCCAACATTCTAGTCGATGCAATCCTAGGCAAATCCAGGTAAATATTGATTTTGGTATTAGTTTGTGTAGGATCGGCAACATAAACTGAGACATTTTGAGTGCCAACATTTTTCAACATCACCACACAAGGCTTATCGACACGAACAGTTACACCGCCATTTGTAAAAGTAGTAGGCTCATAGAAAACCAGTTGCCATACATTCAATCCGGTATGTTTTACTGCCTGTAAACTGGAACTATTGGTCATGATTTGAATCTTGCTGGAATCATACTTCTTCATATCTCGTACCTTAGTTTTATTAGGTACTACAATATAAGCATAGCTGGCATCAGTCGGTTTAACGCCATGATTAAACCACAACGTAAACACATCGCTGCTAACTGTTTTGTTGGCCTCCCTAGTATTGATATCATACCAGTTGCCGGTTTGAGACCGACTAGTCAGCTGCAAATTGCCTCCTTGAGGAAAAAAATAACCTACATTACCATGTAATGCCCATTGCAGATTACCATTATAACTGTAAGCCCCTTTGCTCAATCCCGAAGTGCTTCCATTGGACGACACGGTTACATTCCCATTCAGTAAACACTGGTTTACGGTAGTATTAATAGTTTCAGCAGCTGTAGCATTAATAGCGGCGCCAAGACACACTACTTCATCATCAAAGAAAAACCAAGATTTTCTAGCATTTACCCCATAGTCATTAAAGGCATAAGCACTGGCACCATAAACACCATCGGATACCCCACCCACAAAGGATGATTTCCCCTTATGCTCAGGGAGACTATACCAATCTGCACGTGCTGGAATAGTGGCGTATTCCGGTGCGGTTACCCCGGGAATTTTGTTCCATTCCCATACAGGGAAAATATTATAATACTCATTCCCGGTAACAGCAATATTAGTGGCACCATCGGTAAGAAAATACCCTTTAAGATTCTCTCCATTTCCATTTTCAGATTTTAAAGTTCGGGTAGAAACGTTTCGAATACCAAAATTATAGCCACTTCTGATGTGCTGAACATAATCCGAACTCCAATAATTAATGTTTTTGGCAACCATCCTGTACGATGCAGGTTGAGTTTGTTTTAAACGGGCAATAGCCTCATCATAAGATCCAATATTACTTGGATCCAATAATTTCATTTTCTCTAATGACAAACTCAATCTTGATTCATCTAAAGCATTACTCCTGCTAATTCCGCGCCCTAAAACATTAAAATCAAAGTTTTTGCCACGAATGGATTTCAAATAAGAATTTCGTATAAAAAGAGATAAAAGATTTAAATTGGCACCCGACAATTCATAAGAGGTCCCTCTAACAAACATGGCTACATTAATTTCACCTTCAACGAAAACTCTACCATAGCCTCCTATATACAGTTGGCTGCCATGAGATTTATACGAATAATCATACTGAATGCCGTCGCCAACAGTAAATGCTATAGGCATAAAAACTTGCGTTACGCCCGTTTGCAAAATAGCACTATCTGCTTTAAGGCAGCCCCGATAAATATAATGCGTAGCAACATCCACCTTGTTGGCACCAGTTTGTGTTGCTGGATTACCATTATCCATTTTTACAATAAGATTAGCTTCAAGTGAGGACGGTATTGGTTGAGTTGTGTTGTTACGAAGCAAAATCAGAATTTGTCCAATTTTTTGCGGACTTGATATTTGATTCCACCACCAACTGCCACTTTGAGGATTTTTTTTATCCCAATAAGTCAAACTATTTAAAATCGCCTGATATAAAGCTTTATTTCCATAATAGTTAGAGTTAGGCATCGTATAGGCCAATGCAAAGTTTTTTACGCGGTCTAAATGGGTCTCCGGAATCCAAGTAGCATGAGAACGATCACTATAATCTATATCTGTCCAGGAACCATCGTTCTGTAAAGTAGAAAGTGTATTGGTAACTTCATTATTTAACGTGGTTATATTTATGCCACTAATGAAGTTTTCTCGTACATGCTGCATAATCGTTTCATAGTCTGATGCTGATTGTCCCAAAACACGATTGTTTTGAAAAAAGGCACAGATGAATAAAATAATTAAAACGCAGTTCTTTTTCATTATTATTAATTTTAATTTTATTTAAATGCTTTTAATGAGTCACATTTAAGGCTTAGTTATTAATTTTTCTCTTCAATAAATTCTCAACAATTTCCATTGTATCCGTTTGACTTCACTAAAAAATTCCCAATCAAAATTACTTTTCATTTTGATTGGGAATATACTTAAATTATTCTTTTTTATTTTTTAACAATCGTACTTCTAAAAATTTCAGCACCATTTTGAATAATCACAATATAGTTTCCGGAAGGCAAATCCTCTGTGAAAACATTTTGTGGTACACTAGCAAAATGAATCTGACGAATCTTGTTGCCAAGTATGTTATAGATACCAATTGTTGCATTAGGATCTAGCTTTGATGCTACCTCAACATTAAAATTGTCTTGAACTGGATTAGGGTAAACAGTAAAGCTAGATGAAGTTGTTGGTACCTCTTTAGCAGCCATTTTAGCCGTACTATTGCAAGAACCTAGCTTATCTCCGTGATTCAAATGTGCTTGAACGGCAGATTGTGCCACGCAAATAACATTATTATTATGACAAATCTGAACTTTATCATTTTTATTACCACATCTAACATCAAGTACATTAATTGTAATCGAAGCTGTAGATTGACATCCGCCTGCATACGAAGCTGTTACTGTATAGGTTCCAGCCTGTGAAACTGTAATTGATGGTGAATTTTCGCCAGTGTTCCAAGTATAATTAACGTTTTGATCTTCCTGTACCAATGAATTAAGCGTAATTGATGTTGGTCCATACCCTAGATAAATGGTATTTTTATCATCTACAGCTGGATTCATAGCATAAACATCTGGAATAGACAACTGTACTGTTGGACAAACCACATTTGTAGTAACAACTGTAGAAGTTGTAACAGCATTATTGTTATCAGTAACTTTTGCAGTAATAACATAAGATCCCGTAGCAACATTATTCCAGTCAAAAGTGTAAGGTGCAGTTAAATCCTCACCTAGTTTAGTTGCTCCATTGAAGAACTCTACTTTGCTCACACTACCGTCTGCATCTGTTGCATTTGCGCTGATAGTAATATTAGCAAGTGAATTATAGCTTGCATTTGCCGAAGGCGAAGTAATCGTAATCGTTGGCAATGCATTTACGGTAACGTTCACAATTTCAGAAGTCACGACAGCACCTTTATCATCGGCAACTTTTGCAGTCAATGCATAAGAACCTGAAGCAACATTTGTCCAATCGAAACTGTAAGGAGCCGTAGTGGCTTCTCCCAGTTTAGTTTCTCCATTGAAGAATTCAACTTTAGCTACAGAACCGTCAGCATCAGTTGCATCAGCAGTAATTGTTATAGTTGCAGGAGCATTATAGCTTGCATTTGCCGAAGGCGAAGTAATCGCAACCGTTGGCAATGCATTTACAGTAACATTAACAATTTCAGAAGTTGTAACAGCATCATTGTTATCGGTAACTTTTGCAGTCAATACATAAGAACCTGAAGCAACATTTGTCCAATCAAAACTGTATGGAGCCGTAGTGGCTTCTCCCAATTTAGTTTCGCCATTGAAGAATTCAACTTTGTTAACAGAACCGTCAGTATCTGATGCATCAGCAGTAATTATTATAGCAGATCCTTGAGTAATAACAGAACCATTAGCCGGAGAAGTTACTATTACAGTTGGGGTTGCGTTCACAGTGATATTTGCTATTGTTGAGTTAGTCGCAAGCCCTCTATTATCAATCGCTTTGGCTGTAATGGCATGCGTACCTGCAGGCGCATTGTTCCAACTGAAACTGTAAGGAGCTATTGAGCTCTCCCCTATTTTATTGGATCCATCATAGAACTCTACTTTGCTAACAGAACCGTCTGAATCACTTGCAGAAACAGTAAAATTAATACTTGAACCTGCGATAAAACTGGCACCATTTATTGGTGAGCTTAAAGTCACTGCAGGAGCAATATTTTGTTCTAAAATTAACACCGGCCTATTTGCAGCAACGGCTTCCTTAGATGCCAAAGTAATACTACCTGAATTGGCATAGGTACCTGAATTTATATTCTTTAGAGCAATATCCAAAGACAATAGCTTATCCCCAGCAAGTTCAGCCAACACCTGATTGGTAATATCCCATTCTACGGTGGTTCCACCTAATTGACCAGGTACTGAAGCAATTACAGCACCCGTTGCTGGTTTAGTATTCCAGGTAACCCCAGAACCCGCCGCACCTGTGCCTTCCACCCAAGTATCATCGGCAACATAGCTTACATCCCAGTTATTAACTGGAGCACTTGTCTGTGCGCCTACCACTTTCAATTGCAATCTGGCTTTATTGATATTTGCCGAGATACTACTAAGATTAAATTTCATTAAAGTTTCACGAGTAGTTGTAGCAGCAAACCCCTTAGTTATTAGCAAACTCGAGTTTGCACCATAATTATTAGCTGGTACACCGCCATCTATATATGCATCCGCAACGGGAGATACATTTACAGGGGCATACTTCACAGTGATATTTGTTGCTAATGAGGTAGCGGAAAGCCCCCTATTATCAATCACTTTGGCTGTAATGGCAAACGCACCGACAGGCACATTGTTCCAACTGAAACTGTAAGGAGCCATTGTGCTCTCTCCTATTTTATTAGCTCCTTCATAAAATTCCACCTTGCTCACCGAACCGTCTGAATCGGTTGCAGAAACAGTAAAATTAACACTTGAACCAGCAGTAAAATTGGCACCATTTGCCGGTGAACTTAATGTAACTGTAGGAGCAATATTTTGTTCTAAAACTAATACCGGTCGCAATGCAGCATTACTATATTCCTTAGAATTAAAAGTAGCGTCTGAGCTTGCAACTGCAACAGTAGAAGCAATATTCAACGACAATACCTTATCTCCATTAAGTTCAGACAATACCTGATTGGTAATATCCCATTCTACGCTTGACCCAGTTGCTTGACCGGTCTGTACAGCTAGTGAAGCACCTGTTGCTGGTTTAGTATTCCAAGTAACCCCGTTTTCTGTCCAACTATCATCAGAAACATAGCTTACATTCCATGAAGTACTTGCAACCGCGGTATTAGCGTTTCTCGCTACCAATTTCAATTTGGCTCTGTTGATATTGGCAGAAATATTACTAAGATCAAACTTCAGTAAATCTTCGCGCGTAAAGTCGGCAGCGCCACTCTTATTTATCACTAAATCAGGAGAAGTTCCATAATTTGTAGTTGCATAAGTACCACCTCTTACATAAGCATCCGCAGTAGGCGATACATTTATTGAGTCATATACAACAGTTGGAGTACTGTCATTTACTGTAAATGAAACACTTGATCCGGCATAAGGAGCTGAAGGCATTGTGCATTCCAACATTCTAGTCGATGCTATCCCCGGCAAATCCAGGTAAACATTGATTTTGGCATTAGTCTGTGTAGGATCGGCAACAGTCACCGAAACATTCGGAGTACCAACATTCTTCAACATCACCACACAAGGCTTATCAACGCGAACACTTACAGCACCATTTGTAAAAGTAGTACCCGTGTAGAAAACCACTTGCCATACATTCAATCCGGTATGTTTTACAGCCTGTACACTAGAACTATTTGTCATTATCTGAATCTTGCTCGCATCATAATTCTGCATATCCTGCACCGTAGTTTTATTAGGCGCTACAATATAAGCATAGCTGCCATCAGTCGGTTTAACGCCATGATTGAACCACAACTTAAACACATCGCTGCTAACCGATTGATTGGCTTGTCCGGTATTGATATCATGCCAATTACCAGTTTGAGTTTGGTTGGTCAGCCGTAGATTTCCACCCTGAGGGAAAAAATAACCTATATTACCGTGTAATGCCCATTGCAGATTCCCATTATAATTGTAAGCCCCTTTGCTTAATTCAGAAGTACTTCCACCAGACGACACGGTTACACTGCCATTTAGCAGACACTGATTTACAGTAGTATTAATGGTTTCGGCAGCGGTAGCATTGATAGCTGCACCAAGACAGACTACTTCATCATCAAAAAAGAACCATGATTTTCGAGCATTTACACCATAATCATTAAAGGCATAAGCATTGGCACCATAAACACCATCGGATACCCCACCTACAAAAGAGGATACACCCATGTGTTCAGGAAGGCTAAACCATTCTGCACGTACCGGAATAGTTGCGTATTCCGGAGCGGTTACCCCAGGAATTTTGTTCCATTCCCATACCGGAAAAATATTATAATATTCATTGCCGTTAACACTAATATTAGTAGCCCCATCAGAAAGAAAATACCCTTTAAGGTTTTCCCCATTTCCATTTTCAGTTTTTATGGTTCGCGTAGAAACGTTTCGAACACCAAAACTATAACCGCTTCTTGCGTGCTGAACATAATCTGAACTATAATAATTCGTATTTTTGGCAGTTAGCCCATACGATGCAGGCTGGGTTTGTTTTAGACGGGCTATGGCCTGATCGTAAATGCTACTATTATTGGAATCCAATATTTTCATATTTGTCAATGACCCGGCAAATCCTCCTTCATCTAAAGCATTAGCCCTGCTGATTGCACGCCCTACGACATTAAAATCGAAGTATTTACCACGAATAACGTTAAGATAGGTCTTTTGTATAAAAGAAGATAAGAAATTCAAATTTGCAGCTGACATGGCATAAGAAGTTCCTCTAAGATACATGGCCGCTGTAATTTCACCGTCATTGAGAACTCTACCATAGCCTCCTATATACAATTGGCTACCATGTGATTTATAAGAATAATCATACTGAACACCGTCACCAGTGGTAAACACTAAAGGTGCAAAAACCTGAGTAGCGCCTGTTTGCAAAATAGCACTATCCGCTTTAAGACAGCCTCGATAAATATAATGCGTAGCAATATCCACCTTGTTGGCACCCTCTTGTGTAGCCAGATTGCCTCTATCCATTTGTAGGATAAGATTAGCTTCAAGAGAAGATGGTATTTGTTGAGTTGTGCTGTTACGAAGCAAAATCAGAATTTGTCCTACTTTTTGCGGACTTGATATTTGATTCCACCACCAGTTATCATGTTGAGGATCTTTAACATCCCAATACGTTAAACTATTTACAATTGCCTGAAATAACGTACTATTACCATAATAGCTAGAGTTAGGCATTACATAGGCCAGTGCAAAGTTCTTTACACGAGTCAGATGGGTATCTGCACTCCAAACAGTTGAAGTATGATCTGCGTAATTTATATCCGTCCAGGAACCATCACTCTGTATAGCAGAAAGTGTACTGGTAACTGAGCTGGTTAAGCCGGTTATACCTGTCCCAGCAATTAAGCTTTCCCGTACCTGCTGCATGATCGTTTCATACTCTGACGTTGTTTGTCCCAAAACACTATGGTTCTGGAAAAAGGTGCAGATGAGTAAAATAATTAAAAGGTAATTCTTTTTCATAATTATTTATTTTGGTTATAAGTTAAAGGTTTCCAATAGGTTAGTTGTTCTTACATACAATAAATTAGGTTTGGTTTTTTAGTAAATAATTGAATTTGATTCCAGAACACGAAAACGTTTTCGTGTTCTGGAAATTATTTCAAAATTACTCTTAAACCTCTTTTAAGAGGGGGACAATCTACCCATTTTGGATGGCAATCCTCCCAATTCATTGATTTACTGCCCTCTAAGACAATATATTTGTCTTTTTCCTATACTTTAAAAAAAAATCTAACCCAACCTTATTAACCATACTCACTTTTTAAATAATTACGATTACTTTATAAATGCCCTCCTTACTTCACCGCTTTTATTAAATAGCTGTGTTCTTTAGGATGATTTTCATTATAAACACTATCTTGAAGATCTTCTATCTCTTGCTCAATTGCTGCCTGTTGCGGTTTGTCTTTAACATAATTATTGAAATATTTTTGGTGATACTCAGACCCTTTAAACTTTTCCTCTAGTCTTTTTTTCAAATAAGCATCAATTTGGTCGATACTCATGTTGGCCGGTGCATCCTTTAGATCATTTATTTCTACCAACTTAATATATCGCAAACGCACTTGGGCGGTTCTGATACGCTGTACAATTCCCATCACTTTTACAGCTTGCTGGTATTGCGGTGTCTTTTTATTTTCTGCCAAGTTGATACCATTACGCAACTCGTCAGCAGCGTAAAGTCCAACAATTATACCGTCAATAGAAAGCTCAAATTTTCCATTCCCAGAAACATCAGCTTTAAGTAATTCCTGATTTAGATCGTTCATAAAGGGTACCCAGGCAAGTGCCGGTTGGGCGGCATCTGCAACAGGAAACGGTAAGCTGTTTTCCATGCATCGGAATGTGAGTTGCCCGTTATCCTGTTTTAAATCAGTAATTGAACAATTTATACTCTGTGCTTTGCTCTTATTAAGATTTTTGCCAATGACTATCTTTGCAACATATTTGTTGGGTTCCAATGTGCTCAAAAACTGATAGGCCATTACAAAATGTCCAGGAGAACCAGGATGTACTCGGTCTATACTAGTTATTGTTGCGGTAGAATCTTTTGCCTGGAGCTCATTATTAATACGGTTCATAATTGTCCAATAATCCACCAATCGGGTATTATACTTTTTGGACATCAACGCCATGTGATCACCAGCTGTGTGCAACGCATCGTTAACTCCATAAAGGTTCTCTGTTGTTGTTTTGGCGGTTTGGTCGTATATTGTCGGCTTTTGAATTATAATGTCCAGATTATTATTTTTAAATAGCTGAAGGATCTCTTCCGTTTTCTCGCGGTAAAGATTCAAAGCATCATTTTTAGCTTTATCTACTTGAGGATTATTGCGGTTTTTTTCTGTATAAAACGAACGGTTTACATCATTCATTCCAATCATAAGTGCTACTTTGTTAGGACGATGACTGAGCACATCATCATCCATTCGTCCAAGAACACCGGAAGCTCTGTCGCCAGAAATACCACAGTTAAAAAAAGTCAGGCGCTCTTTTGGAAATCGGGTAGCATAAAACAGAGAGATTAAGTTATGGAATTCTCCATTGTGAGTAATACTGTTCCCCACAAAACATATTCGGTCTCCATCGTGAAAGAGTTTAGGTTTTTGCTGGGCAAACGAATAAGGAGAATAAAAAAGGGAAATAGCCCCAATTAGTATTATCGCGCAGGTTTTTAAGTTATGGTATTTTATAGACATTATTATTTATTTGGTTACTATTAAATGTTTTAATCGACAATAATTAAAAGGTTGCTAAGGTCTTCCCTTACTTAACCGATTTTATCATATAGCTATGTTCTTTAGGATGATTTTCATTATAAACACTATCTTGAAGATCTTCTATCTCTTGCTCAATTGCTGCCTGTTGCGGCTTATTTTTAATATAACTACTGAAATTCCTTTCATGAAAATCATGTTGTGTAACCGAATACTTTTCCGCTAGGCGTTTCTTTAAATAAGCATCAGTTTGGTCGATAGTCATGTTGGGCGGCGCATCATTCAAATGACCATACTCTACCAACTTGATATTTCGCAAACGCGCTTGAGCGGTTCTGATACGCTGTGTAATTACCATTACTTTTAAAGCTTGCTGGTATTGTGGTGTCTTTTGATTTTGAGCCAAGTTGATGCCATTTCGTAACTCAGCAGCGTCATAAAGTCCCAAGGTTATCCCGTCAATAGAAAGTTCAAATTTTCCATTCCCAGACACATCAGCTTGGAGTAATTCCTGATCTAAGTCGTTTATAAATGGCACCATGCCAAGTGCTGGCTGGGCAGCATCAGTGACTGGAAACGGTAGACTGTTTTCTAGGCATCTAAATATGATTTGCCCATTATCGTGTTTAAGATCAGTAATTGAGCAATTTATACTCTGTGCTTTGCTCTTATTAAGATTTTTTCCAATAACTATCTTTGCAACATATTTGCTGGGTTCTAACGTGCTCAAAAACTGATAGGCCATTACAAAGTGACCAGGAGAAGCAGGATGTATACGATCTTTACTCGTAATTGTTGCGGTAGAATCTTTGGCCTGAAGTTCATTGTTAATGCGATTCATTATTGTCCAGTAATCCACCAATCGAGTATTATATTTTTGAGACATCAATGCCATGTGATCGCCAGCTTTATGCAGTGCATCGTTAGTTCCATAATAGTTCACTTCAGTTGTTTTGGCAGTTTGGTCATATATCGTTGGTTTTTGGATTATAACCTCCAAATTATTTTTTTTAAATATCTTCAATAGCTCTTCCGTTTTCTCATGATAAAGATTTAAAGCGTCGTTTTTTAGTTTATCTCCTTGAGCATTACGATTGCTTTCTGTATAAAGAGAAGGTTTCACATCATTCATACCAACCATAAGTGCTATTTTGTTAGGATGATGGCTAAGTATATCATCATCCATTCGTCGAAGCATGCCAGAAGCTACATCACCAGAAATACCGCAGTTAAAAAAAGTCAGTCGCTGGTTTGGAAATCGGGTAGCATAGAACAGATAGATGAAATTATGGAATTCTCCATTATTGGTAATACTATTCCCGACAAAGCAAACGCGGTCTCCATCATGAAAGAGTTTAGGTGCTTGTTGTGCACAGGTATAAGACGAATAAAAAAAGGAAATAGCTGCAATAAGAATTGTAGCTTTAAAGTGATTGCATTTTATGATCATTCTTATTTATTTAAATTTATAGTGAAATCTTTTAATAGGATCTGATTAAATTTTAGTTGTTAATACAGACAATAAATTAGTCTAGTTTTTAATTCATGATTTATTTTCCTTAAAACTTACGAAAACGATTTTTGTCTGGCAGAAATATTTCAAATTTACTCTAAAGCATCTTTTAACGTGGGTGACAATCTACCCATTTTAGATGGCATTCTTCCCAGTTTGCTGATTTGCTTTTTTTGATGTAATGTTATTTTCTAGTTTTTAAAAAATTTCTTAATAAATATTATTTATTGTCGTTTTTTTAGGGTAATTTAGATTAAAGGTGAAAAAATTAACAATTTATTAAAAATAAGTAACAAATAATTTAACTCGAATCTTTGTGATTTTAAATTTTCTGCTACTTTTGACAAATATTTATTCTGGTAATCAAACTACAATTCATCCAAACATCATTTAAGATCTGCCCTTCTCTCAACTGTAAATTTTGGATATTCTAAATAACATCAAAGTGTCGTTTATTTTTTAAAACCTAAAAATTTCAATGATTTCTAAATATCAATATTTGACAGTTGTTTTTTTCTGGATTTGCTTTTTAAATTTATTTTTTTCAAGCTCTGAAAGCTTTGCCCAAAACAATTCATTGTCATTTAACCACCTAGACATTTCTAATGGACTTTCAAATAACTCAGTTATGTCGATTAGCCAAGACTCTATTGGCTACATTTGGCTGGGCACCAAGTATGGCTTAAATCGTTTTGACGGACGTACATTTAAAGTTTTTAAAAATGAGCCTAAAAATAAAACCAGTATGTCTTCGGCAGATTGGATTCAGAATCTGGCATTAGGCACTAACAATAAAATGTGGATTGTAACCAAAGGATTAGATTTATGCAATCTAGAAGATAATTCCTTTGAATCTATTATTCCAATTCAGCAAAATGAAATCATTTTAAGGATATTACAAGATATTAAGGGTAATTTATGGATAGGTTCATCAAATCAGCTTCAATTCAAAGCCGCAAATAGTAAAAAGATAATACCCCTTAAAATTACAAAAAAAAACGTGGTTGTTTCTTCTCTTTTTGAAGACAAAGAACATCATATTTGGGTTGGTACATCTGACGGATTATTTGAATTATTTTTTGATAACAAAAGACTAATTACAAAAAGACATTTCATTTCACAATTTAAATCCACTGAAAATAATGATGTAATTACCTGTATGGTTCAAGATCAGGATTTAAGATATTGGATTGGGACAAAAAAAAGTGGTGTTTTTCTTTTTGACAAAAAATCAATGCAACTGACTCACTTTGAAAAAAACAGCAGTGATAAAAACTCATTGGTAAATAATACAATTCGAAAAATTCTGCTCCACAGAAATGGTTCACTTTGGATTGGAACCCTCGATGGCTTATCGATTTTAAACCCAAAAACATATCAATTTGCCAATTTCCAGCATGACCCTGCTAATCCAAATAGTTTAAGCCAAAATTCTATTTACGATATTCTGCAGGACAAAAATGGTTCTGTCTGGATAGGGACTTATTTTGGAGGGGTTAATGTGGTTTATTCCGTAAACACGCCTTTCACTATTTATCAAAATAACAGCAATAAAAATAGTATAAGCAGCAATATAATCAGTTCAATAGTCGAAGACAATAAACATAATTTATGGATTGGTACAGAAGCCGGAGGTTTAAATTATTTTAACAGAAGCAACCAGCAATTCACCACGTATAAAAATAACATCAATGACAAGAACAGCTTAAACTCTAATTTGATTAAGGCCATCGCCATTGATAAAAATCAAAATGTATGGGTTGCTACACCCGAATTTGGAGGTTTAAATTTGTTTGAACCTAAAACCTCAAAGTTTACTCATTTTTCACGAAATGTCAACAAAAAAAGCAATATCTATTTAGGAACTACTACTTGTATGATTGCTAGCAAAAAAGACAAATTATTTATTGGAACCGATTTAGGTCTTAATATTTATGATATAACGCAGCAAAAATTTAGTTACATAGCTCCCAAGGGAAAAACATTTATTGAAAAGTCAATTAGCGCCCTATTTGAAGATAAAAAAGGGACTATCTGGATAGGAACGTCCAGCGGAATACATCTTTATAAAAATTCCAAGATACAGAATGAAATTTACAAAGACAGCTTAAACAATCCATTCAATTATAACATCAACTGTTTCCTGCAAGACAGTCAAGATAATATGTGGGTAGGAACCTATCATAATGGATTGGCTTTACTCAACCTCAAAAACAATACTTTTAAAATTTTTAATACCGCAAATGGTCTACCAAGTGACAATGTATTATCTATTACTGAAGATAATGATTCTAACTTATGGATAGGTACCGATAACGGCCTGACAAAATATAACCGACGTTTACAAACTTTCAGAAGTTTCAACATGCTCGATGGACTTCCTGATAATCAATTTAATACCAATTCTGTTTTAAAAGATTATCAAGGGCGGTTATTTTTTGGAACCTACAATGGTCTTGTTAGTTTTGTTCCTCAAAAAATAGAAAAAAACAAAATTTCCCCTGAAGTTGTATTATCTGACCTCAAATTGTTTAATGTTCCTGTTAAAATCAATGATGAAAGCGAACTTCTAAAACAAGATATTAATTTTAGCAATTCCTTGACTTTTGACCACACGCAAAACAATTTCACACTCGAATTTTCGGCATTAAACTTCATAAAATCAAACAAAAACAAGTATGCCTATAAACTTGATGGTTTTGACAAAAACTGGAATTATGTCGATATGCCGTCAGCAACTTATACTAATTTACCAGCAGGTGATTATCAGTTTTTAGTCAAAGCAGCCAATAACGATGGTATTTGGAGCAATAATATCAAAAAAATTGATATTGTCGTACTTCCTCCTTTCTGGAAAACCTGGTGGGCTTATCTTATCTATTTTGCTATAGCTTATGCAATTGCCTATTATATCATAAAGTTTTTCAAAGCCAGAACTAAATTAAAACAAGAACTTTATTTTGAAAATTTGAGAGCTGAGCATCAAAAACAGGACTATCAAATGAAGTTGGATTTCTTTACCAATGTTTCACACGAAATCAGGACGCCATTAACCCTCATTTTAGGTCCTATTGAAAGATTAGAGCAACTAACTGTAAAAAATACACAGGCAAATAAATATGCACTCAGCATTAAAAACAATACCGAACGTTTGTATCGATTGGTAAACGAGTTGCTGGATTTCAGAAAAGCCGATTCCGGCAACTTACGCCTTCTTTTTATTGAAGAAGACCTTGTAAAAGCTTTAAAAGAAATTTTTAATCATTTTCAGACTCTTGCCGAAACCAAAAACATTGAGTACTCTTTTAAAAGCAGCAATCCACAGATTTTGGTCTATTTCGATAAAGATCAAATGGAAAAAGTGTTTTTTAATTTATTGTCAAATGCTTTCAAGTTTACACAAAAAGGCGGCAATATCGAGTTAGAGATCGTTTTAAAAGAGCATGAGGTTGAAATTACTGTGAGCGATAACGGCAAAGGAATTGCCATTGACAATATCAACGATGTTTTCAAAAACTTTTATCAAGCCGGACAAAGCATGGGAACAGGAATTGGTCTCGCTCTTTCAAAAAGTTTGATCGAACTGCATCAAGGTAAAATTAGCGTAACAAGTAAGCCTGAATCAGAAAATGAATCGGGAAAAACTACTTTTACGGTAGTATTGCAGCTGGGCAAAAATCATTTGAATGAAAGTGATATTACACCGACTTCCTATGTTGAGGATAACGTTTATGAGGAGGATAATGATTATTCACCTGAAGATTCATCTGAAGATTTTGTTGATACAGAAATTGTTGTGGCTAAAAATAAAACCGCAACGATCTTGATTGTTGAGGATAACGACGAAGTAAGAGAATTTATCAAACAATCTTTGGAAAATCAATATCATATTTACGAAAGAGAAAACGGACAGGAAGGCTGGGAAAATGCCATTCAGACCCTTCCGGATATAATCATTAGCGATGTGATGATGCCGGTTATGGATGGTTTGGAATTTTGCAGGAAAATCAAAACCGATATACGAACTTCGCACATCCCTGTAATTCTGCTAACAGCCAAATCGGCTCCTATAAACCAAATTCATGGTTTGCAGCATGGTGCAGATGCTTATATCACAAAACCTTTTAGTGATCAGATTTTACATCTGAACATCCATAATCTTTTAGCCTTAAAAGAAGCATTGCGAAAAAAATATAGCGAACAGCTGCTGCAATTGCCAATTATAACCAATGCAGAATCATCACAGGATGAGCTATTCTTACAAAAATTACAGAAAATTATAGAAAATAATATTTCAAATACAGAATTGGACCTCAATTTTATTACTTTAGAAATTGGCATGAGCAAATCTGGTTTGTACAGAAAATTTAGTGCTCTTACCAATCTGACCTTAAACGAATTTATTAGAGCGCAACGTTTGAAACACGCGGTCGAGTTGTTCCAAAAAGGAGAAATTTCTGTGATCTCGGTTGCTTCACAGGTTGGATTTAATGATCCTAAATACTTTGCGCGCGAATTCAAGAAAATATATGGTATTACCCCTACTGATTATATTAAAAATAAAAAACAGGACTAAAAATAGCTAGGTTATAAGCACAATGTCAAGCACAGAAGCAAATAGATATTACTATTTTTTAACATCCTAAACTAAGTAATATCATTTAGAAATATATAAAAGTCTAACTAAAAAAATCAAGCGCAGCAGAGAAACATATGGTATCTCGACTGCGCTTGATCTTACAAGACTAATTCAAATTCATCAACCCTTAATCGCCGCCTTGAAAGATAGGTGCGGCAGGCGCATCAAAATGTTCACTTCTGGTGATCGATTCGTCCAAAGGTATCCCTGTTTTATTTTTTCTCGAAATTTTTACGGCTTTAATTGGGGAGAGATACATATTAATTAACGTTCCTTCACATCCTCTATCCGGCATCATTTCCGAATATACTTTTAGACATTCATCATAAATTGCCAATACTTCATTACAGATTTCGGCATACCTTTCATTCGTTATTCCAGGAGAATTCAGTTCATTTTGCTTTAAAAATGCTTGGTAATAAATGATAGTAGCCCTCAAACGGTTATCTAAAAACTGAACCGTATTTTTTGCATAAGGATTTGCATTTCCAGCAGCACAATTAATCAATTCTTTTCGTGCAGATTCATAAAGTGTCAATGCTCCTTGCAAGGATTCTGATGGTTCAAATCTAATACCATTTTTCCAGTAACCCATCCAAGCAAAACCCATATTGGAACTTTTATAATCAAATGCCTGTTGGAGCAATTGCATGGCATTTACAAACGAAGATGGAGATCCAATCCCAATTCTTTTAGCATAATCTTCATAAAATTGACTTGGCTCTATAGCCCCGAAAAGTGTTGATAAAGCTGCATACCGGGCAGTAATCTTATTTTCGGCTGTACGCCAATGGTTGAATGCCATGGTATTGAAACGAAAATCAGGCGATAGCTTATTTTTCTGTAAAAGGTTATAAATCCCCTGAATTCCATTTTGCTGTAAATACATCATTCCATCAAATTCTAACCAGGAATAAATCATCGTTTTGTTCCAATCATTTTCTTTTGGGATAACTTTTGGAATATTTTTGGCTACATTGGCACTACCATGAGCAGGCAAAATAGCCACTTCTGTTGCTGGAGCAAATTTTCTGACAAGATGATACACCGGAATATTATAAGAATTCGTTGCGTATATTCCCAACTTCAATGGTGGGGTTTTAATATTTCTCGATTCTATTGCCTCTACAACTTTTATGAAGTGCCCAACCTGCCCATATAGATAGCCTAAATCAGTTTGGTTAGGAAGTATCGGTGCTGTAACTATCGTATCATTTAAAATTTCCTTTCCAAAGAAAGAAGTCAAAATTGCTTTTGTTTCTTCAGCCGTGCTGCTTGGTCCCCAGCCTCCACTTTCTTCCGTTATCATTTCAATTGCGTCAACAAGCGGATATTGCTGCTGAATCTGTTCGATAATGTCGATAGTTTCTTCAACATCGGTAGTTCTATTTCTTGGCTCAAAAGAAAACTGTACTCTCATGCCTACCCGCTTCGCTTCTTTTATAACCTCATTCAGCCAATTAATTGCCATTTTACTTTTAACAGCAACATTATCAAAATAAGGTTCAATCTCAGGGATACAGAATACTTTTTTGTTGTGAACAAATTTTTGAATAAGCGGATTGTTTGGCATATCATGAACATCACCATAAAAGAAATTACCTGCATACAAGGTCGTATCTTTCTTTTTTACTTCATACCATTGCCCAGGATAACTATGAAAAGTAATATGGTTGAACCGCATCCGTGCCAAACATTGAATATATTGCTTTGCTTCAGAAACAGTATACGAAGAAATATCCATTGGGAAATTAATATGTTGTCGAATACCTCTGTATTTCACAACAGGAATAATGGTTTCTGAATATTTTTGAATGGCATCAACATCTATTTTGTTTGGAGTCTGATAACCCGAAATTTCAAAAGTATATCCTAATTTTTCTAAAAAGGTATAAACTGCATAACGAATTTCATTATTGGTAGCACCGCTTAATTCGATAAATTGCTTGCCTTTCATTTTGGAAGCCACACGAAATCCGCCTTCCTTCAAGGAACGATCTTTTACGAATGTTACAATCCAATCTGCATCTTCTTTTTTAGCAACGTATTCAAAACCATTCTTTTCATTCAAAAATGATTTAAATTCTGCAATGCTATAGCGTACGCTATTTTCACTTTGATCAGCTATAATAGCAATTTTTGTACTAAATGATAGCAAAGGATAAAGCAATAAAATTAAAAAAAAGTTTTTCATAATTATGTATTTAAACTTATGCGACGATCGTATTCAAGATGAGTTCCTGAATAAATCAAGTTGAGATTTTGCATTCATTATTTTGCAATAGTGATGCTACGGCGTTATTTTTATTACTTCAGAAAACAATCAACTACCAATCATCAGTTCTAAAACTGCTGGCAGGAAATCCTTCTGTATTAAACAAATCGCCTGCTGCATAATCCTTAAACGCATACCTTACCGCTACGGGATTGGGAACTTCTGGTGCTGACACTTGTAACTTTCCTTGTGCAATTACTGCTTTTGCCGGATAAAAAACCTTATCAGCTCCGGCAATTTCAAAATAGCTTAACGTTTTTCCATAAGAAGTCAAACCATTCGTCGCATTGCTGAATTGAACAGTAGCCACATTGCCAGCAAAACTTACGGATTCATACATAGGCGATGCATAAGGAAATCCTTTTAAACCATAGGTTTGAGCAAGTGCCATATAAGCCAATCGTTTGCCTACCGTTTCCTTATCCCAAGGGTGAATGAAATTCTCAGTGCCAATATCCATTGTTACTGCCATACCGCTGTTTGGTATTACTGCCAATGCTTTTCTTTGGGCATCCCTCAGGTAAGCTGAAGTTAACTGGGGTGCTGAATTATTGACAGGAATTTTATAAGGTGCAATCTGAACATAGTAAAACGGAAGATTGTCATTGTTTGATTTTGCTTTCAGCATTTTTACAAAGGCTGGAAACAAAGTTTCATACTGTTTCGGCCTGCCAGCATTGCTTTCACCCTGATACCAGATACAGCCTTTTATGGCAAAGCCCAAAAAAGGATGCAGCATACCATTGTAGATCCCAGTAGCAGTATGATTTGTCAATTTTTGTTCGGTATCCGTTTTGGAAGGAAAGGAAGTGATTTCTGGAAACGGTTTCAATGCTTCTTCATCCATAAAGCTTTCCACTGGAGCGCCTCCGTAGCTATTGCAAACCAAACCAATCGGCACTTTTAATTTGGCATACAATAATCTGCCAAAATAATAGGCTGTAGCACTGAAATTAGAAACCGATTCTGGTTCTGCTTCATCCCATTTTGTTTTATCACAATCTTCCTGAGGTACTCTATGAACGGATCTTGGCACGTTAAATAACCTGATTTGATCATTGGCTGAATCAAAAATAGCATCACTTGCCCCCATAATAGGCTGATCTCTGAAGCCTTTCATCGGCATTTCCATATTGCTTTGCCCGCTGCAAAGCCATACTTCTCCAATCAAGACATTTTTAATGGTAACGCTGTTGCTGTCTTCACTTATTTTTATTTCGAAAGGTCCGCCCGCCGAAGGAGTAGCAACGTTCGCTTTCCACTTTCCACTTGAATCGGCAGTAACAACAATTTTCTTTTTATCCCAGGATGTGATAAGGGTTACTTTTGCCCCTGCACTGCTCCAACCCCAAATCAAGGGATGCGATTGTTGCTGCAATACCATATTGTCCGAAAATAAATAGGGAAGCTTGATCGCACTAAAAGCCTTGCTTCCAATAAAAATAAAGCAAATAAGAAAAATAGTTGCTTGTTTTTGTAGTTTCATAATTGATTGTTCTTTAGAGTTGGTGTTTTATTTCACGCTTATTATTAACGGATTTTTTAATTCTTTGGAAAAATGATTCAAATACGCGAACCATTGAGCTTCATTGGTAATTTTACCGGCTTTATCCCAAGCAGCGCCAGTATAATATACAATTGCTTGATTATTCTTTGTTTCAGTTAGGGCTAATAATTGTTTGTTATCTACCAATGTATTCTTAACAGGAGTTGTCAAAATAGCACCCACTCCGGTCGTTCCATCTTCGCCATGAGTAGGTTCCCAATATCCTATAACACCTTCTTTTTCATTTAATGAAATGGCACCAGCTCCCGCTCTTTTTATTATTCCAACAACAACCGGCAATGCTTTACTATCTGAATAGTTATAAACATTTTCAATCTTATTGAGCTGTGAACCTGCGTCCAATGTAATGGTTCGAATACAGGAAACTTTAATTCCGGATGCATCCCAGGCGTCATATTCCAATTTGAAAGTAGAACGCAAAGGACCATTGTCTAATATTTTCCAACGATGATAATTGGCCGAATAGCGAATGGTATCATTAATATAAGGAGCCATATTTCCTGCACCTAATGAAAACCCAACATGATAATAATCCATACCGTCTCCGTGATCAATATGATACTCTCTTAATTTATAACGTTCATTGATGACCATTTTATCGGTACGTTTTACCCAAACGTCCAATCCATAGGCATTATCCTTTTCTTTTTCAAGTGCCTTACCATAAGCTCTAAAAGCAATTTTATCATTCTCCCAGGCAAAATCATCCATTCTTTCAGGAGCAAAACGCGCAAAGGTTTTGGTTTGAAATGCTGTTGGTTTGCCTTTTTGTATAGAAAGACGAAGTGTCCCTCTGGCTTTAACATCTACTTGTACCAATAAATTTTGAATGCCGGGAAATCCTCGGTGTTCTAATTGATAAGGAACCTGCTTTTTGGTTGATGCATTGACCACAACAAAATTGGTAGTGTCTATATCAGGGTAATGTGACAAGATCGTTTCCCATTTGACAGCCACAACAGTTTCATTTCTTTCCAAATCTGAATTGTTCTGGATTTCAATTATTCCTTTTGTTTGGGATACAAGCATTAAAGGCAAAAAAAGGAAGAATAAATAAATGTGCTTAGTGTATTTCATTGTAATAGGTTCTTATTAAATTTTTATACTTTGGATTAGCTTTTCTCTTTTGATTTTATTGGTAATATCTCCGTTAAAAAGAATCAGATTTATGATAACATCTTTCAACTGATTAATGATTTTAAAAAAAGCCACCATTACAGTGGCTCCTTACCACTAAAAAAAAACAAACTAATACTTATGTTAAACTATGACGTTTTAGCGTTTGACAATCATTTGTATCTGCTTTTCGATATCTGTACATTGTCGTTCAGCTTCAGATATACGAAGACCAACGTTCATCCCGGGTCTTTTATGCCCAATCGAACTTAAATAGGCATCTTTCCTAATTGCTTGTTCTTTCTCTATTAACTGAAAAATAGAGTCACCGTTTTTATATCCAGATAAAATATCTTTCATATCTACCGCATTTGCAACCTTTGTTTCGCCTAGACTCAAAAGAATATTTTTTGCTATAATAAAATGTCCAAGATTATCTGGATGTATGCCATCTGCCGCAAACTTAAATGTTGAATCCTTAAGGCGTTGATCTTCCAAATATTTTTTCATTGGCCAATGAATATCGATCACACTCCAGTCATTTGTATAGCGACAGCTGATCAGCCAGTCTGAATATACATCAAGAACATTGGCGTAAGCACTTCCTTTTCGTTCATCATAGATAGGCGGAGTAATATGAATTATGGAAGCACCGGATTTTATTACCTGTTCATGCAGCCAATTGATTCCTTCGCAGAACTTTTGGAATCTTTTATTGTCAAAAGGCAGGTAAATACCATCATTCATGCCGTAACAGGCAAATACCAGATCAGGTTTTAGTTTTTTCAGAACACGATCCAGACGCTCATGCAAGTCTGGTCGAGGAAATTTACCATCCGCATGATTAGGCTCCGACAAACCCGAAACAGTTTCGCTAGGCAAACCCACATTAATTATTTCAAAATGTCTTTCTGGATATTGCAGACGCAGGTAAGCATCTATACAGGACACATAATACCCGCCATAAGTAATACTATTCCCTAAAACAACAATTTTCTTTGTGTTTGCCGGAATACTATAAGGCTGGGCAAAAGATTGGTTTTGAAGTCCAAAAAAAGAAATTATTACTAAAAGAAAAGTTCTCATATTATTTGTAGTATAGTTTTTTATTAAATTCATGTGTTTTAAAAATATAAAAGTAGAATACGTGAATATTTTAATTATATTGAATATTGTCCTTGTTTAATCAATAATTACCTAGTGTTACAATGGATTGATTTTATTGGGTTGTCATTTTTTCATCGGTTGCCATTCTGTTTATTAAAGGAATTCTAACATTGATTTTCTTTAAAAGAACAATTTCAAATTTATTCTTATTAAGGATTCCAGAGGAGGATATTCTTCCCTTATTTGGTTAAAATCCTCCTTTTTTTTAAATCCTGAAAAGAAACAACTCATTTCTTAAAGCAATAGAAAACAGCTTTTTAAATGTTTAATATCGAAATCGCGGGTAATTTCGAATATCTATTATATCGTATAATTTAAAGAATAATGCACAAAGGCAATAAACACTTAATTAAGGATAATTTTGCATTATAATTGAACTCAGTATTTTAATAATTTTATTTTTGAAATTCAAATTAAAATGCGAGACCTGAAATATTATATTAAGCAAACATAAGTGGTTAATTTTTAATCGATAGTTTATTATTTTTTTGCCATAAATTTCAAATAACACATCGAAACTTAAAAGTATTGTCTCGCGTTTGATTTGATAAGATCTCGATTTTTTATAAAAAAAACTCTAATCAATTTATAATAAAAAGGAAACCAATTCAGCAAAGAATTGGTGCTATTTGTTTATACCTTTTAAGCAATTCAAAATAGGAATAAGATCTATAATAAAATGCAAAACTAATGACGATAGGAATTATAGGTATATGTAATGCAACATTGAATTTCGCCACCAGAGCTATCGAATACGGACATGAAGTATTAATTAGCCACTACCGAAACAATGCTGCCATGAGGGCAACGGTCCAAGCAATGGGCTGCAAGGCAAAATTAGTCAGCAAAGAAAAAGCAGCAAAAACTAAAATAATTATATTATTTGTTCCCTTTGAAGAAATTGATTTATTTATGTCTGATTTGCCAGATATGACGGGCAAAATATTGATTCATACAAACCATTTTATTTTCAGTATGGAATGCTTTCGATTTCACTTAAGGACAACGCTTTCGAGCGAAATAATAGCTAATTTTTTACCAACAGCCTATTCCGTAAAAATACTTACAATATTAAATCCTGAACTGGTTTTACAAGCTAATATAAATGAAGACGAAATATTTTATGTGGCAACAAACCATAAAGTGAAAAAGAAAGTTGAATCATTTTTCAGAACTTTAAATTTTTCATCTTATGATTTTGAAGAAATATGCAGTTTAAATACCGCTTCCGCAATTGATGGTAATACCATATAATTTGACACTTTACCAAAAGCAAAGTGCCATTTATAAAGAAGTGTTTTTTGGGTATTTTTTTGGTTTTTATGCTTCAGCACTTATTAAATTAAACTCTGGAGCAGCATCTAAACGATGGGCTGTCAATACAATTTTAAATAATAAAGATTTATTGAAGCCAAGCGTCCTCAATTGCTGATCGTCAATCTTCCACTCAATCCATTCTGATCTTTGACCTTTTACGGTTGCCAACAAAATATCTGATGCTGATTTGTCACTAATGTTTATTTTATCTTTTTTATTGTCAGGCACACAATAAATTACGCACATCAGATTTTTAGAATCGATAAGATTATCAGGAACTTTTACTCGATAAACGGCAAAATCAAAATGGTTGATTTCGTGTAAATCAAATTCTAAAAAAATCTCTTTGTAAATTTCTCCTTTTTTCACTTTCAGATTTTTATCTGTTAAAAATTAATTGCTGCATTTTCCTTATCTAATAGATATTATTTACCAAACAAGTGATTGAGAATAGAATTACTACTATTCAGCAATCACTTGTTTTTATTTTAAAATATAGTCTGCACTTTTTTCCAATACATTTTTTTGGCTAGTCGTACAGATCAACCTCAGTTTTACTTTGTATACGCAACTGCAGTCTGCGTGCTGCTTCCCAAACCGTCCATACCTAATTCGATAACATCTCCCGGTTTGATATAAATAGGATCAGGCTTAATTCCCAAACCAACTCCCGGAGGTGTTCCTGTACTGATGATATCACCAGGAAGCAAGGTCATGAACTGGCTTAAATAATGTACTAAAAATGGAATTTTGAAAACTAGATTCGAAGTATTGCTGTTTTGAAATTTCTTACCATTTACCTTCAGCCACATCGGGATATTATTGACATCCTTAATTTCATCCTGAGTCGCCAAGAATGGGCCAAGCGGTGCAAATGTATCACATCCTTTTCCTTTTGCCCACTCTCCACCGCGCTCAATTTGAAAAGCTCTTTCGCTGTAATCATTTAGCAAAGCATAACCCGCAATATAGTCTAATGCTTCAGATTCTTCTACATAGCTTGCTTTTTTGCCAACTACAAATGCCAACTCAATTTCCCAGTCTGTTTTTTCACTATTCTTCGGGATAATCAAATCATCATTGGGCCCGCATAATGATGTGGTCGATTTAAAAAAGATAATAGGCTCTGTCGGAATCGGCGCATTTGTTTCGATGCAATGATCTACATAATTTAATCCGATGCATATTATTTTTGAAGGTCTTGCAACCGGAGAACCTAAACGCACATCGGCACCAACTTCAGGCAAAAAAGGATTACGGCCTAAAACTCTTCTCAACATCGCCAATCCGCCTTCTTCAAAAAAAGCTTCGTTGTAATCCGTTACTATTGAAGACACATCATATCTTTTTTTACCAATTAAAATACCTGGTTTCTCTTTTCCCGGTTCTCCAAATCGTATTAGTTTCATTTTATTACTTTATTATATTATACTACTTTTCATTTAAAATATGATGTTTCATTAAAAAAACACCATGTACGTTATTTATTGGATCACATAAACCACAGCACTTCTTGCACCGTGCGCTCCTATCACCAACGACTGTTCTATATCGGCCGTTTTTGAAGGTCCTGCGATAAATGTACCGAAGCCTTCTTTTGCCACATCAATTTTTTGATATGCCTGATGCAGATTGCTTACGATATTTTTTTTCTCTATTACCAAAATCAAATGCTGGCATATAAAAGGAATCAGCCTGTTTATCATTTGGCTTTCATAAATCCAGACAGCGCCATTTTCTGCTACTCCAAGCGTCCCTTTAACATAAGCCTTCTCGACTTTTTCTAATTCAAATGCCGGCAACAAAGTGGCATAATTATCAACATCGCCAAGTGCTTCAATAGTATTTACTATAAAATTCCCGTTTTTTTTATCGGTAGCCAATTGATCTTTCAGTATCGTTATGTCCGAAATTAATTCCACTTTTCCGCCAATACTTTCCAATACCGTTTTAAACTGAATGAATAAATCTTTATAATGAATAGTCGATGTCATGTCGATAACAGGAAGCTCAGCCCACTCAAGCTGATTCATTGCAATGGCGTTCAATATATTTTCTCTTGCACTCATATTTCCTGTCAGCTATTAATTTTTTCTGTTTTTTAAATACCAGTCACGAAATGAATCTTTTGGAGCAGAAGGCATTTCTCTTTGCTTGAACCAAGGATTTAATTTATTATTTACCATAATTGGAAATAAACGCATGGCTTTTCTCCCCGTTTTTCCTAAAAAATGATAGATTTTAGGGTTCGAAAATATAAAGCTCATTCCTTTCATGCTTATTTTCTTACTTGCTGCCACATAGCCTTCCTGAACAATCACTTGCCTCCATTTCCATAATTGTTCATGGATATTGATTTTCACAGGACAAACATTGCTGCAGCTCCCGCATAAAGTTGATGCAAAAGGCAAATCGGCGTTGGCTTTCATGTCCAAATTTGGATTTAAAATAGAACCAATTGGTCCCGCAACCGCCGTATGATAGCTATGTCCTCCGCTTCGACGATATACAGGACAAGTATTAAAACAAGCCGCGCAGCGAATACATTTCAGCGAATTTCTAAAATCTTCCCGCCCCAATTGTTTGCTTCGTCCATTGTCAACAATCACGATATGCATTTCCTGATCAGGTCTTGGCTTCTGAAAATGACTTGAATATATTGTAATTGGCTGGCCTGTGGCGCTTCTGGCCAATAATCTCAAAAAAACAGATAAATGCTCCGCTTTCGGAATCAATTTTTCAAAGCCCATACACGCAATATGCACAGGTGCTGTGTGAGCTCCCATATCTGCATTTCCTTCATTGGTACAAACAACAAAACCACCTGTTTCCGCAATGGCAAAATTGACGCCTGTTATTGCCAATTGTGATTCTATAAATTTATTGCGCAAATGCTGTCTTGCAGCTTCAGTCAAATATTGTGGATCATTATTTCCTTTTTCAGTCTTCAGATGCTCATGAAAAGTGGTGCTTACATCTTCCTTTTTTAAATGAATTGCCGGCAAAACGATATGACTTGGAGGTTCTTTTCGTAATTGCACAATACGCTCGCCCAGATCAGTGTCTACCACTTCTATACCCTTGTACTGTAAAAATTCATTTAAATGGCATTCCTCGGTAAGCATGCTTTTGCTTTTTACGATTTTCTGGATGCCATGTTTTAAGATAATTTCATAAATTATCTCATTATGCTCTCTGGCATCTGAAGCCCAGTGCACTTTTATACCGTTTGCTAACGCTTTTTCTTCAAATTCTTTTAAATAATTCGAAAGATTAGAAAGCGTATTATTTTTTATCTGTGATGCCCACTCTCTTAATTGCTCCCATTCGGGCAAACCATGAGCTGCCTTGTCCCGCTTTTCACGAACAAACCACAGAGTATCGTCATGCCAGTCGGTTCGAGGCTCATCAGCTATAAATTTTTCCGCTAAATCAGCATGTTTTACGATCATCCTTTTAAATTTATTCCATCTTTAGTAAAGACTAATTTCATTTTTTATAACACACCATTCAATATCTCAGCAATATGAATCGTTTTTATTTTGCTTCCCTGTCTCTTTAATATGCCTTCCAGATGCATTAGGCAGCTTGTATCTCCTCCCGTTATATAATCAACATCGTTATTTTCATGTTCTTTGACTCTATCCTTCCCCATTTTTACGCTTACTGCTTCTTCAAACACACAAAAAGTGCCTCCAAAACCACAGCATTCATCATTTCGTTCTGTTTTTTTTAGCTCAATTCCTGCAACCAATTTTAGCAATTGCTCAGGCTTCGAGAATTCAGGCAACATTCTCTCGGTCATAGAAGAAAGATTCAATCCTCGTTGTCCGTGACAGCTGTTGTGCAATCCTACTTTATAAGGAAAACTTGAAGGAATTCTTTCAACTTTCAGAATATCGATCAGAAACTCGGTAAGCTCATAAATAGAATTCCGAATTTGAGATACTTCTGCATCCTGTTTCTGATTGCTTAAATGTTCTTTTACATGCAAAACGCAGCTCCCTGAAGGAGCGACTATATAATCAAATCCATAAAAATTTTTAATGAAGTTGATATCACAGCCCTTGTTTAGAGCAGCAAAACCACTATTAGCCATTGGCTGGCCGCAGCAAGTTTGTTCCAAAGGAAAACTTACATCACAGCCAAGTTTTTCTAATAATTGCAGAGCGGCAATACCAACTTTGGGATAAAACTGATCAATATAGCAGGGTATGAATAAGGCAACCTTCATTAAATTAGCTGTTTAATATCCTCGTATCGAAGGAATAAAATAAAATATTTATGCGTTAATCGTTTTATTCCCATTAATTGCGAATAACAATATCACCGAAAAGCAAGTTAGTGGAACTGCATATCCATTTTGGATATTCCCAGTCATATCAGATATAAAGCCTAAAACTGGAGGAAGCAAAGCGCCGCCAACAATTGACATAACAATCAATGAAGATCCAATTTTAGTATTATGCCTGAGTCCCTCAATTCCCATAGAGAAAATAGTAGGAAACATAATGCTCATAAAAAAAGCAATCGCTATTAGGGTATATACTACCACCATTCCAGTTCCCATTATTGCAACTATCGATAACAAAATGGCTATGACAGAATAAATGATTAATAATTTCCTTGGCTGTATAAATTGCATGAAGAATGTACCTGCAAATCGTCCTAACATAAAAGTCAAACCAAAAAAGCCTAAATATTTAGCAGCTGTATCTTCATCTAAACCTGCAGTAGTTGTTGCCATTTTAATAAAGAAACTAGCCACACAGACTTGAGCTCCTACATAAAAAAACTGAGCTAAAATTCCCCAACGCAATCGTATGGACTTCAATGCTCCAACAAAACTAGCTCCATCTGCTCCCTCTTTGTCCTCATCTTTTACATCAGGCATATTGGTAAAATAAAAAACTACAGCTACTGATAAAATAATCAGCCCTAAAATTAGGTAAGGCATTTTTACGCTTGCTGCCTCTTCTAAAATATGGGTATGCAATGCAGCAGAAGACATTGCTTCTATTTCGTGCTTAGTCAAGTTTTTTCCCGATAGAATAATCGGCCCAATATAGGCCGGAGCAATAAAAGCAGCCAATCCGTTAAAAGATTGAGAAAAATTCAATCTTTTTGTTGCCGTTTCAGATGGCCCCAATATAGTAACGTAAGGATTGGCTGCAGTTTCCAAAAATGTAAGCCCGCAGGCTATTATAAACAAAGCACCTAAAAAATAAATATATTGCAGTGAGTTGGCAGCCGGCACAAACAAAATTGAGCCAATACCAAACAAAATCAATCCCATCATTATGCCCGATTTATACCCGTATTTTCTCATAATATATCCTGCAGGCAAAGCCATTACAAAATAAGCTATGAAAACTGAAGAGTCAATAAGAGAGGATTCTAAATCGGTAAGATTAAATGCTTTCCTTAAATGCGGGATAAGTATTGGATCTAAATTGTGTACAAATCCCCAGAAAAAAAAGAGACTCGTTACCAAAATAAAAGGAAAAAGCCATTTTTTATTTTCTTTAGAATCTACAGTTCTTTTAACATCTATTTGAGTTACTAATGCCATGCGTTTTTTATTAAATTCATGCGTTTTTCGAAATATAAAAGTAGATGAACAAGGGTCTATTAATTAATTCAATTTTACCCTTGTTTAATCAGTAATTATCTTTTTTTACAGTGAACGATCTAAATGAGTATATCCTCCATCTACGTATATCAACTGGCCAGTCGTGTGGCTTGATTTTTCGGACAATAAAAACACAGCCATATTTGCAATCTCTTCAGCAGTTGTCATTCTGTTATCTAATGGAATTTTAGCCGTGATTTCCTTTAATTTTTCTTCTGGATTTTCAAGAGTCTTAATCCATTTATCATACAATGGCGTATAGCATTCTGCCACGATAACCGCGTTTACCCTAATTCCGTATTGCAGCAGTTCAACAGCCCATTCTCGGGTCATGGCATTTCTCCCACCATTTGACGCCGCATACGCTGATGTATTTCCCTGCCCAGTATCGGCCGTTTTTGAACCTATATTTAAGATTGATCCTTTTGTTTTTTTCAATTCAGGCAAAGCATATTTTGCCATCAAATAATAATGAACCAAATTTTTATGGATAGAAGCGATAAATTTTTCATAATCGCCACTTTCTAAACCTACATTATCATTTACACCGGCATTGTTAATTAATCCGTCAATGCGCCCGCATAATTTGATTACTTGATTCACAGCTCTTTTACAAGCCTGAGGATTGGTCAGTTCAGCTACAACTGATAATGCTCTTCCGCCTTCGGCTTCAATTTCTTTAACAGCGATTTGGTTATCAGCATCGGCTCTTCCTATAATTACAGGAACTGCTCCTTCGGAAACTAGAACTTTACAGATTCCAAGCCCTATTCCTTTTGCTCCTCCGGTTACAATTACTATTTTGTCAGTAAGATTAAGATTCATTTATTCAATATTTTGGTTAGATAGTTTTTTTATATAAAATGATTCAGATCAATTTTAGTCTAAACCATAAAAGTTAATAGCATTTTTGCTCCAGAATTTATCTTGGTCTTCTTTTTTAAATCTCGAAAAGAAATCCTCAGCAATATCACATGACTGCGTATAAGATGAAGCAAGAAGACTCACAGGCCAGTCACTGCCAAACATCATACGATCAAATCCGAATGCCTTTGTTACGACGATCAAGTAATAGATGAAATCCAATTTTTGCCAGTTTCGCCAATCAGCCTGTGTTGCCAAACCAGAAACCTTGCACATTACATTAGAAAATTCTGCAATTGCTTTAATTCCGCTCTCCCAAACTTTGAAGTCTTTATTTTTGAAATCTGGTTTTGCCAGATGGTCAAGGACAAACTTTTGTTCAGGAAATTTAGACACCAATTTCACAGCATTTTCGAGATGTTCAGGAATAATTAAAACATCATATGTAAAATTGTATTTTGCTAATTTTGAAATGCCATTTTGAAATGGTTCCGACAGTATAAAATCGGGATCCGCTTCAGCCTGAATTAGATGTCTGAACCCTTTAAGTTTTTCATATTGGCTGAAATATTCCAAACGCTCTTCAATATTTTCAGCCTGCAAATCGATCCATCCCACTACTCCTTTGATAAAATCGTATTCTTTTGCCAAATCCAACAGAAAATGAGTTTCTTCTTCACTTTGATCAGCCTGAACAGCCACACAGCCTAAAAACTGATTCTCTATCAATAAAGGCTCAAGATCAGAAGGCAAAAAATCATTTCTGATGGCCATCATTGCTTCATTGATCCATGAATCTTTTACAGGATGATACTTCCAAAAATGCTGATGACTATCTATTCTCATGTAAATATTATCTTATTTAAAATCTATGGTTCGAAACCGAAATCATTGATTCAGAAATGAACCTTTTATTTATCCAATTTAAAAACAAGGACTATTAACTATAACGTTTTCTATTTTTGGATGAGACATTTTTATACTATTTAAAATAAAATAAAATTATCACATTATCGTGTTTAACATTACCTCAAAATTATCATTGATTAGTCTTTTCTTATCTTAAAAATCAATTTAACAAAAAAAGAAATTAGTACATTTTTATACCTAATTGATCAAATACATATTATATAACAGTAGTAAATCCTGAAAAATGAAATTGCGAGAAGAATTATTTATCAGGTAAAACATTAAACAAAAAAGCAACCAAAACAATTTAGAAATCCTCTACTAAAGCTTTTTTTCGATATTCTTTAGGAGTTGTTCCAATTAATTTCTTGAACAGCTTATTGAAATTTGAAGCTGTTTTGTATCCGCATTCATAGGCGATTTCAGAAATACCTAAATCAGTTTCAATCAAACATTTGCATGCATTTGACACCCTGATTTCGTTAAGATATTCTACAAATGGTTTTTTAGTCTTGGTTTTGAACATCCTGCAAAAAGAAGTAGGCGTCAGATTGGCGATTTTAGCAATTTCATCAAGAGATATGTCCTTGCTGTAATTTAATTTCACGTATTGAAAAACATCGGCAAGCCTGTCATTTTTATTATCATCACAGGCAGAAATATATGCGTCTCCATTGATAGATTTGAGATCTTTGCTTTTTGATAAGAAAAACAAAATTTCAGTAAGTCCAATTATTACTTCAAATCCTTTCTTTTTCAATAATTTTTTCATTTTTTCAGCAATCACTTTATTTGTTTGTCCTGTAATGGCAACACCTTTAATAGCTTGCGAAAGGAACTTTTTGACTTCCTGAGTTTCGGGCAATTCATAAAAAGAATTTCCAAAAAGATCTCTGCTGAAATAAATCACAATAGCCTTCGCTTTTAAGCTATTATTTCCTTTATAAAAAACTTCATCATTAAGCCAAATATGCGGAATATTATCCCCTAAAAAAACCATATCGCCAGATTCGAATGATTCTACAGAGTTTCCAATAATTCGTTTTCCATGGCTTTCTAAAATATAAACCAACTCAAATTCGGGATGCGAATGAAATGGCGATTGAAAAAAAGGCTCTTCGCGAGAAAACACAGAAAGTGAAGTATTAGTATAAGAAGTAATATTTGTTTTAATAATTTTCATAATCAGAACAAATTACAGTTATTGAAAATCTGAAAGCTTATAATAGTTCTGCGTCGTTACAATAAATAACCCTTCAGTAAAAAATTCTGTATTGATTCTTGACATAACAGGACTTATACCTACACTGATATTATTTATCGTTTTCGGATATGTCATATTAGAATTATGATTGAACCCCACGCAATGGCCTATTTCATGTGCCGTTATATCTCCTGCGTCTACTTTTATATAGTCATGCAAAATATGTTCAGCATAGCCTAGAGTAGTTCCCCCTCCCAAACCGGATACATTGGTGCATTTGCCACAATAAAATCGGGAATGGGTTAAAATATCGTTGTATACTTTTTCTTTTTCGGCCAATGTTAAAGCGGTTGTTCCATCATTTCCAATAATCTGTTCGTTTAAAAAAGCCTGTTTGAATTTATCAGACATGAACACAATACCCATATTAAGAATAAGACCTGAAAAACGGCGAATATCTTTGGCTTTTATAGGTTCCCAATTATTATTGGGATCATTATTAGGGTCATAATCATAATAGCTTATTGTCCATTTGAGTGCTTTGAGTTTTTTAAGCTTAAGTATAATTTCGCTATCTCCTGTAAAGTCAAAAGAAATTTTGGAGGGATCAATTCCAGTGGTTTTATATTGCGATAAATCAACTTCTTTATTATCTGAACTTAAGAAAAGAGCTGTTCCCTCTACAAAAGGATACTTCATGGTTTGTGTAGCATGTGCTCTTATCTTTTTTATTTTGAAGAGCTGTACCTGTTCCTTTCCTTCAACAGTGGCTAAAATGGTTGCATTTTCAATATCGAAAGGAGCAAAATTAGAAACCTCAATATTTTTTGCATCAATAGTTTTCACACGAATAATCTGCGCAATATTGTAAGCTCTCGAATCTGAAGTCATCACTGCTACTGCTTCATTATCCTGAAACATTAATGACGAATTTTGATCAGTATCAAAAGAAACACTTTTTGGGCTTACTTTTTCTTTATCTACATCTTCGCTACAAGCAGCAAAAAAAACAAAAACGATAAGCAATGCAAAAACTTTTTTAATCATATTCATAGTGTTTCAATAGATTTAGGGTTAATATTTTGGCAGAAAGAAATCCTTTTAGGCGCAGTTAGAATTTCCCTTAATGAATTTACAAACTTTTATCGCTCAAAAAATATAAATCGTTTTCGTAAAAAAGAGCGATTTCAAATTTATTCTTATTAACGATCACAAAGGGAGATTTTCTTCCCTTTTTGGGTTAAAATCCTCCATTTTTTCTTTTGCTGAATTTTAGTCACTTTGCAAGCTTTGCATACCTTGCTTTTCTTACTTCATTTATTTAATAATAAAAAAGTTGCACAAAAGATCAAATATTTTTGTGGAGTTGATACCTTTTTTACGACTACATACCAGAGCTTTAATTTCTTAATCGGAAATATTCAGGATTTTACTATATTTGCAATACAAAAAAGGAATAATACTACTGACTGTTAATTCGTTAGTATTTTAATTTTTGTGAATGGATTTAATATTGAAAAGTAAAAATTAGAATATGGTGCAGAATCGGTGCACAAAGGTTCAAGACAAAAATAAAAGTGGCATTTACAGTGGTTTCAAGCCTTAGGTTCGAATCCTGCTCTCCCCACAGAAAGGCCGAAAAACCCAAAACATAAAGTTTTCAATCTTTACAAAAAGCCACAAAAAAAGTGTGAACACCTGCAAATTCAATAATTTCAAGATTTTTTTTCTTTTTTGTAAGAATATCCAAAAACAAAGAGCAAGAGCTCCGATAAGCATCAGATATGACAAATAGTATTATTAGTGTAAAGTGAATAACTCATCATTTTTTTTCCTCAAATACCAATATACTTGTTCAAACCCCTCAATACTTGTAGTACTAATTCGATTAATAGTGAAATTGTATCAATTATTGATTTATTGATTATAATTTCATAAAAGATATATTTCTGTTTATTTCCCAAAAGCATTAAAGTCTCGCTAATGGTGAGGCGATACAAGTTATATTCAATGTTCCTCTTTTAAAACCAAAAAAAAAGAGCCCGATAGAATCGGACTCTTTTATATAATAATATGGATGTTTTAAATCTTCGTTACAATAAACTCAGAGCGTCTATTTGCCTGATGTTCTGCTTCTGTACAAGGTGTTTTAACACTGCCCTCGCATTCACAATTATTTATTAACTGCGACTCGCCATAACCTCTTCCTATCAAGCGTGATCTACTAATTCCTTGTTTTACAAGCCATGTAATTGTAGATTTAGCTCTTCTTTCTGATAAAGCCATATTATATGCAGCACTGTTTCGACAATCTGTATGTGAACACACTTCAATTTTAAAACCTAGGTTCTCTCTCATTGCCTCGGCAATTTTAGCAAGTTCAACCGCTGCATCTGGCCTGATATTAGATTTATCCAGATCAAAATATATATTTTTTATATCAAGGCTTTTAGCAAGATCATCACCTAAATTAATTTTCTGCTGTTTTATAGCAACGTCAGTCTGGACTTTTCCTGTTTCAGTTCCCGTTGTGATTGTTTTTTCAGCTGTAACAAATCCTTCTTTTTCAACTTTTAACTTATATAATGTGCCGCAATCTACTGTTCCAAAATCATACATCCCATCTGCTTTTGTTTGAAACTCACGAACAAAAGCACCTTTACTGTCATATAAAACTACAGCAGCAGCTATTGGCTGACCGGAAAATGCATCAGTAATCCTTCCATATATATTTTGCATACATTCCTCAATGTTTTCCTTGTCTTCTTTAAGTTTGTAGATATCGTCACTTCCAACTCCGTTGTCACGATTTGAGCTAAAAAATCCATTTTTTGTGTTGGTATCGATCAAAAAGGCAAAGTCGTCGCTCGGGCCATTTACAGGTTCACCTATGTTTACCGGTTTTTCAAAATCTCCTTTAGAATTAGATTTTGCAACAAAAATATCCAAACCTCCCAGACCAGGGTATCCATCTGAAGCAAAATACAATTCGTTTTTGGCACTTACAAATGGAAAACTCTCCCTTCCCTCGGTATTTATGCTCGGTCCTAAATTAATTGGATTGCCATAGCTGTCTCCTCCGTTTATACTTACTTTGTAGATATCAGATTCTCCCAATGATCCAGGCATATCTGATACAAAATACAAAGTTTTTTCATCTTGGCTTAAAGCCGGATGTGCCACACTGTATTCATTGCTGTTAAAAGGCAATTCTTTTATATATTTCCATTTTTTACCCTCTAATGTTGCTTTGTACAACTTAAGCAATGTAATTTTATTTTTATCTGCCCCTGTTTTACCTCCTATATAATTATTTCTAGTAAAATATACAGTCTTTCCATCTTTTGTGAAGACCGGAGTAGACTCATTGAACTTTGTATTTATTTTCCCTCCAAATTTAGCTGGCCTCTCGATGGATCCATCACTTTTCAGTGCCGAAATATAAAGATCCGTACAGTATTCTCCGCTTGAAGGGTTTAGCTGGCCTTTTCTGCGCGCAGAAGCAAATACTATATTTTGCCCATAAAATGCACTCCCATAATCAGATCTACTGCTGTTTATGCCAGCATCTGCAATCGTATAACGGCCGGAATTTTTTTTGATCACCTCCAGATAATTCTTTTCTTCTGAAGCCATAAGCGCTCTTTTATCCTGGCTATCATTTTTATAAAACTCCTGCAGCATTTCGTCTGCCTTGGCATAATTCTGAACCGCTTTCAAAGATTGGGCGTAGCGATAATAATATTCTCCCTCTTTTGCATCTGGCATTGAAAAAAGCTCGCCATACCATTTGACTGCATTTTGATAATCTGCCTTATAATAGTATGCATTACCTAATTTCTTAAGCATGTCGGCTGATTTATAACCGCGCTCATATACTCTCTCGAATACTTTTACAGCGTCGACATAAGCATATCGATTATAATCCTTATCCCCTTTTTTCATCTGCATATTCTGTCCATGAACTCCGCAAGACAATAAAACTGCAGCTGATAAACATTTAATTGTATTTCTCATAGTATTTTTTTTAGAAAAATCTCGGTGATATAAAACCTCTATTTTTATTTACTAACTCAAACCTTAAAAATATCTCATGAGAGCCTGCATTGTAGTGGCTCAACTTTGTGGTTTCTAAGTCGTAACCGTAGCCGATATACATTCCGTTTGTAACCTGAAAACCAGCCATAGCACTTACTGCAGCTCCCCATCGCCAAGATGCTCCTAAAACAAATTTTTCATTAAACATAAAGTTTCCGGATACATCAAGCTGTAAAGGTGCGCCTTCAACTGCCTTTAATAAAAAAGCGGGCTTAAATTGAAGGGATGGCGATAAATCAAATACGTGTCCCCCTATTAAATATACATGCATCTTATCTAAATAAACAGCGCGATCATTATCTGCATACCTTTTAGTCTGCAAAAATTGCGGTACTGACAAGCCTAAATAAGTTTTATCAGAATGGAAATAAATCCCTGCCCCAACATTAGGGCTAAATTCATTTTTCACTGAAACCAGATTAGCATCTGATTGATCATAAATATGCAGTTTTTCAGTATCTAGATTAAAAAGACCCACTGATCCTTTTATCCCGAATGACAAATCGTACTTCTCAGAAACCAGAATAGTATACGAAAGGTCTGCCGAAATATTATTCATCGCAGTAGGACCAATACGATCATTTACAAATGATATTCCTCCTCCAAGACCCGAATCCCCCAAAGGTGAATTCATAGAAAATGTATTAGTTACAGGAGCTCCGTCTAATCCAACCCACTGGGTTCTATGCAATCCAAAAATACTTAGCGCGCCTCGGCTTCCAGCGTAAGCTGGATTGACATTAACAGTATTATACATATACTGTGTATATTGTGAGTCTTGCTGGGCAAACATCTTGGTACCCAAAAAAAACACCAATAACATTAAAATTATCTTCTTCATTTTACTCATCACTTTATTTTTTATTGTAATAACTCATTGGGGCATTTTTATCCCCAATGAGTATTAACCTTGTTATCTATTAAGATATAAATATCCCGATTTCTCGTTTGTATTTCCTTGAATGTCTGAATATCTCAATATATAGAAGTAAGTTCCTGTAGGCAAACCTGCAGCCTTATCGACAGTAGCTCTTCCCTCTGAAATTCCAGTAAAGTAGTTGCCATTTTGACCATATTTCTCCGTTTGATATACCTTAACTCCCCAACGATTATATATTTCAAGCGTATTATTTGGGTAATATTCTATCCCTTTGATTATAAACTCGTCATTAATACCGTCTCCATTTGGCGTAAGTGCATTGAAAACTTCCAAATCCGACATACCTTCTACTATTCCAACTTCCACAATTACGGTCGCCGTATCACAATTTGATAAATTCAGTTTCTCACAAATGCTGTAGACCACTTCATAAGTGCCTCCTGATGTATTTGGCGCTACTGTAATCGTACCGTCAGGGTTTAATTTTAATCCTGCAGGGACTTTTACCTCTGTCAATTCAACATCTGATAATTTGACTGGTGCTCCGTTTAGAGTGTCATTTGCCAATACATTTTGGGTTGTTCCTCCATCTTTTCCATTAATGGTTTCTGCACCAAAATCATCATCTACTGCATCAATTACTGCATTACCCACCACTATTGTAGCAGTTGTGGCATCACAATTCGCTGGATTCAGTTTCTCACAGATACTGTAAGTCACGTCATAAGTACCCGCTGGCGTATTTGGAGCCACTGTAATTGTACCGTCAGTATTTAATGTTAATCCTGCTGGAACTGTTACTCCTGTCAGGTTTACATCTTGCCATACAACCGGTAATCCGTTCAGGGTATCATTTGTCAATACATTTGGCGTTGTGCCTCCTGATTTGCCATTTATTGGTGTTGCACTGTAATCATCAGCCACTGCGTCAATTACAGCTTGACCAACTGCTATTTTAATAGTTGCCGTATCACAATTTGTCGGATTCAGCTTCTCACAGATGCTGTAAGTCACGTCATAAGTACCCGCTGGCGTATTTGGAGCCACTGTGATTGTACCGTCAGTATTTAATGTTAATCCTGCTGGAACTGTTACTCCTGTCAGGTTTACATCTTGCAATACAACCGGTAATCCGTTCAAGGTATCATTTGTCAATACATTTGGCGTTGCGCCTCCTGATTTGCCATTTATTGGTGTTGCTCTGTAATCATCAGCCACTGCATCAATTACAGATTGACCAACTGCTATTTTAACAGTTGCCGTATCACAATTCGTTGGGTTCAGCTTCTCACAGATGCTGTAAGTCACGTCATAAGTACCCGCTGGCGTATTTGGAGCCACTGTGATGGTACCGTCAGTATTTAATGTTAATCCTTCTGGAACTGTTACTCCTGTCAGGTTTACATCTTGCAATACAACCGGTAATCCGTTCAAGGTATCATTTGTCAATACATTTGGCGTTGTGCCTCCTGATTTGCCATTTATTGGTGTTGCTCTGTAATCATCAGCCACTGCATCAATTACAGATTGACCAACTGCTATTTTAACAGTTGCCGTATCACAATTCGTTGGGTTCAGTTTCTCACAGATGCTGTAGGTCACTTCATAAGTGCCTGCCGGTGTATTTGGAGCTACTGTGATTGTGCCGTCAGGATTCAATGTCAATCCTGTTGGAACTGTTACCCCTGTTAAATTCACGTCTGATGGAACAACCGGTACTCCGTTTAGGGTGTCGTTTGCCAAAACAGTTGGCGTGGTGCCTCCGTCTTTTCCGTTAGGAACAGTCGAATTATCAGCCACTGCATCAATTGGAGCCTGACCAACCACTACCGTAGCAATGGCCGTATCACAATTTGTCAGGTTCAGTTTCTCACAAATGCTGTAGGTCACTTCATAAGTGCCCGATGGCGTATTAGGAGCTACTGTAATTGTACCGTCAGGGTTTAAGGTCAATCCTGTTGGAACTGTTACCCCTGTTAAATTCACGTCTGATGGAACAACCGGTACTCCGTTTAGGGTATCGTTTGCCAAAACAGTTGGCGTTGTACCTCCGTCTTTTCCGTTAGGAACAGTCGAATTATCAGCCACTGCATCAATTGGAGCCTGACCTACTACTACTGTAGCGATTGTCGTATCACAATTGGTTGGGTTCAGTTTCT